>Ga0180223_1000090_pt1 | contig 197810 bp, 143 predicted proteins | sample eDN5th30CKraftOP_FD_151337 | JGI IMG/M metagenome (GOLD analysis project Ga0180223, IMG submission 151337) | Enriched Organic Plus compost microbial communities from Emeryville, California, USA - eDNA 5th pass 30_C Kraft OP (version 2) (version 2) ...
TAAGCAACAAGCATATTACAGTAATCAATTCAGCGGTTTTTCATGGGGGATTTCTGACCGGAAGCGACCACTACGATTACAAACCGGACAGCCTATCGCCACGGGGAAAGGAACTGTACACATGGCGGGATAAATTCTGGAGAGTCTGCCAACAGCACAACCTCCTACCCGCAGAGGCATGTTTCAGCTTCGCGTTTAATATCCACGGCGTAAAAAGTGTGGCCCTCAATACCACAAAGCCATCAAAAGTCAGGCAAAATGTGGAAATGGCAACAAAGATAGTCCCTGCAGAGTTTTGGGAGGCCATGGTAAAGGAAGGCCTTATTCAGGCCAACATTATTTGCCAGCCTCCTCAAATGGATAGGATATGCTAAATTGACAGATCGATGAAAGTTTTATTTTGTAACAGGCCGGGGGAATTCGAATACCGGACAAAAGCAGACCCGGTGATTCAGCCAGGACGGACGGTACTGAAAATAAAGCGGATCGGAATCTGTGGGACCGATTTGCATGCCTTCGAGGGAACGCAGCCATTTTTCGATTATCCCCGCATACTAGGCCATGAGTTGGCCGCTGAAATCGTGCAGACCGACCGTACTGGTTTCGTCGTGGGCGAAGCAGTAACGTTCATTCCTTATTTCGCCTGCGGCCGCTGTGTGGCGTGCCGGATAGGAAAAACCAACTGCTGCGCCCGGATCCAAGTATGCGGTGTACATGTTGACGGGGGCATGGCTGAATACCTATCGGTGCCGTCCTCCTCGTTGCTGAAGTGTGGCGGATTGGGATTTGATGAACTTGCATTGGTTGAACCCCTGGCGATAGGCGCACATGGGATAAGGAGGGCCGGAATCGTACCGGGAGAAACCATCTTGGTCGTGGGGGCCGGCCCGATCGGATTGGGTGCCATGGAATTCGCTAGGATTGCCGGGGCGAAAGTAATAGCAATGGATATCAATGACGAACGGCTGGCTTTCTGCGCAGCCAGCCTCCACGTGGATTTTACCGTAAATCCGGCTAAGGAAGACGGGGTGCAACGGATAGCTGACTTCACGGGCGGGGACATGCCCACCGCGGTAATAGATGCGACCGGTAGCCTAAAAGCCATCCAAGAGGGCTTCCGATACATTGCGCATGGCGGGCGCTATGTGCTCATCGGACTTCAGAAGGGCGAAGTAAGCTTTAGCCACCCCGAATTTCATAAACGGGAAGCGACGCTCATGAGCAGCCGGAACGCAACGGAAGCGGATTTCGAACACGTGATGCGAGCCATGGAAAAAGGGTCACTATCTCCGGCAACATACATTACCCATCGGATTGCTTTTGACCAAGTCAAGGATCGATTCGCATCGTTGCTGCGCCCGGAAAATGGCGTCGTAAAAGCTATGGTGCATATGCCGGATTAATTACACCGAATAAAACTATTGTCATGATGAAAAAAACATTGCTTTTTTTGTTCCCGGTTTAGAACTGAAGTTACCGTATCCCAATTTTTCCGACACGCATCATAAGTCCACTGCTCGATTGAGGTATTTTGGTTAACCTTTTCATTGAAAATAACGATAAGCTCAGATGAAAACGAATATGATGGAAAGCCGGGAATCGTTGACACCGGCAGAGTTGTTTGTGCGTTATTATGCGCGATTGCATGAATTTGCATTTTGTATTGTGTCTGACCATGAAACTGCGGAGGATTTGGTACAGGATGTGTTTGTATCACTGTTGGAAAATAACCAAACAGCCCGTCTTTCGTCGGGGGAGGTGATCCGTTATCTTTATGGCATGGTTAAACACGCGGCATTAAATAGCGTGAGGCGGCGAAACATTGCATCACGTGTCTTCGGCAATTATACGCCCAATACAACCGAAGAGCGGGAAATCTCCTACCATATGATGTACGCAGAAATCCTCGGTGAGTTGCATACCGCACTCCGTACGCTGCCTAAAGGTTGTGCGGATATCTGCAAACTGGCTTTCTTTGAGGGGAAAAAGAACCAAGAGATCGCTGCCGTCCTAGGAGTTAGCATCAATACCATCAAAAGCCAAAAACAGCGCGCTATTAATCTGCTGAGGCGCAAAATAAGCCCGCAGGCGATCGGTTTACTTCTTTTTCTTTTAAAATAAAAAAAATTCCACCCCTTTTTTGCGTTCGTGTTCTTTATAGATAGTTATAAACGAAAACCAAAGTGGTGATGGATGTCCAGCAGTACGAATTAACAAAACTTATTGAATGCTACGTCAATGGTACACTTACTGAAGCGGAGCAGTACCGCTTAACCGTCTTGGCCGGCCAAGACGCCCAGGTTCGACAACTATTGGAGGCATTCCAAACTCCTGACGTCCTTACCTCTGGGTTAGAACGATTGGATGAATACCAACAGCGGGCGAATTGGGATAAAGTGTTGGAGAAGCAGCAACGGCGTTGCCGAAATAAACGATTTGCGCTCGGTATCAGAACCGCTGCTGCAATAGGCGCATTTTTGCTGTTGGGTTGGTGGTTAATAGACCATTCCACGGAACCCGGCGTGATAGCTGATACCAAATACGGACACAGAAATGACGTACTACCTGGGGAATCGAAAGCAATACTGACCCTCGCCGATGGAAGTACATTGACACTGGGTGGCTTATCTGACGTGCAGGAAACAGAAGCCGGTGTCACATTGAATATCAAAGATGGTGCCCTTACCTACGCCTCCACCGAATTGAAAGCATCCGAGCCGGTATACCATCAGTTGGATGTGCCCGTAGGAGGTGTGTACGAATTGACCTTGGTCGACGGAACACGAGTATGGGTAAATTCGGAAGCATCGTTGCGTTTCCCGATCCTATTCCCAGCGGATGAACGCCGCGTAAGCATTGAAGGAGAAGCGTTCTTTGAAGTTGCACAGGATGAGCGACGGCCTTTTGTAGTCGATGTAAAAGGCTTGGAGATTCGGGCCCTGGGTACCGCTTTCAATGTGAACAGCCACCGTAAAGATGGGTCGGTGAAAACTATCCTGACAGAGGGGAAAATCCGTGTAAGCAATGGATCGCGAAGTGAGGAACTATTACCGGGTACTGCTGTAGTGGTTTCCGGAGAGGATATGGAAGTTTCGATTGTGGATCCCGAGGAAGCTTTGGCTTGGAAAGATGGGTACTTTTATTTTAACCAGAAAACCATCAACGAGATCTTGGATGAATTGGCACGATGGTATGGAATAGAGGTATCGGTGACGAAACCGTTGACTGATAAACGGTACATAGGCGGTATCAAGCGCAGTTCAACGTTAGCGGCGGTGTGCGCGCTGTTGTCCGAAATGAGTGGAAGGCAATTTTCGATTAAAGGAAAAAGGTTGACGGTCCATTAAAAAGAAAGGAGGTGTCTATAAGTTAAAGAGACTGAGACTGACTAAGCAAAAAATCCGAAAGTACGGCAATACTTTCGGAAGTAAATAAGGTATTACTTTTGGCGTACGATTTAAAAAACCAATAGAATAAACCCTATTATTTTCAAATTTATGAATAAATATTTTATTACCCTTATCGCCATGAAATTGGTATTATTTTTCACGGTGTTTTTCTCGCTGGGGCTACAAGCTAAGTCTTTAGGCCAAACGGTGACTCTGCATGTGGAAAACCGACAAATCAAGACCGTATTAGAGGAATTGAAAAAACAAACCAAATATCGTTTCATCTATGAACACGGTCTGATCGATGATTCATGGAGAGTAACGGTTAACGCCGGAAACGTATCCTTGGAAGAAGCAATGAAGCAGATTATATCTGGCTTGCCGTTGGAATACAGCATGCATGACGGCGTGGTTTTGATCAAGAAAGCTACTCCCCTCCCCACAATACAAGTGGTTGCAATCCAAGAGTATTTAGAGGGCCGGGTGTACGACGAGGCAGGTAACGCGTTGGCGGGCGTGTCTATCAAAGTAATAGGTACGACAAGGCAGACCGCAACAGATGACTCCGGCTCGTTTCGCATACAAGGATCAATTGGTGACCAACTTGCTTTTTCATATCTGGGATATCAAGCTTTGCAACAGGTTGCAACGGGTAGACAGATGCGAATAGAAATGCACCCCGCCGAAGGTGAAGACTTGGAAGAGGTAGTGGTAATCGGATACGGTACGGCTAGGAAACGGGACGTAACGGGGAGCGTTGCGAGAGCAGATATCGAGGCATTTCGCGAATCGCCAAACGTCAGTTTGGCACAATCGCTCCAAGGCACCGTACCGGGCCTAAATGTGGGCGCTGTGACAACAGCCGGATCCGATCCTTCGATTTCCATTCGTGGGCAGACTTCTATATCGGGAAGCAATGCGCCGCTTATCGTGTTAGACGGTATTATTTATCGCGGCAGCATCATAGATATCAATCCGAATGACATTGAGTCGATAGACGTGTTGAAAGATGCCAGTGCGGCCGCAATTTATGGTTCCCAAGCCACCAACGGAGTAATCATCATCACGTCCAAATCCGGTACAGCCGGTGGCAAGCCACGCATCGAATATGACATGTCGTACTCCCTGCAGCAGGTGTCTAATCGTGATATGTTACCAGAAGACGGCGCAGGATTTATCAGGCGGATCGGAGACCGCTTCCTGAGTGAAAGTCGGACGGGTGACGATTTAATGACGCCCAACCCCGAGTGGGATCCCACTAGCCGTTTCTTTGGCTCAGAGATTCTCGATGGTTACCAGCGCGGGGTAGAAAATAATTGGTGGGATTTGTTGACAAACAAACATCCCATGATTCAGAACCATAATATCGGTGTCGGAAATACGGGTGAGCGGGCTTCGTATTTCTTTTCTCTGGGGTACACCGATCAAAAGAATGTGGTAATCAATGATCGGTTTAGGCGGTATAATATTCGCCTTAATCTGGATACACGCATTACCGATTGGATGAAAGTGGGCATACAGTCTTTTCTAAGCGTCAATAATTATTCAGACATTGCCCCATCGATAGGTAATATTATTGGACTTCCGCCTCAAGTCCCCTACTTAGACGACGACGGTGGCTACATACTGCAACCTTATCGGGGTATCGTAAATCCTTTTCTGCAAATGAACCAGCAGGATTTGGACCGACGGAATAACTTATTTGGTAACATGTTTGCCGATATTGACATTCCGTTTATAAAAGGATTAAACTATCGCCTGAACTTCTCGCAGAATCAAATCGCAAGCCAACGATACAACTTCAATCCATATGCCCAGAATTTTACAGGCGAAGGCTCTAAGACAAATAGTTCGCAGTATCTCTATACCGTGGATAATATTCTTTCCTACCAGCGGACATTCGGTATTCACGCAGTAAATGCAACGTTGCTTTATGGATTGGAAAAATGGCAATATGAAGGTACTACCGCTCGGGCCAGCGTATTTGCTAATGATATTTTGGGTTACGACAAACTCGATGCGGGGCAATCGGATCAGCAATTCGCCACATCGGGAGCATGGGAAGAATCCAGCCTCTATTCGATGGTACGGTTAGGATATACGTACAACGACCGTTATATCATTACCGGTACTGTGCGGCGAGATGGGTTTTCGGGATTCGGTGTCAATAATAAATTTGGGGTGTTCCCTTCGGTGGCATTGGCATGGCGTCTGAGCGACGAAGCATTCATCAAAGATCGTGTGTCTGCGATTGACGACCTGAAACTGCGGGCCTCGTATGGTATCAACGGAAATCGGACCGTAGGGAGGTACCAGACCTTGGCTGCTTTGGGCGCTTCTGTTGGCGATGGTTACCTATTTGGGGATGGTGGCACTGCCGAGCAAGGCCAATACGTATCGCGTCTGCCAAATCCGGACCTGAAGTGGGAAACTACCGCATCTTTCAACGTCGGAGCGGACTTTTCGTTGCTGAACAATCGGTTGCACGGAACGCTGGAATATTATACGTCGAATACGTACGATCTACTCTACAACATTGACATTCCCCGATTAAATGGATTCGCTACAATTCCAATGAATATTGGTCGATTACGCAATAATGGACAGGAATTTACCGTTACAGGCGTGCCCATACGCAAACAGGATTTCAGTTGGGATGTCACTTTCAATTTTTCACGCAACCGCAACAAAGTGGTGAGTATATTGGGAATTGACGCAAACGGCGACGGCCGGGAAGACGATCTAATTGCCTCGAAGATTTTCATTGGACACCCCCTAGGTGTGGCGTATGATTTCAATATTACCGGCATGTGGCAATTGGATGATTACCATGCGGGAAGGATTCCGGAGGGCTTTACCTATGGAACCTATCAGGTAGAAGATATCAATGGAGACGGCTCGTATACAGCAGATCAGGATCGGAAAATTTTGGGATACACCGACCCTTCATATCGATTCAGTATCCAAAGTATACTGCGCTACAAGAACTGGGGATTTAACTTTTTAATCAATTCCATCCAGGGTGGCCGTGATTTCTACTATGGTCAGCCGGGGACGACCTTGGCCAACCCGGATAACATCTATGGGTCAAACCTGTTCAAATTTGACTATTGGACCCCAAAAAATCCTGATGCGCGTTACCGTCAGATCGGGTATTACACCGTGGCGTTGGGTGAGACATTTTCACCTTACGTTCAGCGCAGTTTCGTTCGCCTACAGGACGTGACCGTTTCCTACGATCTTCCGGATGGGCTATTGGAGCGTTTTCGATTGGGCCAACTGAAAGTATTTGCCAACGGAAAAAACCTGCTAACATTTTCAGACTGGGATGGATGGGATCCGGAAACCGGGACAGGTCTCGATGCCGGAGCCTATCCGTTGTTACGGAGTTATACATTGGGATTGAGGGTCTCATTTTAATCGTGTCAATCATGAAAAAAACAATAAAATATTTCTTGCTATTGCTTATGTCGGTAGGCATGGCATGCAATGAAACAGCATTTCTAGAAGAGAAACCACTGGACTTCTATTCGCCCGACAATTCACTGGAAACCAGAGAGCAATTCGCTTCGGCTGTCAATTATTTGCATAATCGCGTGCGCCACCTGGCATTCGGTGGAATTGAACTGGATGCTTTCTTTGCTCTTTATTATGCGACAGATTTTGCTGTCAACGCTACCGATTATAACCCACCGGTCAAACTCAATGATTACCAGAATACGATGGTGCCCGAGTTTTTTGTGCCCCACGAAATCTAGCAGATCAATTACCAAATCATAACGAATGCAAATGTCGTTATTAGCCGCGTGGACCAGTCTCAATCCATTTCAGAAGAGGATCGACAGACATTCAGAGCCGAGGCGCTCTTTTTCAGGGCATTAAGCTACCGGATGTTGGCTAATCTTTTCGGGGGAGTACCGCTAATCTTGGAGGAAGTATCCATTCCACGGAGGGATTACGTACGGGCGTCCCGAGAGGAAGTATACCAACAATGCCACGATGACCTCACGGAATCCATACAGGTACTAAAGAATATCGACCAAGTTGTGGATGGAAAAGTCAACAAGCAGGTGGCGCAACACCTACTGGCAGAAATAAATATATCATTGGGTAACTATAACGAAGCGATTTCCGTGGCGACCCAAGTGATCAATTATAGCGGAGTGGGACTGATGACCGAACGCTTTGGCCGGCATAAAGACAGACCCGGCGATGTATATCGCGATCTATTTGAACTGGATAACCAAAACAGGTCAAGCGGAAATACAGAAGGGTTGTATGTCATCCAATCGGACTGGCGGAATCCTGCGTCAACACGGCAGGATATGTTGCTATGGGCATTAATGCCTGATATTGGCAGCTTGACTATCCGGGTAAGCACGGCTAACGGCACACAAAGTCTACCGGTATCCATGGTATACAATGAAAAGCTGGGTGGATGGGGTATCGGCTGGATACGACCTACCTCGCACATGCTGTATGGGATTTGGAAAGCCGATTTTGAGGGAGATATGCGAAACAGTAAATATAATATTATACGGGATATCCAAATCGACGGCGTACCTAGCACATCCCCTGATTATGGGAAGTGGTATGTGGCCGATGGCTATAAGGATCGAGCTCCAGCGTTCAATGATACCATACGTAACTGGTACCCAATTTTGCGCAAAATATCGCTGGGTGAGGGTGATTTCCCCGATGATTATGTCAGGAAAGATGCTTCGGGAAACCCGATGGTTTCACCTTTTGGCGGCACAATATTGCTAAACCAAGACCATAATCTCTTTCGGGATCGATACCTTTTCCGCCTGGCGGAAACCTACCTGCTGCGAGCAGAGGCACACTTGCTCGCCGGAGACCCCGTCGGTGCCGCCGCCGATATCAACGTGTTGCGCCGCAGAGCTCATACTTTTGAAATCCAGCCGGCGATGGTAGACATCGACTTCTTGCTAGACGAACGAATGCGCGAACTGTATGGGGAAGAGTTCCGCATGCTTACCTTGACCCGTATGGGACTTTTATACGACCGAAACAAGAAGTATAATGAGAAATCGGGAATCAGCATACAGCCCTACCATAACCTTTGGCCGATTCCGTTTTCGGAAATCGAGCGGAACGTGTCAGCTAAATTGGAGCAGAACCCGGGATATAATTAATAAAGAATGGGATGGCACGGCCAGACCGGCGGCATTTTGAATTGCGCACAGATGCTGAATGGTGTTTATACGGTAAAAAACAATATACTATGATACTAATGAAGAAAAATCTGTTATTTATCTTGCTATCGGGAATCGTATTTAGCGCTTTCGGTCAGGCCGCGTCCTCCTTAAAACTCTGGTATGATCGGCCGGCGGAACGTTGGACTGAATCGTTGCCTTTGGGTAACGGAAGGGTGGGAGCGATGGTTTTCGGGGGGCCAGCGCAAGAAACCCTACAGTTGAACGAAGAGACCGTGTGGGCCGGTGGGCCCAATAATACATCGAATCCGGAAGTGAAGGACATATTGCCGCAATTAAGGCAGCTCCTTTTTGAAGGAAAATATTTTGAAGCTCAGCAACTGGCTGATGAAAAAGCGCTGCCAAAAGGCAATAGTGGCATGCCGTATCAAACGGTATGCAATTTGAATATTTTTTTTCCGGGGCATGAGAATTACACCGATTATTACCGCGATCTCAATTTGGAAAATGCCATAGCGAGCGTTACTTACAAGGTAGACGGTGTAACGTATAGCAGGGAAGTTTTTACTTCGTTTCCAGCAGACGTATTGGTGGTCCGTTTAACGGCCAGCAAACCTGGAAAAATTAACTGCTCCCTATCGCTAAACAGCCCCCAGAAAAATCAGATCGAGGTGCATGGTAAAGAACTGACGATGAACGGGATCTCAGGTGATCACGAAGGTCAGCTAGGGAAAGTTGAATTTAAGACGATTATAAAACCTTTGCTTAAAGGTGGGTCTATTGATGAAACGGATACCAGTTTAACCATCAACCATGCAAATGAAGCTACTATTTTTATTTCCATCGGAACTAATTTTAAAAATTATCAGGACTTAACCGGGGATGCCAATCGGATTGCACAATCCCATATGCAGAAAGCCGTGGGCAAATCGTATCACAAATTACGTAAAGATCATGTTGCGGCCTACCAACACTATTTTAACCGCGTAACGTTGGACTTAGGTGAAACATCGGCTGCCCAAAAAACTACCGACCAACGTGTTCGGGAATTTAAAGCGGTCTATGACCCGCAATTAGTGACCCTCTATTTTCAGTTTGGTCGATACCTGTTGATTTCTAGCTCGCAACCGGGGGGACAACCTGCCAACCTCCAGGGAATATGGAATGATCAACTGTTTCCTCCTTGGGATAGTAAATTTACCATAAATATCAATACGGAAATGAACTATTGGCATGCGGAAGCGACCAATCTTTCCGAATTGACCGAGCCCCTTACCGCAATGACCGGGGACCTTTTCCAGACGGGCCGCCAAAGCGCAAAAGAAATGTATGGCGCGAGGGAATGGGTCGCTCACCATAACACGGATATTTGGCGTGTTTCTGGTATTGTTGATTTTGCATATCCCGGCCTATGGCCCACAGGAGGAGCCTGGCTTTGTAAAAATCTATGGCGCCATTACCTTTACACCGGAGACGAACGGTATCTCGAAGCAGTATATCCCATATTGAAAGGCGCTTCCATGTATTTCGTAGATGTACTGCAGAAAGTTCCAGGCAAACCCTGGCTGGTGGTAAGCCCTTCTGTTTCGCCGGAAAACGCCTATGGTGTAGTCAAAGGCAAGCCATTGGCGGTAACCTACGGTGCTACAATGGATAATCAGATTGTGTTTGATTTGTTTGCCAATACGATCGCTGCCGCAGAAGTTCTAAAGAAGGATCCGCTATTTGCCGATACACTTCGTATGAAAAAAGATTCGTTACCGCCGATGCAGATAGGTAAACATTCCCAATTACAGGAATGGATCGAGGACTGGGATAACCCGAAAGACGAACACCGGCATGTTTCGCATCTGTATGGCCTGTATCCATCTAATCAAATCTCCCCTTTTCATACTCCGGAACTTGCTGAAGCCGCCCGCAATTCACTTATCTTTCGCGGAGATGTTTCGACGGGCTGGTTAATGGGCTGGAAAGTTAATTTATGGGCTTCGTTGTTAGATGGTAACCATGCATATAAGTTGATTAAGGACCAACTCTCACCAGCGGATGCGCCGAGTAAGGAGGAAGGAGGTGGTACGTATCCAAATTTATTCGATGCTCATCCCCCATTCCAAATAGACGGGAATTTTGGCTGTGCGGCGGGTATTGCAAATATGTTACTACAAAGTCACGATGGGGCTATACAATTATTACCTGCTCTGCCCGATGAATGGCAAAGTGGGAGCGTAACGGGATTGGTAGCCCAGGGAGGGTTTGTAGTAGATATGGATTGGAAAGACGGAGAACTTCGTAAACTCGTTATTCATTCCCGTTTGGGAGGCAATTGTCGCCTAAAATTATATCAAGAGATCAACACGCCAAATGCCTCAATAAAATTAAGTCAAGCGAAAGGAACCAATCCAAATATGTTTTATCAAATTCCGGACGTCGATCCCCCTCTCATTTCTAACCAAGCCGATTTAAAGGGATTTAAAAATAAACCGACTTATACTTATGATTTTGAGACCATTAAGGGGAAAAGTTATATTGTTTTAAAATAGGAGCATAAAACGGACGTTATTATTTGCATTTTTTAGAGCAAAAGGGTAAAATAACGAAGCGGGAGAAAATACTGGATATATACGTCGGAAGAAATAGCGGGCTAGGTTCATTATTTATAACCATCTTTTTCTTTTGAAATAGAAATAAGGTAAAATAGCAGTCCCTGAGACGTTCGACATTGAATTGAATACAGTCGTCTGATACGACAACCAAGTCGTCCAATTCCACGCTGATTGCGGGCTTTTAATCAAATAATTGCATGATTAACAGGTTTGTTTAATAGAGATAGCTACTCCGCCTCCCATGTACCTGCGATAATTTCATGTATGAATTTGAAATCAGAATTTGGTTACAGACGATTCATTGCGACGATAGTCCATGGCCTGACGCGCTGCATTGATGCGATCTTCAAATGGCATCCACCTGGTTTTCTACTCCATTATTCTCGGGTATCATATGGAATACCCTTCCCGGCACACGTTCATATCCGAAACAATCAGGCAGCGAACACTTATTTTTGACTATCACTCACCTTTTGCATTTAAAGTAGAAAAAAGGGCTGTATCAAAAATAAATGATACAGCCCCGAATCTCTCCAACGGGATTAGAGACGATCATCCTAAACCTGAAGAATCATTAGGATCGTCAAGTTTCAGTTAAAATTATTTGATAATCAACACTATTAAACAAATTAATTATAAAAAAACAAATAATTAGTTTGGTAAGCAAAATGCAACATAACTGTCTCCTTTAGCAGCACCCAATTTGGTGCCACCACATGCGATGACGACGTATTGTTTCCCATCTACCATGTATGTCGAAGGGGTTGCGAATCCGGCCGCAGGCAATTCATAGCTCCACAGCAAAGACCCGTTTTGTCCATTCAGCGCTTTAAAAGATTTGTCTCCGGTTGCAGCAATGAACAAAACCCCACCTTTGGTGATAACTGGTCCACCATAATTCTCGGTGCCGGTGACCGGGATGCCCCGTTTTGATAATTCCTTTGATTCTCCCAAAGGGATTTGCCATAGATGGTCGCCTGTATTCAAATCAATAGCCGTAAGTGTCCCCCAAGGTGGCGTAATCGCTGGATAGCCATTCTCATCCAGAAACTTATTATAACCGTTGAAAACGTACGGCACGTCGGCACCAACTTCAGTTTCCCGTGGATTACCGGCATCCACGGCTTCCTCTTTTTCTTCGCCGAGAATATAGGCGATAATGGACTGGCGTTCTTGCGCCGAAAGGTTGGGAAATCCCGGCATCATGCCCTTACCCTTGCTAATGGTTACATCTACGTCTTCCCTCTTCATTCGGTTACTCAAATCCGAAAGAGCGGGGTAGCCGCTGGCAGGGCTCCCCGAGAGGTTTGGTTTATGGCATGCAACGCAATAGGCCGCGTATAGTGCCTTGCCGGAAGATAGCAGGGTATTCCCTTGATCTTCTTTCTGGCTCAAACTGAATAGCCAGGGCATCTCATTCGAATTGATATACAGAATGCCCTCGGTATCCACGGCAGCACCACCCCATTCGGCACCTCCATCCGAACCGGGGAACAGGATCATTTGGTTAAAACCCAAAGGACGAAACGTACCCTTGTTGGCCTGTCGATAAATAGCGACCAATGAATCACGTCGATTGGAAAAATAAGTGATTTCCGACTCGCTTATGGATTGGCGGGCAAACGGTGCAGGAAAGCGGGGGATCGGTTGCGTAGGCCATGTCTCCTCACCCGGAAGAGTCGAAGCGGGTACGGGTAGCTCGTCAACTGGGAAAAGTGGCTCACCCGTTTCCCGGTTTAGTACAAATACATGGCCCGACTTGGTAACCTGCGCAACCGCGTCAATCATCTTTCCCTCTTTAATTATGGTAACCAAATTAGGCGGAGCAGGCAAGTCCCGATCCCATAGGTCATGGCGTACGGTCTGAAAATGCCACTTATAGGCACCGGATTCAGCATCCAGTGCCAACAAGCAATTGGCAAAAAGGTTTGGACCTTTGCGGTTGCCTCCGTAAAAATCAAACGACGCAGAACCCGTCGGGATGAACACAATCCCCCGGCTCCGATCCAAGGCCATGCCAGCCCAGTTATTTGCACCACCAATGGAAGGGTTACGATAGGCCTCCTCCGGCCAAGTATCGTATCCCAGTTCGCCCGGATGCGGAATCGTCTTAAAAATCCATTCAACATCCCCGGTACGCACATTGAATGCCTGTATGTAGCCGGGTGCAGCCCCGACTCCCTCGCCAACCCTGATTGGCATTATAATCACATCTTTGTAAACCGTACCGGGTGTGGTAGAAACGACAAACTTGTCACGGTGTTCGTCCCCCATCGCGGCTCTCAAACTTACCCTGCCATCACTTCCGAATGATTTGATCGGGTGGCCTGTTTGGGCATCCACTGCATATAACCACGATTCGTAAGCGTATAGGATACGCTTGGATCGGCTATCTTCCCAATAGGCTACACCACGGTTGACGCTATTCGAACCAAGGCTATCGGGTTCAAAGCGCCAGCGCTCCTCGCCCGTAGCCGCGTCAACCGCGAACAAGAAATTGGAAGCAGTTAATCCGTATAACACCCCATCGATAATCAGGGGATTGCATTGCATTTGGCCGGAATCACCCGTGTGGTATTCCCAAGCCTTGGCGAGCCTCATAACATTGGAAGTATCAATCTCATCCAAAGCCGAATAATGATTGCGGTCCAGGCCGCCCAGATACTCCGGCCAATCTTCAGAACTTGTATCCTTCTTATACGAACAGGCGGACAAACTGATTGATAGTAAAACAGACCAAACTAAAATCCGAATCATTGTTTTTGGTGGTGTGTATTGTTATAAAATTTTTCAATGCAAGATCTATGGGCAAGAAAGCTTTGCATGCTTACACATCTGCATACCAATATCCCATGCCAATCTTGATATTTATCTAAGGCCTTTAGTAGCCTGGGTTCTGCCTACCTAAATTCGGGTTCAGACGAATCTCTTGTTCCGGCAGAGGCCAAAGGTAGTTTTTATCTTTGTCGAATTTTCTCGTCTCAACCCTGATAGTCCTCATTGCATTAGTAGATCGATCCAAATAATCCATGCCGTGAACAGCTCCATTTAAAACATCCTCGGCGATTCTCCATCTTAATATGTCGAAATACCGCAAGCCTTCTCCTGCCAGCTCCACTCGCCGTTCATTCCTGATCGCTTCCCGGAACTCCTCTTTGGTTAAACCGGCATAATTCTCCAACAGACCCGTTTGCCCCTCTTGCCTTTCGTTATTCGCTCTATTTCTTATACTATTAATAGCATCATAAGCTGCCTGAGTAGGGCCATTCACCTCATTGTCTGCCTCGGCGAACATAAGGAGGACATCTGCGTACCGTATTTGCACTAAATTTATGTGGCACCTGGTGTTAAACTCTCGATCTTCCTTTAGCACATACTTCTTGTAATGATATCCGGTCGCGGTTGCATCATATGACACCGTTGCCTCATCCGGGGTCCTGCTTCCCGGAGTCGGATTAAAAATGACATTTCCTTCCTCGTATGGATTGACATCCCCGGGGAACAAAATTGTGGATCTTCTTCGCGAATCCTTTTCATCATATGCATCCACCAATTCCCGGGTAGGAACATAATTACTCAAACCCTCGGAGGATCTGGGTCCCAGCACTTGAAAGGAATTATGCATCCTATTTACGGGCATAAATTGATTATCGAGTATTACTTCAATGTTATTCTCATTTTCATAGGTAAATAACTCGGAATATTTCGGCAGTAAATCATAGACCCCTAAATTGATAACTTCCTGTGCCGCATTTCTTGCATTTTCAAAATCATTTTGCCAAAGATACACCCGAGCCATTAATGCGTAGGCCGCCCCCTTTGTTATTCTCCCAATATCATTATTGTTCGTATATTTAACAGGAAGATCCGGGATTGCCGCGTTCAAATCGTCAATAATAAATGCGGTTATATTCGATTTTGCTTCCCTTGGCGCTTGGGCATCGTCAACTACCGTTATAGGTTCCGTAATCAAGGGCACGTCTCCATATAAATTGATCAAAAGATTATAAACAAATGCACGCAAAACACGTGCTTCCGCTTTAAGCCGCTTCCTAAGGTTTTCATCCATGTTACTGATCCGGTCGATATTCGCAATAACATCATTGGCTTTTCTGATCCCTCTGTAACCGTCCCGCCATGCTTCGTAAACCCAGGGCCAGGAAGAGTTAAACGAGCCGTTTGCAACCTGATAGGAATCAGTCCATGTCTTCGCTGTTGTCGCGTTATCTGAACATGCTTCAAAACCGAACATCCTGAAAACATCCAAGCTGGTATAAACTGCATTCACAGCGAAAATCCCGTCTTTCTCCTGTCTCCAAAAATTTTCCTGGGATATTCTATCGGTTGGACTCGTTTCTAAAAATTCTCTTTTACAGCTCGCCGAGACAAATAAGACGAGCCAGCATATATACAATAACAAAATTTTCGTTTTCATTTCAATAATTTGTTTTTAAGGCGATGAAGCTTGCATAAATTATACCTGTCTGTTGTCTATGCCAATTTGTGCAGGTTTCATCATGATTTCTTAAAGATGGTTAAATACAATAGGATATCTGTTTAAGCTCAATGGATGCACAAACAGTTATAATGTCAGGCTTAATCCAAGCGTATATATCTTTGTCTGCGGATAGTAGGTTGCCCTTCCGCTCGGGAACTCGGGGTCTAAATTTCTAGCCTTCGTAATCGTAAAAACATTCTCGCCACTTACATAGGCACGCGCTCCTTTGACACCAATTTGATCGAGAATAATTGTGGGAATCGTATACCCCAGTTGGAAGTTCTTCAATCTAAAAAAAGACGTTCGCTGAATCCACCAATCAGAAGGTTGTTCATTATGTATCGTTTGGTAAACAAGCCTTGGCCAGGTTGCATCCCGGTTTTCTGGCGTCCATCTATCTAACATTTCCTTGGTCGTGAAACCGTCCCAGATTGGTCCTTCTATCAATGCGCCCTCTTGGAACCCGTAGCTTTTCCCTACGCCATTGAAGAAAAGACTGAAATCCCAATGCTTAAAGCTGCCCCCCAAATTCATGCCGTAGGTATATCTCGGAATTGGTGAGCCAAGAACCACTTTATCCAAATCATTGATGATGTTATCCTGATTCACATCTTTATACTTTATATCACCCGGTCCGGTAATGGTATGCTGGAACGCATGATTTGCGACCTCTTCGTCTGATTGAAACAACCCTTCTGTTACATAACCGAATAGCGAACCGATTGCCTCCCCCTCTCGGGTGACCCTCCAACCACTTACCGTCGCCTCCCCATATTTCAGGATTTTATTATCTACATCTGATAGGTTCAAACCAACCGTAAACTTAAAATCTTCTCCAATCCGATCGTTGTAATTTACAGCAACTTCCCATCCTTGATTTTTGACCGAACCGACGTTTTGCGTAGGAGCATCTAATCCGACCGTGCCCGGAATGTCCCTAATTAATAATATATCCTCGGTTATTCTTCGATATGCGTCAGCAGTAATGATCAATTTGTTGGTCAGTAAACCGATGTCTACCCCTATATTGGTATTGGTCGAAGTTTCCCAGGATACAAACTGATTCGACAAGATGGATTGGGCCGCCCCGCTCGCCAAATTACCGCCAAAAGAATAGTTTTGACCCAAGGAAACGGTCTGTATATACTGGTATAAGTCGATATCCTGATTTCCCAATTGTCCCCAAGATGCCCTTACTTTGAATTCGGATATGCGCTCTTTAACAGGTTCCCAGAATGGTTCCTCAGATATTCTGTAACCAGCAGAAAAAGAAGGGAAAAAGCCCCATCTCCGACCCGCTGCAAACCGCGATGAACCGTCGTACCTAAAGTTTCCTTCAAATAGATATTTATCGTCAAATGAATAATTCAATCTACCAAAAGTCGATTGGAGCGCCCATTCCGTGGAACTCCCCCAGTTATTTTTCCCCTCATCGGAGCCCACATTCAGCTCTTGTAGGTCATTTGAGTAAAAGTCGTTCCTACTTGCTCCGATTTCCTTCCACTTATTCCTTTCTTCTGAATACCCCATCAAAAATTTAAAATGATGCCGCGAGAGATCAAGCGTATAATCAGCGGTACCTTGGAGGTTATAATACTCTTCTTTTGGAGATGATTGATTTAAGCTGCTCCTCCATGTCAACAGGGTAGCCTTTGTCTCATAATCCCTGAACGTATATTCATTATTATAAATTTTTTCATTTGAAAAATCCTCTCTTACCGACGCTCGGCCGCTAATATTCAAATTTTTGATCGGACGCCAATTAATTGACGTGTTCACAATTCCCTGATAATTCTCATTGTTCCTAAATCCAGACTGTTCGGCTGCTGCTAAAGGATTTCTGCTTGTAGGGCCTAACTGATACGTTCCATCAGGATACTTTGATACGATTGTAGGAGGCACGTCATGTAATAAATTCCAGTAAATATCATCGATTCTAGCGGGTGCATGCCTTTGTCTTTTATTGAGTGCCAAATCAAAATTGACATCAAACTTATCACTTAACGTTACATCGGTATTTGCCCGCAAACCCAATTGGTCAGAGGAGGTGTTTATTAACACACCGTTCCTGTCCAGGTAAGTTAACGAAATTGCTGATCTGACTTTGTCATTTCCGCCAGACATACTTACGCTGTGTTTATGCTGCGGAGCGTTTCGAAACAAAAGCCCCCACCAATCGGTGTTGGGATACTTCAATGGATCGCTACCAAGAATAGTCTGTTCAATCGCTTCATCCGAATATTTCGGTTCTTTATTTGCATTTATCGCAGCTTCATTTACTAATCTCATATAATCGGCAGTACTTACCCATTGCGGAGTTCTGGTTAACGACTGAATGCCCGCATATCCATTGTATGAAACAGTAAACGGCTTATTTTTGCCGCGTTTTGTTGTAATTAATATTACCCCATTTGCCGCTCTGGACCCGTAAATGGCAGCGGAAGCGGCATCTTTTAAAATTGATAGATTCTCGACATCCTGCGGATCTACATTGTCCATGCTTGACACTTGGACGCCATCTACCAAAATAAGTGGGTCGTTATTGCCAAATGTTCCTATCCCCCTTATACGTATAGATCCTCCATCAATCCCCGGCGCGCCCCCTCCGTTCGTTACCGTCGTACCCGCAGACATGCCCTGCAACGCTTGCGATAGGTTTGAAACAGGTCTTTCTGCCAGTTGATCACCCTGTATCGCATCTACAGAACCCGTTAAATTAACCTTTTTCTGGACACCGAATCCCACGACTACCACTTCATCCAGATCACTTACCGAGCCTTTCATGGAAACATTGATCACGCTCCTGTTTTCCATGTTTTGCTCGGACGTCTGGTAACCAATCATTGTAAAGACCAATGTCGTTTCATTTCCCGGGACAACTATCCGATAGTTGCCGCTGTCGTCAGTGGATACAACCACCGCCGTTCCCTTAACGGAAACGGTAACTCCTGTCAATGGAAGATTGGATTCATCCGTGACTTGCCCCGTTATGATTCGTTGCTGTACAGGCTTCTCGGTAGGAATGGGCTTACTACCCAATCCCGGCTTCGCTTTTCTTTCGATAGTAATCGTCTTATCTTCAAGCCTTGCTTCCAACGGCAAGTCGGCTAAAACCATGGCGAAAAACTCGCCAACGGGCATATTTTCTACGTCAACCGTAATTGGATTGACAGCCCGAAGATTAGCCACGTCCGCATATATCGCTAACCCCGTCTGCGCTCGGATTTCTTGGATCACCCTGGTTATGGTCATATTCTTGCCTCGCAGTGTGACCGTTTGGGAATAGGTTGTGGCACTTACGTGAAGTAAGCCTGCTAACATAAAGAGAATAAGTAACCTCATCACTCTTAAAAAGTAACTATTATTCATTAAGTTTGTATTGGTTTTTGGTAATAACTATGTTAGTGTGCCGGTATAAATAATACTTGCACTGATTCCTTTATTGCCAAGCTGCTTTAGGGGAGTGTCGGAAGCACTTCCCTTCTTTTATTGACGCCAACTTAACGTCGTGCCTACGTGGAACTCCTAAGGTTTAGCCTCCTTTCCATTACGAATAATTAATCGGTACCTCCCGTTAGGGTGGCGTTCCATCCGGTGTTGTATGCCGCTGTTTTTCAAAAAACGAAGTACGGTCCTTAGGTTTTCGGTACGGTAGGCATCTCCTATAAAATTATTGGTGGGTACCGGTCCCTCGTATTCGACGTCGATATCATACCAACGGGCCATCTCGTTTATAATCTGGGCAAAAGGTTTATTATCAAAATTGAAGCGGCCAAATTTCCACGCGATGACGGCAGCTATATCAGTATTGAATTTTTTGAGTTCGCCTTTCTGCAATACGCCTTGTTCACCAGGGAGAAGATTGATGGATTTATTGGCGGCAAGGTGGGATAGCCGGACTTTCCCTTCCACCAATGTCGTTCTGGCTTCGGAATCATCCGGATAGGCCGAAATATTGAATTCCGTACCCAACACCCGAACTTCCTGTCCGGCACTGATCACTTTAAATGGCTTCTGGGCGTCTTTGGCCACCGAAAAATACGCTTCGCCCACGAGCTCTACTATACGCTCGGAACCTGAAAACCGTGGTGGATACCTCAGTGTGGATGCAGCGTTAAGCCAGACCTGGGTGCCGTCCGGTAATTTGACCTGGTAGGTACCCCCTTTTGGCGTGCTCATCGCCAATAGCGCGGTCCCATTCTTTTCCCCGACGTTGACAAGCGGATTTCCGTCGTTGTAGGTTATCTCATCGCCGCCGATTACGATGCCATCCCTTGCTTCGTCCAATGTGATCGTGCGGCCGTCGGCCAGGGTGAGCATCGCCCGGTTGCCACCGGGTGGGATATCGCCCACTTGCACGTACTCGGCTCCAGGCTTATTACTGTTCGGCCGTTCATAGATAAAGAGCCATGCAGCCACAACCATCCCAACCAACAAGGCTGCGGCATATGGAAGCCGCCTTCCGAGGGAGCGAATTGGATGCTGAGAGCGCGCAAGACCGTCATCAGCTAATTTCGCCTCGGTGAGCGACCATAACCGATCGCGATTTACCGCGTGAAATATGTGAAGTTTCTGTCGAAGCAGCTGTGTATCTTCCAGTTCGTCAAGAAACTTACGGTTTTCGGAACGCTCGGCCAGCCACGCATCCAGTGCAGCCCGTTCCTCTGCGGTAAGTTCCTCCCGAAGATAACCTGCAATAAGATGAGCAAGGTATTCGTAGCGATCGGTCATAATTAATTCCCAATATCGACATAGAAACGACAACATTCGGAAAACGCCCAAAAAAATTTATTTTATTTTTAGCACGACCACAAGCAACAAAACACCCATATGAAAGCAGGAAGCCCTTTCTTGAGCAATGCGGTTTGCAACAGTCGGATGGCCCGCGCTTTTTGGTTACGCACAGTTTTGACGGAAATGCCTAATCGGGCGGCTACTTCGTCAGTTTTGAGGCCCTCAAAGAAAATCAATTTGAAAATAGTACGGGCTTTGGCGGGTAATTGTTCGATCTCATCGTATACCAGCACCAGCACTTCTGTCTCCAGTAATGCATAATCTTCGCCATCCGTCAAAGCATCCAGCGAATTGGCATAGTCGCTTAATGACGCCTGATGGCGATTTTGTTGTTTCAGCCGGTCGAGGCAACGATTTTTTGTACAGATATAAAGGAATCCTTTGATACCGTTCAAGTCGCTGAAATTGGCAGCTCTCTGCCATAACTTCACGAAAACCTCTGATACAGTATCCTCCACCTCCGCTATATCGTCAAGCATCGTCGCAGCATAGTAGCACAACGAACGGTAGTGTAAATCGAATACATACGAAAAAGCGGAGGGATTTCCTTTCTGAAACTCCGATACCCAATAAGCTGCCGATTTACTTGAGGTTTCCATCCTTGGCTCGAGCAAAGATACACCGGGCCGGGAACATTTCAAAACTTCACGGCACGGATAGCGGATTAACCCACCATCATGTATTTTTACATGAACTATTAAACAATGCAATCTAGCTGCCCCCGAGACCTTGCAGATTTTCCCGATGGCGATATTCCTTTTCTTTGTTTTCGGGGATCTTACAATCTCGTAGTGGTCAAACGGACAATGGGTTACCCGTATAATGCCGAGACTCTTATTGTTGTATTCCTTTGCGGCCTTGTTGAAAAGGCTACGAAGATCCCGCATGTAGTTTCCCACCCTTCCCCTTCTTTTGGCTCTTGGTATCCTCTTCTTTCTTCTTTCGCCTGTTTCCTGAGTTTGTCGATGTACGATTGTATAAACCCAAGGAATTCTACATCCTCGTCGACCCCGACGAGATAGTATTAAGATTCTGTACATTAAACAGCTTTATCTTCTCACCAAGTTCGCTGATTTTATAGCGATAGTCATCAAGTGTTTTGTTCAGGATCTTTTTCAGGAAAGGGTCCTTGGTTTTGTAATCCCTGGTAAGCTGATTCCGGCTCACGAAATGTGAAGTCTCGATGTACTTCGTTAAGCCCTTGTGACACACGCTGATTTTAACATTCCACGTGCCGTCCGCTTTTTGCTGGTGCTCCAGTATTTTTTGAATTACGGTTGCCATTCTTTTCGATTTAAAACCGCTGGAAGCGCCCTGGATTTCTGTAAAGTATTTGTAAAGTTTTTTCCGTTAAGTTCAGCGGAAAAAAGCGCCGGACTTAACGGTTATCCGTTTGGATTTTACAAGATGCTTTCAGGGATTAAAAAGGGAAATTATGTGCCAGCACATAAAAAAGCCCTTTTTTTAAATAAAAAGGGCTTTTAAAAATTTGCTCCTGAAGCTGGGCTCGAACCAGCGACCCTCTGATTAACAGTCAGATGCTCTAACCAGCTGAGCTATTCAGGAGTGTTTCTGCTGGTATGCCCCGTTTTCGGGACTGCAATATTCGTAACTTTCTATCGAATAAACAAAAAATATTTAAAAAAAACTGTAAGTCATTAACTATGAACCGTGTCGAATGAACGACTGCTATTCCAGTACATAATCGTAAGGATAAACCCCGATTCCCCAGCTTTTGCCACCGTCCACGGTAATGAACAACCGATCCGGACCGTAGACAATCCCACGCTGCTCGTTGTAAAAATCCATAGCCGTACCGGTAATACTCACTCCGTGCGCGCGGGCCTCCAACGGAGACCAGCTTTTCCCTCCGTCGCTACTTTTCGCGACACCCTGATCCAAAAGTGCATATATAACATTTTCCCCTGCCGCTTGGCAACTGATTATTCCCCCCGTACCGATTGTCACCTCCTCAAAGGATGTTCCCCCGTCTGATGAAAGGAAAGCCCATCCGGCACGATCATACACCAACAACCTATTAGCATCCACCAATGTCAGCGACGGTGAAGTCACGCTGCTGATAGCGCCACGCTCAGTCCATTCCCGTCCTCCATCGGCCGTCGTACCGATGCGGACACCTTCCGCTGCCTCATACTGCCCCCGGTAAAGCAGCCAGCCGTTTTCACGGTCCAGAAACCCAATCGCCAGCGGGGTGGTATTATCTTTCGTATACCATAATTCGGCACGTTTATCCGGCAAGTCGATACGATAAAGCAACAGGCGGCTGTTTCCGCCGATTTCTTGCGCCCCTAACAACCAAACGGTTTGATTGGCCGTTACCGCCACCTGCATAAGCGATACTGCAGCACCGGGGCCTTCGCTGGTTTCCCACGTCTTCCCATCGTCTTCCGAAAAACGTAATAACCACGTCGCACCGTTGGGAATTGCATGTACCAATAAACCGTCGGCAAACCCAAGAACCCCTTGTGCAGTCGGCCAAGGCTGGTTCCCGAAGTCAAAAGACTGAAAATTGTCTAGTGTGCTAAACCATCCTTTTTCCGTCGTACCGTCAATGTGCAGCCGGCCATGCAATCGTGCATACATAAGCTGGTTATCCTGGATCAGGACGCGTGTCTCGGCGTTGACGATCGGCTCAAACGGATAAAGGTCCAAAAGGGTGCCCTCCCCGTCACACCCCAGCAGAAGCAAGCTAACCAACACTACTTTTATCTTTTTGCAAACATGCATCATGGCTGAATTGAAAAGCCTATTGAAATATTGAGCGTATTGAAACGAAAAGCATGCGAGGGGGCAGTAAGGTAACCTCCGGCAAGATCGTCTTCGATAATAGACCGCCTGGCCCGTAGCCGGGGCCTGAATAATTCATACCCTGCTTTGACATACCACTCACGTATCTGCACACGCAAACCGATTTCCTGCGACATGTCTGAACCACGCAGGTAATTTTCCGAATAGGTGGCATCCTCCTCGCCGTAGTTTTCCATATCGAAATTGGACACCCAGTTGTAATCAATACCCAAATACGGAAAAAATGTAGCCTGTCCGATGAAGAACACATCGTAGCTCGCCTGCACACCTGCCTTGATGACCAACAGTTGCTCGGTTATTTCCTCGTCTATTTTATTTCCGAAATATTTCACCCCACCTTGTGGCCGCAACCGCAACCGTCCCTGGTCTGCCAACGCAAATGCCGCCCCCAGTCGGATTACTGCACCTGCCGGAAACACCGATCGGATGGATGCGTCGCCGAAACGGTCGACACCAAACTCACCCTCCAGATAAACGGGAACTTCCTGTTGGGCATTCAGGCGTAATGCAGTTAACAACAATATCCCTATCCATCCTGTCTTCTTGCCCAGCTTGCGTACCCTCATAGCAGTACCCCGGTAAGAATCAGTGTAGCTACCGTAAAATAAATAATGAGCCCCGTCACATCCACCAACGTGGATACAAAGGGAGCCGACGATGAAGCCGGATCGGCACCCAACCGGCGCAGGATGAACGGAAGCATAGAGCCCACCAAGGAGCCCCATAACACCACACCCATGAGCGACAGGCTAACCACAGCTCCTACCAGTAACCAGTGATCTCCGTAAGCATGTGCAAATGCCTGCCAGGTACAAACCCGGATAAAGCCCAACGTTCCCAGAATGAGGCCCAACAACAATCCCGATAGGATTTCACGGCGCATAACCCGCCACCAGTCGAGTAGGGTAACTTCGCCCAATGCCATCGCTTGGATAATCAGTGTAGAAGCCTGAGACCCGCTATTTCCCCCACTAGAAAGAATAACCGGCATGAACAAAATCAATACAGCGCTGGCCAATTGGCTTTCATAATGTTCAAGTACGGTTGCTGTAAGTAACTGCCCCAGAAAAAGCACAATCAGCCAACCAGCACGCTTTCTTACCAGGTGCGGAATGGACACATCCAGGTATGGTTCATCCAACGCTTCGGTACCCCCTATGCGCTGCATGTCTTCCGTATACTCCTCATTGGCTACCCATAGGATATCGTCCACCGTCACAATACCCAGCATGATTCCTTGCGCATCCACCACGGGTAGCGCGACCCGATTATTCATCCGGAATACGTTGATTGCGTCTTCCTGCGGATCGTCCGCATTGAGAGCGATGAGCCGGTTATCAATGAGGTCTTTTACCCTCGTTTCAGGGTCAGCCAACAGGATATCTTTAATACGAATATCATCCAATAATTTCCCATCCTTATCGATCACATACAACACATCAATTGTCTCAGAAGCCTTGCCGTATCGGCGGATGTGCTGGAGTACCCGGGCAATGTCCCAGTGCTGTTTCACCGTGATATAATCCGGGGTCATCAGCCGTCCGACACTGTCCTCCGGATACCCCAATAACGCCAGTGCTTCTTTGCGGTCTGCGGGCGGAAGCAAGATGATCAATTGCTTCACTACGTCACCCTTCAATTCGCTGAAAAAAGCGGTCCGGTCATCGGGTGGCATCTCGTTTATAATTTCCGAAATTTTCGGTCCCGAAAGCTTCTTGAGAATACGTTCCTGAGTGGGAAAATCGAGGATGCGAAATACGTTTACAGCACGGTTAATGCTCAGGGTTTCGATAAAGGTTGCACCGTACTCGGGCAGCTCGTCAATCAGGGCTTCCACATCCGAAATATTCAGCTCATCGAGGTATTCCTTTAGTTGCTGTTCACTGCCTTCAGCTAACAGCAATTCGGTTTGTTCTACCAGCGTATCCAGTTCGTCCATGCGCCCTCCTATTTTAGTTGATGATCTCCTACATCGGTAAATTATTTTGCATGCAAAAGTCGGTTTTTTAAATCAAAAGAACGAACAAGTATAGATTAAAAAAACCGCGGATGAACAGCAGCTCTTCGGCACACAGACACAACAACAACAGACATAATGTCAGTATTGATTACTTAATGGTCCGGCTGCAATAGTATGGGCAACCAGGCGGCAATCCGTACATCCTTGCCGAGCGCCATCTGCATGCCTTCACACAGGTCCAACCCCTGGTGTACTTAACGCAGGGGCGAGATAGGGGAGCCAGTGCATGCCACTTCCGGCACCGTCACATACACATTCCGCAGACGGTTGCCAAGCAATAAAAATTCCTAACAAACTCAAAAAGATAGTGTACATTAGCACATAAATTCATTCACTTATTTCCAATTCGAAATTTTCAGATTTCAAGGCATATAATTGAATAATTTCACGTAAATATTTTTTGACTATCAAATTTCATTTATAAATATTAACAACTGTAAATCAGTAAAAAATACATATTACTTAAAATTAAACATCAATAAAGGCTTCTATTAAAAACCTTATTTTTGCAAAAAAAATTAGCAACACCTAATGAATCTACAATATTTATCATATTATAAACTTATATTCAAATATTTAACATCAATAATATTATGTATTTATTCACAAATCGCTTTTTCTCAAATTTTCAATGGAGACCCCTACCCTCCAAGTGTAAAATGGAGGCAAATCCATACCGAAAATTTCCAGTTGATTTACCCGGCCACTTTTGAAGAAGGAGCTCAAAAATTGGCTAGCCGATTGGAAACTTTCCGGAAGCGGGTGAGTCAAACATTAGGCAAAGAACCCCGCAAAATTTCCATCGTTTTGCAAAACCAAACGGTTGAATCCAACGGCAACGTACAACTTGCACCCCGCCGTTCGGAGTTCTACACCACTCCCCCGCAACAGGGAGATTTTCAAGATTGGATGAATAACCTCGCCATCCATGAGCTTCGGCACGTTGTGCAATTTGACAAATTGACAGGTTATTTACGCGCACCTTTTTTCGAACAATTAGCGCTTGCCATCTATGGAGTCACCCTCCCATCCTGGTTTTTTGAGGGTGACGCAGTCGTTACCGAAACCGTGCTCTCCGCTGCTGGTCGCGGGCGTCTGCCTTCCTGGGAAATGCCGTTCCGCACCAACCTCCTAAATGGGAAAACATACAGCTATCAGAAGGACTACCTTGGGTCAATGAAGGACGTCACTCCGGGCTTTTATGAACTCGGATATTTTCTCACCTCCGGACTCCAAAATGAGTATGGAGAAACCATCGTTGACAGCCTGATGACACGCATGGCCAAGCTGCCAATCCGCCCTTATAATTTCAGTAATTCGCTGAAGAAATTTACGGGGTACAATACCCGTAAATGGCACGCAAAAATCCGGGCGGATCTGACCCAAAAATGGCAGGAGCAATTGGCCGAGAACAACCCGGCAAACTACCCGGTATTCCCGGTCCGGGAACCGGGTAAACCGGAGAGCTGGCTACTGCCCCGACGCCTTCCCGATGGGCGGCTCATAGTGCTGCATCAAAGCGCCCGCAACGTACCCGCAATTGTTATCCTGGACTCGCTCGGGAAGCAGACGGAAATCGTGAAAACCGGGCGCCAAACAGAACCCAATTTCTCCTATGCCGAAGGGATGCTCGCATGGGATGAAGTACGGCGCGATCCACGTTACGGAAAGCGGGCATACAACGTCATCAACGTATACAATATGCGTACCCGAGCCTATCGCCAGCTTTCACACAAAAGCCGCTATTTCTCTCCGGTGTTGCGACCCAACCATGCACAGGTCCTCGCCGTCGCCGTCAGTGAAACTGGCCAGACCAGCCTTGATCTTTTGGATATCGAGCGGGGCACCTTAATCACCCGGTTCCCAGCTCCCGGAAACATCCACCTGCAAACCCCGGCATTTAATGAAACAGGCAGCAAAGCTATCATCACGGGCATTTCCGACGCAGGCGCTTCCCTTGTTGAGTTAGACATTCCAACAGGCACCTACCGAATGATATTGGAAGGGCAACCTCAACAAATCGAACGCCCAGCGTATGCCCATGGCCGTATTTTGTTCAAAGCCCATTACAATGGAATCGACAACCTTTATATACTTGATACGGAAAACGGTACGATCGTGCAACTCACTAACGCTCAATACGGTGCATTTAACCCTTGGTTTGAAACCGAAACCGGGCAGGTCTGGTTCAACTCATATCAGGTTGACGGATACCGGATCAGCCACACGCAATTCAGCAATTCACCTATTAGCCATTTTAAAGTACCTGTAAGCGAAAAACACATTTTAACGACTTCGGATACCTCTCAAAGCGAGATATGGCCTTCAAAGCCTTATAAAGGGCTAAAAAATCTGATCAACTTCCATAGTTTATCTGTAGACAACGGAAATTTTGATAATCTAGCTACTATAAACCCAGGTATCTACTGGCTGTCAGACGATCTGCTGAACACGACGCAGGTCCGTTTGGGATACACCTATAACGGTGATATCCGTAGCAGTGAATACCTCGCGTCAATTGCTTATCAACAATTTTTCCCCAAGTTTTCGTTGGAGTACCGCAACCGCGGACAGGTGGGCGCGGCCAAAGTAATCGGCAATGGAACAGAAAGTTTGACCGGACTGCGTTGGCGGGAACACGTAACAACCTTGAAGATGGACATCCCCTTGGTATTTTATCGCCTCAACCATGTATTTACTACCGGATTGAGCGCAGCTACGTCTTACACCCGCCGTTATGGGTTAAATGAACCTCAGTTTCAGGACCGATTTATCGATCGTATCCAGTTTCCCCTGCACTACCAGGTTTATTTTAACCACAATGTGCGGCAGAGTGTGCTGGACGTCGCTCCCCGTTGGGGTCAGAATTTAAGCATTACCTACCGGCATTTTCCGTTTGACGGCCGGATAGCGGGCGAGCATCTTTCACTGCGTACCGCTTTTTACTTTCCGGGCATCTGGCCCAATCATTCCTTTTTAGCGCGCTTCAACTACCAGCAGCGCGGTGGCGCCTATGCCATGGCTAATGACATCCCGCTGGTGAGTGGATACGATCAGCTACGTCCGTTGCCGGTAGACAATACACTGCTTTTCAGCTACCGATTCCCGATTGCCTACCCCGACTGGTCCATCGGCCCGCTGGCCTATATCAAGCGGTTTAAGGGTGGCCTTTTTGCCGACTTCCAAAATGTGCGGACCGGAAATGCTTTCCACCCCCGCACGTTCGGCCTGGAATTCCGCGCCGACATGAACCTACTGCGTTTTTACCTCCCAAACTTCGACATCGGTGCAAAGCTTGTTTATGCCAACGAGGTGAATGTGCCACAACGCGTATTTGCTACATATGGAATTGGGTATAGTTATTAAAACCGATGTGAATAACTAAAAGCCGGGTAACAGGTTTATCGTTGAAAAGGGAACACAGCGCTCTCCTGATGCGAGCGGTCCATGTATGCCTCCAACCGGGAAACAATAGCGGGATACTTGGCCGCTACATCCACTGACTCTTTTGGATCGCTTTCTAAATCGTATAATTCAGTAATAGGTTGGCCGCTTTGCACGGCTAAACGTACAGCTTTCCATTTACCTGAACGAACAGCTTGCTTCCCTCCGCCCTCGTGAAACTCCCAGTATAGATAAGGGTGTTGGGATTGTTCACCGTTCCTTCCCCGTAAGGCAGGCAGAAAAGACAACCCATCAGTATAATTCGGTTGTTTCAATCCTGCGATAGCTACCAACGTGGGCATGATATCCCAAAAAGCGCCCTGAAAGTCGGTACGGGACCCGGATGTTACCTGGCCGGGCCAGCGGACGATAAACGGCACCCGGATCCCTCCTTCGTAGAGATCCCGTTTGTATCCCCGGAAACCGCTACCACTGTTGAAAAAGTCAGGATCGGCTCCGCCTTCCTTATGCGGTCCGTTGTCGCTGCTGAAAATCACCATCGTATTTTCAGCGAGCCCCAGTTCATCGAGTTTGTCGAGCACCTCCCCTACATAAGCATCCAAACGGCTTACCATGGCCGCAAATGTGGCCCTGGGATCATCCACGGAAGCGTATCCTCCCGTTGAGGCGCCAACTCCATAATCCTGCCCATTATGAGGTCGTTCTTCGAATCGCCCCCGGTACCACCGGTAATACTCATCGTCAGGCCCCTGCAATTCCGCATGGGGTAATACAGTCGGCATGAAAAGAAAAAAGGGAGTCTTCCTATTCTCTTCCATAAACGCCAACGCCCGCTGTTGGATTAATTTAGGGGCATACGTGGTTTTATGCACAAGCCCATTCCCTTCCAGCACCACTTTGCGGTCATTGTCCCATAGGTGAGTGGGATAATACCGGTGCGATTGACGCTGGCAGTTATATCCATAAAACCGGTCAAATCCTTTTTTATCAGGTGCACCCGACGTTCCCACCATTCCCAATCCCCACTTTCCAAAGGCTCCCGTACGGTACCCTCCCTGCTGAAGCAATTGGGCGAATGTCTGTACAGAATCCGCTAATGGATACTGCCCCTCCGGCTCAATTTCCTTATTGCCACGAATAAATGTATGGCCGGTATGCTGTCCGGTAAGGAGCGACGATCGCGATGGGGCACACACTGTAGTGCCTGCATAAAATTGCATAAACTGCATACCCTCCTTAGCTAGCCGGTCTATGTTAGGCGTTTTAATCTTCTCCTGCCCGTAGCACCCCAGGTCCCCATATCCAAGGTCGTCGGCAAGGATAAACACGATGTTGGGTTTGGATACCGGGCTTTGTGCCAGTCCTAGTATCCAACACACCGTTAATAAGACCGTCAATGTATATCCCCCTTGCATCGCTACATTAGTTATCCATGGATGATTTTCAAGATATCATCCAGATAAGTCCGCTCATTGGCCAGACGGGGTACCTTATTTTGACCGCCCAGCTTGCCGCGCGACTTCATCCAACGGTAAAACGTGCCATCAGGAGCGATATGGATGATCGGAAACCGCAGGGCCAGATCCTTAAACCGTTTGGCATCATAATCCGAGTTGATGGCACGCAAAGTCGCGTCGAGGGTACGGCAGAATTGGTCAACGTCGGTCGGCTGCTCTTCAAACTCAATAATCCATTCATGTGCTCCCGCCTCGCCATCGTTGAAATATACGGGCCCCGCAGTATAATCACGGATGGAGGCCCCCGTTTCGTCACACGCCCGCTTTAACGCGTCATCCGCATTGTCTACAATGACCTCCTCGCCAAACGTATTGATGTATTGTTTGGTACGGCCGGTAATCTGAATTCGATAGGGATGTAAATTCACAAATTTGATCGTATCCCCTATGAGGTAACGCCAAAGCCCGGCGTTGGTAGAAATAATCAGTGCATAGTTTTTGCCCAGCTCCACTTCATGCAATCCCAACGTCTTAGGTTGGTCATCGTGCAGGTTTTCAATCGGAAGAAATTCGTAGTAGATACCGTAATCAAGCATCAGCAATAGATCTTCAGAATCCAACTGATCCTGAAGTGCAAAATACCCTTCCGAAGCGTTATAATTTTCCAGATAGTACATGCGGTCTGACGGGATAAGCTTCCTGAATTGCTCCCGGTACGGCTTGAAGCTGACACCACCATGACTGTAAAACTCCAGATTGGGCCATACTTCCAACAGATTGTCCTTACCGGTAATTTCTAAGATGCGCTTCGCCAGCACTACGTTCCACGTAGGTACACCAGAAAGGTTGGTTACGTTTTCATGAATGGTGAGCTGCGCCACGTTTTCTATTTTCTCCTCAAAATTTGGATTGAGGGTTGTCTCCACATCGGGTGTCCGGTGGAATTCTGCCCAGAAAGGAAGATTCCGGATAATGATGGAAGAAAGATCACCGTAGTATGAATCGGAATTAAAACTGTTAATTTGGGAACTACCTCCCAAGACCACCGATTTTCCGGTCAAAATTTTGGTATCGGGCCGATTGTGGCAATATACGGTGAGCATATCCTTCCCGCCCTGAAAATGGCAGTCTTCCAGCGCCTCTTCACTTACGGGAATAAATTTACTGCGGTCTGCCGTAGTGCCGGATGACTTAGCAAACCATTTGATATCCGAAGGCCAAAGGATATTTTGTTCACCTTTAATCATCCGGTCGATATAGGGTTTTAAGCTGTTATAATCCTGCAGCGGTACGCGTTCTTTATAGGTCTCTGGCGTAAGAATGGAATTGTAATCGTATTTTTTACCCCACTCCGTTGCTTCTGCAGTAGAGATGAGGCTTTGAAACCACTCCTCCTGCACTTCATGCGGGTATTTCATGAATAGCTCAATCTGATGAATGCGCTTTTTCATGATCCAGGTGAATATCGAATTGATTAAAGCCATTTTTTTTAGTGGTTAGTTACTAGTACGTAATAGCCATAAGTTACTCGTTGATACGTGCCAGCTATCACATTTTCCTTAGTAGGTAGCTTGCATTTTTTTCTAAACTTGCATTTCTTCTAAATACTAAGTACTCAGCACTAAAGTTTCTTTCGACGTAGTTCAAAATTGCGACCCAGATAGAATTTACGTGCCATCTCGTTGGCAGCTATTTCCTCGGGTGTGCCCGCTAGCATGATCTTGCCTTCCGTAAGTAGGTAGGCCCGATCGGTGATTGACAGGGTCTCTTGCACATTGTGGTCCGTAATCAGAATACCGATGTTCCGATGTTTCAATTTGGAGACAATGGTTTGGATCTCCTCTACAGCAATCGGATCGACCCCGGCAAAAGGTTCATCCAGCAGGATGAAGTGTGGATTGGCGGCCAAAGCCCGGGCGATTTCGGTACGGCGGCGTTCGCCACCCGACAGGAGGTCGCCCCGATTTTTCCGAACGCGGTTGAGACTGAATTCCGCCAGCAGTTCTTCCAGCTTCTCCTGGCGCACTGCCTTGTCCTTATGATGGATCTCCAATACCGCCATGATGTTGTTTTCTACAGAAAGCTTTCGGAATACCGACGCTTCCTGCGCTAAGTAACCGATGCCCTTTTGTGCCCTGCGATACATCGGATCTTCCGTAATCTCCTGTCCGTCAAGGTATACATGTCCTTCATTGGGCTTAATAAGCCCAACAATCATATAAAAAGAAGTCGTCTTACCCGCACCGTTCGGCCCCAATAATCCGACAATTTCTCCTTGGGACACTTCAAAGGATACGTCGTTTACAACAACCCGCTGCTTGTATTTTTTGATCAGATGTTCGGCTTTTAAAATCATTTTTTATATCAGCTTTCGGATGTCAGCTATCGGCTTTCGGCTAACAGCTATCAGTCACCTATTATCCACCTAACTTCGTATTTCGTACTTCGTACCTCGTATTCCGTATCTAAATCCTAATGTCTTTAATATTCAATTGAATGCTGCGCTTCTCCCGCCATACATTTTCCTCAATGGTATAACATAAGTCAAAGGGTATACCGGTATTGATTGCATTTGCATAATCGCCCAATCCGAAACCGATACACTCGAACGCCGCCGACCCTGGTTGCACCACCGTCATTTTTAGATGACTTCCCCCCACTACCGTCGCATTGCCTGCAACACGCACTTGATTACTGAGAAACAAGGGTGCTTCATTCTGTGGACCAAATGGCTCAAATTGCCGCAAAATACGGAAAAATTTAGCGTCGATGTCTGACAAATTCAACACGGCGTCAATCCCGATTTCACGTTGCAGCATATCCGGCAAAATGCTGGCGGACACCACCTCTTCAAAGCGTCGTTCAAACAACGCAATGTTTTCCGGCTTCATCGTGAGCCCTGCCGCATACTTGTGACCACCAAACTGGTCGAGTAGATCGCTGCATGCATTCAGCGCCTCGTATAAATCAAAGCCCACAACCGATCGGGCCGATCCCGATACATGTCCGTTGGTTTGCGTCAGTACTACCGTAGGGCGATAATATTTCTCGGTCAACCGCGTAGCCACAATACCGATTACGCCTTTATGCCAATCGGGCTTAAAGACGACGGTTGTTTTCCGCTGTTTCAGAATTTCATCGCCATCTAAGATCGCCAATGCCTCTTCGGTGATGCGCACATCAAAATCCTTGCGCTGCGAATTTTGCAGGTCAATGCTGTTGCTGTATACAGATGCTTCCTGCATCGACTTAGAAACCAAAAGCTTGACGGCATCTTTGGCGTGATCAATCCGCCCGGCGGCATTGATGCGCGGTCCGATTTGAAAGATAATGTCGTTTACCGTAAAGCAACTGCTCTTATGTGTGGATAGATCAATTAACGATTGTAAACCACAGCACGGATTGGTATTCAGTTTTTGGAGGCCAAAATGGGTAAGTATCCGGTTTTCACCTGTGATGGGTACAATATCGGAAGCGATGCCCACGGCTACCAAATCCAAATACTGGTAGCACTGCTGGATATCCATGTTGTTTTTCTGGATGAACGCCTGGATGATTTTGAAGCCGATGCCGCATCCCGGCAATTCCTTATACGGATAAGGACAATCCCCGCGCTTGGGATCGAGCACCGCAACCGCATCGGGTAAGCGCTCCCCCGGCAAATGGTGATCGCCGATGATAAAATCAATACCACGCTCACGGGCATAGGCAACTTTGTCCAACGCTTTGATGCCACAATCCAATGCGATAATGAGTGAGAAGCCATTTTCAGCAGCATAATCGATACCCTGTGTCGATATACCATATCCCTCGGCATAACGATCCGGAAGGTAAAACTCCAAACGGGAATGGAACTGCCGGAAAAAACTATACACCACGGCGACTGCAGTTGTACCATCTACATCGTAATCGCCGTAAACTAGTACCCGCTCTTTGTTGCCAATGGCCTGTTCGATACGGGCAATTGCTTTGTCCATATCACGCATCAAAAATGGATCGTGCAATGCAGACAAGTCCGGACGGAAAAACCGCCGTGCATCCTCAAAAGTCTCCACCCCTCTATTAATCAGCAAATCGGCCAGTACCTTGTGGATACCCAGCTCTTTACGAAGCCTTTGTGACGCCGCCCGATCAGAACATGAGGCGATTGCCCATCTTTTTTGCATATCTTTGTGCACTACGAAGGGGTAAAGATAAAAACATGCAAGCATATTCCTTATTCGAAGGTTCATTTTCCGTAGACGCCTCCAAAAAATTCATTCCGTTTGATGCCAATAAAGACAACAAGAAAGACCGCCCGGGTTCGTTGTTTATTCACGTGCATCCGTTTCTGATTGAATCAGCAAACGGACTGCTCCTGCTCGATACCGGTATCGGACATACCAATGCAGCAGGCGGACTCCAGTTGCATGACAACATCCGGAAGGCGGGTTTCGACCCTGCAGACGTACGGTATGTACTCTTATCACATCTACACAAAGACCATGCAAGTGGTATGGTCATGGAGAAAGACGGCAATTTCCGGTTAGCATTTCCGGATGCTGAATATGTAATACAGCGTGGCGAATGGGAAGATGCCTACAGCGGCAAATCGGATTCCTACAAAACAGAAATTTTCGATGTACTGCAACGGAGCGGCAACCTAGTATTGGTTGAAGGCAACGGTATGCTGAATAACGAAATCAGTTACGAAGTATCCGGGGGCCATACGCCCCACCACCAGGTTTTCCATATCCGGGTGGGCGGTGAACACTACTTTTTCGGAGGTGATGAGGCTCCTGAACCGGAACAATTTTTCCGGCAGTTTGCTGCCAAATACGATTACGACGGGCGCCGCTCGATGGCGCTACGCCAGCAGTATTGGGAGCAAGGAAGTGCCGAAGGCTGGATTTTCCTGATGTATCATTCCACAAACATTGCCATCGGACGTCCCGAACCAAAGGAAAATGGTGGATACCGGTTGGTAGATGCCAAATTATCGAATAAAAAATGATTGAGTGGAAGGAAATAGCCTTGCGTTTATCTTTGGCTGCATTGTTCGGAGCAATCATTGGCCTTGAACGCGAGCGAAAAAACTGGGCAGCAGGATTAAGGACCCACATGCTGGTAAGCGTGGGTTCGTCCCTGGTCATGATGGTGTCCGCTTACGGGTTTACCGACATTTTGGGCAGCGAAAATATTACATTGGACCCGTCGAGGGTTGCTGCCCAAGTCATCAGCGGGATTGGATTCATCGGAGCGGGTACCATCTTATTTTTAAAACAAGGGGTCATCCGGGGCCTGACCACGGCTGCAGGGCTTTGGACTGTTGCGGCCATTGGGCTAGCTACCGGAGGAGGGATGTATTTTGCCGCTTCGGTGGCAACTGCAATGGCCATTGTCATTTTATGGGTATTACAGCCCCTCGAAAAGAAATTCAGTGAGCGATTTAAACAAAAACACCTAAAGATCACGTTAACCGCTCCCAAATCTCTCGAAATCATCAACGAGATCTTCGAATTACACGGTTTGGAGATTGTTTCATGTACAGTCGACAAAACCACCCCCAAACCGGTAATCTTTTTTACGTTCAGCAGCCTAAGCCATCAGGATATCAGCACGCTGATCACCACGCTTCAACAAAATCCGGATGTGGACGAAATAAACTGGGATAATTAGAAAGCGCAGCGGATAAATACCTGTTTACCCTTTCTTTTTCGGCACTTTCGCACCCGCTTTCCGCGCCTCGGAAAGCCCGATTGCGATCGCCTGCTTGCGGGAAGTAACCTTCTTTCCCGACCCTGATTTCAACTTTCCTTCCTTCATCTCCTTTACGGATTTCTCGACCTTTTCCCCGGCCTTTTCTGAATACTTTGCCATAGCGCATTGCTTTTAAATCGTAGAGATTGACAATTCAGGTTAAAAATTGTTTTTGCCGCGGCTCTGGTCAAAGCGTTAATTCCGCCACAACTGCCCGGTGATCGGAAGGCCATGGGTTTACCTCCAAATCTGACAGCGTCGCAGGCTCCCCTACAATCCATGCATTTTCTGCGGTCAGTTTATTGCCTCGGATGTAAATCAGATCAATGCGGTCATGGATTTCAGGATCCCGCCAAAGCCCTTCCACCGATGTCCAGGTATAGCCCGGTCGCTGCGTAACATCGGGATACACTTCCCGGTAAGCATCCTTGAACCCCTTCTCAATCAGCAATGCGGTTGCAGGCCAGTTAACGGCGAAAGGTAATAGCGTATCTCCACGCTGTCTGATCGCTTCCTCCGTCCAGTCCAAACAACTCGGTTCATTGAAATCGCCTACCAACACTGTCGGGTAATCCGCATACGCGGCGATTTCATCCAATACGCTTTGCACCTGGTGTAAGCGGGTTTCCCGGGCAGAAGCTTCTGCCGCTTTGGCATTCAGCAGTTTCCGGTCGGCAATGTCATACGGCTCATACGGTGTGTACATGAGGTGCATCACCCCGAAGACTGCTTTTGATCCTCCGGGCAGTGTCAAGAGTACGGCTTGGGACGATTTGGTACCGTCTACAGGCTCCATATCATACCGTGAAATAACCGCCCGGCTCTCATCAATCACATGGCATTTCCATCCGAGGCTGTCTGCAAGTATCCTTGCGCGCGACTGATGGTCGCTTTGATTGGTGGTTTGTTCTTCAAAGCCCACTACATCGGCCTCAGCCTTCCGAATAGCCTCCAACTGATACTTGATCGTGGTATCGCGTGGAAGTTTGACGCCATCGCCGCCGTGCCAAAGGTTAAATGTCATGACACGCAGCCGATTCGCCTCCCCGGCCTGCCGACCACCGGTAGATTGACAGGAAAATCCAAAAAAGGCAAGGAAAATAGCAATTGTTAATCTCATGGTTGTTTGATTTGAAAGGTGGTCAGTACTGCCGCATGATCAGAGGGATATTTCACTGGATGTGTATCGATGGTTTCTGAATCAACCGCCTTGAGCGTACTGCCCTTGTAAAAAATATAATCAATGCGATCTTGAAAGGCTTTGGGAAAAGCAGGTGTCCAGGTAATACCCCGTACCTCCAACGGATCTGGATGTATTTCCCGGAAAGAATCAAGAAAACCCGACCGTTCCATCAATCGGGTAGCAGGAAAGGGTATCGCATAGCCCTTATTGAGGAGCCGGGTTTCCGGCACCCAGTCTAAATGGGAGCCGCTGTTGAAATCGCCGCAGACGACGATAGGAACATTCGCTGAATTTTCAATGGCAGGCTGCAAGACACGCAGCACATTACGCAAGGTCGCCGCATTTTTTTCCTGCAAGTGTACCCATTCCGCAGAATCAATCCGTAGCCCTTTTTCAAGCATGTCCCAATAGTCGATGGGATAATCCAACCAATTGCTGGCCACGACTAGATCCTGACCGCCCACGTTGACTTTTACAGCTCCACTGTGAAGGGGCTTGTACGCATCCAGTGTGTCTACAATTGGGTAACGGCTTAAAATCGACAGGTTGTCACTGCGCAGATACAGGTAATATCCCAGTTCGCCTGCGATCCGTTCTCCGGAACCGTAGGTCTCCTGCATGGCTACAATATCCGCACCGGAGTCCCGGATGACATCCACTACCCGCAGCGGGCCTTCCACTTCACCGGTCTCCCTTCCTCCATGCCAGATATTGAAGGTCATGACCTTCACCTGTTGAGACGCTGCTTCCTGATGAAACCTGCATGAATTGCCATTCATAAAAGAAAATGAATAATTCTTACAAGTTTCATTGCCGTTAAAAAGCAAATTATTCTGATGAAAAATCACCAAAAACAGGACCAGCATCCCGATTAATTTTCCACTTTCCATCCGTAATCCACGTATTCCCAAGTAAACGAAGCACCATCGGCGTGCACTAGTAAAAAACCTTCTTCGGTACCATGGAATGCCCCACCCCACCAATTCGCGCAGACAGCTCCAGCAGTGATGAATTGCACGCCCTTCACTTTGATTTCCTCGTACAGATGCTGATGCCCCTGTAAGACGAGTTTCAAGCTATGGTTGCCAAACATATCAAAAATTTCCTTCTGATTTACGAAAGTATCCGCATCGGTATACCGGCCTTCCAAGACAGGATAATATAACGATAGAAAAGGCACATGCGTGGATACCACAATAGGTTGGCTTCGGGGCGTGCCGGCCAACAAATCGGATAACCATTGTTGTTGCGTGCTGTCTACACAGTACTTGCCTCCGCAAATCTGCGTGGAATTGAGAACAATGAACAGCCATCCCTTGTGCTCAAACGAATAATAGGCAGGTCCAAAATAAGATTTGAATAGGCCATCGTTGTTCAATTTGCTGTCTGCCCCACCTGCCCAATAACGGTCGTGGTTTCCGATGGTAAAATGGAACGGGAGCCGCGAGGCGTTTGAGATCGCTTGATAGTCTTGGTAAAGTTTGAATGCATCTTCCCTTCGATCTGCTTTCAAGCCGTCTACATCCACATTGTCTCCCCCTGTCAATATGAAGTCGGCACCGGTAGTTTCAGCCTTAGCGATGGCTTGCCGGAATCCAGCCGCACTGTTACTCGCGGGATTGGCATTCATATGGATATCGGTGAGGAAGGCAAAAGAGAATTTTTCCTGAGCCTGTACTGTTTTGCCCAGCAATAGCGAAAAGAAGAAAAAGAGGGTCAGTCTCATTGGTGTTATATTTATGATCATTCCCATCCAAATAACTGCTTTAAATTCGGATTCAATATCACTTCGGTATTCGGCACGGGGCGATAATAGTATTTTGGTTCAAGAAATGTACGTTCCCGGTTATCTGTTACCAAGGCACCGCCATTTCCCCCGTTCTTCAAATAGATGCTCGCATTGCCACCAAAGGCGCCGATGGTATAGTAAATCAGCGGCACCCCGAGTTCGTTTTCTTCGCGATCGCTGGGTATTGTCTGGCCTTCCGGTATAAGCCGGATGTCAGGAATGCCGTCGCCGGTCAAGTCGTAATCGCCCACTCCGGGAAAATACATGCCTTCGGGAATCTTTTCCAGCAATTTACCGGCATGCCAGCGCATCAGATCGTCGTAACGTGAGTTTTCAAAGGCCAGTTCCACGCGGCGTTCCCTGCGGATTTCGAGGATCACCCCCCGATTGTCCCCGGCGAGATTGGGATATTGGGCCGCCAATACGGGATCGGCATTCGCATTTGCTGTAGCCAGGCTCAGATGTGGCATGCCAACGCGATCGCGCAGTACGTTCACCGTATTGTCTAAGTCGCTTTGGGTAAGCGTCCCTAATTCTGCCTTCGCCTCAGCCAATATCAGCAATACCTCAGCATAACGGTGTACAGGCACATCCGAACTATTCAGGATCACTTGGTCGGTGCTATTGACATATCCTTTCAGCTGGTGGTATCCGGAGAAATTCTTGGCCAGAAACTGCACATACGGAGCATTGTCCTGTGCTCGCTGCCAACCGGGATAGGCAAGTGTTTGGGTCAACCGTGGATCACGGCCTTCAAACTCCTTCACAAAGCCGAACGTCTTATAGCCAGCTTGGTCGGTGAAACGCGTACCATTAGCCATCAAATAGGTTTGTACCAAATCACGTGAGGGCGATTGCTCATAATTGCCAAATATACCCGTATTTTGATTTCCGCTTCTATTCTTGGTCTGGTCATAGCTATTCACCAAGATCACCTCACTGTTCGCTGCCAAGTCTTGGCTACCAAACAGCGCCGCATAATCCGAGGTGGGGCTCCCCGTATTGTGAATATGGAATCCACCCTCGGCTATAATACGCTCTGCGCCCGTTACCGCCCGCTGTAGAAAGGCATCGGCTGTATTTTCCAATGCTAACTCCGGATGGTATTTCCGGTATGTACCTTCATACAATGCGATTTTGGCGTCCATCACCGCTACGGCCCATTTGTCTGGCGTGCCGGTTGGTACGGCTTCCCGTACATTTGCAAGGGCAAAATCAAGGTCGGCCATTACACTATCCATTACCAAAGCGCGCGGATCCTGCGTCTTGTAAAGCGCCTCGTCACCGGGGTTGAGGGTTGCGGAATACCAGGGCACATCGGAAAAACGCTTGACCATATCGTGATAGAACCTTGCGCGATAATAGCGCGCCAATCCCGCATAGTGGTTCTTCGTTTCAGTCGTTACATCGGCCCGCTGGTAATTTTCGAGGAAATAATTAATGGTACGGAGACGCCCCCAGCCCCAGCCGCCCGTAATGGTTTGGGACGACGGGGAGCCCGTCATGATATTTTTCACCTCAACGGCCGCAGTGGTTGCCAGATTGTCCGTGCTTTGGTCGCCAAGGTACATACCATGGTCAGACATGCTCAATAGTCCATTTATGTAAAGCGCCAAATCTTCTTCCGTGTTGAAGAATACTTCGGGCGTTACCGATGTCTGCGGAAAGCGATCCAAAAAATCTTTTTTGCAGGAAACCGCGGTGGTCAGCAGTCCCATCAAAACTAATATACGATACCTTTTCATGATGTAATTCATTAACCGTTAAAACCCGATATTCAACCCGAATGCAAATCTACGTTGGAAGGGATACGCCCAAGCGCTGTTATCGGTGCTATTGTTGATCGATTCCGGATCGACAAACTTCTTAATTTCGGAAAATTCGAAGATGTTTTCAGCCGTCACAAAAAACCGTAGCCGCCCCATGCCCCAACGTTGGATGACCGCATGGGGAAGCGAATAGCCAAGGGTGATGTTTTTTATACGTAAATAGGCTCCGTTGAGTAAATATTGCGTATTGGGAATATCCAAACCCGCGCCGTAGTTCGCGTCGGCCAACCACGATTGCAAAACAGGATAAGTTGCATTCAGATTGGCATCTGCCAAGCCCGCCGCGAGGTAAGCCGCCGAATGCTTAGCCCGTTGCTCCGGTGTATCATCCTGTGCACGGTAATGATCTAGATGCCACGGATACACATTGGCATAGGGTTGTTGATAAGGACCCCAAAACAAATAGTGCCGTGGATAAAAATCGCGCTTCAATACCCCCTGCAAAAACACGGAAGCATCAAATCCGTTCCAATCCATATTGAGGTTAAATCCGATCCGGTATCGGTCTGCTGTATTGCCAATGACCGTACGGTCTTTCATGTCGTCGAGGGTCTGTCCAAGTTCAATCTTTCCATCCCCATCCAGATCTTCGAATTTCGGCCATCCGGGCACAATGTCAAGTGCCCCCCAAGGAATGATGGCAGTTTCGTCCAAAGCTTCAATTTCCTCAACCGACTGGAAGAAGCCATCGCCCACCAATCCGTAAAGCGTGCCAAACTCGTAGCCCTCAAAATACTGGGATAACAGACGTTGGTCGTTCTTAAATTTAGTGATGTGTGCCCGGGAGTCGGAAAGCGCCAGTTTAGCCTCCAATCCGAAAGGTTTGGAAGCCACGACGTAATTGTCGCGATAGGTCAGTGAAAGCTCCCATCCTTTCGTCCGTAAATCTGCGGAATTTTGGCTGGGCACCGCGGTACCCAACACGGCGGGCAATTGTTCGCCCGCAGTCAGCATACCGGTGGTTTCACGGATATAGTAGTCAAAACCGACAAAAACCCGATCGTTCAGCAGCCCAATATCGGTACCGAAATTCAGGGTAGCTACATTTTCCCAGGTATAATTAAACGGGTCAATGGTAAGTGATGGTGCCCCTGTAATGACCTGACGTCGTGTTCCATCAATAAGATAATTCGAAAGCGCAGTACCCATGGTCTGGATATACGAGAAATCACCTACCGCTTGATTTCCCAGGTTACCATACGAAGCACGAAGCTTCCAATTGGAAAACACCGGATTCAAGCGTTCGAAAAACGGTTCATTGCTGACAATCCATGCCCCCGATATCGAAGGAAAGAACCCCCAACGATCCGTGGAGGGAAAGCGTGAAGACCCGTCGTATCTTCCAGTCGCTTCGAGTATATACCGTTCGTTGAGTGTATAATTGAATCGCCCAAAGAAACTTCGGGTGGCATACGAACTGTATTCGGCATTGAGACGTGCCTCACCGGTGGTCAGTTCGAGGTAAGGCAGCGTGGACGAAATCAACTGATCCCGTTGGGCAACAGTGGTAGCCCATACATAATCTTCCTGATTGTAACCGGCAGTCAAGCTGAATGCATGGACACCAAACCGTTTGTTGTAATTGCCATATAGGTTAAATACGTTATTCTGGATTTCGCCCCTCCGATCGTACACAAATCCGTTTCCTCCTTCCTCCCGAATATCGTTGGGTCCATAGCCAATCTTGTATTTCTTCGAATTTTGTGGATACCGCCAGTACTCCCGCTTGAAGCTGGCATCGCCCGTAACGGTTAAATCACCGTTCAAGAAGGTACCCACTGCGTTAAAAATATTCTGGAATCCAAACATCTGTTCATTCCGATTTCCGCCATCAACCAATTGAGCAGCTAACCGACCTGCTGCATTATTCGCCCACGTACCATCGGGATTTTTGACGACGTTAGTGGGTTGCAAGTAATATAAATCGGTAATACGCGCATATGGTTGGGCTATATCCGTTTGATAAACATTCATATTGTTATCCAGCTTCAGCCAAGCCAACGGAGAGAATGACAGCCTTCCGCGAATACCTTTTCGTTGCCAATAGTCATCAGCCAGCTTGTTCAGCCCATTGTCTTTTGTGTAATCCGCGGAAAGGTAATATGAAATGGGCTTGCTATTGATGGTTGCTCCACCTGAAAGCGCTAAACTGTGGATTTGAGAAATCGTCGCATTTTTAAAAAAATAATCATACCAATTATTGCTTCCCATATATTCCCAACTGTTTGGATCCGTCGGATTAATCCGAACGTTAGGTAGAGAAGGATCGTCCGATCGCTCCTTAGCCCACTGGTAGTATTCGTCACTGAACTGTACATAACTTGGGCCATTCCATGGGGTATTAAGCGTGGACGTCTCCAATACCCGCGAAAAAATATACGGATCGGTCACGGGATCAGGTAATTCCGTCGGGCGCCCGAAAGCGGTGGTCAAGTTGTAATTAATACTTTGGCTGCCCTGACTTCCCTGCTTGGTTGTAATCACGATCACACCATAGGCCGCCCGCGCACCATAAATTGCTGCTGATGCAGCGTCACGCAAGACCGTATAGGATGCTATATCATTCGGGCTTAGCCGAACCATATCCCACGTATCGGACACCGGTATGCCGTCTATTACAATTAGTGGGGCACCGCCGTTTATGGACGTCGTCCCCCGGATATTGATATTGGGTATCCCGCCGGGACTGCCATTGCCGTATGTGATGTTCAATCCTGGGCTTACACCCTGCAGTCCCTGCATAATATTGGCTACCGGTCTTGATTCCAATTGCTTGCCCGATATCTGATCGATGGCACCTGTGATATTCACCTTTTTTTGCGTGCCGTATCCCACTACAATCACCTCATCCAAATTACCCGCATCGGTTTCCAGAACAATATCCAACTGGGATTGCCCGGTGAACTGAACTTCCTGCGTTTTGTACCCCACCATTCGAAATACCAACGTAGCCCTGGTTTCTAAACCTTCTAACACATATTGTCCCCCATCATCAGTGGCCGTCCCCAATGTAGTACCCTGCACAACTACACTTGTGCCGGTCAGCACTTGTCCCGATTGATCGGTCACCTTGCCTACCAAACGGCCCTGCGCGATGGCCTCGAAAGGGGCGAGCTGCATGACCCCAAATAGGACGCCGATCCAACCGAGAATCGCCCACGGCCAAGCTTTACCTTGTTGTCGCTGTCTTCTCATAACTAATTCTAAGATTTATTAATATATTAATTGAACATTTAGTCAATAAACAAAGATATTTCTATCCTATGAAGTTGAGTTAACTAAAATGTTATCTATTCATTAATCGATTGGGTTTCCAAAATACCTTTCTGGAAAGAGAGGCTATTGCTTAGTCATTTCTAAAACACAAAACAATAATAGATTCTTTTAACTTAATGTACAAGCATAATTTAAAATATATTTTGAATGAATATACAATTAATAAAAAACAGGCATTTAATCAGCTAAAATTTCCTATTTTCGTATCCATTAGAAACACATGCAGATGGGGAGAAAAAGTTTAAAGGAAATACGCCAACTTGAAATCGTCAAGGTTTTTTACCGTGTCGCCAAAAAAGAAGGTTTAGAAAACACCTCGATCGCCAAGATTGCCAAAGTAATGGACATCAATCCCAGTCTGATCATCCATTATTTCCAAACCAAAGAAGAACTCACCCACGCACTTATTGACTATACCCTCGAAAAATACCTGCTGATCTACAAAATCGGCAAAGACAACCGTATCCCTTTACAACAGGCCCTAGTTACGGTCATTGACGATCTTTTTTCAAGAAAATGGAATAAATTATTCGACGATGGGCTGTTTTACAGCTGCTATGCGCTCACATTCCGTGAGAAAAAGATAAAAAATATGTACAAAAACCTAACGGATTCCCTGCGGGAACGGCTTGCGGCTTTAATCGAGCGCTGTATAACGGCACAGCTGATCGAAGTTCGTGACCCGCGGCTTACCGCCGACCTGATTTTTGCCTTAGTCGACGGCGCCTACTTTTACCTTACACTATCTGCAGACACCAACACGTTCAGCAAAAAGATAACCGACTATAAAATAGAAGCCTATCGGCTATTGGGCATCCATAACGCGGTTACTTTTTCGCAGACGGGACAAACGCTTTGAATAGCGAAAGACACCAAATAATCCAATAAGTACCCATAGGCCGTTTGCCGCTAGGTTGGGGGCATCGTCGAAATAAAATGCGCTAATTACCAGCCCTAATCCACCGATGACGTTCAATACTTGATAGCGTGTACCGTCAAAACGCAACACTTTAAAATTGAGTAATAAGTAAGCCGTTGTGCAGAAAATAAATCCCACCCAACCAATGATGGTAACCGTTGCATCCGTCATTATTTCCACCTAATTGATTTCGGACGAAAGTACCTAAACTTTTTTAAAAATAACGGACCGGAGCGCTACAAGCTCGGATACTCCGCCCGCTGAAGAAATTAAATAAAGTCGTATCTTTGTGGAATTTTAAACTTAGGGAGAGACTATTATGTCAATTGTAAGAGAATCGGATCTGATTGGTATTGGAAAAAAATATCAAATCGAAACCGAAGCTGGCGACAACATGGTGGTGGTGATTCATGACGATGGGCGACGGGAATTATACCGATACGACCAGGAAGAAAGCGAATCCAGGTGTGTGATGACCCTGTCGGACGAAGAATCCCGACAGGTAGCAGGTATCATCGGTGGTTTGTCTTACAAACCCAAGGCCCTGGAAACCATTGAAGTCGCCTTGGATGACCTGATCATCGAATGGTATAAAGTAGAAGGCGGTGCCTCCAGCATCGGCAAATCCATCGGCGATCTGGAAGTACGCAAACGGACCGGTGCGTCCATCATCGCTGCCATAAAAGGAGGTGACAGCATTATTAATCCGGGCCCCGATTACGTCATCTCAGCCGACACCACTTTGGTAGTGGCCGGTAAAAGAAGCCACATCAAGCTATTGAAAGAAATTCTTTAAATTACACCGAAATAAAGCTGTCGCGTATGCTGTCACACACCCTGATACTGGAAATAGGAATTGCCGTAGGCCTCGTAGCACTTGTTGGATTGATATCCAACAAGCTGCGCTTTTCGGTAATTCCTTTTTTCATTCTTATCGGGATGGTGCTGGGACAACATGCGCCCCAGTTCGGAAATATTGACCTTACCTTCACTGAGAGCAAACCCTTTATCGACTTCATGGGTAGACTCGGTGTCTTATTTCTACTCTTCTACCTGGGGTTGGAGTTTTCGGTGGGTCGGTTGATTAAATCGGGAAAATCCATCGTCACCGGTGGAACATTCTACGTAGCACTCAACTTCTGCTCGGGGCTGTTGATGGGTTGGCTGATGGGGTTGCCTTTTAAAGAAACGATGGTCGTCTGTGGCATGATGACCAGTTCCTCCACGGCCATTGTAGCAAAAGTATTAACCGACCTCAAACGCACAGCCAATCCGGAGACAGAGGTAATTATGGGAATGATTATGTTTGACGACCTATTCATCGCCATGCATATATCCTTTCTATCCGGATTGATACTGACCGGAAGCAGCTCCTTCTGGACCGTTGCGGGCACTTCGCTGCTCGCCTTAGGCTTCATACTGGCCTTTCTCATCTTGGGCCGGAAGCTCGTTCCGGCCATCGACCGCGTTCTCCAAGATAAAACCTCCGAACTGTTCACACTCGTCATATTTGCCCTGTTATTTATTGTTGCCGGTTTTTCGGAAACCATTCATGTGGCCGAAGCCATTGGCGCATTAATGGCCGGTTTGGTGCTGGCAGACTCCCAATACATCAAGCGCATCGAGCAACTGGTACTTCCGTTTAAAGACTTTTTCGGCGCCATGTTTTTCTTCAGCTTTGGGCTTTCCATTGATCCCATGTCGCTGACCGGCGCGGTCTTATGGGCTTCCATCGCAGCGTTGGTAACCATCCTGTGCAACGTTGCTTCCGGCTATTTTGCCTCCCGATTTTCCGGCTTGAAGAAACGAAACTCCGTTGATATCGGTTTTACCCTGGCCGCGAGGGGTGAGTTTTCCATCATCATGGCCAACATTGGCAAGGCAGGAAAGCTTCTTCCGGTTATTCAGTCGTTTGTAGTTGTTTACGTATTGATTTTATCCATCGTGGCGCCGCTGCTCACCAAGGAATCGCGCAATATTTGGAATGCAATTTTTGGAAAAGATAAGGTAGAGAAGAAACCCGTAAAAACGCTGGCTGATCTGGAAAAACAAGCCGGCAAATAATAGATTGTATGAGGCAGATTATAATCATAGGGGTAGCTGCGTTGCTGGCCGCCTGCGGAAACACGCCCAAATCAGGGAATGACGGCACTTCAAACTCCACGCCCTTGGTATCTATCACGCACGGGCCCAGGAACCCTACCTACATTACCTTACGATTGCTGGACCGCACAGACCAGGAAACCACCGTTTCCTATGCAGCAAAAGGTTTGTTCAACGAAGATACCGTAGGCCTCATCGTCGAAGTGGATAAAAACATTCCTGCCGGAATCAGCTTCGACGGCAAGGTGGATGAAAAAGCGGGATTTAAAACGGGTAGTATTAAATTCATCCGGTCCGGAGAAGAAAGCGATCGGTTTGTAGCGGCTTTGGGTGAGATATGGAACGTCAATGGTGTTACCCGAATGAAAACACAGCCTATCCAGCCGTTGGTATTTTCTTCCAATCGGGCCGAGGTAAACCTAGGCAAATCATCCACCTACAGTTTTAAGCTTTTCTTCGGAGCAGACGCACCTGTACCCGGTGAAGTATTTTTCACCCTTGATACGTATAAGAAAACCGTTGAATTCCAGGAAAAGGACGCCGCATATCGATCGCAGATTGTACATACCTTTGCGGAGGAATAGACATTACATAAATCCAAGCTCCAACCGAGCTACGTCACTCATCATGCTCTTGTCCCATGGCGGATCAAAAGTAAGTTCCACCAATGCCTGTTTCACACCTTCCACGTCCGCTACTTTCCGTTGCACTTCGTCAATAATATCACCGGCTACCGGACAACCGGGGGCGGTAAGGGTCATCACGACTTTGGCAATACCGTCTTCTTTCGTAATCAGTTCGTAAACCAACCCCAACTCCACAATGTTGACCGGGATTTCCGGATCAAACACGGTCTCCAATACTTCAGTAATCGCAGGTGCGAGATTTAAGGAATCATTAACAATCATGGGAACCCTCCGTTGCTGGTGCTACTTACAAAGGTAAGGTATTTTTCCTATCTTTAATCACCGTTAAACAGAAACACCGAAATGAAAACCATTATCACCGCAGCGCAGACGCGGGAGGCCGACAGGTACACCATCGAAACGACCCCAATCGCATCCATTGATCTGATGGAACATGCATCTTTGGCTTTCGTTACCATCTTCATGCAACTCTATCCAGACAAAAACACGCATGTATTGATTTGTTCCGGCACGGGAAACAATGGAGGCGACGGCTTAGCGATTGCACGGTTGTTGCAGGAACGCAGCTATGATGCGGTCGCCGTATGGATTGCACGTTTCGGCAGTAACGAAAGTGACGAATTTGCCGCCAACATGGCCCGTTTATATAACACTCCGATTCCGATCACCGAGTTTTTCCCCGGAGACGAATTCCCTCCCATCCCCCAACGTGTCGTAGTAGATGCCCTATTGGGATCGGGGTTGAACAAACCGCTACAGGGGGATTGGCTGCGGATGGTCCAACATATCAACCAAATGGGAAAACCAGTCGTGGCTGTCGATGTTCCTACGGGTCTCCCCGCCGATGGCATCCTCTCCCCAACGGAGCACACCGTGCAAGCACATCATGTCATCTCTTTCCAACGTCCAAAGCTCAGTTTTTTCTTTCCGGAGTCTGCCAAATCCATCAGGCACTTCCATGTGGTGGATATCGGGCTGGACGAGGCATTCATCGAAAAGCTGCCCAGTGATTTTAAATTGATTGAACCGTCGGATATCCAGCAGATTTACCGTCATCGGGAGCCTTTCTCCCACAAGGGTACCTACGGCCATGCGCTTATCATTGCAGGAGATATCCAAACAATGGGTGCGGCCCTGTTGGCCTGCGGGGCCTGCCTGTACAGCGGCGCGGGACTGACCACCGCTTTCATTCCGGAAATGGGCCTCGCCGCGTTAAACACCCGCCTGCCTGAGGTGATGTATTGCGGAGTGGATGAGTTACCGGGAATGTGGAACCGCGTTGATGCCATCGGTATCGGACCCGGCTTAGGTCAGCGAGCATCCTGGTTGATAGATGGGGTAACGCATACCGACAAGCCGATGGTCATAGATGCCGATGCGCTAACCTTCCTTTCACAAAACAGGGAATGGTTAGACCGCCTGCCCAAACATAGCATCCTCACCCCCCATATGAAAGAATTTGACCGCCTCTTTGGGGCGCACAAAAGCTGGTGGGACCGTGTGCAGACCGCCAAAGAACAGGCCGTTGCCCGCCAACTGGTTATTCTGCTAAAAAATCAATATACATTCATCGCCCTGCCGGATGGCAACCTGCTTATTAACCCTACTGGCAATCCGGCAATGGCATCTGGTGGCATGGGGGATGTACTGACAGGCATGTTAACGGCTTTTCTCGCCCAGGGATATCCGCCGCATGACGCTGTCATTTTAGGCTGTTACTTACACGGCGCTGCGGGCGACCAGTTGGTCGCTGACTCGAATAAAGTCGTGATTCCGGCCGGGCAACTCGTTCAGGCAATACCAGCCACTCTTGGAAATTTATCCCATCCGCACTGATCAATTCCGGCCGGGCCGAATTGTAACAAAGGCATTGCAAACTAACTTATTTATGCGTAGCTTTGATCTACCAGATAGTAGACGCTAACTATGAAATAAACACTTAAAAGTCAGAGAAAGCAGATATTTCCAGATGTATTTAGGTATCGCCAAAATTGATGACTAATATGGAGGTTAATAATCCATTCGACGAATCAAGGTTATTAATTTCGCTGCAAAAGGGAGATAAGGAGGCCTTTGAAAAGCTATACTTTTTCTATAGCAAAAAGCTGTATATCAGCATATTTAAAATGGTGAAATCAACCGAAATTGCTAAAGAAATTCTACAGGAGTTGTTCCAGCGCGTTTGGGAAAGGCATAAAACAATCGATCCAACCAAATCCTTTAAATCATACCTCTTTACCATCGCCAGGCACCTGGTGTATGATTTTCTGCACTCGCAGGTCAGACAGCGTGGCCTCGAAACTTACTTAATCGAAAAATCAACTTCCTCCTACCGACATGTCGATGACGAAATCGCATTTAAAGAAACCCATGCCATTATTGCGAGCGGTATCCGTCAGCTTCCCCCGCAACGTAGGCATGTGTATGTATTGTGTAAGATACAGGGAAAAAGCTACGAAGACGTCAGCCGTATTCTCGGAATTTCCACTTCCACCATCAGTGATCACATCGTAAAAGCCACCAAATTCATTAAATCTTATTACCTATCGGAACACATCTGTCTGCTGATATCCGTATTTTACCTATTCTGAATATATCGTTACAAAATAGCTGAAAAAAAAGTAAGCATCGAGCAGAGGACATTTGTGCTTTCACCGTATATATTAGTATAGTAGCGGGATAAGCGATATATGAATAACAAGCCAGATATCCGACAGTTGCTCGACAAATACGTCCAAAACACCTGCTCCCCGGAAGAAGCAGCTCAATTGATGCACATGCTTCAATCGGGTGACGATAAGGAATATATCGAACAACTTATTGAAGCCCATATGCGAAATACTCCGGATGTGCTGGCTGACAACATCGATCTGGCCGATGTTTTCGAAAAATTAGATGTCAATGATCCTATAAAACGAAAACGCGGCAAATCCCTACGCATTTTTATAACGGCTGCGGCTGCTGCGTTGCTCATCGCTTTCGTTGTAGCCACATATATTTATTTTCAACAGCCTGAGCCGGTCCCAGTCGTAACCAAACAGGACGTTGCTCCTGGCGGCAGCCGGGCCACGCTTACGCTGGCCGATGGCCGGACGGTTGACCTGAGTTCCCAGCAGAGCGGGATCGTCGTGGGAGATGGGATTATGTACACAGATGGCAGTGAAGTAATTGATAAGGGACAATTGACAATTGACAGTGGAAGCCAGGGGGAGAATTATCCATTATCAATTGTCCATTATCAACTATCAACTCCCAAGGGCGGCACCTACCAAATCACCTTGTCCGATGGCACAAATGTTTGGCTCAATTCCGCCTCGAAACTGAAATATCCGTTGCAGTTTGACAAAAAAGAAAGAGTAGTGGAACTTGAAGGAGAAGCCTATTTTGAAGTTAGAAGTACGAAGCCGGAAGCACGAAGTAACGAATCCCATACTTCGAATGCCGCCTGGCCGTTTAGGGTGGTGAGCAATGGCCAAACCGTAGAAGTCCTTGGCACACATTTTAACGTAAACGCCTATCCGGATGAAAGTACCACGAATACCACACTGCTCGAAGGTGCCGTGCGGGTCAGCACAGATAATGGTTCTTCGTTGTTGAAACCCGGTCAGCAGTCCAAAGTCAGCCAGAGGGAATTGAGCGTGATTGATGTAGACCCGGAAACGGTAGTCGACTGGAAAAACGGCGATTTTATCTTTACCGACGAAACGCTGGAAAACATCATGCGCAAAGTAGCCAGGTGGTACAATGTAAACGTAATCTATGAAGGGCAACTGCCCAAGGATAGTTATAACGCGCAAATTTCACGCAACAAAAACTTATCCGAAGTGTTGCATATATTAGAATTGTCCGGGGGAGTGACATACAGAATAACAGACGGTACACTGTTTCTTTCACCTCCCAAATAAGAACCCAAAAACACCCGATTATTTAACTAAAAACACACATTATGAAAAACCAGGGATACACGTAACCTATAGCAGATAGAAAAAACCGAGAATGCCCGCCAGCATCCCCGGCATCTACATTGGGAAATATCGACCCGATTCTTACTGATAACAAATCAATTATTCACCCAAAGTTCACAAAGATATGCTTTTTAATCTTTGCCGAAATGGATGCATGCGTATCGCATGTCCATCATTCATCCTGAATTTCATTGTAATCATGAAGCTGATAACACTTGTCTTATTCATAACCTGCGTGCAAGTTTCCGCTGCAGTGCGTGCTCAGTCGATCACGCTTTCGGAGCAAAACGCTCCGCTGCAAAAGATACTCCGGGAAATCCGCAAACAAAGCAACGTTGACTTCATTATCAAAACCCAGCACATACAAAAATCCAATCGGGTAACCATTCACGTCAGGAATCAGCCGCTCGACAACGTACTGAAACAGATCTTTCACGATCAACCAGTGGATTACCTGTTAGACAATCAAACCATCATCATCTTGGATCGGAAAACCCCAAAGTTTGCCATAAAACCAACGGAAAAGCCGGTGCAGCAGGTCGTGGCCGGAAAGGTTACCACTACCGACAACGAGCCGCTGGCCGGGGTCAGCATCAACGAAAAGGGAACGACCAATGCCACCGTAACCAACGACGATGGTCAGTTTTCACTGACGGTCAGCAAAACACCCGCGGTATTGGTATTGACCTATATTGGTTATATAAGCCAGGAAGTTACCGCACAAGCAAACCGGCCGCTAGAGATAACCCTTCAGGAAGATTTAGCCAGCCTGGAAGAAGTGGTGGTGGTGGGTTATGGAACGACCCAGAAAAAGGATCTCACTGGGTCCGTAGCCTCGATACAGGCAAAGGATTTTAATAAAGGTGTCATCATCGCCCCCGATCAATTGGTCCAAGGCCGGACAGCCGGCGTAATGGTCATCAACAATACCGGCCAACCGGGAGGCTCCACAACCGTTAGAATCCGCGGTAACTCTTCCATCCGCGCAGGGAATAATCCCTTGTTTGTAGTGGATGGCATCCCCCTGTCCGGCACATCCGCCCGCCCGGGCAAAGGCGATGGCAACTATGGTTCGGATAGCGGGAACCCCCTTTCCTATCTCAATCCCAATGACATCGCCAGCATGGATATCTTAAAGGATGCTTCCGCCACGGCAATATACGGTTCGAGGGGTGCCAATGGAGTGATCATCATTACGACCAAACGGGGTCAATCCGGCACCCCCACATTGAACGTAATGGCATCCAGTGGTTTCTCCACGCTGCTAAACAGGCCAACGGTACTTAATGCAGATCAGTTTAGGCAGGCACTTGCATTCTATACACCGGAAGATCAGTCCGGAGATTTTGGCGGCTCCGTGAATGCATTCGATGCCATCACCCGCACTGCGGCTACTCAAAACTATGCACTGGACGTTTCGGGGGGCAACGACGACGCCAAATACCGCATATCCGCTGGCTACCTGGATCAGAACGGCATCGTCGAAACATCCCGTCTACGGAAATTCACCACCAATTTGAACAGCAATTTCAAATTCCTGGAAAGTAAAAAATTAGGACTCGACATCAACATACTCGCCTCCCAAACCGACGAAAATATTGTCCCGATCAATGTCGGCGTCGGATTTGAAGGAAATGTGATTTCCCAGGCACTGCAATGGAATCCGACACTCCCCCTCCGTGACGATAAAGGGGCACTGACCTACCAATCGCCAACGCTGATCAATCCGCTCACCTCGTTGGCGGCATTCAAAGACCGGGCAGTGGTCAATACGATTCTATCCAGCATTTCGCCATCGTATAAAATCACAGACGATCTGGAATACAAACTCATGTACAGTCTTACCCGCCAAACCGGCCGCCGAACGGGTCGGCTCATTGCCGGTATGATTAATCCGAATGATATCAATAACGGATCCGCCTTCATCGGCAACGATATCGAAACCAACCAGCAATTAACACATACCCTCTCATTCAACCGGGAGATCGCCACGTCACTCAATCTGAATGCCGTATTGGGTTACGAATACCTGAGTTTCGACCGCCGGTGGAACTCGCAAAGCGGAAGCGGATTTTCCGACCTGGGTGGGCTTGATTACTACGACTACCTGGACTATTCCATCGCAAGCAACCGGTCTATAGATTCCTACCGGCATCCAACCAATGAACTGCAGTCCTTTTTTGCGCGGGCCGCACTTAACTTTGCAGATCGGTATCTTTTCACCGGTACCATCCGGAGAGATGGGTCGACCAAATTCGGTGAGAACAACAAATACGCCAATTTTCCTTCCCTGGCATTTGCCTGGAACATTTCTAACGAAGCATTTTTGCAGGATAACCGGACTATCAGCAACCTCAAGCTGCGCGTGGGCTGGGGGAAAACAGGTAATCAGGAATTTCCTTCCGGCGCATCAAAGGACCGGTATGTTTTTGCTGCCCAAAGCATTTCACAGGCCAACTTCGGAAACCCCGACCTCAGATGGGAAAGCTCTTCCACCATCAACGCAGGTATTGACTTCGGATTTTTCCAAAACCGCCTTTCCGGATCCCTTGACTACTTCCGCAAAACCACGACCGACGCCCTATTTGAACAGACATTGGCCCAACCTGCGCCCAACGGCCGGCTATGGGTGAACCTCGACGGCGAGATCATCAACGAAGGCATTGAATTGGCCCTGACAGGCAGTATCGTACAAAACGATAACTGGAACTGGAACCTAACCACGAACGCAACTTACCTGAAAAACAACGTAAGTGGCCTGCTGGGGTATTACGAAACGGCCCAACTCCGCGGCCAGGGCTTTTCGGGTGTGCTGGGTCAACGGATGGTAAGCGGCCAACCGCTCAACGTTTGGTACCTAGCCATCTTTGAAGGAATAGACCCCGAAACCGGCACTAGCAGGTACCGGGCGCTAGACGGTACGGTGGGTACTTCGGTCGATCCGGCCCTGAACAAATTTTATGTAAATAGCCCCAACCCCGATTACCTGTTGGGTATATCGACTGACGTATCCTACAAAAAGTTGACGGCAACGGTCAACATGCACGGAGCCTTTGGCCATTACCTGTTCAATAACACCATGGCCACGGTATTGGGGGTAAATAACCTGTCCAACCGGAACATCGCCGAAAAAGTCTTTGACACGCAGTTGGGCGAGTCTACCTCCAATTCAGCCGCACCCTCTACCCGGTACCTGGAAAAGGGCGATTTCCTGAAACTCTCCAACTTGACACTCAGCTACAACGTGGGCAACATCGGGAGAGCCATCCGGAATCTGAATGTATCACTTACAGGCCAGAACCTCTTTGTCTTCACAGGTTACAGTGGATTCGACCCCGAAGTAAATACCGACGGTACGGCTAATGACATACCTTCCCTCGGTATCGAGTATATTCCGTATCCGCCCGCCAGAACGTTTCTTCTGGGCCTCAACTTTTCATTATAAATAAATTGTTCACGCTAACATTGGAATCATGAACACTTTTAAAAAATATTGCACATTTTTTCTGATCGTCGCGGGGCTGTCTTTGTCCTGCACCGACCTAGACGAGCAACTTCGGAGTGAATTGGAGCAGGGAATTACAAATGTGAATGCCGCGGATTTGTTAATCGGTGCATATTCAGCCCTGAACGAGCCTTATCAGCAGGAGCAACGGTGGGTGCTCGAAGAAATCTCAACCGATGCAGCCATGGCGCCTACGCGTGGTGGCGACTGGGACGACAACGGTATTCACCGGGCAATTCACCAGCACACCTGGAATGCCGATAATTCGTACATGAACAACACGTTCAGAACCTTGCTGACCGCCCAGTTCCAGGCATCCAACGTACTCCGCAACAATCCTACCCCCCAGCAGGCAGCCGAAGCTCGTTTTATCCGGGCACTCAGCATGTACGACGTATTAAATCTGTGGGGCGTGGTACCCTACCGGGAAGACCTTGATAATTTCCGGGAGCCCCCCACTACACTCCAGCCTACGGAAGCTATTGATTTTATTACCAGCGAACTTAATGCGGCTTTGAGTGATCTACCCACAAGCGGCGCAGCCTACGTTGCCAGCCAAAATGCAGCAAGGATACTGCTGATGAAACTGTATTTAAACAAAGGGGTATTCCTGGATCGGCAGAATCCAACATTCGACCCTGCTGATATGGATCAGGTCATTAGCCTCGCCGACCAGATAACGGCCAGCAACCGGTATCAGCTTTCTCCTCCGGGTAAGTATTTTGACAATTTTGCACCCCATAACCACACAGCTTCTACCGAAAACATCTTTACGCTGTACAATGAATTCGGCGTAAGGGGTGGAAGCATTGACCGTACCTGGAATACCGTTGCCCATTATAACATGACCCCAGGGGGGTGGAATGGCTGGTGTACGCTATCCGATTTTTATGACTTGTTTGACGAAGGAGACGAGCGACTGGGAATTTATTATGAATACCCGGCGGATACGATGGCTAATCCGGGGAAACGCCGAAACGTTGGATTTCTGATTGGCCAGCAATACAATCTTGCTAACGACCAACCGTTAATGGCCCGAAACCCTTCCAGCCAACCACTCGTGTTTACGCGGGAAGTCACGATCAGAACCTCCGGCAATACCCTGGAAACTGCCGGTATCCGGGTAATGAAATACGCCTTCGATTATGGTGTACCTTCGGGCCAACGCAATAACGACTGGGTGGTATTCCGCTATGCAGATGTATTGTTGATGAAAGCGGAGGCAATATTGCGCGGCGGAACGGGCACGCCCGCAGAAGCATTAACACTGGTGAACAGCATACGCACCAACCGCAACGTTGCTGCGCTCGGCACACTTACGCTAGACGAGCTGATTGACGAACGCGGAAGGGAACTGTATTGGGAAGGATGGAGACGGCAGGATCTGATCCGGTTTGGCAAATTCCTGGAACCCTGGCAGGAAAAACCTGCAGATCCCGGGCCACATACACTGGTCTATCCCATCCCCAGCCAGCAAATCGCTGTCAACCCCAATCTCGAGCAGAATCCGGGGTATTGATATTTCTTTCATTCTACAAAGCCGTCGCATGATTATTGCGGCGGCTTCTTTTTGCACAATCGATTGCGTGACTCCCGGATTTGGGAAACAGAATCGCATTATGTAACATTGAACCATATAAACCCGTGATAAATTCGCCAAACGATATGAAATATGTTATTCCGTTCCTGAGCATCCTACTGCTTGCCTCCTGCAACCCATCGCGTCCCGTAGTGTCTTGCGAGACATATACCGAAGCCGATGACCCCGATACTACGCAGGTCGACTGGTCGCAGGTGGATGGCCTGAACTACTCGTTTGGTACAGTTGATCGGCGCTACGCCAAATCGGCCATTCCCCAGCTGACGCAAACTACGGAATGGAGCGGCAGCGGTTGGCGCGGGGAAACCATTTCCGCACAATTGGTGCTTTGGTCGAACCAAGCGGTCGATCAGATTGAGTTTGCCTTTTCCCCTTTCAAATCAGCGAACGGCGAAACCATGGATCCTTCCATCGGCCAAGCACAGTTCGTACGGTATGTCCTGACCGACGTGTTTGCACCGGGCTGCGGCTACCGCAAACCGGAAGATTTTCCGGTGTCATTGTCCGCGGATGCATTGGATAATGTTTCGTGTTTTGACATGGCTACCGAGACCACGCTACCGGTATGGTTAACGTTCGATATTCCCTCCGATGCCTCTCCGGGCATATATACCGGAACATTGAACCTCTATGCACAAAACCAATCCACCAAAGAATTGACCTTGTCTATCGAGGTGCTCCCCCAAACGTTGCCGGCACCGAGCAACTGGGCATTCCACTTGGATATGTGGCAACACCCATCGGCAGTTGCACGGGTACATGGCGTAAAGGTGTGGTCAGAAGAACACTGGGAATTGATGAAAGCACCCATGAAAATGCTGGCCGATGCGGGCCAAAAAGTGATTACTGCTAATTTAAACAAGGACCCCTGGAACAACCAATGCTTCGATCCATACGAAGACATGATTCGCTGGACCAAGAAAGCAGACGGCACCTGGGAATATGATTATGCAATTTTTGACCGTTGGGTCAACTTCATGAGGAATCTCGGCGTCAACAAACTCATCAACTGTTATTCCTTGCTTCCGTGGAACCACGAGATCCACTACCTGGATGCACAAACAGGCGATACCGTCAATGTCAGTGCAAAACCGGGAAGCAAAGAGTTTACCGAACTCTGGACACCGTTTCTCACTTCTTTCCGTGATCACTTAAAGGATAAAGGCTGGTTGGCATTTACCAACATCGCCATGGACGAACGATCGCCCGAAGAAATGAAAATTGCGCTGGAACTGCTGCAAAAGGTAGTACCGGAAATGGGTGTCGCACTCGCGGATAACCACAAAAGCTACCAGGAATATCCCATGTTGAAAGATATCTGCGTGGCTTTCGGCGCAGATTTCGATAAAAAAGACCTGGCTTTCCGGAAAGAAAACGGTCTGATAAGCACTTACTACGTGTGCTGCTCCGATGAATTCCCAAATATTTTCACCTTTTCGGACCCATCGGAGGCCGTCTTTATGGGTTGGTATGCACGGGCAGCCGGACTGGATGGTTACCTGCACTGGTCCTATAACTCATGGACGGAAAACCCATTGATCGATTCCCGCTTCCGTACATGGCCTGCCGGGGACACCTACATCATCTATCCCGATGGCAGGAGTTCCATCCGGTTTGAGCGTGCCAAAGAAGGCATACAGGATGCCGAAAAAATCCGTATTTTGCGTGAACAATTAACAGCGGCATCGGAGACGGAGAAATTGAATACACTGGAAGAGGCCGTCGCCCGGTTCAACATCAAGCGACCCTCGGGAATGACTTGCGCGGAACTGGTCAACCAAGGAAAAAAAGTACTGGAGGAATTAAGCCGATAGGCAGCATACCGATGACCCCGTTAGATCTGCCGCAAAATAAACAATCGTTTGCGTGCACACGGATTTGCAAAAACGGAAATTGTACCGTATTATTGACATTGTTTTCCACGAAAACAACACAAATGAACCAATGTATTAAAACCTATCGCAATAAATAGGGAGGCTATGAAGATGTAAAATCGGGCAGGATATGTACGGCGATACGAATTTGATTGAAAGACGGCTACTGGTGCAACTGCGCGACGGAGATACAAAAGCCTTTGAGCAACTTTATTTCACCTATAGCGCAAGGATTTTCGGTAACATTCTGAAAATGGTAAAATCCGTAGCAATCGCGGAAGAAATCCTGCAGGATCTTTTTCAGCGGATCTGGGAAAGACGAGCTTCCATTGACCCTGACAAATCGTTTAAATCCTATTTATTTACCATTGCTAAACATTTGATATATAACTTCTTCAACCAGCAAACCAAACGTCACGATATCGAAGCACACCTGATTGCGGCATCCAGTGAATTATATCACCACATCGACGAAGAGCTGGCTTACAAAGAGGCTGAAACCATCCTCGCAAGCGCGGTAGATAAGCTTCCCCCACAGCGGAAGTTAGTCTATACGCTCTGTAAAATCGACGGTAAAAGTTACGAAGAGGTCAGTTACCTGTTGGGAATCTCCGTTTCCACCATCAGCGATCATATTGTTAAAGCCACCAAATTCCTGAAAGCATATTACTTATCGGAACACGCATTGCTGATCTTAATGCTGGCCGCCCTGTTCCTTTAAAAAAAATTAAAAAAATTTTTGTTGCGAACAGAGGGACCGCCTGTTTTATTGGTATTACGATAAAACACCATTGGAAGATAAGCAATACATCACGCAACTGTTTCAAAAACACCTTCGCAATGCCTGTTCACCGGACGAAATCAGGGAATTATTCCGGCTGATGCAGGCTGACGAACACCGGGCACATTTCCAATCGTTGATCCACACACGTCTTCAGGAAAATAGCGATCCAGATGCCGTAACGGAAGCTGCGATCCGACGCGTATTTGCCAACCTCGACTTGGATAATAAAAAACACACACCAAAAAAGTGGAAGTTATATCTTTCGCTGGCAGCTTCAGCGGTTATTGCGTTAACCTTGTCCATTCTTTTTTTACCGTCTCTGTCAGTGCGAGCCCCCAATACCTTATCCAAGATTCCGGTCAATGACGTAGCACCGGGAGGTAATCGGGCAACTTTGACATTCAAAGACGGTCAAACCGTTTCATTGGACGAACAACAGGTCGGCATTATTGTCGGAGAAAAAAAATTGACCTACACCGATGGTACCGAAGTAATAAACACCGAACAAACGGGAATGATGTCACTATCGACACCCCGGGGAGGAACCTATCAACTGACCCTTCCCGATGGCACACAGGTATGGCTCAACGCTGCGTCGACACTGAAATATCCATCGCAGTTTGATGCAGGGGACCGGGTCGTAGAACTCGAAGGCGAAGCGTATTTTGACGTCAGCCATCGGCCATTAGCGGGCAGTCAACAGCCATCCGCTCAAAAACTTCCTTTCCGTGTCATAACCGCGGGTCAAACCGTTGAAGTTCTCGGCACCCAATTCAATATCAGTGCGTATGCCGACGATGGAGATGTAAAAACTACCCTGGTTGAAGGAACTGTACGGGTAGCACCACTCGATCGCTCCTCAACGGCAACAATTTTAAAGCCTGGTGAGCAAAGTATACTCCAAAACGGGAACATTACCGTGAAAAAAGTAGATACCAACACTGCGGCCGATTGGAAAAACGGCGATTTCCGCTTCGTCGATGAAGAATTACAAAGTATCATGCGCAAGATCGCCCGATGGTATGACATCGAGGTGGTTTATGTAGACGATATACCCAATGAAACATTTGGCGGACAAATATCCCGCGATAAAAATCTGTCCGAAATACTCCGAATCCTACAACTTTCGGGAGGTATTCAGTTTAACATCGAGCATAAAAAATTATATATATCTCAGTAAATAACGAAATAATAAGGAGCACAGCTATGAAGACATAACAACGATATCTTATCGGTAGGCTGAAAAGCCGGATTCCGTTGGCCGCGGAATCCGGGAATGTTTGGGCCTGACCATCCTCTTTTGCGATTAACGAATTTACAAACCCAAATTTAACAAAGGTATGCATTTTGTATTGTACCGCACGAAATCACGCGGTGTTTATTTACATGTACGAACCAAGCCAAAGCACTTAAACCAGACGCAGCGGTTGTTGGTAAAAACCATTGTACAAATGAAATTGATTGCGCTCGTAGTATTGTTGGCCTCCACGCAGGTGAGTGGTACGGTCATGGCCCAGCGAATCACCCTTTCCCAAACGGCGGCTCCTATTGAGCAGGTTTTCAGCGAAATCCGGAAACAGGCCAACGTAGACTTTATCTACAAGATGGCGCAGATCCGTAAAACGCATCCGGTGACCATTCACGTCACCGATCAGCCCCTGGAAAAAGTGTTGGAAGGAATTTTCAGCAACCAGCCGATCGGGTACCTGCTTGACAACCAGACCATCATTATTCACGACAAGGCGGCTCCCTTTCCATCCGCCCGCCCGGTTCAACAACCGGTACAGGGTACCGTGCGGGATTCCACGGGGGTACTTGCAGGTGTCAGCGTCTCGGTCAGGGGAAATGCCGGCAATGGTACCCTGACTGACGACCTCGGTAAATTCAGCATACAGGCCAATCCCGATGACATCCTCGTGTTCCGTTACGTGGGGTATAAACCCCAGGAAATCGCAGTCGGCGGGCAACAGGAAATCAACGTTGTCCTGCAGCCGGATGTGATCGGGCTAGATGACATTGTAGTGATCGGTTACGGCACGCAGAAACGGCGCGATCTGACCGGAGCGGTTTCGTCGGTAAAAACCGATGATCTAGTGATCAATTCAGGCCCCGAAATCGGAAACATGCTCAAAGGCAAGGTACCCGGCCTCATGATCCGTCAGAACAGTGCCCAGCCCGCCGGCGGCCTGGATATCCTGGTACGCGGAGCAGGCTCTATCAATGCCAGCAACGATCCCCTGATCGTTGTCGACGGATTTCCGATATCGGATTTGCAACAGCCCCAGATTACCGGTAGCAGGTACCAATTCGGCAGCCAAAGCATCCTTAATTCGTTCAACCCCAATGACATCGAATCCATCGAAGTATTAAAAGACGCAAGCGCCACCGCTATCTATGGTTCGCGGGCGGCCAACGGCGTGATCCTCATCACCACCAAAAAGGGAAAAGCAGGGACACCCGTGGTACAGTATTCCACCAATTTTTCGTTCCAGAAATACGAAGACTCCTTTGACGTGCTGCCCCTCAACGAATGGATGCAGGTCCGCAATGAAGCAGCCTGGGAACAGTGGAACTTCGACAACAATGTGATCCCGTATGGTTCAAGGACGCTTGAAGAGGCTCAGGCCAATCCGGTAAGCCAGCCCTTTAGACAGTTGTATACCCAAAACGCCATTAATAACGTCGGAAGAGGAACAGACTGGCTCTCGCTGGTTACCCGCAACGGCAAAACCCAACAACACAACCTAAGCCTATCCGGTGGGAACGAAGCCACCAAATACCTGGTATCGGGCAATTATTACGACCAGGGTGGCATTGTCAAAAACTCAGCCTTCGAACGGTTTACGGTACGGGCCAACGTAGAACAACGCGTGCACCGCATGGTGACCCTCGGCGTCAACCTGACAGCCAGCCAGATCAACAATAAAAACAGCCAACTGGGTGCCGATCAATACGAAAATTCGGGAATCATCCGGGCGGCCATCCAGCAGGGCCCCCACATCCAGGCCATAGATGAAAATGGCAATTATCCGCTGAATCCGCAGTTGGCATTGCAACCCAACCCCTACTCCCTGCTGACCATTACCGACGATGGGCGCGTAGAGCGCCTGTTGCTCAACTCGTTTCTCGAAGTAAAACCGTTTCAGGGCTTAACAGCACGCTTCAAAGCAGGGGTAGACCGCGGCGGCTCCAAACGGGAAACCTATATTCCCACGTCTACGCTGCACGGCGCATTGGAACAAGGGCGTGCCGCCATTGCTTCCATCAGCCAGGATGACTACCTTTTTGAAGGCACCGTCGACTACAATACTCACTTCGCAGGAGCCCACCAATTGACGGTACTCGTCGGTGCATCCCGGCAGGACACCCGCAATACCTACAACAATTCGGGCAATTCATCTTTCATCACCGATGCCTTTCTGTGGAATAACCTGAATGCCGGCAGCGGTACGAAAGTGGTCGGTTCATCACGGACTGAAAATACGATTGCATCCTACTTTGGGCGGATCAACTACAATTACAACGACCGTTACCTGCTTACGGCAACCATCCGGACCGACGGTGCCAGCGTATTTGCCCGGAACAACAAATGGGGCACGTTCCCCTCGGTGGCACTCGGATGGAACCTCTCCGAAGAGCCGTTCCTGCAAAATCTAAAAACCTTTGCCCCCATGCTCAAACTCCGCGTCGGACATGGACAAACCGGTAATGCATCCATCGGCACCAATGCCTTCGCAGCTTACAGTGCTTACCCCGCCTGGTTGTCTGCAGAAGAAGCCATTCAGATCGGCGTATCTCTGGGGCGGCTCGAAAACCCCAATTTGAAATGGGAAACCACCACGGAAACGAATATCGGACTGGATTTCTCTATCTTCAAAGGGCGCGTGGATGGCTCCGTCGACGTGTATAACAAAGTAATTTCAGACCTGCTCGCCGAAAAGCCTATTAACTCGTATCATCAGGTGAATACCATCATGGCCAACATCGGCAAAACACAAAGTCGCGGCTTCGAAGTGGCGCTGACCACCCACAACATCCGGAATCAGTACGTCCATTGGCGCACCATGCTTGCCGTATCGAAATATGTGGACCGGTGGAAAGAACGTGCCGACGATTGGAAACCCGCGGTGTACGAGCGCGTGGATGATCCCATCCGTGCCCAGTTTTACCGCCCCGCCGAGGCCATCCAACAGGTAAATGATCCCATCCCCGACTCCCAACCCGAATTGAGGCCGGGAATGATCCGCCTGAAAGACGTAGACGGCTTCAAACGGGATGCGAACGGAAATCCCGAAGTGGATGAAAATGGACGCTTCATCCGTACCGGTCAGCCCGATGGTATTCTCGACGATGCCGATACCCGGCTGTTGGGCACATCCGACCCGGGGTTGATTGCCGGGTTCACCAACATCGTTACCTATAAAAACTGGACCCTCAACATCGACTTCAACGGCATGTTTGGGCGCCGCATGGAAGATCCCAACTACGTAACCTATGGCATCGGTGCCGTGGGTGTTTACCAGAACGGTTACAATGCCTTACGTACCGTAAAAGACCGGTGGACCCCGGAACGCCCATCGGCCACCCAACCCAGCTCGTTCTGGGGATATTCGCCCTACGGCGCCGGCGATTTCTTTTTGGAAGACGCCTGGTTTATCCGCTTACAAAACGTATCCCTCGAATACTCACTTCCCACACGTTGGGTGGGTAAGGTATTCAGTGAAGCGGCAATCAATGCGACCGCGAGTAACTTATTTGTCATTACACCCTATAAAGGAGTCGACCCGGAAACGGATTCCTACACAGCGGCTTACCCCAATATCCGGACGTTTACGTTAGGTGTGCGATTGAAACTTTAACAAAAATTACCGTAATCATGAACTTACGAAATCACATATACTGCCTGGTCATCGGTATCTGCTGGCTGGGAAGCTGCACGGACGACCTCGTGCCCGTCGATTATTCGGAAATCAATCCCAGTATTTTCCCCAAAACCGAAGCCGATCTACAGGCTATGGTCAATGCATGCTATTACCCCTTGCGGGGTTCCTGGGGCGATGGTATTTATTCGACATCGGAGCGAGGCGTCATGTTCGTCTCCGATGCTACCACCGAGATCTTACATGGAAAATACGGCGTACAGAACGTCGCTTCCCTGCACAATTACATTCCAGCTACAACGGAAATCACCCGCTTCTACGATGACTTTCAAAACATGATCAGCCGAATGACGCTGACCATTGATCTCATCGAGGAATCGGATGTAAGCGAAACACTCAAGCGGAGTGCCATTGCAGAGGTACGCTGTGCGAGGGGATTGCTTGCCTACCAGTTGTTTGATTTTTTCGGCCCCATCGTCATCGCACCGATTGAAGTCCTGAAAAATCCGTTGATCGAAGAACCACTGGCCCGGCTGTCACACGAGGAGACTGTCAATTTCATCGAGGCTGATCTGATCGCCGCCGCCGAAGACCTGCCCGCTCCGGCCCAAGCCGAATACGGAAGGTTTAGCAAAGGCCTAGCCAAGATGGTGCTCATCCGGCTCAACCTGCATGAAAAGCGATGGGATAAGGTCGTTGAACTCTGCAACGACATCATCGGCTACAATTACTACACCATCGATAACGACTACGTGGGCATGTGGGGCCTCGAAGGCGCAAAGGGAAGCCGTGAAGTCATCTGGGCCATTCCCTGCAACTATGAAGGTACCAGCGAAAATCAATGGCAGTTGATGGCCCTCCCGGCCGACTTCTCGCCGAAGGGTGGATGGGGAACGATTCAAAGCACCTGGTGGTTCTTTGATACATTCGAACCCCAGGATGTCCGGAAGACCTTGCTCATCGACCGGTATACCAGTACAGACGGAATCACTTACAGCCGCAGTAATCCCGGCGACGTGATGGACTGGGGGCCTATCCCGCTGAAAATGAATCCGGACGCAGAACGGACTACAAGCCTGTCGACCGTCGATATCGTCATGTACCGCTATGCCGATGTGCTGTTGTCAAAAGCGGAGGCACTGGCTAACATTGCCAATGCGGGTACATCCGAAGCCATGGAATTGGTCAATATCATCCGGCAACGAGCTAAGCTGCAGCCGCTAAATGCAGCCGATTATGCTTCCCTTGCAGCTTTCAATGACCTGATATTGACTGAGCGTAGCCACGAATTCTGGTGCGAAAACGGACAATACCGCGCAGACCTCATCCGGCACGGTAAGTTTGTGGAACGTGCCCGTGAGGTTAAGCAATCTCCTTACACAGCTGAATATAAACAGCTTTTCCCCTTCTCCCTGCAAATGATCAGCGAAGGGAAAGGTAAGTTCATTCAGAATCTCGGATATTTTTAATCTTTCCACCCATGCACAACCGATTCATTATGGCAATACATGTATTCTCCTGGCTATTGCTTGGATGCTTAGCCGGCTGTTCGAAAGGTACGCAAAATCCGCCCGGAACAAACGGAGACAACCAGACTGTTACCTATCAGACGTCAAATGCGATCTTTCCAAATCCTGAACGGGGGTTTATCCATACCTACAGCACCCTGTCTGACAATAACGTGCTCGATGCCAGTACGCTCGCCACGCTGCGCAGCCGCAACGTTTCCCTGATCCTGCGCATCGTTTACCTGCAGGAATACAAGGACAGGCCCATCGGGGAGGATAAACTGGCGGCCATACAGGCCGACCTCGACAAAATAAGGGCGGCCGGACTGAAAACAATCCTGCGCTTCGCTTACACAGACGACATGGAAGGAACCGATGCGCCGATAGCTGTCGTTGAGCAGCACCTTGATCAGCTGAAACCTCTTTTTCAGGCAAATGAAGATATCATTGCATTCGTACAGGCCGGATTTATCGGTGCCTGGGGCGAATGGCACAGCTCCAGCAACGACCTTGCTTCGCCTGAAAATCAGAAACGGGTACTCTCGAAACTCCTGGAAGTTGTGCCGGCGAAACTGATGGTACAGGTACGGACCCCGGTTATGAAGCAACGCATTTTCGATACGGCGCAGCCGGTGACACAGCAGGCGGTCGACAGTGGGTCGCCCCTGGCACGCGTAGGGCATCACAACGATTGCTTTCTATCCAATGCGACGGACTATGGTACGTATACAGATGACCAGATCGAAGCGGAAAAGCAATACATCCGCGACGATGCACTGTTTGTACCGACAGGGGGTGAAACCTGTCCGCCTACCGATGGATTTTCACCCGATTGCCCCGAAGGGCGAAACCAGATGAAATTCCTCCGGTGGACCTACCTCAACCTGGATTGGTACGAGCCTACCATCAATCTGTGGCGGGCTTCGGGGTGTTTTGACGAGTTTCAGCGTAACCTCGGCTATCGCCTGGCTCTGGAAAGCAGCGAAGCTCCTCTTTCCGTAGCGGAAGGAAAGGGATTCCCTTTGACTCTTCTGTTCACCAACAGCGGGTACGCCCCGATGTATCACCAAAAAAGCGTGGATTTGATACTGAAAAACAAAGCGACCGGCAGCCTGCATGCCGTTGCCCTTTCGTGCGATCTCCGGCAGTGTAAGCCCGGCCAAAAGGTCACGTTCGAAGAACAGCCCAATCTCACCGGCATCCCGGCGGGCACCTATGAGCTCTTCCTCAACATCAGCGACTCTTCCGCTTCCCTGAAAGACCGGCCGGAATACGCTATCCGTCTAGCCAATGAAGCCGTATGGCAGGACGAAACAGGGTTAAACAGCCTCCTGCGACAACTAACGGTGGAATAAAAACCGATAAACAATGACGCAAAAAATAGTAAGAACTATGAGCAACATACGAAACTACATGCCGGTGCTTGCATTAGCCCTGCTGATTTTAGCTTCCTGCAAAAAGGAAGAAACCAATGGAACTAAGGCGGTTTTCAGCTACGTCGCCGACGGTTTTATTGTCAATTTCACTAATTTCTCATCAAATGCATCGTCGTACCACTGGGATTTCGGCGATGGAGATACCTCCATCGCTCGTTCTCCACAGCATATCTACCGCGCCAAGGGCGACTTCCTCGTCACGCTGACAGCCACCATGGGCACCACCGAAAGTAAATTTACCGACACCGTCGTCGTGCTGGGACCGAATATCAAAATTGACGGGGATTTTACAGATTGGGAAAATGTACCCTATGCCACGGTGAACGAAGGCGGCGCCGGAGGGAACATACTGGGCATTAAAACATTTGCCTCATCCGATTTCCTTAACTTCTACCTGGAAGGCACACCCGAATTTAACCTGGCGGTCATGGACATCTACATCGATGCCGATAATAACCCCCAAACCGGCTACATCACATGGATGTACCCGGTCGCATCCGGTGCCGACTTTTTGATTGAAGGCAACTTCGACCGTGCCAATCCCCTCGCTTCGGCTGGCAGTATTTTCCGGCACAACGCGCCAGACAACGGCTGGAGTTGGCAGGATATCGCCACCTTCGGCGAGGTATTGCTGTTTTCGCAGATGAAAACACTGGGCGGTAAAAATGTCCTTGAATTTTCGCTGAAGAAATCGATATTGGGCAACACCCGCAACTACGTTAATTTCGCACTGGTAGAAATGGATGCCGGCTGGTCGCCCGTGGGATCGATACCCGTAAGCCAGCAGGATACCTCCAAATTCTTACCGTTGCAATTGTAACGAGGTGCGGCAAAAGATTAAGATATGAAATAATCTTTGAGTGCTATCACCTGTTTTTCGTTCAGCACTTCTCGGAGTTGCTCAGGCGTTGCTTCCTGTATCTTTTTTACGGATCGGAACGCTTTGAGCAACTTCTCTGCGGTTGTCCGGCCAATGCCGGGTATGTTTTCAAGTTCTGTCCGGAATGTCTTTAGGCTCCGTTGTTTGCGATGGAAGGTAATGCCAAACCGGTGCGCTTCGTCGCGGAGGTGCTGGATCACTTTCAGCGTCTCGGACTTCTTGTCGAGGTATAGCGGATACTGATCGCCGGGATAGTACAGTTCCTCCAGCCGCTTAGCGATGCCGATGACAGTTACCTGCTTGTCGATCCCCAGCAGTTTCAGGCTCTTTAGCGCAGCGGATAGCTGCCCCTTGCCCCCATCGATGACAATCAGCTGCGGCAGTGTCTGCCCCTCATCCAACAGCCTCCGGTAACGCCGGTGCACGGCCTCTTCCATCGTAGCGAAGTCATTGGGCCCCTCCACCGTTTTTACGTTGAAGTGCCGGTAATCTTTCTTGAATGGTTTGGCATCCCTGAACACAACAATTGCCGAAACAGGATACTTCCCCTGGAAATTGGAATTATCGAAGCATTCAATATGACGGGGCAGTACATTCATGCGCAGGTCTTTCTGCATTTGGGTCAGGATGCGCTCCGCTTTCAGTTCCGGATTCAGCTTTTCGTATTGATTGAGCCGCTCTTTCTTGAAGTAGAGCGCATTTTTGAGTGATAACTCTAACAGATTTTTTTTCTCCCCCTGTTTCGGAACCGTAAACTTCAGGTTGCCCGCATCGATACCCAGGGTAAATGGAACAATGATCTCTTTCGAGGTGCTGTTGAAACGGCTACGGATTTCGGGAATCGCTAGGCTCAGCAGCTCGGCATCGCTTTCATCAAGCCGTTTTTTCAATTCGACGGTCTGCGTCTGAATGATGACACCGTTCATCACCTTCAGGTAATTGACAAAGGCGTAGCTTTGATCGGAAGCAATGCTGAACACATCCACATTGGTAATAGAGGAATTGACCACGGTGGATTTACTTTGGTAACGATCCAGTAAATCCAGTTTATTTTTCAGGTGATGAGCGTACTCAAACTTCAATTCGGCGGCCGCCTTATCCAACTCGTTCTTTAACCGCCGGATCACCACCCCAATTTTGCCACTGAGGATGTCTCGGATATCATTCAGATTTTGCTCATAGTCTTCCTCTGTTTGATACCCTTCACAAGGCCCCTTGCAATTGCCGATCTGATACTCCAGGCATACTTTGAATTTCCCTTTGCTAATATTTTCCGGCGTTAGCGCCAAGTTGCATGTACGCAGGGGATACAACTCCCGGATCGTATCCATGATGGCATGCATCATCCCCACCGAAGCATACGGACCAAAATACCGCGATCCATCTTTGATGTATTTCCGTGTGGGGAAAACACGGGGGAACGGTTCATTTTTGATCACAATCCACGGATACGTTTTGTCATCCTTGAGCATGACGTTATACCGCGGTTGGTGTTTTTTGATCAGGCTATTTTCCAGCAGCCAGGCATCGATCTCCGTATCCACGATGGTAAACGTGATCCGGTTGATTTTGCGCACCAGCACGCGGGTTTTCCCGTTTAGCTGGCTGTCTTTGACGAAATAAGAACTTACCCGGTTCCGGAGATCCTTTGCCTTGCCGATATATATAAGTTCCCCATCGGCATCCCAGTACTGATAAATTCCCGGCCGATGCGGTATTTCTTCAAGCGCCTTACGGTAATCAAATTTGGTCATATCCAGTGGTCAGTGCTCGGTGGTCGGTGCTCGGTCACTCATCCCCGATCACCCATCACTCATCACCCTATCAAAACCCAAGCCTATCGTCCAGCTTTTCCTCTTCCTCTCCAAAAAACTGTTGATATTTACTGCAATCCAATTCACGGGTAATCCCTCCCTCCGGCAACGGAAAGTCCCCTTTTGTATAATGAAGCGTCGTATCGGCATAGACCTTTTGCATGTACAAGGCAAATACCGGTAAGGCTGCTTGGGCACCCTGTCCTTCGGCCATTGAATAAAAACTGATACCACGGTCTTCCGCCCCCGTCCAAACACCACTCACCAGTTCCGGCGTAATGCCGATAAACCAAGCATCTGCGTTGTCATTTGTCGTACCTGTCTTTCCACCCATGGGATTCGTAAAGTTATACCGCCAACGCAGCCGTTGGCCCGAACCTCCATCCACCACGCTTTTCAGCATATCCACCATGATGTATGCACTTTCACTATTCAGCACTTTGGTAACGCGCGGGGCCTTCTCGTAAATCGGCATTCCGTTTTTATCCTCAATGCGTAAGATGTAAGTAGGCTCTACCCAAACGCCATGGTTTACAAAGGCGGAATAAGCACCTACCATGTCATACACCGATGCTTCGTATGCTCCCAGGGAAATAGACGGGTATTCGGGAACCTCCGAAGTGATGCCCATCCGCTTCGTCAGGGTTGCCACCGCCCTGGCCCCCACCTCGTTAACCATATATGCCGTGGCAAAGTTCTGAGAATTCGCCAAAGCCCTGCGCAACGTAATCGGGCTGCCCACCGACTCGCCGCGCGGGGTCCATGCATATGGACCACTGCCCACAGTCAACGGCACGTTGGGAACCTGAAAACAGGGAGAGAACCCATTGTCAATCGCGACCGCATAAGTAAACGGCTTCGCCGTGGAGCCTACCTGACGGGTACCCATTTTCACTTGGTCATACTTATAGTGCTCAAAATTAATTCCCCCTACCCAGGCACGGACATAACCCGTTTGCGGCTCCATGGACATAAAGGCGTTCCGCAGAACCAGCTTGTTGTACCGGATGGAATCCATCGGAGTCATGGTCGTATCTTTGTTCCCCTCCCAGGTAAAGATGGTCATCGGTACCGGTGTGTCAAAATCCTTTTTTATCTCCGCATCGGATTTCCCCGCTTGCTTGAGCATCCGGTAGCGGTCCGACCGCTTCATTCCTGTCTCTAAGAGCTTCGCCTTATCACCCCGGAAAGGATCCCTGCTTTTCCACTGTTTATCGAACGAGGCTTGGATAGTCTTCATCCATTCTTTCTGTGCCTCTTCCGCATACAGCTGCATTTTCGAGTTAATGGTTGTATAAATCTTTAAGCCATCCCGATCCAGGTCCCAAGGGGTTCCATCGGCTTTTGTGATTGACATTTCATTAAACTGCCGTTGGATCTCGCGCTTCATCACCGCCCGGAAATAGGGCGCAAGACCTTCGCCGTAATTCGAAATGCGCATGTCCAGCACCAACGGCTCTTTTTGCAGCTTCAAAGACTCCTCGCGTGTAAGAAAACCTTCGCTGCGCATGTTTTCAATCACCACGTTCCGGCGGCGGATGGCATTCTGCGGATACCGCACAGGCGAATAAATTCCCGGCCCCTTCAACATACCCACCAGAATAGCCGCTTGCTGCACATTCAGCTTATCAGGCGTGGTATTGAAATAGGTACGGGCTGCCGATTTGATTCCATACGTGTTGTAAGCACCGAAATCCACGGTATTGAAATACATGGTGATGATTTCCTCCTTGGTATAGTTGCGTTCCAAACGTACGGCCGTGATCCACTCCTGAAACTTCTGAATGATCCGTTTACCGGTACTACGTGCACGCCCCTCGGAAAAAAGATTGAGTGCCAACTGCTGAGTGATTGTACTGGCGCCCTGCCGTCTTCCAAGCAGGTTATAAAAAATAATGGTAAAGGTACGCCGGTAGTCAATTCCCGAATGCCGGTAAAACCGTTTGTCTTCGGTAGCGATAAGTGCCTGTACCAGGTTGGGCGATAGTTCATCGTACCGGACATTCGAGCGGTTCTGCACAAAGTATGTGCCCAGCACTACATTATCCGCTGAGATGACTTCAGAAGCCAGGTTACTTTTCGGGTTTTCCAGATCACGGAATGTAGGCAATTTGCCAAATAGCCCGATGCCTACACTAAAGATAAATAAAAAGCCCAACAGAATCACCCCGATAAGCACCTTCCAGAAATTGCGTGTATACCGTCTAACGTCTTCTGTGGTTAATGTATTCTTCTTCTTTACTTGTTTACTCATTCTATGCTGTTAATTCTACGTACTCACCACCGATCACCGACCACTCACCACCCACCACTCACCACCGATCACTGATCACTCTTCACTTGTTCCTGATAGATGGAGTGGTAATCGTCGATTTTGTCAAAATCAGATAACGTGCCAAAATTACGTTCGGTAATCACAAATGTGTTATAATAGTCTGCCGGAATTTTCATAATGTCAGGCAACATAGGCAATATGCGGCTTTCATAAAGCCTGGCCTGCTCATAGGTAGAAAAGGGGCCGATGTAAATCAGTTGATTTTCCCCATCCACGGTTTTGAGCTGGTGACTAATCGCGGCACCTGCATACCGCGTACGGTTGAACTGGCCAATGCCAAACCGGGAGGGAGCCAGGTTTACCCGCTCGCTCGTCACGTTAATGACAAAATAATAGGTAGCTGAATCGGGCAGCAATTCCAGGTTCCGATAGGAGCTGGGGCCGATCTCGCCAACATCCGCCGTTTGGGCCAACTGCTGCCTCGTAATGCCCCCGGTATTTTCCAGCTTCCCGCTTGTCCGTATGCCGGTTTGTACCGCGGCTCCGACCGCCAGCTCCCTGCGGGGTCTCGGCCGTTCCGGCCCACGGCGGATGACCAACTGTGGCCACAGCGTAATCGTTGGTTCGTCTACAAACCGCTCCCTATCTGTGTCAACACCCTGTAACGCATACGTTCTACCCGCCAAGGTATCACGGTTGGCCCCGATAAACGCAAGGTGCTGCGTTGCGAGGGGTGTAACCAAACTGTCTTCGGGAAAATCTTTTACCAATTCCAATAGGGCATTTTCAAACGTATCTAACGTGGATATCCTACCCAACGCCAATGCGCGGAGGTAAGCCAGTTGACTGCGTATCTGCTCCCTGCCCTGTCCCTGTTCGAGAATACGGGTTACTTCATCCACCACTTCCGTATATTGTTGTTCGGTGTAGCGGACATAGATTTGTTCGTAGGCCTGATCCAACACCTGCTTTTGTTGTTCCAACTTGGCTAAATACATCGGGTCACGAATGATGTTGCTATACAGAGACTGCGGGAATGCTGACAATAGCTTCTCTCGGTAATAGGCCGCTCGCTGTTCGTCGACATCCAGATATAACCGGTACAGGTTATAGTAAACGAGTGGTGCCTCTTTGGTATCGGGATACCGTTCCAGCAAGGCTTCGTACGCATCCGCCGCTTCTTTATGGTCCCGCAGGTCATCCCGGTAAATGGCCCCTACACGGAGCAAGGCATCGTGGATCTGGCCGTTTGACAACGCCATTTTTTCCTCCGTATTTGGTAAGTCAAGCAGGTAGCGCTCCCGAAGCTGGCTGGCCCACGCAGTACTGTCGGTCGCCACCGTATCCGCCAACGGACTGGTCTGTTCTTCTTGAACAACCGGATTACTGGCATTTGCTTGCACACCGCCGGTCATATCGCTGAAACGCCAGTTATCCCGCAGCTGACGATTCCCCCACCTCCGCCTGAATTCCGCCTGCCCCATTCCCATTGCATCCGGGTTATTAAAATAAAAGCGGTTATCCGTATAAGAAGCCGACATACCCGGAAGATCATCAAACGGGAGGCGGTCGGTCGACCGTGATGACCCAGATTGCTTCGACTTTGGTTTCGCTGCCTCGATCTGAGCATAGGTTCGCGTAATCAGGCTATCCAGCTCCGCTTGGCGTCCTCCTTCATCCAACCCGGCCAGGTATTGCAGGCTATCCTGGTGAGCAATAATCCGAAGCTGCCCGATCAACTCATCCAGGTTCGCAATTTTACGCTGGACAGCCCCCGCATCCGGAAAATCAGCCGGCAGCGACATCCCTACACTATCGTAATACAATTTTGCCGTCGGGTAATCTGCTTGTCCAAAATAGTGATCTGCCAGCTTAAGATAAGTCCTTGCCGCCTGATACCGATTATCATTGAACGATCGTATCCCTTTTTCGTAATTGACCAACGCCTCAGACACATTGCCATCGGCATAGAAAACCTCCCCTATCTGGTAGTATAGCTGATCTTTGAATGCCGCATTCTTTCCATCCCGCAGCATACGCCGCAGTAAACGCACCCGACCCTCGGCCGACGCGTTATCCGCCGTAACCAAAAATACCCGGTTCAATCCGGCATGAAAAGACATTTCATACGGTGCATTGCTCCTGACAACCCGGCTGTAATGTGCATACGCTTCTTCCATACGGTTCAGTTTTTCGAGCAATTGCCCCAACAGGAAATGCCAACGGAGTTTGGTCGGCTTATGCCCTGTATGGTCAAGTGCCTGCATCAGCATGGTGACTGCAGATTCTTCGTCGTGCGTCAATAAATAATAGTTGGCCTGCGTAGCAAATGCAAGCCCAACCGATTTTTTCTCTGTCTCTAAACCTGCAAATACCGTATCCAGCACCAAACCGGCTTCCGTGAGGTTGCCCAGTTGCATGAAAGACCGGGCCTTCCATACCAGTGCCGCCTGCCGGTATTCAGGCTGATCAGCAAACGTATTCGCCACATAGGAAAAAAATTCAACCGCATTGTAGTAATTTCCCTTCAGGTAGTTGGCTTTACCTGTGAGCAGGTATGCCTCGTTGATGTACTTACTCCGAGCTTTTCGATTGATGATATCCAATGCCTTCCCAATCACGGAATCCATCAGGCGAGTATTGGCCGAAGCGGTTGCCTCCGTCGGCTCAATTAGTACAGGAAGTAGTTGCTGGTAATTATCCCGATGGGAAGCAAAATTTTCCCGTTCCACATCGGCAATGATCTCGCGTCCATGGTATACGATGTTATACCGGGCCGTCAGATTTTCCATCAGATCATACTCCTGTCCATTGGCCTGTTTTTTTACAGAACAAGCCATCGCCATACCGGATACCAGCACCATCGCGATTATATTTCTTAACCAATGTGCTGTAAAAATTGAATACCTTTGCTGGGAATACACACGCAAAAGTACCAATTATTTTGAGACTTTGCGGCTTGAAATTTCACGCAAAGGCACGAAGACACAAAGAAAGCCTCTTCGCGGCTCTGCGGCTTTGCGCGAAACTGCATTTACCCAACGGCACTAATAAGGAACAGCATTGGCTAAACAAAAAAACAAACTTGCAAAAGCACTTAATTCGCGCTACAAGTTGATCATTCTCCACGAAGAAACCTTCGAAGAAAAAGCCGCTTTTACCGGCAAATTGTGGTACTGGCTCACCGGCACGGTTTCAGCCGTAGCGGTGCTGATTATTTTTACGACCCTGCTGATCCGGGCCACACCCCTACGCGAATACGTTATCGGTTCGTCGTTGAATGCGTATGACAGGAGCCGACTGATTGCTGCATATGCGCGTATCGATTCCATGGAACAGGTAGCGCATGCAAATGACATTTACCTCACCAACCTACGGAACGTACTGGGTGGCGAAGCCGGAGAAACCTTGGAAGAAAGCCGTCAAATCGCGCCTGCAGGAAGCGAACCTGCAGCTGCATCCAACGGCAAAGGTCCCGAAACGGGGCTTTCGGAAGATGAATTGGCGCTGCGCCACCTTGTCGAATCGGGTGCGCCCTATGACCTGCCCGAAAATCAGGCCAATGCCCGTACTGGTATCTCATCCTATACATTCTATAGCCCTATTAAGGGGATCATCAGTTCCAGTTTCAACGCCAAAGAACAACACTATGCGGTAGATATTGCTGTAAAACTAAACGAGCCTGTCCGGTCTACCCTGAGCGGGCATGTGGTTTTTGCATCCTACACGCCCGAGACCGGTTATGTAGCCATTATCCAGCATGGTAATAATTTACTATCACTTTATAAACATTGCGCGTCGATTATCAAAAAAGTTGGTAGCTTTGTACGTGGTGGGGAGGTAATCGCCTTCGCGGGCAATACGGGAGAGTTGAGTACGGGTCCACACCTCCATTTCGAGTTGTGGTACAATGGAAATCCGGTAAACCCCACTGATTACATCGCTTTTTGAAACATTGTATTTACCTAAACATCACCAACATGTTTGTGAACAGAAAAAATGAAAAACCACAAGAACAACGGGGAAACAGCTTTAACCTGATTGCACAGGGTACGGAAATCACCGGAGATGTCAGCACCACGGGTGATTTGCGCATTGATGGCCAGATACAGGGAAACGTCACCTGCACAGCCAAATTGGTCATCGGGGACGAAGGGAAAATTTTAGGCAATATTACCTGCCATTCCGGTGAAATTTCAGGTGCAGTCAAGGGCCAGATTATCGCCAAGGAACTCCTTCAGCTCAACCATTCAGCGTCGATACAGGGTGATATCGAGGCGATGCGCTTCGTTGTCGAAGACGGTGCTTCCATCAGTGGGAAGTGCACGACCAGCAAGAGTTTGGGACTTCCGGGCCAATTACCCGATGTGAAGCTTATTGCCTATGAAAAGCCCAAAGCGATCGCCGAATAATACATTAGGGAAATATGCCTATTTTACAGGTGTAGGCTTCCAGATGCTTGCTATTATCGGCCTTTTTACCTATATCGGATATCGTATCGATCAATCTCGCAATGCCGAAAAGCCACTTTGGACAGCGTTGTTTGCCCTTGCCGGTGTGTGTATCAGTATCTATACCGTTATACGCGCCGTCACACGCCAACGGTAATTTTCAACCGCCCAGGGAAAACCGCCTGGATATCGTGAATCCCCACCGAAACTGCCCTTTAATCCAGGAGGAGGTTGTTTCCGGGATATACTGCATCTCCTGAATAGCGGTTGCATTCGTAAAATTAAGGTTGAACACATGACCGCCGGTTTCGATTTCCAGCCCGATGCCCAACGGATTATATAGCGTGGCGATGGCATCTTCGTACCTTTCCTTGCTTGCCGTTGAACGAAAAGGTAAAAAATAATCCATCACCAGCGCCATACGCCTGCTCACCTTCAACCTTCCTCCTATTCCCATTGCAAACAGGTTGTTCTCACCGTCGTAATCAGCGGTGGTGTTACGGCAGATATAAGTGGGATGCAGCGCCAACGAGAAATGGGTGCCGAATTTCCGGGCCAAGATGAGTTGACCTACAACGTTTAACCGATCCGGAAACTGTCTGTATGAAATCGCTTCACCGGGGTTCTGCTGATCGGCCTTTACACCTGGGATGGTCAGGCTGGCATAAACCGTCATGGAAAGCGGCATCTTACTATCCCCCGTCTGTCGCAACAGCCGGTATTTCAGATTGGTCTCATACAGCTGGGATACGCGGGTAGCCCCCTTGGCACGGGCAATTCCCACATTTAGGTAATCTGTAATTCCATACTCGAATCCGATTTTGATATCCGTGGAGTTATCCAACCCAAAGAAATTCCGGGCGCCACCATTCGCGCCGGCTACATCGCCAAACCGGTGGTCTACCTTGAAATCAAGTTCATGTTTATGAATGGTCTCTATGGACTGGCTGTTGATGATCCGTGTCGTTTTAAAGGTTGCGATCACCGCTTGCCGTTCTTGTGCAGCGGTATCACTGCCCAGTGCTTTTTCGATATCACGTTGGGCCGATACGGGCATGTACACCGCTAGTTGCATAGCGATGGATAAAAGTGTCTTATATGTAGGAATATTCATCGGATATGATCATTTTGGATAAGTAGCTGAGACTTCAACTTCGACTTCTTCGGCAATGTTTTTAACAACAACCCGCGGTATTTTGATGCCATGATTGGTTAGCTTCACGTTGAATTTAGCATGGGCATGTATGGCAGTATCGGTCACTTCGAGGGTCGCCTGCGTGGTATAACGTCTCTTCACGCCGTGGATATCCAAGTTTCCGACGACCGTTACCTGCTGTATACCTCCAACATTCCAGTCAATCTGCTCGTTGATTTTACCCCCAAATGTGGCATACGGATATTTCTCACTTTCAAGATAGTTTTCGTTGAAATGTTCCCGCATCAGTTGCTTTTCAAATTCAAAGGAAGTGACCGGTACCTTGAATGCGACCTCGTAAGTTGTGATACCCAATGCCGAGACCGCTTTTGATGTCACCGCGGCAATGTTTTCCAGCGGTGCCTCAGAGAAAAAAGAAACGCGACTGGCTTTATCCACCAAGATATCCTGTGCCGCCACTTGGCGGCACAGGAATAACACGAAAAACCAAACAATTAGCTTTTTCATTGGGGGGCACCTTTGTCAATCCATGCCTTTAATAACTCGAACTGCCTATTGGTCAAACTTCCGTCTTGCGGCATGATCTTACGCACAATGACCGCATCATTGATGCGCGCCAGATTATCACGTACGGAACTATATCCCGAAAAAATCCATTGAACCGTACCTGACCCTGATCCGGTATGGCAACTGCTGCAACGGGATTGAAATAATCCCCCCGCAAAGTTTGCATAGGTCACATTATCCACTGTTACCCCCTCTCCTCCGTTCCCTGGTGGAGGTTCAGGACTGGGACCGTCGCCGTCTTTCCCACAGCCGGCCAGGTAGCACGTCACGAATAGGAACCATGCAGTACGTTTTACGATCTGCTTCATAGCGTATAGAATATAGCGTTAGTTTTTAGTTACTTGTATCGCCTAAGGCGCTGTAGCTTCCGGCGAATCGGGATTCAACACCGGCCAGATTCCCAGCGCCGGAAAATCAATTCCTTTGGTCTCTCCCCGAGCGCCATCCTGCCCAAAATAGTAGAGTGGCCATCCCTTATAGGTGAGCTGCGTCCGCCCGAATACGGATATTTCCGCAAAATCTTCCGGATCGGTGGTGGAAGGTACCGATTGGACATCCGATTCGTAAACCGGCCACACGCCGTTGTTACTGAAATCTTCTCTGGTAAAATTGTTCGTATTATACCGGTCGTTGACAAAGCCGTACAAGGTCCTTCCATAGGCATCTACCAGGTATGATGTCAGTCCTTCACCGGGCATCAGATCAGCCGTATAGGCCGTGCCGTCGCCTCCTACCAGTTGGTTCTGCACCAGCAACACCGAATAGTCCGGTTTGGCCACGAACCAATTGCCGCCTACACCATCCCCCCGTATGTCACCCGGCACTTCGTCGTTGGCGTAGTAGTACAATGGCCAGCCTTTGTACGTGGTTTGCAGCGAACCGTCGGCTAAGGTGGTAGTGCCGATGTCTTCGCTGTCGATCCCCTCGCTGGAAGCTGCATGACTGCTGTAGTATTTCGGCCATAGCGTCAGACAATTGCCCGCACACGCAGAATTTCCATCCGCATCCCGTGAGAAAATGTACAAAACCTGCCCCGCACTGTCTGTAAGGATCTGACCGAATGTTGCATCGGCTTTCACCAAAATCCCCGTTTGTAAGGGTCCCGGTTCGGGTTGATCGTCGTCATTGCAGGAAACGCCCGTGAAGCAAATTGCCACGACCATTGTCCATGCAATTCGAATGGGATTGAATTTCATCGTTACCATGATATCATCAATTTTAGGACTGTTTTATATTCCACAATACGGCAGCTACCGAGGATTGGTTGCCTCCCTTTCCGGAATAAAAAAAATAATTTCCGCAAGGCAACCTTTTGCTGAAATTCAACGTATTATTGCTAAAAACTGGAAAAAAACGCTTGCCGACAGTTAATGAAGAAGTAGTACAAAAGTATATTGCCGGTTGCCGAAAGCACGATCAAGAAAGCCAATATGCTTTGTTCAGGCATTTCCACAGCTATGCTATGGGTATATGCCGGCGGTATGCCCGCAACTCGGACGAAGCATCGGATATCCTGAGCGAAAGTTTCCTGAAAATATTCAGCCACATTGACCGCTTTGACGAATCGAAACCTTTTACCTCGTGGATGGGCAAAATCATCACGAATACGGCCATTGACTACCATCGGGCAAGTCTCAAATTTGTACAACAGGATGATGTAACGGAATATGAAAACCTAGGCAGTGAAGCAAGTGTATACGGAAAATTGGCCTACGACGAACTGTTGGTCATGATCCAATCGTTGAGCCCAGCCTATCAAACGGTATTTAATCTGTATGCCATTGACGGTTATAACCATAACGAAATTGCAACGATGCTGGGCATCACCGTAAGTACCTCTAAGTCAAATCTGCACAAAGCGCGTAAAAGACTTCAGGAGTTATTGGATCAACGCGTACGGGAAGCGGCAGACAACGTTGAGGATAACAAGGATTGAACAATGGAAGACAAACATCCCATCGATAAACTTTTTAAGGACGGCTTGCACGACCCGGATATACCTTTTAACCCAAAGGACTGGGAAATGCTGTCAAAAAAAATGCATCCCCGCAAGAAGCGCAGGATACCGATGTTTGTCTGGGTTACAAGCGGGGTAGCCGCCGCTTTGGTACTTGCCGCTATCTTATTGCTTACGGACCGGCAGATCCCCGCGGACGCCCCCCAAACCCACACCGCTCACACGGCCAAACCGGATACGCCGACTGCAAAACCTGGCGAACAGCGGGTAATCGATACTACATCTGCTACATCTGCTTACGCCCCGAACCGGACCGTTTTGCCTGCGATAACGCTTTCGTCCGCGCAAAGCCTCAAACCCACGCCCGCGTATACCGTAACTCCCGATCCCATAGATCGAGACCAAATCCCCGCTGTTGCACGCACCGCTCCACGGGCCGTCATTCCCGACGACACCGCCGCTCATCTTCCAAGTGCAGAGCTATCCAAGAAATCACCCCAAAAAGGTTGGTCGATGAGCGTGATTGCTGCTCCTGACTTATCGGGAACCCGCCCTCTAAACGGAAAACTCAGCGGAAACCTGGGCCTTATGGCCACTTACCGCGTCAATCATTGGCTGAGCATCAGCGGTGGCGCACTGTATGCCAAGAAACTGTACCGCGCTGACTTTGCTGATTATCGGCCGAACATCCGATGGGGTGATCGCAAGGGAACGCCGGATTTCATTGAAGCCGACTGTGGCGTACTGGACATACCCATTCTTGCGAATGCCACCCTTAAACAGCAGGGTCAAGCCTCTTTTTTTGTATCCACCGGGATATCTAGTTACCTCATGCTCCGCGAAACGTATGACTACATTTATCCACCCCATGAATACGGTTATCCGAAGCAATTCACTCTCCACAACCGGAACCGCCATCTATTGGGCATCGGCAATCTGTCCGTCGGGTATCGCCGGCAACTTACTTCTTCGCTTTCCATCACCGTGCAACCCTTCGTCAAAGTTCCGCTAACGGGGATCGGCAATGGCAACATCAAGCTTTACTCCACGGGCTTGTCACTATCGGCCGATGTTGACCTGACACGTCGTAATCGATGACATACATAGACATTGAACATTTGCATATCTCGTTCACGTTCATTATTTTTGATGATGGTTTGTAGTAACCGATAACCAATTACTGCGAAATAAACAATTAACATTTTGGTAATATATTGTTGGTTTTGTGTCGGTACCTTTGAACATACAGGGAAGGGCTTCAATAATAAGTGACCGGACATTTAAACATACGAAGTACGATGGCTTCTGATAATACATTGGCTGATAAGGAATTGATTGTCAAACTTCGTAGCGGTAGCACCAAGGCTTTTTCGGAAATTTACAGCCGATTTTCAGAGCCGATATACCTCCACCTCCGAAAAAAAATCGATTGCCGCGAAGACGCTAGGGATATCGTACAGGAAATTTTTGCTTCGCTTTGGCAAAAACGCAGCATGCTACCTTCAGACACCTGCCTTTCTGCTTATTTATTTGCGGCAGCAAAATATCAGGCCATCAATTATATCGCACATCTCCGGGTAAGCGAATCGGTTATTCAAGACTTAGCTAAACGGCTCCACGCGGCAACCGCTCCTACCGATTACCTTGCACGTGAGCGCAACTTATCTGCGGTGATCGAGACCGCCGTGGCGGACCTTCCGGACAAGATGCAGGTAATCTTCCGAATGAGCCGACAAGATCAGCTCACCCACAAGGAAATTGCCAAAGATCTCAACCTTTCTGAAACCACCGTTAAAAAACAGGTTGCCAACGCCCTAAAAATCCTAAAACCAAAAATCAGCACTACAATAAGCATCTTGATTACAACAATTTACAATATTTTTTAAAAAAATCACCTTTTAGACTACTCCCCTTTCGCGGCTCAACTGACTATGATTCCGTATACACAAACGACATACGGATCTCATGACGGAAGACGAGAAAATACGCGATCTATTGAAACGCTATTTGGCAGGGAAATGTACCGATGCAGAACGGGAGATTGTGGACCAATGGTACGAATCAACTGATAATCAGCGTGTCGGCGATACAATTTACGACGAGATGCGTGAAGACCTGTACACCATACGTACACAGGTCAGCCCTCACTCGCCTCGACGCTCAATCCGCTGGTTCCATTATCTCTCGGCGGCCGCGGTGCTTACTATAGCAATCGGCGTCGCCATAAAACTATATGATCCCATCTCTTCCAATAGTTCTGTAAATGAGATTGCTTCCCTAGAAGCCAAGCACATTCTTCCCGGTTCAGACAAGGCTACCTTAACCTTGCCTGACGGGCGCGTCATTTCTCTCGATGAACTGACCGTTGGAACATTCGGACAAGAATCTGGCAATCAGCTCATCAAGGATGAAGAGGGAAGTTTAGTTTACGAACGATCTCCTGATTCAGGAAAGCTCTTTACCGAGAACAATTACCATACCCTGAACATACCCAAGGGCGGGCAATACCGGCTCACCCTGCCCGATGGCACTCGTGTCTGGCTTAATTCAGCATCTTCCTTAACCTACGCTGTCAACCATTTTGAGCAGGAGCGCACCGTAACATTAGCCGGGGAAGCTTATTTTGAAGTAAAATCCGATGCACGGAAACCCTTCCGTGTGATTACGGACAAACAGACCGTAACTGTCCTGGGCACAAAATTCAATATTAATAGTTACCCCGATGAGCTAGGTACCAAGACAACGTTGGTAGAAGGCAGTGTAGACATCACAGCTAATAAGGCGTCCCGTTCGATCCGGCTCTCACCTGGACAAGAGTCATTCGTTGATGGGTCAGGGCTTCCTACCGTCAGGCAGGTGGAGACGGGCCAAGCCATCGCATGGATTAATGGCCTATTCCGATTTGATGGAAATACCATCGACGAGGTCATGCGTCAGCTTGCCCGCTGGTATGACGTTGAAGTCGTCTTCGACGGCATGCCTCCCACGGACAAGCTGTATGGCGAGGTGAATCGAAATACCACGGCCGACACTCCACTGGAATTACTGTCATTTTTTAATTTCAAACACCACGTTTCCTCTGTCAATGGCAAGACGCGGATCACAATAACAAACCATTAAAACAAGGAGGTCTTATGACGATTATTTTTTGACTACACTCGAATGAGAAAATACGTCTTCTGACGGCAATCAGAAGACGCAAAAGACGTTGAGTCAACCCATTAGTAATTAGCGATAATAAAAATAGTATTCACTCAAACATTACAAAAGTAATGAAATTTAACTGGTATGCAACAACCGCGCTGTCCTTGCGGTTACCCGGTTGCAATTGGCGCACAACAACACTCATCATGCGATTTTCGTTAACGATTGCAATTCTCACATGGATGTTCATGCAAACTTCGCTTGCAAGCCTGGCGCAGCGTGTTACCCTACACGCTCATAACGCCCAACTTTCATCGGTGTTCCAGTCGATCAAGAAACAAACTGGTTATGCCATCGTCCACAACAATCCAGAGTTGGCTACCCTTCGCGTGGATATTCAGGTTACCAATGCCACCATCGAAGAGGCCGTTGCCGCATCATTGAAGGGACAACCCTATTCATTTAAGATTGTAGCTAACAACATCTTCATCCGGCGCGAATCAGCACCTGCACCAGCCGTCACGTCCGAAGCCTCGATACTCCAACAGCGGACCATAACCGGTACGATACATTCAAAGACCAACGAAGCGCTGGAAGGTGTAACGATACAAACCAACACCGGCCGCATGGTGGGTATAAGTGATGCCCAGGGGAATTTCCGGGTGCAGCTCAACAGCGGCGATCAACGGCTTACGTTTACCATCATCGGCTACCAATCGCATGAGGTAGAGGTCGGGCAATCAAGCACCTTGCAAATACAGCTCATACCCGCTATCAGCGATCTCGATGAAGTGGTCGTGGTAGGATATGGAGAACAGAAAAAAGTCAACCTCACAGGGGCCGTCAGCACAATCTCGGGCGAGGAATTTGAGGAACGTCCCGTCACGGAACTCACCAAAGCGCTTCAGGGCAGCGTGCCCAACCTGAATGTGGTATTCGGTTCGGGACAACCCGGCACCAGCGGTAGCGTAAACATACGCGGTAACACATCCATTAACGGAGGTGGACCGCTTATCCTGATTGATGGTGTATTGGGCACGCTCGATCGCATCAATGTAAATGATGTTGAGTCTGTTACCGTACTAAAGGATGCCTCAGCGGCCGCTGTGTATGGTGCTAGAGGGGCATTCGGTGTGATATTGGTCACAACCAAAACGGGCAGCAAAAACGGTAGCACCGATATTACCTACTCAACCAACATCGGCTACACCACACACGCCACCAAAACAGATTTCATCACGTCTGGCTATTGGAATGCCAAAATCAACGATGACGCGATGTATAACGCGTTGGGCTATCGCACTACCCGCTACACAGACGAAGACTACGAGGAACTGCTCGCACGCGTAAACGACAAAACCGAGCATCCCGACCGGCCGTGGGTCGTCATTAAACAGGATGCCAGTGGCCAGGACATCTACCGCTATTACGCAAACTTTGATTGGTTTAACTACCTATATAACGACCATAGGCCAAAACAGGACCACAACCTGACGCTTTCAGGCAGAAGCGGAAACACTAGCTATTCACTTTCAGGGGCATTATCCAAAGAACAAGGAATTTTCAATATCCGACCGGATGAATTCCATCGGCAAAACCTGCGTGCAAAAATCGCTACAGACATCAGAGAATGGCTTACCGTAAGCAATAATACGCATTTCTTCAAGTCTTCCTACGATTGGAACGGGTTTTCGACCAACTTCAACGATGTAGACAACAACGTCAGCAATAGTCCTACGTACCATTATCACGCCATGTATGTACCGCGCAACCCTGATGGTACACTTACAGGCTACTCGGGTATCAATAGCTATCCGATTGGCTATGGTCTGCACAATGCCTTGGAAAGCGGAACCATGCACGGCTATAATAAGGGTACAGAATTGACCAATATCACCGAAGCCGTATTCAAACTTACGAAAGGCCTTACGGTTACCGGAAACTATACGTATCGCGAGTTCCGGTCAGATTACTCCTATCGACAGACCCGCCAATACTACTCCAAATACCCGGGGACAATGGAACTGTCCAATCTAGCAGCATTGAACCAGGATCGTTTGGAGGAAAACATGAGCAAATACTACTGGCATTTCATCAACGTATTTGGCACCTATCAAACGCAATTCGGTCAGCACAACCTTACAGCGATGGCCGGTTTCAACCAGGAAGACCGCACCTACAAACGTGTGGGAGGCATTGGGCAGGAGTTGTTATCCGAATCGCTGAACGACCTGGATCTCGTCATCGGCGAACGGCAATTTAACGGCGGTGCAGATGAATGGGCGGTACGTGGTGGATTTTACCGGCTCAACTACGACTATGCTGGCAAATACCTTTTTGAAACCAGCGGCCGCTACGACGGCACATCCCGCTTTCCCAAGCGCAGCCGGTTTGGCTTTTTCCCTTCGCTCTCCGCAGGGTGGCGCATTAGCGAAGAAGCCTTTTTCGAACCCCTGAAAAATACCGTAAATAACTTGAAGATCCGTTATTCCTACGGTTCGCTCGGCAACCAAGAAGCGAATGATGAAATTGGGAATTACGCCTATATCGCATCCATGAGCACCGGCCAAATCAACTACCTCGTAAACGGTCAGCGCTTGAATGTGACCAACCAGCCATTGCCCGTTGCACCCACACTTACCTGGGAAAGCATCACGACCAATAACATCGGTTTGGACGTGAACCTCTTCAAGAACCGGTTTGCCCTAGAGGCCGACTATTATGTTCGCGACACCCGCGGCATGCTGAGTCTTGGTCGTACGCTACCAGATGTGTTCGGTGCTCCTGAACCGTTGGAAAACGCCGCCGATTTACGCACAAAAGGATTCGACCTGATGGTGAGCTGGCAGGACCAGTTCCAGATGGCTGGCAAGCCTTTTACCTATACAATAAAAGGTATCCTATCCGATTACACGTCCAAAATTACCCGGTTCAGTAATCCTGCCAAGTTGCTGAACAACTACTACGAAGGTCAGCAATTGGGCGAAATATGGGGATATCATTATGCGGGATTCTTTAAAAGCACTGAGGAGGCCCAAGCGTGGGCTGCTGAGGTCAATCAAGATCAGATCAATCGGCGCCGCGTGCAGGCCCCTACAGCCGATTTGCGCATGCTCCAGGCAGGTGACATTAAGATCCTTGACCTTAACGGCGACGGCATCATTAATCAAGGTCTGAATACCGTTGACGACCCGGGCGACCGACGGATTATCGGCAACAGCCAGCCTCGCTATTCTTTCGGGCTTACCTTGGGTGGCAGTTGGAACGGTATTGACATATCGGTATTCTTCCAAGGAATCGGTCATCAAAATTGGTATCCAAACCTAGAAAGTCAGGCATTCTGGTCAGTCTACGCCCGCCCGTATGACTCGTTCATTCCATCCGACTTTCCGGACAAAATCTGGTCGCCCGAAAACCCGAATGCTTATTTTCCGTTCCTGCGCGGCTATACCGCCCAGAACTCGGAGCTATCGGTGGAAAATGACATGTATCTGCAAGACCTAGCATATTGCAAACTACGCAACCTCACCGTGGGTTACAGCTTACCGATTAACTGGATCAATCGGGTGAAATTAAGTCAGGTCCGATTCTTCGCGACCGGTGAGAACCTACACACGTGGACCAAGCTCAAATCAGACTATATCGATCCGGAGCAGGTGATGACCGATAATACCGGACGGAGCTACCCCATTGGGCGGGTCATTTCATTTGGCGCACAGATTTCTTTTTAATAACGACCATCAGAAAACGACATGAAAATCAAACATAGCTATATTTTCGGACTGCTGGCAACCACTTTGCTGTCGTGTAACAATGACTACCTCGAACGGTATCCCATTGCCGAGCTTGCCCCGGAAAATTATTTTCGCTCTGCAGCCGAATTGCAGAACTATACCAACGCATTCTACAACCAGTTGCCTGCTGCATTGGATATCCACTACAACAATCCCCATCAGGCAGATGACGAGGCCCGTAATACACTAGCGGCCGAAATACAGGGCACCCGGGAAACACCGTCCAGCGGCGGCGGCTGGGACTGGACCGAACTGCGACGCATCAATTTCTACTTGGAAAATTCGCATAATTGCCCGGATGAAGCTGCCAGGCTTCAATACGATGGCATTGCTCGGTTTTTCCGCGCGTATTTCTATTTTGATAAGCTGGTCCGCTTCGGAGACGTACCTTGGTACGACTCCGTACTGAAGATTGATGATGAGGGTCTCACCAAAGCACGCGACTCACGCAAACTGGTATTTGCCAACATGCTCGAAGACATTGATTTTGCCATTGCCAACTGCTCAGAGACAAAGAGTGCACAACTGATCACAAAATGGACCGCGCTGGCATTCAAATCACGCATGTGTCTGTTTGAGGGTACTTTCCGCAAATACCACGACCTAGGCGATTGGGAGGAAATACTTCAGGAAAGTGTCGCTGCATCTGAGGAGCTTATCCGTTCAGGAACCTACAGCATCTATACCAGCAATCCCAATACAGCTTACCAGGAACTGTTTATTGCCGAAGACGCGATTACGACCGAGATGATTCTCGCCCGGCAATACGATGCGACCATACCCTTCGTCCATTCGGCCAACTTTTATATCCTGTCGGCGTCATATGGTCGTCCGGGATTACAGAAATCGGTCGTCAATAGCTACCTGATGAAGGATGGGAGCCGCTTTACCGACATTCCCGGTTATGAAACCATGCAATTTTTCGAAGAAACCCAAAACCGCGATCCGCGCATGGCACAGACCATCCGTACACCGGGATACAAACGTATCGGGCGCAATGAGGTCTCTGTTCCCGATTTCGCCACCAGCGTAACGGGCTACCAATATGTGAAGTATGTGTTGTCTCCCGCTTTTGATTCCGGTCAATCCACCAATGACATGCCCATCTTCCGGTATGCAGAGGTACTGCTCAATTTTGCGGAAGCCAAAGCCGAATTGGGTACAATTGTCCAAGCCGACATCGACAAAAGCATCAAGCTGCTGCGCGACCGAGTAGGCATGCCCAATCTGGATGTCGCTGCTGCCAATGCTGATCCGGATCCATATTTGCAGCGTGAGTATGCGCAGGTACAAGCGGGTGCCAATACCGGGGTGTTACTGGAAATACGCCGTGAACGCCGCATCGAGCTGGTTAAAGAAGGACATCGCTACCGCGACCTGCTGCGTTGGAAAGAAGGTGCACGACTGGCAAAACCTTTTTATGGCATGTATTTCCCGGGGGCTGGTGAATATGATCTGGACCATAACGGCAGCATCGACCTCGTTATTTACCAAGGACAAGCACCCACAGCCGTCCCCGGACGACAGTACCAACGTTTGGGCGAACTGGTTCTGGAAAACGGCGCCAATGGCGGGCGCATCGTGAATATGCCCGATATCATCAAGCAATGGGACGAAGACAAAGATTACTACTACCCTATCCCCACGCAAGAGCTACAACTTAATACGAATCTCAAGCAGAATCCCGGATGGGAAGATACCGGCAGCTAATGGAATTCATTGAAAGAAATAGTAACGTATCATACATAACAACATCAACATGAAACACCACCCTTTTACGACAAGAAAGTTGTTTTTAAAACAATCCGCTTTATCAATCCTAGGGTTAAGTCTATTGCCTTCCGTGAAAGCCACGCAATCCGCAGAACAAATCCGACGGAACACTGTTCCTAAACACATCTCCGGCAGCGATGCAAAAACGATCAGGTCGATCTCGTATAATGTCTTCAATGGCTGTATTGGCTATAAGGGTATCAATGGTCGTGATTTACCGCCTGGCGAGCAGAGTACCCTGATTAAAATGGCGAGAGATTTAGGGCAAATCCCTATTCGGATTATGCAAGAATTGGCGCTTTACAGACCAAATATCATCAATTTTTCCGAAGCGCCCGATGAAAAAACCATCGCAGAAATGGCAAAAATACTTGAGATGAATTATGCGTTTTTTCCCGGTGGTAAACAGGGAAATGGGAAATTTCCAGGAGCCATTCTCACCAATTTTGAAATCTTGAACTCCACAACAAGGCCGTTTGCAGATAAGAATGGTGATTTGGAGGAGCTATTTACAAGACACTGGGGGAAAGCGAAACTACGCCTGCCAAACGGCAGATCGATCATTGTCCATTCCGCCCATTTATGGCCCTTCGCAAAAGAAGAGAACGATACCCACGTCCGATTGAACGAAATCTCGGCAATATTGGCAGCCATCGCACAGGATTTGACCAGCGATGCGGATTCCATACTGCTCCAAGGCGACTTGAATCATGCCCCAGACACCTCTGAGTATGAACGCCTAAATAGTGGTAGATTAGTAGATGTATTTAAAGCCGCCGGCCAAGGCAACGGCTATACGACCAATGCGATCAAACCAGCCAAAAGGATTGACTACATCTATTGTACAGGAACGCTTTCAGGGCAGATAAAAGAATGCCGACCCTTGTACGAGGGAAGTTTTCGAATGAATAATGAAGACCCAAATGGATTTGCTTTAAGTGACCACATTCCCGTACTTGCGGATTTTTGGTCAGGCTCCATGTGATCATTTATTTTTGGTGAACTCCGAGGGCGGTTTAATTACCGCCCTTTTCTGTAATTTGCGACTCATTTCCACAAACATTTGTCTGTTATTGATAATTAATCTAAATTAGCGGCAATTTTATTGGTTGTCGTGGTGGGAAAATTCTTTCGTTGGTTTACGTATCTATTCATCATGTCCTTAACCTTACAGGTTTATGGACAGTCTACCCAAATAGCTGGTATTGTCCGGAATAAAGAGGGACAGGCATTGGCAGGGGCGTCGGTAAGCATCGGCGATTCATTCGCTACGCAGGTCACAGATGCAGCCGGAAAATTTTCGTTCAAGGGTATCCCACCCGGAAACTATACCCTGAAAATATCACATGTGGGATACGCTCCGTATACGGAAACCGTGCTGTTGGAAAACCAGCTCCGGAATATCGTTGTCCGGTTGGATACCGAATCCAGGATGCTGGACGATGTGATCGTAACCGGTAAGACCGAAACCCAGCAGGTACGTGAACAAGCCATTCGGGCCGTGGTGGTGGATACACGGGCGGCAGCGGAACAGCCCGCTACATTAGCCGAGCTGATGAACCGTTCGCCCGGGATACGCATCCGGCAAAGCGGTGGACTGGGAAGTCAAACCGATATTTCGATGAACGGTTTCCAGGGACGGGCCGTCAGGTACTTCAGAGACGGTATTCCGATGAACTACCTGGGTGAGGGATTCTCACTAAACAATGTCTCCGTGGATATGTTGGAACGGGTAGAAGTGTATAAGGGAGCCTTACCGATTTACTTAGGAGCAGATGCGCTGGGTGGCGGTGTCAATTTAGTTACGAAACCTTTTGAAACCAATCGGTTATCATTCAGCTATGAGGTAGGTTCGTTCAATACGCACCGCGTGGCTATCAATTCCTATTTGACAAACAATCAAAAGTCTATTTTTGGAGGCATAGATGCATTTTTCAACTACACAGACAACAATTACAATGCCTATGTAATGGTCACTGATCCCGAGACCCGAAACCAGACTGAAAAATCAGTGGAGCTGTTCCATAATGCATACAAGAATTACTATACAGAAGGCTATATAGGTATCCGTGATCAGCCCTGGGCAAAGGAATTAAGATTATCATTAGCATACTTCAACACAAATCGAGAACAGCAGCATCCGGCACTGATGACCGACCCATATGGTGCCTTGGAATCGAAGCAATCGTCACTCATCCCTTCTATTAGGTATAAACACAGTCTGCTTGACGATCGACTGGAGATTGAACAATTCTTTGTCGTCAATACCCTCAATGCGGGTGTAATTGATACCGTGAAGGGGTATTACGATTGGTATGGGAATTTCTATTCAGCACCGAATAGGATGGGAGAAAGCGGTAGGCCGTCCCTTTCCGATGTAGCTATTAATCAGTTCGTCTCCAGAACACTTATCAGTTATCACCTGAATGGCAACAATACAATACGGGCCAACTTCGTCTACACGGATAGCAAACGGAAAGGAGAAGATCCCTACGGGCCGCGATTTGAAGGCACTGACCAAGATGCCCTGTCCGTACCGGCCATTTACAGAAAGAGTGTGGCTGCGCTTGGTTGGGAAAGTACTTTCCTAGCTAAAAAATTAGCATACAGCCTTACAGGAAAATGGTATAACTACACATCCAAAGGCGTAGAAACTTGGGCTGCTAGACCTGCCAACATCGACGAGATGGTCACTGCCCAACAAGATTATTTTGGCATTTCAACCGCGTTGAAATACGACATTTCACCCGATATTTTCACTAGGGCGTCAGCAGAATACGCCTATCGCCTTCCCGACTTCGGTGAACTATTCGGTGATGCCATCTGGATTGTTCCTAGCTTTAAACTCAAACCCGAACGCAGCCTCAACCTGAACTCGGGTGCAGCGGTTCAAAAAGAAAAATTTACCGCCGAGATCAACGGGTTTTATCGGGAGACGAAAGACCTAATCCTGTTGATTACCAATATCCCGCCCTATTCACAGTATCAAAACATCAATAATGTGCGCGGTTATGGCATTGAGCTCGATGGCAGATGGGATATCCATCGCTTCCTGCGTGCTACCGCAAATGCAACCTGGCAGAGCCTACGCCTGTTTGGCTTTACGGTTCCGGGAGACCTTTGGCGAAACGGTACCCGGCTGCAGAACACCCCATACTTCTTCGCTAACGCAGGGCTCGTTTCGAGCGTGAAACCAAACATTTTTCCGGGAGATTTCCTGCAGGTATATGCCAACTATAACTTTGTTCGCGAATTTTACCTGCAGACCATTGCCAGAGAATCCGAACCGGGAGGTTTCTTGGGCCTCGGAGGCTCCGCAGACGTCAATTCAGCAGTTATCATTCCTAACCAATCCCTGGTAAACATAGGGTTTACCTACAAACCGATAGGTGATAAGCTTGCCATTGGCTTCGAATCAAAGAACATATTGGATGAGCGCCAGTACGACTACTTCCGAGTACAAAAAGCAGGTAGAAGTTTCTATGCAAAAATTTCTTACCTAATCCATTAAGACAATAATAATGAGATAAATAATTTAAATCATGAATAAGAAAACAAAAATTTTAGGAGCATTAGCATGGTCGATTTTAATTGGATTCTCTTCCTGCAAAAAGGATGATCCAGGCCCCGGCGACGGAAGTTCACAGAAATATCTAGTGCAAACGATGTCCGAAATTGCCCAAGTAAAGCCTGGTCATACGGCAGCTTATTCGGAATTCCCTACCGGAACAATCAATAACTCTGCACAAACGGGAGCTCTCGGCGCCTCGGGAAATGAGGGATTCCGCACCTACAATGGCATGGTGTTCAAAATGTTCAACGGCTCTTTCGAACGAGGGATTTATCGCCTGCTTGTGGATGGTACCGGCAGGGTATCTTACGATACCAAGTCTATTAAGACAAGCAATTCACACAGTGGATCGGGCAACTTTGTCATCGAAAACGATACGAAAGGATACTATTGGGACGGGGATAGTCCGTGGGAAATCCATACATTCAACCCAACTGCACTGGAAAGAACGGGATCTCTTGGCAATTACGAAGCAGAATTGAAAAAGTCAGATGCGGGCATCAACTTCCAAGCCATCGGCCAACACTTTCTAGCCATTAAAGAAGGTAAATTATATGCCGATGTAACCTACAGCGAAGGATCTGAGCAGCGAGGTGGGGTATTTAATGATTTCTTCCCGGATGTCACCATCGCCGTTATCGATCTGCAGACAGGAGATCTGGAAAAGACAACGGTCATCAAAAACACCGGGGCAATCGCGTTCATCAACGACAATGAAATGTACAGTTTCGACCAACAAGGCAATCTTTATATCGTGTGCCAAGGCACAAATGCCGCATTTGGAACCAACTCAAAAATAGCACGTATCAAAAAAGGGGAAACGGATATCGATGCCACATGGGAATTGAAATTCAGTGATTACCGAAGTGCAGACGATGGTAAATTTGTTGGTGTATTTGCGGAAGGCGACCGCTTGGTATTAACCGTAAACACGGAGCCGTTGACTGCTGACATAATTAATAACGGCGAAATATGGAAGTTTTATTCCGTTGATATCGCTACGAAGCAGTTTACGCCAATCGAGGGCGTCGAAGCGTCCATCAACGGTGGCGGAGCATATCCCGCATTTTCCGTCGACGGTAAAACTATATTGTTGGTTAACAAACCATCGCAGTCTGACGTGTCAGGATACTATGAATTGAACGGGAATACCGTCACCCCATTATTTAAGGTAACTGGCGGGCATCCTAAAGGTTTCACTAAAATCAACGTAACCAACTAATTGAATGATGAATCGCTGGTTGGTCTTAGTAAGCATACTTACCCCGCTGGGCGTTACGGCACAGCACACGCTCACCGTGCGGATTTCCGGAATGCCCACTACGCATACCGGAGATCCCATCTACATCACCGGCAATTTCAACCGCTGGAATCCGGCTGAGGAGCGCATGATCCTGCAAAAGCAGGACGATGGATCGTATGGCATCAGCGTGCTCCTGAAAGATGTGCCGAGCGACCGATTGGAATTCAAGTTTACCCGGGGCAACTGGCATAACCTGGAATGTACGGCCGATGGACGGCTCGTGGGACCGCGCGTGGCCACACTCGACAAGGACACTACCATAACCTGCCGAATCGAAGGCTGGCGGGATGATTTCCCGGCGTCCACCGCCTCGGCCAACGTTCACCTGCTTGACTCGGCGTTCTACATACCCCAATTGGACCGGCACCGCAAAATCTGGATTTACCTCCCCGAAGATTACGAAGCCTCTGGCAAACAGTACCCCGTCCTGTATATGCAGGATGGGCAGCACCTCTTTGACGAGGCTACCTCCGTAGGCCGCATCGGCCCCATCGAATGGGGAGTCGATGAAGTCATTGATTCAGCCAAAGAAAAATGTATCGTGGTGGCGATCAATCACCAAACGGACTACAAAGACCGCGTGCCTGAATATTACTTCCGGACCAACAACGATTACCCCCACGTGGATGGCCCCCAATACATGGACTTCATCGTGAAAACACTCAAACCTTATGTTGACAGCCACTATCGCACCCTACCTGACAAAGCCAACACCGGATTGGCAGGCAGTTCCATGGGCGGGCTGATTACCTTTTATGGTGGGCTGAACTACCCGGATGTGTTTGGAGCGCTGGGTGTATTCTCTCCCTCCATTTGGCTAGACCACGGTAACATTGAAAACGAACTAACTTCACTGACAAACATAGCAAACATCCATACACAACGGTACTACTTCTATGCCGGTATGAGCGAAAACCGACTGAAGCCCGACAGCACCTTCGTGCACATGAGCGACGACGTGCAACGGGCCATCGGCCTGCTCCGCAAAGCGGCCGATCCCGAAATCGAGCTGTCGGTACGCAAAGATGGAAGGCACGGCGCATTGTATTGGCGCGAGGCGTTCCCCGCTTTTTACCACTGGTTTATAGAAGGTACCCAAAAGGCTGTTCATTAATGCTATTGTTTAACCCTTAAATCAATTGATATGTACAATACCCAATTTTCAAGTTCGTTCCTCAAGGCAGGAGCATTGACGGTTCTTGTTGCCGCAGCGGTTGGCGTTTCGAATGCCCAAACCCTTTCTAAAACCACGAAAGTAGGCGCAGGCCTCTACGAAGTCGCCATCGATCATAAAGATGGTGCAGTATACGTGGCTTCCGTGGGCCAACAGGGCAATCCCGGTCCGTATATTTACAAACTCGACCCGCAGACATTGGCTGCCGTTGATAGCATTGCGGTGGGCGAGGCTCCTGGATTTGGTGTCGGTATCAACCAAAAAACCCGCACCTTATACACCTCCAATACGCGGTCAAACTCCGTACACGCCATCGACCTGAAAACAGGCAAATTGCTGGCAACGATTACCAACGGGGCCGAAGAAAGTCATACCCGCGAGATAGTCGTAGACGAAAAAGATCAGAAAGTTTATGTTTCGGATGTCGGTGGATCGGTATGGGTAATCGACGGAAAAACCAATCAATACCTTTACTCGTTGGAGAATCCCGGTAAAACTCCTACCGGATTGGCGGTAGACAGCAAAAAGGGATTGCTTTATGTGACCGCCATGGGCGACAATCAGGTATCGGTATATAACACCAAAACCCGAGAAAAAGTAACTTCCTTTCCCTCCGGCTCGGAAAGCCCCATCAATATCGCGTTTGACAGCAAGGGCGATCGGTTATTCATTACCGATTCAAAAAACAGTGTATTGACCGTATTGAATGCTTCATCCGGCGAGTTGCTGAAAAAAATCACCGTCGGCGAAAATCCCATCGGTGTAGCCTATGATGCGAAACACAACCGCATCTATACCGCCAACCGGCAAGGCAAATCTGTTACGGTGGTCGACGGCGGTAGTTATGCAGTGGTCAAGACGCTGCCCACCGACGGACTTTCCAACACGGTTGCTATCCATCCAAAAACCGGAACTGCTTACGTGACCAACAAACAGGTAGGCACCCGCGTACGCGAAGGGCAAACGCCTCCCGCACCGCTGCCCAATGGCGATACGGTCAGCCTGATAACCCCCTAAGCAGGGGGCACATTCATCCACTAAATGATAAGGAATCATGAAATCAATATTCTCATACGTTAAAACCTCGATGTTTGTCACAACAGCGGCCTTGAGCATCACGGGAAATCCCCTGAATGCACAGACGCTTGTCAAGACCCAAAAAGTTGGCAGCAACATTTACCAACCGGTGGTTAACCAAAAGGACGGAGCGGTTTACATTTCGTCAGCAGGTACCCAAGCTGTTTATAAATTGGATCCGGCGACCCTCGCAGTGGTGGATAGCATCGTTACCCCCGAATCTGCTCCGATGGGGTTAGGCATCAGCCAGAATACCCAAACCCTGTATACCACCAATAGCCGTACGGGGCTTGTTGTAGCTATTGATATCCCTACCGGCAAAAAGACCATCATTGAAGCCGATGCCGAAGGCCGTGCGCCCCGGGAAATCCGTGTCGACGAAAGCCGCAACCTGGTATATGCCAGCAGTGTACGCGGCAAAGGTCTTTGGGTAATCGATGCGAAGACCAACAAGTTCCTGAAGTTTTACGGCGACCTTGGCAACGCCATCACCGGGCACTATGTAGACGAAACAAACAATGTGATCTACGCCACTGCCTTGGGAGATAACGAAGTAGTCGTGGTCGACGGCGCCACAGGCAAGGTACTCAAAAAGTTCTCCGCCCACGGCGAGCGCCCTACCAATGTACACCATGATGCCAAGGGCAACCGTCTCTTTGTGGCCAACCAGACTTCTGAGAATATCACGGTACTAGACGCCAAAACCGGGGCACTGATCAAGGCGATCCCCACCGCAGCAGGTGCACTGGGAGTAAACTACGACCCACAGCGTGACCGCATCTATGTAGCTAACCGCCACGGACGCAGAGTGAATGTGATCGACGGCACCTCACTGGAAATTATCAAAACGTTTGAAATCGGTGCATTACCCAACACGGTGGCCATTAACCATCAAACGGGCGATGTGTATGTTACCAACAAAGAGGCGGTACGCGAACGGGGAGAAAATGCGCCCGAACCCGTGCCCGCCCCAAATGCAGATTCGGTAAGTCTGATCAAACTGTAAAGGGTGATGGGTGATCGGTGGTCGGTGGTCGGTCGTTAGTGATAGAATTTCGGATCTCAATATTCAGTACGCAACACGCAATATTAAAAACATGAATAGTAATAGTAAAGTAAAGGTGATCGTCCTTCTTTTAGGCTTCTTTTACGGGATACAGCTCCACGCCCAGCCCATCACTGTAACGGATGTGGTGGGACGCGAGGTAACCATTCCGGCTCCCGCTAAACGGGTGATTCTCGGTGAGGGACGCCAGCTGATTACGCTGAGCCTTCTCGTTCCGGATCCGGTGTCCATCATCGCCGGCTGGACGGGCGATTTTGCCAAGTCCGGGGGGCTGTTGTATGAAGATTACCGTAAACGGTTCCCCGCGATCGATAAAATCCCCCTGATCGGCTCCTCGGGAAAGGAAACCGTATCCACCGAGCAGATCATTTCGCTAAAGCCCGATCTGGCGATCTTCGGTGCGGGTTCACATGGCCCGGACGCCAAGTCGGCCGACGTGATACGGCAATTGGAAGCCGCCGGTATTCCCATCGTGTTTATCGATTTCAGGCTGCATCCCTTCAAAAATACCGTACCTAGCATCGAAGTACTGGGTAAAGTGCTGGGACAGGAACAGAAAGCCACCCAATTTATTGATTTCTACCACCGTAGGATGAACTACATTTCGGGTGTTTTGGCCCGGCATCCCGACATCAAGAAACCCAAGGTATACATGGAGATGATCCGTGGTGCCGTGCCTCCGGGATCCCCCGGAAAAGGTAACCTCGGCGAATTTATCGAATTTGTTGGCGGTAATAACATCGGCACCATCCTCCCCGGCGAAGTGGGTACGCTCAACATGGAATACGTGATCAGCGAGCAGCCCGATGTGTATGTCGCGACTGGTATCGCCAAACCGAGCGAGGAAGGACTGGTGATCGGACAAAATGTATACACCAACCAAACGCAGCAAAGCCTGTCCAAATTGGCCTCGCGACAAGTGGTAAGTCCACTCCATGCCATCCAACAGGGTAAGGTATACGCCATGTGGCACCTCTTTTACGACTCGCCGCTCAACATCGCCGCCGTAGAAGCGCTGGCCAAATGGACGCATCCCGAGCTGTTCGGCAAATTGCAGCCACATGGGGTACTGAAAGAAATAAATGAAAGATTTTTGGCAGTCCCTTTGAAAGGTGTTTACTTTGCTGAACTGAAAAAATAGGAAAATAAGCATTGTCAACAACCGCCGCTGTCATTGAAAAAGGATATCGTCAGCAATTTGCAAAACGTATCGCATTGCTCTGTGGGTTAGCAGTTGCTATGCTGTTATCCTTTTTCTTTGACATGGTGGTAGGCCCCAGCACCTTATCTACCGCAGATGTTTTCAAGGCGATTTTTTCGCCCGACAGCATCGAGCTTTCCAGCCGGGTGATTGTCTGGGAAGTGCGCATGCCCTACTCCCTAATGGCATTGCTCGTCGGTGCCTCACTTTCCCTGGCCGGCTGCGAAATGCAGACCATCATGAACAATGCGATGGCCAGCCCGTTTACCCTGGGTGTATCCGCCGCGGCGTCATTCGGAGCTGCATTAGCCATTGTCATCGGTGTCAGCCTGCCGGGGGTAGGCGGAGACTGGATGGTCGTTGTCAATGCGTTCGTATTTGCCTTTGGCGCCACACTGCTTTTGCAGGCGCTTTCGTCCATGCGCGGCGCCGGACCCGAAGGCCTTGTCCTGTTTGGTATCGCTCTGGTGTTTACCTTCAATGCATTTACAGGCATCATGCAGTACATGGCCAGCGCCGAGGCGTTGCAGCAATTTATTTTTTGGAGCCTCGGTTCCCTGACCAAGGCCAACTGGGACAATATTCCTTTACTGTTTGCACTATTTGCTATTATTTTACCCTTTTCGCTGGCATCGTCGTGGCAGCTTACCGCCCTGCGGTTGGGCGAAGACAGCGCCCGTAGTTTCGGTGTGGCCGTCAGAAGGCTACGGTTTCTTTCGCTGCTGCGCATCAGCCTCCTTACGGCCGGTTCCGTGGCGTTTGTAGGCACTATCGGATTTATTGGTTTGGTGGGCCCGCATATTGCCAAACTATTGATCGGTGAAGATCACCGGTTTTCCCTGCCGGCAAGTGTCCTATCCGGCGCACTCATCATGTCGCTGGCATCGTTGGCGAGCAAGGCCATCGTAGCCGGAGCCATCATACCGGTCGGGATTGTCACTTCGCTGATCGGGGTTCCGGTCTTCATTGCCCTGATCCTGAACAAACGAAAACGTTAACCGGTACATACCATGGCTACGCTACAAATCACCGATCTCCATACAGGCTATCCCGGGAAACCGATCATCGCCGGACTGACACTGCCTCCCATGGTCAGTGGCGAGGTCACGGTGCTAACCGGACCGAACGCGGCAGGCAAATCCACCCTGCTACGGGCCATTGCCGGCCTGCTCCGCATAAAGGGATCTGTTGCATACGAACAGCAGGAACTGAGCAGAATGTCGTCCCAGAAACGGGCAGAGGTGGTCAGTTTTATGCCCCAGAGTGTCCCGAATGACATCAACCTATCGGTTATGGAAGCGGTCATCAGTGCGCTGAAAGCGTCGCCACTGGATGCAGCCACGGGGGCCAACGAACAGCTGCACAAACGTGCCATCGCCATACTCGAACGCATCGGCATTCCCCACCTGGCATTGGAACCACTCAATCAACTATCCGGAGGGCAGCGCCAAATGGCGAGCCTGGCGCGCAGCGTGGTCCGTGAACCGAAAGTACTGCTGCTGGATGAGCCCACCAGTGCGCTCGACCTCAGGCACCAGCTCAAAGTGATGCGACTGGCACAATCTTTCGCCGCCGATGGCCGTATCGTCGTCATGGTTTTGCACGACCTCAACCTGGCCCTGCGATGGGCCCACCGCGTCATCGTTATGGACAAAGGTGCGCTGGTCAGCCACGGCCGCCCCACCGATGCCGTGACACCCGAGGTGATCGCACAGGTCTATGGTGTACAGATCCGGGTAGAGACATGTACATTGGGCCTGCCTAACTTGATTGTGGACCGTGAATTGTAAAATCGGGCTTGATCCGGTACGTTGATTTCGTGCCCTCGTTTACCATTTTTTCCGCTACACCTTCTTTCACAAGCAGGTTCAGGTTATTATATACCGCAGAAATGCTAATCCGGTAAGTCAGCCGGATGTTTATCCACAGGGCTTCGGCCGTCACCGCCTGTTTTTGGCCAACCAATGCACGTATTACCGCCTTTCGGGGCTGATTGACGTGGAGCCCCCGTGCACGTATCATCGTGCAGATGTCTGCCACTGCATCGCGTTGATGCTGCCCTATTTCCTGATCCTGGTTTATCATCAGCTAATGTTCCCTTCCGGTATGTGCCCTAAGTTAGGACTTGCAACCCGATTCCTATTTTGCGAAACGGATTTTTATTTGTGAATTTGGGATATTAATATCTTATGGCTGATAACGCAAAAGCGCTATTTGTTTATGGACAAATAGCGCTTTCGTTGGGAGGGAACCCAGGTTACTTAAAACCGTATTCCATACAGCTGTTCACCGATATCGGTAATCTGCTTTTCCACGGATACCAACCCGCCGCCGGAGAGATACCAGATATTTCCGGGCAGGAGAAACACCTTGCCGCTTTTGAAAGCAGCGGTTGCTTTCACATCGTCGGTCAGCAGGTCCTCCTTATTGGGCATCGTTCCCTTGATGCCGGTAGCCCGGTCAATGATGAACAGATAATCCGGATTGATCTGCCCCAACGCAGGCACCTGCGGTCGCGGCTGGTTGCCCGGGTCACCCTCCCCGAATGCCCAGTTCGTGGTAGGTTTCCAAACTACCCATATCCAAGATGACAACACGCTGTGGGGTCTTTGTCACCTGGGTTTCACCCAGGGAATGAACGACACTTATCTGCTGCTGGGCGATTGACGCTTGCTGCGAGATAAAAAAAGTAGCGATCAACGCAATCGCTACTTTTACGAGGAATGTTTGGATATTCATCTTTACTTTTTCTCTACGAACGTGGCAGACTCGATCGATTCGGCATTGTTAACCAACAGCCCTTTTTTTGCTACGCCGGTTGCCGGATCCAACACATAAAACCGCGGGGCCTCCGAGGTAGTGGTAACCCCCAGGTATACTTTTCCATTGAATACATACGGCCATTTCATGCCTAAGTCGGGAATGTCGGCTTTGCCGGGCAGACCACTCACCCATGTAAATTTCTTTTCTGACATATCCAGTACGGCATACTGGGAAGCTACACTGGACGGCGAAGCGCTGGCTTCTGCCTTTTCATTGTAGAATTCCAATAGGAATTTATCGTCTTCGATGTACCATACTTTGCGGAAGCGATAACCTCCGGAGGCGGTTTCGATATCCCAATGGTAATCCGCATCAAAACCAGTGGCTCCTTTTCTGATCACGAGTGCACCGGCATTTTTCGTGCCCGGGTTGTTCCCTGAAAACACATAAACATCACCACCTTCGGTTGCACCGATTTGCGAATAGCGTGCCGAACGATAAAATCCGCCCGATACGGTCAAACGCGGATCGGAATACACAGCTTCCACTGTCAATGCGTTGGCATTGATTTTGGCCACGACCACATCGTCGATCTCTTCATTCGTCCAAAAGTTCAAACTCGTAAAAAATGACCCATTTCCGGCATCAGCGATACCGATCAGGGCAGCATTCTTACCTTCGTATCCTTTAAATTCGTTTACCGGAAGAAACGCATAATCGGGAACACCCGCTGACATCGGGATTCGGTTGGCCGTAGCCAGTGTAGGGTCTGAAGACCGGTTACCGCTCATCAGCGTATACACGACATCGCCCACGGCTCCTGCCGTAATAAAACCATTCTGCAATTCAAACTGCGCACCCACTACATCGGCCTTCCCCTGGGCATTGATGGTAAAACGCTGCCCGATGTGGGCATTTCCCTGGCCGTACTTCAACGCGACAAACCCTTGGTACTGATTGGGTACGTAATTCGAAAAAGTATTGGAAAACTCATACCCATTTTCAATCGGTGAAATGGATGCGTTTTCATCGTCGAGTGAGCCTACCGGCAGGAAATAGGTGGCTGTTGTTCCACCGGCTGATGCCGTTACCGCCACCAAAAACTGGCCTTCAACCTCTTCGTCCGGCTGTTCCGGGGTAACGGGATCGTCATTACAGGCAGCAGCCGCAAAGACCGCCAATGCCAGTATTCCTGATTTTTTGATAAATTGTTGTCTCATTTTTATTAACTTTTAATTGTGTATACTCGTATTTATCGGTTCCTTTTGATGAAAAAATACCGGAGCTTGACCGCGAAACTTCTTCCGGGCTTCTGCAAACTAAAATTGTCGTACAGCATGGCATCTTCAATGTTCCGTACCTCAAAGGAGATGTTGTACTTCCCATTCTGCATGATGTAGGTCGCGGTAAAATCACTGAACAATTGTTTGGGGATAAAATCTTTGGACGACCGATCGCCGTACGCCAGGGCGTTCCGGTAGATTTTATCTACGTAATTGAGCGTATAATTCAGGTTAAGTGTATTTCCTGTGCCAAACAGATCGTGCAGGTAATAAGCTGCGTCAGCATTCCAGAAGAAATAGGGAAGATTGGGCATCCGATAGCCATAATTGCCATTTTCTATCTTCCCTGCCTCGTCGGAAAAATAGGATTTGTCACGGATATCCATGTAGGTCAGGGTCACTCCGATGGTTGCCTTATTTTTGTAATACAATCGCCCCTCTATGTCGGTGCCCAGGCGCGTTACCCGACCATGGTTGGTGCGCCGGTAAATGGAATTACCGTTTACGTCATCCCCAACCCTTGCCAATATCGTCTGTATGAAATTGTAGGTGTCCCGGTAATAGCCCGACCAATCCACATACACCGTAAAAGCCGGGTTCAGTTCCTTGTTCAGTGTAAAGCCGATGTTGTAATTATTGGATTCCTCCGGTTTCAGCTTGATATTCCCCTCTTCCAGTATCTCGTCCCCGAACAGTTCCCGGTCAGTGGGCAGGCGGTACGCTTTCTCGGCAGAAGCCTTCAATTGCAGGTCACGGAAAAAATAGGTGGTCGCAATTCCGTAGCCGATCTTTCCGGCGTCTTCCTTTCTGCGGTAGGTATATTCTGCAGCCGTCTCCGTATTGGTTCCCGTTTCCGGACCCGATGCCTTATTCAGGTAATGTTTGGCAAAAACATTGGTATTCCACTTCCGTTTAAACGTGTACCGGTATTCCAAACCCAGCGTATTCTTGAAACTGGTACGCGTCATGCTATCCGCAGCAGTTGGCAGATCCGGATAGATGGTCTGTGCAATGCTGGCAATATCGGGCTTACGCAGGTAATGCGTCAGTACGTTGTTGACCGCAATCGAATGGCTTTGGTTGATGCGGTACCCGATATTAACGGTGCCAGACTCGTTGCTGCTTGCGTATTCACTCAGTCCGAAACTGGCCTCTCCATAGGAATTACTCAACCCCCGCAAATCTTTGATCAGCCTTCTGTCCCCGCTCCAGCTGTATTTGTAGGAAGTCGTGTCTACACTCCCCGCTTTCTCATAGTTATAATTTCCTGTTACCCGCACACTCAATCCATCCACGATCAGGTTCCGCTTATCATACACAAACGAAGGCAGCACGGATCTGCTGTGCGCGGTACGTTCGCCATAGACAAATTTCATCTCCGCCCCATTCTGGACATCCTTATGCACCTGCCCCATGGTAAGCCCCAAGAGCAGCCGGTCTGCCCAGGGTTTGCCGACAATGCCTACCTTCGCGATAAGGGTCTCATTCCGATAGGTGTCGTGGAAACGCCTGAACCAAGCCGAGTCCGGCGACCAGGAAGAACCGGATTGCCAGGGTATGGTGTTGCCATTTTCATCCGTTCCAGGCGTTTTTTCGGCCGCAAAGATGCGATAGGTGGTCTTTACCTTATAATTATTGTCAGAATAGTTCTGGAAAGCACTCACCTGAAGGGATACCCCCGACTTAAACGTATGGTTGAAACTGACGTTACTCTTGTGAGTGTTGAACGATCCATAAGCGTAGGAAGCGTCTAGCGTGGTATTGCTGGTACGGTTGGTAACGATATTGATGACACCCCCCAATGCATCCGCCCCAAACTCGATCGGTACCACTCCTTTATACACTTCGATCCGCTCGGCCATGTTAACCGGAATATTGTTCAGCTGAAAAGCGGATCCCATCCCCTGCATGGGTACTCCGTCGATAAAAACACGGATGTTCCGGCCTGTAAACCCATTGAGGGTAATGCTCATATCCGATCCTACCCCGCCGGTTTCCCGGATTTTGACACCGGACGCCTTATCCAGCAAGTGCGCCAAATCCAGCGTGGAGTTATACTGCGATCTGGCATCCAGCGCCACCACATTGAACGGCGTCTCGCGTACCTCGGCGATGGCTGATTTACCCGTAATGACCACCTGATCGATCACCATGTTTGGATCGGATTTAAGCATCAAATGGCCAAGTTTATTTTCTCCGTTTTTTAAGGATACCGACACCGTTTTAGACAAATAGCCTATGGAAGAAACAACCAGTTCATATTCTCCTGGTTGCACTAACAGCACGAAATGGCCCTTATCATCCACCTCGGTGCTATACGAAGTATTTCTTAAATGCACAACGGCTTCGGTCAGTGGATTGCCCTCGCTGTCATGTACATAACCGATGGCTTTCGCGGTTTCACGCCGTTGGGCATAAACCAATGAGATGCACAATAAAAAACATACAAAGGCAGGCCGAATAAGATTAACTATCATTTCAATTGTAAATTTTAACCATCCAAATACCGTATTTAGATTTATTATAAATAAATTTGCAGCAAAAATACGGTCTGCTTGAGGAGTCCGCTTGCGTGATCGGTATTATTATTTGTAAAAAAGGGTTAAGCTGCTGCCAATCCGAAATTGCCAAATTGAAACAAATTCATGAAGTTGACCTCACGCATAATCGGTATACCGGGCTGGATCTACCACCTGGAAGTCGGCGATGATTATCTTCCTGATAGTGAGGTTAAAGAAGGGATCAATACCCTAGACCATCCTGCCGTCCGGTACATGGAGGCCCATTACCTGACCACGTCGGGACTGATTATTGCCAACTGCAAAATGAGCTTTCGAAAAGATACCGAAGATATTTTTCGCGTTGAGGGCAGCAATATCCTACTCAACTTCGGCTTAAATGGGTCGATCGAGTTTGAAGTCGAAAGCCTGGATCCGCTTCATCCCGCCACACTGAAATACCATAACATCTCTTATACTCCCGATTTCAACGGACGGTACCTGATGCCGGCAGGACAGGAAATCCATTATGTCTGCATTATTCTTTCGGAGAATTTCTATTTTAATCTGATCCGCAAAGAATCAATACTGCATCAGGATTTTGTCACTAAGGTCCAAAAGAAAGAGCACACCTATTTTTCACCGGGGCCATTTAAACTCACGCCAGCCGTCAAATGCGTACTGGCCGAGATTACGGCGGCCAATAGGCAGGGTAGGCTTTCCCGGCTGTTGCTGGAAGCCAAAATAAAGGAAATACTGGTCATCCAACTGGAGCAATTTTTATCCCTTGTACAACCGGAAACGGGTAGTTTGCCTATCCCGGCTTCGGATATACCCAAACTCGTGGAAGCCCGGCAGATTCTGGATGATCATTTCGTAAACCCTCCACTCATTCCCACCCTTTCCAAATTGGTCATGCTCAACGAATATAAATTAAAGGTGGGCTTCAAAGCGTATTACAACCAAACCATTTATCAATATGTGATTCACAAAAAGATGAAACTGGCCCTTTCGCTATTGAAAGACGGGCAACACACAATCAGCGAAATCGCCTACGAAGTCGGCTATCGGGATATTTCCCATTTTTCCAACGCGTTCCTGAAATACTATGGCTACCGCCCAAAAGATATCTTAGTCCGAAAATAAACAGCAAACAGGCATATCTATATGAAACGTTCCACCACACACATCCGCACCTCCCTGGCCAGCAGTTACATTGGCAAGTTATGCAGGCATTTCCGGCATAAAATCGAAACCGAATATACCGAAACAACCGGTCGTGCGGTTTTTCCCCAGGGCATCTGTTCCATGACTGCCCAGCCGGAAACACTTGTCTTCGAAATCGAAGCGGCCAATACGGAGGCAGTTGAGCAAATCAAAGGTGTATTGATACGACACTTACTGAAGTTTTCCTATAAAGAAACCCTCGAAATCGAGTGGCAGGATGATTACTGATTCCGTTCGATCAGACAGACGGCATAGGCCACAACTCCCTCTTGCCTACCGATAAATCCCATGGTTTCATTGGTGGTCGCTTTGATGGATACATCGTCCACCGATAAGCCCGCAGCCTTTGCAATGTGCTCCTTCATTTGGGGGATGTAGGGTTTTATTTTGGGAGCTTCCAGGCATAGCATGGCATCCACATTACCCAAAGTCCATCCTTTGTCGTTAAGCAAGCGCACGCATTCCGCCAACAACACCAAACTACTGATGCCCCGCCACCGTTCATCCGTATTGGGAAAATGATGCCCGATATCACCCAAATTGGCCGCGCCTAAAAGCGCATCGCATATCGCATGCACCAGTACGTCGGCATCGGAATGTCCGAAAGCACCGGAATGATGCGCCACCTGTACTCCTCCCAGCATAAAGGGATGGTCTTCCTTCAACTGGTGCACGTCAAAACCGAATCCTACTTTTATTTTCATGATCTCCCAAACATAGCCAATTACCCGTACAATCTCAAATGGTATGAAATTTGAGTCAAAACGATGCAATTAACTTCAATAAATTTATTTAATTTTGGTTTCTGGAAAGAACGTGCCTTTTGATATACCGAATGAAGACAAGAAATACATATTTTATCCCTTTCCTTATATTGTTATTTTGCGGGATATTTATCACTGCCTGTAAGAACCGAAGTGGCGTATCGTCTAAAACCGGCGTTGCCTACAATGACCCCTACAATGGTGGTTTACAGATAAACAGGAAAGTAAAGGAAGGTCCCGGACCGGGATTAGTGGTCATCGAGGGAGGTACCTTCGTAATGGGAGGTAGCTTAAACGAAGACATTACGTATGCACATGATAATCTGAAGCGCCGGGTAACGGTAGCATCTTTCTATATGGACGAAACCGAAGTATCCAATGCCGATTGGCTGGAATATCTTCACTGGCTCAACCAAAATTTCCCGGAAGACAAAGAACTTTATTACAACGCCCTACCGGATACACTGGTATGGCGTCAGCCCCTTTCTTACAACGAACCGTATGTAGACCTCTACCTCCGCCATCCTGCATACCAGGATTATCCCGTGGTGGGGGTAACGTGGGAACAGGCTAATGACTACTGCATTTGGCGCACCGACCGTGTCAACGAGCACATTCTCCGCCAAAAAGGAGCGTTGGTCGGATACCGGGAACTGGCTGAATCCCAAGCTCGTCCCAACGAACCGTTCAATACCGATATTTACCTCAATGGCCAATACCGGGGGGAAGGCATCGACGGTGAAAAGATGCCAAAAGACAATAGACCGGGTGCTGAAGATGGTGCCCGCCGGCCCGTGCGAATGGAAGACGGTGTACTTAAGCAACCCTACCGGTTGCCCACGGAAGCGGAATGGGAATATGCGGCGTTGGGACTCGTCGGAAACACCGAATACGGCAACATCGAAAGCGGCAAGGTATATCCCTGGAATGGGTTGGGCGTGCGGTCGCCGAAGAGGCGGACCCAGGGGCTCATGATGGCCAACTTTAAAGCCACCGGTGGTGACAATATGGGGGTCGCCGGGTACCTAAATGACGGCGGAGACATCACGGTATCTGTAACAAGTTACCTTCCCAACGATTATGGTCTGTATAACATGGCTGGCAATGTAAACGAATGGGTAAGGGATGTGTACCGGCAATTGTCTTATGAGGACTTCGAAGATTTTAATCCATTCCGTGGCAACGTCTATATGGACAAGGCCTATGAGGATGCTGACGGTACGCTCGCCAAAGATAAATATGGCCGGCCGATCCGGGTACCTGCTAAGGCACCCAGGAAACAAACATGGGAGGAGCTACAGGCCTCGGCCGCCGATTCCGCAAGTGTTGCGTTTAACAACGATGTACGGGGATATGCCGACGAAGCCAACAGCGAACTCTATGGCGTTACGACCTTAGTCAACGATAAATCAAGGGTATATAAAGGCGGTTCCTGGAATGATCGTGCGTATTGGCTTAACCCTGCCACCCGCCGTTTTATGCAGCAGGACGAATCCAATGCCATGACCGGCTTCCGCTGTGCGATGACATTGGTTGGTTCGCCGGAGATAAACACCAAAGTCAAACCCAGCTTCCCAGCAAACCGGAAGCACAGCCAACAATCCGATAAAAAAGTATTGGGGATATTCTGATCTTCTGCCACGGATGCACGAATGTATGCGGAAGATTAGTGTTTATCTGTGCATCAGTGGCGTTTATGGTAGCCACGGATACACGAATACCCACGGATGATTCGTGTATCCGTGGGCATCAAGTAGTCTTTGCGTTTGCCAGCGTGTTAATCTCCGACCTGCGTATAGTAAATGTTCAATTGCATTTTAGCACCTACCGCTTCCCCATTCCGGAGAATCGCCCGGCTGCCTGTGTTCAGCACCGGGTAATAAGGTACCGTCCGATCATCAGAAAGGGCCGCCGGAGCGATAAAAAACTCATTACTATTTATTTTTCCCAATAACAGGTCCTGGATGTAGGATGTCAGATGAAACACATAGCGGCGCTTGTCCCGGTCAATTGCGCCACCGAAAGCACGCCAGTTGCCGCCGGATCGATAAAAGATGCTACGGCCATCGCCGACAAAATTGGTCCCATTGGTACGTGAATCACCATCCGGCACGGGTTGCCGTTGCCCAGCGATGTCTTCACGGTATAACGTAAGCCTCGGTGCAGGAATATCCCACTCCACTCCTTCCGCCTCGTCCAAATACAGCACCAGTTCGGCTTTGTTTACCGCAATATTGCGTCCTTTCAGCTTATCGATGTAAGGAATCCGCAACCGGGTACGAAGTCCTGCAGGCGCCTGCAGGTATAATTTTTCAAAATTTCCTTCGGGATTCTCCAACTGGGCCTGTACATCGGCGGTATAGGTACGCCGGATACTTGAAGTAAGCCGTCGATACGTAGTGGTATTATAACCGTCCGATGCAGTTACCGTTGTCGGCAGGAATGTCCGGACGGTGTCGATACCGGCATCGTCCCCTTCCTTTCCATTGGGCTGCCGGTAAGTAAGCTCGATTCCGGTTGTGCCAGAAACACCCTGAAAGGTCACAATTCCGCCTATTCCTGACATTGCGCTTTCATCCACGCTTACGTAAAGCCCCTTGACATGATTATTGAAACCAGCTTCGGTGGACAGTGTTGCCGAATCAACCGTATTGCTGAACAATGATCTGAAAAACTCAGCAGATAGCGATATACGCAGTTGTGGGATATCTTTTATCGTTGAATCTTTCCCGTCAATGTATTTACGTACCTGCACACTGTCGCTCAGCTTATACGCAAACCGGGGTACGGTTTTAGTACCGATCACTTCTTCCTCGACCGACCATTGCTTGGTGGAATAGGTGCCGTCAGTATAAACCTCTTTCAACTGCCGTACCTGCAATGGGAACGTGGTATTGACCGTATCCCCAAAATATTCTCTTCCAAATGGGAGTACAAGAATCACCGAATCGATTTCCGCATCGGGGCGGATGCGTGGTGCAGATCCCGAAGAAGGCTTACCGATCGCCAGGGCGAGATCCGCAACTGTCTTTCCGATAGCCGGATCGTCAAACCAACCGAATGCGGTTTGACTAAAAGAAGATGAACGGGTGCTGTCATCCAGCAAGGTGACTGCTTGCAACGTCAGCGAATCGATTATGTCACCGGTTATCTGATCATCGGGGTCTACATCCAGTCCGATTCCCGAAGGGTTCGTACAACCTCCCAAAACAAAAAGACTTATCAACAGGGTTAATAAGTCCTTGGTATGATTCCTCATTCGTAACAAGAATATTAAATCCAAAATTATGCTTCTACTTCCGTCTCAAGCTCCACGCTTGAAAATTGTTCGTAAAGGTTGCAATAATTTTCGAATTCTTGGTTATCATCCACCTCAAATGACAGAATATCGCTCTTTTTAACAATATTTAACAGTTGTTTATCGACATCGTCACCCGTGAGAACCACGGCATCGGAATAAGCTAATGCCCCCTGGTACAGCCCCGCATAATCGCCGGAACCATAGGGAGCTACATCATCGGCCGTCATATTACCGGTGAGCGCAATTTCTGCAAAATTTTCACCCAAGGAATGGTTAAACTCTTCCTTATACAGGGAATAAATCACCTTTGCATCCTTAAAAGTCGGATCGTCTTTATACGCTGTTTTTAGGTAAGCTGGAATCAGCGTACTCATCCACCCATGGCAATGGACCACATCTGGTGCCCATCCCAATTTTTTTACCGTTTCCAGTGCCCCCTTACAGAAAAACACGGTACGTTCGTTGTTGTCTTCGAAAAACTTTCCGCACTCATCACAGAATACATGCTTGCGTTGGAAATATTCCTCGTTGTCGAGAAAATACACCTGCATGCGTGCTGCCGGAATGGAAGCAACTTTAATAATCAACGGATTGTCGTTATTGTCTACGACAATGTTCATCCCAGACAGCCTAATCACCTCGTGTAAGCGGTTCCGGCGCTCGTTGATGTTCCCGAAGCGCGGCATCAGAATCCGGATTTCATATCCTTTTTCCTGCATGGCCTGGGGCAATTGTCGGGTGATTTCAGAAATTTTACTTAGTTCGAGGAAAGGCGACATCTCGTGGGTAACAAACAAAATCTTCGTTTTTGCCATCTCCAATTATTTGTGTATTAATTTTATTAGCAAAGTAAAACCGGTTTGCAAAGATAATCATTTTTTGTCAACATACCAATTAGTTAGCTATATCGTTAATAAGATAAACCAAAAAATTAGCACTTTTGCCAAACAAAAAACTGTTTAACCTGTTGGAAACTGCTAGAACCAAAACGTTGTTGCACGCCACACTGCAACCGTACCGGAACCAGGGAAAGCGTATTGCTTTTGTCCCCACAATGGGCGCGCTGCATCAAGGCCATATCGCACTCATTCATCACGCCCGAACCCTTGCGGATGTGGTAGTTTGCAGCATCTTCGTTAATCCTACGCAGTTCAACGATCCGAAAGATCTGGAAAAATATCCCCGACCCATCGAAACCGATATCCGCATGTTACAGGATGCGGCTTGCGATGTCCTCTTTCATCCGGAAGTAGCCGAGATGTATGGGGCCGACGAATCCTGGCAGTTAGATTTAGGCCATTTGGACCAGGTTCTTGAGGGAATGCACCGGCCGGGGCATTTCCAAGGCGTCACCCAGATTGTAAAAAAACTATTGGATGCGGTGCAGCCGGATGTCGCCTGCTTTGGCCAAAAAGATTTTCAGCAATACAAGGTAGTGCAATACATGATTGATTCGCTACGGATCCCGGTGGCACTGGAAATGTGCCCTACCGTTCGGGAACCCGATGGCCTCGCTATGAGTTCACGCAATGTACGGTTAACAGTCCTGGGGCGGCAGCAGGCCCTGGCGCTTTACCGTACACTGCAGCAAACGAAAGCCGAGATTGGCAGAAAGAGCCTCAGCACACTCCGGAAAGAAGCAATCGCCACACTACGGAACAGTCCGGGGGTCCAATTGGAATACTTCGCCATTTACAGGGCAGACACATTCGAAGAGGCCCACGAGTTCACAGCCGGCCAACCCCTCGTTGCCCTGGTAGCCGCGTGGGTAGACGGGGTACGGTTGATCGACAATGTTTTGCTGCAATAATTTTTTGGATCATTCGATTGTATGAAGTAAATTTGAATCATTTCAGCTGACCGCTCTATTTTTGCCACAACATTTCTAAATCTCCGTATCAGCTCCATATCAAGTAGGTGCCTTCTATAGACATTCGCCGTACCTTCTTCGGAGTGAGTCCACGGTGAGTCCAGGGTGAGTCCAGGGTGAGTCCAACTTTTTACGGTAAATATGTGGACTCACCACGGGTACAACACGGTCTCTCTGCTGATTCATAGTGAAGCAGGTATTAATCAGGTACGGGCCATTAGTTAACCGATTAGGGGGAAGACACAAGAACCTTGGAACTCATGGCATTAGGAAATGTAAAAATACAACTAATTTTTATTTTCCGTATCTTTGTATCATGGTAATCGAAGTATTAAAATCAAAGATCCATCGCGTACGTGTTACACAGGCAGAATTAAACTATGTGGGCAGCATCACGATCGATGAAGATTTGATGGATGCGGCAAACATCATCGCTAATGAGAAAGTGCAGATTGTAAATAACAATAACGGCGCACGTTTCGAGACCTATGTGATCAAAGGCGAACGCGGATCGGGTACGGTATGCCTGAATGGTGCAGCTGCACGCCTTGTGCAGGTAGGAGATGTCATCATTATCATTTCTTACGCGCTTATGGACTTCGAAGAAGCAAAAAAATACGAGCCGACCTTAGTCTTCCCTGACGAAAATAATCGCCTAACATAGCAATTAAATCATTCATTCATAATAAGTTAATAATTTATTAATATTTTGTTAGGTTAATCAAACTTTTTATAAGTATATTTGTGGTGTGTCACTTGGCAAGGTGCCTCGTGCTTCGGCTTAACAATGAAATGGAATAACAACATACGCACACGGCTTGCCCTCCTTCAGGTAATTTTATTTTGCCTGATTACGGCTAGCGGCACCATCTTCATGCACAAGCATAAGACGGCCGACGGCCGGATTGTTATCCACACACACCCGTACAACCTCAAGAAAGACCCAGACGCTACCAAGCATCACCATTCGGACAGTGAAATTCACTTGCTGGATGTCGTTTTCCAGGGCAGTTTTCTTCAACCGAATTTCTTTTACTATGAGCAGCCGATCCTTACACCGGTCTGCATGACGTATGAACCGTTCCGGACGTCCCGTCCGCAAACCGATTTCTTACACGCCGTTTACCTCCGAGGCCCCCCTCCCACCTGTTAATCACTTTGCTCCTTACCATTTTCTTAGCTTAATAAGTTTATCAGGATACCCCCAGTGTACGGCCGTAACGTAGCCGCGAACAGCCGGGGATATTTGCTACACCCTATAGGATTAAATCAAATGAACACAATATATGCGGTATGGATCGCCGCTGTCTTTCTAATAGGTCCACTCGTTATATACGGACAGGCAACCTCCTCTATCAAGGGCTCCATAACCGACAAAAACGGGGATGCCGTACCCTGGGCTACGGTATCCATTCCTACCTTGCGCACCGGCACTACGGCAGACAGTGCAGGAAGGTATGTGTTGGCTGGCGTACCGGCCGGCAACTGGGAATTGGAGGTAAAATACGTGGGTTACCAGCCTTATCTTACCAAGGTACGTACCAATGGTTCCGCACCGGTAGAAAAGGACATCATACTGATGGACGAAAGCGCATCGCTTGACGAAGTGGTGGTGTCGGGCACGATGAAAGAAGTTTCCAAACTGGACAGCCCGGTTCCTGTGGAGGTATATACCGCCAAGTTCTTCAAAGCCAATCCGGTGCCTTCGGTTTTCGATGCCTTGCAGAACATCAATGGCGTACGCCCTCAGCTCAACTGCAACATCTGTAATACGGGTGATATCCACATCAACGGACTCGAAGGTCCATACACCATGGTATTAATAGACGGCATGCCCATTGTCAGTGGTTTATCTACGGTATACGGCTTAAGCGGTATCCCGCAATCGTTGATCGACCGTGTCGAAGTTGTCAAAGGCCCTGCCTCCACGCTATATGGAAGTGAAGCCGTTGGTGGCCTCATCAACATCATCACCAAAAATCCGAAAACGACGCCTCTTCTTTCTGTTGATGCCTTCGGCACCAGTTGGGGCGAAATCAATACCGACGTTGCCGTTAAATTCAATGTGAGCAACAAAATCCAGTCGCTGTTCGGCGCTAATTACTTCAATTACCAAAACCCGATCGACAATAACAACGACCACTTTACCGATGTGACCCTGCAACACCGCATATCGTTATTCAATAAGTGGAACTTCGAACGCAAAGAAAGCCGGGTATTTTCCTTTGCGGCCCGCTACATCTACGAAGACCGCTGGGGCGGCGAGATGAATTGGGAGCCCCGGTACCGGGGTGGTGACGAGGTATACGGCGAAAGCATTTACACCAGCCGGTGGGAGCTGTTCGGCACCTATCAGCTTCCGGTAAAAGAACATATCTTATTCATGTTCAGCGCCAATGGTCACGATCAGAACAGTGCCTATGGCGACACTCCTTTCCTTGCCGATCAATACATCGGATTCGGCCAGCTAACCTGGAATAAGCCCATAGGAAGCCACGATCTGTTGGCTGGATTGACCTATCGTTATACCTATTACGATGACAATACGGTGGTTACCGCCAATTCCAACAACCCGGATATCAATAAACCATCCGTCACCAATCTGCCTGGTTTTTTTCTTCAGGACGAAATTACCCTGAATGATCATCACAAGCTGCTGTTGGGTGCCCGGTATGACTACAATTCCATCCACGGCAGCATCCTGACGCCACGGGTCAATTACAAGTGGAATTCTGCGGATAAAAACAATGTGCTGCGCCTAAGTTTCGGCAACGGATACCGCGTAGCCAATGTATTTACCGAAGATCACTCGGCGCTGACGGGCGCGCGCGAAGTGATTTTTGAGGACGAACTGAAACCGGAAACCTCATGGAACGGCAACGTGAACCTCGTGAAAAAAATTCCCTTTGCCAGCGGTGGGATTATCGGCTTTGATGCGACCGTATTTTACACCTATTTTAACAACAAAATCATCGCAGATTACGACAGCGATGCTACCAAAATATTTTTCGGCAATCTGGATGGACATGCGGTTTCGCAGGGCGTCTCATTGAATGTTGACCTGGCATTGATGAATGGTCTTAAACTGAATGCCGGGGCCACGGCGATGGATGTATATAGCGTAGAAAACGGGCAAAAGACACAACAGCTGTTCACCGAGAAATTTACCGGTGTTTGGAGTGCCAGCTATACCTTTAGGCGGTTTGGCATTACGTTGGACTATACGGGCAACCTGTACGGCCCCATGCGGCTGCCCCTGCTTAGCGACGAGGACCCCCGGCCGGACCGTTCGCCCTGGTGGAGCATCCAAAACATCCAGGTGAGCAAGGCATTCGGCAATGGGATTGAAATTTATGGAGGTGTCAAAAACCTGTTGAACTGGACACCCAATAAGGGCGTTCCTTTTCTGATTGCTAGGCCGCACGATCCCTTCGACAAATTGGTGGATTGGGATGCAAACGGCCAACCGGCGGTGACCGCCGAAAACCCGTACGCGCTTACCTTTGACCCTTCGTACGTATATGCACCCAACCAAGGAGCAAGGGGCTTTATCGGCGTCCGTTATAGTTTGTATTAACAGCAAGGAGGCGTATGTTGTTCTTCAGAAAATTGATGGTAACGTTGATCATTACACTAGGAATGTGCCACGGCGCTGTGGGCCAACTACCGGCCACTTCCATCCATGCATTGACAGACAGCATACGTCTTCATCCCAAGCCCGGTCTGATCCTGATTTCGACCCGTTGGTGCACCTATTGCCAGCTGCAAAAGGCACAACTCAAAAAAAACAAAGATTTTCAGGCCGCCTCCCCTTATTTCTATTTTTCGGAGCTTGATGCGGAAACCCCGGAAAACATCACGTTCAACGGCAGAACCTATGCATTCCAGCGTACCGGAGTAAGCACAGGCATTCATGAGCTCGCTTATGCACTCGGAAACGCCGACAACCGGCTGGCCTTCCCCACTTGGGTACTTATCGACGAGCGTTTCAACATCCTCCTTACATATCCCGGCGTATTGGATAAAAAGGCCCTAACTGAATTGATCAAAAAGCTGCAGGAATAGCCAATTTTAATACATCGTATAAAATCCAATATTAAATAGCAAGAAAATATTTGGAACAAATCGAAAAATTTCCTTTATTGCGAGAAATTTAACAGCTACCTATGTTAAAGCGATTGGTACCAGCGGTTTTCTGCTTATTAGCGGTGTTATCTGCGTGCGAGCCGAATGTGAGCGAATCGCTGGAACCTGTCTTACCTAAGGAATCTTCGGATCATTCCCTGGGTGGTGAAAAAGATGACCCTGCAGACTTACCTGTGGAAAACGACACAACGATTAGTTCCATGTTGAATGCCGTGAACGCGCTGCGCCAAACAGGCTGCGATTGCGGCGAACAATCCATGCCGGCCACCGGCAAACTGGTTTGGAATGTAAAGCTTTATGAAGCCGCATTGAACCACGCAAAGGACATGCACGCAAACAACTACTTCAGCCACACCAGCCCTTCGGGCGAAAATGTATACCAGCGTCTCGTTGCCTCCGGTTACATTTCCAGCGCAGGCAATATCCTTGCCTATGGAGAAAACATCGCTTTCGGCGATTTTGATTTAGATAAGGCCATCCAAAAGTGGTTAACAAGCCCCAGCCATTGCGCCAACATGATGCGGGATACCTACGAGGAAATGGCCATTGCACACGAAGGCAATTACTGGGTACAGGTTTTCGGAGCCAAAAGAAAATAAACCACACTGTAGCAAAGAGGCATCTGCTCCCGTTAACGTTCATATGTTAAATTGTGTTAAGGAGCTAATTAATCAGATTATTTAAATAACTTTGCGGCTCGCGAAGTTGAAAACAAACAACATGAAAAAATTAAACGTACTTGTATTGGGGTTGATGGTGACTATAGGAGTTTCTTCGTGTATTAAAGATGGAGAGACGTTTGATCCGGCCGCACAATACCAACTAGAAAAACCCATTATTGAAGAATATGCCAAAGCGAACCTTTCGGCTCCTTCGTTCAATGAATCCTGGGGAATCTGGTATGAAATCATAGATCCGGGTGAACCTGGCTCTTATGAATACAAAGTTACCAGTCAAGGGGGCCTTGAGTTCCCAACGGTAACCGTAAAGTACACCGGAAAATTGCTTGATGGGACTGTGTTTGATTCACAACAAGAGGATGAAGGTGTGAAGCTTTCACTTGGCGGAAACATCATCACTGCTTGGCCGGTTGCGTTCTTCCCCCAAAAAATCGAAGACAATGACGTAAATGGATTAACTGTAAGTGGCCTTCAAAAAGGCGCCAAAATCCGATTCGTTACTCCGTCAAGATGGGCCTATGCCAATCAATCCAGTGGAAAGATACCTGCAAACTCTCCGCTTGATTTCGAAATCGAGGTTTTAGATATTGTGCCGCCAAGTGGATCCGGAAACTAATAGAAAAGCAGCTTTTCAAACACTGATGACGAAATCGATCCCTTGCATCCTTACCGTATTTATATTTTTGGCAGGTTGCGCAAAAAAAGAATACCAATCGTTTGAAGAATTGGATAATGCCAATATCCGGGAATATATCCGGGCCAACAACCTTAAAGTAAGCCAATACAAGGAAACCGATTTGTTTTACGAAGTGCTGGAAGAAGGAACGGGCAACCCAATCGATTACAAAAAGATGTATCCGGTTGTGTATACGGTGAAAAGCTTGGACGGCGTCTACAATTCGGCCGATACGCTGAGTTCCAGTAACCGCTATGCAGACTACTTTGGTTATTTCCCGTTTGGTTCAGCTTATGCAGGGACACCCACCGTGGAACGGGAAGGTGATTTCAAGGAAGTAATCCGTGAAGTACTCAAAAAGACCAATGGAAAGATACGGATTATCGTGCCTTCAAGACTAATGTACGGAAGAAACGGCAACCAAAGTCTTGGCATTCCATCCAACGCATCGTTAGATTATGTAGTGACTGTGCACGACAACTTTGTGGATTACGAGGATGGTGTGATTCAGCGCGCCATGACAAAAGCCGGATTAAACGTTGAAGACTTCACTAAACGCGAAGACAACAGTTATTACCACATCATCGAACCCGGAGACGGAGACCCCGTCTCAGCCGATTCAACCGTAACGGTAAATTACACGCTCAAAAACCCCGATGGCGCGGTAAAGAATTCTGGCACGGATGCCAAATTGAACCTGGCCGGGGGTACTGTTACCGGCTTTACGAAGATTCTTCCATTGATCAACAAAGGGGGAAAAATCCGTTTTTTCCTTCCAAGTACGTTGGGCTATGGGATACAAGGTGATTCCTCGATGCCTCCATTTATGTCGTTGGACTTTGAAGTTGAAGTAAAAAAGTAAAGGCGAATAAAAAAATCAAACATTAGTACGGAAGCCCGCGACCAAACATCGTGGGCTTTTTTATTCCACGGTACCTCGGACGTTGCGAATCACTTACGATAATAATTTTTGTGCTCCCATTTTTTTGACGATATTTGAAAGTCTATAGACAGTAAGTCACCATGGAAATTTTAATCACAGATACGCAACTTTATGAAGCCTTACGTGAAAAGGTTGGCAAAGAACAGGCGGAATTAATCGTCTCGAATATTAAATCACGGGTTAAGGTTGAGGTCGAATCTCAAACGAAAGGTTTAGCTACCAATGAACGGGTTGCTCAATTAGAAACTGCCTTAGTAAGAGAATTTAACAACAAATTATTGGTATATAGCGTAGGTACAGTGGTTGCTACAGTAATATCACTAGTGGTCCTAGCTCAATATTTCTTGAATTAATCTCCCCGATACCGTGCGCCATCCAATACGGTTTGTGCCTCTTCGATACGCAATAGGTCGGCTAAGGTTGTCTCGGGATGCCGATCCATATACTTTTGGACCATTTTCCACCCGATGAATACCCCCAGTTTAGGGGCCGACTCGTTGTTTTCACCCAACTCAGGGGTAAATGGTGCTTCGCCAAGATATTTCTGTATGCGGTTGTAGTCTGCTTCGTATAAAAGATTTTCCTGTAAAAACCAAGCCCAGATGTCGCTTTCATAACGCTCAGCCCACTCCCACTGTTCGCGGGTATAACCGATTTTCAGTGTATCGGCTACATCGGGCATGACCCGGTCCATTACGTACAGTATTTTCCCCTGATAGACCATGTGTTGAAGCAGGGTAACATCAAGGTCGTTCTGCGGGTACAGCTCTTCGCGGATATAGCTTTCCACCGTGCGTGGCACAATATTTTCAGGTGTAAACCGGCGGGAAAGGTAATAGGGAATACTTTCCCGCAGCGCTGGATAAAACTTGGAATCTGCCCCCAAAAACATATCCAACCCAATGCCCACGTAGTCTTCGCCAACGGGGGTTTGGACAGCAAACCCCGAAAAAAAGGCAATAAACCGTGGAATCGTCAGTGTTGGGAAATAATAGGTGAGGTGCTTGAATGCATCGGTCAGCCCTTCCTCCTGTGCGGCTAGATCCGGATACGTCTCATACACACTGGCCTTCAGGGCCCTGAAATCATCCGTCGCGATTACCTGCGTCAACGCAGGTACGATATGGGCGCTATCCAACGGATTACCTGCCTCCAGCATGTATTGCATGTAGTCGGCATAAAAATACCCGTACCGGTGCAGCCATTCGCGGTTCTTCGCAAGCACATTATCCGCATGGAGACTATCCAGCGCCCTGTCGAAGCGCTCAATCTGAATATCCACATCGATATGGCTTACGTCCACACGGGTTTCGCCGTTGCATGAAAACAGTACGATAATGAAAAAAAAGCCATAAATTTGCGGTACATTGATTTTGAGCATCATTTTTGTTCATCAACTTGGCAACGAAGGTAAGGATTTTAGTGGGGATGATGGAACGCAAATGACGCGGATGAAACAGATTTACACGGATATACTCAATCGTATGCACAGCAATATCTTAATCTTACGACTTTTTCCTTTTGCTTTATTGTTATCGTTTATTTCCTTCCAGCAAAAAGGGTTGGCCCAGGACTACTACAGCTCCACCTACCAATACAAACCCCTATCATTCGGCATTACGTTTGCGCCGAATATGGGCTGGATGCGGTACGGAGACACCGAGGATCATACCAGCAGTCCGAAATTCGGATTCGCTTACGGGCTGTTGGCTGATTTTGCTTTTACCGAAAACTACTATTTTTCTACTGGATTGTTGGTGAATACGCTGAACAGTAAAGACCGTTACCCAAATATGCCTGACTACACCGAATATGCACCGAATGCGCCTAAGCACATCGATACAGAGTACCGGATTCAATATGCCGAAATTCCCATATCCCTTAAACTGAAAAGTACGATGCGGTATTTCAGGAGCTATTACGGACAGTTTGGTTTCACCGGTGGCATCAAACTCAATGCGAAGGAGAAAACCGAAGGTGCTACTTCCCGTACGTCGATGGGCAACGATGCAGATTTCTTCCGGCTGGCGCTCCAGATCGGCGGCGGTGTGGAATGGCAGCTTGACCATAACCTGGTCATGATGACCGGCTTGAGCTTCAACAACGGATTTACCCGGGTGGTGAAGCAGGGTGAGCCCCGGAACTCTTACGTAGCATTCAATTTCGGTATCTTTTTTTAACGTTAACTTCAAGCGTAACGTCGCATGATCATCGCTTTAGCCCAACTCAATTACCACATCGGAAATTTTGAACGGAACCATGCCGCCATTGCCTGGGCCATTCAGCAGGCGAAAGACCGGGGGGCTGATCTCGTGGTATTTGCCGAACTGGCAATCGGTGGGTATCCGGCCAAAGATCTGCTGCGCTCACCGGCCTTCCTGGATCGTTGCGAACGTGCCCTTACTGAAATTGCCGACCTCTGCCGGGGAATCGCCTGCATCATCGGGGCCCCGGTACGCAACACCAGCGGCAAAGGCAAACCGCTATACAATGCTGCATTACTGATTGCGGACGGCGCGGTACAACAGGTTGTCCACAAAGGGCTGCTTCCCGATTACGATGTGTTTGACGAATACCGCTATTTCCAGCCGACCGATACGTTTCAGTGCATTACGTATCAAAACCGGAAGATCGCACTCACCATCTGTGAAGACCTTTGGAATATTGCTTCACCGAAATTGTATCGGCGCAACCCCATGGAAGTTTTGCGCGGGGAAAATCCGGATGTGATCATCAACATTGCTGCCTCGCCGTTTTCCTACAACCACCTGCGTGAGCGGATGGAGGTCCTGCAATCGCACGCAAAGGAAACGGGTGCGCCCCTGCTCTACGTAAACCAGGTAGGTGCACATGCTGATATTATTTTCGACGGACGTTCCCTCGTCTTAGCCCCTTCCGGCGATCTGATTGATACGATGGCTTCCTTTGCCGAGGATCTGAAGTACTACGAACTGCGGGGAAAGAACCTCACCGCACTGCAGGATACAGCTGCCGTGCAACCTCCGTTAGACACTCCCCTAATTCACCAGGCGCTGCTGCTGGGTATCCGTGACTATTTCAGCAAATCGGGTTTCAGAAAGGCCGTTGTCGGCTTATCGGGAGGGATCGATTCTGCGCTCGTGGCTGCGCTCGCCTGCGAAGCCCTGGGCCCGGAAAATGTGATGGCAGTGCTCATGCCGTCTGTCTATTCCAGCGATCATTCCATCACCGATGCCCTGGATCTGGTCCGCAATACGGGATGCGGGCACGAGATTATTCCCATTCAACCCATGGCAGACGCATTCGACCAGAGCCTCAGCCAGGCTTTCAGTGGTTTGCCCCCCGATGTAACGGAAGAAAACATCCAGGCACGTATACGTGGCACGATCCTGATGGCCTTTTCCAACAAGCTGGGCTACATACTGCTCAATACGTCCAATAAGAGCGAGGCAGCCGTAGGCTACGGAACGCTATACGGTGATATGGCAGGCGCGCTGGGCGTCATTGGTGATATCTATAAAACACAGGTATACAAGCTGGCAGCTTACATCAACCGCAACCGGGAGATTATTCCGCAGCACACGATCATCAAACCGCCATCGGCAGAATTACGCCCCGGACAAAAAGACAGCGACTCGCTACCCGAATATGAATTACTGGATTCGGTACTTTACCAATACATTGAAAACGAAAAAAGTGCCGCACAGATCGTTGCACTTGGATTCGAGGAAGCGTTGGTACAGCGGGTATTGAACTTGGTAGACCGCGCTGAATTTAAACGGTTTCAGGCTCCGCCGATTTTGCGTGTCAGCAGCAAGGCGTTCGGTGCCGGAAGGGCGATGCCGCTGGTAGCCAAATATCCGATGATGGGTTAGCGCCCCGATTAAACCATTGCCTCCTCCCGCAGTCTAATAAAAACACTGATTATATAGGAGGTTTCTACAATGAAACGGTTGTTAATATATTGCATCCCACTATTTATGGTATTGGCATCCTGTTCGGCATACCAATACCATACGACCAAAATAGAGAGCACTGACTTTTCGCAATACCATACCTACGGATGGCTGCCACCATCAGACTCGCTTTCCAAATCGTATTTTGACAACGACATCGCGAATGCGAACATTTTGGAAGCGGCCAACCGCGAGCTGGAGGCACGTGGGCTGACGTATTCAAAAGATAATCCTGACCTGCTTTTCCGCTACATTGCCATCGTAAATAACAAAAGCCGTCCCCTATACAGCGGATATCCTTACGGCCCGTGGGGGATGTGGGGATATAATCCGTGGATGTGGGGACCTGGATGGGGATGGGGTGCCTGGGGTTGGGGCGCTTGGAACCGCCCAGTCGGCAAAGAGCGCTACCGCGCAGGACATCTGATCATCGAAGCAAAAGACCGCAGGTCCAATCGGGTTGTCTGGCAAGCCCGTGGTAGCGGGGAAGTCAAGAACCCGGAGCAGGCCATCAATAAATTACCGGAAATCGTCACCGGCATTATGGAGCAGTTTCCGGTGTCGGTGATGAGTGGTGAGTGATCGGTGGTGAGTGGTCGGTGACCCGCTAGACTGACCACCGATCACCCACGACTGACCACCAATTATATAGATGGCCGGAGCGTCAGGTAAAACCGCACCTCTTCGTGTTGTTTGGAATTCTCCAATACCAGCCGTGCGGCGGTTTCACCCATTTGCTTAAAATCGGTTGAAATGGTCGTGATGCCATTAAGGATAAATTTCTTCAAGGGCGTCTCGTTGTACGAAATGATGCCCACCTCCTTTCCGATTTTCAGTTTCAATGAAATCACCCGGTCAAGTAACTTCACCAAGTCATCTTCCATCAGGTTGATGTACACTTCTCCTGCAGATATCGGTTCATCCTCAATGTCGCTTACCAGGAGGTGATTGAAAGCATATTGCTGGCAGAAACGATAGAACCCTTTGATGATGCCTTTGGGAAAATAACTTTTATCGGGAAAAATAAGCTTTAACGTATGGTATTTGCTAAGGGGTTCTTTTGCTTCTTCCAGTGCATTGTAGATATCCTTTTCAAAGTTTTCGTATACCGCCGCATATTCGCCGTCTACCTCCGATATAAGCTTATCCAGCAATACCAGTTTATCTTTCGGGATGGTATTGATGATTTCGGCCGCCTTATCGCGCCCTTCGATAAAATGCGGAATGATTACATAGTGAGTATATTCTTTCCGTAGGTTCTGGAGCAATTTCCGGAACAACGAAAGATCGTTGTTATATACATAGAAATCGACCGCTGCATCGGTACCCACTGCTTGGACAAAAGCATCGTAAACAATCTTTTTATGGGCACTCAACTTGTTAAAAAACAAGACAATCTGAAGCTTCTGTTTAAAATCTGCGTTTGCAATGTAGTACCCTTTGCCGGGGACGGATCCCAACACCCCCAATTGCTTGAGGTGTTTATATCCCTTCTCGGCGGTATCCCGCGATATTTCCAGCACATAACTCAGTTCATTGATGGAAGGAAGCATATCATCCTTCTGGATTTTTCCGACTTCAATCGCGTTAATCACCGCATTGGCCAACTGTAAATATTTGGGCGTAGCGGAATATTCATTGATGTGAATGTGGTCAAACATGGGTGCAGTTTTCATACCGTTTCTTAACGCGTTTCCAAGCGTTAAAAATACAGGGTTAAATCGATCAATCCAAATGAAACACCAGTTTCAACGGCTTGCTGACAGGCGACGAATCGGAGTGGGTTTCCATGATGTCTGCCATGTATCGCCACCACCGCTGCACAACCGGATGACTGCCAATATCCTGTGACGATGCGCCATCGGCCGCTTGTCGCTGTACCGCAAAGAGTGTATCGGATTCTTCATCCAGAAAAATTGTATAATCGCTGACCCCGCTTTCCTTCAACAATGCCACCATTTCCGGCCAGATTTCGTCGTGACGCCTTTTGTATTCTTCACGGCAGTTAGGCATCAATTTCATTTTAAATGCGATTTTATTCACCATCTTATATACAATTGGTTGTAACCCCGGGGCAGCGTAAGGCAACAAATACGTTAGCCACGTCGCCGGTCACTGGACCCGGGTGAAGGACAAAGCTACGTATTAATTTCTGATGATTTTCACTTCCTTAGGCCCGTCAATTTCCGATTTTATCTGTCCGTTCGGTTGCTTCGTGTGCTTGACTTTCAGCACGCCGTAGGGAGTCGGAAAGGTTCCCTCGGCATATTCCAGGTCTCCCAGATGCGGGGTTATGGTAATTTCCTTACATCCCGGTGCAGTCACCCGGATTCCCAGCACATGTTCGGTAAGCCACGAGGTAGGACCAGACGCCCACCCATGGCAGAAGCTATGGCGGAAGCCCACATAGCAATAATCACCATAATCGCCATGGATATCCTTTTTCCCCGCGGGCACCAGTTCATCGATACGCCCTGCGTTGGGCAGCCAATCGAGGTTGAAGTCTTCCCAAAATGTGGTAGCTCCCAAGTCCAGCATTGCCCCCCAATAGTTGCGGATGACATCAAGCGCACCTTGGTAATTCCCCGCCTTGGCCATCGCCTGCAACATGTAATAACCATAGAAGGTGGAAAAATTCTTCGCACCTCCGGCTGAGAGTACCGTGTTTGCTTCCGAAGCCGGTGCCAGATCGGTCAGTGCCATGAGTGCCGCTGCCTGTTTCGACTGTCCCATATTCGGCAGGTATTGTTTCAGGCGGCTCACCGCTTCTTCTGCTGTCTGTTGCGTTTCACGGTCGTTCAGAATCACCGCCAATTTAGCCGCCGTTGTAAGCGACCAGATCGACATGGCTTGTAGGCCGGCATGAATAGCCGCGGGATCCTCGCTGGAAGGCCAATCCAAAAAGCGGTTTCCATCCATCATTTCCTTACCATCCGGCCCAATTTTGGAGACGATCTGTTTAACCAAGGCAGAAAGGTAAGGTTGCTGTTCCTTGAGATAAGCTAAATCTGCGTGGTGCATATACCAATCGTAATGCAGGATGATCCACCACATGGAGTACGTACTGATGCCACTCATCCAACCCGGCAGGGGTGTCACATCGCGAGCCAGATCCAGGCTTTTCGGCACCACTTCGTTGTAGCCGAAAACGGTATTCACGGTAGACACTTCGGGGTGAAGATCGCCCACCCACACCAAGCGGTCGCGTTTAATACCATCCCATAAATATTCCTGCATATTAAGGTGTACGGTATACGCGCCGGTCTGCCAAATCTTATTGAGGCGTTCATCACTGCTATGGAAGGAACCGAGGTAAGGAATATCCCGGTACGTGAAAATAGCGCGTACTTCTTTCAGATGCAGTTCAGCATCGGCATCGAGCAGATCGATGCGCACGAAACGGAACCCACTTTCTCCTACCTGTGCCCTACCCAGCCAGGGCAGTTGGAGTTGAAAATCACGGATAGCGTGGTCATTGGTAGCCCCTTTCTCTCCTATTTCAGCCATGGCCTCGCTGGCCGATTCGCCGAAGCGGACCCGTATATTGCGGGGGGTATTTCCCGGCGACCACATGCCGGTGACGATTTCCAGGCCACCCTGCAATTCCCTACCGTAATCCAGCAGGATACTGCTCGTGGTCTCACCTTCGTTTTTCAGCACACAGATGCTGGCATTGGTCAGATCGGCCTGCCCATTACCGGGCTTGAGCAACTGCTCGGTATTAGCAATGTTTCCCGATTGCCACAGGACACGTACCGGGGCTATGAATTCACGGGTTAATTCGCTCCGCTGGCCCACAGCCAGGGGTTGTTCCACTACGAACAAAACTAAAAAGGATAGTGCACTGTAAAATAACTTACTCATGTTGAAATCGCATGGTTTATAACAAGGCGCAAGTTAAGTAGAATAATGCAATCGGGTATCCTGTGCTTACATGGAAGGTGTACTTAACTTAAATTCGTGCTTCCCTGCTCCCACGTTCTTCAGCAGCACATAGTTACCCACTTTCTTCGCGTCCTTTCTCGCCATTCCGTTTTGTGACAGGGTAAAGTCCGTTGTCTCTGCTGAGATGGGCAGGTACACATCCGCTTCCACATTTGCAGGCAGGGACACGGTTAGGATGAAATCACCTTGCTGCTGGTCGAATCCAACCTCAACCGGTCCGCTGATGGTCGGCAATTTGGCCTTGGCCCATGCGAGTCCCGATGGCTGCGGCCGTATAGTCACCCGTCTGAACCCAGCGGCCGACGGCGTGATTCCCACTACCTTCCGGGGCAGGATATGGGCGGGGGAAGAACTCCATGCATGGCTCCAGCCGTTATTATTTTTGTACTTGTTATCCCATGCCTCGGTGGTCATTGTAGCCCCTACGCGCAGCATGTTGTACCAACTCCGGTCGCTCTTTGAGGTCAAAAGCGATCGTGCATATTCGCCTTCGCCTGCATCGAATAATCCTTCCAGCAAATAGTTAGCGCTGTAGACACTGCAGGCCATCCCCTTTGTTTTGATGTAATCCAGTACCCGTTGCTTTTCTTGATCGGGCACCAGGCCAAATACCAGCGGATATAGATTTGCATGAAGGGAAGCGTGATCTGTTCCGATTCCATCGGTATATACTCCCCGTTTGGCGTCGAAGAACTGACGCTGGAAAATCGTGAAAAGCCTGGTGTGTCTTTTTCGGAGCTGGTCGGCCTCCCGGTTCTTACCGATGATGCGGGCCATGTTTTCCATGAGTTTCAAGGTATGGTAATGGAATGCATTGACCACGGTGTTGTAATCGGTGAATACATACCCATCTGTCTCTCCTCCCTCCGGCAAAGCCGCTGAACGCTGCGGCCAGTCGACAATATCCCGAAAATTCTCGCCGTTGAAAAAAATGGATTGCTGGAATTCGTCGGTTACCAAACCCGTGGTGGTCGAGATCAACCCATTGGGCATGGTCAATGCCGTCATCATTTTGGGCCGGATATCGTCGTAATTTTTCCGGATCACGCTGGTATCGCCCGTGTGGAGAAAGTCCATCCAAACCATCATGATCGAATGTGATATCCATTCGGTGGGCCATGTGGCGTGGTAAATCATGTTTTCCAGACTATATCGCGCGGTAGCAAACTCCCGGTCCACCGCGTAATGCCCCAACTGGTGAATATACGCATCGGCCTCGTACATCATCCGCTCACGTTGGCTAGCGGCATAATCACCGTTGAATGTGTTGGCAATGATCGAATAACGGCATAGGTCGTACACCTGATTCAGCAACGTATCGCTACTGACAAAATAAGACGCATATTCATCAAATGGCACGTGCAAACTCAATTGTTCGGCCGAGACCACCGAGAGGTCGAGACCGGTACCGGCAACCTCCACGAAACGGAATGGGATTACTTCCATCATGTGTTCAGGCATGACCTGACTATGGGGATAATGTGCCTTGAAACGCGGAATATCCAAATAATACGTATGCATACCCGCCTTGATGGTTAAAGGATACTCCTGATAAATCACCCCGCCGCCCGGTTGGCGGTCGATGGAATCGCCGGCATTTTTTTCGCCGATACGGACCGTCAGGGTAGTATCCTTACGCTCATCCGGTGCGGTCTTCCAATTCAAGGTAAGCGCTACATTCGCAAATCCGGCGCGCTCGAATGCAATAAACCAGGTACCGTTTGTCTTACGGCTCACCTGTACCGGATAAGCCGGATGGTATTGGATGGGCGGACGGTCTTCAAACGTCCATATTTCTTTGCCCTGTCCAGTATCCAGCCGTACCCAGCGGCTCTCACCCGGCCATTCCTTTTTCCGTAGGGCATCACCGATGTGGAATGGCTGAATTTCACTGTATGCGGAAACCTGCCCATCTTTGTTCCATACCCGCACCTTCCAATAATAGGTTGCACCGGATTTGAGCGCGTTTCCGGCATACGGGATATGCAACGCATTCCCGTCTCCGACTTTTCCGCTGTCCCACAGATCGGCATTATCTGCTTCCAACTGTTCCGGAGACGATGCGACCAAAAGCTGATACGCCGTTTGGAAGTCACCGGACTCCAACGCAGGCACCATCCAACTGAACGTTGGCGTCAAGGTCGTGATGACCGATTTTTCGGGCTTTCTCAGGAGGTTTGTCATCAGACCCGTGGGCGCAACGGTATCCGCAACGGCTACCTGTACCATACTTAACACGATTACGAGCAGCAAGCAGCTGTATTTTTTCTTCATACGGACATTTCGTTCCATTCTAATCTTATTATTCGTTTTTACCCACTACAACCGGCCCCAGTAATCCCGATTCCAGTAGTTCCCAATCGTCCCGTATGGCAATGTTGGTCCGCGTATACCGCTTATCCTCCGGCAGTCCGCGGTCGCCCACCAGGCGGTTACGCCAGCTGTTTACCACCTCCACTTCCAGCACATTGTCTCCTGCTTTCATGCCTTCCAACGCAATCCGGTACGGCGGTGTCCACAGGATTCCCAGATCCCGGCCATTGAGCCGTACGCGGGTTACGCCTACATCGGCCACACGGCCCAGATCGATCCACAAGGGTTGTTCCTCATACGTACCGGTACCCACCAGGTTTTTGACATACCTGCCCTTTCCGGAATAAAACCGGATACCCGGATCGGGGTGCTGGCTCCAGTCCAGGAGTTCAGGGAACTCCACCTCCGCCGGCGCACCCCAGTCGCGGTCAAAATACACCTTCCAGCTACCCGACAGCGTATCTACGGGGATAAAGCGGGACCTGTTATCGGCAAATTCCCCCTGCTGTGCGGCGGGAATGTCCTGACGAAATACGACAAACCACGATCCCATCGGTGCAAAATGCAACGGAACAGTGGTAAGACCATCCGCCTGCCGGAATGCCCGGGCAGGCTTGATTTCACCGGTCACGGGGTTCCACAGTTCCGGCAATTTTCCCGCCACACGGAAGGTAACATCCGCATCGCATGCCGATTTGTTCTGGCTGCTGATAAAATAATAGGACGTTTCATCCCCACGCATGTGGTGAATGTAGTCAAAGGCAAGCGAGTCGTCAGACGGTTCAATGCGGCAATCGGAAGGAATCCCGCTTTCGAGCAGCCACTCCCGGGCCGTATATCCCCAGGAGACGGTCCCCTTATCCACCGTGCGACTTCCCTTTTCCCCCGCTGAATCCCCCCAAAGTTCGGAAGCGAGTTCATGAACTGTTTTTTCTGACCCCGGATAGGAAGTCAGGCTGACGGTCTTCTGTGTTTTGGGGCCGATAATTGCAGCACCTTTCCGCACCAGTTCTGTTACTTTCCGGAGTGCAGGGATGGAAAGTACCCCATGGTCAGGGAGCACCAGCACGCGATATTGCATGCCATGGGGCAGCGTCAGTTGCCCGTCCTGTACGTCAAGTGCCAGCAATCGGTCTTCGTTGATTACATCGTAATCAAAATCGGGCAGGGCACCTGCCGGGTCGCTCGCCTTCAAAGTGGCAATATTAGGTACCTGATCGCCGTAATAATACAGTACATCGGCCACAAAGCGGCCGTCCTGCATCAGGTAATGGACACGGCTCAGGTATTGAAAAAATGCATCGGTTTCATCCCACCAGGTGATATTGGGATTCATGTGCGTACCGGCGAAGTACTCCTGGCCGGGAACGCCCATTTCCTCGGGCGAGTTGGTGAACGTATGGAAATAAACCCGGTTCGCTCCTGCACAAACCTCGTGGTCGAAGCTCTGTTTCATATGTTCCCAAATCACATCGTTCCAATGCCGACCGATGGTAGTGAACCCTTCGGCACCTACCAGCCGTCGGTTGTAAATATGCGCCGCACTGGAAGCCTGTTTCACAAAAAAGCGTCTTTCAGGCGTCGGGCGGTGGTTGGATGGCGACCAAAATTCACTCATCACCAGTTCACTGTGCCCATAGTTTTTTAACCCATCAAAGGGTCCGGCGTGCGGACCGGCAGATTCGGGGTGGATTCCCATCCCATACCGCTGTGCGTTGGCAGCAAATGTGGCATAGTGGTTATCCGAAATGCAATCGCCAAGGGTCTTACGGAAATCGGCCAGGAACCGATTGCTGATTTCCCGGTTGCCGATAATTTTCCCGGCAAGTACCGGCAGGTAGGGCCGTAACTCGTACCCCCTCCGGTTCTTAAACTCGGTTTCGAAGCCCTGGGTCCAGTTTGTGCCACCCAACTCCCAGCTATCGGTGTGCAAATAGCGCAATGCCTTGCCGGCTTCGTTCCCCACTTCCTTCAGCAATGGCTCTACATGGGTATCCCAATACCGCTGGAAATGATCTTTGTTCAGGTAATCGATCACCAACCCTTTCCATGCGCCGCTGGCGGTAGAAACATGGGCACCGTTGTTGGTATAGCCGAACCGGATGAGCTCCCATTCCCCGTCAGGGATTTCCCATTCCACCCGGCCATCCGGTGTTACGTGTCCGCTGATGTCCTGTACCTCCTGGGGCGTGGCATGAAACCGGCCATCGTCGGCCACTTTATCTTCGAGCAGGTAACGCATATCGTGTGCTGAAAATGCCGCTTCTCCAAACGCACCTTTCGGTTTCAAATCGCTGACCGGCTCCAGTCCTTCGGCCTGTTTATGAACCGGGTATGCAAGTACGGCAATATCCTCGTAGTAATCTTCCCGGTGCTCAGGAACCGGAAGCTGCACATCTGTTTGCCCGTTGTGTACCGTTACGGATGTCCACGTGATCAACTTGGCGGCCTCTTGGGGGGTCACATCAGGCCCCCCAAGATTCCAGCCGCTTTGAATGCTCAGGGAAAGTTCCAATCCCAACCGGGAGGCTTCGTTCACCGCGTGCTTAAACAACTTCGTCCATTCAGGCGAACCGAACAGCGGCCCTGCGGGTACCTGTCCATTCCCTTGTTGTTCCGCACCGCCCGCATCGAAAATCAGCGCGCCACGGAACCCCTTGTTTTTCATCGCTTCCAGGTCACGCGTAATGGATGCTTCCGTAACATTCCCGTTCAGCCACCACCAAAAGCAGCTCGGCCCATATTCCGATCCCGGATGCCGGAACTGTTCTTCCGACAGCGCCTGTTGCTGGTTTGTGTGATTTACACAAGCTCCAAGCATGCAACTGAGAATGAATACCAGCGAGAAAAAACGGATACCCGCCATGCGCTTATCTATTTTTCCACCCATCGTTTTGTTCCAATGGCACGTCCTTGTTGGTATCGATCACCGTGTTGGGAATCGGCCATAAATTGTAATCAAACGTCAGGGTAGCTTTCGCTTCCGGCCAAAACGCATACTCGCGGATCCGTTCGACGGCGGTAGTGCCGCCCATTCGCAACAGCGTATTCCAGCGGCTCTCTTCATAGACCAGTTCCCGTGCACGCTCATCCAAAATTAGGTTAAACTGATCGTCGACATCCGCAGCCGTAACCAGGTAGCCGCACTGTGCCCGTTCGCGCAGCAGGTTGATATCGGTGGCCGCTCCGGCTTTATCTCCCAAACGTTGTTTGGCTTCCGCCCGCAATAGGATGGTTTCCGATAAGCGGACGAAATAGTCGTCCCGGAACAGATTGCTCATGTTTTCTCCATCGGCCAATCCTGTGTACCGATCGGTCGCAATTTTACAGGAAACGGGATAACACAAGCTTTGATTTGCTTTATTGGTGGTCGCATCACTGCTGCCGTTGTATATCACGTCCCAAGGTACCGGCTGTCCATAATAGGGAGACGATGCGACATTGCCGATGAATGTACGGCGGAAAACGATGTCCGAATTCCTCATGTCGTCGCCCCACTTATCCGCATAAATTTCGTCACGGGTATACATGGTCGGAATCATTTGGGCAATTCCCCTACCGCCTACGTCTTCCAGTGTTCCCGTCAGGTGAGCCGGAGCACCATCGCGGAAAACAGGTCCATACGTACGAGAATAGGGTAATTTAGATTTACCGTCTTCTGCACGATAGGACGCATAGTCTATCTGAAGTGCCCAGATACACTCCGTATTTCCGTCCTGATAGTTCACATTATTCTCTTGAAAGAGGTCCCAGTACACATTTCCCTGTTCCTCATCCTGGCGCGAGCCGAAGCGTGATTTCATTAACGAAAACGTTCCACCGTTAATGACTTTATCTGCATTAGCTACCGACTGGTTAAACGCCGATTGTGCAGCCGCTGCGTTTCCGTCAGCCTGCAACTGAATTCCCTGTGCAAGGTAAGCCCTGGACAACATGTGCTGTGCCGCACCCCGGACCAGGCGTCCGCCCTCACCGGTTGTCGTCGGCAAGTCGTTTTCAATGGCCGACAATTCGTCTATGACAAATTGGTAGGTTTCGACCCGTGAGGTACGTGCAAAATCATACTTCGGCTGGGTAGTGATCTCCGTCACAATGGGTACACCGCCAAACAGTTCACCCAGGTTCAGGAGAGCAAATGCCCGGAAGAATCGGGCCTGCGCCAATGCATAGGCTTTTTCTTCGGGACTGGACCACGCAATCTGCTCCAAATCTGCGGAATAGATCGCCAAATTCGCCTTCGCAATAATTTGATACCAAGTACTATATGCATTGTAAAAGGTATTATTATCGGGATTGATGTTGCCATAGTTATTGAAGGAGTTTCCCCGCCGGATGCTGGGCACATCATACATATCTGTACCGTTGCCACGCAGTACGAAAATCCACGCTTCTTCACTCGGGTTGGCCCAAAGATCCCGCAGCTGCGAGTAAATTGCTACCAATGCCTGATCGATCTGTGCAGAGGTACTGAAAGCATTGTCAACCGTATAAAATGTAGGCGGAACCTCCGTCAGGAATTCTTTGTCCGATTCACATCCTGCTAGACACAGCAGTAGGCCGAAAATTGCACTGAAACCGTATTGATAAATCCTTTTCATGTCTGTCATGTGATACTAATTAAAAACTCAAGTTTACACCCAACGAATACGTGGAGGCCACGGGTAAGCGTACCCCGGTTTCTGACTCCCGGATCCGTGCGCCTGTCTCCGGATCACCGCCGAACCAATCGGTGAAAGTTGCTAAATTCTTCGCAGTAGCAAACACTTTCAACGAACTGATACGGGCGGCCGACAGCCAGGGCTGATTAAACGTGTACGACAAGGTCACGTCCTGCACCCGCACGAAGCCACGGCTTTGCAAACCGAGGAAGCGACCATCGCCCGCAAAACTGGCGGAGGGATATACATTACTGGGGTTATCTGATGTCCAATACGGTATGTAATGTAAGTTATCGTTGAAACGACCCGTACCGCTGGTCATATAGGCGGCAGGATTGGTCCGCAAATACATGTTATTGCCCCCAAAGGTTCCGGTCACCATCACATAGAGTCCAAAATTTTTGTAGTTCAGGTTGCTGCTGAAATTCAAGCGGAAATTTTCCTTTTCATAACCCAATATTTTCCGGTCGGCGGCAGTGATGCCCGGCTGTCCATCCAAGTCCCGATACTTCGGAGCCCCCGGTGCAGCCCCTGTCAACTCCATATATTCCGTGTCATCTTCCTGAACGATGCCGATCTGTTCATAACCGTAGATGGGTCTCAGCGATTTACCGATGAATAGATTATTGGCAATGTCGTCGTCCTCTCGCCCATCGCCATCCAGGTCATCCCCGTACAGGGAAACCAGCTTGTTGAAATTTTTCCAGAACGTGAAGGTTGTGCTCCATGTCAAATCAGACTTCTGTACATTCACCGTACGCACCGTTGCCTCAATACCTGTATTATTTACCTGCCCCATGGACGTCTTCATGGTTTTGAAACCCGTCATGACCGGAATGTTCCGGGTAAAGATCTGGTCGGTAGTTTTAGCAAAGTATAAGTCCAGATCCGCAAAAATACGGTTACCCAACCATGCCGATTCAAACCCTGCATTCCAGGAAGAAGTCGTTTCCCAACCGAGTGACGCGTTTCCCAGGGCACTCTGGTATAAGCCGTAATAAATTTTACCCGGCGTATTCGAAAATTCATACCGTGCACCACCGCTGGCGGCATTTGCCACGGTCGACAGCGTACCGTAGGGCTCTACTCCCTGGTTGCCGTTCTGCCCCCATGACACTTTCAGTTTCAGGTCGTTCAGCACCTGAACCGACTCCATGAATGCCTCATTGGACATCCGCCAGGAGAATCCGGCTCCGAAGAAATTGGCCCATTTGTTATCTATTCCGAAAACAGAGGCCCCGTCACGGCGGTACGACCCAGTGAAGTAATAAGTATCATCAAATGAGTAATTGAAACGGCCAAGGTAGCCGATGTTGGATCGCTCGTAATTACGAGTATCCATATCGTTGAGATCCGTTCCATCGTAATCAATGCGCTGCACCGTAGCTTTGTGCAATCCCTGCAAGCCCAAGGTAGTGTTTCCATTTGCGGCGAAATCCCGTCCGGTCATGACATAACGCTCGTAGCGCAGGTTATCTCTTGTTGCCACCAAGGTAACATCCAACGAATGTTTGCCAAACGTACGGTTAAAATTAAGGATGTTATCCCATACATAGCTGTTACCTTTCCTTGTTTCAATGCTTCCATTGGCATTGGCCAGCAAATTCTGAAGCGTCGCAGGCGAGTACCGGTCGGGTGAGTCGCCTTCCTGCACGTAATAATCTTCGTAGTAAAAATTCCCGTAATGCGTTTCATCCTGATTAAGCAGGTAATTGACACGTAGGCTCAAACCTTCCACCCAAGGTACTTTCACCATCGCATGGGTATTCAACCGATAGCTATATAGAAAATCTTCGTTATCCCGTGTACCGTCATCGACGCCCCACAACGGATTAGCACCGGATTGGGTATAGGGATATTTTTCAAGATTGCCCTGGTCATCCCGGTACATCACCCCATAAGGGGACATGGTCTGAGCTTCGATCACGTTTGCGGCGACACCCGAGTAATCCCGTTTGGAAAAACCGGCATCCACTCCCACTTCCAGCCACTTGGTGATATTGGCATTGATTTTTCCCAACAATGCGATGCGGTTAAACCGATCGCCTACCACAATGCTGTTGTTATCATCAAACGCAGTGGACAAGTAATAGTTAATGTTTTCAGTGGCACCTGAGATTGCAGCCTGGTAATTCTGCATCACGCCGGTACGGGATACCTCATCCAGCCATACCGTTTCGCGACCAGCGTCGCGGTTGGCCTGCTCACCGGGTTTCAGCCAATTGGTTGTTCCCGGCGTATATTGATTGCGTGCATTCACCATCTCGATCCATTCTTCACCGCGTAGCATAACCGGACGGTTCTGCCATTGCTGAAAGCCCACGGAAGAGATAAAACTGATCGCGGGTTTGCCTGTTCGGCCCCGCTTGGTGGTAACGGCAATGACGCCATTGGCTGATCGCGAACCATAGACGGCAGCCGATGTTGCATCTTTGAGCACGTCGATCGTGGCTATATCATTCGGGTTGATGTCACTTAAACTCCCCATGAAGATGACGCCGTCCAGCACAATCAAAGGTGTATTAGATCCGTTAATGGAATTCTGGCCACGGATTTCCATGGCGGGTTCCCCCCCAGCCGAATTGGTTGCGCCGATATTCAAGCCACTGATGCTTCCTTTAAGTGATTCTAGTACGTTTAGATTCGGTGCGAGGGCAACCGGCGAATTTTCAAGATTCAACGACCCCACCGAACCGGTGAAGTCTTTCCGTTTCGTGGTGCCGTATCCCACTACGACCACTTCGTCCAGATCGGACGATTCGAATTGCAGTACGACATTCACGGTATGCTGGCTGCCTAGGGTAAGTTCCTGTGTCAAAAAGCCCAGTGCGCGGAACACCAGCACTTCCCCTGCCGATGCCTGCACCTGAAATTGCCCATTGGCATCCGTGGCAGTACCGCGGGATGTTCCACGCACCAGCACCGACACGCCTTCCAGCGGGTTACCGAGCGAGTCACGGATGGTCCCTGCAAATAACTCTTGTACAGGCGCAGCAGGATGGATAACGGGTGTTTTTCGTGGTTTGATCACGACCGTCTTATCGTCGTTAAATACAAACTCCAACGGCTGATCTGCAAAACATTGTTCCAGCACCTCTTTGAAAGGTGCTTCACTTACCTGCAAGGTAATGCGCGGCACCTTCCGAATCAGTTTGGCATCGTAAATAAAATCATATCCACTTTGTTGCGACAATTGATACAGCACCTGAGCAACAGATGCATTCTTCACATGAAGGCTCACTGCTTGCCCATGACTGGCAACAGCCAACTGAGTGAACGCAACGGTCAACAACACTGTCATTTTCATAATCACCAAATAGGGTAATGAATGAATAATCGGCCTTCCGCAAAGACATGCGGTAATTTTTTTATACATTTGAATTTGGGTTATAATTAATAATTGGTTTACCTCATCAATTTTATTAGTTACCGCCCGTTCGTATAACGAACAACGACCGGGTGCGGGCCAACGCACCTGGTTTTTTGGGTAACTGTTTTTTGGGTATTTTATTTTGCCATTACAGTTATCCTCCTTTCTGTTATTTTAAAATCCACCAAGCCGGTGGTCCTGAAATTTTCCAGCAACTGCGTAATGCTTTTTGATCGTTGGAAGATACCCCCAAATCGCTTGTCGTCCATTTTACCCACATACGCTACCTCTACATCATACCAACGGGCTACCCGTTCCATAATACTTCTGATGTTTTCGTCATTGAAAATGAAATACCCGTTATGCCAAGCCAGGTCTCCGTCCAAATCAGCCTTTTCAACAACCAATCCGGTTTGCCCCGCAGTGCAGGTGGCTACCTCGCCCGGCTGCAGCCTTACAGCCTCTGCTGTATTCGTGACCACACGCACACTTCCTTCTACCAATGTAGTCTTGGTTTGCTGTTCGTGGTACGCGTTGATATTAAATACGGTGCCGAGTACTTCCACTTGTTGACTAGCCGTTTTGACGATGAACGGGATTTTGGATGGCGCCGTTGTCGGACCGCCATTTTCCGATAGCCGTTGCGTGACCTCGAAATAGGCTTCACCGGTTAGTTCAACTTCCCTGCTCATACCTGTGAAGCGCGTCGGGTAACGCAGTGTTGACGCAGAATTGAGGTGTACTTTCGTGCCGTCAGGCAGTACTAAACGGTATTGCCCACCCTTGGGAATTTGAATTGTATTGTAGGTAACGGCTTCTATTTCTGTAGCTGATTTTGACGAGGATTCATAGCTAATTTCGCCTTCCGCCAGCTTATTGATGTGTATCCCTGCTTCCTCTGCCAATAAGCCAACACCCGATTCATCCAACGTGATCGTACGACCATCGCCCAAAGTAATGACGGCACGATCATTCCCCGGCGCTATTCCGGCCTGTGTTACGGCTTGAGCCAATGTCATCCCATCGGAATCGTCTGGCACCTTGAAAAAGATGAAATAAGAAGCTACCGACACAACTAACAGGATGCTTGCGGCGACCGCTGCCCGGTACCACAAAACGGGCCAAAAACGAGTACCTGCTGAGGAGCGTTCTTCCGTTTGAATGGTTTCCGAAAGCCGTACCAACATCGCTGAGCCTTGCTCTTGGGTAAAAACAGGATGATCGGGATTAAAACGCTTCCATGCACTCGCAAAAAGCTTTTCGGTGAGCTTTTTATTTTTAGGATCCGCGAAATACGCGAGCAATTCATCGTGTTCTTCAGGCGTAATGGTTTTATCCATTGCCCGCTCGAATAATATAGTAAGTCGCGACATCTCCATCCCTTTTTGGATATAGCTAATTGGTTTTTTGCTATAAAGACACGGCCACGCGGAAAAGTGGATATGGAAAATGAAATTTTTTGAAAAAATTTAATTACTGGAATAGCACCATCCAGTAGAATAGCGATGTGGCAGCAGCCGCTTTTACAAAGTCACGGATAAACTTCATGGCCAGGTGCTGGTATTTCTTGACGGATTCAATGGAAAGGCTCATCCGCCGGGAAATTTCAGGGGTCTTAACCCCCTGCCGGCGGAGGGTAAAAACTTTTTGCTGCTGCGGCGGTAGCAGTTGTACCGCTTGCTCTAACAGGTCGTAGGGATCGCTGCTACCTTCCTCCAAAGTCTCCGCCACATTGTCCACCTCACGGAGATAGGCGGTATGTCTTTTCTGCTCAGCAGCCTGTTTCCTGACATGGTTTAACGTATGATTCCGGCAGAGAATAAATAGGTATGCATCAAAATTTTCGATCAACGGGAGGGATTCCCTATTTATCCAAATTTTGGTGAATACTTCTAGTACAATTTCTTCAGTGGCTTCAAGGTCGTGGGTAAACAATTGCACAAATTCGCCGATGTGATTGTAGTAGGCATGAAACAATTCGCCAAACGCCCGTTCATCCCCTATGGCAATACGGTCCAGCAATATCGCTTCGTTATCTAATTTATGAAACGGCATTATTCAATAATAGGCATCTCAAATTTCGGTATATTCGGCGTGTTACAATACTAATGGCTTTCTTTTAAAGAAGCAACCTGTACTGTCCTGCAAGCAACAATTGCCCACAACAAACCTGATCAGATCTCCCTATACCGCTCCTGAAGCATCTGCCGCATCCAGCAGTTGATTTCCCACTGGTTGGCAAGAGGTTGTGTGGTAAAGGGATGGTACTGCATATAGGGGTAAGCCCCGAATTCAGGTGTAATGGTAGCCCGGTCGCTCCCTGTTTTCTTTAAATGGGTTATCCACCGATCCCACCAAGCCAGGTGATGCATCAGTGCTTCTTCGTTTTCCGGTGCCCGTGGGTCGGTAACCTGCGGCCCCTCCGGAAAGCCCACACGGGCATGCAGGTGCCTGCCATGCCGGATGGCCAGATCGATGGCATCATCCTGATCTTCGAGGTAACTTTCCGAAACGCAGACCCAATGTGAAAAGTCGAGCGCAAGCTCCAAAGACGGAAACTCCATCAGATAATCTTTGACGACATGCGCCGCAAATGACCATTTGTTGCGGTGTGTCTCCTGGATAATCCGGACCGAGGACTCCCGGCTGATCCGGTCGCATACTTCAAAGCATGCTTCCATCTGCGTGCGGGTGTAATATTCCCTGCCGGTTTGTGAAACAATAAATTCTGGTTTTGCGGCCCCGCTTTGATATTCCAACAAGGTATAGAGGTTACGCTCCAACGCATCGATATACCGATTGAAATCCTTTCCTTCGTGAAGTTCTGCGTGGAGCAGGATATAAGACAGGTCCGCATCGCTGAGCGCGCTGACCATGTCCCGGTTATTGGGCATATCGCCTAATGGAAAAACCTCCACACCCACAAATCCCTCGTGCTTTACCTGCCTCGTGAATTGCGGCCAATCAATGTATTCGCTTCCCCAGCGTGGACAATAAAAGTCTATTTGCATCAGCGCTTATAAATGAGCGGATTTTGTCCGTCGTTATTTAACAGATCTCCCACTTTCAGGGTGCTCAGGTATTCATCGGGCAGGATATTGGGTATTCCGTTGTAGGTATTTCCGTCCGGCATATACGCACAGGTCATCGCCCGGCGGAATCCCGGAGTCATATTGGCATGGGCACCGTGGATGGTCAAGCCATTGTGGAAGGAGCAGCTACCGGCCTTCATAACCGCCGCGTGGGACTTCGTCTGCTTAAACTCGGGATATACCTCAAAAATACCGCCCATGTTCTTTCCGATACCGGTATTTTCGAAGGTTGTCGTTTTGTGTGAGCCGGGAATAAAGAACAAGCATCCATTTTCCAACGTTGCATCATCCAATGCCACCCAGATGGATAATGCCCGTCGGTCGGAAAACGACCAAAACGGTGTATCCAGATGCCAGGAAGTTGGATTCGCCCAAGGCCGTTTGATCAAGGCTTGGTCATGCCAGATGCGGATACCATCCGCCCCCGCCAAATCGGCCGCCATCTTACCGATACGCTCGTCGACCATTAACTGCTTCATCTCCTCACTGGTTTGCCATAGGTTCAATAGCTGGTCAAATACGTTATTGTAATAGGCTGCGTCTTCATTGATGCCGTCGTCATCACCAAGCCGGACGTCTTTACCCGGCATTTTCAGCCCATTACGCTCCTTGATTGCTTGGGTAACCGTACGACGCCAATGCTCCAGCTCTTCGGCATTCAAAAAATCTTCTACGATCACATAGCCGTTTTCACGATAAAAATCTAGTTGTTCTTTGCTCAAATCCGTGTTCATAACTGTATTACAATTGGTGAATATATATGACAAATATCGTTGTATGAAGGGGTAGATAAAATGACCGATCTTCATCTTTCTTTGCACTTTTTGATATTTTCAAATTCTCTTCCTCCAACTCGTTAAGGTTTGTGAATACCGTTTGATTTCGGTATATTTGATACATTGATTGTGCAAACCAATTATGAATAATTACCATAAATATCTGCATACGAGAGGTATTGACCGTGATTTAGGCTTTTACGTCACAACAGTTGGATACAACCAAATTGATAAGCATACCCAGTATCCCGATGTGAGTCAACATCCGGCAGACCATGTCTTTTCCTGGAATAAGGGGCGTATCCTTGATGGATATTACATTGTGTTTATTACCGGCGGACGCGGGGTATTTGAATCGGCCAATACACCGCCCCAAGTGATCGAATCGGGTATGTGCTTTCTGCTGTTTCCAGGCATTTGGCACCGGTATAAACCCAATCCCGCGTTCGGCTGGGAGGAATATTGGGTGGGTTTTAACGGGGACTATCCAAGGCGCGTTATGGACCGTCTGTTCCGCCCCGAAACTCCGTTTATCAAGACGGGATTAAGCAAGGATGTGATGGCTGCATTTACCCAGTTATTGAGTACGGTTTCACAAGCCCAAATGGGCTACCAACAGATTATCGCCGGCATTACATTGCAGCTTATCGGACTGCTTAACCGGGTCAACCTGACCGAAAAAACGGACAACGACCCGGAATCTGTGTGGGTATCCAAAGCCATACTGAAACTTCAGAGCGAACTGGCAACTCCCATTCGGATGGAAGAACTGGCTGCAGAATTCCCGATCAGTTATTCGAAGTTCAGAAAATCTTTCAAGCGGATTACCGGAAAATCTCCTAATCAGTACCACCTCGATCTCCGCCTTGATAAGGCCGAAGAACTGCTCAAAACCACCCGTCTTACGGTTACGGAAATCGGTTATCATACCGGATTTGACTCTCCGTTTTATTTTTCTCGTTTATTCAAAAAGAAGTTCGGGATTTCGCCTAAAACCTTGCGAATTTCCCATACGTGAGTGATCGGGAACACATTCATCCCATCAGGCTTGCTAAAATGAGTTCCTTGACCGAAGTAGGCTCCAGCACATCGCTTGGCAGTTTATCTTTGCCGATTAACACCGGATAATAAGCTTGGGGAATGTCGACAGCCCCATGCGAGCCTTTCACCAGCGAAGCGTCCAACGGAATGACATCAAGGACATACCGGAAACCCAGCTTTTTCCGCAATAGTTTGTAAGCGGCACGCAATTTGGACGTCATAAACATTTCCACGGGGTCATAGCCTGGCTTTTTATGGATGTCTACTACGCGGGCATAATCCGGGGCCACGCGATCGTCCAACCAGAAGTAATACGTAAACCAGCTATCGGGCTTCGCTACGGCAACCAAATCCCCTGCCCGTTCGTGATCGATGTGTGCTTCTTTTTTTCCCGTGCCATCCAACAGCCGGTCAATCCCTGCTACATTTTCCAATAGCTTCCTGACCTGTTGCTTCACTTCTTCGTTTTTTGTGTAAATATGGGCAATCTGGTGATCACATACGGCAAACGCCTGGGAGGCGCCTGCATCCAGCAGCTCCAATCCGCGCTCCACACGGATACCCAGCAGGCCTGCCTCACGCAAGATCCGGTTAATGTGTACCGGATGCGATACAGGTACGATGCCGTATTCCGACAGAAGGATCACGTTGGCACCCCGCTGTTCATAAAATCCGACCAACCGTTTCAGCAAGGCATCAATCTCCGCCACTTCCTTCCCGATCTTTGTTAGGTCCGGGCCAAACTTTTGCTGGCAATAATCGAGGTGCGGCAAATAAACCAGGCTTAGTGTGGGACTGTGTTTTTCCTCAACATACATGGCGGCGTCTGCTATCCATTGAGACGATGCGATATTCGCTCCCGGCCCCCAGAAATTAAACAACGGAAACTGCCCAAATTTTGCTTGAAGTTCATCACGCAGGGATGCCGGATGTGAATAGCAATCCGGAATCTTTCTGCCGTCGGCCAGGTAATTGGGACGGGGAGTCAATGAATAATCCGCCCCGCAATACATGTTATACCACCAAAACAGCTGCGCGCAGGTAAAATCGGAGTCGATGCGCTTGGCTGTATCCCAGATCGATTCGGATTGGACGAGTTTATTGGATTGCTTCCAAAACTTTATTTCGCTGTCGGTACGGTCATACCAACCATTGCCCACGATACCATGTGCTGCTGGCCATTCTCCCGTCACGTAGGTGGTTTGTACCGCTGTGGTTACCGCGGGGAGCATCGGCTTTATCTTTGCTAACTGATTTTTTTTTAAATAGGCTGTCAAAAAAGGCGTATGGTCGCCGATCAATGCAGACGACAAGCCCACGACATCCAAAACAACGGTTTTCTTCATTTCTTTTCCAATTCTTTCAGTACCCATTGCAATTCACGCGAAATGGAATCTGCGATGGGCAATTGCAGTTCCGGACGAAGCACACCCCATGTATACGTTTCCACTTCCAAATGGGTGGTTACCGGACGTTCTTGCTGCAGCGTCAATACCTCCCGGATATCCGACTGCGTAGACTGCAATAGCCCCATATCTTCCAAAAATACCGGCACATGGAAATGTGATCGCCATTCCAGGGTGTCGGGATCCTGTAACGCCGCTTGTGCATCCGGCAAATCCCGAAAACGGCGTACGTTGCCATTTTTTTGCCGGGCGAGCACCTGATGCAGGTAGGTAGGCTCATCAAATTTCCTAAATGCGGCACCAATTTCCGCACGACGGGCCGTATCCTCCGGCAAACGTGCCTTGATGGCGGCGCTGATCTGGAATTTGCCTATCCGTATCCCCTGACGGTCCAGTTCGGCCACTACGGCTGGGTGGTGCTCGTATCCCAATGCAAAATGGCACACGTCATAACAGAGCCGAATATGCCGTTTCAATGCCGCTTCGGCCTCGTCGGGAGTCATTCCCAATTGTTCCGAGAGGTGAACCACGCCCAACGGAATCAATTCCTGTGTAAACCATTCGATAAACTCAGGCCCCGTTTCCAACACGCCGTCCGGTTCCGGTTCGATATCCAGATGCAATTCTTTACCCTGCTCCTGACAGATTTGGTGCAAATAAATTACCACATCGATGAGATGCAATGTCGCCCGCTTCCGCATATCCAACCAGGTGGTTTGGTCCGCGTTATACTGATGCCGGTATCCCAACGGTGAAGTGGAAATCCCACCGTCCATCCCTTGGGGCAATAACTGGGAAAAAATAGTAAACAGCCGTTTCGTATATAGAAGCCGCTCGGCTGTCGTCCAATCCGGTGTGTGGACCTGTTCTTTGACCCTCGTGTCATGGAAGGCTCCGAAAGGAAAACCATTCATGGTAAAAATATAACCACCTGCCTGGGTCAACCAATCCTTGAATTCAACCAACTGATCCGGTTGTATCAGTATTGTACTGGCCAGATTGGCCAGCCGCAATCCGATACCCATGGGTTGTGTGGGAGACACCGCCTGTTTGATCTTTGGGAAATGCGTCTTCAACGACTCAAAATGCTGATCCCAGGCTTCGCCTCCGTGAATATTGGTACAATAGGTCAACTGTCCGTATGCCGTGATCATCTCAACTTACTAAGTTAACACCCGCTTGCAGGGCCGCAGCTGCCCGCAGCACTTCCGCTTCATTCAACTCATGTACTTCCACACCGCGACCGATTGCCTTGAGTAGCATAATGGTAAGGCGCCCCCCCAAATGTTCGCGGAACTCTTCCAAACCGGACAGCAGGGGATGAACCTCGCCTGTATTTTCCAATAGCGGGTGGAAAATCGGCAATCCCAGCTCCTGCAGAACCGTAAGTACCCGCTGTGCATCGCTGGGGGGAAGCATACCGATGAGGACGGAATACACCGTATCCAATGCAATGCCAATGGCTACCGCCTCACCGTGCAACACCTCGAAACCGGAAAGCTGTTCCAGCTTGTGCGCGCTCCAATGACCGAAATCGAGCGGTCTCGAAGAACCGAATTCAAAAGGGTCGGCCCCGGCAATATGCTGGAGGTGCAGCTCCGCACAGCGGAAAATGAGGTAATCCATCGCGTCACTGTCGCGGCGGTACAGGCTCCCGGCATGATTCTCAATCCAGTCGAAGAAAGCAGCATCCTTGATTAACGCTACTTTTACGGCTTCGGATATGCCCGATACCCATGCACGGTCATTCAGCGTCAACAAAAACAGGTTGTCGTTGAAGACGGCCACAGGCGGGCTAAACGTACCTATAAAATTTTTCTTACCCCGGTAATTAATGCCGTTTTTCACGCCCATGCCCGAGTCATTCTGGGATAGGACAGTCGTCGGCACCCGGAGGTGGCGGATGCCGCGATGTGCAACCGTCGCTGCATAACCCACGGTGTCGAGTACGGCACCGCCACCGATGGCCATGATATACGAATGCCGATCGATCCCGTACCGGTCTACCGACTCAATGATGCGGTCCACATGCTCCGGTTGATTCTTGATCGTTTCGCCACCTGGCACCACTGCGATCTCTCCGACCAATTGAACGGCTGTTTCAGACTCAAAATAATCCCGTATCCGCTCTATGAGTGCCGGATGATGGGTTGCAACCCCCTCATCAATCACCACCAGCAGTTTGGGCACAGGTCCCTCCAAACGCGTCGCAAAAAAATCGCTGAGCAAGCGGTTTTCGGGTGTAAACAACCCCGATGTAAAATGAATATCGTATTGAAAAGAAACTGAAAATTTCTGTTTAATCGTAGACTTCATAAACAAATTATGTAACGGCAAATAGTTTCGCCAGCCAGATGGACAACGGGAACAACAGCAAGGTAGCAAACGTCAATGTCCACATTCCCGCAGCCGCAGTCCAAGCAGCATTCATAAAAATCAGCCCAATTACGCCATGCTTGACGGACTTTCGGACATCGCCCGCTTCAAGCGTACGGATGGCCTTGACGAGCGGTGGGAGCACAAATAAGATAAAGGGCAATATCATCCCGACCGCCAGTATGCTACTTTGGTAGTGCATCCCGAAGGCTACAATACATGCGACAACAACGCCGTATAATAGCGCCGAAAAATACAGGGGCATGCGTTGCCCACCATGTACCTCACCCTGGCTAATGGTCGTTACGGCTGCAATGTAGATAACCGGAACGACTGCCAGAAACCAAACCTGATCCAACGCCAACAGCGAATAGCCCATACCAAGCAACAGGTTAAGTCCACGACATAATCCCATTGCCAGGGGGCCGGCAATTGCGTGATGCTTAGCCCATTTGTCATAGACTAAACACATAACCACAATGGCGAGCGCTATCTGCAACGGCAGCATGCCGACGGTGCCGGCAGCCATCACACCGATGAGAAATAAGATTGACCCCAATCCTGCCGCACCGCGTATGGACACCCTTCCACTGGGAATCGGCCGCTCGGGCCGCTCACGGGCATCCAACTCGGCATCAAACACATCGTTGAAAACCACACCACCTCCGTAAAGCCCCACTGTGGCGATGATCAATGCGATCAAAACCGATCCATCCAGTGTTGATCCATCGGGTACAAATAACAATGCAATGGAAACACCGGCCAACACATCTGAAATAGCCGTCACTAGGTTAGCCGGCCGCATCAATTGCAGATACGGTGTTAATTTTGCCATCCGTAATTACGATATAATGATCGATCCCGCATCCCTCCGCGGCTGTTGCCCGCCACGCAATATGGAATTCCCCTCAAACTTCTGCCCCTGATCGATCACGATATGTTCAGCCAGCATCGACTCATCCAGCTGTCCGCTCTGCCCGAAAGCGGCGACGGCATTTTTGAAACACACTTGTTCGATAACTTCTTTGGAAATACCGCTTTTGACCATCAGCGCAGCGGTTTTGGGAACTGCCAACGGATCACTAATCCCCCAGTCGGCCGCAGAGTTGACCAAGATGCGCTCCGGGCCATATTGTTTCACAATTTCCACCATCCGCTCGTTACCCATCTTGGTAAACGGATAAATCGTGAAGGCGGCCCAGAAGCCCTTGTCCAATACTTCTTTGACCGTCTCTTCGGTATTGTGGTCAATGATGACCTTACCCGGATCCAACCCGTGTTCCAGGGCAATGTCCATACTCCGGGATGTACCCTTGGTTTTATCGCGGTGGGGTGTATGTACCTGCACCGGAAGCGCGGCCTCTTTTGCAAGCTCCAGTTGCAACCGGTAATACTTTTCTTCGGCAGCCGTTTGGTCGTCAAAGCCGATTTCGCCGATACCGACCACTCCTTCCTTATAAATAAAAAAAGGTAGCAGCTCCATGACCGCCTCGGCCAACGCTTCGTTATTGGCTTCTCGGGAATTCAGCCCGATCGTACAAAAATGCCTGATTCCGAATTGCGAGGCCCGAAAGCGCTCCCAGCCGATCAAGCTGCTGTAATAATCCCGGAAGGTATCAATACCTGTACGCGGTTGTCCTACCCAGAAGGCCGGTTCGATGACTGCAACGACTCCGGCATCGGCCATCGCCTGGTAGTCATCCGTTGTTCTCGACACCATGTGGATATGGGGATCAAAAAACCGAAACCCTTTTACCAAATCCAACTCAAGGGCCACCCGTTCACCCATCGATGCCCGATCTCGCTCACTATAATTACACATATGCCTTACTCTGTTTGATTCAGCCAGCCGTCCCACGGTGTACCGGCTGTATTTTTTAAATCCGTTAATTCACTATTTCGCGTTATAAAGTCGGTAGCCGGTACAAAATTTCCTGTCTCGAACGCATAGGCAATTGCCTTTCGCGTTAACGTCTGTTGACTTTCTTGGATAATCTGCTCCATGAGCCGGTATGCCCGCTCGTCCAGAAACGGGGCCACCAATATCCATAAGAAGGGATTGATGTTGCGCTTGGCAGCATAAAGCTCGTACGCGTAGTCTACCAACGCTCCGGCCAATTTCCCGTTGTTACGTGTTTTCAGCCCGATGATTTGCACAATGTCTTCATCCGTGAAAAACGCTTTCAGCACCAGCTGATTCCAGGCACCTTCATCCAAAAAGTGACTGGGATAGGAATTATTGAGGATGACGGCTCGCCTTACAGGTGCCATATTACTCCGGACGCCTTCCGTGCAACGAAACCGCCATTCGGTGGGATAATGATAAATAGGTAAGGCGGCATATAGTGCCGCCAATTCCTCCATTTCTCCATATTGGAACAGCCGTTCGATCAACGAAATGTAAGCTGACAGTTCCAGCTTGGGAATGTTCATCAGTACCCAGACCCGTATCAGTCTCGCCAATGGCCAGTCTTTAATCAGAAGCGGCAAGCGGCCCGAGCCGACAGACACTGCCCCGTCAAACGTAATCCGTAATCCGGCATCGGCCGATCGAATCGTACGTGGAACGCCTGTAAAAACTCTTGCCAACGTATTCGGCTGCGGATCGTTGGCTAGCCGGTTAACCTGATCTGTTAAGTCATTCCATTCCTGATTGGATAGGTACCGAGTTATCTGATCTTGTAAATCAGCTTCTACATCCTTCATCAATTAGCTAACTCCTATCAAAGATTTTTCAACCGTATGTTCTTGAAAGCGATTTTCATCGGTGGTCCTACGTGCACCTGAAATCCCATCAAGCCTTCAAATTTACGATTTTTCTCGTCATCGTCGGTTACATCACTCATTAAAATGCCGTTGACATAATGTTGTAGGTGATTTCCTTTGGCAACGATACGGAGTTCGTTCCAGTCTTCGGTTTTAATGTGTGCTTTCAGCGAATCCCGGTCGCCCAGGGAACCGGTTTCTTCACCGGCTGTCCAGATGTTACCCTTGGCGTAATCGCTGATCTCACCTTCTACGGGCGGGAGGCGCATCTGCTGCCCGGGAAATGCCAAAATGGTACGCCCACGCTCCTCGTAGTTCTGCCCCGTGTAGGTATTCGCAGCATCTATATCTGCCTGATATCCCCGCAACGCATACGGAAGATCCGGCAATTCTTCACTACGGTAGTTAAAACCGCTGTTTCCCTGCCCGGTCAGCTTATACTCAGCAATCAATTCAAAATCTGCGGGGCGTCCTCCGTCCCAGATAATAAAGGAATTCCGTTCCAATTCTTTACCGGGTTTAATTTCCCCGACAATGGCTCCGTCTTCCACACGCCACAGGGAGGTATCGCCTCTCCAACCGGAGAGCGTTTTACCGTCAAACAAATCGATAAAATCCGATTGGGTTTCTGCCTGTTTATTCGTCTGACTGCCTCCTGATGTACAATTCACAAATAGGGAAGCTACTAAAACAAATCCTCCGATGCCCTTAAGGGCCCGGAGGTTAATTTTTGGTGTTAACATATGCTATTCTTAAAATAAAAACGTTTAGTCAATCGTCACGTCTGTCGTTTTCCAACTCCGCGACTTAGCGGATTCAATTACCGCTTCGCACACTTTCTGCGTTTCGTATGCATTTTGGAAATCGGGCTGGCAAGGCTCCCCTTTTTCCAGGCTTTTCAGAAAATCAGCCGCCTGATGAACAAAGCTGTGTTCATAGCCAATTCCCAATCCCGGCACCCACCACTTATCCATATAGGGATGATCTCCATTGGTTACGTGGATCGAACTCCATCCCTTTACGTCCGAATCGACCGCATTGTCGAAATATTCCAGCCGGTTCAGGTCATGCAGATCCCAGCGGATGGAAGCATGCTCACCGTTGATTTCAAACGTATACAGTGCTTTGTGGCCCCGGGCATATCGGGTAGATTCAAACAGCCCCAGTGAGCCATTTGAAAAGCGGCAGTGAAAGATACATGCATCGTCGATCCCAACCGGCTCCAGTTTGCCTGTATCGTTGTGTACGCGCTCTTTCACAAACGTTTCAGTCACCGCTGACACTTCGGAGATCCCGCCATTGATCCACATGGCCGTATCGATACAGTGCGCCAGCAGGTCGCCGGTAACGCCCGACCCTGCCACGTCTACGTCCATCCGCCAAGCGGCGTCGCCGCCCTGGGGAAGATCGGCGTTAATGGTCCAATCCTGCAGGAAGTTTGCACGGTAATGGAAAATCTTACCTAATTTTCCGGAAGCGACGATTTTCTTTGCCAGGGTAACTGCGGGCAAGCGCCGGTAGTTATACCAAACGGTGTTGGCCACACCGGCTTTTGCTACGGCATCCACCATTTTTTTCGATTCTTCCAGGTTTCTAGCCAACGGTTTTTCCGTGAGCACCATCTTACCTGCTTCTGCTGCGGCTATTGCAATTTCCGCGTGAAGGTGATTGGGGGTACAGATATCCACCGCGTCGATATCGTCACGGGCAATCAGTTTCCGCCAGTCCGTTTCGTACGAGGCAAAGCCCCATTGTTCTGCGAATGCCTTTACTTTTTCTTCCCGGCGCGAACATACCGCCTGCAATACCGGCTGGTATTCCAGGTCGGGGAAAAAATTGGGTACCCGGTTGTACCCATTGGAATGGGTCCTGCCCATGAATCCACAACCAATTAATCCGATTCTCAACTCTTTTTTACTCATGTTTTCTGGAGTTATCTAGTTATGTTTTGATTTTCTACCTCGTATTTCGTACCTCACCCTCACTCCTGCCAGCCATGTGCCTCGCGTACGCTGATTAATGCGGCCAGGATATCGTTCCATGTCTGTTGTTTATGCAGCACCTCATTGGGGAACATGCATCCGTCCCAGCAGATGTGCTTGAATGCCTTGGTTAGCTCGCCCTTCTCGTCGCGCAACCAGTAGCCGGCATCGTGTGCGATGTTCAATTTACCATTCGGGTCGTTCGGCAGACAGTGACGTCCGGTCTTATCATGCGAACCCGACCCAAAAACGGTTCCATCGTTCTGAGCTACGTGGAAGTCAATGGTCCAAGGGCGCAGCGCCCGGGTAAGGGTCTGAAGTCCCTCTTCCAACGTCTGACGGTCATTCCAATCGAAGTTTTCCGGCAAAATCCGATCTTCCGGCTGATTATATCCCAATAAGTACAGGAATGTATGCGACATGTCCGCCTGGAATCCCATATTCGGCCGGTCAACTGCCTCCAAGGTATTCAGCATGGCCCGCCAGCTGTGCATACCACCCCAGCAGATTTCTCCCTCCGCAGCCAGCTTTTCACCATAGTCTGCCGCCACATCACAGGCCTCACGGAATGTTTCGGCGATCACCTTCGTATTTCCAACCGGATCTTTCGCCCAATCGGCCGGTGAACAGGAAGAATCAACACGCACCACACCGTAAGGACGGACACCCATTTCGCGCAGTTGCTGCCCAAACTCACATGCCTTACGTACCATATCCACAAATACCACGCGGCTCTCTTTGCTTCCCATAGCCGACCCTGCCCAGATAGGTGCCACCAACGAGCCGATTTTCAAACCGTGGGCGGAGACTTTCTCCGCCAATCGTTCCACTTCGTCTTTTCCGCCATTGATGTTTACGTGCGGTTCCAATAATCCGACATCCACGCCGTCAAATTTCACTCCATCTACTTCAGCTGCCGCCGTGTAGGCCAATAAGTCATCAAACGGAATCACAGGCTCAGAACCTTCTCCCTTCCCTACGATTCCCGGCCATGTTGCGTTGTGCAACTTCGGAAAATTATTTTTCGTATCCATATCTCTCTTATTGTTTGTATCTCGTTTTTTAAAAATAGGTTACGCTAACACCAGGTCGGGATTTCCCGGACCGAAATGTTTCAGCATAACGATTGGATCCGTTTTGGACAGGTTCACAATCTTGACTCCGGCCTGTGCCGCACGTTCGCTCACAAAATACTCGTCGTGCGTCAATTGGCCATAACGGATCAACGCGGGCGTCTCAATGTCCCATACCCCCATGGTCCCATGCCCCTGCATCATGATCATTCCGTAAGCCGCTGCATCCCGGATGGTTACGGTTGCGCCCGGCAACACCGTCAATTCCTTTGCGCTGAAGGCATCCGATTTGTAACATATCCACTTTTCAACGTAACCTGCGTCACGCATTTCAGCTTCGCTACGAACCGGAATGGGAGCCATGAACCGATTTTGCATGGTATTCGGATCCACATTCAGTTCCCAATCGAGCACATCGATCAGTTCGTCAAAATCACCGATCCGGTCTTTGGGCGTCCCGTTCCACAGCAGTTCCTCAGGGATGACGGCCTCGTTGACCAAGGATTGGTACATGGCAAATACATCCGACGCCTTCTGTGGCTCATAGGTACACAAACTTCCCGGTGCGTGCAACAGCCCCGGGGGAACGTCCCACCCGGTACCCGGTTCAAGGCGATAAGCCTGTGAATAGTTTGTAATCTTGTTATCTCCCTTGGTAAAATTGACCAGGCATTCCCGGATCTGGTCTTTCGTTGTACCCGGTGCCAAGCCGATAAATGTGTACGGATAGTCGCCGCCATGGTTGTTCAACTGGGGCGGAAAGTAATACGCTTCCGGTTTTCCCTTTTGGCCTATGAGGGCTGCTTTTTCATCGTTGTGGTGTACGTGATGTGGTAGCGGCCCCATGTTGTCAAAAAATTTGGAATAAATGGGCCAGCTTTTGTATTCGTCCCAAAGACGGGAACCAATAAGTTCGCCTTTCAGCTCGTCGACCGCGTCTTTCAGAAGGAATTGACGCGTTTGTCCTCCATCTTCGTAGACTACCGGGCTCAACCCTTCGTTTTCTCCGGTCAGAGGGCCGTTCTTCGCAGGGGTGGTAGAAGAGAACCAGCGTTCGTCTATGCCCCCACGCGCTCCGCCGAGCACATAGTAATCATCGGGGTGAAGCTTGATCCGGCGGCCGGGCACGCAGAATGACCGGGGTACCCACGTCGGAGCCAAGCGCAATATGCCCTCACCCTGTTCCAATGAATTCTTTGCTAACTTACTTGTTTCCATTTGATGATTTGATAATTTATGTTTAAATCTACTTATTATACGTCTCAAATAGGGCGCTTATTATTCCCCTTTAACCGTTGTTTTGTATCAATTTTGCAATCATTCGGTGTTTCGCCGGAGGCATGATTACAAAATTCGCTGCACATACTTCCCCTATCCGACATATCTCCTCCCAATGCCGGCCCCATTGCGCGGTAACGCAATGAAAAATCGATAACGCTAGCTACTTGCTAATTCAGGGCTTCCTGCGTGGTAGTCTGAACCGATTTCGCCTTCAATGACTTTTGCCAGAAGAAGAAAATGATAAATAATACAATTAGTATCGCAGGAAACGAGACCATTTTGCTCAACGCGTCCTGGCCGGTAGCAAGTTCCAATGCAGAGTCTGTGAGTCCGGCAGCCGCATTTTTTTCGCGGGCTCCATCTATCCAACCACCGATAATGGGTTGAAAAATCGCTGTGGAAAACATGCCGACACCGCCGATTACAGACATCCCCAGCGCGCCGCTGAGGGGAACCCGCTGTGCTGCGGAGCCCACCATGACGGGCCAGAAAAAGCAAACCCCCAAGGCAAATATTACCGCAGCAAAATACGCCATGGGTCCGGTAACGACACTAAAGAGGTAAATGCCAATGGTTGCGAAAATAGCACTCCCCAACAGTACGCCTGTCTGTCCCAGTGCTTTTACTACCGGACCGGCAAAAAACCTACCCACTGCCATCAGGCCCGTAGTCAATGCCAGAATCAGCATGCTATCCGCTCCGCTGTGGCTCATGATAATGGATACCCACTGCTGCGGTCCAAACTCGCTGATTGCGGTAAGCGCCATACAGAAAAACAAAAAGAGAAAAGTGGGTGTAAGCATTGCCTTAAAATTCTGTGCTAACGAAGTCGCACCTTCCACTTTGGCCTTGGGGAATGTCTTTCCATAAAACAATATGACATAGATGAGGGTAGGGATCATCAACACCCACATCTGGGTTTGCCATTGCTGGAAAAAGCCGCCCATATCGGTCATGAATTTAGAGATCAGCGCACCAAGCAGGATACCTCCGGGAAACCACATATGGAATCTGCTCAGCATTTTGTTCATCTTAATGTGGTTGTCCGAATACATGTCTGCGATCATCGGATTACAAGCAGCCTCGGTACAACCATTTCCAAATCCAATGAACAAGGTTGAAATCAGCAGGCCCGTATAACCTCCCGAATAAATGGTCAGCAGAATTCCCAATGTGTGTGCCACAAAGGCCACCCGCATGATATTCCTAGCGCCGAAGGAATGGTATACCAACCCACCGATGATCATGGAAATCGGAAATCCCAAAAACCACATGGAATTGATAAAACCGAGCTGTTCAGCCGTCAAATTGAATTGCTCGCCCAACTGGGGTAGAATACCCGCCCGGATGGCAAATGTAAATGCCGTCGTAATAAGCGCGAAACAAGATCCATTGAATAAAGCACTTCTGTTAACGTTTTCGTTCATTTTTTGTGAGTTTTTTAATTGGTTAATATTATCATTTCTTTACGCTTTCAACCCGGCTCATCACTTTCAACCGGGCCGCTGATTCAAAATCCGCACGAAAGATACCTATTAATCGGTAAAAAACCACAGTCGTTTTGTCAGCTCCGCAGTTCAAAGAAAAATCATTGCCTTGTAAGTCTATAACCGCTAGGCGGGGGTATCTTCAATCCAAAGGTAATCTTCGGATCTTACACTTCCGTCCTGCGCTTTCCTGCTTAGTAATGGACCCCGTGCCCCTCGCAAATGGAAGGCCGAATAAAAAATCTTGTTAAAAGTACATTTACTAATTTGTATTTTAGCGACCTAACAATTTATAAACAATAAAACAGCTATAGGTAGCTCCTGAACTGGAGCTATTTAAAACAAACACGGATGAAGAAAACAGAACTGAGAAGCAACGTTGCCAAACTATTTGCTGCCTTTGGATTCCTCCCTATTGCATTGTGCCTGCTTCAATGTACCCATCGCCATGCTACGCTGAAATTGAAAAAAGATGCGCACATCATGCTGATTGGAAACAACCTGGGATCTCGGATGATGAATTACGGCTATTTTGAAACGGAAATGCAGCTCCGGTATCCAGACAGTCTCTTATATATCCGTAATATGAGCGATGGGGGAAATACCCCCGGATTCCGGCCCCATTCAGGCAGGCCCTCCCCTTGGGCTTTTCCCGGTGCCGAGCAGTTCCAGACAGAACAGGCAAATGACCCCGATATGCAGGGCCATTTTGAGACACCCGAACAATGGCTTACCCGGCATAGAGCCGATATCATCATCGCTTTTTTCGGCTCCGTTGAATCGTTTGATGGCCCTGAAGGTGTCCAGCGCTACAAAGACGAACTTGATGCTTTTGTAAAATATACGTTGCAGCAACGCTATAACGGCGTATCTACACCGCAGTTAGCCCTGGTATCGCCGATTGCATTCGAAGATCTTTCCGCGAAATATGACCTACCCAATGGCAAACGCGAAAACGACAATTTATTGTTGTATACACAGGCGATGAAAGCGGTAGCAGACAGCAACCAGGTTCTGTTCGTGGATATGTACACCCCCTTCAAGAAACTGTTTGACAAGGGCAACCGGCAGTGGACAATCGATGGCCTGCAGCTCAATGATGAAGGATATAAAAAGTTTTCGCTGCTGTTGGCCGATGCCGTTTTCGGCAAAAAGAAGGTGAAATACGACTCCCACCGTGCGCTCGTTCACGCAGCGGTTATGGAAAAGAACTGGATGTGGCATAAAGATTTTAAAATGCCCAACGGTGTCCAGGCTTATGGCCGCCGCTATGACCCATTCGGGCCCGATAATTACCCTGCCGAAATCGCCAAGATCCGCGAGATGACCGCCATCCGGGATGAGGCGATCTGGAAAGCCCTCAAGGGCGAACGGATGAATCTGGACAGCGCGGATGCGTTGACAACCCAGCTACCGGAGGTGAAAACCAACTATGTCCCCAACGGAAAGGACGTGCCGAGATACCTATACGGTGAGGAGGCACTCAGCAAATTCCGGATGGCACCTGGCTACGAGATTGAATTGTTTGCCTCCGAGGAAGAATTTCCCGACCTGGAGAAACCCATGCAGCTGTCTTTCGATAACCGGGGGCGCCTTTGGGTAGCTACCATGCCTACCTACCCGCATTGGAAGCCCGGGGACCCCAAGCCCAATGATAAAATACTCATCTTCGAAGACACGGACAACGACGGTAAGGCGGATAAGCAGACGATCTTCGCCGACAGCCTACACCTACCCGTGGGGTTTGAGCTCGCCCCCGAGGGTGTATACGTTTCACAGGGTACCGATTTTGTTTTGCTGAAGGATACAGACGGCGATGGGAAAGCGGACAAAAAGGAAGTCCTGCTGAGCGGATTCGACGACCACGACACGCATCATGCTCACCATGCATATACGGCCGATCCATCGGGGGCCATCTACATGGGTACCGGTGTATTCCTGGCCAGCGACATTGAAACCCCCTATGGTACGGTGCGCACCACCAATGGAGGTTTTTTCCGTTACGACCCCAATCGGCGCAAACTGGAATTTGCACAGCTTTCGGTTCCGAACCCCTGGGGCATTGCGTTCGACGATTGGGGTCAAAACTTTTATGCCGAGACATCGGGGCCTGCGGTAAGCTGGATGATGCCCGGGACGGTTAAACCGATATATGGCATCTTCACGCCCAAGTCAAGGAATCTGGTCGAGGAAGCCCATCAGGTACGTCCTACCTCCGGCTTGGAATTCATATCGAGCCGCCATTTCCCAGACGAGGTGCAGGGCGATTTTCTGATCAACAATACCATCGGCTTTTTAGGAACCAAAGAACACACACTGGAAGACGATGGAACGGGGTACAAAAGCCACCACCGGCAGGATCTGCTGCGATCCGAAGATCCCAATTTCCGACCCGTTGATCTGGAGTTTGCGCCCGACGGTTCGCTTTATGTGATCGATTGGCACAACGTGTTGATCGGGCACATGCAGCACAATCAGCGCGATCCGCTGCGGGACCATACGCATGGGCGTATCTACCGTGTTACCTACCCTTCGCGGCCGTTGGTGAAACCGGCCTATATCGCCGATGCGCCCATCGACACGCTGCTGGATAACCTGAAGCTTCCCGAATACCGCACCCGCTATCGCACCCGCCGTGAGCTCCGCGGACGGGATTCTTCGGAGGTGTTGGCACACCTGCGGACCTGGATTAACAAGCTGGACAAAAACGATCCGCACTACGAACACCACCTGCTGGAAGGCTTGTGGGTAAGCTGGGGCCTAAACCGTGTTGATCAGCCCCTGCTCCGCCGCCTCCTGCATGCAGATGACTACCGGGTGCGTGCTGCGGCTGTGCGTGTGGTACGCTACACCGGACACCAGGTTGCCGATCAGGCTGACCTGCTAAAGGAAGCTGCAGCCGATGCACACGGGCGCGTCCGCCTGGAAGCACTGGTGGCAGCATCCTGGCTGGATAAAGAACCCGGACTTGCTATTCTCGAAGAAGCGGCAAAAAAACCGTTGGACGACTGGATGTCCGACGCCTACGGCGCTGCATTTGCCCGTTTGAACGGAAATGTCCATCCGGCCGGTGAAGAGCACACAACGGCTACCGATTTAACAGGGAAAGACCTTGAATGGTATAAAAAAGGACAATTGCTCTATGCGCAGGATGGATTTTGCGTGACCTGCCATCAAGCAGACGGAAAGGGTCTCCCCGTTTCCGGGTTCCCGCCCCTGGCGGGCAGCCCTTGGCTCGACAATGACGAGCGGTTGATCAAACTGACGCTGAATGGCCTGCAGGGCCCCATGGAAGTCCTTGGTCACAGCTATCCCGGACAGGTACCCATGACACCCTTTGCGGGTCTGATGAACGATGAAGAAGTGGCCGCCGTACTCACGTACGTAAAAAACGCATTCGGCAATAAAGGTACGCCCGTGGATCCGGAGACCGTAAAGACTATACGGGCTGCGATAGCCGACAAAAAAGGATTTTATACCCCGGATGAATTGCTGAAAGAGCATCCGTTGAAGTAAGTAATCCAAAAGCCACGGATGCACGAATGGTCACCGATAATCGGTGTTTATTCGTGCATCCGTGGCAAAAAATTATCCGTGGTCTACGCTAAGCGAAGTGCGACCGCAAAAACGAGATCCCTTTGACGGCGATTGCCTCGCGCGAGGGCTCGAAGTTGCGCCATATAGAGGCCGCTTTCGCGATGACCTTAACCGCTGGCGTAAATGACTCGATCACCAAACTGCCCGTATAATCGACTTCTTTCAATGCCTCCCGGATCCCTACCCAATCGATGTGGTCGTTCCCCGGCGCTCCCCGGTCGCAACCGCAGGCATGTACGTGGAACAGGTGTTTCCCCGCTTTCCGGATCGCCGCTGCCGAATCTTTCTCTTCAATATTCATATGGTACGTATCCAACAGCAAGCCTACAGCTTCGTGATCTACCGCCTGGGTCAGTTTCAGGGCCTGCTCACAGGTATTGATAAAGTCGGTTTCGTAACGGTTTAAAGGCTCAATCGCTAATTTCCTTCCCAAATCACCCGCACGGGCCGCCAGTGTCTTCATGTGCTTCACGACGATATCCCATTGCGCCTTGTAATCGTCGTCCGTGGTCTGCTCCGCACGGCCCACCGTAGAATACAAGGGTCCAACCAACACAGGGCAATCCAGCAGGACCATCGTTTCCAAGACCTGGCTGATGTAATCGATAGAATTCTGCTGTTCTTCTTTGGTGCCGCGCAGATCACGGCCGGGTCCCATTGCCGCACAGATGGAAGAGCAACGTAAACCGTTGTCGTCCAATGCCCGTTTAATCAGATGCGGATCGATATGGGATGCATCTTCCAATGCAATTTCGATCGCATCGCTTCCCCAATCCTTAAATTGCCGGATAATATCGATGCTTTCATTGGTAAAGGGAGAAGTAAGTAAGAAGGTGTTGACGCCGATTGTTAACATGTTGTCTTTTATTAGATGGAAATTTAAATATACTACGCATACGCGTTGTTATTCTGCAAGCCTGTAATCTGCAGGGAACTTACCTTTTTTGAAACTATCAAAGCCGAACATGGTCGGTTGATACGGAGAAACAAATGCAACATCTGCCTTTTCCGGGACCGGTTGCCCCACCGCCCAAAAACAGGCATTCACCAGTAATCTCCGCAAATCTTCGTTGACCAAGTCTACCGAAGCACCCATCGTCGTTGCAAAAGCCTTTCCTTCCTTCCCCCCTTCAAGGGCATACGTCCTTGTCCAGGCTACGGGCAGTGCCTCCTTGTCTTCGTTGACGGGCGCGTCGGCAGTCATCCCACGGGTGGACTGCCCATACACCAGCACTTCTGCACCTTCGAGTGCTCCAACGGTGTATACATCCGTGGGTACCCAAATATCGGCTACACCATTCAATAAGGGGTCTGCCACCGCTGCCTCGTTGTTCACGCCACGCGTACCCTCTTTGCCGTGATCACCATGGTGGTCCACCCACGTTTCCCCAAGGACCAGCTTACCAAATCCCTGTTCCCATCCCGGCACCGTACTCTGAAAATCGTACTTCGCATACGGATCGCCCGGATTTTTTGCATAATGAAATGCGTGCGTGGCGGTACGCAACCCGATAACGGGCTTTCCTGCTTTTAAGTACGCATCGATGTAGCGCATCTGATGGGGAGGCAATTCGCGGAAACGGGTAAAGATCACCATCAGATCAGCCGATTCCAAGTTCTCCAGACCGGGAATATTGGACGGTTGATTCGCGTCGATTTCTCCCGTTAAGGAATCTATGGAGAACAATACCGTGCACGTAAAGCCAAACCGTTTGGCCAATATCTGAGCCAGCATGGGCAACGCCTCTTCCGACCGATATTCCTCATCTCCACTGATAAAAACAATGTTCTTGCCTTTTCCCGGGCCTTCCTTGCCCTGATAGGTCACCCATTGTTCCTGTTCAGGTTCCTTTTGCCCCGGAGCGGAGGCGGTACCCGAACAAGCCACAAAGCCGCACACGGCGATGAGCAAAAGGAGTGACAACGTTTTCTTTTGATGGTTCATGAATAATTGGTAATATAGTTATACAACGGTTCTAAGATAATGAATTACCTCCTGAATCTCGTACTTAAATCAACATTTACACTTATAAGCCACAGATGCACAGATAAGTACCTGTTATCCGTGGCTATCTGTGCATCCGTGGCTATTTTTAAGTCACCTACTTGCCGTACGCTGCAAAAAATCGGCGATCTCGTCCGATCGGTCTAATATCCGCACCGTGACCTCGTATTCCCTCCGCTCGCCCGGTTCCAGCAGAATGAGCGAGCCCTCTTCCCGGGCTTTTGCCTGGCCAATCGGCGGGTGGGTACCCGGTTCCAGTCCTACCACACATTCTCCCGGCCCCCAATGCTGCCAATTCGTTAACCAAGGTAACTGTGCTTTGTTGAATTCAATCGACAGTGCAATACCGATGCGTGGATTATGGATTCCGCAGTAACATTTCCCATTCGCATCGGCATCTACATCGATAAATGCCGCCTCCTCACCACTGCCCACGTGATCCTTCAGGGGCGGGCTTCCTTTCCGGAAGGGTTGTCCTTCACGGAAGATCTTTGCCCGGTCTTCCCCTTCACGTGAAACCCAAGGCCCCCGCCAGCAGATGTCTACACCTTCATCGACCAACGGCCATCCCAGGTTCATGTGATAAAGCAACATGTGAGGAGCCGGTGTGTTGCCATGGTTGACTACCTCATCGTGGATGCGGATAGCAGGATCACCCAGCGTTCCTGAAATCGTGCGTTTCAATACAAGCTGTGTACCCAACGGCTGAGATTGCTTAATGATTCCCGTGATCTGCATGTCCATGCGACCTGCGCGAGGATCTGGCTGGATAATGGATTCAATCGTAGCGGGCAAGCCACTGAACTGGCTGTGCAGTCCCCGCTGTCCATACGCGTCCGACTCCGGCCCACCTACATGGTCCAAGCCGCAGGTAGTCAGCAATCCGCCGCCAAATCCATTCAGCCATTCGATTCCTCGGTATCCAGCTGGGCTGGGCGCCACAACCCCCAAATGGCTGATCCATGCGAGGCTATGGGCATTGTAAAATGCATCCGCAATATCAAGTCCGCGGTCAATGACCACTTTATACCGAAGTCCTGTCCCGGTATTCACCCATGCAATACGGGTGCCTTTTCCGGGGCCGTTGTCCAATATTGCGGTTTCTATTCCGCCCACCTGCAACGGATTTGACACTTTATGGTTCCAGTCCACGCTTTCTCCTGTTATTTATCCTGATAAACCGGGTTATTTTCATTTCCACCCGACATGAGATACGCCATTAAATCTTTCAGCTCTTCTTCATTCAACACATTCAATGTTCCCGGAGGCATGGTAGATACTTTAGCCACCCGTACTTCCTTCACATCACTCTTGGCTACTTCCTTCAGTACCTGTGGGGCATAAGGATTCTGGGATACCGAATACGTATTTTCGTCTTCGCTAATTAATCGACCCAGTACAGATGATCCATCTTTCAATACAAATACTTTGGACTCGTATTGATCGGAAATTTCGGCATTCGGATCAATAATCGCTTCCAGCATATCGCGAACCGAAAAGCGTGTTCCCAGTTGTGTGAGATCCGGGCCGATCGCCCCTCCTTCTCCACCCATTGTGTGGCACGAGGCACAACGCACGGCAGCAAACAGTGACTTACCCTGCTCAAAATTCCTTTTTCCCTTATCTCCTTCAACCACCTTCTGCGCTTCGTCCACCTTCCATGCCCTGCCGGGGCCTTTGGGTGGCACGATATTTTCAAGCAAATCTTTGCCCGATGCTGCGAGGAGCGAATCGCCCGAGATCGTATTGTAGTGGTCAAATTGATCTTTAGGCACTTTTTCAAGGGCTAACTTTCGTGCCGCATCGATAAATCCGATGTAACTGTTTCCACCTTTATATCCAAACGCGTTATAAAACCATTTGAAATAACGCTCGTACAATTCGGGAGTCCATCCCTCGGAAGCTTTGCTTAGCGCAGTCGCGTAATAAATCTGCTGGGCGGGTGGTGTTCTCGCCAACATACCTGCGATATCCATACCGTACTGCGGATTGCGTAAGATCAAATCCGATGAACTGGTTAATGTTGGCATCATCGTCGTCGAATCGTCTTTGGCACTATCCAATAATGCTAACGTCCTTTCCACCGCGTAAGGTGTACCGATCTGAATTAATAGTTTGCTAAGCTCCCGGTTAAGTGCATTATCGGATGAGGGATATGCATCTGCAAAATAAGCAGCCAATTGGTTGGCTATCTCAGGTTCCGGCTTGCCCATCCGATACAGCGTCACTTCAAATGCCCGCAACAGCCCTATTTTATTGTCCTTCGATATCCGGTTGATATCAATAGTCATTAGCTTACGCAGCATGATCGACTGCAATTCGGGATGTCCCGATCTTGCCATTGCGGTCATGGCATGCGTTACCGTCCGGATATTCCGCTCGCGGAACACCTTTTTTCCCCACAACTTGAGCGGCTGGTGCCTCAATGCGGTGATTGCCGCATACCGGATGTACCGATCGTCGTGATTCAGGTATGGCCATACTTCCTCGACCACATTGGCATCGGGGCCTTTCTCGAAGTAGCTTTCAATTTTCCTACGGATCGTCAGTTCTTCGGTGATATCATCCTTCTTGCCCTGCGTTTCTTTTACCTTGTCCTGATTTTTATAGGATACCCGATATAAGTCGGATTCCAGTCTGCGTCCGCCGCTAAGAAAATACAGCGCACCATCCGGACCGATCTCGCCATCCGTAAGGGGTAAGGGCGTACCGGAAAGAAATTCCTCCGCTTTCGCTTGGTAGCTCGCACCGTCACGCTCCAATTGTATAGCGTATATGATACCGAAACTCCAGTCAAAGGCTAACAGACTGTTACGGTACTTATCGGGAAATTTAGCCTTCCCGGTATACAGCAGGTTCGTAGGTGATCCCTGTCCGATATTGATCAACGAGGGAAGTTCGTCCGGATAATAGGTGGGCCACTTGCTATTCCCTGTACGCCAGCCGAATTCCGCTCCCTTTGCAACGTGCAACACGCGGGTTGGCCGGTACCACGGCATTCCAAAATCCCATTCCATGTCCGAATCGTAGGCAAACAGTTCCTCGTCATCATTAAACGCGATATCAAACGTATTCCGGAAGCCACCTGCAACTAATTGCCAATGCTGTCCCAGTGAATCGGTTTGGGCAATCCAACCTCCAGGTGCCATGCGGTCGGTCGCGTGCCCCCTAGGATCTTTAATTTGTTGGAAAACATTGTCTTCGTCCCAGTTGGAGGGCAATAAATAGCTGTCCATCTCGGGTACGTCGGTATGATTGCCGCATACGAGGTATAACGACTGCCCATCCGGGGCGAGGATGATGCTGTGCGGTCCATGTTCGCCTTCTCCATCAAATGACTTCAACAGCTTAATCTCATCAAACTGATCGTCGTTATCTGTATCCCTCAACCGGTACAAACCACTGCTTTTTTCAAACTTTTCATCTCCCCGGTGATTGACCATCACATAGAGGCTGTTGAATGCCCAGAGCAACCCCTGTGCATAGCCCATCCCCACTTTGGTCTGTGTCGTATCATCCTTCCATTCATCGCCAGGGAGAGCAAGGCGCTTAGGCTCAGCCGTCAGCGTATCGGCACCGATTTCAGGAATATCGATCCGGTACAACGACCCATACTGATCCGAAGTAATCATTCGCCCCTTGTCGTCAAAGGTCATTGCTACCCAGGATCCCTTTTTATTTTCTGATGGGCTGTACAGGTGCTCTACCACAAAATCCGGTGCAACGTTGATTTTCTCCACTTTGGGCTTCAATGTTACCTGTTCTGTTTCCTTGTTCTCGGTTTGGCAGGCCGAAGCCAGTAGCAATACTGCGACCGCTGCTGCTAAACCGGGTCTTTTGTTCATGAAAGTTTGCATATATATCTGTTAGTCCAATTGTTTGTGCGAATGTAAGGATTCAATAGCCGGTTCGGATGTAAATAAATAAGAATCAAGTCTTCTGAACTGACGGAAGGATCCTGCTTAAGTCGCAGTACAAACGCACTTATCGGGTTACAATACGTATAAAACCATTCAGCAGACACTTTCTTGTCGTCGCTTGCAACCCTACTCAATATGTTTGTCTCGTTGTATAGTCTATTCAGCGCCATCGTTGGAGGCTGGTATTCCAATTTATTATAACTGGTATACCGCAATAGTACTGCCTTTTGGATAAAAAGGCAACCTGTGCTGTCCTGTGATATGGGCAGCAAACCGTCCCTTACCAACTAGCCTGTTGAATAACGACGGGCCCCAGCAAGCCTGACCTGAGTAGCGGTGAATCTGCCCCATAGTGCCGGTAGGTGGTAAACGTGTACCGTTTGCTAGGTCGCGGTTTTCCCGTCACCAACCAATCGGGCCAGCCGTTTTGATCTATTCCGTCGTCCGGCAGCCGTTCGTCCCCTATCAGGCGGTTCGGCCACAAATTGGTCACTTCAATTTCCAGCACGTTCTGTTTGTCCTGAACCAAGTCACCAATCGCAACCTTCCACGGTGCCGTCCATACCACACCCAACGGCTTTCCATTCAGCTTCACCCGGGCGATGTTACAGACCTCACCGAGATCGAGCCACAGTTGGCTCTTGCCGGTTACCGATTGGGGTAGATCAAATGTTTTGCGATAGACGGCTGCTCCCGAATAGTATTTAATACCTTCATTGTGCAGGGTCGTCCAGTCAGCCAGCGTATCGAAGGTAGTATTTGCCGGTCCACCCCATTTGGGATCGAACGAAACTTCCCAAGGACCATCTAGCCGGAATACGGTTTCATAATCCGCAAAATTGGTACGCTTGTCCGAATCATTGGCCGCCTGTCCGGACGGGAAAACAATAAAATAGCTTTGATACGGCTCAAACGTCAATGGAATCGATGTGGTACGTTCTGAAACCGTGTAGACCGGCAGCGGACGCATCGTTCCCGATACAGGATCCCACAACTGCGGTGCCCCTCTTGTACTGCGGAACCGGGCCGCTGTCTGGATCAGGCTGTCCGTACGATTGGCAACAAAATAACAATCCCAATCCGGCCCACGACGGTGTGTATACCGTACAGAACCGTCAGATTCAAAATCCGGCACAACATCCATTCCACTCAGAATATCGGCAACGTGCTCGTAACGCGGATATAGCCTGTCAAGATCACGGCTGAGCGTACCTCCCCAATGGATCGCACCTTTTCCATAGGCAAGGCGTTGGGGCTGTTGGGGGATGACGGACGTACCCCACATCTTACCCGCTAACTGCCGCACGGCTTCGTCGCATTGCGGATAATCTGATAGGCTGGGCGATTGCGAAGGCGGTAACCCGACAACGACAGCACCTTCTCGGACCAATGTGTCGATCTTTGCCAGCAAGGCAGGAGTGATTGTATGGATGTGCGGCATCACCAGGATGCGGTAGGAAGCTCCTCCCGGGAAAACTATCCGATGATCTTTTACCGCTGCTTTATACAATTGGCTTGGTGCACAGGCATCGAAGTTATAGCCCTGGCGATCGGGGATCGTATCTCCCAGGATTGTTGAAGCGGGCGGCAGAAACACATGAGGTGCACCCTCGGGTGCCAAATACAGGATATCTGCCACTGTATTGCCCTGCTGCAGGAGGAATTGCGCCCGTGCCAGGTATTGGTGGTAAGCGCCAACCATGGGCCACCAAGTTTGGTTACGGTTCCATTGTACCCCGTAGGGCCCCATGGTCATTCCCGGGCGGAGCGAGTCGGGCAGGTGCTGATTCTGAAAGGTGTGGAATACCAGTTGGTTCAACCCTGCGGCCAGTGCCCAATCGGTCTGGTTCTTCATTTTTCCGGGGTACAACTTCCACCCTTCGTTGTTCTGCGCCGTAAACGCCTCTGCAGGTACACGAGCCTGCCCGTTCACGTGCGCAATCGACGTTGCTTCGATGACGCTAAAAGACGCATCAAAGCCAAAGCCCCTGCTCCAGAACTCCGCCATCGGCACGTCGGCCACTGCTCCCAGCTCCAAATCAGCCGTGGGATTCATGTCGTAGGGCTCAATTGATAACGTGAGCCCATGCCGTCGTCCATACGCCTTGATATGTCCGGCATGATTTTCAAGGACAAGCTCCTGTGCGGTTTGCCGCAGATCCCATAGAAAACGCTCGCTTGTTTCCATACTTTCCACGACATTGCCCGCATAAACCGGAAAAAACGGCAACGGGTCGTAACCCCGGCGTTTCCGGAATTCTTCCCGGAACCGGGGCGTCCAGTTTTGTGCCCCCATTTCCCAGCTGTCCATGTGCAGTCGTTTCAGACCTCCCGGCAAATGCGGTTTCGTTCCCCCTATTTTTTTCAGCAGCGTTCCGACATAGCGATCTAAGTGTGCGTTTAGTGCCACCGTATCGAATTTATCCGATTCAAATCCCAATCCCGGAACGGGTGCAGGGCGGGTAGTTGCCCCATTGTTCCGCGACACAAATCGCATGATCGTCCAATTTCCCGGTGGCACATCCCAGGTAAGCGTACCCTGGGCATCCATCTGATCGGTCAGGTCGATGATCTCCCGTTTTTGGATCGGCGAACCGGCGGTAGTATCATAACCTGCCACCTGCAGCAGATGGGGTTTTACGCCGGGTAATGAGGTAAAGGGTGCCCGGTATACCAGTGATTTCTCATCGATTCCTTCCACATGCGCGGGGTCTGCGGGCGTCGGAAAAGCCAACACGGCCACATCCTCGTAAAACGCATTCCATGTCTCACGCATTGCCGGCGTGAAGCCCCCCTCGCCAAAGTACGGTTTATGTGGTGGGGGCACCGGCAGGGACACACGCTGTTTGCTACCACCGGAAAGGGTTACTGTACTGGCAACCAAATGCTGCATGGATTGCTCGGGGCCGACCCAGGGGCCACCGCTGCCGGTCCATCCCGGACCGACACCCAGCGTGATTTCTATGCCCAGCCGTTCGGCTTCTTTGACCGCATGAGCAAACAGACGCTGCCATTCGTCGCTCAGAAAATCGACGTGCCCCCTTGGTACCCCGACGTTGACTTCCAGAAAAATCAGGCTTTCGATCCCCGCGGCTTTCATCGATTCCAGGTCTTTGGTCATGGCATCCTTGGAGAGGTTGCCGTCCATGAAATACCAATACACACCCGGACGGGCGGTAGTAGGCGGATTCAGGAATCCTTTCCTCAAATCATCGATTGGATCGTCAGAAGGCACCTCTGTAAATCCCCAGCCTAGCACAGCTGCGCATACCAGGCCACAAACCTTTAAAAGTAGCTTATTGAACTGCATGATATGGTGTTTTATTTGATTGCAGGTTCCATTCTGTTTTAAACACATAGGTCCCGGATCCTACCTTGAAAACCGACTGATTACCCTCTTCGCCCGCGTACTCGATACCCTGGCTTTCCGAAACCTCCTTGCCCCTTTCTACAGGCTGGCTGCCCTGACGATGCGGAACATAAATCTTAGCCTGTGTATTCGGCGGAATACAAACCTTCATTTCCAGTTCGTCGGCCGACTGATTCCAGGCCACCTCAATGGGGCCATAGGGAGAATCGTAGCGGCCGCTTGCAGCAGGTAACCCCGCAATGATTGCCGGACGTATCTCAATTGACTTAAATGCCAAGCCGTCCTCCGCCGACCGTATTCCCAGTAACCCGCTATACAGCCATTCCATAAGATGGCCCAGCATCATGTGGTTGTTGGATACGAACCGCAATGCGGCCCACGATTCGGTCAGGGCAGTGGCTCCCCGGCGAATCTGGTACCCATAGCCCGGCACATCGTCCCGATTATTCATCTCATAAATCAACTGAGAGGCTCCCGCGTTTTCCAATGCGCGCAGCAGATAACGATAGCCCACATCGCCGGCCGTCAGTGCCCGGCCGTTGCTGACGATGCTGTCTACCAGATTTTGCTCGACCCGCTGCTTCAGGGCACTGTCTACCAACCCCAGGTACAACGGCATGGCATACGATGTCTGGCTACCCGTTGCATACACGGCGTGTGTTTTGTCAAAATATTTCGCATTGAATGCAGATCTGATACGATCTGCCAGCAGCTGATAACGGGCGCTATCTTCCTTAAGCGCCAACTGCCCGGCTATCCGGGCCATCAATGCAGCATCGTAATAATAAATTGCCGATGCCGTCAGCCCAATGGGCGTAAGCTGCGAAACGCCCGGGGCAGCGGGCCCCAGGTCAAACCAATCCCCCAATCCGTGCGAAAGCAAGTGGCCGTCTGCCTTGGTTCCGAGGTACGCCAGGTACCGCGTCATCATCGGATACGCGCGTTCCAGCACCGAGTGGTCTCCATACCACTGGTACAGATACCAGGGAATAATGATGGCCGCGCTACCCCACTCCGGCGAATCCCGGAAACCACCCTCAAAGGGCACATATTCGGGTACGATATCCGGCACCAGACCGTTGTCCAGTTGACTTTCAAGCATGTCATCTACAATCTTGCTATAAAGGTTATAACAATCGTAATTGTACCGGAGGGACGCGCCGATGAGGTGCGTCTGTTCCAGCCAACCCAGCTTTTCCCGGTGGGGGCAGTCGGTTGCTACACTGGCCAGGTTGCTTCGTATACCCCACCGGATCAATTCATTAATCTGATTGAAAAGCGGATTTGAACAATTGAATACTCCTACTTCCGGCGCGCTGTTCCGGGTATGCAGCATCGTCAGCCGGATTTTATCCCTGTCCAACTTCTCTTCACTTTCAACCGTCACCAATGCATACCGGAAACCGTAGTACGTAAACCGCGGCTGCCAGCTTTCATCGCCGGTTCCTTTTACGATGTATTCAAAATAATAGGGCGAACCGGAAGCTCCCTGATAGGGCAGTCCGTTGTCATCCAATATCTCGGCCGGTGTAATCCGGATTTTATCCCCTTTTTTTCCCTTGACGGCCAACCGGATGATGCCAGAGGCATTTTGTCCAAAATCGTATAGCAGGGAATCCGCACCTACTTCGGTCATCTGCGTTGGTTCAAAAACTTCCATCACCTTAAGCGGGTAATCCCGTTCCGGCTCCATGCTCCCCGTTGGACCGTCTACCACCTGCGCAGTTTTCCAATTTGTCGCTGGAAACCCGGCCATGTTCCACCCCGGTTGCTCCCGTGTCGCATCGTAGTCTTCCCCACCGTAGATGCTGCTGAAGGTGATGGGCGATTGAGCTGTGCGCCAGGTACCGTCCGTACCGATCGTTTCGGACGTTCCATCGGTATACCGGATGAGGAGTTTTGCGCGGAGCATGGGGTATCCCTCCGCCCTGACCAATTTGCGGTACCGCTCCCGGTTGACATAGCGGAATCCCGTACCCACCACAGCCCCCAACACATTTTCTCCCTGCCGCAACTGTTCTTTTACCGAATAGGTATTGTATAGACACCGCTTTTCATACGTTGTCCATCCAGGAGCGAGGAAATGGTCACCTATGTTTTCCCCGTTGAGGGAGGCCTCGTAATGCCCCAAACCAGAAACGAAGAGATAGGCTTCTGCAACCGGTTTGTTTAAGGTAAACGATCTACGGAAATAGGGAATGACCGCCCGTTTGACCGCCTTCTCGCCCAGGTTGTCGCCATTGCCATGCACGCCGGGTACGACGTTCAGTTCCGGCGGCAAAGATTCATACCCGATCCATTTGCTATCCTCCCATTCGGATGCATGGAGAATGCCGGTTACAAATGAAGCAGCGGTACTCCAGGGAGTAACCTTCCCATCCTGATCCCAGATACGTACTTTCCAGTAGTACGTTTTCCCTGAAGTCAGCGGAGAACCCTGATAGGGAATAAAATGTTGCTCGTCAGAAGGCACTTTTCCCGAATCCCACAGCAGGGAATCCTCCCCCTCCAAAGCCTGGTCAGACATCGCCAGTTTGATCTGCCAGGCGGTCTGCCTGACACCCCGTTCGACGGATTCCAGTTGCCATCCAAAGCGGAGTTGTTCCGCTGTGATGCCCGTCGGTATCTCTTTACTGTCTACATTCAGTTTAACGGGAAGTGTAGGGTGTGAAAAAACTTCCCGTATTTCAAAATCTGCGATCAATCCATAGTCATACGTATCATACGCGCTGCCCGCCGGATACACGTGCGCATTGCGCCAATGCCATGGCGATACCATACCGGGCTGCGGATTTCCATGGTGCGGCCCCAGCGTATTCTTGAGACTACCCACCACAATGACTTCCAATTCGTTTTGTCCATCTTGAACACCTTCGTTTATCGCTAACTGATAAGGCGGATAATGTACATGCCCCACCTGCTTTCCGTTCAGCTTCACGAGAGCAGCGGTTCCCTTCCAGTCGGTAAGTTTCACCACATAACGCCGATCCTTCTTACCCTCAAAACGCTTGATATACGCAACCTCGTGTCCGTAAAAGGGCATCCCTTGATCCTTCCAGCTTCCCAACTTCAAAGGTGCGGCGGGCGAAATGCCCCAACCTTTGTTGAGCGAATGAAGTGAAAAATCGCCCAGGATGTATACCGGTTCGATTTCGGCATGGACACTCATCCGCATGGCCCGTATGGTCAAGGTGTTGTTTCCGATTTTGCAATATTGACCGATATCGAATACCGCAAAATCGTGATCCAGCCACCATTCATTCGGACGTGGCGAAACCACCTGACCGTTTACGGATACCTGCCAGAGGTGCGGCCGTTCAACCGCAGCCCTTAGCCCCGCAAGTTCAGTTCCGGCGGCTACCTGGAAATGGTAACTTGCCGTAAATCCCGTACCTTGCTTAAAGGTATCCCGTTGAATCGTTTGATCCTGGTATTGAACCGACGTATTCCAGGGATTACCGTCCGCAAATCCATAGTGCTTAAATACCGTATCTGCTGCATAAAAGGTATGAACGTCTTTCAGCAACGTATCTCCGATAGCCACGTCACAAAAATCGATTGTCAATACATTCGGCTGCAACCGTCTTACCTCACTTCGCGCGGATGTAATTTCACGTCCCGGCAACGCCGGGGCCTTCCATGCCGGATATCCGCTCTTTTGCTGGTTTGCGATCAGAAATAGCGCACTTCCTGCCGGGGGAAGGGTATAACGCAGCGATTGGTAAGCACCCGAAGCAATGCTTGGGAAATCCAGCACATCACCGGTTTCGGTGTCTACATAAAGCACCTGCCTGCCCTGCACGTCCACCGCGACTTCTTTTTCCTCATCCATACTGGAATTGACCAGAAACAGCAACTGTCCATCCTGCAGCATCCGCCTGTGGTGATACAGATGCGGTTGTATGAGTTTCTGATTGCTGAATACGATATCCTCCCGTAAAAAATGATCGCGGATTACCTGCTCATCCAGTTGTGGGAAGGTTTTTAGTTCGCTTCCTTTCTTTAGCTGTGCGATTTCCGCCGCTGCCGGTGTGCCATCAATGTATCGGATCGATTCAAAAAGTACTATGTTGCCTCCCTGCTTCGCAAATTGCAGCAGTAAGTCAAACGTGATCCGATCGATGTTTTCCATACCCGGTGGGATCACCACGGTACGGTAGTCGCGTTCGCCCACTACAAAACGGGCGTTTCGTACCTGACCGTGGTCTTTGATAATATTTTCAGACCCCAGGTCGTATTCAGCTTGTGCCCGTTCAAGCGTAGTGACAAACGATTGGAACCGATAGCCAATGGTATCCCTCCGGGGATCTGCGGATTGGTATGTGGAATACATCCAAGCCGATGTAGTCGGTTCAATCACCAAGATGTCATTCACCTGTTTACCAGCAGATAGTGCCAACGACAACCGGGCAAAATAGCGATTTTGCGAAGCATAGTAAGGCCACCAGGGGTTGTGGTAAGAGAAGGACTGTGGATAGTCGTATTTCCGCGCACCCACCAGTGTCATGTCGGCTAGGTGCTGATTGAGTGTGTTCACTCCCAGCACATATTCCCAGTCGCCCAGGCGTTTCATATCCGTTAAGGTAAGTTCCCATCCCCCACCTCCATAGGTTTCGCTTAACGTACGCTTCTGCCCCAGTTGATTGGCCACGCTGGCCAGTTCTTTGACGGCCCGGATGTTACCAAATTGTGCATTGGGACTTTCTTCGTTAAACTGATTGAACAGCATATCAATTGCCGGACGTTGGTGCCACGCATACATAGCCATGTTGTCACCGCCATGGTTGGGGTTCGGCCAGCCATGTTCCCAATAATGTCCGGTCCATTCCAGTCCCTTCTTTTCGGTATATGCATGCCAGGGCTTGGACCACCGGTCAATAAACAATTGGAGCAGCACCTGATAATAATTATGCCTGATTTTCCGCCATTCGCCCACCTCCTCATAGAGCGAAGGCAAATGCGGAACCAGGTCATATCCCCAGCGCTCCCGGAACCGGTCAAACAGATCGGGCGTCCAACGGATGTTGTCTCTTCCCTGCACCTCAATGTTGGGCTCGTCTGTAAAGATACCCGGAACGACACGGCCAAACTCTTTTCCAAAGGATTTCTCATACCCTTTCATGGTGACCTCGATGAATTTCTCTGTCACCCCCTTATGCAACAGATCCACATACGAGAATCCGGCGTACCAGGGAGATTTGCCGTAAAAAGCTTTTTTAAATAAATAATAGGTTCCGGGGCTGTCTGCATACCGGCTATGTTGATCTGAAATATCGATAAATCCATCGGGAGTCTGACGGAGAATGATCAGATAGGCATGTGTATCCAGGGGGATTTTTTTGGCTTTTGTCAAATTGAGCATCTGACCTTGGTTATAGGACTCCGGCATGGATGCCGGTACATGGCCGCCGGCGAAACCACTCGGATACGAGTTTTCGTCGTAGATCCATACGTCCAAGCCCAGTTCTTTCCCCTTGGCCACACTGTAAGTAAACAGGCGGTTCCATTCCGCTGAAAGGTAGGGAGTGACCAGCCCCGGACGGGGATGGATAAACACACCGCCAAAGGCATTGCGTTTAAATCCACGCATCATACTGTCGATGATGGATTCGGTGACATCGGTGTGCCATACCCAGAGCGGAGCGCTTCCAAAGGAATGATCCGGTTGCTTAACCGTACCGGTTAACTGTGCGATCGTGGTGATGTCTGCCTTCCGTTGTGCATAGCCAATTTGACCGAGTAACCCCACGGTTAAGGCCAACAGACAGCCCATCCATTTGGTATGTATGCGCATTTTCATGGTCCATCAACAAATTTTAACGGTTTCTATCTGAAGTAGTTTTCCCAATTTTTCAATTTTGCGGGCAATGTGACCGGTGCCGATGGCGCAGTGATGTGCCGGGCCGTAGCTGTTCCAATTTTCTACAAACCGGCGGGCACCGATCGGAAAACGGTAGCGGCTGTTTGTGTTTCCGATCTCCAGAATAGGTCCTGGCACCGATTCCGCCTCTGCCGTCAAGAAAAACAGTTTCCCGTTGCCATCTTCGACCACGGACAGCAAGGTAACCGGACCATACTTGACCGACATTTCAACCGACAGTCCATTGCCAACCTTGCCGTGGTATACCTGTAAGGGTTTTACCTTGATTTTCCCCTCTGCAATCCGGAAGTGCCCCGGACCATCGTGCCCCATCAACACCACGTCGTCATCGAAATCCATGGCATAGTATTCGGTAAACGAGCCTCCGGCACCGAAACTGTCCATTATTTTCATCGCCTGGGCATTCTTGATTTCATATTCACCCGCAACGGGGATCCCCTGGGCGGTCAAATACGTACTTCCCAGGATAATGGAGCTCATGGTATCTTCGTTTTCCGGCACACCACGCCCCTTGTAGTAATAAGCGAGTGATCCCAGTTGATAAGTAGCCACCAATTGATCGAGCGCCAGGGAGGTACGGGCAGCACGCTCCAACTCATAAAGACTGCAATCCGGCCACACATCAAACGCTTTTTGGAAATTCGCTACGCGTTCCCGGATCTGGTCGGGTGTAACTTCATTGCGAAGTGCGGAAAGCTCGTCTACTTCCAGGTGTTCGATATGCCCCCCGAAGGTAGCCAGTTGCAAGGTCATATCCGTATAGATATCCAGCATACCCGAATAGTAGGTACCCATGGCTCCCAACCGGTTGTGAGCCATTGTATTTGCTACCTTTGCTGCCAATACCCAATCCGCCACTTCTTGCCAGCATTCATCCTTTTCGTCCAATAAACCGGTTACCTGATAAAAACGGATTCCGGACCGGTTAAAAGCATTTGCCAGTTCAGGTACCGGACAAGCCGAACAATGGGCCAACCATTCGCCGGTCATATCGCGCCTGTTACGCAGTCCATTGAAATAAGCATAATCGATGGAAGCTTCAGGCGATAGGTTCAGCACGATGACCGGTACTTTGGCACGTTGTACAACCGGAAGCACCGTAGCAGACAGGGCATACGTGGTCACATACAGAAAAATGATGTCCACATCTGCCTGCCGGAAACGGTGACCCGCATCCATGGCTTTATCCACGGTATCAATCAGCCCCAAATTAATGACGTCGACGTCGTCGGCTTCCAGGCGTCCATGTACCTGTTGCAGGTAACCGAGCAAACGGGTCTTTAATCCCTCAAACTGATCCCAATAAACGTCAAGCCCTATGCCGAATAAGCCGATTTTCAAACGCATGAATGTATTGCTTTATACTGTTTACAACTGTTTATTAATAGGATGATCCAAAGCTATTTTTTATTATTATACCCATCCATATACGTTTTGACATTACGGATGTATATTTTGGACCCGACACGCATGAGGACGTGCCACGGCATGGCCGATTTCGGGAGAATGGCATCGCTATAAACCGGATCAACACCGGGTGTTACGCGTATAGGGGCAGCATTTAAATTAATTAAAGGCCCGCTGGCTGACTTGTTAGCCGGTAGTGTCCCGGTTGCAGTTCATACCGTAAAAACCCATCCCGCCCCGGTATCTCCTTCATGGAACCATACGATGTTCGATCAATTTGTTCGCTGGGAAGCAATTCTAATACGGCGACGCTATTGGGAGGTACACTTATTTCCAATTTTAGCCTGCCATCTTCACGCGACCAGTATGACCCGATAAGTCCCTGCGGTGAATGAAACGTGGCCCTGGCCCATGTCACATCGGTTGCGGTGGCCAAGGGGGGTCTGACGATAAACCGACGGAAACCGGGCACCTCTGGATCCCGTTTAATTCCGGCCAGGCCGTCGATATACCATGCGCCCGGATAGAGGTATGAACTATGCAACAACGAATGTCCCGGCAGGTCTTTTTCCCACATCTCCCAGATCGTCGTTGCCCCATTCTCTTTCATATAGCCCCAACTGGGATACGTGGTCTGTGACACCATACTGTAAATCAGATCGTTTCTTCCTGCTTCACGGAGTAACTTAAACAGCAGGGCTCCTCCGGTGATGCCCGTATGGATGTGCCCTTTCCGCACCTCTAGGATTTCCCGCTCAAGACGCTGCATTACCCGTTCACGTACTGCTGGGGGCGGTATTTCCGCCAATAGTGCCGCAGCAAGGTTAGCCATGGAACCATCTGCATAACTATCGTCTCCGGCATTGAAATACCGTGTATGTACGGCCTGCGCCGATGCACTCGCCTGCTGTTCCCATTGGTCCGCTTCGGCCACTTTACCCAATACACGTGCAATTTTGGCTGCTGTCCGTAAGTTAAACACGTAATACGCATTGTTCAGACACAACGTCTCTGGCTTATCGTTATTCATCCCTTCGGCCGTCGCATTCGGCCATAGCCAGTCGCCCAAAAAATCCCATTGACCACCGAAGCGTTGCAGCAGATTGTCTTTCGTGTGGGATTGCAGGAAACCGAGCCATTCACTGATGAGGTGGAAATTCGTTTCCAGCACCTGCTTGTCCCCGTGGTGCTGATACATAAACCACGGAAGTGTCACTACGATGCCACCCCAAGCGGGGCCTCCGCCCCCCCAATAGGTGGGGGCCGTATGTGGGAGCACACCGTTGTTCCATATCCTGCCACTGGTTACCGCTTTCCGGGCATGATTGGGATCCAACATGTTGCCTACCATGGGTTCCGTACCCTGCACATCCCGCCAATCTTGCATCCACTTGGTATAAAATGCTCCCAGTTGGTAATTGAACATACCTGTTTCGCTGGTGGCATGGGCGTCACCACCGTACCCCATCCGTTCCCGCTGTGGGCAGTCAACAATATAGCCGCCAAGCGAAAGATTTTCGAACGTCCAGCGGATCCGGTCGTATATCCAGTTCTGCAACGAATCCGAACATTCAAATTGACTGGCGTTCTGAAAATCCGTCCGCACCATCCATCCTTTAATATCTTGAATGGCAGGTTTGCTTTTTAATCCGCGTATGGTAATCCACCGGCCCGAACTGTAGTTGAAACGGTTACGGAAGGTACCTATACCCGATGCGCCCACTACATATGCGCTGTGGAGATTAAACGTCATGTCATCCTGTTGCCGTTCGGAATATTGAAACCGGATGGTATCTCCCGGTTGCCCGCTTACCTTGATTTCCGTCCAGCCCGCAAAGTTTACGCCCATATCTACCCGGTACGAACCATCTGGCCGGGCTTCGATGGCTACCGGTGTAATTTCATCGAACAGCCGGTTGCCTGCTACTAGCTGGGCAGATAATGCTAATGTAGTGGGATATTTAATAGCCGGATTCCAATCGGATTCGTCACATGCTAGGGTATTCCATTGTGGTAGCTCCTTACGGGCATCCCAGATTTCCCCGCCCATTTTCGCAAAATCCCATTTACCCAGCAACCGATTGGGGCTGGGATGCGTGATCCAGGAAGCATCGGTCGCGACAACAGCCATGGGCTTCGCTTCCCCAGAAGGAAACTCTTCGCGATAAATGGCTCCCTGGGCGATAACGATGGGTGTAAGGGGCCGGTCTTTTTGTAGGATATACGGAGGAAAGATAGACCAGGAGGTACCCAGCCATAGGGCGATGACGTTGGTTCCCCGTTTAAGCTGGTCCGCAATGTCATAAGCAACGTAACGGGCCCGTTTGGTGTGATCCGTCACCGCCGGAGCCAACACCTCATCACCGATACGCTCACCGTTTACATATAGCTCGTGATAACCCACCGATGCCACAAAAAGGGTGGCCTTCCGGGGTTTTTCGCTCAACTCAACCGTTTTCCGGAACCAAGGATCTGAGATGTTATTTTCGGGGGCCGCGGTGTTATACAATTCACCGCTTCCGATCCAGCTAGCCTGCCATTCACTGGCATCAAACAAGCCGGTAGTCCAAAACGCAGGTTCACTCCATGCCGATACAACTCCGTTTTCATCCTTAACCTGCACCTTCCAATGGTAAGCCCGATCGGATTGCAACGCCACACCGCCGTATTGAATTTGTTGCGTTTCATCTGAATCGATCCAACCACTATCCCAGATGTCTCCATTTTCTTTCTGCAGCAATTTTTCAGTCGAGGACACCAAAATCCGGTAGGCAGTTTGCCCCTGTCCGAAACCGGTTTTATCCGTCGCTTCCAGTATCCAACCCAACCGGGGTTGCGGCACATCTATTCCGGTCGGATTTTCAAGGTATTCGCATTGGAGGCGAACCGGTACTACCGAAGCCCTGGACTTCGACGCTTTAACATCCAAACAGGAACAGAAAAAAACCAGCAGGAACGGGAGAATTTGGAACTTATTCATCATATTTAAGGTTTGCCGCTGTGAAAACACGTGGTGCAAATTAGGCAGATTTAACATAACGGCTGTCCTGAACTGTTGGCTCAATCTTTAGTCCGTTACTCATAAGTTAACCTAGCCGTCGCCCGGCAATCCGTGTCGCTCACCAAACGGATCCAGCGGGCCTGGAAGGCTTCGGGGAAGACATAATCCATGTTTTCTCCGGCGGACACTTTCCAACGCCTATAATCTATCCACATACCCTGCCCTGTCGGGTCGGCCTGCAACGTAAACGTAACGTCTTTTTCGGAGTCATGCAAAAGACGAAGACTACGTTTCTCATAAAATGCCATGAGATAAGCATCCGACGGCACACCCGCATTGACTTGCGTACGATTCCAAGGCCCACCCTGGCCTACCGGCTTGCCGAGTTTCCAAAGATCATCGATGCCGCCTATCCACACGGCGGCATTGCCGTCATCGGCTACAACCAAGTGCTCACCGCTACCCTTTTTCAGCTGTTCGGGGTCGATGCCAGTCATTACAAGCATTCCCCGATAGGACGCATAGTCCTGAATGCCGTATGGATGGGACGCAATCGGTCTGATCTTGGCGAAACCATCTGCATTTTCTGCTGGAAGTTCGTAAAAGGTACCGTGGCAGGAAAATAAGTCACGTTCAGTAGCCACTTCACGGCAAATCCGCAGTTGACTTCCCTGGGTGGCTGCCGTATATTGAGTGGCCCCGAAAGGCAACCGCCAACGACGGCCCTTGTCATCCACAATCAGCACAGAAGCCTCGTCGATGGTCACTACCTGTTGGGGGATGGCAAAACGTTCACGGATAAAAGATTCGGTCGTATCGTCTGTTTTCCTCACCAATTTCAGGTGTTCGTTAAGCTCGTAATAGCCCGCCGCGCGTGATGTTCCATGGGTCACTGTCGTCGCCGCCAATCCCAATGCACGGCGGTCATTTCCCAATCCGTACAGTAACCCGCCTTTGTAGGTGGATTGAGAGATAGGACGCAACCCCGTAAAGATACCATCTGGATTGTTATCACGATCTTCTGCATCGGTATAACTAAACTGGAGCGAGAGCCGGCCAGGTTTATTCACCCGCGCACGAATCCATTCCCCACGATCGTGCCCCGTAAAAAAATGGGGAATACCACTTTTTGCGGGCACTGTTACCGTATTGAGCACGGTCCATTGGTCGGTACCTGTCGAATCCACTTCAAATGTTACCCTCACATGATGGTCGCTCCCATTTTTTATCCATGCCATGCGTTTGTGCCACCCGGCAAAGAGAAAAGGCTCTGAGGGGGTATTAGGGGTTACTTCCTCCTCCATCCAAACGGCACCTTCAGCAGTTGCGGGCCCCAATTCATCGGGCATGGAATACGAAGTAAACCATAAGTTGGAATTGGATTGTCCTGGCCCTTCAATGTCTCCTTTGGCTTTCCGCTTATTCAGAAACTCACGCTGCGCCGAGTCGTCACAACCAAACACCAGACCACCACCCCAACGGGTAAAGTCACCAATTACCTTTAGGTAGGCGGATCGTGGTCGGATGCCCCCACTGCTTATCGAGGTAAATGACCCCGGGAATTTCCAAAACATCCCGTGCATGGTCATCAGGTAGTCCGGCGACGCGTCGGTCCCGACATTCCGTATCCGTGGCCACTCCGTGTTCCATCCATGGGCACCATCGTAACTATGACTGGCTTTGGGGAGCCGGTAAAAATGCCAACTTCCGTGATCCCGAACGCCCAACACCAAGGATCGATGATCCCATCCAATGGCCCAAATGGGATCAGACTGCGGATTGGGGTTACCCTGAATGCCTCCCGGACCGGTAACTTCGGTAAATTGCATCCGCCGGATCAGCTTCCAAGATTTGCCATCCCATTCACTTAGACCGCCTGACGGCGCATCAAATTCTTCCTGCGCCTGTTTTCCACGCTCGCCGTTGTTGCTGTATACCACCACTCCCTGACCGGAGTACATCCCTTTTCCATGTGCGCCAATGAGGTCCGCACGCGGCACGCCACGTGTGTCCGCATCCTGAAGGTTCTCATCGGCCATCAACCAGGCTGGCATCAACGTATGCACATCTACCTCGTAAAACCCTTCTTCCATGGTTCCGTAGTAAATGCGATTGGCAGGGTCGGTTAAGTGGCGGGCATTGCCCGTATGACGTCCGGGCATATCACGATACGAAATTACACGAACGTTTCCATCCGCATCAATTACATAAGGGCCGATGAACAGTTGCTTACTTTCCGGATGGATCATCCGGTTTGCGGCTGTCCCGCCGATACTTTCCTTGCGGACAACCCGCTTGAGGTCGGAGGTGATTTCATACAGTTTATCCGATGAGCCGAATGGCAGATGCGGACCATACGTAACAGCCCATAGTTTACCTGCCCAGGGCACTAGGGCACCTGTACCGCATTCCCCTTCGTCGTTGTACATCGCCAAATGCGGATAGATACCGCTAATGGATTTAACATCGGCCGATTGCGGCTGTGCCCATCCGGCAGCCGGAAACAGAAGTCCTGCAACGAGCATACCGCCGATTCTGTGTAATCTCATCCGTTCCCTGGTCATGGATCAATGGGGAATTTCTCAGACATTTTTCAACGCCGATCGTAGCCGGGTGACTTCCTCCTGCAATTCAAGTACACGCTGATATAAGGTATTGGCAACTTCCAGCCCCTGTGGGTTTACTTCGAGCTCCACGTGCCAGCTAATCAGACGTTCCACAACTCCGAGTGCATCGTGCGGAATGCAGCGTTGCCTGTTTACCGATACGAGCCGCACCAGACCGCTTTCTTCCAAACGATCGATAAGTCCGACATCGATTTGATGGATGTGGCAATATTCTTTGACGGTGATGACGTCTTTATTCATATTTAGTCCTCCTTTACAATTGAGCCAATTGGCTAAATAGCTCTTTCTGCTTGGCGGTGAGATGCGTTGGAATTTTCACAGCCAGCGTAATATAAAGGTCGCCGAACTGTCCCTCTTTTTTGTAAACGGGAAACCCTTTGCCTTTCAAGCGTATTTTTGTGCCGTTTTGGGTTTCCGGTTTGATTTTTATTTTGACAGAGCCGGCCAAGGTATCAACCTGAAGCTCACCTCCCAATACGGCAGTATATAAATCGATATCCAGGGTACGATACAGATCATTCCCCTGCCGTTTCCATACAGGATCCGGGGCAATACTGAATTTGATATACAGATCACCATTGGGCCCCCCATTCATACCGGGGGCACCCCAACCGGCCAATTTAATGGTTTGTCCATCGGCAATCCCCGCTTGCACCGTTATCCGCACATTTTTGCCATTTACCGTAAATGTCCGCTGATGCGTACGGAAGGCTTCTTCCAGGGATAATTCCAATTCTGCATGGTAGTCTTGTCCCTTAAACACCGTACGCCTGCCACCGCCGGCGCGCGTACCAAAAAGGGATTCGAAAAAATCGGAAAATTCGCCTTCATCAAAACTTCCGGTATACTCGTAACGTTGTCCGTCGTCTGCCGTACTTCTTCTGCTTCGCGTCTGCCCTTGCTGTCTTTGGGCTTGTTCAAACTGATCGCCATGCCGCCAGTGCTCGCCATACTGATCGTATTTTTTGCGCTTCTCCGGATCGGACAACACCTCATTCGCCTCATTGATCTCCTGAAAGCGTTGCTTTGCCTGCTCATCATTGGGATTCACATCCGGATGATATTTCCGGGCTAGTTTACGGTATGCCTTTTTGATGTCGTCTATGCTGGCGTTTTTATCTACACCCAATACGTTATAGTAATCAACAAATGCCATAGGTCTCTCCCAGTAATCTTTCAAACTTAATTAAATTATTACTCTTTTAATTATTTTTTTGGCATCAATGAAATTGCTCCGCTACGTTCACTGTTAAATGCAATATCATCCGTTGTGTATGACACAGATTGCTTCACAGCCGGCAAACTTCGGCTCAATAAAATAGCTTATATAAGGTGCTTCGGTTCAAATGATTTGGTTAGGTATTCCCAATAAGAGTTGTTACCTTAGCTAATCATAAACGTATCGTAATGGAACAAATCATGAATCTTTTGAACGGTGATTTCGTTAATCAGCTCACCTCGGGAATCTCCAAACAAACGGGGGCTTCCGAAGCGGAAACTCAATCGGTGGTTTCTACCGCAATACCGGCCTTGCTGGGTGCTTTGCAAAACAATGCCAACAGCACACAGGGATCTGAGGGTATATTGAGTGCCCTTGCTTCCAAACACGATGGAAGTATCCTAAACAATCTTTCCGGTTTTTTGGGAAGCAGTGATACAGCTGATGGCAACGGGATACTGAAGCACGTGCTGGGTGATAAACGGGGTGCCCTGGAACAGGCGATCAGCGGAAAAACGGGCGTATCATCGGGTACGGTATCCCAAATCCTGGCGATGTTAGCACCGATTGTCATGGGATATCTAGGAAAACAAAGCCGCAGCAAGAACGTGAGTGATGGAAATGGATTGAATGATCTATTGGGAGGCCTCCTTGGCGGACAATCCGGCAGTAATATATTGGGCGGTCTGCTGGATCAAAATGGAGATGGGAAACTGGGTATCGATGACGTAGGCGGCCTGCTGGGTGGCTTTTTCGGAAAGAAATGACACAGCTTCACTAGCGAACGAGTGTCATATTGGCACTCGTTACTATTCTGCACACCTTTTGCTATTAAGAGCAAAAGCATTTTGTATGACCACGCAAATCACGCAAGATAACAAGCTGAAAAAATTGATTGTTGTGGGCGACCGGATATTAATAAAACCCACTACGCCAAACGAACGGACGGCAAGCGGTCTCTATCTCCCTCCGGGCGTACAAGAGAAAGAAAAGGTACAATGGGGCTATGTAATGAAAACAGGGCCTGGATATGTACTGCCTGTACCTGCCGAAGATGACGATGCCTGGAAACCTCAGGAAGAAAAGGTAAAATACATTCCCTTACAAGCAAAGGAAGGAGATCTGGCTATTTTCCATGTAGGAGCATCTACAGAGATTCAATACCAGGATGAAAAGTATTTCATTGTGCCACAAAGTGCAATCTTGATGCTGGAACGTGAAGAGGAATTATAAGCTAGTCGCGTAACCCAAGATATTCTGTCAGCTCCGTTGCTGCTGCCCTGCCAGCACGGTTTGCGCCAATGGTAGATGCCGAAGGTCCATACCCTACCAAATGGATCCGGGGTTCTTTGGCCACCATCGTTGCCAACCTGCCTGTCATCACTATGCCGCCATTTTCCTCCCGCAGCATCAGCGGCATCAGGTGATCAAGCGAACTGCGGAAGCCCGTGCACCAAAGGATCACATCCGCGTTCATCTCTCGGCCATCCGCCCAGCGAATACCATGTTCGGTGATTTCACTAAACATCTCATGCCGTTCCAATACACCACGGGCTTTCATTGCTTCAATGGCAGGCGTAACGGGGAGCCCTGTTACCGAAACGACGGAGGCAGGAGGCAACCCCTTGCGTACCCGCTCTTCTACGGCAGCAACGGCAGAGCGCCCTTCCTCCTCACCGAACGACCCTTCCCGAAATAGCGGCGGCCTTCGGGTTACCCAGGTTGTGGTAGTTACCTGCGAAATCTCATCCAGCAATTGGACAGCCGATATACCTCCTCCGACAATAACGACATGTTTCCCTGCAAACGCATCTGCGGTTTGGTAATCCTTGGTATGCAGTTGCCGCCCCTTGAATAAGTCTGCTCCCGGATATTCGGGAATATAAGGAGCTTCCCAGGTGCCGGTTGCGTTAATAATTCCCTGAGCGGAGAAGAAACCCCGGTCTGTTTCAACGCGGAATCTTCCGTCTCGCTCACAGACGACCCTTACCCGCACAGGACGGTAAACCGTGATATCAAATGTCCTTTCATACACTTCAAAATAATGAGGCACGGCAATATTTGCCTGCACCTGGGGGGAATTGTCATTTACCGTATCAGAAAATGCCAGTCCGGGTAGGTCGTGAATCCGATTTACCGTGCTTAGTGTGAGTGACGGCCAGCGGTACTGCCATGCGCCACCGGGCTGGGCGGATTGGTCCAGCACCACAAATCCCCTCCCCTGTACCAATCCTAGCTTTTTAAGGTGATAGGCGGAAGACAAACCGGCTTGACCGGCTCCGATCACCACAATATCTGTTTTGTACAGTAACTTATATTCCATGTTTACGGAGAATCTCCAATACCGCCGGCCGGATCTTTTGGAGCATACGATCGAATCCCAGGTCATTGGGATGTGTACCGTCTGTTGTGCCCTCGTGATCGTCACCCAACAAGTCCTCAGCCGTGATGAGATAAAGCCGTTCATCCCCGGATTGCAGTTGGCGGATTTCGCGGAGAAAATTTCCGTTCTGTGCTGTTGTTTGATCGGCCCTTAACTCATCAAAATTACCTCCCTCACGGATAATACTCTGAATGGCGATGATCGGCGCAAGCGGATGCTGAGCACGGATTGTACGAACCAAATGGGCGGTACGTTCCGTCACCTGCTCAGGTGAAGAATTAGGCACACAATCCAAAATAAATGCATCCATTGGCATGGTGGCAATCATCTCAGCGACTTCGGCCTCCATTTTGGCACTGCCGCTTACGCCTAGGTTGATAAAATTGTATCCGGTTTCCCGGGAAAGCCTAGCCGGATATGCCAACCCCGGCCGGCTTGCGGAAGCACCTTGCACAATACTCGATCCGTATACCAAAATATTCCTCTTAAACGGATTTGGCTTGGAGATCAGTTTGGCTCCCCTCTCCACACCAATTTGTACCGAATAGGTTTCGTCGTAAAGCGGCAGATACAACAGACACTCTTTGTTGCCGGCAGCCATGTTTTGCACCACTGCGAATTCATTGCAATCGTGTGTTGTGGGCCGTGCTACCCCGGCATATTGCCACTGTCCATTCCGCTTAATGTACAGATCCATCCCCTCCTGTACGATAGCTGTCAGGTTATCACCGGGGCCCCGTGGGTTGGTACACCATTTCACAACTAGCTGGGTGCTGTTGGTTTCAAAGCTGAGGGCCAAGCCGGCTGAATGTGTAAGCAAATGCTTCACCGCAGGTGGTATACCCGGAAAGACGGCGGTGTCTATCCGGTGAAAGAACGCATCAGCGGGTAAAGCTTTGCCAACCAGCGTGAGTTGTCTGGCATCGGTAAATGTGAGCGAGCTTTCTTTCTGTGCTAACAAGCTATTCGTTAACACAGAAAGAAAGCATACAAGTAAACTGGAAATTATTTTAATCATCGACAAAGGTAATTAGATTGCCTAAGTTAGCAATCCTTTTGCATTCTACCCTATTGGCAACCCTCAAAGTTCCTCGCAACCATTCCATCACTCGGACTTCGTTTCCGCAACATAGCGCTTAATGGCGTTAACAGGCTGCTCCTCCTCTTTTATACCCTCCCAATTATAAATACATAAATACCGGATTAACGGAATCGATAATGTGTTGCGGAGTGCTGATAGCCAATTATCGGCATTTTTACCGTTATACAACCACTCAACCGCACCCCAAAAAGGCGCATTACTTTGTTGCAAGGCATCCATAGCCGTGGTATCCATTAACGGATTACCTGCAAAATCATAAAAACTCCATCCAGGACAAGCATATTCATTGATCGCGGCCTTATATAATGTTTCTCCTTGACTCCACCCCCCACAATGGGTGAATAGTCTGTTTCGAGGCACCCCCATCTCCGCACAAAGCTTGCTAAGATCTGACAGATGTGCCTGCACCACGGTGGTAAGTTGTTCTTGTTGCAGCGTACCGGATTTAGCCAATCCATACGTGCTTACAGCCGCATACCCAATTGCGGTCACCCCCCGTGCCGGAAGGCTCTCGTGTGTCAATCCGTATTGCGGATCTTGATCTTCGGACTTAACTAACAACTCGTTACCATTCGGATAATACCAGTTATTTACGCCAATCGAACTTTCCCATCCAACTTTTAATCCCACAAACAAGTGTTTTTTACTGGCGGGCAAGTGCCGATACCAAGATACAACCATGGGTACCAGCTTCTTCATCTCTGTGTGACAGGCCGTTCGGTATCTCGGACTCATCAAATTTGGCATAGGCAAGACCCGCAGTTGCCTTCCCCAATTGCGCCATCCGATTTTTACCGCATCATCGGCACGCCAACTTGTCCACTCCACGTTGTACTTGTTATCGGGGTTATATCCGGGTTGATCCGGATCCCACCAATTCCAAAGGTCCGGCCTGTTTTCCCACCATTGTTCGCCATCCAGTTGAATGACAACGGGAAGATCGTACTTTTCGGCGTATGACAGGTAATTTTTTAGTCTTTTAGCTGCTTCATCGGGTGCATAAGCCAAGTACGAAATGATCACGCCAACGCCGATCCTAACGGAATCGTTATCATGTTCCTTAAAAGTCTCGGCTACTTCTTGAAAGGCTTTCTCTGACGGGTGGCTAAAATTTATCACGATGTATTGTGCAGTCTTTTCCCGCTCATTGCCTACAGCTGAAACCGCAAGTAAAGGTATCGCCAACCAAAGCAAGAAAATTGCGACATTCTGTTTGATGTTCATAAAATAAAATAATATTAACCAAAAAATTATTGCACTGCTTTAATCCCCGCTACGGCTGCCGGATTGGGTGAGGTGTGAAAAACGTCACTTCCGACCACATTTTGGTAAATACTCAGATACCTGCATTTTGGAATTGCCAAACCTTCCCGTATCGGACCCGTCCACGCGTTAGGGTCGGTAGCCGCGCCAATGGACCATTCGGCTATCCCGAAGTAAGGAGCATCTGATCTTTCCAGTAAGGACAGTGCTTCACGATATCCGGAAGGTTGCGAAGCGTCTTCCAGGTAGAAACTCCAAGCGGGGCACGCGTATTCATTCAGGCACGCTTCCAGATCTTTTCCTGCACCCCCCGCATGCGCAAAAACTTTTTCCCTGGGCACTCCTGAATCCATGCACAGTTTACTTACCAATTTTGAATGTTCTTGTGCCAAACGGCCGATATCTTCTTCTGTAATGTTGCCCGACGACTTCATACCCCCGGTTTTTAATCCCGCATACCCGATGGTTTGCACCCCCCTGCTTGGAAAATCATACACATTAATCCCATAAATCGGGTCATTGGATGCGTCCTGGTCAAGGTATTCATTCCCATTGGGATAGTACCAGTTATTTACACCGATAGCCATCTCTCCCGTTACCTTGATTCCAGCAAACAGCCATTTCTTGTTTTCCGGAAGGGCGTCATACCATTCGATGACCATCTGAATAAATTCACCCATCTGGTCATTTACCGCGGTTCGGTATGGGGAGCTCATCAAGTTGGGCATTGGGGTCAAACGAATTTGTCGCCCCCAATTAAGCCATCCGATTTTGACTGCGTCATTTGGAGACCACGATGTCCACTCGACATTTGCTTTATTAGCCGGATCGTATCCCGGCAACGACTCATCCCACCAATTCCATAAGTCGGGCCGTGCGTCCATGAACGTTATGGCATCCAGCTGTATTAAGATAGGAATTTCAAATTCCAGCGATTGCTGCAGGTGCTTACTCAGATTGCTTAACATCACCTCCCTCGGCCTTTCAAAGCAGTACAAGATACAAGACTGACCTATTGCAACGCGCTGTCCCTCCTGCGGCCCAAAATGATTCCTGATTTTCGCATAGTTAAACTCCACATCAATTCCGTTAATGAAGACGAATTGCTCGGGACCTGACCACCACTTGGCATACAGGGTCATATCCGAATTCGCAATCGCCACATTGAAGTCCACCCGCTCACCGGAAGCCGTATACCACCCTGCAAACATAAGATCTGCTTTCTTAGGATCCTCATCGGGCTTATTGATCTTCTGTCCGGCTTGAATTTTCTGTACCGGAGGTTCGGGTGTTCCTCCATCTGCATCAAAACGGATGGTATATACGGCCTCTTCATCCGTCTGTACCGGATCGGCACACCCGGTCCCTAACATCACCATTGCACAACTTATGCTCCAAAAAAACACCGTAATCCCCCTTTTCATATGCTTTATTTCTATCGATCTCATTGATATTACTTTTTCAAACCACCTTAAATACCCTGGGCAGAAAGCGTGAAATTTCGGAAACCTACACTACCGAACCGTCCCCATAGTCCGAAATATCCGGGACCAGGCTTGGGACCATCAATCTCAAATCTTCGACTAAAATGCTTCTGCAATACCTTGGTTTCACCATTTCTGGTCTGAAGGGAATAAATATTGACTTCGCTTTGCCACCAATTTGGCATGGTTTCCACATTTGTAAATTCAATACGCATGTATTCGTCCCGTTCACCCAATGGAGGGATTTCTGGCATACCGGGTGCTGGAATAGCGTCGCCCAATGCCATCGGATTGTCGTTTCCATTGATATGCCGCAAGGCGTAGAACGCCCCCTTATTTTCAGCATTTATCGTAAAGAAGAACTTAAATTCTTCGCCCGTTTCCGGATTGAAATATGCTTTAAGTCCACCTTCCACACCTGCGTCCACTTTTACATCTACGTAAGCCGTGACGGCATGGCCTACGCCGCCGTTTGATTGGGTAACCAGCCCTTCAGGGGTTTGGAAATACACACTGTTCCCAATGCCATTGGGCGCGCCTTGTATGGTCAAATTGCCGGAACCCAGTGCTACTGCCGAATTGCTGGTAGCTGCCCAGCCGGCATCCAGCACATCGCCCGTAAAGCTATCAAATCCAATCCGCGCCCCTTTGCCGGCTTGCACAAGCTGGAGGGTTGATGAAGATTCGGTTTCCCCGGTAACGGTTGTCAATGAGATGACGCCTGTACGGATCTGGTCTGATGTGGCGTTTCCACTAACCGTTACCGTGAAACTTGTTTTGTCATCGTTGAGCGATGCCATTTCTATCCAATCGGGCAGATTACCTAATGCAAGGTCCGGGGCATTGGTATTGATGACGGTCGATAATGTTCCTCCATTGCCGTCGAATGCTAGATACCTGGGCTCCATTTTCAGTTTGGTAGCCGGCTTGTTGTTTCCTATCGGATCGTAATTATCTTCGCAGGAAACAAATAAAAGCGGAGTCAATGCCATTGTGGCAATCACTATGATTATAATTTTCTTCATGACTTGAATTCGTTTAGTCTACGGTAATTTCTGTGATGGGCGAAAGGTTATAACGTCCCAACGTGTTTTCGCACAACACGGCAACCCGCGCATAATAGGTAACACCTTTCTCCAGAACGCCGGGCAGTGCCAGTGTATGGGTTGTATTTTGAATATCAACATCCGGAATGCCCGATAGGTCATTGGCCACATTCCAGTCTTTGCAGTACATTCCTACATTTGGATTCCATTTGGTAACCAGCAATTGCACGTCCTTTATTTTTCCAGCACCTGCTGCTTTGGAAATCTGGAAAGTAGCGTTGATATTCTGTCCTTCTTCCACAATGGATGCTTGAATTTTGGCATAGGGGATAACGGTAAAATCTACCGTCAGAACTCCGTTTAGCTCCCTTTCTACAGGTTCGACGGGAAAAAACGGACCATCAAACGGATATATGGTGTACTTAGCGGGGAACAATTTGGTATTACGAAATGTTCCATCGGCCTTCCCCCAGAAATCATAAAACTGGGAAGCACCCTCCTCAAGCAACCGGATCCGAAATCCATTGGGTTGTTCGGTAATGAGCGGTTCCCCTTCGGGGTCTATCAACTTTCCCTGTAATGTCTCACCCGGCAGTTCATAGGAATCCGTTTCACAGGCTGATATCGAAAAAATTGCTGCCAATGCAAGCAGATAAATTAACGGTTTCATTCGAATAACTTATTTTTAATGACAATAAAGTTTTAATAACCAGGGTTATTGGGTAACAATTTATTGTTACGATCTATCGCACTGGCAGGAATGGGTGCATAATATGCTTTCGCGTCAAAAGTATACTGCAATTCAGTGCGGTTGTGCTTCTTAAAAATATACCTTCCCTCGTCAAAAATATAATAGGGGTAAAGCGCATGGTATGTTTTGTTTTGAAGGATACTTTCGAATATCCGCCACCGCTTGAAATCCCATATCAATTGATTTTCAAACGCGAGTTCACATCGGCGCTCTTGAATGACTTTGGCTTCATCCAGGGTTGTTAACGCGGGTAACCCCGCCCGTAAACGCACCGGATTAATTGCACTGAGTGCATCTTCCATTGTTATGATCTTTCCTCCTACTTCCTGACCAATCATGTTTATGGCAGCTTCGGCCTTGTTCAGCAATACCTCGGCATACCGCATATCGATCCAATCTACATTACCGGCCCAATCTACGCCTGTCGCATTGGGGTCAACATACTTCCATACCACACATCCGTTCCCGTTCGTATTGGGATTTCCCACACCGCAAAGCCCTTGTATGGTCATATTCTGGTAAGTGTCTGTGAAATTTGATGATTCGTGCAGCTTACCATTCGGATAGCTTTCATATATTCCTTTCCTGACCTCGAAAACAGCCGACGCATCGTTCTTTCCCGGTATCCGACTTCCCGGCAGTAAAACGGTGGCCCGCATACGGGGCTGAGCCTTCTGGAAAAGATCCAGGGGATTGCTATATCTGACTGGCGCACTCTCCGTACCGATATTAAGTACAAATGGTTGACCGTTGATGTCTTCAAATAGTTCCAACCATTCGGTAGTTACTGAAAGTTCCCCGCTATTTGCCTGGGTGGTAAATCCATGGGGTAACTGGCGGGCCGACCAATTCTCCGGACGATTGACGGCTCCGGTAGCATCGTACTGCCTAATAAACATCCGTTCTCTATTTTCTGCCGATTCATCCAAAAACAGGTTCCAGAAATTGGTGGTTTTCCCTTCGATTGTTCCGTCATCGTATTTGCTATAAAGCGCATATTTTCCGTTGTTGTTTACCGCAAACTGAGCAGCTTCATACGCTTTTTTATAATAGTCCGTTTGTTCGGATTGCGGGATTCCCACTAATCCCTCCAACTGAACCGAGCCATTCTTAGCCTCGCTGGCGGCAAATAACATAACCCTTGCCTTTAAATTTGCGGCCACATAGCGGTTTGCGCGGCCACTCATAACTTCATTGGGCCCCAAAAGAGACATGGCCAAGTCTAAATCGTCACCGATAAAATCCACAACTTCCTTCTCAGTATTCCGGGGAATATAGAGTTCCTCTTCGGGAAGACCGATATACGATACCGATTTCTTCACAATGGGCACCCCTCCGAAACACTTTACCATATAGGCATACATGTATGCCCTGCAGAAATATAGCTCGCCAAGCCAGTGATTGTATTTTTCCGGCTGGGAAAAGAATACATCCGCGTTCGCTTCTAACTCCTGTATCGCCAGGTTTACATAGCGAATGCTACTGTAGTCCCACCAGGAGAGATGCCCGCCTGATAAGGTCTTTGGTGCCATTCCGGCCCGTAAGGGCATTACCTGGGCTTCGCCGGTTAAGACACTGGGATTATTCCAATTTGAAAACGGCATATCCGGATCGCCCCGCAAACCGTAAATACTTGCGTTATGCGCCGCAATGGGAAGATTGGAATAACAGGTCACAATAACTGATTCAACACCTGCTTCGCTTTGAAACACTTGATTGGCTGTAAGATTATTTACAGGCTCAATGTCCAGCGTATTACATGCATAACAGCTGACCACTACCAAGCCAACTATTACCGGCTTTACTAGCTTATGTATCATTTGGAATTTCATTATATCTTAATATTTGCACCGACATTTATCGTCCTGATCAATGGATAAACCAATCCGTAACTGCTGCTCGGGTGTTCAGGATCGAGGTATTTCAAACCGGTGATGGTAAATAAATTATAGGCACTACCAAATACACGCACGCCTTTTATTCCCAGCCATTTTATTGTATTTTGGGAAAATGAATAACCCAGTTCTACCGATTTGCACCGGATGTAATCCGTGCGATAAATGGAGCTGGTGGATGCTGACGCGTTGAATGCCATTGCAGAGCTTCCTTGACTGGTGGTTGGGAGTTCCCCTGGAATCCAAACCGTGCGTGGGTCCCCGGGATCGGCCAAGGGATCCTGCATATGCCACCTGTCATAGAAATAGGCGGGGCCGCTTTGGTCTGAAATAAACGGCCGGGCCAATATCCAGTCGTACATGATGGTTCCCAATGCGCCCCCCTGCATGACAATATTGAAGTCAAATCCTTTGTATTGCGCATCCAATACCATTCCGTAAGAAATTTTTGGGGTACTTTGCTGTCCGTAGTTTCCACCCATGATCGGATGGACATCCTTGTCGTCAATGACACCGTCTTCATTCCAGTCTACATATTTGTAATCGCCCGGTTTAAGTTCTGAATTTCCGGCGTTGGTAGAGATGTACTTGGCGTGTGACCATATATCTTCGTAATTCTGAAATTGCCCTTCGGATTCGTATCCCCACCAAATATCCGACCACCGATTATTTGTGTTGCCGCGCCAATTGGCGTATTGGTTGTCAGATGGAACGCGCGTGATAAACCTGTACTTGTGCCGGGTAAAGCTGAGATTGCCCGATATTCCATAGCTGAATTCTCTCAACTTTGTATTGCGATGCCTCAGCGTAATGTCAAACCCTTCCGTAGCGTCGCTATTTAAATTTTCCTGGGCAAAGCTTTCCCCTATCCAGTCGGGAATGGTCCCCGTGCGGGTAGCCATCAATCCATCCCGATCCCGGCGGAATATATCCAGCTCGAATCCAAACAGTCCTTTCCATAAATCTGCATCCAATCCGATGTTATAAATTTTAGACTCGTACCAGGTAAGATTAAGATTGGGTGTAGCTTTCAAGTTAATTGTTTCGCGTGGTTGTCCTCCCAGAAAGATAGGCCACCAATCGGTATTGCCTCCTGGATACTCATAACCCGGGACAAATTGAAACGTTGCCGTAATATCGTCGCCCGTGACTCCATAGGAAGCCCTCAATTTCAACATCTCAATAAATGACAGCGAGTTTGAGTTTTTGATAAACGACTCTTCGGATATTCTCCATGCAGCCGATACAGAAGGAAAAAATCCCCATTGGTGGCTGGGTGCAAATTTTGACGATCCATCATACCGGAACGAAAACTCCGCATAGTAACGGTCGTCATAGTGATAATTAGCTCGGCCCACTACAGCTTTGTTTGCGACTTGCCATAGCCCGTCTGTTGCGCCCTGTGTATAAGGAGCACCATTCATACCCCCAACCAGACTTTCTTTGGTTGCACCCAGCAATTCTTCAATAGAGGTCATCGGGATATAACCCGATGCATAAAAATTATCCATATCGGTTACCCCCTCCTCATACAACGCCAATAAACTTATGCCGTGGTTTCCAAACGTGTTGTCGTAATTTAGTGCAAATTGCAGCAATGAATTTTTACCGAAACGTGTATTTCGGTTGATTGACGAATTGGCGCCTGCTGCGGGGTCTCCGTACAGTTTGGGCAGATACACATCGTTGTTTAAATCATAATCATACAGGTAATAGGGTTTTTGAAGCCATTTATTCTCCCAAAAAGTGAAGTCGTAAGAATACGATGCCTTTGCAACAAGCCCTTGTGCCCACGGCACATCCCAAATAAGGTTTCCGGTAGATTGAAACAACTTCTGATTGTCCCGCTTATATCCAACGATGTCCGCATCGGTGATTGCCAACGGATTCAGCCCCTGTTCGGTATTCTGCATGTATCGCCGGTCGTAATTTGCATAAGCCGGCGTTATGGGTGTATAGGTCCAAGCAGCTCTCCAGAAGTTAAATGCTTCTTCAAAAGGCCGATTACGTGTATCTGTTGTGGCATTGATTCGCAATTCAGCGCGTAGGCTTTCGGTGATTTTAGCATTCAGGTTATTCCGGAAGTTATATCGTTCGTAATTAATGTCGCCGTTTTTATAAATCCCATCCTGATTATAATAGGAAAAATTCACAAAATAGTCGACCGCCTCCGATCCACCTGAGACCTGCAAATTGTGTTGATATTGTGGGGTATAATAATTTGTATTTATCCGGTGCCAGTCTGTTCCTGTCCATTGTCCGCTGCGGTATTTTTCAATGGTTTCTTCTGAATAAACAAGCGTACCAGGTGCCACAGAACCGCGCATGATATTATTCTCATTCGTCAATTCCATAAATTGTACCGCATCGAGCCCTTTTGGGGTATTGATTGGCGTTTGGGTGCCGTAGTACGTGGAATACTCAAAAGCCGTTTTGCCCTTGCTGCCATTTTTGGTCGTGATTAAGACCACTCCGTTGGATGCCCGTACCCCATAGATAGCGGCCGACGCATCCTTCAGAACCGATATACTTTCAATTTCATTGGCATCCAGCCTTGATATATTGTTTCTTGGCACCCCATCAATGATGTAAAGCGGCGTGCCCAGACCACGGATCTGCATACCGGAAGCGAATGCGCCAGGCTCTCCGGACGATTGCACAACCCTAACGCCGGCCATTTTCCCCGCAAGCATATTTACGACGTTTTCATTTTTTGTGACCACCAAGTCACTGCCCTTAACAGACGACACCGCCCCCGTCAATGTGGCCTTTTTTTGCGTGCCATAACCCACCACCACCACTTCTTCCAAATCGGAGGCTTCAGATTGTAAGATGACATCAATCGTCCGAAGTTGCCCTACGCTAATACCTTGCGGGGCATACCCCACCAATCTGAACAGAACCGTCTCTCCTTCGCTGGCCTGCAATTCATATTGTCCTTTATTGTCTGTCGCGGTGCCGCGTGAGGTACCTTCTACAAAAACCGATACCCCTTCTAAGGGAGCACCAAGCGAATCGGTAACCCGCCCTCGGACTACCTGCTGTTGGCTTTCGGCATCCGCCGGGGCGGCAATCACGTTTTCTTTCGGGACCAATGTGATGATCTCACCTTCGATCCGGTAATTGTACGGTTGATCTTTGAAAATCAACGAAAGCGCCTCATCAATGGGCTTATCCCGGATATCAACGGTTACTGGCTTAGCAGTTTTGAGATACTCGTTATTGAATAGAAAATTATAGCCGCTTTGCTTTTGTACAACCTTCAATATATCTCCCAGCGATGCTTCCTTAACCTGAAGATTAATACGCTGTCCATACGTGAACGCAGATACTTGAAAGGTAAAAACCAGCAACAGTAACACCGTTAGTTTCATCATCAAGATCGTGTTAATAATTGGTTTCTTGCATCCAAAAACCGTATGTGGTATAGCCCCTTGCAGCATGGGCGTCTCCACATCCATTTGACTATGCATAAATTGTTGTCTTTTCTGATACACTACTACTATTCCCTTCCATCTGCTTTTTTTGTCGCCGGGTTTTAGTAGGTTTGTATCGCAGGTTAAATAATTCAGTTACTTAATCGGTTTTGATTATTTGCCTTGTCATCGCCGGAAGTGATTGCAGCACTTCCGGCATTTTAGGCAATGTGTTTCTGTAGCTAACGATGAACCATCACATGCCTCCCTTCCTGTGTAAATTTCAATGGGGTATTAAGCTCGATCACATGCAATATTTCCGATAGCATCACATCACGAGACAGCGAACCCCAAAGCTCGATATTATCAACGGGTACAGTTACGTAAAATGACACATCGTACCAGCGTTCGATCTGTTTGATCAATGTAGGCATTGACGTGCCATAGAAGACAAATTGCCCCTGTTTCCATGCAATGTAATTGCCCACGTCAACCGTAGCGATTTGAACCGCACCGTTTCTGTTGGTGAGCTGTTGTCCCGGCACCAAAATGCTGCCCTGCGTTTTACCTGTAAAGACACGCAAGCGGCCTTCCACCAACGTAGTCTTCATTTCCGGATCATCCGAATAAGCGGAGACATTAAATTCCGTTCCGAGTACCTCAACCACCTGACCGTTGCTTACTACCCGAAACGGCCAGGCACCTCGTACCTCGTTCCCCGTACCTCGTACTTCGTACCTCGTACTTCGTTCCCCGTACCTCGTACTTCTTACCTCAAAATACGCTTCCCCCACCAACTCCACGACTCTTTCGTTATCATCAAACCGGGAGGGGTAGGTTAATGTAGATGCGGAATTGAGCCAAACGTTGGTGCCGTCAGGCAAAGTGACCTGGTAGGTGCCTCCCTTGGGGGTGGTTAAAGACAAGGGCTGTGGAACGTCCGGTGCCGGGTGATCAATAGCCGATACTTCGGTACCATCCAGGTAGGTGATCTTCTCGCCGACGACAATCCCATTCTGTGCGGTGTTGAGGTCAACTTTCCGGCCGTCGGCGAGTGTAAGGGTAGCCCGGTTTGTACCGGGTGCGATATCTGTTTCGATGGATGCCGATGTACCACCTGTTTCAATCGACGTACGGATAACAAGCCAGCCCAAGCCGAGAGCGATGACAACTGCAGCGACCGCAGCATACCGGACCCACGTACGCTTCAGGGAAAAATGGGATAAACGGCTGGTGATCCCCGACTGGGCTGTAGGAGCGGTATCCGCAAATACTTTTGCCTCTACTCGATCTACGAGTGCTTTCAGCGATGGATAATCCGCTCCCTGCTCTCCTAGTTCGCGTTGGATCAGCGGTGTAAGTTCATCTCCGGCTTCCGAGCGTTCAATGTATTGCAGTAACTCCGTCAATTCTGCCGGACGTATGGTTCCCTCCAGGTATTTATTGAAAAGCTCGGCGATGGGTGTTTTATGGCTCACTCTTTTTATTAAGCCTATACGAACAATCGGGCCGGATCAGGTGCTCGTGTTCCAAAAAAAATACAAAACACTGATAAACAGGTAAGTTATTTTTAAAACTGGCAATCGGCCGATAACCAGGTAATCAGAAGCACAATTCCCAACTCGGAATGCTGCGCCAAATAGCGGCGTAAAAATAAGTTTGCCTTTTTGATGTGATCATTCACCGTTCCGAGGCTAATATGGAGCAGTTGGCTAACCTCTTCATAGCTCTTTGCTTCCAGTTTGCAAAGCACATAAACTTCCCTTCTTTTTGGCGGCAGTAACTCGATCGCCATGCGCAGTTCTTCTTTCAATTCCTGAGAAATCAGGCGTTCCTCCACGTGGAAGTAGGCTTCGGACATCGCCTGCAAAAGGTGTTGTTGCATCCGTTGATCCCGCGCAGCGCGGCGAAACATGTCACGCACCAGATTTTCGGCTATCCGAAACAAATAAGCTTTGATCGGCCGTTCGGGATCAATCTGCTCCCGATGGCTCCATAGCCGCATGAACAAGTCCTGTAAAACTTCTTCGACCCATTCAGGCGATTTGAGCATACGCAACAGATTCCCCGCTAAACGCATTTTATAGCGATGATACAGCGTCTGGAAAGCTACATGACTACCCTCCCGTAGTTGGACGAGCAGATCACGGTCTTCCATATGTTGCCCGGCAGCCATATATTACTTAGGTTTATATGACTACAAAGATAAGCTTTTCGTTCATATTTCAGGGGTATGTTCAATCAGCAGCGCGATCAGCACTTGTGCGTACCAGCGTGCTAAATAATCATTGGGATGGTTGATGTTATTGCCGGTCATATCCTGATAGGCTTTATGCGTCAGCAGCCATTGGTGCCAGTACGTCATATCCGCAACAGCGACTCCTCTTTTTGATAAGGCGAGCAACGGATTCCGATACGCTAACTGTACTTGATGCTGTATGGCGGTAGGATTAGCTAACATGGGTGTAATCACAATAAATTCACAGGTGGGATTATCGCGAGACACGTGGTCCATGATTGCTTTTATTTGCCCTACAAATTCTTCGGGCGCAACCTTAAACGTGCCGTCGTTCATGCCAAAGCCGATGACTACCAGATCGGGGTGCTGTGCGGAAACACGGCTATCTACTTCTTCCACCCCCCAAGCGGCTGTTTTTCCACCTACTGCCTGGTTGCTATACGAGATCTTTCCGCCGAAATGCTGACGTAACCGGTAAATAAAAAGTTCTGTCCAATTGGGCATAAAGGGGGGCACATGCTGTACGCCACTGCTATTGGCTCCTGTTTCGATGCTATTACCATAAAATACCACATGCAGGGGCTTATGAGCTTGTAGTTTTTGTAAGGTACGGGGGAGATGCTCGCTATGCGGCAAACGCCGGTGCAAACTTTCACCCGACCGGTCTGGCAGGTACGTTACGGCAAGCTGTTTAGCATGGAATAATTCGCCCTCACTGAAAAGCACATAGGTACCGGGCAGCTTGCCCGGCTGTGAATACCCCTCTTGTTTTTCCGAATAGACCAAGTCTTGCTCTCGGAAAAATGGGATGCGCGATGAATCCGTCAATATCAGGCGCTGACCTTCCCACACCCAGTCCTTACCTTCCTCGAAGGTCTGTCCCAAGTATGCATCCCGTACGGAAAGGATTGTTTTAACCGGAAATAGCAGCTTGCCGTTCGGCAACGAATTACCATCGCTTAAAGGCATAACCAGCTCGTCATAGATTGTATCAGCGGTAAGGAAGGGCTGTAGGTATTGGTCCAAGCTGATATATCGGGGCCAATGCCGGTTCAACGTGTCAACCGTTTGGGCATTGACAACCCCTGCTAATAAGGAGAATGTGAAAAGTATCCATTGGAATTTCATAACCTAGTTATT
>Ga0180223_1000091_pt1 | contig 196629 bp, 167 predicted proteins | sample eDN5th30CKraftOP_FD_151337 | JGI IMG/M metagenome (GOLD analysis project Ga0180223, IMG submission 151337) | Enriched Organic Plus compost microbial communities from Emeryville, California, USA - eDNA 5th pass 30_C Kraft OP (version 2) (version 2) ...
GGGATTCCGCACCGGCCTGGTGGTGGCGGTCTCGATCCCGCTGGTGCTGGCGATGACCTTCGCGGTGATGAACTACTTCGGCATCGGCCTGCACAAGATCTCGCTGGGCGCGCTGGTGCTGGCGCTGGGCCTGCTGGTGGACGACGCGATCATCGCGGTGGAGATGATGGCCATCAAGATGGAGCAGGGCTTCGACCGCCTGCGCGCGGCCAGCTTCGCCTGGGAATCGACCGCGTTCCCGATGCTCACCGGCACCCTGATCACCGCGGCCGGCTTCCTGCCGATCGCCACCGCCGCCTCCAGCACCGGCGAGTACACCCGCTCGCTGTTCCAGGTGGTGACCATCGCCCTGCTGGTGTCGTGGATCGCCGCGGTGCTGTTCATCCCCTACCTGGGCGACAAGATGCTGCCGGACCTGGCGCATCCCCGGCCGCCGAAGCCGGGCAGCCTGGCCGCGCGCCGGCGTGCCTTCCGCGAGCGGCTGGCCGACCGCTGGCCGCAGTACGCCGCGCTGCTGGCCCCGGCGCCGCTCGACGGCCACCACCACGACCCGTACCAGCGCCCGTTCTACCAGCGATTCCGCCGCCTGCTCGATGCCTGCCTGCGCCGGCGCTGGTGGGTGATCGGCGCCACCGTCGGCCTGTTCGTGCTGTCGCTGGCGATGTTCCGCTTCGTGCCGCAGCAGTTCTTCCCGGACTCGACCCGGCCGGAGCTGATGGTGGACCTGGAACTGGCCGAGGGCGCGTCGCTGCGCGCCACCGAGGCGCAGGCGAAGAAACTGGAGGCGCTGCTGCAGCAGCGCGAGGACGTGCGCAACTACGTGGCCTACGTCGGCACCGGCTCGCCGCGCTTCTACCTGCCGCTGGACCAGCAGCTGCCGGCGACCAACTTCAGCCAGTTCGTGGTCCTGGCACGCGACATCCAGGCGCGCGAGGAACTGCGCAACTGGCTGCTGCGCGAGGTGGCGCCGCAGTTCCCGGAGCTGCAGATGCGCGTGACCCGGCTGGAGAACGGCCCGCCGGTGGGCTACCCGGTGCAGTTCCGCGTTTCCGGCGAGCACATCGACCAGGTGCGCGCGATCGCACGCGAGGTGGCGGAGAAGGTGCGCGCCAACCCGCACACCACCAACGTCAACCTGGACTGGGACGAGCCGAGCAAGGTGGTGCGCCTGGAAATCGACCAGGACCGCGCCCGCGCGCTGGGCGTCAACAGCGCCCAGCTGGCGCAGTTCCTCAGCGCGCAGCTGTCCGGCTACACCGCCAGCACCTTCCGCGAGGGCAACGAGCTGGTCGGGATCATGCTGCGCGGCGGCGCCGGCGACCGCGAGCAGCTGGAACTGCTGGGCAGCCTGGCCATCCCCACCGGCGACGGCGGCAGCGTGGCGCTGTCGCAGGTGGCGCGCATCCGGCAGACCTTCGAGGAAGGGATCATCTGGCACCGCGACCGGCTGCCGACCATCACCGTGCGCGCCGACATCGGCGACGAACTGCTGCCGGCGGCGGTCACCGCGCAGATCGACCCGACCCTGGACGGGATCCGCGAGGCGATGCCGCCGGGCTACCTGCTGCAGGTCGGCGGCTCGGTGGAGGATTCGGCGCGCGGGCAGAACTCGATCAAGGCCGGCATGCCGCTGTTCCTGTTCGTGGTCACGACCCTGCTGATGGTCCAGCTGCGCAGCTTCTCCCGCACATTGATGGTGCTGGTGACCGCGCCGCTGGGCCTGATCGGCGCGAGCTGGTTCCTGCTGGTCTTCCGCATGCCGTTCGGCTTCGTGGCACTGCTGGGCACGATCGCGCTGGCCGGCATGGTGATGCGCAACTCGGTGATCCTGGTCGACCAGATCGAGCAGGACATCGCCGCCGGCCACGACCGCTGGCACGCCATCGTCGACGCCACCGTGCGCCGCTTCCGCCCGATCGTGCTGACCGCGCTGACCGCGGTGCTGGCGATGATCCCGCTGTCGCGCAGCGCGTTCTACGGCTCGATGGCGGTGGCGATCATGGGCGGCCTGATCGTGGCCACCGCCCTGACCCTGCTGTTCCTGCCGGCGCTGTACGCGGCCTGGTTCCGGGTCAGGCCGGAAGAGGCAACAGCCTGACGGCGGGACGGTGTAGCCGGAGCAATGCCGCTGCTTCGGCTACGCCCCGGGCACACCCGCACGAAGCCCCACTCCCCTCGGAAGAGGGGAACCCGGGTGCGCTTCGCTTACCCCTCGGCCAGCGCCATCGTCCCGGCCAATCACCAATCACCAATCACGAATCCCCACGCAGCAGCGCGATGAACGCCTGCGCCGCCCGCGACAGCGTGCGGCCGCCATGCACGACATACCCGAGTTGCCGTGACAGCTGCACGCCCTGGACCGGCAGCACCTGCACCTGGGCGTCGAGCATGGTCAGCGGCAGCGCGCCCCAGGCCAGGCCCACCGAGACCAGCATCTTGATGGTCTCCATGTAATTGGTGGTCAGGCGCAGCTGCAGCGACAGGCCGCGGCGGGCAAAGGCCTGGGCGACGATGCGGTGGGTGAAGGTGCCCGGATCCGGCAGGACCGCCGGATGCGCGGCGATGTCGGCCAGGCCCACCTTCGCCATCCGCGCCAGCGGATGGTCCGGCGCCACCACGAAGCGCAGCGGGTCGTCCCATACCGGCGTGGCCAGCAGCGGTGCCTCGGTCGGCCCCAGCGTGGTCACCGCCAGCTCCACGTCGCCGCCCAGCACCTGGGCATAGGCCTGCTCCGAATCCATGAAGCGGATGTCCAGCGCCACCCGCGGGTGCAGCGCGGTAAAGCGGCGCAGCAGGGCCGGCAGCCGGTGCAGGCCGACGTGGTGGCTGGTGGCCAGGCTCAGGCGGCCGCCGATGTCCTGGCCCAGGTCCTGCAACGCGCGCCGCGCCGCATCGGCCTCGGCCAGCATCTGCCGCGCCCGCGGCAGCAGCAGGCGCCCGGCCTCGGTCAGCACCACCTGGCGGCCGAGGCGGTCGAACAGGCGCACCTCCAGGTCCTGCTCCAGCTGGGCGATGCGCTTGCTCACCGCCGGCTGGGTCAGGTGCAGCTGCTCGGCGGCGGCGGAAAAGCCGCCGCGCTCGGCGACGGCGACGAATGCCGACAGGCTGCCCCAGTCCATCGCGGCTCCGGATTGATTCCTGGCAGGAATCTACCGGATGAAAAATATGCATTTGAGTTATCGATGGCAAGGCGGCAGGATTTCCCCAAGCCCGGCGGGCCGCGCGCCCGCCACCGCCAGAGGAACAGAGGGAATGGCCGGCAAGACCCTTTACGACAAGCTGTGGGAAATGCACGAGGTAAGCCGCCGCGACGACGGCTCCTCGCTGATCTACATCGACCGCCACATCCTGCACGAGGTGACCTCGCCGCAGGCGTTCGAGGGGCTCCGCCTCGCCGGCCGCAAGCCGTGGCGGGTGGACGCCAACATCGCCACGCCCGACCACAACGTGCCCACCACCCGGGCCGAGCGCGCCGGCGGCCTGCAGGCCATCGCCGACCCGGTGTCGCGGCTGCAGGTGCAGACCCTGGACGAGAACTGCGCCGATTTCGGCATCCTCGAGTTCCGCATGGACGATGCCCGCCAGGGCATCGTCCACGTGGTCGGCCCGGAGCAGGGCGCGACCCTGCCGGGCATGACCGTGGTCTGCGGCGACTCGCACACCTCCACGCATGGTGCTTTTGGAGCGCTGGCGCACGGCATCGGCACCTCCGAGGTCGAGCACGTGCTGGCCACCCAGTGCCTGGTGGCCAAGAAGATGAAGAACATGCAGGTCCGGGTCGAAGGCAAGCTGGGCCCGGGCGTGACCGCCAAGGACATCGTGCTGGCGGTGATCGGCCGGATCGGCACCGCCGGCGGCAACGGCCACGCCCTGGAGTTCGCCGGCAGCGCGATCCGCGAACTGTCGATGGAAGGCCGCATGACCATCTGCAACATGGCCATCGAGGCCGGCGCGCGGGTGGGCATGGTGGCGGTGGACGAGAAGACCATCGAATACGTGAAGGGCCGCCCGTTCGCGCCCAGGGGCGGGCAGTGGGACGCGGCCGTGGCGCTGTGGCGCACCCTGGTCTCCGATCCGGACGCGCACTTCGACACCGTGGTCGAGCTGCGCGCCGAGGACATCAAGCCGCAGGTCAGCTGGGGCACCTCGCCGGAGATGGTGGTGCCGGTGGACGCGACGGTGCCGGATCCGGAACGCGAACCCGATCCGGTGAAGCGCGATTCGATCGTGCGCGCCCTGAAGTACATGGGCCTGCAACCCAACCAGCCGATCACCTCGATCCGGCTGGACCGCGTGTTCATCGGTTCGTGCACCAACTCGCGGATCGAGGACCTGCGCGCGGCCGCCGCGGTGGCGCGCGGGCGCAAGGTGGCGCCGACGATCAAGCAGGCGCTGGTGGTGCCGGGCTCGGGCCTGGTCAAGGCCCAGGCCGAGGCCGAGGGCCTGGACAAGGTGTTCATCGAGGCAGGCTTCGAGTGGCGCGAGCCGGGCTGCTCGATGTGCCTGGCGATGAATCCCGACAGGCTGGGCGCCGGCGAGCACTGCGCCTCCACCTCCAACCGCAACTTCGAGGGCCGCCAGGGCGCCGGTGGCCGCACCCACCTGGTGAGCCCGGCGATGGCCGCCGCCGCCGCGGTGGCCGGCCACTTCGTCGATGTGCGCGAACTGGTCCAGGCCTGAGGAAACCGCCAATGAAAGCCTTCACCACCCACACCGGCCTGGTCGCCCCGCTGGACCGCGCCAACGTCGACACCGACCAGATCATCCCCAAGCAGTTCCTCAAGTCGATCAAGCGCACCGGCTTCGGCCCGAACCTGTTCGACGAGTGGCGCTACCTGGACGTGGGCCAGCCGGGGCAGGACTGCAGCACGCGGCCGATCAACCCGGACTTCGTGCTCAACTTCCCGCGCTACCAGGGCGCCAGCGTGCTGCTGGCGCGCGAGAACTTCGGCTGCGGCTCCTCGCGCGAGCACGCGCCGTGGGCGCTGGACGAGTATGGCTTCCGCGCGATCATCGCGCCCAGCTTCGCCGACATCTTCTACAACAACAGCTTCAAGAACGGCCTGCTGCCGATCGTGCTGTCCGACGCCGAGGTCGACGAGCTGTTCCGCCAGTGCGAAGCCCGCGAGGGCTACACCCTGACCGTGGACCTGGCGGCGCAGACGGTCACCCGCCCCGATGGCGTGCAGCACCGCTTCGAGGTGGACGCCTTCCGCAAGCACTGCCTGCTCAACGGCCTGGACGACATCGGCCTGACCCTGCAGGAGAAGGACGCGATCGCCGCCTTCGAGGCACGCCACCGCGCCGTCCAGCCCTGGCTGTTCGGCGCCGCCTGATCCAGGATGCGGCGCGGCTTGCCCGCGCCGCGCTCCCGCGGCCGTGGGCGGTCACCTGACCGCCGGCAGCAGCTTGCCGGTCAGCAGGCGGAAGGTCAGTCGCGGCGCGTCGGGCTTGCCGTAGTTGGTCGTGGTGACGACCACGACCAGGCGCTGCGCGGGGAACACCCGCACCGTGTTGCCGCCGGTGCCGTTCATCGCGAACGAATCGAACGTGCGGCCCTCGCTGGTGTCGTGGTGCAGCCACCACAGGTAGCCGTAGTCGATGCCGTCCTCGATGCGCGCATGCGGCCGGGTGGATTCGGCCACCCATGCCGCCGGCACCAGCTGGCGGCCGTTCCATTCGCCGCCGCGGCGGTACAGCTCGCCCAGCGCGAGCAGGTCGCGGCTGCGCAGGGCAAGGCCGCCGCCGGCCTGGGCCAGGCCCAGCGGCGAGAACTGCCAGGCCGGCGCCTCGATGCCCAGCGGGTCGAACAGCCTGGCGCGGGCATAGTCCTGCAGGGGGCGGCCGACGGCGGCCTGGATCGCGGCGCCGAGCGTGGTCACGCCGGCGGTGCAGTAGCGGAAGCTGCGTCCGTATGGCGAGTCTTCCGGCCGCTCCATCCACGCCGGGAAGCCCTGGATCGGCAGGTCCAGGTAGAACCCGACCCAGTCCTCGACCAGGTACATGCGTTCCTCGTTGCCGCGCGACCACTGGTTCCAGTCGTCGCACTCCAGCAGCGAGGACATGGTCATCAGGTCGACCGCGGTGATCGCGTCCTTGCGTGGATCCGGATTGGCCGGAGGCGGGCGCCGCAGCAGCGGCAGCACCGGCGCGTCGGCCCGCATCCGGCCCTCGGCCTGGGCGATGCCGGCCAACATGCCGGCGACGGTCTTGGTCGCCGAGCGCGTGTCGCGGCGCGCCTCCGCGCCACCCTCGTCGAAATAGCGCTCGTAGACCAGCACGCCGTCGCGGGCGACCAGCACGCTGGTGACCTGGCCGAACTCGCCGGCCGCGATGGCACGTTCCATCCCAGCCAGCGCGGCCGGATCGATGCCGTGGTCCGCGGCGGGTTCCAGCCGCCAGGCCGGCGGCTTCGCCGGCACGGTGGCGGGAAGCAGGAGGAGCAGGAGCGTGACGAGCAAGGGCAGGCGCATGGCAGGTCTCCGGCGGCAAGGGTGCCGGGAGCCTGGCACGCGCCCCGCGCGCGCAGCAGGGGCGATGCGACGAAGCGGCGGAAACGCCGACGGAAGCCGGCAAGGGCGGCGCCAGGCATGGGCCCTGGTGGCCGCCACGCCGCGCCGCGCTGGCGCGATGCGGCGTGCAGACCTTCCGCGGCGGGGCGGCGCCCGCGCCGCGGGCGCCTCAGTACACGCCCTGCGCCAGCATCGCGTCGGCCACCTTCACGAAGCCGCTGATGTTGGCGCCGTCCACGTAGTTGACCGTGCCGTCCTTGCGCTTGCCGTGGCGCACGCAGTTGCCGTGGATGTCCTTCATGATCGCGTGCAGGCGCTCGTCCACCTCGGCGTGGTGCCAGGACAGGCGCAGCGCGTTCTGGCTCATCTCCAGGCCCGAGGTGGCCACGCCGCCGGCGTTTGAGGCCTTGCCCGGCGCGTACAGGGTGCCGGACTCCAGGAACACGTCCACCGCCTCCAGGGTCGAGGGCATGTTCGCGCCCTCGGCCACGCAGATGACGCCGTTCTTCACCAGGGTGCGCGCGTCCTCGCCGTCCAGCTCGTTCTGGGTGGCGCAGGGCAGGGCGATCTCGGCCGGGATGTGCCAGGGGCGCTTGCCGGGCAGGTATTCGAAGCGCCGGTCCCCGTCCAGTTCCGCCAGGCGGCCACGGCGCACGTTCTTCAGTTCCATCACCGCCTCGATCGCCTCCATGTCGAAGCCGTCGCGCGCGTAGAGCGTGCCGCCGGAATCGCTGAAGGTCAGCACCTTGCCGCCCAGGTCGGTGGCCTTCACCGCCGCGTACTGGGCGACGTTGCCCGAGCCGGAGACCAGCACCCGCGCGCCCTGGGTCTCGCGGTGGGCGTGGTGCAGCATCTGCTCGACGAAGTAGACGGTGCCGTAGCCGGTGGCCTCCGGGCGCATCAGGCTGCCGCCGTAGGCCAGGCCCTTGCCGGTGAACACGCAGCCGGCCTGGTTGGACAGCTTCTTCATCATGCCGGCCATGTAGCCGACCTCGCGCGCGCCAACGCCGATGTCGCCGGCCGGCACGTCGGTGTCCGGGCCCAGGTGCCGGTAGAGCTCCAGCATCAGCGCCTGGCAGAAGCGCATCACCTCGCCGTCGCTCTTGCCCTTGGGGTCGAAGTCCGAGCCGCCCTTGCCGCCGCCCATGGGCAGGGTGGTGAGCGCGTTCTTGAAGGTCTGCTCGAAGGCCAGGAACTTCAGGATCGACAGGTTCACCGTGGGATGGAAGCGCATGCCGCCCTTGTACGGGCCGATCGCCGAACTGTGCTGCACGCGCCAGGCACGGTTGACCTGCACCTGGCCCCGGTCGTCGACCCAGGACACGCGGAACTGGATCACCCGCTCCGGCTCGACCAGCCGTTCCAGCAGGCCGTCGCGCGCGTACTGCGGGTTGCGCTCGAGGAACGGCCACAGGCTGGCGGTGACTTCCTTGACCGCCTGCAGGAATTCCGGCTGGCCCGGATCGCGGCGCTTTACCCGCTCGAGGAACTCTTCCCTGGAACCTGGCATGGCTTGTCTCCTTTGCCTGGGGCGGCTGCTCAGCGCAGGCGCTCGATCACGGCCTGCGCGGCCCGGGTGGTGTCGACGGCCTGGCCCGCCGGCGCGAGGTCCGCGGTGAACACGCGGTCGTCCAGCGCGGACGACACCGCCGCCTCCACCGCGGCGGCCTCGGCCTCCAGGCCCAGCGAGTGGCGCAGCAGCATGGCCGCGCTGAGGATGGTGGCGTAGGGATTGGCGATGCCCTTGCCCGCGATGTCCGGCGCCGAGCCGTGGATCGGTTCATAGATCCCGACCTTCCCGTCGCCCAGCGACGCCGAAGCCAGCAGGCCCAGCGAGCCGGCCAGCATCGAGGCCTCGTCGGTGAGGATGTCGCCGAACATGTTCTCGGTGACGATCACGTCGTAGGCGCGCGGCCGCGACAGCAGGTGCATGGCCATGGAGTCGACCAGCTGGTGCTCCAGGGTCACGTCCGGGAACTCCTCCCGCACCACGCGCGCGGCCACGTCGCGCCACAGGCGCGAGGTCTCCAGCACGTTGGCCTTGTCCACCGAGGTGAGGTGGCCGCGGCGGCTGCGCGCCAGCGCCGCGGCGCTGCGCACCACGCGCTCGATCTCGGCCACGGTGTAGCGGCACAGGTCGCTGGCGTCGGTGGCGCTGCGGGTCTTGTCGCCGAAGTAGATGCCGCCGGTCAGCTCGCGCACCACCACGATGTCCACGCCTTCCAGCAGTTCGGACTTGATCGGCGAGGCGCCCAGCGCCGCCGCGTGCGGGCGCACCGGGCGCAGGTTGGCGAACAGGCCCAGGCCCTTGCGGATCGCCAGCAGGCCCTGCTCCGGCCGCACCTTGGCGTTGGGATCGGACCACTTCGGGCCGCCGACCGCGCCGAGCAGGACCGCGTCGGCGTTCTTCGCCGCCTCCAGGGTGGATGCCGGCAGCGGTTCGCCGTGGCGGTCGATGGCGATGCCGCCGATGTCGTGCTCCTGGAAGGAGAAGCTGTGGCCATGGCGGGCGGCGACCGCCTCCAGCACCGGCAGGGTGGCGGAGACGATCTCCGGGCCGATGCCGTCGCCGGGCAGTACGACGATGTTCGCGTGCATGGGGGTGCCTCGTACGGGGAAGGTGGGATGCGCGTGGCCGGGCGCGGCTCAGCCGGCGGCTTCGGTTTCGGCTTCGGCCGGCGCGGGCGCCGGATCGCGGGCGGGCCCGGCCGCGGCTGCCTGCGGGCGCACCGGGCCGTCCCACTCGGACGCGTCGGGGCGCGGCGGCAGCGGGATGTCGGCGCGGCGGCGCGCCAGGGCACGGTTCACGGCAGCGTCGAAGCTCAGCGCGGCGGCCGGGTTGCTTTCGGGGATGGGCATGGAACGTTCCTCGGCGACCGGCACGGGGAGCGCCGGTCGGCGGTCTGTGGAATGGAGGCCGGCCGCCGGCTCCCCACCGGCGGCCGGCCGGGTCTGCATCGGATCAGGCGGTGGCCAGCTGCTCGCTGTTCCCCGCGGCACGGCGCTGGCGCAGCAGGCGGTTGGCCACGTCCAGCCAGGCCAGCGCGCTGGCCTCGATGATGTCGCGGCTGGTGCCGGTGCCTTCGTATTCGTCCTCGCCGTGGCGCACGCTGAGGCTGGCTTCGCCGCGGGCATCGGTGCCCAGGCCGACGCTGTGCACCTGGTAGCTCTCCAGGCTCAGCTGCACGCCGGTGGCGGCCGACAGCGCGGCGAACAGCGCGTCCACCGGGCCGTCGCCCTCGGCGGTCTCGGCCACGCGGCGGCCATCCGGGTCGGACAGCTCGACGGTGGCGCTGGCGCGCTGGCCGGCGTCGCTGACCGTCATCGAGGCCAGGCGGTAGCCCTCGCCGTCGCCGGTGTCCTGCATCAGCGCCTGCAGGTCGGCGTCGGTGACCACGCGCTGCTGCTCGCACAGCGCCTTGAAGTCTGCGAACACCAGGTCCAGCTCCGCCTCCTCCAGGTAGTAGCCCAGCGCGCGCAGGCGCTGCTCGACCGCGGCGCGGCCGCTGTGGCGGCCCAGCACCATCTGGGTGTCCGGCCAGCCCACGTCCTGCGGGCGCATGATCTCGTAGGTGCCGCGGTGGCGCAGCATGCCGTGCTGGTGGATGCCCGACTCGTGGGCGAAGGCATTGCTGCCGACCACCGCCTTGTTGCGCTGGACCGGCATGCCGATCAGGCGCTGCAGCAGCTGCGAGGTCGGCACCAGGCGGCGGGTGTCGATGCCGGTGTCGGCCTCGAAGAACGCGTTGCGCACCTTCAGCGCCATCACGATCTCCTCCAGCGCGCAATTGCCGGCGCGCTCGCCGATGCCATTGATGGTGCACTCGACCTGGCGCGCGCCGCCCTCGATCGCGGCCAGGGTGTTGGCCACGGCCAGGCCCAGGTCGTTGTGGCAGTGCGCGCTGAAGATGACCTTGTCGGCGCCCGGCACCTGCGCGATCAGGCGCTGGAAGATGCCGCGGATCTCCTCCGGGGTGGTGAAGCCGACCGTGTCGGGGATGTTGATGGTGGTGGCGCCGGCCTCGATCGCCGCGGCCACGACCTCGTGCAGGAAGTCCTCCTCGGTGCGGGTGCCGTCCTCGGTGGAGAACTCGATGTCGTCGATGTGGCCCTTGGCGTAGCGGATGCTCTCGACCACCCGGTCCAGCACCTGCTGGCGGCTCATGCGCAGCTTGTGCTCGCGGTGCAGCGGGCTGGTGGACAGGAACACGTGCAGGCGCGGGCGCGCGGCGGCCTCCAGCGCGCGCAGGGAGGTGTCGATGTCCGCCTGCAGGCAGCGCGAGAGCACGGCCAGCACCGGCTCGCGGATCTCGCGGCCGATCAGGGCCATGGCCTCGCGGTCGGACTGCGAGCTGGCCGGGAAGCCGGTCTCGATCACGTCCGCACCCAGTTCGGCCAGTGCGCGGGCCATGACCAGCTTCTGCGGCGGGGTCATGCTGCAGCCGGGGGACTGCTCGCCGTCGCGCAGGGTGGTATCGAACACCCGGATGCGGGCCTGGGAGACCTGGGTTTGGGCTTGGGACTGTTGCGCGTTCACCAGGTGAACTCCTCTTCGACGGGCTGCGGCGCGATGGGCGCCATTGGGACGGAAACGGTGGTCGTGGGGGACAGGTTAGCGGCTGGGCGGCGCTTTGCCACGGGGATCGGTTTGCGCGCCGCACCATCCCCCGCGGCGGCGGCCGGTTCCGGGCCGCGGCTGCGCCGGCGCGGCTTGCGCGGCGGCCGCGGGCGGACCTCGGACAGCAGCTGGGCGAGGGTGGCCGCGTCGATGTTGCCGCCGGAGACCACGGCGCACTTGCGACGCCCGGCCACGCGGCGGCCGGCGGCCAGGGCCAGGGCACCGGCGCCCTCGGCGATCAGGTTCTCTTCCAGCGCCAGCCGGACCAGGGTCTCGCGCAGTTCGGCCTCGCGCACGATCACCACGTCGTCCAGCAGGCGCGCGCACAGGCGCCGGGTCAGGAACCCGGGCACCTTCACCCGGACGCCGTCGGCCAGCGACCTGGCGGGGTCGATCTCGCGCAGGTCGCCGCGGATCGCGCGGGCCATGGAATCCACGCCCTCGACCTGGGCGCCGACCACGCGCACGCCCTGCGACTTCAGCGCCAGGGCCACGCCGGAGGCCAGCCCGCCGCCGCCGATCGGCACGATCACCACGTCCGGGGCGTGCGGCGCGATCTCGATCCCGATCGTGCCCTGGCCGGCGATCACGTCCGGGTCGTCGAACGCGGACAGGAAGCGGTAGCCGTACTGCTCGGCCAGCTGCCGGGCGAAGGCGTAGGCCTCGTCGTAGCTGTCGCCGTGCTGGCGCACGGTGGCGCCCCAGTGGGTGACGCCGGCGATCTTGGTCTGCGGCGCGCCGTGCGGCATCACCGTGATCGCCTGCACGCCAAGGCGGTAGGCGGCCCAGGCCACGCCCTGGGCGTGGTTGCCGGCGGAGGCGCAGATCACCGGGCGGTCGTCGCCGCGCTCGCGCGCGGCCAGCATCGCGTTGAGCGCGCCGCGCACCTTGTAGGAGCCGGTGCGCTGCAGGTTCTCCAGCTTGAGCATCACCCCGAAACGCTCGGCGTGGTGCATCGGCGTCACCGGCAGGAACCGGCGCAGGCGCGACTGCGCGGCCAGTACGTCGGCCACGCCGACGTCGCCGACGTCCGCTTCTCCTGCGCTGGTGCGGCCGGTATCAGGCATCGCCGCGGCGCTCCGTGCGATTTCCGAGAAGGCACCTCCGCACCGTCGCCTCCACGGGGGCGACGGCGGAACGGGCGGCTGCGCGCGCGTTCATGGCGCGCCTCCGTGGCCGGCGCCGGCTTCGCCGGGCAGCGGGCCGTCGACCGGCGAGATCTGCACCGATTCGCAGTCGTACACCTTCTGCAGCTGGCGGCGCAGGGTCTCGGCCGTGCGCCCGCCGCTGTTGACCACCATCTGCAGGCGCCAGCGCCCGTCGGCGGCGTCGGGGAAGCCCTGGATCGCGCGCGGCGCGAAGCCGCGGCGCTCGGTCATGCCGATCACGCGCACCAGCGCGCCCTCCACGGGCTTCAGCACCAGGTCAAGCCGGTAGTGCATGAGCTGACTCTGCCTTCTGTTCGTTGGGGTTGGCGTCCAGCATGTGGCTGTTGGCCTGCCCGGCGGGGACCAGCGGCCAGACGTTGGCCCTGGCGTCGATCTTCACGTGCAGCAGGCCCGGGCCGGGTGCGGACAGCAGCGCCGCCAGTGCGTCCTCGATCTGCGAGCGCTGCTCGATGCGCGAGGCCGGGATGCCGCACACCTGGGCCAGGGCGGCGAAGTCCGGGTTGTCGGACAGGTCGATCTCGCTGTAGCGCTTGTCGAAGAACAGTTCCTGCCACTGCCGGACCATGCCCAGGGCGCTGTTGTCCAGCAGGATGATCTTCACCGGCAGCTTGCAGCGGGCGATGGTGACCAGCTCCTGCACGTTCATCATGAAGCCGCCGTCGCCGTTGACCAGGACCACCGGGCGGTCGGGGAAGGCGAACTGCGCGCCCATCGCCGCCGGCAGGCCGAAGCCCATGGTGCCCAGCGCGCCGGAGGTCAGGTGGTTGCGCGGATGGCTGAAGCGGCAGTGCTGCGCCACCCACATCTGGTGCTGGCCCACGTCGGCGGTGATGATCGCGTCCGGGCACAGTTCGCTGACCCGCTTCAGCAGCGCCGGGGCGTAGATGTCGGTGCCGGGTGCGTCGTAGCGCGGGGCATGTTTCTCGCGCAGGGCGGTGCAGCGCTGGCGCCATTCGCCGGCGGTGCTGCGCGCCGCGGCCAGGGCGCGCAGGCCCGCGGCCAGGTCGCCGGGCAGGGCGATGTCGGCGGTGCGCAGCTTGGAGATCTCGTAGGCATCCGCGTCCAGGTGGACCACCCGCGCGAACGGCGCGAACTCGGACAGCTTGCCGGTGGCGCGGTCGTCGAAGCGGGCGCCAACCACCACCAGCAGGTCGCACTCCTGCACCGCGATGTTGGCGGCGCGGGTGCCGTGCATGCCCAGCATGCCCAGGAACTGCGGGTGGTTGCCGGGCAGGGCGCCCAGGCCGCGCAGGGTCAGCACGGTCGGGATGCCGGTGGCCTCGACGAACTGGCGGAACTCGTCCACCGCATCGCAGATGCCGATGCCGCCACCGCCGTAGATCACCGGCTTTTCGGCCGCGGCGATCGCAGCGATGGCCTCGGCCAGGGCCGCATCCGGCGGCGGGGGCGGCGCCTGCACCGGGGCCGGCACGTGCGCCGGCAGGTGGGTGGCGGCGCCGACCTGGACGTCCTTGGGCAGGTCGACCAGGACCGGGCCCGGGCGGCCTTCGCGGGCGATGCGGAAGGCCTCGGCCATCACGTGCGGCAGCTCGTCCACGCTGCGCACCAGGAAGCTGTGCTTGACGATCGGCATGGTCATGCCGAACACGTCCAGCTCCTGGAACGCATCGGTCCCCAGCAGCGACGTCGGCACCTGGCCGGTCAGGCACACCATCGGCACCGAATCCAGCATCGCGTCGGCGATGCCGGTGACCAGGTTCGAGGCGCCGGGCCCGGAGGTGGCCACGCATACGCCGACCTTGCCGGAGGCGCGGGCGTAACCGTTGGCCGCCAGGGCCGCTCCCTGCTCGTGGCGGACCAGGATGTGGCGCAGCCCCGAATCCACCAGGGCGTCGTAGAACGGCATGATCGCGCCGCCCGGATAGCCGAAGATGGTGTCGACCCCCTCGGCCTCCAGCGCGTGCGCGACCCAGGCTGCGCCATTGCGCAGCCCGGCCGCCGTCGCTGTGGGGGTGTTGGCGTTCATGCGGCGGCGGTCTTCTTGGCGGTTTGTTCTTCGGCGGGCTGGGCGCTGCCCTGCAGCCACACCATCTTGGCGCGCAGTTCGCGGCCGACCTTCTCGATCGGATGGTCCTTGTCGGCCTGCTGGAACTTCCTGTAGTTCGGCAGGCCGGCGTCGTACTCGGCCTGCCAGTTGCGCACGAAGGTGCCGTCCTGGATGTCCTTCAGCACTTCCTTCATGCGCGCCTTGACCGAGGCGTCGATCACCCGCGGGCCGGAGACGAAGTCGCCGTACTGGGCGGTCTCGGAGATGAACTCGAGCATGCGGGTGATGCCGCCTTCGTAGAACAGGTCGACGATCAGCTTCAGCTCGTGCAGGACTTCGTAGTAGGCGATCTCCGGCTGGTAGCCGGCCTCGACCAGGGTCTCGAAGCCGGCCTGCACCAGGGACGAGGCGCCGCCGCACAGCACGGCCTGCTCGCCGAACAGGTCGGTCTCGGTCTCTTCCTTGAAGGTGGTCTTGATCAGGTTGGCGCGGGCGCCGCCCAGGCCGCCGGCGTAGGCCAGGGCGTATTCCTCGGCCTTGCCCGACTTGTCCTGGTACACCGCATAGATGCACGGCACGCCGCGGCCGATCTCGTACTCGCGGCGGACCAGGGCGCCCGGGCCCTTGGGCGCGACCAGGACCACGTCCAGGTCCTCGCGCGGGGTGATCATGCCGAAGTGCACGTTCAGGCCGTGGGCGAACAGCAGCACCGCGCCCTGCTTGAGGTTGTCGCGCAGGACTTCCTCGTAGAGCTTCTTCTGGACCATGTCCGGGACCAGCACGGCGACCAGGTCGGCGTCCTTCACCGCCTCGGCCGGGCTCTTGACCACGAAACCGTCCGCCTGGGCCTTGGCCTCGGTCGGACCGCCCGGGCGCAGGCCCACGGTCACGTCGAAGCCGGAATCGCGCAGGTTCAGCGCGTGCGCGCGGCCCTGGCTGCCGTAGCCGACGATCGCGATCTTGGTGGAGGTGCTGCTGGTCATGGCGTGGTCCTGTGCGGTTGCGTGGATGGGAAGGCGAAGCCTGGGAATTTGCCGGAACGAGATCGTTTCTGCTGAGAACTTTCCGGACGGAACCTTGTGCAAGGTGGAAACAAAAAACCCCGCGCCTTCCGGTGCGGGGTTTTGAGGGTCTGGCGTCTTTCTGTTGCCTACACGCCGGCTCGTCCCGCACCTGTTGGCGAGCTAATAAGGACGAGGACGAGGACCGACACCGCGGCGTTCGCGGCTGCGTGCAGGTCGGCGTCGGTGGTCGTGTGGCGATGCAGCATGGGTCGCAGGAAAGCACGCCGATTCCAGGCTTGTCAAGCGCCTTCCGTGGCCGTTTTACTGTTGCAGATGCAACCGTGGAAACGCATCACAATCGGTTGCACCTCCCGCGCGCTCCGTCCGCATCCGGCAACCCCGCCGCGCATGCGCGCCCGCCTTCGCCAGCACCCGTACAGCCATGCCCGAATACCGCTCCCGCACCTCCACCCACGGCCGCAACATGGCCGGTGCCCGCGCCCTGTGGCGCGCCACCGGGATGAAGGATGGCGACTTCCACAAGCCGATCGTCGCCATCGCCAACTCGTTCACCCAGTTCGTGCCCGGCCACGTCCACCTCAAGGACCTCGGCCAGCTGGTGGCGCGCGAGATCGAGCGCGTGGGTGGCGTGGCCAAGGAGTTCAACACGATCGCCGTCGACGACGGCATCGCCATGGGCCACGACGGCATGCTCTATTCGCTGCCCAGCCGCGAACTGATCGCCGACGCGGTGGAGTACATGGTCAACGCGCACTGCGCCGACGCGCTGGTGTGCATCTCCAACTGCGACAAGATCACCCCGGGCATGCTGATGGCCGCGCTGCGGCTCAACATCCCCACCGTGTTCGTGTCCGGCGGGCCGATGGAGGCGGGCAAGACCCGCCTGGCCGACCACAAGCTGGACCTGATCGACGCGATGGTGATGGCCGCCGATCCCAACGCCACCGACGAACAGGTGGCGGCGGTGGAGCGCAGCGCCTGCCCGACCTGCGGTTCGTGCTCGGGCATGTTCACCGCCAACTCGATGAACTGCCTGACCGAGGCGCTGGGCCTGTCGTTGCCGGGCAACGGCACCGTGGTCGCCACCCATGCCGATCGCGAGGCCCTGTTCAAGCGCGCCGGCGTGACCGCGGTGGAGCTGTGCCACCGCTGGTATGGCGGCGGCGACGGGCGCGCGCTGCCGCGCGGCATCGCCACCTTCGAGGCGTTCGAGAACGCGATGGCGCTGGACATCGCCATGGGCGGTTCGACCAACACCATCCTGCACCTGCTGGCCGCGGCGCAGGAGGCCGGGGTGCCGTTCACCCTGCGCGACATCGACCGCCTCTCGCGCAAGGTGCCGCAGCTGTGCAAGGTCGCGCCGAACACGCAGAAGTACCACATCGAGGACGTGCACCGCGCCGGCGGCATCATGGCCATCCTCGGCGAGCTGGCGCGCGGCGGACTGGTGCATACCGACGTGCCGACCGTGCATGCGCCCAGCCTGGGCGAGGCGATCGAGCGCTGGGACGTGGCCCGCACCAGCGATGAGGCCGTGCACACCTTCTACCGCGCCGGCCCGGCCGGGATCCCCACCCAGGTCGCCTTCAGCCAGGACACCCGCTGGCCGTCGCTGGACCTGGACCGCAGCGAAGGCTGCATCCGCGACCTGCAGCACGCCTACTCCAGCGAGGGCGGACTGGCGGTGCTTTACGGCAACCTCGCCGCCGACGGCTGCGTGGTGAAGACCGCGGGCGTGGACGAGTCCATCCTGGTGTTCGAGGGCCCGGCGCGGGTGTACGAGAGCCAGGACGCGGCGGTGAAGGGCATCCTCGGTGACGAGGTGCAGGCGGGCGAGGTGGTGGTGATCCGCTACGAAGGGCCCAAGGGCGGCCCGGGCATGCAAGAGATGCTCTATCCGACCAGCTACCTGAAGTCCAAGGGCCTGGGCAAGAAGTGCGCGCTGCTGACCGACGGCCGTTTCTCCGGCGGCACCTCGGGCCTGTCGATCGGCCATGCCTCGCCGGAGGCCGCGGCCGGCGGCACCATCGGCCTGGTGCGCGACGGCGACCGCATCCGCATCGACATTCCCGCGCGCAGCATCCAGCTGCTGGTGGACGAGGCCGAACTGGCGCGCCGCCGGGCCGAGCAGGACGCGCAGGGCTGGCGCCCGGCGCAGCCGCGCGCGCGCAAGGTCAGCACCGCACTGAAGGCCTATGCCCTGCTGGCCACCAGCGCCGACAAGGGCGCGGTGCGCAACCGCGAGCTGCTGGAGGGGTGAGCCTTCGGACGCGCCCGCCCGGCGGTGCCGGCGCGGGCGCGCCTTGTGCGGCCGCAGCATGCCTGCCGCGTCCGTTCCGGGTCTAATGCGCCTTCCCAAGCCAGGAGGGCAGTGCATGCGTGGGATATCGTTACCTCGGCCAGGCCGCCGCTTCGCGTTCGCCGCCGCGGTGCTTTTGGCGGTACTGCAGTGCCTGCCGGCGCCGGCCGCAGCGTCCGGTTTCGTGCGCGTCGACGGGACCGGCTTCGTGCTCGACGGCAAGCCCTACCGCTTTGCCGGTGCCAACTTCTGGTACGGCGCCTACCTCGGCGCCCCCGATGGGGTGGGCGACCGCGAGCGGCTGCGCGCCGAGCTGGACCAGCTCAAGGCCGCCGGCATCGACAACCTGCGCGTGCTGGCGATGAGCGAGGCCAGCGGCTTCAGGCGCGGCGTGCGCCCGGCCTTCATGGTCGCACCCGGCGAGTACGACCAGCGCCTGCTGGAGGGCCTGGACGTGCTGCTGGACGAGATGCGCAAGCGCGACATGAAGGCGGTGCTGTACCTCAACAACTTCTGGCAGTGGTCCGGCGGCATGTCGCAATACGTGTCCTGGTTCAGCGGCGAACCGGTGTTCGATCCGGACGAGACCGGCGACTGGAACGGCTTCATGCAGAATTCGGCGCGCTTCTACGCCATGCCCGAGGCGCAGGCCGCCTACCGCGACGCGATCCGCACCGTCGTCACCCGCCGCAACAGCGTCAACGGCATCGCCTACGCCGAGGATCCAACGGTGATGTCCTGGCAGCTGGCCAACGAGCCGCGCCCGGGCAGCGACGCCGCCGGCGCGGCCAATTTCCAGGCCTACCGCGCCTGGCTGGACGATACCGCCGCCTTCATCCGCCAGCTGGCGCCCAGGCAACTGGTGAGCACCGGCAGCGAGGGCCGCATGGGTTCGCTGGGCGAGGACGACTACTACCTGATCGCGCATGCCTCGCCGCACATCGACTACCTGACGTTCCACCTGTGGCCGTCGAACTGGGGCTGGATCGACCACCACGACCCGGCGGCGCGGCTGGAAGCCGGGCTGCAGGCGTCGCTGGAGTACATCGACCGCCACGTGGAAATGGCGGACAGGCTGGGCAAGCCGATCGTGCTGTCGGAGTTCGGCCTCAACCGCGACAAGGGTTCCTACGACCCGGCCGCGCCGGTGGCCGCACGCGACCGCTTCTACCAGGCGGTGTACGCGCGCCTGCTGCAGCATGCGCGCGCCGGGGCGCCGATTGCCGGTTCCAACTTCTGGGCCTGGGGCGGCCGCGGCCGCACCTCCAACCCGGACTGGATGTGGAAGGAAGGCGATCCGTTCACCGGCGACCCGCCGCAGGAAGCGCAGGGCCTGTTCTCCCTGTTCGACAGCGACCGTTCGACCCTGGAAATCGTCTCCGCCCACGCACGCCAGTTGCGCGCGCTCCCCTGAACTGGTTCAGGCCGGGCCGGCGGCGCCGTGCTTTCCGCCTTCAGGCCTTGCGCTCGGCGGCCGATATCCGGGACAGGGAGAGGAGGGGAATCATGTCGACGATCGAGTCGCCGACGCAGCAGGACACGCAGGCCAGCGCGCCTGCGCTGCCCGATGCGCCGGTTGCATTGCTGCGCCTGGACGACGGGCTCCGCATCGTGGCCGCCAACCGCACCGCCCGGGACCTGCTGGGGCTGGAGGACACCGCCCTGCCGGTGCCGGCCGCAGGCCCGCTATGGGGCCTGCAGCGCGGCGACCTGGCCGATGGCGCCGGGGTGTGGGCCGCGCCCGGCGACGATCCTGCGCGGCGCCTGCGCTACCAGGCCGATGGCGAGGGCTGGATCGCCTCGCTGCCGCACGCCGAAACCGCCACGCTGCTGCGCGAGGCCGCCGGCATGGCCGCCGGCGGCGGGGCGGTCACCCATCCGTTGCTGGCCCCGCTGGCGCAGCGGCTGGCCGGGGCCGAACAGCCGCGCGAGCTGCTGGCGGCGGTCAACGAGGCCCTGGCCCGCTGCGACCTGGCCCTGCAGCTGCCGCCTGCGCAGGCCGCGAGCGAGGCCGGGCGGCGCCTGGCCGCCGGCTTCGGCAACCTCGCCGAGGCGGTGCGCCAGGCGGTGGCGCTGTCGGTGCAGCTGGCCGCGGACGTGCCCAAGGTGGTCGGCGAGAACGACGAGCTGGCGGCGCAGACCCGCGCCCAGGCCGAGGCCCTGGAACAGGTGCTGGCGGCCACCAGCCGGCTGCGCCAGGACCTGGACGACGTGCGCGGCGAACTGGAGCAGGTGCGCGCCGCGGCGGTGCGCGCCGACGAGGACGCGCGGCGCGGCGGCGAGGCCGCGCGCGCCCTGGCCGCGGCGATGCGCCAGGTGGAGGAACGCGCGGCGCGCGCCGGCGAGGTGATCGAGGTGATCGACTCGGTCGCGTTCCAGACCAACATCCTGTCGATCAACGCCGGGATCGAGGCCGCGCATGCCGGCGAGGCCGGGCGCGGCTTCGCCGTGGTCGCCAGCGAGATCCGGCGCCTGGCCGAGCGCGCCGCCAGTGCCGCGCGCGACGTGCGCGCCATCGTCGGCGGCACGGTCGAGGCGCTGGGCGAGAGCGCCGAGTCGGCGCGCCATACCGGGGAGATGCTGGCCGGCATCGGCCAGTCCCTGCAGGGCGCCGGCGCGGCGATGGAATCGGTGGCGCGGCGCATCGCCTCGCAGGGCGAGGAGGTGCTGGCGATCGACCGCGCGGTGGAGCAGGTGGTGGAACTGGGCCACAGCAACCTGCAGCACGCCGCGCACGTGGCCGAACTGAGCGAGGCGCTGGGCCAGGGCGTGGCCACCCTGCACGACTGCGTCGGCCTGTTCCGGCTGCCGCCGGACCCGATGCAGGTGCCGAGGCATGCGCGCGTGCGCGAACTGGCCGAGGCCGGCGCGCGCCGCATCGGCATGGCCCTGGCCGCGGCGGTGGCCGAGGGCCGGATCGGTGCCGAGGCGCTGTTCTCGCGCGAGTACAAGCAGATCCCCGGGATCGACCCGCCCAAGTACCGCACCCCGTTCGACGCGCTGTGCGACCGCATCCTGCCGCCGCTGCAGGAGCCGGTGGCCAACGCCGAGCCGTGGATCGTGTTCGCGATCAGCGCCAACCCCGACGGCTACGTGCCCACCCACAACCAGCGCTATTGCCAGCCTCTGACCGGCGACCGCGAGAAGGACCTGGTCGGCAACCGCACCAAGCGCATCTTCGGCGACCGCGTCGGCCGCAGCGTGGGCGCGCACACCGACCCGTACCGGCTGCAGGTCTACCGCCGCGACACCGGGCAGATCATGTTCGACCTGTCGGTGCCGGTGTACGTGGATGGCCGCCACTGGGGCGGGTTCCGCATCGGCTACTCGCTGGAGTAGGGCGGCGGCGCCGGGCCGCGGGTGCGGTGCGGCCCATAGACCCAGTGCTCCAGCGCGTGGCGCAGCAGCTGCGCGCGGCGGCGGCGCACCTTGCGTGCATGCGCGAGCGTGCGCTGCAGGGCCAGGATCACCAGCACCAGCAGCAGCGCGAACGGCAGGGCCGAGATCGTGACCAGGCCCTGCAGCGCATCCAGGCCGCCCGCCAGCAGCAGGGCCGCGGCCACCACCGCGATCGCCACGCCCCAGGCGATCCGCCGCAGCGGCGGCGGGTCGCCGGCCTTGTCGCTGGACATGCTGGCCAGCACCAGCACCGCCGAATCGGCCGAGGTGACAAAGAACACCACCAGCAGCGCCACCGCCACCGCGCTCAGCACGGTGCTGCCGGGCAGGTGCTGGAACAGGGCGAACAGCACGTTCTCGTACCCGCTTTCCAGCACCGGCTGCAGGTCGGCCACGAACAGCTGCTGCCACAGCGCCAGGCCGCCGAACACCGCGAACCAGGCGAAGCCCAGCAGGCTGGGCGCCAGCACCGTGCCGACCACGAACTCGCGGATGGTGCGGCCGTAGGACACGCGCGCGATGAAGGTGCCCACGAACGGCGCCCACGAGATCCACCAGGCCCAGTAGAAGATCGTCCACTCGCTCACCCAGGCGCTGCCGGAGAACGGCGACATGCGCAGGCTCATGCCGACCAGGTTGTCCAGGTAGCCGCCCAGGGCATTGGTGAACACGTCGAACAGGAACGCGGTCGGCCCCAGGGCCAGCACCGCCAGCAGCAACAGGCCCGCCAGCGCGAGGTTGGCGCTGGACAGCCACTTGATGCCGCGCTCCACCCCGCTGAGGCTGGAGACCATGTACAGCACGAAGGCCATGCCGATCACCGCCAGCTGCATCCCGGTACCGGTGGGCGTGCCGAACACCGTGCGCAGGCCGGCGGTGATCTGCAGCGCGCCGAAGCCCAGGGTGGTGGCCACGCCGATCGCAGTGGCTACCACCGCGGCGATGTCCACGCAGCGTCCGGCCCAGCCGCGGTGGTGGCGGCCCAGCACCGGCTGCAGCAGGTCGCTGAGCTGGCCGCGGCCACGCCGGTTGTACTGGAACCAGGCCATCGCCAGGCCGACCAGGGCATAGATCGCCCACGGGTGCAGGCCCCAGTGGAAGAACGAATAGCGCATGGCCGCGCGCGCGGCCGGCATGCTCGCCGGTTCCAGCGCCTCGGGCGGATTGAAATAGTGCGACAGCGGCTCGGCCGCGCCCCAGAACACCAGGCCGATGCCCATGCCGGCGGCGAACAGCATCGCCAGCCAGCTGCCCACCGCGAACTGCGGTTCGGCGTCCTCGCCGCCAATGCGCAGCTCGCCCAGGCTGCCGAAGGCCAGGTACAGCATGAACAGCAGGGTGGCGAACACGACCAGCAGGTAGAGCCAGCCGGTGTTGGCGAGCATGCCCCCGAGCAGCGCGTCCACCATCGCGGCGAAGCGCGACGGCGCCAGGCCTGCTGCCGCCGCAAGCAGCGCGATCAGCAAGAAGGAGATGCGGAAGACCATGTCGGCTCCGGTGGCGTGGAGGCGCACAGTCTAGCAACGGCCCCGTTGGCGGCCCGTCGCGGCGGCCTGCGGCAAGCGCGCGCGGTCTGTGGTGTAATCGGCGCCGAAGCGGGGGTACCGCGGGCGCCGGTCGGTGCGCGCGGTTGAGACAGTCCCTTGGAACCTGATCCGGCTGATACCGGCGTAGGGAAGCTTCGCAGGACGGGCTCCGTCCGTCCTGTGTCCGCCCGCTTCGGGCGGCGGTGCCGCGCATGCGTGGTCCGTCGTCCCGTCCCGCACCCCGGTGCGGTTATCCCCTGAACGGACGGACACAACGCATGAACGCCATCCCCGCCTCCCTGCTCCAGCAGACCGCCCAGCTTTCCGGCTCCGTCACCCGGCCGATCCCCGGCTCGCGCAAGATCCACGTCGAAGGTTCGCGCCCGGACATCCGCGTGCCGATGCGCGAGATCGCGCTGACCCGCACCCCCACCGTGTTCGGCGGCGAGGACAACCCGCCGGTGACGGTGTACGACACCTCCGGTCCGTACACCGACCCGGAGGCGCGGATCGACCTGGCCGCGGGCCTGCCGCCGCTGCGCGCGCAGTGGATCGCCGAACGCGGCGACACCGAGGAGCTGCCGGCGCTGACCTCCGAGTTCGGCCGCGCGCGCGAGCACGACCCGAAGCTGGACGCAGTGCGCTTCCCCGGGCGCCGCCTGCCGCGCCGGGCGAAGGCCGGCGCCAACGTCACCCAGATGCATTACGCGCGGCGCGGGATCATCACCCCGGAGATGGAGTTCGTCGCCATCCGCGAGAACCAGCGCCTGGAGGCGGTGCGCGACGCGGCGCTGCGTGCCCAGCATCCGGGCCAGGGTTTCGGCGCCAGCATCCCCGAGGTGATCACCCCGGAGTTCGTGCGCGACGAGATCGCCCGCGGCCGCGCCATCCTCCCGTGCAACATCAACCACCCCGAGAGCGAGCCGATGATCATCGGCCGCAACTTCCTGACCAAGATCAACGCCAACATCGGCAACTCCGCCGTGTCCTCGGGCATCGCCGAGGAGGTGGAGAAGATGGTGTGGGCGATCCGCTGGGGCGGGGACACGGTGATGGACCTGTCCACCGGCAAGCACATCCACGAGACCCGCGAGTGGATCATCCGCAACTCGCCGGTGCCGATCGGCACGGTGCCGATCTACCAGGCACTGGAAAAGGTCGACGGCCGCGCCGAGGAGCTGACCTGGGAGATCTTCCGCGACACGCTCATCGAGCAGGCCGAGCAGGGCGTGGACTACTTCACCATCCACGCCGGCGTTCTGTTGCGCTACGTGCCGCTCACGGCCAGGCGCGTGACCGGCATCGTTTCCCGCGGCGGCTCGATCATGGCCAAGTGGTGCCTGGCGCACCACAGGGAGAATTTCCTCTACACCCACTTCGAGGAAATCTGCGAAATCATGAAGGCCTACGACGTGGCCTTCTCCCTGGGCGACGGCCTGCGCCCGGGCTGCATCGCCGACGCCAACGACGCGGCCCAGTTCGGCGAGCTGGAGACCCTGGGCGAGCTGACGAAGATCGCCTGGAAGCACGACGTGCAGACCATGATCGAGGGCCCCGGCCACGTGCCGATGCAGCTGATCAAGGAGAACATGGACAAGCAGCTGCGCGAGTGCGGCGAGGCGCCGTTCTACACGCTCGGGCCGCTGACCACCGACATCGCCCCGGGCTACGACCACATCACCTCGGCGATCGGCGCGGCGATGATCGGCTGGTACGGCACGGCCATGCTCTGCTACGTCACGCCGAAGGAGCACCTGGGCCTGCCCAACCGCCAGGACGTGCGCGACGGCATCATGGCCTACAAGATCGCCGCGCACGCGGCCGACCTGGCCAAGGGCCATCCCGGCGCGCAGGTACGCGACAACGCCCTGTCCAAGGCACGCTTCGAGTTCCGCTGGGAGGACCAGTTCCACCTCGGCCTGGATCCGGAGAAGGCGCGCGAGTTCCACGACGAGACCCTGCCCAAGGAGGCGCACAAGCTGGCGCACTTCTGCTCCATGTGCGGGCCCCACTTCTGCTCGATGAAGATCACCCAGGACGTGCGCGACTACGCGGCCGAGCACGGGCTGGACGAGCGGGCGGCGCTGGAGGCGGGCATGGCCGGCAAGGCGGCCGAGTTCCGCGAGCAGGGCGCGGAGGTCTACCGCGCCGGATAGCGCGCAAAAGGGCCTGGTCGCGGCCCCTCCCCCTGGCACCGCGACCAGGCAAGGCGCTGCTGGCGCCATGCCGCGGAACGACGTCGACCGCGGCGTGCGCCAGTGTCCCCATCGCCGTCCCGGGGGTGTTAGCCGGCGATGGCCGGGCGGCTTTGCCGCGCTTGCCGCGATGGCGCGCCGCGCCTGCCCGTTTCCCGACCGGCAGCTGACCGGACTTCGGTCACCCGTACCAAAGACACATGGCGCTGCCCGGGGCCGTGGCTAGTGTGCCTGCATTGCCGGATCGCCCGCCTGCATGGGGCAGGCGCCAGGCCGGTTGCGCCGGCCGGCGGTCGTGGCACGGCGGGGCGAAGCGCCCCGGGGCACTGGATACATGGGAGTCGCATGGGTGCGGCGGAGAGCGATGCGCGCAAACGGGCCGCGGAAGCGGCCGGCAGGCTGTTGCGCGTGGGGGAGTGCGAGGTCGACGTCGACCGCAGGGTGGTGTCGCGGCCGGGCGCGGAGGAACCGCGGCGGCTGACGCTCAAGGCCTTGCAGGTCCTGCTGGCGCTGGTCGAGGCCGGCGGCCGCGTGGTCAGCCGCGAACAGCTGCTGGAGCGGGTCTGGCCTGACACCCTGCCCACCGACGACGTGCTCACCCAGGCGGTGGCGCAGCTGCGGCGTGCGTTCGGCGGCCGCGGCGAGGCGCCGCCGTACATCGAGACCATTGCCAAGGCCGGCTACCGCCTGGTGGTGCCGTGCTGCTGGATCGAACCGGCCGCCACGCCGGAACCGGCCGCAGTGCCGGCGGCACCGGCGCCCGCGGTGCCGGCGTCGATCCAGCCGCGGCCGGCGCCACAGGAGCAGGCGCCTGCAGCGGCCGCCGGCACGGGCGCGCCCGCACGCGCGCCGCGCCGGCGCATCGCATCCTGGTGGCCGGCCTTGTCCCTGTTGCTGGTGCTGGCCTTCGGCGCCGGCGCGTGGCAACTGCTGAATCCGCGCACGCGCGCCAACGATGCCGCCGACGTGGCGGCCGGCGCACCGCCGCTGCAGTACCAGGCCATCGCCGCGACCGCGCTGCCCGAGCAGGGGCCGGCGCTGTCGCCGGACGGGAGCGAGGTCGCCTACGCGCGCCCGGTCCGCGCCGGCGGCCCGCGCACGCTGTACCTGCAGCCGGCCGGCGACGGCAGTCCGCGCCAGCTGACCTTCCCCGGCCACGGCGAGGCCGATGACCTGCCGGCATGGTCGCGCGACGGGCGCCGCATCGCCTTCGTGCGCACCGGCGGCGACGGCTGCCGGCTGATGGTGGTCGCGGCCGCCGGCGGCGGCGAGCGCGAAGTCGGCCGCTGCGAGGGCGAGGATTACGCCGCCTTCGACTGGAGCCCGGACGGCCGTGCCCTGGTGATGGGCGGGCGCCGCCGCAGCAGCGGGCAGTCGGCGCCGCTGCGGCGCCTGGACCTGGGCAGCGGGCGCTGGGAGGCGCTGGCCTATCCGGCCGACGGCCTGGATACCCTGCCGCGGTTCTCGCCCGACGGCGCCTGGCTGGGTTTCCGCCGCGGCACCTCGTTGGGCGACCTGTGGCTGATGCCCGCGGCCGGCGGTCCGCCGCGGCAGCTGACCCGCCTGCGCGGCGACATCCGCGGCTGGGACTGGCTGCCCGACGGCAGCGGCCTGGTCTTCAGCCTGGTCAAGGAGGAGGCGCGCCTGTACCGGCTGGCGCTGGCGGACGGTTCGATCACCGAACTGCCGTCGCCCCCGCGCGGCAACCCGGTGTTCCCGGAAGTGGCCGCCGATGCGTGGACGATGGTGTTCGGCATCTACCGCTTCCGCAGCGGCCTGTACGCCTTCGACCTGGAGGCGGCCGGCGACGGCACGCAGCCGGGCGAACCGGTGTTCGCCTCCAGCGGCGTGGACCTGATGCCTGCGGTATCGCCCGACGGCTCGACCCTGGCCTTCGTGTCCGACCGCAGCCTGGCCGCGCAGCTGTGGATCGGCGAGCTGGAGCACCCGCAGACCCTGCGCGCGGTGCCGGGCATCGTGCCGGTGCCGCGCAACCCGCCGGTGTGGTCGCCGGATGGCAGCCGCCTGCTGGTGATCGGTGCCACCGGCAGCGGCGGCGACCGCCTGTACCAGGTCGAGGTCGGCTTCGACACCGTGCGCGTGCTGCCGGTGCCGGGCGTGCCCGCCTTCGCCGCCTGGACCGGCAGGCCGGACCAGCTGCTGGTCGGCGTCGACGGCAGCGGCGGCAGTACCCGGCTGGTCCTGTACCAGCTGCCGGAGTGGCGCGAACTGGCCAGCCTCGACGACGTCGCCCTGGCCCGCTACGACCACCGGCAGGACCGCGTCTGCTTCAGCCGCACCACGCGCAGCGGGCTGTGGTGCGCCGACCCGGCGTTGCAGCGGGTGGTGCAGGTCGGCATGGATGCGCCGGTGCCTGAGCAGTACCGCGAATGGCTGGTTGCCGGCGGGCGGATCTTCTCCACCGCGCCGGCGCCGGGCTGCGCCACCGGCTGGAGCGAGATCGGCGCCGGAGCGGCGCGTCCGCGCTGCCTGTCGCACACCCACGCGGTGGCCTCCGGTTCGGCCAGTGTCGACGAGGCCGGGCGCCGTGCCTTCCTGGCGCTGCCGCTGGAGGACGACATGGACGTGGGCCTGGCCTCGCTGGCCTCGCTGCGGCGCGGCGCAAGCCGCTGATCCGAAAGGGCGAGGCCGGCCGAAAGACAAATATCAGGAAGATTTCAGCGGCGTTTCCTGCAACGCGCGCGGCGCTCCGGCAAACAGGTGGCCAGTTCCCCCGCAAGGAGACACGGCCATGAGGATCAGGACACTGTCGGGCGACCGCGGACAGCTGCAGGAGCTGCACTGGCCGTCCGGCGCGCACGAGCGGCCCACGCTGGCGACCCTGGCGCGCGGCGCGGGCCTCGCGCTGCAGGCCGGCGCGGCCAGCATCTGGCTGGTCGTGCGCGGCAGCGCCGAGCTGGAAAGCCAGGAGGGCTGCTTCGCCCTGGGCGCCGGGCACTGGATCTACCTGGACCGCGAGTCGATGCCGGTGGTGCGCAGCGGCAGCCGCGCGCTGGTGCTGGGCCTGGTGCTTTCCGCCGGCCTGCAGGCGCGGCTGCAGCAGTCGGCCTATGCGCCGATGTATCCCGGGCGCGGCGAGGCGCCGCCGCGCGCGCGCCGCGGCGTGCTGTCGCTGTGGCGCCGGCTGCTGCGTCCCGGGCTGCACCCGGCTGACGCCTCGGTCCTGCTCGGCCGCCTGCTGCGCGCGCTGGCCGACCTGCAGGACGACTGCAGCGCGCTGGTGGAGCGCTGCCCCGGCCGCACCCTGCACCGCCGCCGCCAGGTGTTCGCGCGCATGCAGCGGGTGATGCTTTACCTGGAGGGGCACCCCGAGCGCGCCCTGACCACGCTGCAGATGGCCGATCGCGCCAGCATGTCGGTCTGGTACTTCATCCGTGCCTTCCGCGCGGTGTACGGGGAGACCCCGCAGGCGGCCTCGGCGCGCCTGCGCCTGCAACGCGCCGCGCGCCTGCTGCTGGAAGGGCGGATGGCGGTGGGCGAGGTCGGCGCCGCGTGCGGCTTCGAGAACAACTGCAGCTTCTCGCGCGCGTTCCGCGCGCAGTTCGGCGTGCCGCCGTCGATCTACCGTCTCCATGGGGGGAGCGTGGCGGCAGCCCTGGCAAACCCGGTCGACATGCACGGCCAAGCGGGATGAGCGCGTGGCTCCGTAACGTCTTGCTGCGTTTTCGCAAACCCCTAACGGACCGGAGAACACCCATGAAACACCATCCACGCGCCGCATCGCGGCTGGCGGCGCTGCCGCTGGGCATCGCCTGCGCCCTGGCCGCCAGCGGCGTCGCCGCACAGGAAGGCCCCGCCGGCGAGGCACAGACCCTGGACCGGGTCACCGTCACCGGCTCGCGCCTCAAGCGCGCCGACATCGAGGGCGCGGTCCCGGTCACCGTGATCGACCGCGCCACGATCGACGCCAGCGGCGACATCTCGGTGGCCGAGCTGCTGCGCGACAGCTCCTTCGCCGCGTTCGGCAGCTTCCGCCCGCGCTCGGGCAGCAGCGCCCAGGCGGTGTCGGAGGTGGACATGCGCGGCATCGGCGCCGACCGCACCCTGGTGCTGGTCGACGGCCGCCGCGCGCCGTACGCGCCGAGCACCGGCACCGCGGCCGACCTCAACACCATCCCGCTGGCGGCGGTGGAACGGATCGAGATCCTGTCCGACGGCGCCTCGGCGCTGTACGGCTCCGACGCCATCGGCGGCGTGGTCAACATCATCCTGCGCAAGGACTTCGAGGGTGGCGAGGTGCGCTACGGCCGCGGCAACCCGGCGGTGCGCGGCGGCGACACCGAGGAGGCCTCGCTGCTGTTCGGCACCAGCTCCGAGCGCGGCAGCCTGCTGATGGGCGCCTCGTACAACGCGCGCGGCATCGTCTTCAGCCGCGACCAGATCGGCGGCGACGTCCGCGGCGGCTCCGGCTACGGCAACAACTACTACATCGAGGACCCGGACGCGCCGGGCGAGGAAGGCGAGTACGGCGGCGCGCTGCCGGGCTTCGCCTGCAACAGCGACGGCTTCTGGATGAACGGCGACACCTGCGCCTACGACTACAACGCCGTGGCCGCCAGCGACGCCTCGGTCCGCAACAAGGCCCTCTTCGCCCGCGGCCAGTACGACGTCAGCCCCAGCTTCAGCGTCAATGCCGCGCTGAGCTACAGCAAGGCCAGCAGCTTCGGCCGCTTCGCCCCGACCCCGGGCGTGCTGTACGTGGAGGAGGGCAACCCCAACGACCCGGTCAAGGGCGACGGCCTGGGCGCGTTCATCTACCACCGCTACGCCGCGGCCGGCAACCGCGACAACTTCATCGACAACGACACCGTCGACGTGCAGCTGGGCGCCAGCTGGATGGCCAGCGAGCGCCTGACCCTGGACTTCGGCCTGCGCACCAGCCGCGCCAGCTCCTCCGACATCGGCCGCGGCTACATCGTCACCCCGCTGGCGGAGAAGGCCGCCGCCGACGGCAGCTACAACGTCGCCGACCCGTTCGCCGACCCGGACGTGGTCAAGGGCTTCACCGTCACCACCAACCGCCAGGGCAAGTTCAACGTCGACGAGATGTTCGCCAGCGCGGCGCTGGACCTGTTCCAGATGGCAGGCGGCACCTCGGCGGTGGCGTTGGGCGTGGAGCACCGCCGGGAGGACTACGCCGACGTCTACGACGCGCTGTCGGAGTCCGGCGCGGTGGCCGGCTCGGCCGGCAACACCGCCGGCGGCCGGCGCAAGGTCAGCGCGGCCTACGCCGAGTGGTACCTGCCGGTGGCGCAGGACTTCGACTTCACCCTGGCCGCGCGCTACGACCGCTACGACGACTACGGCAGCGACGTCTCGCCGAAGCTGTCGCTGCGCTGGCAGCCGCTGGACAACCTGACCCTGCGCGCCTCGGTGGGCGAGGGCTTCCGCGCCCCGGCGCTGCCCTACGTGCACAGCCAGCGCGCGTTCAGCGCCGAGCCGATCTCCGACTACCGCACCTGCGTGGCCACCGGCTTCTCGCCGGTGCTGTGCGGCGGCGACGCCAACGGCGACAACATCGCCGACGGCCCGGAGAACGAGGAGGAGGTCGCCTACCAGGTCGATTCCTAGCAGACCGGCAACCCGGACCTGCTGTCGGAGCACTCGCGGCAGTTCAGCGTCGGCCTGGCCTGGGATCCGCTGGACTGGTTCAACCTGACCCTGGACTACTACCGGATCCAGATCGACGACCGCATCCGCCTGATCTCCTTCCGCGAGCTGGTCGGCCTGGACAACGCCGGCCAGCCGTTGCCGGAGCACACCTGGGTCAAGCGCCGCAGCAACGGTTCCATCAGCGAGATCCAGACCGCCTTCGTCAACGAGGGCAAGCTGGATACCCGCGGCTTGGACCTGAACCTGCGTGCCTCCGGCAACCTCGCCTGGGGCCGCGTGGACAGCTGGCTGCAGGTGGCGCGGGTGCTGGAGTACACCGTGGTCGACGGTGACACCCGCAAGGATCCGCTGGGCTGGGTCACGCAGCCGAAGCTGCGCGCCACCTGGCGCAACGCCTGGAGCCGCGGCGACTTCAACCTCGCCTGGAACATCAACTACATCGGCAGCCAGCAGAACCCGGCCGAGGTCCCGCCCTACGGCTTCATCACCAGCGGTCCGGGCGTGCGCGTGGGCAGCTACACCACCCACGACCTCAACCTGACCTGGAACGCGCCGTGGAACGGCAGCCTGAGCCTGGGCGTGAACAACGCCGGCGACCGCTACCCGGAGCTGGTCGGCTACGACAACCAGCCCTGGAACTTCCACCTCTACGACGCCTACGGGCGCACCGTGTACTTCCGCGTCTCGCAGAAGTTCTGAGGCCTGCAGGGGGAGGGACGGGGAGGCCGCAAGGCCTCCCCGTCTTTTTTTCGGCGCGCGCTGGCGCCGCGTTCACGGGCCGGCGCGGATCATCCGGCGCCAGGTCCTCCCTCCCGGGGGACGCAGGAGCACGCCATGGTCCGCTTCCTCCGTATCCCCCGCGCCGCCGCCGTGCTGGCGGCCGCGGCCATGCTGCTGCTGGCGGCCTGTGCCAGCGGCCCGCGGATCAGCAGCGAGGCCGATCCTTCGGCCGACTTCGGCCGCTACCGCAGCTTCGCCTTCTATTCGCCGCTGGCGATCGAGTCGCGCGGCTATTCCACCCCCACCAGCAACCGCATCCGCCAGGCCGCACGCGCGCAGCTGGAGGCGCGCGGCTACGTCTACGACGAGCGCGACCCGGACCTGTGGGTGAACCTCAACGCCTACCTGCAGGAACGCACCGACGTCAGCACCATCCCCGAGGTGGACTACGACTACTACTACAGCTACCGCGCCCGCAGCTACGTGGCGGTGCCGTACTGGCGCGAGCGCACCAGCGTGCGCCGCTACACCGAAGGCACGCTCAACGTGGACCTGGTGGACGCGCGCCAGAACCGGCTGGTGTGGACCGGGGTGGCGGTAGGCCAGGCCAGCAGCCGCAGCACGCCGGCCGAGCGCGACGCGCGGATCGACTCGGCCGTGGCCCAGATCTTCGCCCGCTACCCGTACCGGGCCGCGCCGCGCTGACGCGGCGGCGCGGGCGGATGTGCCCGCGCCGGTTGCATGCCGCGGCCGCCGCGCCTCAGGCGCCGACCGCGGCCGAGTCCAGCAGCAGGTCCGCCTGTGCGCGCCACTCCTCCAGGCGCGGCAGCACGTTGCAGCGCTGCAGGTACTCCAGGTCCGGCTCCTCGCCGGAGGCCAGGGCCATGGCCACGTGGGTGGCGCCGGTGACCCAGAAGCTGCGGCTGGACGAGCGCGACGGCGTGCGGTGGAACGCCACCGCCTCGATGATCGGCATCGGCAGGCCCCACAGGCCCAGCAGGTAGGCGCCGGCCTCGGTATGGCCGGGGCGCGCGTCGCCGGCGGCGGCCGGCTCGCGCTCGTCGCGCACGCCGGGCAGCAGCAGGCCGATGTCGGCCAGCAGGGCGGCGGTGGCGCCCAGCTCGGCGCTGGATTCGGGGAGCATGCGCTTGGCCAGGCGCGAGGCCACCAGCGCGCGCTGCTGCAGCGCCGCGCGGTCCACCCCGGCCGGGGCCGGCAGGGCGAACACCTCGCTGGCCAGGACCAGGTCGCGCAGGGTGGCGATGCCCAGCCGGGTCACCGCGGCGCGCAGGTCGGTCACGGTGCGCCCGGAGGAGAAGAACGCCGAGTTGCACAGCTGCAGCACCTTGGCCGCGATCGCCGGGTCGGCCGCGACCAGGGCGGCGATGTCGGCGGCGCTGGTGTCCTCGTCGTTCTCCAGCGCGTGCATCAGGCGCAGGTACAGCTGCGGCGGCGAGGGCAGCTGCTCGACCCGGCCGATGCCGTCGCGCAGCTGCGGGTTGTCGACCAGCTCGCGCAGCTCCTCCAGGCTGCCGATGGATTCCAGCAGCAACTCGGGGGCCACGGGGGCGGGCAGGAAGCGGTGGGCCAGGCCGATGATGCGCGCCGGCGGGGTGGCCGAGTTCTCGATCACCGCCATGCGCGAGGTGGAGGGCCTCAGGGTACGGACCTGGCCGAGCAGGGTGGCCGGCGGCATGTCCGGCAGCGCCGGCGGCACCAGGACCACGTCGACCTCGACCGCGGCCACGTGGGCCATGGCCGAGCCGCCATCCGGGCAACGGTGGACATCCCAGTCCTCTCCCATGTCACCGACCAGTTCCACGAGGTCGGCAGGAAACACGACGTCGTCACCGACGAACAGGATGCGCACTCATTCCTCCACGAAGATCGTCCAGCCAGGGCGTGCCGGGGCCCGCCCCTGCACGGTAGCGGATAACCGCGCAGGAATCTTCAGGACTGCCGGCACCCCGGGCACGGCACTGCCGGGAAGTGTGCCGCATTTGGCGGTCCGGCGGCGCCGGCGGACCGCCGGCGCGCGATGGGTGCGGCCGTGCCGCACCCGGTGGCGATCAGGCCTCGCCCTTGGCCTTGGCGCGTTCCATCGACTCGACCAGGATGCGGCGGGCCTCCTCGGCGTCGCCCCAACCCTCGACCTTGACCCACTTGCCCTTCTCCAGGTCCTTGTAGTGCTCGAAGAAGTGGCCGATGCGCTCCAGCCAGTGGCTGGAGACCTGGTTGATGTTCTCCACGTGGGCGTAGCCGGCGAACACCTTGGGCACCGGCACGGCCAGGATCTTCTCGTCGCCGCCGGCCTCGTCGCTCATCTTCAGCACGCCCACCGGGCGGCAGCGCACCACCGAGCCCGGGACCAGCGGCAGCGGCAGCACCACCAGCACGTCGGCCGGGTCGCCGTCGCCGCACAGGGTGTTGGGCACGTAGCCGTAGTTGCACGGGTAGCGCATCGGGGTGGAGAGGATGCGGTCGACGAAGATCGCGCCGCTTTCCTTGTCCACCTCGTACTTGACCGGCTCGGAGTCCTTCGGGATCTCGATGACGACGTTGATTTCCTCGGGCGGGTTGCGTCCGGAATTGACCTGGTCGAGGCCCATCAGTGACTCCATTCCATCGGTTGGGTGAATCCGGCCATTTTACGCGCTGCGGTATTGCATTGCACAACGCACGATGGCAGGGCCCTCCGGGGCGGGCGCGGCCCGGAGGCGGGGCGCCGCGGCGGGCTCCCGCGCGGCCAGGCACGGCCCGGGGCGTGCCGCGCATCACGCAAATCCCCGGTGCGCACAGCCGGGGCCGCGGTGCAATTAGCCGAAAAGCGCATGGGCGCGCCGCGGCCGCGGCGGCAGGCCGGGGGCCCGGGACCGGTAGAATCGGGCGATTCTCCCCCGACGTTGGACCCCCTGCATCATGAACGAGCGCATTGCCCACGCCGGCCTGGCTTCCAGGCTCATGTCGGCGGAGCAGGCCGCTGCCCTGATCCAGCCCGGCATGGCCGTGGGCATGAGTGGCTTCACCGGCGCCGGCTATCCCAAGGCCGTGCCCCAGGCGCTGGCCGCGCGCATCGAGGCGGCGCACGAGCGCGGCGAATCCTTCGCCATCCGCATCCTCACCGGCGCGTCGACAGCGCCGGAACTGGACGGCGTGCTGGCGCGCGCCGGCGGCATCGAGTTCCGCCTGCCGTACCAGTCCGATCCGGAACTGCGTGGCCGCATCAACGGCGGCCAGATCGAGTACATGGACGTGCACCTGGGCCACGTCGCCCAGCATGCGCTGTTCGGTTTCCTCGGCCGCATCGACCTGGCCATCGTCGAGGTCACCGCGATCCTGCCCGACGGCCGCCTGGTGCCCTCGACCTCGGTGGGCAACAACAAGACCTGGCTGGACCTGGCCGACAAGGTGATCATCGAGGTCAACCACCGCCAGCCGCGCGGCATGGAGGGGATGCACGACATCTACTACGGCACCGCCAAGCCGCCGCAGCGCAAGCCGATCCCGCTGACCCACCCGGGCGACCGCATCGGCGAGCCCTACCTCAAGGTCGACCTGGACAAGGTCGTGGCGGTGGTGGAGAGCGACGCGCCGGACCGCATCGGCCGCTTCGCCCCGATCGACGACGTCTCCCGCGCCATCGCCGGCCACCTGGTGGAGTTCTTCCGCCACGAGATCCGCGCCGGGCGCCTGGGCGAGCACCTGCTGCCACTGCAGTCGGGCGTGGGCAACATCGCCAACGCGGTGCTGGCCGGCCTGCACGACGGCGGATTCCGTGGCCTGACCGCGTTCACCGAGGTGATCCAGGACGGCATGCTCGACCTGATCGGCAACGGCACGATCGACATGGCCTCGGCCACCTCGTTCTCGCTCAGTCCCGAGGGCGTGGAGGAGTTCGCGCGCAACATCGACCTGTACCGCGAGAAGATCGTGCTGCGCCCGCAGGAGATCTCCAACCACGCCGAGCTGGTGCGCCGCCTGGGCGTGATCGGCATGAACGGCATGGTCGAGGCCGACCTCTACGGCAACGTGAACTCCACCCACGTCTGCGGCACCAGCATCATCAACGGCATCGGCGGCTCCGGCGACTTCGCCCGCAACGGCTTCATGTCCTGCTTCCTGAGCCCGAGCACGGCCAAGAACGGCGCGATCTCGGCCTTCGTGCCGATGGTCAGCCACGTCGACCACACCGAGCACGACGTGGCGGTGCTGGTCAGCGAGCAGGGCCTGGCCGATCTGCGCGGGCTGTCGCCCAAGCAGCGCGCGCGGGCGATCATCGACAACTGCGCGCACCCGGACTACCGGCCGATGCTGCAGGACTACTACGACCGCGCCCTGCGCGACAGCAAGGGCCGGCATACCCCGCACCTGCTGGCCGAGGCACTGTCCTGGCACCAGCGCTACCTGGAGACGGGGACGATGAAGGCCTGACGGCCTTCGCGGTGGCAGACGAAGAAGGGCGGCCAGTGGCCGCCCTTCTTCGTCCCTGCCGGTGCGGCCGGATCAGCCCAGCGACTCCAGCCACTCGTCGTCCGAGCCTTCGTTGACGCCCTCGAACAGCGGGGTGGAGAAGTAGCGTTCGCCGGTATCCGGCAGCATGGCCAGCAGCACCGAGCCGGCCGGGGCCTCGGCCGCCACCTTCAGCGCGGCGGCCACGGTGGCGCCGGCGGAGATGCCGACGAAGATGCCTTCCTCGGCGGCCAGGCGGCGCGCGGTGGCGATGGCCTCGTCGTCGGTCACGCCGAGGATGCGGTCGGCCACGTCGCGGTTGAGCACCGAGGGGACGAAGTCCGGGGTCCAGCCCTGCACCTTGTGCGGCTTCCACTCGCCGCCGGCCAGCAGCGAGGCGTTGGCCGGCTCGGCGGCGGTGATCTTCACCTCCGGGCGGGCCACGCGCAGCACCTCGCCCACGCCGGTCAGGGTGCCGCCGGTACCCCAGCCGCTGACGAAGTGGTCGAGGCGGCGGCCGGCGAAGTCGCGCAGGATCTCGGCGGCGGTGGTCTGGCGGTGGTAGGCCGGGTTGGCCGGGTTCTCGAACTGGCGCGCCAGGAACCAGCCGTGCTTCTTCGCCAGCTCCTCGGCCTTGCGCACCATGCCGCTGCCGCGCTCGGCCGCCGGGGTCAGGATCACCTTGCCGCCGTAGGCGCGGATCAGCTTGCGGCGCTCGACCGAGAAGGTCTCCACCATCGTGGCCACGAACTTGTAGCCGCGCGCCGCGGCCACCGCCGCCAGCGCCACGCCGGTGTTGCCGGAGGTCGCCTCGACGATGGTGTCGCCCGGCTTGAGCAGTCCCTTGGCCTCGGCGTCGAGCACGATGGCCAGGGCCAGGCGGTCCTTGACCGAGCCGGCCGGGTTGAAGGCCTCGACCTTGGCGTACAGCTCGATGCCCTCCGGGGCGATGCGGTTGAGGCGGACGACCGGAGTGCGGCCGATGGTGTCGAGGATGCTGTCGTAGATGGCCATGTGAAGTTCCGTTGTCGTGACGGGATGGAAATCAGGCGGCGCGCGCCAGCGCCGCGGGCGCGCCCAGCGGCGGGGCGCCGAACCAGTGCAGGCGGGCGGCCAGCGCGGCCACCTCGCCGAGGATCAGCAGGGCCGGTGAAGACACCGCATGCGCGCGCGCGGTCTGCGCCAGGTCGGCCAGGGTGCCGGCGACCACCCGTTGCTCCGGGCGCGAACCGTTTTCCACCAGGGCGAACGGCGTGGCCGGGTCGCGCCCGGCGGCGAGCAGGCGCTGCTGCAACTGCTCCAGCGCGGCCACGCCCATGTACACGGCCAGGGTCTGGCGCTCCTGGGCCAGCGCCTCCCAGTCCAGGGTGTCGGCCGAGTCGCGGCAGTGCGCGGTGACCAGGCGCAGGGACTGGGCGTGGTCGCGGTGGGTCAGGGGAATGCCGGCATAGGCCGCGCAGGCGACCGCCGCGGTGATGCCCGGCACCACCTGGTAGGGGATGCCGTGCGCACGCAGGAATTCCAGCTCCTCGCCGCCGCGCCCGAACACGAAGGGGTCGCCGCCCTTGAGCCGGACCACGCGGCGGCCGGCGCGGGCGTGGTGCAGCATCAGGGCGTGGATCTCCTCCTGCGGCATGCTGTGGTTGCCGGCGGACTTGCCGACCTCCACCCGCAGCGCCTGCGGATTGGCCAGGGCCAGCACCCCGGCGCCGACCAGGCGGTCGTGCAGCAGCACCTCGGCGGCTTCCAGCGCGCGCAGGGCGTGCAGGGTCAGCAGTCCCGGATCGCCGGGCCCGGCACCGACCAGGGCGACGCTGCCCGGGGCCAGTTCCAGGGGGGAGCCGGAAGACGGTGCGGCGGTGGGCGACAGGCTCACGGCTGTACGGTCGCAGGAAGGGAAGCCGACCGTACGCCCGCCTCATGACCGGCGGAAATAACTTGCCGGGCAAAGCTCATGCGTTCGGGTTATAAGGCTGGGGCGCGGATTGCCCTACAGTCCGCAACACCCCGCCATGCCATCGCCGGTACCGCGCCATGACGCTCACCCAGCTGCGCTATCTGGTCGCCATTGCCGACGCCGGGCTGAACATCACCCTGGCCGCGGCGCGCGTGCATGCCACCCAGCCGGGCCTGTCCAAACAGCTCAAGCAGCTGGAGGACGAGCTGGGCTTCCTGCTGTTCGTGCGCAAGGGCCGCAGCCTGGAATCGATCACCCCGGCCGGCGCCGAGGTGCTGGAGCGGGCGCGGGTGATCCTGGCCGAGACCGCCAACATCCGCGCCTACGCCGCCAACCAGCGCCGCGACAACCAGGGCCAGCTGACCATCATCACCACGCACACCCAGTCGCGCTTCGTGCTGCCGCCGGCGATCGCGCGGATCAAGCGCGACTTCCCGCAGGTGAGCGTGCACCTGCAGCAGTCGGCCGAAGGCGTGGCCCTGGACCTGCTGTCGCAGGGCGATGCCGACATGGCCGTGGTCAGCACCGCCGGCAGCGAGCCGCAGGGCGGGGTGGCGGTGCCGCTGTACCGCTGGCGCCGGCTGGCGCTGGTGCCGCGCGGGCATCCGCTGGACCGCGCCGGGCGCGCGCCCGACATCCACGAGCTGTCGAAGTACCCGCTGATCAGCTATGAATCCTCGGTGCGCCCGGAATCCTCGCTGCAGCGCGCCTTCCACTCGGTGGGCCTGGAGCCGAACCTCGCGCTGACCGCGCTGGACGCGGACCTGATCAAGACCTACGTGCGCGCCGGGCTGGGCGTGGGCCTGCTGGCGGAAATGGCGGTGAGCACCGGCGATACCGACCTGCGCGGCTGGCCGGCGCCGCCGGAGGTCAGCGAGTGCATCGCCTGGGCGGTGCTGCCGCGCGAGCGGGTGTTGCGCGACTACGCGCTGGAGCTGGTGCACGTACTGGCGCCGCAGATCGACAAGCGCGACCTGCGCCGGGTGCTGGACGGCAACCAGGAGCCCGACTGGCCGCCGCCGCCGACCTGGGAATCCCTGACCCAGACGATCACCAGCTGAGCCGCGCCCTCAGGGCAATGGCGTCTGGTGATGCAGGGCCGGCAGCCACAGGCCGGCGATCAGGACCTCCCGTCGTCGCGGTTCCTGCTGGTTCCGGCTTCGTCCCCGGGTCTGGTGCGCTTGCCCGAAGTGGCCAGCGACAGGGCGATGCCGATGGCGATGCCCGGCCCGATGCCCAGCGCCACGTTGTCCATCGCCACGCCGATCGCCGCGCCGATGGCGATGCCCAGGGCGATGCCGGTCGTGAAGGAAATGCCTTTCCCGCCGTGCTCGCGTGCCATGTCGCCTCCGCGGGTATCCAGGTCGCCGGCAGTCTGCGCCGGCGCCGGTGGATGCGGTGTCGTGCCCGGGCGGCAGTGTCCGCAGGTTTTTCCGGGGCGCCTGCCACGCGGCCCGCTGCGCCCCTCCGGTAAACTGGCCACCCCACCGCCAGCAGAAGCCGCATGAACACCATCATGGTCCCCGTTTCGGTCGGGGAGCTCGTCGACAAGATCACGATCCTGGAGATCAAGGCCGAGCGCATCGCCGACCCGGACAAGCGCGCCAACGTGGTGCGCGAGCTGGAGGGCCTGCGGCCGCTGTGGCAGCCGCTGGAAGGCGGCTCGGCCGAGCTGGCCGCGCTCAAGGCCAGGCTGCGCGACGTCAACGAGCGCATGTGGGACGTGCAGGACGCGCTGCGCGCCAAGGAAGCGGCCCAGGACTTTGGCGCCGAATTCATCGAACTGGCGCGCGCGGTGGCCGCGCGCAATGGCGAGCGCGTCGGCTACAAGAATGAGATCAACCGCCTGGCCGGTTCGCAGTTCGTCGAGGAAAAGCAGTACCGCTGAGGTTTTCCGGCCCGCTCGCCAACCCTCAGATGTCCTCGTGGATCCCGCACTCGCGCTTGAGGCCGAAGAAGCGGGTGTCCTCGTCCTTCATGCCCGGCTCCCAGCGGCGGGTGGTGTGGAAGTCGCCGATGGAGACGTAGCCCTCGTGCCACAGCGGGTGGTAGGGCAGGTCGTGCTTCTTCAGGTACTGCCACACGTCGCGGTCGCTCCAGTCGGCGATCGGGCTGACCTTCAGGCGGTTGCCGCGCCACTGCAGGATCGGCGTGTTGGCGCGGCTGGCCGACTGGCTGCGGCGCAGGCCGGTGAACCAGGTGCCGGCCTGTAGCTCGTCCAGGGCGCGGCGCATGGGCTCGACCTTGCGCAGCTGGTTGTAGTTGTCCAGGCCTTCCACGCCCTGCTCCCACAGGCGACCGTGGCGCGCTTCCATCCAGGCGCGGCTGATCAGCGGACGGTACACCTTGAGGTTGAGCTTCAGCCGTTCGGCCAGCTCGTCGGCGAAGCGGTAGGTCTCCGGGAACAGGTAGCCGGTGTCGACCAGGATCACCGGGATGTCCGGCTTCTGCGCGGTGAGCATGTGCAGGGCGACCGCGGCCTGGGCGCCGAAGCTGGAGGACAGCACGTGGTTGGCCGGGCCGTGTTCGAGCGCCCAGGCCACGCGGGCCTCGGCGTCCATCGCTTCCAACCTGGGGTTCAGCGCGTCGAGGTCCAGCACCGGGCTGGCATCGGCGCTGTTGGCGGCTTGGTCGGGAACGGCATTGGTGCTCATGGGGGTGGCGCTCCGGTGCGGATGCGGCATGGCTCAGGCGGGGACGGGCACGGCCGCTTCGGCGGGCCCGACCTGGACGTGGGTCGGATAGGACGGCAGGGCGACCAGCCCGGCGCGGTGCAGGAAGTCGCCGAAGCGCTCCTCCGGCTGGCGCTCGGCGGCATAGCGCGCCAGCAGCGGTTCCAGCGCCTCGAGGATCTGCGCCTCGGTGATGTTCTCGCGGTAGAGGGTGTTGAGCCGCTGGCCGCGGTGGTCGGCGCCGAGCATCAGGTTGTAGCGGCCCGGGGCCTTGCCGACCAGGGCGATCTCGCCCAGGTAGGGGCGCGAGCAGCCGTTGGGGCAGCCGGAGATGCGCAGCAGGATCGGCGCGTCGGCCAGGCCGTGCTTCTCCAGCACCGGCTGCAGCCTGGCGGCGAAGTCGGGCAGGTAGCGTTCGGCCTCGGCCATGGCCAGGGCGCAAGTGGGCAGGGCGACGCAGGCCATGGCCGTGCGCTGCAGTGCGGTCGGGGCGCGGTTCTCCAGGTCCAGGCCGTGGTCGCGCACCAGGGCGTCGATCCGCTTGCGCTCGCTGGCCGGCACGTTGGCGATGATCAGGTTCTGGTTGGCGGTCAGGCGGAACTGGCCGCGGTGCACGTTGGCGATCTCGCGCAGGCCGGTCAGGTGCGGCGCGCCGGGGCGGTCGGCGATGCGCCCCGACGGGACCGACAGGGTCAGGTGCCAACGCCCGTCCTCGCCCTCGATCCAGCCGAAGCGGTCGCCGTTGTGCTCGAAGCGGAACCGCCGCGCCGGCTGCAGGCGGAACCCGGCAAGTTCCTGCATGCGCGCGACGATCGCGTCCAGGCCGTGGTCGTCGATGGTGTACTTGAAGCGCGCGTGCTTGCGCTCCACGCGGTCGCCCAGGTCGCGCTGCACCACCAGCGCGGCGCGGGCGATGTCGATCGCCTGCTCCGGGGCGACGAAGCCGGTCACGTTGCCCAGGCGCGGATAGGTCTTCGGATCGCCGTGGCTGGCGCCCATGCCGCCACCGATGGTGACGTTGAAGCCGGCCAGGCCGCCGGCGCCGTCGTCGATGGCGATCAGGCCGAAGTCGTTGGCGAACACGTCCACGTCGTTCACCGGCGGCACCGCCACGGCCATCTTGAACTTGCGCGGCAGGAAGGCCTTGCCGTACAGGGGCTCTTCCTCCTGCCCGCTTTCGGCCAGCTTCTCCTGGTCCAGCCAGATCTCGTAGTAGGCGCGGGTCTTCGGCAGGAACTCCAGCGACAGCTTCTGCGCCCACTCGTGCACCTGCGCGTGCAGGCCGGACAGCAGCGGGTTGCTGCAGCCGAGCACGTTGCGGTTGACGTCGCCGCAGGCGGAGATGGTGTCCAGCGCGGCGGCGTTGATGGCCTGCATGGTCGCCTTCAGCTCGCGCTTGACCACGCCGTGGAACTGGAAGGTCTGGCGGGTGGTGATGCGCAGCGAGTGGTTGGCGAAGCGGGTGGCGATGGCGTCGAGCTTGAGCCACTGCTCCGGGGTGAAGACCCCGCCCGGGGCGCGGATCCGGATCATGAACTGGTGCGCCGGTTCCAGCTTCTGGCGGCGGCGCTCGTCGCGGATGTCGCGGTCGTCCTGCTGGTAGGTGCCGTGGAACTTGACCAGGCGCTGGTCCTCGAACGACAGCGAGCCGCTGACCGGGTCGGCCAGTCCCTCCAGCAGCGTGCCCCGCAGGCCGCGGCTGTTGATCTTGATGTCTTCGACGGAGGGGTGGCTCATGGAAAGTGATTGGTGATTGGTGATTGGTGATTCGGGATTGGGGGACGTGTTTCCGTTGAACCGGATCGGGTCAGTAGACGTCGCGGGCGTAGCGCCCTTCGGCTTGCAGCGTGGTGAGGTATTCGGCCGCCGCTTCGCGGTCGCCGCCGTTGTGCGCGGCAACCACGTCCAGCAGCGCCGCATGCACGTCCTTGCCCATGGCGATCGCGCCGCACACGTACAGGTGCGCGCCGTCCTGCAGCCAGGCGTACAGCTCGGCGCCGCGCTCGCGGAGCCGGTCCTGCACGTAGACCTTGGCGGGCTGGTCGCGGGAGAAGGCCAGGTCGAGGCGATGCAGTTCCTTGCGCTGCAGGGCTTCCTGCCACTCGACCTGGTAAAGGAAACCGGTGTTGAAGTGCTGGGCGCCGAAGAACAGCCAGTTGCGGCCGCTGGCGCCGGTCTCGGCGCGCTCCTGGACGAAGCCGCGGAACGGGGCCACGCCGGTGCCCGGGCCGATCATGATGATGTCGCGGCTGGCATCGGCCGGGACCCGGAAGCGCTCGTTCGGCTCCACGTACACCGGTACCTGCGCGCCTTCCTCCAGCGCAGCCAGGAAGGCGCTGGCGGCGCCGAGGTGGTCGTGGCCGTGGGCGTGGTAGCGCAGCGCGTCCACGGTCAGGTGCGCTTCCTCGCCGACGCGCTTGCGGCTGGAGGCGATGGAGTACAGGCGTTGGGCCTGTGGCCGCAGCGCGGCCACCAGGGCCTGGTGGTCCCAATCCGCCGGCCAGCGACGCAGCACGTCCACCAGCTGGTGGTCCGCGAGCAGCGCCGCCAGGCCGGCAGGCTGGGTCGGGTCGAGTAGCTGTCGCAGCGACGCGGAGCCGGAGCGCTCGGCATGCGCGGCCAGGAACGGTCGCGACAGCCGGGTCAGCTCGCGCCGGGTGGCCAGCCACTCGTGCAGGGGCAGAGTCTCCCCTTCGATGGTGACGGCAGCGTTACCGTCCAGGCGGGCGGCCTCCAGCACGGAGGCCACCAGGGGTTCGGGATTGCGGTGGCGGATGCCCAGCGCATCGCCGGGTTCGTAGGCCAGGCCGGAGCCTTCCAGCGACAGCTCGATGTGGCGGACGTCCTTCTCCACCGGCCCGTACTTGCGGAAACCGACCGCGCGGAACTCGCGCCCGGTGATGCGCTGGTTGGCCAGCACCTCGGCCGGGAACGGGCGCTCGTGCGACCAGCCGGCCGCGGCCGGCCGCAGCGGGGTGACCGTAGCCAGGTGCGCGCCGGACGCAGGCGCGGCGGCCCGCAGCAGTTCGCCGGCCTTGGCCAGGGCCGCTTCACGCCAGGGCGCGGCGACGCTGTCGATGTCCAGGTCGGCCTGGCCCAGGTCGTGGATGCGCTGCGCGCCCAGTTCGGCCAGGCGCGCGTCCAGCTTGCGCGCGATGCCGCAGAAATCGGCGTAGCTGGTATCGCCCAGGCCCAGCACCGCGTACTTCAGCTCCGGCAGCTTCGGCGCGCGCTTGCCGGAAAGGAACTCGGTGAAACCAATCGCGTCGTCCGGCGGATCGCCCTCGCCCTGGGTGCTGATGACGATGTACAGCAGGCGCTCGCTGGCCAGCTCGCGGGTGGGGTAGGCGTCGGCGCGCACCAGGCGCACCGCCAGGCCGGCCGCTTCCGCGGCGGTGGCCAGCTTCTCCGCCTCGCGCCGGGCATTGCCGGTCTGGCTGCCGTAGAGCACGGTCAGGCGCTGGCCGGACTGCGGGGCCGCGGCCGCGCCGCCGCCGGGCAGCACCGCCAGTTGCGGCGCGCCGTGGCCCTGGGCCAGGCCGGCGGTGTAGCCGGACAGCCACCACAGCGCGGGCGCATCCAGGCCTTCCACCAGCCGCGCCAGCAGGACCTTGCGGTCCTCGTCGAGCGGACCGGGCGGAAAGGCGGGGGACGCAGCGGTCATTGGCAGGGGCCTTGTGGACGCAGTCGCAACTCGACGGGAGTCCGATGGTAGGAAGCCCGGTCCCGCTATTGAAACGGCTTGTGGTTATTGGCTTATGCTCGCCGCTTATTTCATCTGCGCGGGCCCGCGTGCGGATACTGCGGCTCCATCGCACGCCCCCCGTTCCATGCGGGCCGGTACTGCGAAGCGCCCCGGCAACGCCTGCCGCGGCCCCATTCCCCAGGTCGCAGATGAGCCTTTCCCACCGCCTGTCCCACCTCGACCGCCTGGAGGCGGAGAGCATCCACATCCTGCGCGAGGTGGCGGCCGAGTTCCGCAACCCTGTGCTGCTGTACTCGGTGGGCAAGGACAGTTCGGTGCTGCTGCACCTGCTGCTGAAGGCGTTCGCCCCGGCGATCCCGCCGATCCCGCTGCTGCACGTGGACACGCGCTGGAAGTTCCGCGAGATGATCGCCTTCCGCGACCGCCGCGCGGCCGAGACCGGCGTGGAACTGCGGGTGCACGTCAATCCCGAGGGCATCGCCCAGGACATCGGCCCGGTCAGCCACGGCGCCAGCGTGCACACCGAAGTGATGAAGACCCAGGGCCTGAAGCAGGCGCTGGAGAAGTGGAAGTTCGACGCTGCCATCGGCGGGGCGCGCCGCGACGAGGAGAAGTCGCGGGCCAAGGAACGGGTGTTCTCGTTCCGCAACGAGCACCACCGCTGGGACCCCAAGCGCCAGCGCCCGGAGCTGTGGAACCTGTACAACGCGCGCGTGCGCAGCGGCGAGAGCGTGCGCGTGTTCCCGCTGTCCAACTGGACCGAGCTGGACGTGTGGCTCTACATCTACCGCGAGAAGATCCCGGTGGTGCCGCTGTACTTCGCCGCCGAGCGCCCGGTGGTCGAGCGCGACGGCGCGCTGATCATGGTCGACGACGAGCGCCTGCCGCTGCGGCCGGGCGAGGTGCCGCGGATGCGCAAGGTCCGCTTCCGCACCCTCGGCTGCTACCCGCTGACCGGCGCGATCGAATCGGAAGCCGACAGCCTGGAGGCGATCATCGCCGAGATGCTGGTGGCCACCACCTCCGAGCGCCAGGGCCGGGTGATCGACCACGACCCGTCCTCGTCGATGGAGAAGAAGAAGCTCGAGGGGTATTTTTGATGGGCAGCAGTGATTCGTCATTCGTGATTGGTGATTCGAAGGCGCAGGCCACCGCCGTTGCTTCTTCCAATCACGAATCACCAATCACCAATGACGGCGCGGATAGCGCGGTTTCACTCTATCTGCGCCAGCACGAAAGCAAGCCGCTGCTGCGCTTCATCACCTGCGGCAGCGTCGACGACGGCAAGAGCACCCTGATCGGGCGGCTGCTGTACGAGAGCAAGCGCCTGTTCGACGACCAGCTGGCGGCACTGGAGGCCGACAGCCGGCGCCACGGCACCCAGGGCGGGCGCATCGACTACGCCCTGCTGCTGGATGGCCTGGCCGCCGAGCGCGAGCAGGGCATCACCATCGACGTGGCCTACCGCTATTTCGATACCGACAAGCGCAAGTTCATCGTCGCCGACTGCCCCGGCCACGAGCAGTACACCCGCAACATGGCCACCGGCGCCTCCACCGCCGACCTGGCCGTGGTCCTGGTGGACGCGCGCAAGGGCCTGCTGGCGCAGACCCGCCGCCACAGCTACATCGTCTCGCTGCTGGGCATCCGCCACGTGGTGCTGGCGGTGAACAAGATGGACCTGGTCGGCTACGACCAGGCCGTGTTCGAGGCGATCGCCTCCGGCTATCGCGAACTTGCCGCGCAGCTGCGCATTCCCGACGTGCAGGTGATCCCGCTGTCGGCGCTGGAAGGCGACAACCTGCTGCGGCGCTCGCCCAACACCCCGTGGTACGACGGCCCGGCGCTGCTGGAGCACCTGGAGTCGGTGGAGGTCGAAGACGGCCAGGCCCGCACCGGCCTGCGCCTGCCGGTGCAGTGGGTGAACCGGCCCAACCAGGACTTCCGCGGTTTCGCCGGCACGATTGCTGCCGGCGTGGCGCGCCCGGGCGACCCGGTGGTGGTGCTGCCTTCGGCGCGGCGCTCGACCATTGCCCAGGTGCTGGGCCCGGACGGCCCGCTGCCGCGCGCCGAGGCCGGCCAGGCGGTGACCCTGACCCTGGCCGACGAGATCGACGTCAGCCGTGGCGACCTGATCGCCGCCGCCGGCGACCCGCCCGCGGTGGCCGACCAGTTCGCCGCCCACCTGCTGTGGATGAGCGACGCCCCGCTGCTGCCGGGCCGGCCGTACTGGCTGAAGATCGGCACCCGCACCGTGGCCGCCAGCATCAGCGAGATCAAGCACCGGGTGGACGTGAACACCCAGGAGCACCTGGCGGCCAAGCGCCTGCAGCTCAACGAGGTCGGCTACTGCAACCTGAGCCTGGAGGAGCCGGTCGCCTTCGCCCCTTACGCGGAGAACCGCACCCTGGGCGGCTTCATCCTGATCGACCGCCAGAACAACGACACCGTCGCCGCCGGCACCCTGGACTTCGCCCTGCGCCGCGCCGACAACGTGCACTGGCAGCACCTGGACGTGGACAAGGCCGCCCGCGCCCGGATCAAGGGCCAGGTGCCGAGGGTGCTGTGGTTCACCGGCCTGTCCGGCGCCGGCAAGTCCACCGTGGCCAACCTGGTGGACAAGCGCCTGCATGCGCTGGGCTACCACACCTTCGTCCTGGACGGCGACAACGTCCGCCACGGCCTCAACCGCGACCTCGGCTTCACCGACGAGGACCGGGTGGAGAACATCCGCCGCGTGGCCGAGGTGGCCAGGCTGATGGCCGACGCCGGCCTGATCGTGCTGGTCAGCTTCATCTCCCCGTTCCGCGCCGAGCGGCGGATGGCGCGCGAGCGCTTCGCCCCGGGGGAGTTCATCGAGGTGTTCGTGGACGTGCCGCTGGAAGTGGCCGAGGCGCGCGACGTCAAGGGCCTGTACCGCAAGGCCCGGGCCGGGCTGATCCCGAACTTCACCGGGATCGACTCGCCCTACGAGCCGCCGGAGGCACCCGAGGTGCACCTGCACGCCGACCGCGAGGACCCGCAGGCGCTGGTCGCGCGGGTGCTGGCGGCACTGGACCTGCAGCCATAGCGGAAGTTCCCGGGGGCGGGGGTCAACCAAAGCCACATACAGCCGTTCACGCCCGCTGGCTACACTCCGCGGTTTGCGCATGAATCCAGCGAGGCGATCGATGGCGGCACGAATCCCGGCGTTGCTCCTGTGCGGGCTGCTGGCACTGGCCGGCTGCGACCGCCAGGCGCCGGCCGCCCGCGGCGGCGGGGCCGCGATCCCGGTGACCACCGCCGTGGTCCAGCCGCGGCCGTGGAGCGATACCGTCCAGGGCCTGGGCACGGTGCGTGCCCGCGAGTCGGTGACCCTGAGCGCCAAGGTCAGCGAGATCGTCGAGCAGGTGCACTTCGACAGCGGGCAGAAGGTGGCCGCCGGCCAGCCCCTGGTGACCCTGCGGGTGGACGCCCAGCGCGCCGCCCTGGTCGAGGCCGAGGCCGCCGCCGCCGAGGCCGAGCAGCAGTTCCGCCGCCTGGAGAGCCTGGCCGCGCAGCAGCTGGTCTCGCGCGCCACCCTCGATACCCAGCGCGCCACCCGCGACGCGGCCCTGGCACGGGTGCGGCAGATGCAGTCGGACATCGGCGACCGCCAGATCCGGGCGCCGTTCGCCGGCGTGCTGGGCATCCGCCAGGTCAGCCCCGGCGCGTTGCTGACCCCCAACGCGGTGATCGCCACCCTGGACGACATCTCCCGGGTCTACGTCGACTTCCAGGTCCCGGAGGCGGCGCTGTCGCGGGTGGCGCAGGGCGCCGTGGTCAGCGCCCGCGGCGCGGCCTGGCCCGGCCGCAGCTTCGAGGGCCGGGTGCAGACCGTGGACGCGCGGATCGACCCGCAGACCCGCGCGGTGACCGTGCGCGCCGAGTTCGACAACCCCGAAGGCCTGTTGCGCCCGGGCATGCTGCTGGACGTGAGCCTGTTCCAGCCGCCGCGCGAGGCGCTGGTGGTGCCGGAGCTGGCGGTGGTGCAGGTGGGCCGCGACTCGTTCGTGTACCGGGTCGACGGCGAGGGCGTGGTGGAGCAGGTGCCGGTGCGCACCGGGCTGCGCCGCGAGGGGCTGGCCGAGATCGCCGAGGGCCTGGCCGCCGGCGACCGCATCGTGGTCGAGGGCACCGGCAAGCTGCGCCCGGGGGTGAAGGTGGTCGATGCCGCCGCGCCGGCCGCGGCCGAAGGCGGGGCCGCGGCCCCCGCCGGCCATGCCGCCGGCGCCGGCGCGGGCGGCCAGGGCTGAGCCGATGAAGCTGTCCGACCTGTCGATCCGCCGCCCCGTCTTCGCGATGGTGGTGAGCCTGCTGCTGGTGGTGCTGGGCGGCATGTCGTTCATGCGCCTGACCCTGCGCGAGCTGCCCAACATCGACCCGCCGATCGTCTCGGTCGAGGTGCGCTATCCCGGCGCCTCGGCGGCGGTGGTCGAGACCCGCGTGACCCAGATCCTCGAGGACGGCCTGGCCGGCATCGAGGGCATCCGCACCATCCAGTCGCAGAGCCGCAACGGCCGCGCCGACGTCACCATCGAGTTCAACCTCAGCCGCGACATCGAGGCGGCGGCCAACGACGTGCGCGACCGCGTCAGCCGGGTCATGGACCGCCTGCCGGACGAGGCCGACCCGCCGGAGATCGCCAAGGTCGAGGCCGACGCGGACGTCATCATCTGGCTCAACATGCGCTCCACCGTGATGGACACGATGGAGCTGACCGACTACGCCGACCGCTACGTGGTCGACCGGCTCTCGGCGCTGGACGGCGTGGCCCGGGTGCAGCTGGGCGGCGCCCAGCGCTACGCCATGCGCATCTGGCTGGACCGCGACGCCATGGCCGCGCGCGGGATCACCGCCGGCGACGTCGAATCGGCGCTGCGCACGGAGAACGTGGAGCTGCCGGCCGGGCGCATCGAGTCGGCCACCCGCGACTTCACCCTGCGGGTGGAGCGCGGCTACCGGGCGCCGGAGCAGTTCGCGAACCTGCCGTTGCGCAAGGGCGCCGACGGCTACGTGGTGCGCCTGGGCGACGTGGCCCGGGTCGAGCTGGGCCCGGAGGAGCGGCGCTCCTACCTGCGCAGCAACGGCGTGCCCAACGTCGGCCTGGGCATTGTCCGCACCTCCACCGCCAACGCCCTGGACGTGGCCCGCGCCGCGCGCGCCGAAGCGGAGGAGATCCAGAAGACCCTGCCGGAAGGCACGGACATCTTCGTGGCCTACGACAGCACCATCTTCATCGAGGCCTCGGTGGAGCGGGTGTACTGGACCCTGGCCGAGGCCATGGTCCTGGTGTTCGGGGTGATCTGGCTGTTCCTGGGCAGCCTGCGCGCGGCGCTGATCCCGGCGGTCACCGTGCCGGTGTGCCTGGTGACCGCATTCATTGCCCTGTATGCCTTCGGCTTCTCGATCAACCTGCTGACCCTGCTGGCGCTGGTGCTGTGCATCGGCCTGGTGGTGGACGACGCCATCGTGGTGCTGGAGAACGTGCAGCGCCGCGCCGACCTGGGCGAGCCGCCGCTGGTGGCCGCGCGCCGCGGCACCGCGCAGGTGGCGTTCGCGGTGATCGCCACCACCGCGGTGCTGGTGGCGGTGTTCCTGCCGGTGGGCTTCATGGAGGGCAATACCGGGCGCCTGTTCCGCGAGCTGTCGGTGGCGCTGGCGGCGGCGGTGGCGATCTCGGCCTTCGTCGCCCTGACCCTGACCCCGATGATGTGCTCCAAGCTGGTGCGCCCGCATGCGGCGCCGCGCGGGCTCAACGCCTGGACCCAGCGCGTGCTGGCCCGGGTCAGCGATGGCTACGGCCGCCAGGTCACGCGCCTGGTCGGGCTGCCGGGCCGGCGCCTGCTGGCGCTGCTGCTGCTGGCCATGGCCCTGTGCCTGGCGGCGGTGGCGGCGCTGGGCCTGCGCGTGCCCAGCGAGCTGGCACCGGCCGAGGACCGCGGCCGCTTCTTCGTGATGGTCGACGGCCCCGAGGGTGCCGGCTTCGACTACACCGTCTCCCAGATCCAGCAGGTGGAGGAGATCATCCTGCGCCGGGTGGGCGGGGACCAGCCGGTGCAGCGCGCCAACTCGCGCGTGCCGCGCGGCTTCGGTGGCAGCGAGGAAATGCACACCGGCCAGGTGGTGGTGTTCCTGCAGGACTGGCGCCAGCGCAAGGCCAGCACCGACGAGGTGGTGGCGGAGCTGCGCCGCGAGCTGGGCACGCTGCCGGGGGTGCAGGTGCGCGCCAACGTGCCCGGTGGCCTGGTCAACACCCGCGGCCAGCGCTACCAGCTGGTGCTGGGCGGCCCCGACTACGCCGAGCTGGCGCAGTGGCGCGACCGCATCCTGCAGCGCATGGAGTCCAACCCCGGGATCCAGGACCCGGACTCGGACTACAAGGAAACCCGGCCGCAGATGCGGGTGGAGATCGACCGCAACCGCGCCGCCGACCTGGGCGTGTCGGTGCAGGAAATCGGCCGCACCCTGGAGACCATGATGGGCTCGCGCCAGGTGACCACCTTCGTGGACAACGGCGAGGAGTACGACGTCATGCTCCAGGCCGACCGCGACAAGCGCATGGACCCGGCCGACCTGGAGCGCACCTGGGTGCGCGCCGCCAGCGGCGAGCTGGTGCCGCTGTCCAACCTGGTCACCCTGCGCGAGGTGGCCGAGGCGGGCAGCCTCAACCGCTTCAACCGCCTGCGCGCGATCACCATCAGCGCCGGCCTGGCGCCGGGCTACAGCATGGGCGAGGCGCTGGAATGGACCCGCCAGGTCGCCGCCGAGGAACTGCCCGACTACGCCCAGATCGACTGGAAGGGCGAGTCGCGCGAGTACCAGGAGGCCGGCGGCGCGGTGCTGCTGACCTTCGCCATGGCCCTGCTGGTGGTGTACCTGGTGCTGGCGGCGCAGTTCGAGAGCTTCCTGCACCCGCTGGTGATCATGCTGACCGTGCCGCTGGCGGTGCTGGGCGCGCTCATCGGCCTGTGGGCCACCGGCGGCACGCTCAACCTGTTCAGCCAGATCGGCATCGTCATGCTGATCGGCCTGGCGGCCAAGAACGGCATCCTGATCGTGGAGTTCGCCAACCAGCTGCGCGACGAGGGCCGCTCCGTGGCCGCCGCGATCGCCGAGTCGGCGCGGGTGCGCCTGCGCCCGATCCTGATGACCTCGGTCGCCACCGTGGTCGGCGCGGTGCCGCTGGTGGTGGCCGGCGGCCCGGGTTCGGCCAGCCGCGCCACGATCGGCATCGTGATCATCTTCGGCGTGTCGTTCTCGACCCTGCTGTCGCTGTACGTGGTGCCCGCGTTCTACGCCCTGCTGGCGCCGTTCACCCGTTCGCCGGAGGCGCTGGCGCAGGAGCTGGAGCGGCTGGAAGCACGCACGCCGCCGGTGGGCGGCCACGGCTGAAACCCGGGAAAGGGGCCTTGCGGCACTTTTCCCGGATTGCCCGGACTGGTACACCTGCAACCTTTCACACGTCGCAGGTTGGATGTCCTGATGCGCAAGTTCCTCCGTCCCTTGTTGCTCTCCCCGTTGGCCCTGGCCTGCCTTGGCGCCCACGCCGCCGACGAGGTCCCGCTCACCCGCCTGCCCGACTGGGCGGTGCCGGCCCGTTACGCGATCGACCTGAAGGTCGACCCGCGCCAGCCGCGGTTCGAGGGCACGGCGCGGATCGAACTGGAGCTGCGCCAGGCCTCGGACCACGTGTGGCTGCATGGCAAGGAACTGCAGGTGGCATCGGCCACGGTGGTCACCGCCGACGGCCGCCGCATCCCGGCGCGCTGGAGCCAGGCCGACGAGCGCGCCGGGGTCGCCCGGGTGGACTTCGGCAGCGAGCTGCCGGCGCAGAAGCTGGCGCTGGAGTTCCGCTACACCGCGCCGTTCAACCAGCAGCTGGAAGGCCTGTACAAGGTCGGCTACCAGGGCGATGACTACGCCATCACCCAGATGGAGCCGATCAGCGCGCGCCTGGCGTTCCCGGCGTTCGACGAGCCGGCGTACAAGACCCCGTTCGAGCTGAGCCTGACCGTGCCCGAACAGGACGTGGCCCGCGCCAACACCGCCGAGGTCGCCACCGAACCGGCCGGCAAGGGCTGGAAGACCGTGCGCTTCGCCCCGACCCTGCCGCTGCCCACCTACCTGGTGGCCTTCGGCGTGGGCCCGTGGGACGTGGTCGAGGGCCCGCAAATCGCACCCAACCGCTGGCGCAAGGAGCCGGTGCCGCTGGCCGGCGTCGCCGCCAGGGGCCAGGGCGGGCGCATGCAGAAGGCGCTGGAGCAGTCGCCGGCGATGATCGAGTGGCTGGAGGAGTACTTCGACTACGGCTACCCGTTCGGCAAGCTCGACCTGGTCGCGGCCCCGGACTTCTCCGCCGGCGCGATGGAGAACCCGGGCTTCGTCACCTTCCGCGACTGGCTGCTGCTGCTGGACGACAACTCGCCCACGCGCAACGTCAAGGGCTCGTTCAACGTCACCGCGCACGAGCTGGCCCACCAGTGGACCGGCGACATCGTGACCATGGAGTGGTGGGACGACCTGTGGCTCAACGAGGCCTACGCCACCTGGCTGCAGCAGAAGATCACCATGGCCCTGCGCCCGGAATACGAGGCGCAGCTGGACCGGGTCTCCAGCGCGCAGCGCACGATGACCGCCGACAGCCTGGTCAGTGCCCGCCGTATCCGCCAGCCGATCACCGGCAACGGCGACATCGAGACCGCGTTCGACGGCATCACCTACCAGAAGGGCGCGGCGGTGCTGGCCATGTTCGAGGCCTTCGTCGGCGAGGACGTGTTCCGCCAGGCGATGCGCCAGTACATGCGCAAGCACGCCTTCGGCAACGCCACTGCGTTCGACCTGATCGACGAGATCGCCGCCGCCTCCGGCAAGGGCGAGGCGCTGAAGGCCTCGTTCCGCAGCTTCATCGAGCAGCCGGGCGTGCCGTACCTGTCCGGCGAGCTGGTCGGCAAGGGCAGGGAATGGCGCTTCCGCGTGCAGCAGCAGCGCTACCTGCCGCTGGGTTCGGCCGGCGACGCCGCCCAGCAGTGGGGCGTGCCGGTGTGCGTGCGCTACGGGGTCAAGGGCGGTGACCGCACTGCTTGCGGGCTGGTCAGCGGACGCAGCGGCGAGATCGCGCTGCCCGGCGCCAGCGCGGACAGCTGGGTGATGCCCAACGCCGGCGCCACCGGCTACTACCGCTTCAGCCTGCCGCCGCAGCAGCTGGCGCGCCTGGCCGCGCAGGTGCCCAAGCTGGCCGATACCGAGCAGCTGGCCTACGCCGATGCGCTGGGCGCGGCCTTCGCCCGCGGCGACGCCGACGCGCACGACGTGCTGGAGGGCATGCGCCGCCTGGCCGGGGCCGCCTCGCCGGAGGTGGCCACCGCGCTGCTCCCGCGCTTCAACTGGATCTGGAGCAACCTGGCCAGCACCGACGCGCAGCGCCAGGTGCTGCGCCAGGCGGCCAGCGATGCGTTCCTGCCGCGCCTGCGCGCGCTGGGCTACGCGCGCAAGCCGGGTGAGTCGGCGCGCGACACCGAGCTGCGTCCGGCCCTGGTGCAGCTGCTGGGCGGGCAGCTGGAGATCCCCGAGGTGACCGCGGCCCTGCTGGAGCAGGCGGACAAGGTGCTGGGTGGCGGCAGCGGCGCCCTCGACTTCGCCGCCGCCGAGCCCGACCTGCTGGGCGAGGTGCTGGGCGCGGCGGTGCGCACCCGTGGCGAGCCGGTGGTGAGCCGGCTGATCGCCGAGCTGGCGGACAACGGCGATCCGGTGCAGCGCAACGCCATGCTGCATGCCCTGGCCGCCACCCGCGACCCGGCCCAGGTGGCGCGGGTGCGCGACCTGGCGCTGGATCCGGTGGTCAAGGTCGGCGAGATGTACTGGCTGGTCGGCGTCGGCGTGGACGATCCGCAGCTGCGCGAGGGCCTGTGGCCGTGGTTCACCGCCAACTTCGACCGCATCCTCGCGCGCACCGGCGTGTTCGCCGCCACCTACATGCCGGGCATGGCCGTGGCCGGGCAGTGCTCGGTCGAGGCGGCCGAGCGCCTGGAGGCGTTCTTCGGCCCGCGCCTGGCGGAACTGCCGGGTGCCGAGCGCGGCATGGCCCAGGCGGCCGAATCGCAGCGCCTGTGCGCCGCGCTCAAGGCCGCCCAGGACCCGGCGCGGATCCGTTGATGGCGGCCGCCGCGCGGCCGCATCGCCCCGCCCCGCAGGGGGCGCGGCGATGAGCGCGGCGCCTAGGCTGCGGGTGCAGGGGGACGGCTTCCTCCTGCGCCCGTGGTGCGCCGACGACCTGGAGGCGCTGCTGGAACACGCCGACGACGCCGCGGTGGTGCGCGGCCTCGGCGAGCGCTTCCCGCATCCGTACACGCGCGCCGACGGCGAGGCCTTCCTGGCCGGGCGCGTGGTCGACCTGGCCACGGCCTGGGCGATCGAACTGGAAGGCCGCGCCTGCGGCGGCCTCGGCCTGCTGCTGCAGGGTGGCGAACGCGCGCACGCGGCGCGGCTGGGCTACTGGCTCGGGCGCCGCCACTGGGGCCGCGGGCACATGACCCGGATCGTCGGCGCATTCCTGCAGGCGGCGGTGCCCGCGTACGGCCTGCAGCGGGTGGAGGCCTTCGTGCTGGAGGGCAACCCGGCCTCGGCGCGGGTGCTGGAGAAGAACGGTTTCCGCCACGAGGGCACCTGCCGCGCCGGGATCCGCAAGGGCGGCCGCTTCCACGACCTGCACTGGTATGCGCGGCTGTGGGGCGGGGCCGCGGGGCGCTGAGCCCGGGCCCTTCCAGCCCGCCCCCGGTGCATGCACCATGGGCCGATTCCGGTGGAGGGGAACGGCATGGCAGGGAGCGGCGGCGCGCGCCTGGAGAACCTCGATGCCCTGCGGGGCTTCGCCCTGTTCGGGCTGTTCATGGTGCACATGCCGGAACTGTTCGAGCTGTACTGGCTGGCGCCGGTGACCGACCCGTTCCAGCTGGCGGTGCACGACGCGGTGTGGCTGGTGTTCGCCGGCAAGGCCTTCGCCCTGATGGCGCTGTGCTTCGGCACCAGCTTCTTCATCCTGATGCAGGCCGGGGAACGCCGCGGCCGGGACTTCAGCCTCCGCTTCGCGTGGCGGCTGTTGCTGTTGGCCGCGATGGGCCTGCTGCACGGGCTGTGGTACCGCGGCGACATCCTCGAGGTGCTGGCGGTGATGGGCCTGTTCCTGCTGCCGTTCCACCGCGTCCGGTCCAACCGCGTGCTGCTGGCGCTGGCGGCGGTGCTGCTGCTGCAGCCGCTGATGCTGGTGCAGATCGCGGCCGGGCTGGCCGGCGCGGAATGGGCCAACCGCGCGCCGGCCTACTGGAGCGACGCGATCAATCCGCTGTACGCCAGCGGCAGCCTGTGGGACACGGTGCGGATCAACGTGGTGGAGGGACACGCCCAGAAATGGGCTTTCATGCACGGCTCCGGCCGGCTGAGCCAGATCCTGGGGTTGTCGCTGGCCGGCATGGTGCTGGGACGGATCGGCTTCTTCGCCCGGCCGCAGGCATTCGCGCGCCTGCGCATGGCCGGCCTGCTGCTGGCCCTGGCCGCGGCCGCGGTCCTGTACTTCGCCCGCGAACCGCTGGCGGCGCTGGTGCCGGCCAGCGATGCGATGTTCATGCCGCGCGCGCTGGCCGGCAGCCTGCTTGGCAGCCTGTTCGACCTGGCGGTGATGGCGGTGCTGCTGTTCGGCTTCCTGGTGCTGTACCACGGACCGGCGCAGCCGGTGCTGCGGTTGCTGGCGCCGGCCGGACGCATGACCCTGAGCCTGTACGTGGGCCAGTCGCTGCTGTTCGTGCCGGTGTTCTACGGCTACGGCCTGGGCCTGCACGCCAGCATGACCCAGCTGCAGGCCGTGCTCTGGGGCCTGGCCGCGTTCGCCGCGCAGCTGGCGTTCGCCCACCTGTGGTTCCGCCATTTCCTGTACGGACCGCTGGAATGGCTGTGGCGCGCGGGCACCTGGACCACCCTGCGGGTGCCGTTCCGCCGCGTGCAGGGCGCACCGGCCTGAGCGGCGCCTGTGCCGGAAGGCACTGCGTGGCGGGGCGGGTTGCGGTTATCTTTCCTTCACCTTGCGGCGCGCGCCGCCCCTTCCCCTTTCCGTTCCGACGGCCGGAGACCCTGACCCGTGGAAGCTTTTCTTGCCTGGATTAACGGCATCATCTGGAGCAATGCGCTGATCGCGCTGTGCCTGGGTGCCGGCCTGTGGTTCACCTTCCGCACCCGCGTGATGCAGGTGCGCGGATTCGCCGAGATGTGCCGGCTGACCGTCACCGGGCAGAAGTCCGACGCCGGCGTCTCCTCGTTCCAGGCCCTGGCCATCTCCATGGCCGGGCGCATGGGCATCGGCAACATCGCCGGCGTGGCCACCGCCATCGCCTACGGCGGCCCGGGCGCGGTGTTCTGGATGTGGGTGATGGGCTTCCTCGGCGCCTCGACCTCGTACGTCGAGTCCAGCCTGGCCCAGATCTACAAGGAAAAGGACGCCGAGGGCCGCTACCGCGGCGGCCCGGCGTACTACATCGAAAAGGCGATGGGCCTGAAGTGGTACGCGGTGGCGTTCGCCGTGGCCACCGTGGTCGCCACCGGCCTGCTGCTGCCGGGCGTGCAGGCCAACGCCATCGCCGACAGCGCCAGCAATGTGCTGTGCGGCGGCGGCGCGGCGTTCTGCGAGGCCAGCGGCGGCGCCAGCATGCTCAAGCTGTGGATCGGCCTGGGCGTGGCCACCCTGCTGGGCCTGATCATCTTCGGCGGCATCAAGCGCATCGCCGCCTTCGCCGAGCTGGTGGTGCCGTTCATGGCCCTGGCCTTCATCCTGATGGCGATCGTGGTGATGATCCTCAACGCGCACAAGGTGCCGGGCATGTTCGCCGACATCTTCTCCAGCGCGTTCGGCGCGCACGCGGCGTTCGGCGCGATCATCGGCCAGGCCATCGCCTGGGGCGTCAAGCGCGGCGTGTACGCCAACGAGGCCGGCCAGGGCACCGGCCCGCACGCGGCCGCGGCCGCCGAGGTCTCGCACCCGGCCAAGCAGGGCTACGTGCAGGCCTTCGCGATCTACTTCGACACCATGCTGGTGTGCACCTCCACCGCGTTCCTGCTGCTGTCCACCGGCATGTACAACACCTTCCGCGTGGTGATGGAGGACGGCAAGGAGACGCTGCAGGCCATCGTCAGCGGCGTGCCGGGCGTGGCACCCTCCGAGGGCGCGCAGTTCACCCAGGCGGCGGTGGAGTCGGTGCTGCCGGGCTGGGGCTCGGCGTTCGTGGCGCTGGCGCTGTTCTTCTTCGCCTTCACCACGATCATGGCCTATTACTACATGGCCGAGACCAACCTCACCTACCTGGCCGGCGTGCGCAAGACGCACCCGCTGGCGATCCTGCTGCTGCGCCTGGGCATCATTGCCATGGTGGTGTTCGGTGCCTACCACAACGCCGCCACCGCCTGGACCCTGGGCGACATCGGCGTGGGCCTGATGGCCTGGCTCAACATCATCGCCATCCTGATCCTGCAGAAGCCGGCGCTGCTGGCACTGCAGGACTACGAGCGGCAGAAGAAGCTTGGCGTCGAGCCCGTGTTCGACCCGGAGGCGCTGGGCATCCGCAATGCCGGCTTCTGGTCCAGGAAGGACTGATGGGCAATCCCTGGGACCGCGGCCCGCGCCCACCGCGCAAGGGGCCGCCGCGCCGCGAGGAAGTACGGCTGTACGGGCTCAACGCGGTGCAGGCGGTGTTCGAACGCCGGCCGCAGGCGATCCGCAAGCTGTACCTGCTGCAGTCGCGGGTGCACGCGCTGCGCCCGCTGCTGGCCTGGTGCGTGCAGAACCGCGTCGGTTACCGCGTGGTCGAGGCGGAGGACCTGGACCGGCTGGCCGCCAGCTCCCACCACGAAGGCGTGGTCGCCGACGTGCTGCGCACCGCGCCGCTGGCGCTGGATGACTGGCTCGCCGCCCTGGCGCCCGGCGCCCCGGCGCTGGCGCTGTGGCTGGACGGGGTGGGCAATCCGCACAACTTCGGCGCGATCCTGCGCTCGGCCGCGCACTTCGGCGCGGCGGTGCTGCTGCCGGAGCGTTCGACCCTGGCCCTGTCCGGCGCCGCCGCGCGGGTGGCCGAGGGCGGTGCCGAGGCGGTGCCCCTGGTGCGCCTGCCGGACAACGATGCGGCGTTGGCGCGCCTGCATGCGGCCGGCTTCGCTTCGGCCGCCACCGTGGTGCGCGACGGCGAGGACCTGTTCGCGCTGCAGCCGCCGGCGCGCCTGGTCTACGTGATGGGCGCCGAGGGCGAGGGCATGGACCCGGGCCTGGCCGGTGCCTGCATGCACCGCGTGTCGATTCCCGGCACCGGTGCGGTGGAAAGCCTCAACGTCGCCGCGGCCACCGCGGTGTTCCTCGCGCACTGGGCCGCGACCCGGTGCTGAGCGCGCCCGGGATCGCCGCGCTTCAGTCGGACGCGGCGATCCGCAGCGGCACCGCCTGCAGGTGCAGCACCGCGCCGCCGCCGGCCGCCAGTTCCAGGCGGATGCGACGGTGGTCGGCATCGATGCGCCGTTGCTCGCGGACCACGTCGGTGGGCGTGGCGCCGTCGCGCCACAGGGTCAGGGTGTAGTCCGCCGCCGGCAGGAAGCCCAGGTCCAGCTCCATGCTGCGTGCCTGGTTGGCCATCGCGCCGATGTACCAGTCGCGGCCCGCGCGGCGCGCGGTCGCGATGTGGCTGCCGATCGCCCCGTCCAGCACCCGGGTTTCGTCCCAGCTGGCCGGCACGCGCGCGATGAATTCGGCGCCGGGGGCGTCGACGTACGCGTCCGGGCTGTCGGCGACCATCTGCAGCGGGCTGTCGTAGACCACGTACATCGCCAGCTGGTGCGCGCGCGTGCCCATCACCTGCGGCCCCTTGAACGAGATCCGGAACTGCTCCGGCGTGGCGTTGCGGAACCCGCCCGGGGTGTAGTCCATCGGCCCCAGCAGCATGCGGGTGAACGGCAGGGTCAGGTTGTGCTCCGGGGTGATGCGCCGGCTCCACTTGTTGTACTCGGCGCCGAGCACGCCTTCCTGGGTCAGGAACTGCGGCCAGGTGCGGTGCAGGCCGGTGGGGTGGTAGGCGCCGTGCAGGTTGAGCATCAGCCGGTGCCGGGCCGAGGCGCGCATCATCTCGTGGAAGAAGGCGACCATCTGCTGGTCGTCGCGCTCCATGAAGTCGACCTTGACGCCCTTGACGCCCAGCCTGGCGTAGTGCGCGAACACCTGGTCCAGGCGCGGCTGCAGCGACTTCCAGTGCGCCCACAGCCAGATGCCGACGCCGCGCTGGCGGGCGTAGCCGATCAGTCCCTCCAGGTCCAGGCCGGGCACCGGCCGGGTGATGTCGGCCCTGGGGTTGTACCGGCCGTCGCCGCTGCTGCCGACGTACCAGCCATCGTCGATCAGCATGTATTCCAGGCCCAGCGCCGCGGCGTGGTCGATGTAGCGGCGGATGGTGGCCGTGTTCATGCCCGGCTCCGGCACGTCCGGGGCCAGGCCGCCGGACCACCAGTCCCAGGCCGACTTGCCTGGGCGGATCCACGAGGTGTCGGCGATCGGCGTGGGCGGATTGAGCCGGGCCACCAGGTCCGACTCCACCAGTGCGCCGGGGCTGTCGCCCAGCATCAGCACCCGCCAGGGCGTGGGATGGCCGCCGGCGTCCACCTTGCCGCGCGGCAGCCGCACGGCCACGCCGGGTTCGTCCAGGCGCGGCGACAGCCTGGCCTCCACGCCCGGGCGGCCATCGCCGCGGCCGGCCAGGTACAGGCCGGCATAGCGGTCCAGGTCGGCCTCGGCGATGGCGAAGGTGGTGCTGCCCTCGCCGGTGGCGCACACCAGCGGCAGGCCAAGCAGGTGGTGGGGGCGGATGCGCGAGGCGGCGACCGGGTCGAACTCCCCTTCGTGGCTGGTGCCGAAGCGGCCGAGGTTGAGCGCGTGGCAGGCGAAGTCGCGCGGGAACAGGAAGCCGGTCAGTTCCCCGTCCACCACCAGGTCGCCGCGCGCCGGGCGCGGCAGGCGGTAGCGCAGGGCGACGCCGTCGTCATAGGCGCGCAGCACCAGGCCCAGGATGCGACCGTCCGTGGTGGCCAGTTCGACTTCCAGCTGGCGGTAATGGTCGCGTCCTTCGCGCGACTTGCCCGCCACCAGTTCGTAGGGCTCGTCGGCCTCGCTGGCGCGGCTGCCGGCCAGGCGCAGGCCCTGGGCGATGGGTTCGCCGCCGCCCAGGCGCACGCCCAGCGGCGAGGGCGCGATCACCGCCTGGCCGTCGCGCGCCACCGACCATAGCGGGGCGCCGTCGGCATCCAGCTCGAAAGTGACCCTGTTGCGGCCGTCGGGCGACTGCAGCTGCAGCGGCGCGGATGCCTGGGCGTGGGCCGCAGGCAGGCCCAGCAGGAGGACGAGTACGGTTCGCAGCATGGCTGGCATTCGGCGGCTCCCTTCCTGGTGCAGGGGAGCGTACCCGCTGTCGTGGCTGGCGTCCGGCATGGACCGGTGAGGATCCGGAATACCTGCGCACCCGGCGCGCAGGCATGGCCCGCCGGGGCGGACTGCCTCCGCGGCGGTGCGCCGCGGAGGCCTTGCGCGATCAGTTCGCCGGCCGCGGGGCGGCGCCCGGCTTGCTGCCGAAGTCGCCTTCGGCCTCGGCCGCCAGCCAGGCGAATACCGCCCAGGCGGCGACGTTCTGCTTCAGCGCCTCCGGGTCGATCTTGTCGAGGGTGTCGTCGGCGGTGTGGTGCAGGTGGAAGTAGTCGCTGCCGTCCTGGGCCAGCCAGGCCCAGGTCACGCCCCTGGCCGACAGCGGGATGATGTCCGGGCCGGGACTGCCCTGGCCGGGCGCGTGCTCGATGCCCAGCGGCGCCAGCGCCTGCGCGATCTGGCGGGTGGCGGCCTGCGCATGCTCCGGCGCGCCGGTGTTGAAGGCGTAGATGCGGCCGGCGCCGAAGTCGCTCTCGGCGGCCAGCTGGTGCACCGCGATCTCGCCGGCATGCCTGTCCGCGTAGGCCCTGCCGCCGACCAGGCCTTGTTCCTCGTTGGCGTAGGCGACCACGCGGATGCTGCGCGCCGGGCGCCGCGGCATCTGCTTGATCAGGCGTGCGGCGGCCATGGTGATGCCGATGCCGGCGGCATCGTCCACCGCGCCGGTGCCCAGGTCCCAGGAATCCAGGTGCGCGCCCAGCAGCACCACTTCCCTGGGCTTGCTGCGGCCGGTGATCTCGCCGATCACGTTCTGCGAGGTGTATTCGCCGTCCCAGCCGCAATCCAGCGACAGCCGCACCTTGACCGGGCCGCGCGCGGCCAGGCGCGCCAGCTGGTCGGCGTCGGGGATGCTCAGCGCGGCCGAGGGCACCGGGGCAAGGCCCTCGTCGAAGTGGGTGATGCCGGTATGCGGCACGCGGTGGCTGTCGGTGCCGGCCGAGCGCATCAGGAAGCCGATCGCGCCCTTGCGGATCGCCAGCGACGGGCCGCGCGAACGGATCGCGCCGCCGGGGCCGTAGCCGCTGCCGTCGCGCGCGGCGGGCATCTGGTAGTCGACGAAGGCGATGCGCCCGGCCAGCGAGCCCTCCGGCGCCGCTTCCAGCGCCGCCAGGTCGGGGAAGCGCACGATCTCGGCCTCGACCGTGCCGCCCGGGCTGCCGCCCAGGGCGGTGACCGCCAGCGGCTGCGCGTTGGCGCCGACCACCGCGGCGCTTTCGCTGCGACGCTCCCACTTCGGGAAGGTCACCGGCTCGGTCCACACCTTGTCGAAGCCCAGCTCGCGGAACTTGGCCACCGCCCAGGCCACGGCGCGGGCGTCGGCCTCGCTGCCGGCGATGCGCGGGCCAATCTCGGTGGTCAGCGACTCGGTGACCTTCCAGGCGGTGTCGTCGGCCAGGGCCCGCTCGCGCAGGCTCGCGGCCTGTTCGAGGGCCCGGTCGGGGATGCGGGTTTCGGCGGCGACGGCCGCCAGCGGGACCAGCAGGGCGGCGGCAAGCAGGGCAAGGCGCATTGCGGCGAGGCTCCGGCGTTGGGAAAAGCCGAGCCTAGCAAGCCCCGCCGGGCCGCTCCCGTGCGCTTGGTCACGGGAGCGGCGGGTCCGCTCAGCGCTGTTGCAGCGAATCGCGGATCTGGCGCAGCAGCAGCACTTCCTCGCTCGGCTCCGGCGGCGCGGCCGGGGCTTCCTCTTCCTGCTTGCGGCGACGGGCCAGGCGGTTGACGCCCTTGACCAGCATGAAGATGGCGAAGGCCACGATCAGGAACTGGATGACGGTGTTGAGGAACTCGCCATAGCCGATCACCACCGCCGGGATCTCGCTGCCGTCGGCGGCCACGCGCGCCGGCGCGAGGGTCCAGGCCAGGTCGGAGAAGTCGACGTTGCCGATCAGCCAGCCCAGCGGCGGCATGATGACCTTGTCCACCAGCGCGGTGACGATCTTGCCGAAGGCGCCGCCGATCACCACGCCCACGGCGAGGTCGATGACGTTGCCGCGCATGGCGAATTCCTTGAACTCGCTGATCATGCCCATCTCGTTCTCCTTCTCTGTCTACGGGTGCCCGCGGCACGGGCGCGAAGCGTAACCCGCGCCGGGCGCGGGCGGCGATCAGGCGGCGACGCGGCCGTGCAGGGTGGCGATGCCGTCCAGGCTGGCGGCGAAGGCGTCACCGGGCTGCAGCGCGGCCACTCCGGCCGGGGTGCCCATGAACACCAGGTCGCCGGCGCGCAAGGCATACAGCTTCGACAGCTCGTGCAGGATCTCCGGCACGTCCCAGATCAGGTCCGACAGCGGCGCGCGCTGGCGCACCTGGCCATTGACCTGCAGCTCCAGCACGCGCCCGTCCAGGGTTCCGGCTTCGGCCGCCGGCAGCAGTTCGCCCACCGGCGCGGAATGGTCGAAGCCCTTGGCGGTGTCCCAGGGCAGGCCCTTGGGCTTGGCCGCGGCCTGCAGGTCGCGGCGGGTCAGGTCCAGGCCGACGGTGTAACCGAACACCAGCGCCTGCGCCTGTTCCACCGGCAGCACCCCGGCCGGGGCGTCGCGGCCGATCGCCACCACCAGCTCGACCTCGTGGTGCAGGTCGGCGGTGGCCGGCGGGTAGGGCACCACGCCGTCGGTGACCACCGCATCGGCCGGCTTCATGAAGAACACCGGGGTGCCGCGCTCGGCCTTGCTGGCCGGCACCGCGGCGCCCATCTCGCGGGCGTGGTCGGCGAAGTTGCGGCCCACGCAATAGATCCGGCGTACCGGGAAGCGGCCGCCGCCGCGCACGGCCAGGCGCGGCACGGGGGGCGCGGGGATGACGTCTTGGTTATCGGCGCTCATGGGCGGCCCGCTGGCTGGAGGGCCGCACAGTCTAGCCGGGGCGGCAGGCCCGGGTCAGCGGGGCAGGGCCTGGCGGCGCAGCACGCGGTACTCGCCGTCCATCACCGGGCGTGCGCCCGGGCGCGCGCTGCCGCGCCCGCGCAGCAGCTTCCAGGCCAGGCCGGCGGCCAGCATGGCCGCACCCACGAACACGCTGAAGAACACCAGCAGCGCCAGCAGGGCCACGCCGACCACGCCCAGGGCCACGCGCAGCAGCGGGTGCCGCGGCTTGCGGGGCTGGAACAGGTCGCGCAGGCGCGCACTGTCGAAGCGGAAGGAGCGTTGGTGCATTTCGGTGCCGTGCCAGAATGGCGGTGGCCGGCAGTATCGGCGCGATGCCCACGCGAGGTGTGATGAATCCGTTAAACCAGGAACCCCTGCTCAGCCTGGACGCCCTGCCCGACGGCGCCCTGGCCGAGGCCCAGGCCGTGATCGACGGCGAGTCCGAGTCGCTGGTGGTGTACCGCAGCGGCGAGGCCGTGCGCGCCTGGCTCAACGTCTGCCCGCATGCCGGCCGGCGCCTGGACTGGGCCCCCGGACAGTTCCTGAAGAGCCGCGAGGGCCAGCTGGTGTGCGCCGCGCATGGCGCCGCGTTCGAGCTGGAGCAGGGTGGCTGCGTGGCCGGGCCGTGCCGCGGCGACCGCCTGCGGCCGGTGGCGGTGGAAGTGCGCGACGGCCAGGTGTGGCTGGCCTGAACCGGCTCAGCGGCCCCAGAACATCAGGTTGACCACGGTCACCGCGATCGCCGAGTACAGCAGCGACAACGGTCCGCCCACGCGCCACAGCTGGCGCGAGGTGTAGCCGGCCGGGCCGGTGATCATCGAGATCACCGGGTTGGAGGCGGTCATGAAGTTGTTGGAGGCCGACAGCGCGGTGACCAGGGCGAACGCGGTCGGGTCGCCGCCCACCGCCAGCGCCAGGTTGATCGCGATCGGCACCATCACGATGGTCGCGCCGACGTGGCTGATCACCAGCGAGAAGCCGGTGGTCAGCAGCGCCACCACGATCTGCAGCACCCAGGGCGGGGTGCCCTCCGGCAGCCGGTCCAGGGTGTTGCCCGCCACCCACGCCGCCGCGCCGCTGCTGTCCATGGCCCAGCCCAGCGGGATCAGGCAGGCGGTGAGGAACACGGTCTTCCAGTTGATGGCGGCGTAGGCCTCGTCCATCTTCAGCACGCCGGCCAGCAGCATGCCGGCCACGCCGGTCATCAGGATCAGCGACACCGGCAGGCGCGCGAACAGCGCCACCAGGATGGTGAAGGCGAAGATCGCCATGGCGATCTTGAACTTGTGCGGGCGCTGTTCGCCCTTGGGGTAGTCGGTGACCACGGCGAAGTCGCGGCTGCGCGCGGCCTGGGCCAGGTCCTGCCAGAAGCTGTGGAACACCAGCATGTCGCCGGCGCGCAGCGGCAGCGAGCGCACGTCCTCGCGGATCACCTGCTTGTCGCGGTTGATCGCCAGCAGGCTGATGCCCAGGCGCTGGCGCAGGCGCATCTCGCGCGCGGTCTTGCCGATGAAGGTCGAGGTCGGCGGCACCACCGCCTCGGAGATGCCGGCGCGCGCCGGGTTGAACAGGTCGCCGAGGTTGCGCAGGCGCGAGGACATGCGCAGGAAATGGTTCTGGGCGAAGTCGGCCACCTGCTGGCGGCGGCCCATCACCCCCAGCACGCTGCCGACCCAGATGCGCATGTCCGCCGGCGGCGCCAGGCGGGTGTCGTTGCCGGTCTTCAGCGCCAGCAGCACCGGCGCGTCGTGCAGGTTCTCGGCCTCGCCCAGGGTCATGCCCACCAGCGGGCTGTCGGCGGTCACCGCCAGTTCGTAGACGTCGCCGTCCAGGCCGTAGGTGCGGGCGAAGTAGCCCTCGGTGCTGGAGGGCGTGGCGTTCTCGCCGCCGGTTTCCTCCTCGGCCAGCTTGCGGTTGCCGTAGAAGCGGAAGTACAGCAGCGAGCCCACCAGCAGGGCCAGGCCCACCGGCGCCGGGGCGAACATCGACAGCGGTTCCAGCGTGGCCATGCCCGAGGGCAGGTTGTTGTTGGCCGAGACCAGCAGGTCGTTGAGCAGGATCAGCGGCGAGTTGCCGACCATGGTCAGCGCCGCGCCCATCACGATCGCCGCGGCGAGCGGCAGCAGCAGCCGCGACAGCGCCATCCCGGTGCGGGTGGACAGGCGCGAGGCCACCGGCAGGTACAGCGCCATCACCGACGGGTTCTGCATGAACGAGGAATTGAGGCCGGCGATGGCGGTGGTCATCAGCATCAGCCGCTGCTCGATGCCGTGGCCGCGCCGCAGCAGCCAGCCGGCCAGGCGGTTGAGCGCGCCGGTGCGGTCCAGGCCCGCGCCCAGCACCATCGTGGCCATGATGCTGATCACCGCGTTGCCGGAGAAGCCGCTGAAGATCTCCTCCGGCGCCACCAGGCCGGTCACGCCCAGCACCACCAGCACCACCAGCGCGACCAGGTCGGCGCGGATCCGGTCGAACACGAACATCGCCATGGTGAAGGCCACCAGGCCCAGCACCAGGCGCATGTCGTTGGTCAGGGTCAGGCCGGATTCCATGGCGTCCCCGTGCTCAGCGCCGGCCCGTGGCGGGACGGCGGCCGTGGCCGCATGCCAGGTGCACGACGGCGGCCACGGCCAGGTGCCTCATCCTGCGACGGGCTCCGGCGAGGGGGCGTCGGTGCGGTCGTACAGCAGGTCCCACACGCCGTGGCCCAGCTTCAGGCCGCGGCGCTCGAAGTGGGTCTGCGGCCGCCATTCCGGGCGCGGCACGTGGCCGCGCGGGCCGGCGCGGTTGGCCAGCCCGGGGGTCGCCTCGAGCACGTCCCACATGTGCTCGGCGTAAGGCTCCCAGTCGGTGGCCAGGTGCAGGCGGCCGCCGATGCGCAGCTTGCGCACCAGCAGCGCGGCGAACTCCGGCTGCACCAGGCGGCGCTTGTTGTGCCGCTTCTTGTGCCACGGATCGGGGAAGTAGATCCGGATCTCGTCCAGGGCGCCGTCGGCGACCTCGTTGCGCAGCACCTCCACCGCGTCGTGGTGGTAGACCTTGACGTGGTCGCTGCCGTCGGCGGCCAGGGCGTTGAGCAGGCGGCCCACGCCGGGGGCGTGCACCTCCAGGCCGATGTAGTCGCGCGAAGGGTCCTGCTGCGCGGCGAAGCGCAGCGCCTCGCCGTTGCCGAAGCCGATCTCCATCACCTTCGGCGCGGCGCGGCCGAACAGGGCGTCGTAGTCGCGCACCTGGCCGGTGTAGTCGATGCCGAAGCGCGGCCAGGCCTCGTCGAACGCGCGTTGCTGCGCCGGCGTGAACCGGCCCTGGCGCAGGACGAAGCTGCGGATCTCGCGCCGGCCCTCGCTGGCGGTGTAGGGCTTGGGCGGGGCCTTGGCGCCCTCGCTGGTGAACGGGTCGGTCATCGTCAGCCGATCAGTCCGTCCACGGGGGAGGAAGCGCTGGCGTAGCGCTTGCGCGGGATGCGCCCGGCCAGGAAGGCCTCGCGCCCGGCCTGCACCGCCTTGCGCATGGCGCTGGCCATCAGCACCGGGTCCTTGGCCCCGGCGATGGCGGTGTTCATCAGCACGCCGTCGCAGCCCAGCTCCATGGCGATGGCCGCGTCCGAGGCGGTGCCCACGCCGGCGTCGACCAGCACCGGCACCTTGGCGTTCTCGATGATCTCCAGCAGGGTGTAGCGGTTCTGTATGCCCAGGCCCGAGCCGATCGGCGCGGCCAGCGGCATCACCGCCACGCAGCCGATCTGCTCCAGCTGGCGGGCCAGGATCGGGTCGTCGGAGGTGTAGACCATCACGTCGAAGCCGTCGGCCACCAGCAGCTCGGCCGCCTTGAGGGTCTGCACCACGTCCGGGTATAGGGTCTTCTGGTCGCCCAGCACCTCGAGCTTGACCAGGTTGTGGCCGTCCAGCAGCTCGCGCGCCAGCCGGCAGGTGCGCACCGCGTCCTCGGCGGTGTAGCAACCGGCGGTGTTGGGCAGGATCGTGTACTTCTCCGGCGGCAGCACGTCGAGCAGGTTGGGCTCGCCCGGGTTCTGGCCGATGTTGGTGCGGCGGATGGCGACGGTGACGATCTGTGCGCCGGCGGCCTCGGTGGCGCGGCGGGTCTCGTCCAGGTCCTTGAACTTGCCGGTGCCGGTCAGCAGGCGCGAATGGAAGGTCCGGCCGGCGATGACCAGCGGATCGGAAGCGGGAACGTTGTTCATCGGCCGATTATGGCCCGCGGCGCGTGCAGGCGGAACCGGCGCGGCGCTTCCTGCTCAGCCGCCGCCCAGGGCATGGACCACTTCGACCCGGTCGCCCTCGGCCAGCACGTGGGTGGCATGGCTGCCGCGCGGCACGATTTCCCCGTTGACCTCGACCGCGACCCGGCGCCCGGCCAGGCCCTCGGCTTCCAGCAGCGATGCGATGGTGGTTGCGGCCGCGAGGCTGCGCGGCTCTCCGTTCAGCACGATGTCCATGGCCGCGATTGTCGCATCCCGCGGCGCCTGCCGCAGCGCAGCGTGGAGCCGGCGCGCGCATCGCCGATCATTGCGGCAACCGTTTCGGTTCCAACCAACCATCGCCGGCCCGCCGATGCCCGGCACCACAGGAGTTCCGCATGTCCCAGTTCCGTCCCCTGCGCAAGCTGCTGCCGCTGGCCCTGGCCCTGGCGGCCGCCCCGGCGATGGCCGGGGAATACAGCCGCACCGTGTTCTTCGGCGACAGCCTGACCGACTCCGGCCACTTCCGCGGCCTGGTCCCGCCGGAGGCGCGGGCGTTCGCCGGCAAGTTCACCACCAACCCGGCCCTGGTCTGGTCCGAGCAGCTGGCCCAGCACTACGGCACCAACGCCAGCCCGGCGGTGGACGGCGGCGACAACTACGCCCAGGGTGGCTCGCGGGCCGCTGTTCCCAACGCCCCGGCCGACAGCACCCTCAGCCAGGTCCAGGCCTACCTGGGCGCCAATGGCGGCCGCGCCGACGGCTCGGCGCTGTACACGGTGTGGACCGGCGCCAACGACATCTTCGCCATCAGCGACGGCGCCCCGGTCGATGCCACCATCGCCGCCGCGGTGGGCGGCACCGTGCAGGCGGTGGGCGCGCTGGACGCGGCCGGTGCCCGCTACATCTTGGTCCCGAACCTGCCCGACATCGGCATCACCCCCAGCGCCATCGCCGCCGGCCCCGTGGCCCAGGCCACGCTCACCGCGCTGTCGGCCGGCTACAACGAGGCGCTGTACGGCGCCCTGGGCCAGGCCGGCTACAAGGTGATCCCGCTGGATACCTTCAACCTGCTGCGGGAGATCGCCGCCAGCCCCGCGACCTACGGGCTGGCGAACGTCACCGGCGTGGCCTGCCTGCCGCCGGGCAGCAGCTCGCTGGCCTGCAACCCGACCAGCTACGCCAGCCCGGACGCCGGCACCACCTACCTGTTCGCCGACGGCGTGCATCCCACCGGCGCGGCCCACGCGATGCTGGCCGACTACGCCGTCTCGGTGCTGGAAGGCCCGCGCCTGGCGGCGATCCTGCCGCACGCGGCGACGGTGACCGGGCGCAGCCGCGCCGACCAGGTGGCCCTGCACGTGGACGGCCGCCCGGCCGCGGCCGGGGTGCGCTGGTGGGGCGGCCTGCGCGCCGACCACCAGCGCTACGACCACGGCAAGCTGTACGACGGCATGGCCCCGGCGGCGCTGTTCGGGGTGGACTGGTCCAACGGCAACGGCCTGGTCGCCGGCGGCTTCGCCGGCTACGGGCGCATGGACGCCGACTTCGGCCGCAACCGCGGCGGTTTCACCCAGGACGAGACCACCCTCGGCGGCTTCGTCGGCTGGTACGGCCAGCGCGCCTGGGTGAACGCGCAGGCCAGCTACACCTACCTGGACCTGGACGTGGACCGCGACGTGCGCATCGGCCCGGCGCTGCGCCGCCACTCCGGCTCGACCGAGGGCCATGCCAGTGCCGTGGGCGTGTCCGGCGGCTTCCAGTTCGGCGAGGGCGCGCTGCGCCACGGCCCGGTGGCCTCGCTGCTGTGGCAGAAGATCGACCTGGACGGCTGGACCGAGGGCAACACCTCCTCCAGCGCCCTGGTCCTGCCGGACCAGTCGCGCGACTCGCTGGTCGGCAGCCTGGGCTGGCAGCTGAGCTACGACACCGGCGACTTCACCCCGTACCTGCGCGCGACCTGGGATCGCGAGTTCGAGGACGCGCCGGCGCGGGCCACCGCGCGGCTGCAGACCATGCCGGGCGTGGAGTTCGCAGTGCCGGGCCTGGACATCGACGACAGCTACGGCACGGTGGTGCTGGGCGCGCGCTTCAACCTGTTCGGGCTGAAGGCCGACCTCGGCGCGCGCGGCACCCTGGACCGCGCCGGCGGCACCGACGCCGGCCTGTTCCTGGGCCTGGCCGGCGGCTTCTGAGCCGGCGCCGTGGCGGGCACGGGCGTTGCGCCCGTGCCCCGCGGCCGCATAGACTTCCGGCCGTGCGGGAGTAGTTCAATGGTAGAACTGCAGCTTCCCAAGCTGCTAACGCGGGTTCGATTCCCGTCTCCCGCTCCATATCCCGCAAGACGCCGCGCGAGCCGCGGCGTCTTGCGTTTCCGGGCCATGCACGCGGACCGCGCGAGATCGAGATGAAGCTGGCGATCCTTTCCCGCAACGGCTCGCTGTACTCGACCCGGCGCCTGGTCGAGGCCGCGCGCGGCCGCGGCCACAGCGTGCGCGTGCTGGACCCGCTGCGCTGCTACATGCGCATCGCCCCGGGCGACTTCGCCATGCGCTACAAGGGCAAGCCGGTGTCCGGCTACGATGCGGTGATCCCGCGCATCGGCACTTCGGTCACCCGCTACGCCACCGCGGTGCTGCGCCAGTTCGAGCTGATGGGCAGCTGGACCCCCAATCCCTCCGACGCGATCCTGCGCGCGCGCGACAAGCTGCGCGCGCACCAGTTGCTGGCCGCGCAGGGCATCGGCCTGCCGACCACGGTGTTCGGCGACAACCCCGACGACACCGACGACCTGCTCTCGCTGCTGGGCCCGCCGCCGCACGTGGTCAAGCTCAACGAGGGCGCCCAGGGCGCGGGGGTGGTGCTGACCGAGAAGGCCTCGGCCTCGCGCGCCACGGTCGAGGCCCTGCGCGGGCTGTACGCCAACTTCCTGGTGCAGGAGTTCGTGGCCGAGGCCGCGGGCGCCGACCTGCGCTGCTTCGTGGTCGGCGACCGCGTGGTGGCGGCGATGCGCCGCCAGGCGGCCGAGGGCGAGTTCCGCTCCAACCTGCACCGCGGCGGCCAGGCTAGCCCGGCCGAGGCCAGCGCCCGCGAGCAGGAGGTGGCGGTGCGCTCGGCCCGGGCCCTGGGCCTGGAGGTGGCGGGGGTGGACCTGGTCGCTTCCAGCCGCGGCCCGCTGGTGCTGGAGGTCAATTCGACCCCGGGCCTGGAGGGCATCGAGAGCGCCTGCGGGGTGGACGTGGCCGGGGCCATCATCGACCACGTCGCCCAACGCGTGAGTCTTTTGGATCAATAACTTATGCAAGACCCGGGCGGCGGCCAGGGGGCTTTAACACCCCTTTAATCGCCCCGTCCGTAGTCTCGCCCAGACCGCAGGCTCCATCGTCCCCGGCGGGTTTCCGCCCGCCGGTGTCCAGGGACTACGGTAATCGGGGCACTACTTCGGCCCAGGCGGTCAGGCCTGGGCCTTTTTGTAGGTCCGGGGCCCGGATTGCCGCCCCGCTCGGCGCAGGGGCAGAATCGGACGGCGCGGAACCCCGCCTGCCCACCGCGCAAGCGGACCTTCCCGACCGGAGCACCCTGATGCGCAAGCCGCTGCCGCTTCCACCGACCGCCATGGGGCCCGCCGCCGGGCCGGTGGCCTGGACGGCGCGTTCCGCCCCGGCCCGCGTAAACGCCATGCTCACCGGCAAACGCGAGGATGGTCGCCTGGCGTGCCGCCGCCTCCCGGCCGGCCGCTGGCGCGCCGCCAACCGCGTGGCCGCGGCCGCGCGGCCGCGCGCGCAGAACCCGATGCGCTCCCGCCCGACCATGGCGCGAGCCGCCCAGCCAACGACAGGATCCTAAGTGCGCATACTCGTCATCGAAGACAACAGCGACATCGCCGCCAACCTCGGCGACTACCTCGAGGACCGCGGCCACACCGTGGATTTCGCCGCCGACGGCGTGACCGGCCTGCACCTGGCCGTGGTCCATGACTTCGACGCCATCGTGCTCGACCTGAACCTGCCGGGCATGGACGGCATCGAGGTCTGCCGCAAGCTGCGCAACGAGGCGCGCAAGCAGACCCCGGTGCTGATGCTGACCGCCCGCGACAGCCTGGAGAACAAGCTCGCCGGGTTCGATTCCGGAGCGGACGACTACCTGATCAAGCCGTTCGCGCTGCAGGAGGTGGAGGTGCGGCTCAACGCCCTGGCCCGGCGCGGCAAGGGCGTGCAGACCCGGATCCTCAACGTCGGCGACCTGGAGTACAACCTGGACACCCTGGAGGTGCGGCGCGAGGGCCGGCTGCTGCAGCTCAACCCCACCGCGCTGAAGATCCTGCAGGCGCTGATGGAGGCCTCGCCGGCGGTGGTCACGCGCCAGGAGCTGGAAACGCGCGTCTGGGGCGAGGAACTGCCCGATTCCGATTCCCTGCGGGTCCACATCCACGGGTTGAGGGCGGTGGTGGACAAGCCCTTCGCCACCCCCTACATCCAGACCCGCCATGGCATCGGTTACCGCATCGCAGCCCCCGAAGGTGGCAACTGAGCAGGCGCCGGCGGAACGGCCGCCCGGCCGCCGCCGGCCGCGCCGCTTCCGCAGGCGGCTGCGCACCCGCATCATCCTCTCGTTCCTGCTGCTGGGCACCGGCCTGACGGCACTGTTCGCGTTCCTCACCGACTACGCGCGCCAGCGCGTGGAGAACCAGCTGGTCGAGGACGTGATGAACCGCAACATCAACGAGTACGCGCGCCGGTTCTACATCGACCCGACCCGCAACCCGGACCTGCCGGTTCAGCAGATGTACGGGCGGGTGGTGCGGCGCCCGGACTTCGAGCAGCTGCGCCGCGACGAGCCGGACTGGTACGAGCTGCCGGACGGGATCCACAACATCGTCGGCCGCGACGAGGACGGCGAGCCGTTCGCGTACAAGCTGGCGGTGCGCAAGACCCCTGACGAGTGGTTCTTCCTGGCCTACGACATGACCCAGGCGCTGCGCGGCGAGGCCCAGCTCAAGCGCGCGCTGTTCGCCTCGCTGGTGCTGTTCAGCGCGCTGTCGTGGCTGATCGGCTGGTGGTCGGCGTCGCGGGTGATGCGCCCGGTGACCGAGCTGGCCGCGCGCCTGCGCGCCTACCGCGGCAGCAGCCAGCCGAAGAAGCTGGCGCCGCACTTCCCCGAGGACGAGGTCGGCCAGCTGGCCGAGGCGCTGGACGACTACGCCACCCGGCTGACCGAGGTGGTGCAGCGCGACCGCGAGTTCAACGCCGACGTCAGCCACGAGCTGCGCACCCCGCTGGCGGTGATCAAGGGTGCGGTGGAACTGCTGCTGTCGCGCCCGGACCTGGACGAGCGCACCCGCGCCCGGCTGCTGCGCATCCAGCGCGCCGAGCAGCAGTGCAGCGACCTGATCGGCTCGCTGCTGCTGCTGTCGCGCAACGAGCGTGGCCAGGGCCGCAGCGACGTGGCCGTGGTCGCCGAGCAGCTGCTGGAATCGCACCGCGCGCAGCTGGGCGGCAAGTCGCTGGAGCTGCGCCTGGAAGGGCGTGAGGGCGAGCTGGTGGTGGAGGCGCCGGAGGCGGCGCTGTCGGTGGCGCTGGGCAACCTGATCGGCAACGCGGTCAAGTACACGCCTTCCGGCGAGGTGCGGGTGCGGCTGCTGCCGGGCGCGGTGCAGGTGGTCGACACCGGGCCCGGGCTCAGCAGCGAGGATGCGGCCGGCCTGTTCCGCCGCGGCTACCGCGGCACCCACGCCGGGCATTCGCAGGGCGCGGGCATCGGCCTGTCGATCGTCAGCCGGCTGTGCGAGCTGTACGGCTGGGAGGTCAGCGTCAGGCCGCGCGAGGACGGCCAGCACGGCGTGGTCGCGACCCTGGCCTTCGGCGGCCACGGCGCGGCCGCGGTGCGCGCCGGCTAGAGCTTCAGCCACAGGCAGCCGAAGCGGCGCTGCAGGCCGAACACGGTCCGCGCCGGCGTCGCCGTGCCCGGCAAGGCCTGCTCCACGCGCAGGCCCACCGTGCGCGGCGGGGGCGGCGCCGGGGGCGGCGCCGGTGGCGGCGCGGCGGTGGAGGCCAGCAGTACCGGCTCTGCCGCTGCCTGCGCCAGTGCTTCATCCGCACTGCCGCGCGCGCTGCCCGTGCCGCCGCCGTCCATGCGCATCCAGTCCGGCAGCCAGCGTGCGGCTTCCGGCGGCGCCGATCCGGACATGCCCGCAAGCTCCGGCACCGGCTCCCGTTCCGGTTCCGCCACCGCCGGCGGCGGCTCGCTGGCCGGCGCCGCGGACAGCACCGGGACGATGCCGAGCACCGGCCGCGCCGCGATCCGTTCCAGCCGGTCCAGCACCCGTGCGGCCGCGCGCCCGGAGACGCCGACCCAGTCGTACAGGCTCGAGAGACGGTTGCCGTCGCGTGTGGCGAGGGCGCGGTTGAGCCGCCCGGCCAGCTGCGACGGGGTGCGCGGGCAGCCGCCGGGGGGCGGAGTCTGCCCCGCGCCGCCGGCGGGGCCGTCGGCCGGCGCATCCGGCGTGGACGGGGGCGGCGCCAGGAATTCTTCCGGCGCGGTCGGCACCGCACCCAGCTCGCTGCAGCGGCGGTCGGTGAACACGCTGCGTCCGGCCGGGTCGACGCAGCGCTTGATGCTGTCCTGCGCGAGTGCGGGTGCCGCGGCGGCGGCCAGCGCGGCAAGGGCAAGGCGGGGCAGGGGCGGCAGCCGGCAGGACATGCGCCCGAGCCTAGCGACGCCCCCCGTGCACGGGAGGCGAACGCCGGGTCAGGCCAGCCGCTGCAGCACGGTTTCGGTCGGCCGGGCCAGGTTGAGGGTGTAGAAGTGCAGGGCCGGAGCGCCGCCCGCGACCAGCCGCCGGCACAGGTCGGCGACCACGTCGGCCCCGAACTCGCGCACCGCCGCCAGGTCGTCGCCATAGGCCTGCATGCGCCGGGCGATCCAGCGCGGGATCTCCGCGCCGCAGGCCTCGGAGAAGCGCTTGAGCTGGGTGAAGTTCGAGATCGGCATGATCCCGGGCACGATCGGCACCTCCACGCCCAGCCGGCGCGCGTCGTCGACGAAGCGGAAGTAGGCGTCGGCGTTGTAGAAGTACTGGGTGATCGCGGCGTCGGCGCCGGCCTCGACCTTGGCCTTGAAGTGGCGCAGGTCGGCCAGCGCGTCCTCGGCCTGGGGATGGGTTTCCGGGTAGGCCGCCACCTCGATGCGGAAGTGGTCGCCGTGCTCGGCGCGGATCAGCTGCACCAGCTCGGCGGCGTAGCGCAGGTCGCCGGGATGGCCCATGCCCGATGGCAGGTCGCCGCGCAGGGCGACGACGCGGCGGCAGCCGAGCTCGCGGTAGCGCCGCAGCAGTTCGCGGATCTCCTCGCGGCTGCCGCCCACGCAGGACAGGTGCGGCGCAGCCTCGAACCCATGGTGCTGGTTGAGGTGGCGCACGGTGTCGGCGGTGTAGCTGAGGGTGGAGCCACCGGCGCCGAAGGTGCAGGAGACGTATTCGGGGCCCCAGGCCGCCAGGCGGCTGGCGGCGCGGTCCAGCTGCGCGCGCTGCTCGTCGGTCTTGGGCGGATAGAACTCGAAGCTGATCGGCGTCATCGCGGCATTTCCCGAGGGGCGCCGCAATCATATCTCTTTATCGCGATGGATGGGTAGAAGCCGTGATTGGTGATTGGTGATTGGTGATTGGTGATTGGAGGGCCGGGACCCCGGGTTGGGGGCGCAGGGGGATGCCTTGCTTTTTCGAATCACGAATGACGAATCACGAATCACGGCCCAAAATGGGCCATGCGCATCGTAATGACCCCCTTCGCCCGCACCCGCCTGTTCCCGCGCCAGCCGCGGGGCAACACCATCCGCGACTGCAGCGCCGAGGAGTTCGAGCGCTACCTCAACGAGCATCCGCCGCTGAAGGTGCTCGACGGCTACGCGCCGTTCTGCAAGCTGCACGTGCACCGCAACTGGACCAGCACCCGCTGCCTGACGGTGCCGATCACCGATGCCAACCGGCACCTGCTGCGCTCGGCCTACGAGGCGCGCACCCGCGAGGAGCTGCCGGTGCTGGTGCGGTGGTTCGAGGGGGTGGAGCCGCCGGTGGCCAACTACCTGATCCCGATCCTGTACAGCGCCGAGCAACTGGCGAAGGAAGGCAGCCCGATCGACGGCGACTGGGGCATCGTCGGCTGCCTGTACACCATGGAGCCGGAGGAAATCCCGATGGCGCCCATCACCATGATGCGCAACGCGCTGGGCGTGGAGGAGGGCGGCTCGGGCGTGCCGCTGGACCGCGAGGCCTACCGCCGCAGCGTGGAGTTCTGGGAAAACAACGCCAACTGGCGGCCCTGAACCGCCGCCGCCGCGGTCCGTGGCCCGGCCGGGCTTCAGGACCGGGCGGTCGCGGCCGATCTAGAGGTGCCAGCCCCGCGCGGGGGATGGTCCGGCGCGCCCGCTGCCGGCGCGAACCTGCCACTGCCGATCCGAGCGCATGAGCATCTTCCCGATCGTCATGATGACCGTCCTGGCCATCTGGGCCGCCTGCGCCACGGCGCTGGCGGTCATCGGCGCGCGCCGGCTGCGGCGCGAGCGCAGCGCGCACGGCCAGGCCCAGGACCGCATCGCCCGCTACCGCGCCGCGCTGCGCCGGACCGAGGAGAAGGCGCAGTCGCTGGCGCTGCAGCTGGAGGCCCTCCAGCGCGAGCACGCGGCCCTGCGCCGCGAGCTGGAGGAAAGCGAGGCCGAGCCGGAGGAACGGCCGGTGCCGACGGTGATGATCGACTGCCTGGACATCTCCGGCGAGATCGGCACCCTGTTCGAGCACGTGGCCCGGGTCGCGACCGCGATCCGCGACTACAGCGCCTACACCCGCGGCCACTACGGGCCGGAGCACAGCAAGGCGCGCTACGACCTGCTGTGGCTGTCCGACTGCCTGCACACCTTCGACCGGGTCGGCAAGGCCCTGGCCGCCGGCAGCCAGCGCTCGCTGTCGGCCGCCTGCCAGGAGCTGCTGCAGATGTACGACACCTACCTCACCGACAGCTCCGGCTACGACAGCCGCGACACCTTCGGCCGCCTGTCCGACCGGGTGCCGCTGACCGGCGTTTCCGAGGCGATCCGCTCGATCGTGATGAAGACGACGGCCACGCCGGAGGAGATCGCCGCCGCCCAGCGCATGGTCTGAGCCGCGCGCAAACGGAAACGGGCGCCTCGCGGCGCCCGTTCCGTGTTCCGTCCCGGGGGACAGGTCAGTAGCGGTAGTGCTCCGGCTTGAACGGGCCGTCGACCGGCACGCCCAGGTAGTCGGCCTGGGCCTGGGTCAGCTTCGTCAGCCTGACCCCGATCTTCTCCAGGTGCAGGCGCGCCACTTCCTCGTCCAGCTTCTTCGGCAGGCGGTAGACCACCTTCTCGTACTTGTCCTTGTTCTGCCACAGGTCGATCTGCGCCAGGGTCTGGTTGGAGAAGCTGTTGGACATCACGAAGCTCGGGTGGCCGGTGGCGCAGCCCAGGTTCACCAGGCGGCCTTCGGCCAGCAGGAAGATGCTGTTGCCCGAGGGGAAGGTGTACTTGTCCACCTGCGGCTTGATGTTCAGGCGCACGGCGCCGGAGTTGTTCAGGCGGTCGACCTGGATCTCGTTGTCGAAGTGGCCGATGTTGCAGACGATGGCCTGGTCCTTCATCGCCTGCATGTGCTCGAGGGTGATGATGTCGCGGTTGCCGGTGGTGGTGACGTAGATGTCGGCCTTGCCCAGGGTGTCCTCGACGGTGGCGACCTCGAAGCCCTCCATCGCCGCCTGCAGCGCGCAGATCGGGTCGATCTCGGTGACGATCACGCGCGCGCCGTAGGCGCGCAGCGAGTGCGCCGAGCCCTTGCCGACGTCGCCGTAGCCGCAGACCACGGCGACCTTGCCGGCCAGCATCACGTCCATCGCGCGCTTGAGGCCGTCGGCCAGCGACTCGCGGCAGCCGTAGAGGTTGTCGAACTTGCTCTTGGTGACCGAGTCGTTGACGTTGATCGCCGGCACCAGCAGCTTGCCGGCCTCGGCCAGCTGGTAGAGGCGGTGCACGCCGGTGGTGGTCTCCTCGGACACGCCCTTCCAGTCGGCGACCACGCGGGTCCAGTAGCCCGGGCGCTCCTGCGCGACGCGCTTGAGCAGGTTCTTGATCACCTGCTCCTCGTGCGAGGAGGAGGGCGAGTTGACCCAGCTGTCGTCGCCCTGCTCCAGCTCGTAGCCCTTGTGGATCAGCAGGGTGACGTCGCCGCCGTCGTCCACCACCAGCTGCGGGCCGGCGAGGGTGCCGTCGGGCAGGGTGAAGGTCAGTGCGTCCAGGGTGCAGTCCCAGTATTCCTCCAGGGTCTCGCCCTTCCAGGCGAACACCGGGGTGCCGGTGGCGGCGATCGCCGCCGCGGCGTGGTCCTGGGTGGAGAAGATGTTGCACGAGGCCCAGCGCACGTCGGCGCCGACGTCCTTCAGGGTCTCGATCAGCACCGCGGTCTGGATGGTCATGTGCAGCGAGCCGGTCACGCGCACGCCCTTCAGCGGCTGCGCGGCGGCGTACTTGCGGCGGATCGACATCAGGCCCGGCATCTCGTGCTCGGCGATGTCGATCTCCTTGCGGCCCCAGTCGGCCAGCGAGATGTCGGCGACGCGGTACGGGGCGGTGGCGGGGGAGGTCTGTGCTACGGCGTTCATTGCATGCTCCGGAGGAAAGGGGGAGTCCCCAGTGGTCCGGGCGCCGTTGTCGCGGAAGATGCGCGTCGAGCCTGGCCAAGTCCGGCCCGGCTGGCGGGCGGGGGCGGGAAACCCGCGCGATCCTTGGTCGCAGCGCCCCTCGACGGCGCCGGCGCATTATATCGGCGCATCCGGATCGGGGGATGAACCCGGCGCGGCAGGGGGCCGCATCCGGGCTTCGGCCAGCCGGGTCGCGCTCCGGCGCGGGGAGCCGCCCCGCGTGGCCTGCGACCGGGCCGGCCGCGATGCGCGGCACGGCGACGGTTTCCGATACGCCTGAAACTTTTGCGGCGCCGCACAACCCCCGGCTAAGCTGCCAGATCGCTGGTCAAAGCAGAGCCGTGCGCGTGCCGATGAACGCTCCCCGCAACCTCGAGTTTGCTCCACCGGATCTTCCCCTGCGCGACGACGTGCGCCGCCTCGGCGCGCTGGTCGGCGAGATGCTCGCCGAACAGGAGTCGCCGGCGTTCCTGGAGGAAGTGGAGCGGGTGCGCACCACGGCCATCGCCCGCCGCCAGAACGGCGGCGGCATGGCCTCGCTGTCGGCGCTGCTGGACGGCCTGGAGCCGGCCCATGCCCAAGCCCTGGTGCGCGCCTTCAGCACCTACTTCCAGGTAGTGAACATCGCCGAGCGCGTGCACCGCATCCGCCGCCGCCGCGACTACCAGCGCGCCGGCGGCGACAAGGCGCAGCCGGACAGCCTGCTCGATGCCCTGCGCCGCCTGCGCGCGGCCGGGGTGGAACCGACCGAGCTGCTGGAATGGCTGGAGCGGATCGACATCGAGCCGGTGTTCACCGCGCATCCGACCGAGGCGGTGCGGCGCGCGCTGCTGGAGAAGGAACAGATCATGGTGGCGGCGCTGATCGACGACCTCGACGGCAACCGCACCCCGGGCGAGCGCGCCGCCGACCTGGCGCGCTTCCGCATGGCCCTGACCTCGACCTGGCAGACCGCCGATTCCTCGCCGGTGCGCCCGACCGTGGACGACGAGCGCGAGCACGTCGGCTTCTACCTGACCGAGGTGCTGTACCGGATCATGCCGGTGTTCTACGAGACCCTGGAGCACGCGCTGGGCGATACCTTCGGCATCGCCACCGAGCTGCCGCGCCTGCTGCGCTTCGGTACCTGGGTCGGCGGCGACATGGACGGCAACCCGAACGTCGACGCCAACACCATCCGCAACACCCTCGACGCCCAGCGCCGCGCGATCCTGGGCAAGTACGCGGCCGAGCTGCAGCAGCTGGCCAGCGTGCTGACCCAGAGCACGGGCGTGGTCGGGGTGGACGCGGCGGTGCTGGAGCGGCTGGAGCAGTACCGCGCGCTGCTGCCGCAGGCGGCCGCCGCCAGCCGCCCGCGCCACGCCGACATGCCCTACCGCCTGCTGCTGGAGCTGATGCGCGCGCGCCTGTTGGCCACGCTGGAGGACCAGGCCAGCGGCTACGGTTCGCCGGAGGAGTTCGCCGCCGACCTGGACCTGGTCCGCAAGAGCCTGGAGCACAACCGCGGCGTGCACGCCGGCTGGTTCTCGGTGCGGCGCCTGGTGTGGCGCCTGCGTACCTTCGGCTTCCACCTGGCACGCTTGGACGTGCGCCAGGAATCGACCGTGCACGCGCGCGCCATCGCCGCCGCGCTCGGCGACGAACAATGGGAGAGCCGCGACCCGGTCGAGCAGGCGCGGATCCTGGCTGGGCATGCCGGCGCCGGCCAGCCGCTGCCGCAGGCCGGCGACGAGGGCAACCGGCGCCTGGACGCGGTGTTCGGCGCCCTGGTCGACGCCCGCCGCCGCCACGGGCCCGACGCGCTGGGCGCCTACATCATCAGCATGGCGCGCAGCCGCGCCGACGTGCTGGCGGTGCTGGCCCTGGCCCGCCGCGGCGGCCTGGTGGACGAGGCCGGCCGGGTGCCGCTGGACATCGCCCCGCTGTTCGAGACCGTGGACGACCTGCGCCACGGCCCGGCCACCCTGCGCGACCTGCTGGCCGACCCGGTGTACCGCGAACACCTGCAGGCGCGCGGCAACGTGCAGATGGTGATGCTGGGCTACTCGGACAGCGGCAAGGACGGCGGCATCGCCGCCTCGCGCTGGAGCCTGCAGCGCGCCCAGGTGGAGCTGCTGCAGGTGGCCGAGGAGCATGGCATCCGCCTGACCTTCTTCCACGGCCGCGGCGGCTCGCTCAGCCGCGGCGGCAGCAAGACCACCCGCGCGGTTGACGCCTCGCCGCGCGGCAGCGTCGACGGCCGCCTGCGCGTGACCGAGCAGGGCGAGGCCATCCACCGCAAGTTCGGCATCCGCGCCCTGGCCCTGCGCTCGCTGGAGCAGACCACCGGCGCGGTGCTGGTCTCCAGCATCCGCCCGCGCCCGCCGGAGCCGCGCGAGGCGCGCTGGCGCGAGGTGATGGACACCGTGGCCGAGGCCAGCAGCGTGGCCTACCGCGCCCTGGTCGGGGCGCCGCGGTTCATGGACTACTTCCGCAGTGCCACCCCGATCGACGTGATCGAGCGCATGACCCTCGGCTCGCGGCCCCCGCGCCGGCTGGGCGAGGACGCGGCCCTGTCCAACCTGCGCGCGATCCCGTGGGTGTTCGCCTGGAGCCAGGCGCGCGCGGTGATCCCCGGCTGGTTCGGCGTGGGCAGCGGCCTGCAGGCGGCGGTGGAGCGGCACGGCGAGGAGGTGCTGCGCGAAATGGCCGCCGACTGGCCGTTCTTCCGCACCTTCCTGGACGACATCTCCATGGTCCTGGCCAAGGGCGACATGGGCATCGCCGAGATGTTCTCGCGCCTGGCCGGGGATGAGCTGCACGCGCAGTTCTTCCCGCGCATCCGCGACGAGCACGCGCGCACCCGCGACTGGGTGCTGCGCCTGAACGGGCACGAGTTCCTGCTCCAGCATGACCAGCGCCTGGCCCTGTCGATCCGCCTGCGCAACCCGTACGTGGACCCGATCAGCGTGCTCCAGGCCGACCTGCTGCGGCGCTGGCGCGCCAGCGGGCGCGAGGACGATGCCCTGCTGCGGGCGCTGGTGGCCAGCGTCAACGGCGTATCCCAGGGCGTGCAGAACACCGGCTGAGGCCGGCCCCCGCCCGGCGCGGCCGGGCCCGGGCGGCGGGGCTTGAAAGCGCCGCCGCCGTCCCCAGATTCCCGGCCGCGGCGGCGCCCACGGCCGGCCGCGGAAACACCGCTTCCACCGTCCCCCGTGTGTCTTCCGGGCCGACCGACGGTGCTGGCCGTGTGTCCCCTTGCGTTGCCCGTGGCCGCCCGGCCGCGGGCGTGGCCCGTGGCTTGCCGCCGGCGACCGCAACGAGGAGGAGCACGATGAACGTAGACGTGTTGATCCTGTACCGCCACGCGCGCAGGCCGTCAGCCGGCGGCCCGGGCCGCCGCTGAGGAGGGCCCGGCATGCGCATCGCCCATATCGCACCCCTGTACGAAGCCGTCCCGCCGCGCCTGTACGGCGGCACCGAGCGCATCGTCGCCTACCTGGCCGACGCCCAGGTGCAGCTCGGCCACGAGGTGACCGTGTTCGCCAGCGGCGACAGCCGCACCCGCGCGCGCCTGGTGGCCTGCCGCGACCAGGCCCTGCGCCTGGATCCGGAGCCGCTGAAGTCCGACGTCGCCGTGCACCTGGCCATGCTGCACGAGGTGCGCCGCCGCGCCGACGAATTCGACGTGCTGCACTTCCACGTCGACCTGTTGCACTTCCCGATGTTCGAGGACCTGGCCGGGCGCACCGTGACCACCCTGCACGGGCGGCTGGACCTGGCCGGCCTGGCCCAGGCCTACCGGCTGTGGCCGCGCTACCCGCTGGTGTCCATCTCCGACCAGCAACGCCAGCCGCTGCGCTTCGCCAGCTGGCTGGGCACGGTGCACCACGGCCTGCCGGAGGACCTGCTGCAACCGCCGGAGTCGCCGCGCGGCGACTACCTGGCGTTCCTGGGCCGGATCTCGCCGGAGAAGCGCCCAGACCGCGCGATCGACATCGCCGCCCGCGCCGGCATGCCGCTGCGCATGGCGGCCAAGGTCGACGCGGCCGACGCGGTCTACTTCCATGACTGCATCGAGCCGATGCTGGAGGCCGAGGGCGTGGAGTTCATCGGCGAGATCGACGACGCCCACAAGTCCGGCTTCCTTGGCCACGCCGCCGCGCTGCTGTTCCCGATCGACTGGCCCGAGCCGTTCGGCCTGGTGATGATCGAGGCCATGGCCTGCGGCACCCCGGTGATCGCCTGGGACCACGGCTCGGTGCGCGAGGTGGTGGAGCACGGCGTCACCGGCTTCATCGTCGCCTCGATGGAGGAAGCGGTGGCCGCGGTGGAACGCCTGCCCGAGCTGGACCGCGTCGCGATCCGCCGGGTGTTCGAGCGCCGCTTCTCGTCCACGGTGATGGCGCGCGGCTACCTGGACCTGTACCGGCGCCTGGCCACCCGCGCCACCGAGGCGGCCAACGACGCCGTGGCCGGCGACGGCGACGCGTTCGTGCGCAGGGCCTGAGCCATGCGCATGGCGCGCACCCTCCCGGCCAGCCGCCAGGTGAGCTATTCGCTCAAGGACGGCGACAGCTTCCTGGTCAGCGACGCGCTGGGCGACATCCACGGCGGCGACGTGGCCGATGGCCTGTTCCACGACGGCACCCGGGTGCTGTCGCGGCTGCGCCTGGGCCTGGACGGCACCGCGCCGACCCTGCTCAGCGCCGCCACCGCGCACGACAAGGTGGTGTTCACCGCGCACCTGACCAACCGCCCGCTGCCGCCGATCGGCGGCAGCGCGGCGGCGGGGCGGGGCGTGATCCACATCGAGCGCTCGCGCTTCCTGTGGCAGGGACGCCTGCACGAGCGCATCGTCTGCTCCAACTACGACCGCGTGCCGGTGTCGGTGCCGCTGACCCTGGAGTTCGCCGCCGACTTCCGCGACATGTTCGAGGTACGCGGCATGGAGCGCGTGCGCCGCGGCAACTACCCGCAGGTGGAGGCCGCGGCCGACCGCGTGGTGCTGCGCTACCAGGGCCTGGACGGGGTGGAGCGGCGCACCGTGCTGGCCTTCTCCACCGCGCCGGCGCGGCTGGAGGAGGGCATGGCGCGCTTCGAACTGCGGCTGGACCCGCGCGCGAGCTTCGCCCTGTACCTGGAGGCCGGCGCCGACGCCGGCCAGCCGGAAGCCACCCGCCACCGCCGGGCCATGGCCCAGGCCCGGCGCGCGCTGCGCGCGCGGCGCCGCTCCGGGGCGCGCCTGCGCGGCAGCGGCCTGCTGTTCGATGCCTGGGTGGAGCGCTCGCGCACCGACATCGCCTTGCTGGCCAGCGACCTGCCTTCGGGACGCTACCCGTACGCCGGCATTCCCTGGTTCTCCACCCCGTTCGGGCGCGACGCCATCATCACCGCGCTGCAGACCCTGTGGCTGGACCCGGGCCTGGCGCGCGGCGTGCTGGCCTTCCTCGCCGAACGCCAGGCCGCGGAGGATTCCAGCTTCCGCGATTCGGCGCCGGGCAAGATCATGCACGAGGCCCGCAAGGGCGAGATGGCGGCGCTGGGCGAGGTGCCGTTCGGCCTGTACTACGGCGGCGTGGACACCACCCCGTTGTTCGTGGCCCTGGCCGGCCGCTACTTCCGCCGCACCGGCGACCGCGCCTTCATCGACCAGCTGTGGCCGGCGCTGCAGCGTGCCACCGGCTGGATCGAGCGCAGCTGCGACGCCGACCCGGACGGCCTGCTGGCCTACGCGCGCGGGCAGGACAGCGGCCTGTCCAACCAGGGCTGGAAGGACAGCGAGGACTCGGTGTTCCACGAGGACGGGCAGCTGCCCTCCGGTCCGATCGCGCTGGTGGAGGTGCAGGGCTATGCCTACGAGGCGCTGCGGGCGATGGCGGCGCTGGCGCGCGAGCGTGGCGAGCACGCGGCGGCGCAAGCCTGGGAGGCGCGCGCCGGGCGCCTGCGCCGGACCGTGGAGGCGCGCTTCTGGGACGAGGCGCTGGACTTCTACGCGCTGGCGCGCGATGGCGACGGGCGCATGTGCCGGGTGCTGGCCTCCAATCCCGGGCACCTGCTGTACGTGGGCCTGCCGCCACCGGAGCGCGCGCAGCGGGTGATCGCGCAGCTGGCCTCGCCGCGCTTCGACAACGGCTGGGGCGTGCGCACCCTGGCCGCGGACCAGCCGCGCTACAACCCGATGTCCTACCACAACGGCTCGGTATGGCCGCACGACGTGGCCCTGTGCGCGGCGGGCATGGCGCGCTACGGCGCGCGCCGCCAGGCGGCGCGCCTGCTGGGCGAGGTGTTCGAGGCGGCGACCCATTTCGACATGCGCCTGCCGGAACTGTTCTGCGGCTTCCCGCGCAGCGCCGGCGAGCCGCCGATCGCCTATCCGGTGGCGTGCACGCCGCAGGCCTGGTCGGCCGGCTCGGTGTTCATGCTGCTGCAGGCCTGCCTGGGCCTGGAGGTGGATGCGCTGGCCGGCGAGGTGGCGATCGAGCACCCGCAGCTGCCGCCGGGCGTGGACCGGCTGTGGGTGGAGCGGCTGGACGTGGGCGGGGCGCGCCTGGACCTGGTGTTCGAGCGCATCGGCGAACGCGTGGTCGCCGCCCGCGCCGGTGGCGCCGAATCGGTCCGGGTAAGCGTGCGGCTGTAGCCGCCGCGCAAAAGCGAAGGGCCGCATCGCGCGGCCCTTCGCTGGTTCCGGCCGCCGCGGATGCGGCGGGGCGGATTACTTCAGCCTGGCGTCGGCGCGCAGCGCCTCGGCCTTGTCGGTCTTCTCCCAGGAGAAGGCGGTGGCGACCTGCTTCTTGCCGGCGCCGTCGGTGTAGCTGACCTCGTACGGCTTGCGGCCGAAGTGGCCGTAGGCGGCGGTGGCCTGGTACACCGGGTGCACCAGGTCCAGCATCTTGATGATGCCGTACGGACGCAGGTCGAAGTGCTTGCGGATCAGCTTCTCGATCTGCGCGTCCGGGATGCGGCCGGTGCCGAAGGTGGTGACCGAGATCGAGGTGGGCTCGGCCACGCCGATGGCGTAGGACACCTGCACCTCGCACTTGTCGGCCAGGCCGGCGGCGACCACGTTCTTGGCCACGTAGCGGGCGGCGTAGGCGGCCGAGCGGTCGACCTTGGACGGGTCCTTGCCGGAGAACGCGCCGCCGCCGTGGCGGGCCATGCCGCCGTAGGTGTCGACGATGATCTTGCGGCCGGTCAGGCCGCAGTCGCCCACCGGGCCGCCGATCACGAAGATGCCGGTCGGGTTGATGTGCAGCTTCTTCTTCGGCAGCGTCTCCAGCCACTTCTTCGGCAGCACCGGCTTGAGGATGTACTCGTAGACGCCCTCGACGATGTCCTTGTGCCTGATGCCCGGGTCGTGCTGGGTCGACAGCACCACCGCGTCCAGGCCCACCACCTTGTTGCCGTCGTAGCGCAGGGTGACCTGGCTCTTGGCGTCCGGGCGCAGCCACGGCAGCGGCGAGTTCTTCTTCTTGCGGACCTTGGCCTGCTGCTCGACCAGGCGGTGCGAGTAGTAGATCGGGGCCGGCATGAACTCCGGCGCCTCGTTGCAGGCGTAGCCGAACATCAGGCCCTGGTCGCCCGCGCCCTGTTCCTCCGGCTTCTTGCGGTCCACGCCGGCGGCGATGTCCGGGGACTGCTTGCCGAGCATGTTGATGATGGCGCAGGTGTGGCCGTCGAAGCCGACGCCGGAGTTGTCGTAGCCGATCTGGTTGATGATGCGGCGCGCCAGCGCCTCGATGTCCACCCAGGCGGTGGTGGTCACCTCGCCGGCGACGATGGCGGCGCCGGTCTTCACCAGGGTCTCGCAGGCCACGCGGGCGCGCTTGTCCTGCGCCAGGATGGCGTCCAGGACCGCATCGGAGATCTGGTCGGCGATCTTGTCCGGATGGCCCTCGGAGACCGATTCGGAGGTGAAGAGATAGCTGGACATCGGGCTATATCCCTGTATTCGGATGAAAAGATGGCCGCGCATGATACACGCGCGCGCGCCGTCCTGCATTCTGCCGCCGCCGGGGTCGGTTTCCGTTAACCGTGGCGGCCCCGCCGCGGGCCGGCGTGAAGGCCGGCTGCTAGCATCCGGGCCATGGATTCGCTGACCCAGATCGTCCTCGGCGGCGCCGTCGCCGCCGCCATCGCCCCCGCCCGCCACCGCCGCGCCGCGCTGCTGGCCGGCGCCGCCCTCGGCACCCTGCCGGACCTGGATTCGCTGCCGATCATGCTGGCCAGCGACGATCCGGTGGTGCTGATGACCGCGCACCGCAGCTTCAGCCATTCGCTGTTCGTGCTGCCGCTGCTGGGCTGGCTGCTGTGGTGGCTGTTCCGGCGGTACGGGCGTGGGCGGGTGGCGCAGGCGCCGGCGCGCTGGTTCTGGGCGATCCAGCTGGCGCTGGTGACGCATCCGCTGCTGGACGCGTTCACCGTCTACGGCACCCAGCTGTGGTGGCCGCTGCCGGTGCCGCCGGTGATGTGGTCCAGCGTGTTCATCATCGATCCGCTGTACACGGTGTGGCTGCTGCTGGGCTGCGGGGTCGCCTGGTGGGCGCGGGAGCGGCCGCTGGCGCAGCGCGCGCTGGTGGCCGGCCTGGTCCTCAGCAGCGCCTACCTTGGCTGGTCGCTGGCGGCCAAGGCCATGGTCGAGCGCCAGGCCCAGCGCACCCTGGCGGCCATGGGCCTGGGCGATGCGCCGCGCTTCTCGGTGCCGATGCCGTTCAACACCCTGCTGTGGCGGGTGGTGGCGATGACGCCCAGCGGCTTCGTCGAGGGCGAGCACTCGCTGGTGGCCGACCAGGGCCCGATCGCGTTCCGCGGCCATCCGTCCAATACCCAGGCCCTGGCCGAGGCCGCGCAGATCCCGGCGGTGCAGCGCCTGGCCTGGTTCAACCACGGCTTCATGAAGGCGCGCGAGCGCGACGGCCGCCTGGAACTGTCCGACCTGCGCATGGGCGCCGAACCGGACTACAGCTTCGTGTTCGTGGTGGCCCAGCGCGGTCCCGACGGCCGCTGGCAGGCGATCCGGCCGCAGCAACTGCGCCTGCCCTGGGAAGCGCGCCGGCGCCTGGGGCCGATGTGGCGGCGGATCTGGGAGGCGCCGGAGTGATTGGGGTTTCTTGATTCGTGATTCGTGATTCGGGATTGCGCAGTTTCCCTCTCCCCGTGGGAGGGGGCGCGGGAGAGGGCGGGATCACGACACATCGCCCCGGTCGCAACAGCCACGCTTCAGCGCTGCCGTCGCTACGCGCTCAGGCCACCTCGGGCAGGGCGAACGCCACGCCGGCTTCCAGCGCGTCGAAGTAGTCGCGGGTCAGGGCCAGCTGCTCGGCGGCGGTCTGGGCGCGGTTGACCACGGCGCGGAAGGCGGCGTTCTCCGGGCGGTCCTTCGCGTACCAGCCCAGGTGCTTGCGGGCGATGCGCACGCCCTGTTCCTCGCCGTAGAACGCGTGCAGCGCCTGCAGGTGGCCAAGCAGGATGTCGCGCACCTCGGCCACGGCCGGCTCTGGCAGCTCCTCGCCGGTGGCCAGGTAATGGGCGATCTGGCGGAAGATCCACGGCCGGCCCTGCGCGGCACGGCCAACCATGACCGCGTCGGCGCCGGTGTAGGCGAGCACGAAGGCGGCCTTGGCCGGCGAGTCGATGTCGCCGTTGGCCACCACCGGGATGCGCAGGCGCGACTTCACCTCGGCGATGGTGTCGTACTCCGCCTGCCCGGTGTAGTGCTGGTTGCGGGTGCGGCCGTGGATCGCCAGCGCGGAGATCCCGGCGTCCTCGGCGATGCGGGCGATGGCCGGCGCGTTGCGCACCTCGGCGCACCAGCCGGTGCGGATCTTGAGCGTGACCGGCACCTCCACCGCGGCAACCACCGCCTCCAGGATCCGCGCCACCAGGGCCTCGTCGCGCATCAGCGCCGAGCCGGCCCAGGCGTTGCACACCTTCTTGGCGGGGCAACCCATGTTGATGTCGATGATCTGCGCGCCCTGGTCGACGTTGTAGCGCGCCGCTTCGGCCAGCTGCCGCGGCTCGGTGCCGGCGATCTGCACGCTGACCGGATCCGGCTCGCCGGCGTGGTCCATGCGCCGCAACGACTTGGGGGTGTTCCAGAAGCGCGGGTCGGAGATGGTCATCTCCGACACCGCCAGGCCCGCGCCCAGCTGCTTGCACAGCAGCCGGAACGGCTTGTCGGTGACGCCGGCCATCGGCGCCAGCACCACCCTCGGCTCGATCGCGTAGGGACCGATCCGCATCGCCGCCGCCTCAGCCCGGGAAGCGGGCCAGCACCTCGTCGTGGCGCGGCATCGAAGCGGCCGCGCCGGGGCGCTCGGTGGACAGCGCGGCGAAGCGGTTGGCGTAGCGCACGTGGGTGGCGAAGGCCTGCTCCGGGGCACGCGCCAGCGAGGCAGCCAGGGCGCCGTTGAAGGCGTCGCCGGCACCGGTGGTATCGCTGGCGGCCACGCTCTCGGCGCCGATCCGGTAGTAGGGCTGGGCATCACCGCGCAGCTGGTCCTCGGCATGCGAGACGAACACGCCCACCGAGCCCATGGTCACCACCACGGTGCCGTGCGGCAGCAGCTTGCGGCACAGCGCGTGCAGGCGCGCGCCATCCAGCGCGGCCACCGCGTCCGGCTCCACCCGCTCGCCGACCTGGCGCGCGAGCAGGGCGGCGAATTCGGTCTCGTTCGGGGTCAGCACGTCGGCCAGGCGCAGCAGGCCCATGCTGGCCTGCGCGTTGGCCGGCGCCGGGTTGAGCACGGTGGTGGTGCCGGCCTCGCGGGCCATGGCCAGCGCCGCCTCGATTGCATCCACCGGTGATTCCAGCTGGGCCAGCAGCACGCCGGCCGCGCGCGCCAGCGCCGGGTCGGCGGTGACGTGGGCCACGCCCAGCACGCCGTTGGCGCCGGCGCCGATGACGATGGTGTTGCGGCCGCGGGCGTCGACGTAGATGCCGGCGGTGCCGGTGGGCTCGCTGCTGGACTCGGCGCGCAGGTCGATGCCGTCGGCCGCGGCCAGTTCGCGCGCCAGCGCGCCGCCGGCGTCGTCGCCGAGGGCGCAGATGAAGGTGGTCGGCGTGCCGGCGCGGGCGGAGGCCACGGCCTGGTTGAAGCCCTTGCCGCCGGGGCCGGTCATGTACTGGCCGGCAATGGTCGCGCCGGTGGCGGGGAGTTCGTTGCAACGCCAGACATGGTCGACGTTGAAGGAGCCGACGACGATGACCGGATTCATGGAGCCTCTGCTGCGTCTGGACTACGGGGGGAATGGCCAGGCCGGGCGCGGGGGCGCCCGGCCGCCGGCCGGCGGTCAGCCGAAGTGCGACAGTACACCGGCGATGGTGGCGGTCATGAAGGTGGCGATGGAGCCGCCCAGCACCGCGCGCAGGCCGAAGCGCGCCAGGTCCTGGCGGCGCTCCGGGGCCAGGCCGCCGATGCCGCCGATCTGGATCGCGATCGAGCTGAAGTTGGCGAAGCCGCACAGCGCGTAGGTCGCGATCAGCGCGCCCTCGCGGCTGAGCACCTGGCCCGGCACCTGGCCGTTCACGATCTGCGACAGCTCGGTGTAGGCCACGAACTCGTTGATCACGACCTTCTGTCCGATCAGCGAGCCGACGGTGGTGGCGTCGGCCCACGGCGTGCCGATCACCCAGGCGATCGGCGCCAGCAGGTAGCCGAGGATGGTGGACAGGCTGGTCGGCTTGCCGATCGCCGAGGCGATGCCGGTGACCTCGCCCAGCCAGGTCAGCGGGGCGTTGACCAGGGCGATCAGGGCGATGAAGGCCAGCAGCATCGCGCCGATGTTCAGTGCCAGGCGCAGGCCGTCGCCGGCGCCGGCGGCGGCCGCGTCGATCACGTTGGCGGTGGTCTTCTCCACTTCCATCTTGACCGTGCCGCGGGTCAGCGGCTCGGCGGTTTCCGGCACCAGGATCTTGGCGATCACCAGGGTGGCCGGGGCGGCCATGATGCTCGCCGCCAGCAGGTGCTTGGCGTAGAACACCTGCTGCTCCGGGTCGCCGCCGCCGAGCATGCCCACGTAGGCCGCCAGCACGCCGCCGGCGATATGGGCCATGCCGCCGATCATCATGGTCAGCAGCTCGGACTGGGTCATCTTCGGGATGTACGGGCGCACGGTCAGCGGCGCCTCGGTCTGGCCGATGAACACGCTGGCGCAGACGCTGGTGGTCTCGGCGCCGGACACGCGCATGACCTTGGTGATCGCCCAGGCCATGGCCCGCACCACCGCCTGCATCACGCCCAGGTGGTAGAGCACGCCCATCAGGGCCGAGAAGAAGATGATGGTCGGCAGCACCTGGAAGGCGAAGATGAAGCCCACCGTCGAGGTGTCCATCAGGCTGCCGAAGATGAAGTTGGAGCCCTCGCCGACGAAGCCGAGCACGCGCACGAAGCCGTGGCTCATGGCGTCGAACACCTCGCGCCCGCCCGGCACCAGCAGCACCAGCGCCGCGAAGGCGATCTGCAGCACCACGCCGGTGCCGACCAGCTTCCAGTCCACCGCGCGGCGGTTGTTGGAGAACAGCCAGACGATGCCGATCAGCACGGCCAGTCCGAACAGGCCGAAGCCGATCCGTCCGATTGCCTCGATCATGAGGGTTCCGCGAATGTTAAGGATGTGCGAAAGCGTAGCAGGTCGGCCCCCTGCGCGTATGTATGGAGCACGCCAGGGCCCGTCGCCAAAGGCGTCGCAGGGGTGTTGCGACGATTGCCGGGCGCCTTGTTGCGCGGCCCCGCGGCGGACGCGCCTACACTGCCGCATCCGTGATCCACAGGAGTGACTCCGATGCAATACCGCCGCCTTGGCGCCACCGGCCTGCAGCTGTCCGCGCTTTCCTTTGGCGCCTGGATGACCTTCGGCCGCCAGGTCGGCCGCGGCCAGGCCCGCGAACTGGTGGCCGCGGCCTGGGACCACGGCATCAACTTCTTCGACAACGCCGAGGCCTATGCCAACGGCGAGGCCGAGCGGGTGATGGGCGACGTGATCGCCGACCTGCGCCTGCCGCGCGACGGCTTCTGCGTTTCCAGCAAGGTGTTCTTCGGCGCCGCCGAAGCACCGCGCCCGACCCAGCGCGGGCTGTCGCGCAAGCACGTGGTCGATGCCTGCCACGCCGCGCTGAAGCGGCTGCGGGTGGACTACCTGGACCTTTATTACTGCCACCGCCCGGATCCGGACACGCCGGTGGAGGAGACGGTCGCGGCGATGGACATGCTGGTGCGCCAGGGCAAGGTCATGTACTGGGGCACCTCGGAATGGCCGGAAGCGCTGATCCGCGAGGCGGCACGCTTCGCGCGCAGCGAGCACATGGCCGCGCCGGTGGTCGAGCAGCCGCAGTACAACCTGCTGCACCGGCAGCGGGTGGAGCTGGAGTACGCACCGCTCTATTCGGAGCTGGGCCTGGGCACCACCACCTGGTCGCCGCTGGCCTCGGGCCTGCTGACCGGCAAGTACGCCAACGGCCTGGCCGGGGAGGGCAGGCTGGCCCAGGCCGATGCCGGCTGGCTGCAGCCGCTGGTGCTGGGCGACCCGCAGGAGCGCCGGCTGGAGCGCGCGCAAGCCTTCGTCGAGGCGGCGGCCCGGCTCGGCGAGGCGCCGGCGCCGCTGGCCATCGCCTGGTGCCTGCGCAATCCGCATGTCAGCAGCGTGATCCTCGGCGCCAGCCGGGTGGAGCAGCTGCTGCAGAACCTCACCGCGCTGGACGTGGCGCAGCGCCACGACGAGCAGGTGTGGCAGCGGCTGGAGGTGGTCACCACCCGCTGAGGCGTTGACACGCAAATGCGAATTATTATCATTAGCGGGGCTGGAACCTTCCCGTCCCCCCCGCTGGAGTCCGCAATGAACGTGCATCGCCTGAGCCTGCCTTCGTCCGCCGTCCGCAGCACCCCGGACGGCGCCAGCGTTTCCATCGATGCCGAGGCCCTGAGCAGCGAGCAGCTGCTGCGCGGCCGCCGCGAGATCCTGATCCGCCACGGCGACCGCGTGTATCGCCTGCGCCACACCAGCAACGACAAGCTGATCCTCACCAAGTAACGCCTGCGGCCCCGGCCCCGGCGTCCTCCCTCCCCCGCGCCGGGCGCCGTGGCCGCGGCGCGCCAGGCTCAGACCAGCAGCGGCACCGACGCCGGCGGTTGCAGCTGCGCGGTCGGCGGGCGCGGCGGCGCGGGCGGCGGCGGCATGTCCGGATGCGCGGGCGGAGCCGGCGGCGCAGGCACGAAATCCAGCGCGCGCAGCGGCTCGGGCACGGTCACCTGCAGCTGGCGCGCGCTGCGCTCGCGCAGCACCGTCACCCGCGCCTGTTCACCGGGCTTCTTCTGCGCCATCCGGCGCATGGCCTCGGCCGGCGTGGCCACCGCCACGCCTTCCACCTGCTGGATCACGTCGCCGGCCTGCAGCCCGGGCAGCGCACCCTGGGACAGCACCAGCACGCCGCGATCGGTGCCGAAGTAGCGTCCGAGCTGGGCATCGAGCGCGACCAGGTGCAGGCCGTTCCAGCGCAGCGCCTCGCCGAGCAGCGGCGCGCTGCACTCCTCGCCGTCGGCGCAGGCGCCGCGCGCCAGGTGCAGCACCTCCCGGCGCAGTTCCGGGGCCAGGTCGCGCAGCGGGGCCAGGTCTTCGCCGAGCGCGCCGTCGCCGGAGATGCGGTGCGCGATCACCCTTACCGGCAGCGCCTCGGGCGCGACTTCGACCGTGTGTTCGCGGCCGTCGCGCTGGTAAGTCAGCTGCACCTTGCCGCCGGCCTGCAGCTGCGCCAGTGCCTGGCGCGCGGCCTCGACCCGCGCCTGCCCGGTGCCGCCGGCGATGGCCTTGCCGCGGATGCGCAGCAGGCGGTCGCCGCTGCGCAGGCCGGCCTTCTCGGCGCCGCTGCCCGGGGTCACGCCGACGATGCGCACCCCGGCCTGCGGATCTTCGCCCAGCAATACGCCCAGGCGCGGGCGCGCCTGGGCGCTGCGCAGCGAGGCCACGGCTCCGCCGGCCTGGGTGCGCGACAGCTCGGCAACCCGGCGGGCGGCTTCGGCCAGGTCGGCGCGCGCCTTCGCAAGGTCGGCCGCGGCGCGCGCCGCCTCGGCGCCGGCGGCGGTCCCGGCTTCCTTCTTGTTCGCGTCGGCGGCGGCCTGGGCCGGCAGGGCCAGCAGGCAGGCACAGACCAGCAGCCACGGCGTGGCGCGCCGGGTCGTGAGGATGCAGGCAGGACTCATGATCGTTCTCCGGTGGAAGACGATGGCGCCCGGTTAGTAGACCTGGACCAGGGCGTAGCGGGAGGAGGCATCGGCAAACAGCGCATCCCAGCGCTGGTCGCTGGCGACGGCAGCCAGTTCGCGCAGCAGCGCCACCCTGTGCTGCCACAGTTCCGCGCGCGCATCAGCCGCCAACGCGGGGGCGGCCAGCGCGGCATCGACCTCGCCGACCTGCGCCTGCAGCGCCAGGACCAGGGCCAGCTGCGCACCATCGACGGGTCCGTCGACGGACAGTTCGGCCAGCAGCGCCTCCAGCCGGGCGGACTCGGCCTGCAGCTGGTCCAGGGCCACATGCGCCGGGGGGCTACCCGCGGCGGACGCGCCACCGGCTGCGGCCGGATCGGGGCGGGCGTCAGCGTGCACGCCGACGGCGCCGGCCTGGGCCGCGCGGGCAGGGATCCGCGTGGTGGCGGCTGGGGTCGCGAATTCCTGCGTGGGGCCTGCATGGCGTACCAGCAGCAGCGCCGGCAGCGCGGCCAATGCCGCCGTGCAGGCGGCGATCGCCCAGGGCAGCGCGCGGCGCGGGTGCCGCCGCGGGGGCGCCAGGTGCGGTGCAAGCTTCGGCCAGGCATCGGCGGGCGGGGCTTCCAGCGGCAGCGCGGCGAATGCCTCGTGCCAGCTGTCGGTGGCGCGGGAAGGGGTGTGCTCGTTCATGCGGGGGACTCCTCGACCTGCAGCAGGGCGCGCAGGCGGCGGGTGCCGCGCGCCAGCTGCGACTTGGAGAAACTCGGGCTGCGCTGCATCAGCGCGGCGATCTCCTCGTGGGTGTGGCCCTCGGCGTGGTACAGCCACAGCACGCTGCGGGTGGCTGCCGGCAGCGCCGCCAGCGCGCGTTGCAGCAGGGCGGCATCGGCCACCGCCGGCGGCGGTGGCGCGGCGTCCTCCAGGTCGTGGCCGTCCAGCGCCAGCTCCTGGTCCAGGCGGCGGCCGCGGCGCAGCCGCAGCAGCGCTTCGTTGATCGCGATCTGCCGCAACCAGCCCCAGAACGGACCGCTGCCGCGGTAGTCGCCGATCCCGCGCAGCACCTTCAGCATCGTCTCCTGCAACACCTCGCTGGCCTCTTCGCGATCGCCGCACAGGCGCAGGGCGAGGGTGAACACCGGCCGCTCGAACCAGCGGTAGATCTGCTCGAACGCCGCCGGCTCGCCGCGGCGGGCCCGCGCCAGCAGGATGTCGGGCACGGCGATGGCGAAGGCCGAGCGCGGCGCGCCCGGCTGCGCCCGCAGGTCCGGCGCCGGCGCGGCGACGGCCGCCGGCACCCAGGGGACGGATGCCGGGGGCGCGGGTGGATCGGGCGGCAGATCGTGGCTCATCGACCTCATGGATGCCCGGGACGGCGAAAGCGTCGCACGCGGGGGCGCCGCGAGGGGACGCGGCGGTGCCGGGCCCGGCCGTGCCTATACTGGAAACCGGACAATCAGGGCCTGGATGGCCACGGGAGGAAGGGGATGTCTTCGGGTTTCGTCGCCGCGGTGCTGGCGCTGGCCGGCATCATCGTGTTGTTCAAGACCGTGCGCATGGTGCCGCAGGGTTACGAATGGACGGTCGAGCGCTTCGGCCGCTACACGCACACGCTCGAGCCGGGCCTGCACTTCCTGATCCCGATCATCTACGGCGTCGGCCGCAAGGTGAACATGATGGAGCAGGTGCTGGACGTGCCCAGCCAGGACGTCATCACCAAGGACAACGCCGTGGTCCGGGTGGACGGGGTGGTGTTCTTCCAGGTACTGGACGCGGCCAAGGCCGCCTACGAGGTCGCCAACCTGGAGGTGGCGATGATCGCCCTGGTGCAGACCAACATCCGCACCGTGATCGGCTCGATGGACCTGGACGAGTCGCTGAGCCAGCGCGAGGCGATCAATGCCCAGCTGCTGGGCGTGGTCGACCACGCCACCAACCCGTGGGGGGTGAAGGTCACCCGCATCGAGATCCGCGACATCCAGCCGCCGCGCGACCTGGTCGACGCCATGGCCCGGCAGATGAAGGCCGAGCGCGAGAAGCGCGCGCAGATCCTGGAGGCCGAGGGCCTGCGCCAGGCCGAGATCCTGCGCGCCGACGGCGAGAAGCAGGCGGCGGTCCTGGAGGCCGAGGGCCGCAAGGAGGCGGCGTTCCGCGACGCCGAGGCGCGCGAGCGCCTGGCCGAGGCGGAGGCCAAGGCCACGGCCATGGTGTCCGAGGCCATCGCCAAGGGCGACGTGCAGGCGATCAACTACTTCGTCGCGCAGAAGTACGTCGAGGCCTTCGCCAAGCTGGCCACCGCGCCGAACCAGAAGTTCGTGCTGATGCCGATGGAATCCAGCGGCATCCTCGGCTCGCTGGGTGGCGTGGCCGAGCTGGCGCGCGAGGCGCTGGCCGGCCAGCAACAGGCCAGCGCCGCGCGCCGCAACCCGCCGCCGCTGCGCCCGGGGGCCTGAGCCATGCGCTGGGACGTGACCACCTGGGCGGTGCTGGCGCTGGCGCTGATCGCCGCCGAGACCCTGGCCCCGGGCGCCTTCCTGTTGTGGATGGGGTTTGCCGCCGCGGCGATGTTGCTGCTGGTCCTGCTGTTGCCCGGCCTGCCGCTGCTGGCGCAGGTGGCGCTGTTCGTGGTGCTGAGCTTCCTGTCGATCCAGGTCTACCGGCGCTGGTTCCGCGGCCGCGGGCGGCAGAGCGACCGGCCCCTGCTCAACCGCCGCGCCGAGCAGAACATCGGCCTGGTCGCGCCGCTGGAGCAGGCGATCGTCGCCGGCCGCGGGCGGATCAAGGTCGGCGATGCGTTCTGGACCGTCGAGGGCCCGGACCTGCCGGCCGGGACCCTGGTGCGGGTGGTGGCCGCCGACGGCGCCATCCTCAAGGTGCAGGAAGCCTGAGCACGGCGCCGTCGCGGCGCGCGGCATGACTCCCGGCACCGGCCGCGGCGCCGGCGGGGTAGGGGATAATGGCGCCTTTCCATCTCCGAGAGCGCCATGACCCGCAAGACCGTACTCAACGAAAGCCACCGTGCCCTGGGCGCGAAGATGGTCGACTTCGGCGGCTGGGACATGCCGATCCACTACGGCTCCCAGATCGACGAGCACCACCTGGTGCGCCAGGCCGCCGGCATGTTCGACGTCAGCCACATGACCGTGGTCGACCTGCACGGGGCCCGGGTGCGCCCGTTCCTGCGCCGGCTGCTGGCCAACTCGGTGGACAAGCTCAAGGCCACGGGCAAGGCCCTGTACTCGTGCATGCTCGACGAGCAGGGCGGGGTGATCGACGACCTGATCGCCTACTACCTGGGCGAGGATTACTTCCGCCTGGTGGTCAACGCCGCCACCCGCGAGAAGGACCTGGCGTGGATCAGCCAGCAGGCCGAAGCCTTCGGCGTGGAGGTGCGCGAGCGCGCCGAGCTGGCGATCATCGCCGTGCAGGGCCCGCAGGCGCGCGACAAGGTGATCGGCCTGCTTGCCGAAGCCGACCGCGAGCGCGCCGGCGCGCTGGCCCGCTTCGCCGCGATCGAGGTCGCCTCGGCCTCCGGCATCCCGCTGTTCCTGGCGCGCACCGGCTACACCGGCGAGGACGGTTTCGAGGTGGTGCTGCCGGAGGGGCAGGCGGTCGCGTTCTGGAACGCGCTGCTGGAGGCGGGCGTGCGCCCGGCCGGCCTGGGCGCGCGCGACACCCTGCGCCTTGAGGCAGGCATGAACCTCTACGGCCAGGACATGGACGAATCCACCACGCCGTGGGAGTCGGGCCTGGGCTGGACGGTGGCGCTGGACGAGGGCCGGGACTTCATCGGCCGCGCCGCGCTGGAGGCGCAGAAGGCCGCGGGCGTGCCGCGGCAGCTGGTCGGCCTGGTGATGGACGAGCGCGGCGTGCTGCGCCATGGCCAGAAGGTGCTGGCCGCCGGCGGCGAGGGCGAGATCCTCTCCGGCACCTTCTCCCCGACCCTGGGCAAGGCGATCGCGCTGGCGCGCATCCCCGCCGGCGAACCGGGCCAGGTGCGGGTGGACATCCGCGGCCGCGAGGTGCCGGTGCGGGTGGTGAAATTCCCGTTCGTGCGCGAGGGCAAGGCGCAACCAGGCGTGCTGGCCTGATCCGGCGACGGCGGCGACGGTTTACCTCGCGAGGGGCCGTACTTAGACTAGCCGCCGTCCCAACACCCCCTGCGCGAGCGGAGCCACCCCAATGAGCGAGATCCCCGGCGACCTCAAATTCCTCAAGTCCCACGAGTGGGCCCGTGCCGAAGGCAACGGCCGCGTGACCGTGGGTATTTCCGACCACGCGCAGTCGCTGCTGGGCGACCTGGTGTACGTCGAGCTGCCGGAAGTCGGCGCCAGCGTCGAGGCGGGCAACGCCGTGGCGGTGGTGGAGTCGGTCAAGGCCGCCTCGGACGTGTACAGCCCGGTCAGCGGCCGGGTGGCGGAGGTCAACACCGCGCTGGCCGACAAGCCGGAGGCCATCAACGAGGACGCCTACGGCGAGGGCTGGCTGTTCGTGATCGAGGGCGTGGACGAGGACCAGCTCGCCGAGCTGCTGTCGCCGGACGACTATGCCGAGCTGATCGAGGGCGAAGAGGACTGACCGTCCTCGCCGACCCGCGGCAACGCACGACGCCCGCCTTCCGGCGGGCGTCGTCGTTTCCGGGATGTGGTCGGCGCGCGCGGGCGGTGGCGATGTGGCCGCAGCGACGCGCGCGATGCGCCGGCCAGCGCTCCGGTGCGCGTCGAACGCCGCGCAAGGCTCGCGCAGTTCTGCGCAAATCGGCTTGTGCGACGCGAAAAGGATCGGTTGCGGCGGAAAAAAATTCCGCCTGATGCACGCCGCGCGCGATGCCGGCGCCGCGCTTTCCCGGGGAGCACCGGGCGCGTGCCCGGAAGCGTGTGCGCAGGCGCGCCTCGCAAAAAACCACTTGTTTTTCCGCATCGGTTTGCAAGGCGCGCGATGCGCGCGCGCGCCTTGCCGCACCGGCGGGTGGTCGCCCGAGGCGGGATGCCGCCTCGCGCCGCGCGCGATGGCGGGAGAAAACGCGCGCGCGGGTGTTGACAGTAAAAAAAACCGTGATTAGGTTTCGCCCAGCAGACGCTGCCTGCCGAAGCGAGTGAGTCGAATCAACACCACAACGCGAAGCACAACCCGGGCATCCGCCATGAAATCCCTCCAGGTGGATAGGACCCGCTTCCCCCGAGCAAACGCAGCGCCCCCCCAGATTCCCGCCCGCGCCACTGCATCGCGCGGGCGAAACTGTATCCGTATCGACGTGCCTGGCGCGCCGACGGGTTCCCCGCTGCACGTGCGGCGGGCTTTCGCGACTGGGCGTTAACCCAACCGCAAATCACTGACGAGGAGCTACACCATGGCTGTCAAGAAAGCTGCGAAGAAGAAACCCGCCGCCAAGAAGGCGGTGAAGAAGGTCGCCAAGAAGGCCGCCGCCAAGAAGGCCACCGCCAAGAAGACCGCCGCCAAGAAGACCGCCGCCAAGAAGCCGGCTGCGAAGAAGGTCGCCAAGAAGGCCACCGCGAAGAAGGCCGTCAAGAAGGTCGCGAAGAAGGCCGCCGCCAAGAAGGCGACCAAGAAGGTCGCGAAGAAGGCCACCGCCAAGAAGGCGACCAAGAAGGTCGCGAAGAAGGCCGCGGCGAAGAAGACCGTCAAGAAGGCCGCCAAGAAGACCGCCGCCAGGAAGCCGGCTGCGAAGAAGGCCGCCAAGAAGCCGGCCGCGAAGAAGGCCACCAAGAAGGCCGCCGCGAAGAAGCCGGCCGCCCGCAAGGCCGCCAAGAAGAAGCAGGCCCCGGTTGCGCTGCCGGCCACCCCGGCCCCGCTGATCTGATCAGCCTCCGATTACCGTAGTACCTGAATGACTCCCTCCCCGAAGCCCAGCGGGGAGGGAGTTTTTTTATCCGGGTCGTCCGGTCCTCCGGGGCAGACGTCCTGGCGCGCGCGCGACCGAGGCACGGGTGAGCGGAGTGCATCCGGCCAGCCGGGGCTGGCGATGCATGCGGGCTGGTGGGCAGCCAAGCCGGCAAGAAGGGCCTCGCACTCCGGGGCTGCAGGGGCGCGGCGACGGCCCGCGGGCGTCGCGCTCCAATGGCGCAAGCCCGTCGCGTCGCCACGCGGTGCGCAGTCGCCGCCGGGCTACGCAGACCGGGGCGGCCCGTAACTTCCTGCCAGAGGGGATCCCGGATGCGCCTTCGGCCTGTCCGGGGCTATGCGTCGCCCGCCATGGAGCGCACTTCAAAGGTGCCGCGGGACCGTGCTACGCCGGCCCCGACGTGGTCGCGCCGCTCAGCGCGGCGAGGCGGTGGCGCGCGCGGCGGAGGTGCCGCGGCGCGCGGGTGCAGGCGGGGCCGCCTCGCGGTCCACCATCAGGTTGTCCGAACCGAAGTCGACGTCCACGTCGAGCCAGCGCTTCGGCGGCAGGCCGATGGCCTGGTCGAGGATGGTCGGCAGCAGGCCGGAGGGCAGGCTGCTCTCGCTGTTCCACAGGATCGCCACGCCCAGGTCGCGCCCGGGCAGCAGCGCGACCATGCCGCGGTAGCCCTGCACCGCGCCGGCATGGAACACGACTTCCTCGCCGGCATAGTCGAACACGCGCCAGCCCAGGGCGTAGGCGGCCGAGTTGAGGCGCTCGCGGCGCCAGCCGGAGCGCAGCTCGCCCGGGGTCGGCACCACCGGTGCGTGCAGGGTGGCCAGCAACGGCGCCGGCAACACGTCCGGGCGGTGTCCGGTGTGGGCCAGCAGCCACTGCGCCATGTCGTTGGCACTGGCGTTGACGCCGGCGGCAGGCGGCAGGCGGTAGTAGGTCGGCTTGGGCCGGATCGAGACCCAGCCGTTGCGGCTGCGCACGTGCGGGCGCGCCCAGCGGTGGCTGGACTCGATGCCCGGCAGGCCCAGGCTGGCGTCGCGCATGCCCAGCGGCTCGAAGATGCGCCTCTGCACTTCCTGTTCGTAGAACTTGCCGGTGGCGGCGAAGACCACGTCGCCGACCAGGCTGAAGGCCACGTTCTGGTAGGCGTAGCACTCGCCGGGCGCGCACTGCACCGGCGCCTCGGCCAGCTTCTGCGCGACCTGGTAGTACTCGGCATTGGCCTCGATGTCGCGGTCGTAGGCGTTGTGCGCCTTCAGCCCGACGCTGTGGCTCAGCAGGTCGGTGACGGTGACCCGCCGGGTGTATTCCTCGTCGGCCAGGCGGAAGCCGGGGACGTAGTCGGCCACCTTGCTGTCCCAGCGCAGGCTGCCGTCGTTGACCAGCAGGCCGGCCATGGTGCCGGCGAAGGCCTTGGACAGCGAAGCCAGGCGGAACACGGTGTGGGCGTCGACCGGCTCCGGACGGGCCACGTCGGTGACACCGTAGCCGCGCGCGCTGAGGATGCGGCCACCCTGGACCACGGCCATGGCCAGCCCCGGCACGCGCCGGCCTTCCACCAGCTGCTCGGCCATCGCCTCCAACACGGCCACGTCGAAGCCCGCGGCCGGCGGCAGCACGGTGCGGGTAGAGACGTCGCGGTAAGGGAGCGGCTGGGTCGGCGGCGGCGGGTTGGCCGACAGGGTGGGGGTGCGCGCGGTGGACGGGATCGCCAGTCCCAGCATCAGCCCCAGGGTAGCGAGCCTGAGTGCCCGGGGTGCGAGTACGCGGCCCGCTTTGGCGGACCGGGAAGTGCGCCCGTCTCTCATCGCTTCCTACCTGTGATTTACTGCCGCAACCGATTCTAGCGCCGGTTTTCCGGATTGCACAAACAAGGAGAAGATGAATGGGCAGTTTGTTGATCCTGTTGGTAATTCTGGGCCTGGTCGTGGTCGCGGCGCTGTGGGCGGTGGGCATCTACAACGGCCTGGTGAGCGCGCGCAACGCGTGGAAGAACGCCTTCGCCCAGATCGACGTGCAGCTGCAGCGCCGCTTCGACCTGATCCCCAACCTGGTGGAGACGGCCAAGGCCTACATGAGCCATGAGCGGCAGACCCTGGAGGCGGTGATCGCCGCGCGCTCGGCAGCGCAGGCCGGCCTGGCCGCGGCCAAGGCCAACCCGGGCGACGCCGCGGCGATGGCCGAGCTGGCCGCCAGCCAGGGCGCGCTCAACGGGGTGCTGGGGCGGCTGATGGCGGTGGCCGAGGCCTATCCGGACCTGAAGGCCAACCAGAACATGATGCAGCTGTCCGAGGAGCTGACCTCGACCGAGAACCGCGTGGCCTTTGCCCGCCAGGCCTACAACGACGCGGTGATGGCCTACAACAACAAGCGCGAGATGTTCCCCTCCAGCGTGGTCGCCGGGATGTTCAACTTCGCTCCTGCCGCGCTGCTGGAGCCGCCGGCCGAGCGCGCAGCGCAGGTGCGCGAGGCCCCGCGCGTCCAGTTCTGATCGCCCCCGGCAGCATGCCCGCCGGCGGCCCACGCCGCCGCGGGCGCCGGGCCTCGACCAGGGAACGTCGACGATGAACTTCTTCGAACACCAGGAACGCGCGCGCCGCGGCTCGTTCCGGCTGGTGCTGCTGTTCGCGCTGGCCGTGGTCTGCATCGTGCTGGCGGTGGACGCGGCGGTGCTGCTGTTCACCGGCAGCACCGGCGCCGCGCTGGCGGCCACGGTCCTCACCCTGGCGGTGATCGGGCTGGGCTCGCTGTACCGGATCGCCTCGCTGCGTGGCGGCGGTGCCGCCATCGCCGCGCAGATGGGCGGCACCTGGGTGCCGGAGGACACCCTCGACCCGCAGCTGCGCCGGCTGCGCAACGTGGTCGAGGAAGTGGCCATCGCCTCCGGCGTGCCGGTGCCGCGCCTGTTCGTGCTGGAACAGGAAACCGGCATCAACGCCTTCGCCGCCGGCTACAGCCCCTCCGACGCGGCGATCGCGGTCACCCGCGGCGCGCTGGAGCGGCTCAACCGCGACGAGCTGCAGGGCGTGATCGCGCACGAGTTCAGCCACGTGCTCAACGGCGACATGCGCCTGAACATCCGCCTGGTGGGCGTGCTGTTCGGGATCATGATGCTGTCCCTGATCGGCCAGCGGATCCTGTTCCACGGGCGGCTGGGCCGCAGCCGGGACGGGCTGCCGCTGGTCCTGGCGGCGCTGGTGGCGGTGGTGGTGGGCAGCATCGGCGTGTTCTTCGGCCGCCTGATCAAGGCCGGCATCAGCCGCCAGCGCGAATACCTGGCCGATGCCTCGGCGGTGCAGTTCACCCGCCAGACCAGCGGCCTGGCCGGCGCGCTGAAGAAGATCGGCGGCCTGCGCGAAGGCTCGCACCTGGCCGACCGCGCCGAGGCCGAGGAGATCGGGCACATGCTGTTCGGCCAGGGCATGGCGCTGTCCTCGCTGATGGCCACGCACCCGCCCCTGGTCGAACGCATCCGCCGGCTGGAACCGTCGTTCGACCCGCAGCAGCTGCGCCAGCTGCAGGCGCGCTGGCACGCCGCCCCGCCCGATGGCCTGGCCGAGGACCTGGCCCTGGGGCTGGCCGCGCGTGATGCGGTGCCGGGCCTGCCGCCGCCGCTGCCGCCGCGCGAGGCGCGGATGGCGGTGGCGCCGGCCGCGGTCTCCGGGCAGGTCGCGGCGCCGGCCGAGGACGACTACCGCCAGGCGCACGGGCTGGTGGAGAACCTGGATCCGGAACTGCGGGCGCTGGCGCGCCAGCGCGAGGCGGCGATGCCGTTGCTGCTGGCCCTGGTGCTGGACGCGGACGCCGCGGTCGCCGCGCGCCAGCTGCAGGAGGTGGCCGCGCGCTGCGGCGAGGCCGTGGCCGCGCGCACCCGCCAGCTGCGCCAGGAGCGCCTGCAGGCGCTGCACCCGGCACTGCGCCTGCCGCTGGCGGCGCTGGCCTTCCCGGTGTTGCGCCAGCAGCCGCGGCCGCAGCTGGATGCCTTCCTCGGCGCGGTCGAGGCGATGGTGCACGCCGACGGCCGGGTCTCGGTGTTCGAGTACTGCCTGTCGCGGTTGCTGCAGGTGCAGGTGCGCGAGGCGCTGGATCCCTCGCGCCACGCGCGCTTCGGCCGCAACAAGGCGCCCGGCGTGCGCCGCGAGTTCGCCACCCTGCTGGCGGTGCTGGCCCAGGCCGGGCACCCGGGCGACCCGGAGGGCGCGCGCCGCGCCTACCTGGCCGGATTGCAGCGGGTGCTGCCGCGCGACCACCTGCCGTACGCGCCGCCGGCGCAGGGCGTGCAGGCGCTGGACACGGTGTGGGAGCCACTGGATGCGCTGGCGCCGCCGGCCAAGCAGGTGCTGGTCGAAGCGCTGGTCGATGCGGTCTCGCACGACGGCAAGGTCAGCGTGGCCGAGGCCGAGCTGCTGCGCACGGTATGCGGGGTCCTGCATTGCCCGCTGCCGGCGCTGCTGTCGCGCTGAAGCGCACCCGCGCCGCCGGCGACGGGGTGCGTGGTTGCAGGCTCAGGCGGCGCGGCCGCGCAGCAGGTCGGCGGCGCGCTCGGCGATCATGACCACCGGCGCATTGGTATTGCCGCCGGGCAGTTCCGGCATCACCGACGCGTCGACCACGCGCAGGCCGTCGATGCCGCGCACCCGCAGCTGTGGGTCCACCACCGCCTGCGCATCGCTGCCCATGCGGCAGGTGCCGGCCGGGTGGTAGATGGTCTCGGCCTTGGCGCGCACGAATTCCTCCAGCCCGGCATCGGACAGGTCGGTGCGCTGCGGGTGGATGGGGGCGCCCAGGTAGCGCGCCAGCGCCGGCTGCGACAGCAGCCGGCGCGACAGCTTCGCGCACTCGACCATCACCTTCAGGTCGAAGCCTTCCGGATCGGACAGGTAGCCTGCGTGGATCCTCGCCGGGCTGCGCGGATCGGCATCGCGCAACGCGATCCGGCCGCGGCTGCGCGGACGCAGGAAGCAGGCATGCACGGTCAGGCCGTCGCCGGCCAGGCGGTTGCGGCCGTGGTCGTCGAGCATGGCCGGCACGAAGTGGAACTGCACGTCGGGACGTGCGTCGGTGGCCAGCGCCGAGCGCACGAAGCCGCCGGCCTCGGCGATGTTGCTGGTGCCGGCGCCGCGGCGGCCGCGCAGGAAGTAGTCGAAGGCGATCTTCAGCTCGCTGGCGCGGTCGTAGCTCAGCCCCGGCGGGCAGTGGTGGAGGGTGCAGATGTCCAGGTGGTCCTGCAGGTTGGCGCCGACCCGGGGCAGGTCGGCCAGCACCGGGATGCCGAGCGCGCGCAGCTCGTGCGCCGGGCCGATGCCGGACAGCATCAGCAGCTGCGGCGAGTTGACCGCGCCGGCGCTGAGCAGCACTTCGCCTCCGGCTTCGGCACGGTGCGCGTGCGTGCCGGTCCGGTACTCGACCGCGCAGGCGCGTCCGTTCCGGACCACGATCCGGGTCACCAGCGCGCCGGTGGCGATTTCGAGGTTGGGCCGCGCCCGCGCCGGGGCCAGGTAGGCGGCCGCGGTGGAACAGCGCGCGCCGTCGCGCTGGGTGACCTGGTAGAAGCCGAAGCCTTCCTGCGAGGGGCCGTTGAAATCGTCGTTGCGCGGCCAGCCGGCCTGCACCCCGGCCTCGACGAAGGCCTCCGACAGCGGATTGCGGTGGCGCAGGTCGGACACCGCCAGCGGGCCGTCGGCGCCGTGCAGCGGCCCGGCACCGCGCGCGTTGCCCTCGGCGCGCAGGAAGTACGGCAGTACCGCTTCCCAGTGCCAGCCCTCGGCGCCGGCCGCGGCCCAGGCGTCGTAGTCGCCAGGCACGCCGCGGGTGTAGCACATGGCGTTGATCGAGCTGCAGCCGCCCAGCACCTTGCCACGCGGCCACCACAGCCGGCGTCCGTGCAGCTGCGGCTCCGGCTCGGTGCTGTAATCCCAGTTGATGCTGCGCTGGTTGACCAGCCGGCCGAGACCGGCGGGCATGTGGATGAAGGGGTGCCAGTCGCGCGGGCCGGCCTCCAGCAGCAGCACCCGGCAACCCGGGTCCTCGCTCAGCCGCGCGGCCAGCACGCAGCCGGCCGAACCGGCGCCGATGATCACGTAGTCGTACATGCGTTCCCCTGTTCCGCCGCGTGGCGTGGATGAATGCTGGCGGTGGCCCCGGCGGCGCGCAACCCGGCTCCGGCCTGGGAGGGGCCGGAATCCCCCTCTCCGCGGGAGGCGGCGCGCTTCCCTCTCCCGGTGCGAAGCGGGCTGCCGCTGGCGGCATTGCCCGGCATCGGCTAACTTGCGCGCCTTACGGCCGTCCCCCAGGCCGGCAGCCCAGGACGCATGACCCGAACCACCGACGCTCCGACCCGCCGCCGCGGCCTGCGGCAGGTGCTGGACCAGCTCGGGGTGGATTCGCCGGCCCTGTGGTGGTCGCTGCTGTATTTCTTCTGCCTGCTCACCGGCTACTACGTGCTGCGCCCGGTGCGCGAGGCGATGGCCGCCTCCAGCGACATCGAGGCGATCTTCCCGACGGCCATGATCGGGTTCTTCGCCCGGCGCGGCGTGTCCCTGGGCGAGTTCGCGCTGCAGGTGATCTTCACCTCGGTGTTCCTGATCATGCTGGTGCTGCAGCCGGTGTACGGCTGGCTGGTCAGCCGCTTCCCGCGGCGGGTGTTCCTGCCGGTCATCTACGGCTTCTTCATCCTCACCCTGCTGCTGTTCTATGCGATGTTCGACAGCGGCATGCCCGGGCGCGGGCTGGCCTTCATCCTCTGGATCACGGTGTTCAACCTGTTCGCGGTGGCCGTGTTCTGGAGCTTCATGGCCGACGTGTTCGACAACGTCCAGGCGCGCGCCTGCTACGGCTACATCGGCGCGGCCGGCACCGTCGGCGCCTTCCTCGGTCCGCTGCTGACCAAGGCCCTGGTGACCCGGCTCGGGGTGGCCAACATGATGCTGGTTTCGGCGGTCATGCTGGCGCTGTGCGTGGTCTGCCTGTTGCGCCTGCGGCACTATGCCGTGCGCCGCGAGCGCGCGCGCAAGCTGGCCAGCGGCGAGCAGCCGATGGGCGGCGAGGTCCTGGCCGGGCTCAAGCTGATCGCGCGCGAGCCGCTGCTGCGCTGGCTGGCGCTGATGGTGGTCATGGGCGTGGGCGTGGGCACCCTGCTGTACAACGAGCAGAACGCGATCGCCCGCGCCGCCTTCAGCAGCGCCGAGCAGCGCGCCGACTACTTCGCCACCCTGGACCTGGCGGTCAATACCCTGACCCTGGTGGTGCAGCTGCTGCTGACCCGGCGGATCCTGTCGCGCTTCGGCATCGCTCCCGCGCTGCTGATCCCCGGCTTCGCCATCATCCTCGGCTTCTCGCTGCTGGCCGCCTCGCCGCTGCCGCTGCTGGTGGCGGTGGTGCAGGTGGTGACCCGCGCCAGCGAGTTCTCCCTGGCCAAGCCGGCGCGCGAGACGATCTATACCCGCGTCGGCCGCGAGTGGCGCTACAAGGCCGGCGCGGCGATCGACACGGTGATCTACCGCGGCGGCGACCTGACCTTCGTCTGGCTGCACAAGCTGCTGTCGGCCTTCGGCTCCAGCATGGTGTTCGGCGCGGGCCTGCTGGTGGCCGGCACCATGACCGTGGGCGCGTGGCGCCTGCTGCGCGAGGAGCGCAAGCTGCCGGCCGAGCGCGGGGGATGAGGCCGGCGGCGTCGCCGGCGCCGTCCCCGTACCGCCGTCCCGGCGTACGCCGGGATCCAGAGCACTTGCGCAGCGCCGGAGACCCGCGTGCCCCGGGCGCGCTCTGCTTGCCCGGGCTATGCGGCTAGCGCGGTGGGCGCGGCGAGACCCACATGCTGATGCGGGCGCGGAACACGGCCTCTCCGGCGCTGTTGCGCGCCTCGACCCGCACCGGCAGGTCGTAGCCGGTCGTGGCCGCGACCAGCGGCGCTTCCGGCGTGGCCACGGCGTGGATGGTGCCGGCCGCCTTCTTCAGGTATTCCACCTGCATGCCGCGCGGGATCCAGCGCATGGATGGCGGCAGGCTGGCGTCGGTCATCAGCCCGGCGACCAGCTCGGCCAGGTTGCACAGGGCGATCGCGTGCACCGTGCCGATGTGGTTGGTGACCTTGCGCCGGTGGCGGATGCGGCCCTCGCAGCGGCCCGGTTCCAGCGCGGTGATGCGCGGGGCAATGCTGGCGAAGTAGGGCGCCTTGAGGCACACGGCGCGGGAGAACAGCCACTGGCCGGCGGGCCAGGCCTGCATGCGCCGGTACAGGCGCAACAGCGGGGTCTGGGACATGTCGCTTCCTCCATTGGCGGATGCCGGATACGAAGACGGCGGGCACAGGGCCCGCCGTCCTCGTCTTGCCTTGCCGGTCAGGCGGCGGCCTTGGGCCGGCCGTCGTTGTCGTAGCGGTCGTAGAAGCTGGCCGCGCGCAGCTCGTGGACGTCGAAGTCGTCCACGGTGATGGTGTCCAGGGTGATCTGGCGCAGCTCTTCCAGCAGCTTGCGCTCCTCGGCGGTGATCACGCCCTCGGCCACGGCCTCGTCGAGCTGGGCGTTGAAGTCCAGCGCCTCGATGCCCTTGGTCTTGAGCGCCTTGAGGAACTTGCGCTCCACCGGCTCGGCCTGCACGGCCTTGGCCAGGTAGCTGTCGATGCGGCCGCCGGGGTTGTTCTCGCACGGGGTCAGGAACACGCCCTGGCCCAGGCGGTCGCGCGCCTCGTTCGGGGTCATCAGCAGCGAGGCCACGCGGTGGTTCAGGCGGTCGCCGGGGGCCTCGGCGCGGCGGCCGAGCGGGAACACCAGCGCCCACAGCAGCCAGCCCACCGGGCGGATCGGGAAGTTGCGCAGCGCGTCCGACAGCGCCTTCTCGATCACGTGGAAGCTGTTGTACATGCTCCACGCCAGCAGCGGCTTGTCCGCTTCCGGGGTGCCCTCGTCGTGGTAGCGCTTGAGCACGGCGCCGGCCATGTACAGGTGGCTCAGCACGTCGCCCAGGCGGCCGGACAGGGATTCCTTGAACTTCAGCTTGCCGCCCAACAGCAGCATCGACACGTCGGTCATCAGCGCCAGGTTGGCCGAGTAGCGATCGAGCTTGCGGAAGAACGGGCGGGTGTAGGCGTTGCCCGGCACGCTGCCGAACTTCGAGCCGGTCAGGCCCAGCCAGAACGAACGCACCGCGTTGGAGAAGCCGAAGCGGACGTGCCCGGCGAGGCTCTCGTCAAAGCTGGCGACGGCGGCCTTGCGGTCCTTCTCCTGGGCGGCCTTCATCTCCTTCATGACCCACGGATGGCACAGGATCGCGCCCTGGCCGAAGATCAGCAGGCTGCGGGTCATGATGTTGGCGCCTTCGACCGTGATGCTGATCGGGGCGGCCTGCCAGTTGCGGCCGGCGAAGTTGCGCGGGCCGAGGATGATGCCCTTGCCGCCGATCACGTCCATGGTGTCGGAGATGACCTCGCGGCCCATGCTGGTGCAGTGGTACTTGGCGATCGCCGACGGCACCGAGGGCACGTCGCCGCGGTCGACCGCCGCGGCGGTGGCCTGCGACAGCGCGCTGACGGTGTAGGCCTTGCCGCCGATGCGGGCCAGCGCTTCCTCCACGCCCTCGAAGCGGCCGACCGACAGGCCGAACTGCTTGCGGATGCGGGCGTAGGCACCGGTGACGCGGGCGCCGAACTTGGCGCCGCCGGAGGCGGTGGACGGCAGGGTGATCGAGCGGCCCACGGCCAGGCACTCGTTGAGCATGTTCCAGCCCTTGCCGGCCATCTCGGCGCCACCGATCAGCTGGCTCAGCGGGATGAACACGTCCTTGCCGCGGATCGGGCCGTTCTGGAACGGCGAGTTCAGCGGGAAGTGGCGGCGGCCGATCTCGACCCCGGGGGTGTCACGCGGCACCAGCGCCAGGGTGATGCCGATGTCCTTGGTCTGCCCGATCAGGCCGTCCGGGTCGTACATGCGGAACGCCAGGCCGATCAGGGTGGCGACAGGGGCCAGGGTGATGTAGCGCTTGTCGAAGGTCAGGCGCACGCCCAGCACTTCCTGGCCCTGCCAGGTGCCCTTGCAGACGATGCCGTAGTCGGGGATGGAGGTGGCGTCGGAGCCGGCGAACGGGCCGGTCAGGCCGAAGCACGGCACTTCCTCGCCCACCGCCAGGCGCGGCAGGTAGTAATCCTTCTGCTCCTTGGTGCCGTAGTGGTTGAGCAGCTCGCCCGGGCCCAGCGAGTTGGGCACGCCGACGGTGGAGCTGACCACCGAGGAGATCGAGGCGATCTTCTGGATCACCTTGTGGTGGGCCAGCGCGGAGAAGCCCAGGCCGCCGTACTCCTTCGGGATGATCATGCCGAAGAACTTGTTCTTCTTGATGAACTCCCACAGCTCCGGCGGCAGGTCCGCGTGGACGTGGGTCAGTTCCCAGTCGTTGATCATCTTGCACAGCTCTTCCACCGGGCCGTCGAGGAAGGCCTGCTCCTCGGCGGTGAGCTGCGGCTTGGGATAGGCGAGCAGCTTCTGCCAGTCCGGGTCGCCGGTGAACAGCTCGCCCTCGAAGCCGACCGAGCCGGTCTCCAGGGCGATGCGCTCGGTCTGCGACAGCGGCGGCAGGATCTTGCGGAACACGTTCAGCAGCGGGGCCACGATCAGCGGCTTGCGGATGAACGGCAGCAGCAGCGGCACGGCGATTACCGCGGTGATGATCGCCATCACCAGGGTGGTGGTCTGGTGCGCGCCCAGCCACCAGCAGGCGGCCAGGGCGATGGCCTGCAGCACGGCCCAGGTTATCAGGCGCATGCGGTGGTAGGCGGCGAACCCGCTGATCAGCAGGAAGGCCAGGATTGGCGCGGCAATGCTCATGGTAAAGCTCCGTTGACGGACGCTGGATCGGAGGGCGCGGCGCAACGGCCGGTGTGCCCCGTACCGTCCAGTTCGCCCAGGTAGTCCAGCAGGGTGGCGGTAAAACGGTCGTTGTCGTCGCCGGCAAGCATATGCGTGGCGCCGGCGATGCGGACATGGCGCGCGTGCGGCACCAGTCCGAGGAACTCGTCGACGGTGGCGTCGGACACCAGGTCGCTGCGGCCGCCGCTCAGCAGCAGCAGCGGGCAGCGTACCGCACGGGCGGCCGCGGACAGTTCGTCCTGGTGGCGCTCGCCGTCGCGTGCCAGCTCGTCCACCAGGCGGCGGTCCCAGTGCCACTGCCAGCGGCCGTCGGCGCCCTGGCGCAGCACCTCGCGCAGGGCCGCCTCGCTCTTGCGCGCGCGCCCGGGCAGGTAGGCGGCGATCGCGTCGGCGGCCTCGTCCAGCGAGGCGAAGCCTTCCGGGAAGGCGCTGATGAAGCCGAGGATGCGCTGCATGCCGGCCGCTTCCCAGCGCGGGGTGATGTCGACCAGCACCATGGCGCGGAACAGGCCCGGCCAGCGTGCCTCGGCGGCCAGCCCGAACAGGCCGCCCATCGAGGCGGCCACCAGCACCGGCGGCTGCGGCAGCTCGCCGGCGACCACGATCAGGTCGTCGATGAACTGCTGCGCGGCATAGGCCAGGTCCGGCGGATTGCGGTCCGAGCCGCCATGGCCGCGGGCGTCGTAGGCCAGGGCGCGGTAACCCCGCTGCGCGACGCGCCCTGCGCTGGCGCTCCAGGCGCGGCGGGTCTGGCCGAAGCCGTGCGCGAACAGCACTGCCGGCGCATGGCAGTCGCCATGGCAGGTGGCAGCCAGTTCCAGGCCGGCGCCGGACAGGCGCAGCTCGTGGCTGCCGGGGGCAGGGGTCGGGGGAAATACCATACCCAATGGTATGGATGCGTTTCACGCAAAGTCAATACGAAGGCGTATGGCAGTGCAGCATGCACCGTATGGTGCCGGCGGTGGCGCTGCAAATCCCTGTCAGGCCTCGGTTTCCGCGGAAACGGCATACTGCAACGCACCTCGCCGTATGGTTAAATCCGCCCATGGATACCACCACCGCGCCCGCCACCCCGCCCGCCACGCCCGCGCGTGGCGCCCGTCTCAGCGCCGCCGATTGGGCCCAGGCCGCGCTGGACGTCATTGCCGAACAGGGCGTGTCCGCCGTCGCGGTGGAGCCGCTGGCGCGCCGCCTGGGCGTGACCAAGGGCAGCTTCTACTGGCACTTTCCTTCACGCGATGCGCTGCTGCAGGCCGCGCTGGAGCGCTGGGAAGAGGTCGAGCAGGAACAGGTGTTCGGCAGCCTGGAGGAAGTGCCGGATCCGCGCGAGCGCCTGCGCAAGCTGTTCCAGCTGGTCGGCCACGAGACCAAGCCGCACGCGATCTACAGCGAGTTGCTGCGCGCGCTGGAGCATCCGGCCGTGGGTCCGGTGATCCAGCGGGTCTCGCAGCGCCGCCAGGACTACCTCACCGCGTCGTTCCGCCAGGTCGGCCTCGGCCGCAGCGAGGCGGTGAACCGCGCGCGCCTGACCTATGCCGCCTACGTCGGCTTCCTGCAGCTGCGCCCGCAGCAGCCGAAGATGACCCACGAGGAGTTCGAGGAATACCTCGAGCACGTGATCAACACGCTGATCCCGAACTGAGGGGACGGCTGGAAGGCGAAGGGCCCGCGCGAGCGGGCCCTTCGCTTTTTGCGGCTTATCCGGCGAACGCGGCGCGGGTGAGGTTCTCCGGCGCCGCCTCCGTGCACAGCACGTCGTCCTCGATGCGGATGCCGCCGTAGGGGCGGAAGAAATCCACCCGCGCCCAGTCCACCGCGTCGGCGTGGCCGCGGGCCTTCACCTCGTCCAGCAGCATGTCGATGAAGTAGATGCCCGGCTCGATGGTGACGACCATGCCCGGCTCCAGGACGCGGGTCATGCGCAGGTAGGGATGCCCGGCGGGACGGTCGATCGTGCCGCCGCGGTCGCTGGCGGCGAACCCGGCCACGTCGTGCACCTGCAGCCCCAGCGGGTGGCCCAGGCCGTGCGGGAAGAACGCCGCGCTCACCCCGGTGGCAAGCGCCGCTTCCGGCGACACCTTCAGCACGCCGAACTCGCGCAGGATGCCCATCAGCGCCAGGTGCGCGTCGAGGTGCAGCTGGCGGTAGTCGGCGCCGGCGCGCACGCCGGCGCACATCGCCTGCTGCGCGGCGTCCACAGCGTCGATCATGGCCTGGAACTCGCTGGCGCAGTCGCCGGCGTAGGTGCGGGTGATGTCGGCGGCATAGCCGCAGTGGCTGGCGCCGGCATCGATCAGGAAGCTCAGCGACTCCGCCGGGGCCACGCGGTCCAGTTCGGTGTAGTGCAGCACCGCGCCGTGGGTGTTGAGCGCGACGATGTTCTGGTACGGCACCTCGGTGGCGTCCTGCTGCGCGGCGGCGCAGTAGGCCATGTGGATCTCGAACTCGCTGGCGCCGGCGCGGAAGGCGCGCTCGGCGGCGCGGTGGGCGCGCACCGCGCGGCGCTGGGCCAGGCGCATCAGCGCGACCTCGTACGCGGTCTTGTACGAGCGCTGGTAATGCAGGTAGTCCAGCGCCGGTTGCGGGTTGTCGGGGACGTAGTCGCCCAGGGCGCTGTTGGCCTCGCCGATGATCGCGCTGCGCGCGGCAGGCGGCAGCAGCGGCAGCGCCTCCTCCGGGGTGCGGATCACCTGCACCTCCACGTGCTCCACCCACCAGCCGCTGGGCGCCTCCGGCACCACGTGCCAGTAGTCGCGCGGCTGCAGGTAGATCAGCCTGGGCTTGTGCCCGGGGGTGTACACCAGCCAGCTGTCGGCGACGCTGGTCAGCGGCACCCAGTGCTTGAAGTGCGGGTTGGCCGCGAACGGGTAGTCGCGGTCGTCGAAGGCCTGGTAGTGGCGGCGCCCGCTCGGCACCAGCAGGTGCTCGCGGCCGCAGCGGGCCAGCGCCTCGTCGGCGCGCGCGCGCAGGGTGGCCAGGTGCTGGGGGTAGAGGGCGGCGATCTCGGTGGCGTTCATCGGGGGCAGTACGGCGGAAAGCGCCCATTCTGCCCCAGCGCATGCGCCGCTGCCGCCGTCAGGCCTCGGCCTCGACCCAGGCGCGCACCCGCGCGCGGTGCACCTCGGAGATGGCCAGGAAGCGGAAGCCGCACCAGGCCTGGCCCGGGGTGTTGGCCGGCGCCGACCACAGCAGGTGCACGCCGACGTCGATCGGATCGCCCGGGTCGTCGAGCACGAACCGGAGCTGGTACAGCGCGTCCTCGCGCAGCGGCGCCGCGGCGAGCAGCAGCAGGCCGCCCTCGGACAGGTTGCCGAGGTGGCCGACCACGGCGCCGGCCATCACGTCTTCCACCGGCACGCTGCCGGGCACCTGGCGCCGCCGCCCGCGGCGGGCATCCTCGTTGTTCATGCACCTGCTCCCGATGGCGCCGGCTCCGCGCGCCCGGCCAGCCCGCGCAGCAGGCGCAGGGTGGCGTGCCAGGCGCGGTCGACCAGGCGGCTGCGTTCCTCGGTGACCACCCGCGCCTGGCCGGCGGCCATCATCCGCGCCAGCGCGTCCAGCGAATGTTCGGCCACCTTCTGGCCGCGGGTGTTGACGAACAGCGCGTGGTCGGTGACCGGGCTGTACCAGGACAGCCGCTGCCGCCGCACCTCGCCCTGGGCGCCGAGGCTGAATTCGAACCAGGTGCCGAACGGCAGTGCCCGCACCTGCTCGTAGCAGGCCTGCTCCCCGGCGCTGCGCGGCGGCAGCGGCTCGCTGCGACGTGCCGCGTCCTCGCCCAGGCGCGCGCGCGCCTTGAGCCGCGCGGTGAGCTCGGTGCGCGAGGTGACCTCGTCGTCCTCGCTGCGCGACAGGCGGCGGGCGATCGCGCCGGCCTCGTCCTCGTGGTAGCCGACCTGGCGCAGCGCGGCCTCGATCTGCGTGCCCAGTGCCGGGTCGGGCGCGGCTTCCGGATCGCAGGTGACCTCGACGATGCGCGCGGTGGCCGCGGTGCGCTCGCGCCATTCCGGCGAGTCCTCGCCGTGGCGCAGGGCGGTGAGGGTGAGCACGTCGGCCCAGGCCTGGTTGAGCAGGGTCTGGGCGAACTGCGGTGGCCTGCGCCCGGCCAGGCAGGCGCGGATCGCGGCGTCGGCCTGGTGCTTGGCACCGGCCAGGCGGTCGCGCCCGCGCGCGGCCTCCACCTGGCGGCGCTCGCTGACCTCGGCCTTGCGCAGCATCGCGCGCTGCTGTTCCTGGACCTCCTGGTTGGCCAGTTCGAACACCGCCGGGTCGCCGTCGTAGGCCTCGACCACCCGCTGCACCACCTGCTCCAGGCGCTGCACCAGCTGCGGGTCGGCATCGTCCTCGCCCAGCCAGGTGGCGCCGGACTCGGCCACCGAGTTGAGCAGTTCGCGCGCCGGGTGGCGCTCGGCGACGAAGAAGCCCTGGTCCTGCAGCGCGGCGCGCGCCAGCGGCACCTGCAGCCGTTCCAGCAGGTCCTGGGCCGGTGCGTCGCCGCGCACCTGGCGGCCGATCTCCTGGTAGAGGATGGACAGCAGGTCGAACGCGTCCTCGTGTTCCGGCGGCAGTGCGGCGGCCGGCCCGTGCTCGGCGCGCAGCCGCGCCAGGGTGGCCTCGCGCAGGTCCTGCATGGTGCGGCGGCGCTGGCCGCGGGCGCGCGCCAGCGGCAGCGATTGCAGGCTGCCCAGCACCTGGGTGACCAGTTGCGGCGGCAGCACCTGCGGCGGGACCGCCGGTCCGGGTGCCGCTGGGCGGGTGGCGGCGCGGTGCGCGGCCAGCAATTCGCGCATGGCGGCGAACGCGGCCTGCACTTCCTTCGGGTCGCCGTCCGCGCTGGCGATGGCGGGCGTGGCCTCTCCGGCCGCGGCCGCGGGCGCGGTGCCGGCAGCCGCCCCTGGCGGCATGCCCCCCGGCAGGCCGGCCAGCGCCCGGCCCCAGCCCGCGCCGCGACCCTGGCCGTGCCAGCCGGTCATCGGCCGCGGGCGGTTCGCGGCCTGCGCCGGCGTGCTGCGCCGCTGCGGGGTGCTGGCACGCGGTGGACGGTAGGGCGTGTACACCAGGCCCGGCAGCACCCCGGCGCGGTCGAGCAGGGCATTGAGCTGGCGGGCGAACTCGCCGTGCAGGTCCATCACCTGGCGTTCGAACTGGCGGTACAGCAGCAGCTGCGCCTCCGGCGGCAGCTGCAGCGCGTCGCCAGCCGTGCGCAGGCACTGGCACAGCGCATGCGGTCCCAGCGGCAGCTGCTCCAGCTCGAACGCCGGCGTGGCGGCCAGCACGGCGAAGCGCTGCGCCAGCAGCAACAGCTCGCTGCCGCCGCGCTGCACCTGGCGGCGGGCGATCTCGCGCAGGACGATGGCGCGGTCCAGTTCGGTGTCCTCGACCAGGGCCAGTGCCGGCCCGGGCGCGGGTTCGGCCGGTTCGGCGGGCTCGGCCGGCGGCGGTGCGCGCAGGCCGGCCAGGCTGCCTTCAAGTGCGGCGAGGAAGCGCGGCTGGAAGGCGGCGCGGTGCTGGCGCAGCAGGCGCATCGCATCCAGGCGCTCGGCCTGCTCGCTGCTGCTGCGCGCGCCCTCGGCCAGGCTGAAGAGCTGGTTTTCCAGCCCGTCCAGAGTGGCCTCCAGCCACGGCCCCAGCTGCGTGGCGGCCAGCTCGCGCACCTGCAGGAGGATGGCGCGCACGCGCGCCGGCAGGGCGGCGTCGGCCAGCGCCGGGAATGCCGGGTGGCCCGGCGTTGGTCGGTTGGTGGCTTGCATTCTGTGACCGCGTTCCCCCTTGGGCGGTATTTAGCACGTTTCCATGCGGGGCGGCATGGCGCGCCGCACCGCGGTCCCGGCGGGGCCGGGGATGGTCTCAGAGGAACAGGGAAATCACGTCGTTGGCGAAGCGCCGCCCCAATGCGGTGGGCGCCACCCGCTCGCCCTCGAGCTGCAGCCAGCCGCGGCCGCGGGCCTGTTCCAGCGCCGACGCCAGATGCGCGCGCGGCAGTCCGGTGCGCACCTCGAAGTCGGCCAGGGCGAAACCCTCGTGCAGGCGCAGGGCGTTGAGCATGTATTCGAACGGGCGCTGCTCCGGGGCGATGCGGTCGTCGCCGCCGATCGCCTGGGCGGTGCCGGCGGCGGCCATCCAGGTGGCCGGGTGCTTGTGCTTCCAGCGGCGCAGGATGGCCTGTTCGGCGCCGAGGGTGATCTTGCCGTGGGCGCCGGCGCCGATGCCCAGGTAGTCGCCGTAGCGCCAGTAGTTGAGGTTGTGCGCGCACTGCCGGCCCGGGCGGGCGTAGGCGCTGGTCTCGTAGTGGACGTAGCCGGCGTCGGCCAGCAGGGCCTGGCAGCGCTCCTGCATGTCCCAGGCCAGGTCGTCGTCCGGGATGCCTTGCGGCGGCCGGGCGAAGAACACGGTGTTGGGTTCCAGCGTCAGCTGGTAGTGGCTGATGTGCGCCGGCTGCAGGGCGAAGGCACGTTCCAGGTCGCGCTCGGCCATGGCCAGGTCCTGGCCGGGCAGGGCGTACATCAGGTCCAGGTTGAGGTTGTCGAAACCGGCGTCCTGGGCCAGCTTCACCGCGGCCTCGGCCTCGGCGCTGTCGTGGATCCGGCCCAGGCGCTGCAGGCAGCCGTCGTCGAAGCTCTGGATGCCGAAGCTGATCCGGTTCACCCCGGCGGCGCGGTAGCCCTCGAAGCGGTCGTGCTCGGCGGTGCCGGGATTGGCCTCCAGGGTGATTTCCGCGTCCGGGGCGAAGCGCAGGCGCGCGGCGGCGGCCGAGAGGATGGCCTCGATCGCCGCGGCCGGGAACAGGCTGGGCGTGCCTCCGCCGAAGAACACGCTGTGCACCGTGCGGCCCCAGACCAGGGGCAGGTCGTGTTCCAGGTCGCGTACCAGCGCGGCCACATACTCGTCGAACGGCAGTCCGCCCCTGGCTCCGTGCGAGTTGAAGTCGCAATACGGGCACTTGCGCACGCACCAGGGCAGGTGCACGTACAGCGACAGCGGCGGCGGGATCAGGTCGGGCATGGCAGGCTCGCGCCGGCGCGCTCAGCCAAGCACTTCGGGCAGGCGCGCGCGCAGCAGTTCCAGCGCCTTGCCGCGGTGGCTGATGCGGTTCTTCAGCTCCATCGGCATTTCCGCCGCGGTCAGCCCGTGCGCGGGGTCCAGGAACACCGGGTCGTAGCCGTGGCCGCCGCTGCCGCGGCGTTCGCGGATGATGCGCCCGCGCCACTGCCCCTCGACCAGCAGCGGCTGCGGGTCTTCGGCATGGCGCAGCACCACCAGCACGCACTGGAAGTGGGCGCCGCGGCGCGGGTCGTCGACCCCGTCGAGCGCGGCCAGCAGCTTGTCGATGTTGCGTTGCGGGTTGGCCGGCTCGCCGGCATAGCGCGCCGAGTACAGGCCCGGCGCGCCGCCGAGGGCGTCCACGCACAGCCCGGAGTCGTCGGCCAGCGCCGGCAGGCCGGTGACGCGGGCCGCGTGGCGCGCCTTGATCAGCGCGTTCTCGACGAAGGTCAGCCCGGTCTCCTCGGCGTCCTCGACGCCCAGGTCGGACTGCGCGACCAGCTCGATCCCGCTGTCGGCCAGCAGGTGGTGCAACTCGTCGAGCTTGCCGCGGTTGGAGGAGGCCAGGACCAGCTTCATTGCCTGTTCCCGCCTCAGCCGGCCAGGGCCTGGCGCTGCAGTTCCAGCAGCTGGCCGATGCCGCGCTCGGCCAGGCCCAGCAGCGCGTCCAGTTCGTCGCGGCGGAAGGCATGGCCCTCGGCCGTGCCCTGCAGCTCGATGAAGCCGCCGCCGTCGTTCATCACCACGTTCATGTCGGTGTCGCAGTCGCTGTCCTCGGCGTAGTCCAGGTCCAGCACCGGCACGCCGCGGTATACGCCGACCGAGATCGCGGCGACCGCGCCGTGGATCGGGTCGCGGGAAATCTCGCCGCGCGCCAGCAGCCAGCGCACCGCGTCCGCCAGCGCCACGTAGGCCCCGGTGATGGCGGCGGTGCGGGTGCCGCCGTCGGCCTGCAGCACGTCGCAGTCCAGGGTGATGGTGCGCTCGCCCAGGGCGCCGCGGTCGACGCAGGCGCGCAGGGCGCGGCCGATCAGGCGCTGGATCTCCAGGGTGCGGCCGCCCTGCTTGCCGCGCGCGGCCTCGCGCTCGGATCGGGTGTGGGTGGAGCGTGGCAACATGCCGTACTCGGCCGTCACCCAGCCCTCGCCCTTGCCGCGCAGGAATGCCGGCACCTTGTTGTCGATGCTGGCGGTGCACAGCACGCGGGTGTCGCCGAAGCTGACGAGCACGGAGCCTTCGGCGTGGCGGGTGAAGCCGCGTTCGATGCGCACGGGGCGCAGCTGGTCGGGGGCGCGGCCACTGGGGCGGACGACGGTCATGTGTGGTTTCCGTAGGCGGGGCCCCGGCGGTCCGCCGGCGGGGCCGGCGAAGGCGGCAGGGTGCCGCGGCGGGCCGGCTAGATTAACATTCGCCCCCTGCCAAAGACGGATTCCCGCATGATCCGCAGCATGACCGCCTTCGCCAGCGGCGAACGTGGTACCTCCTGGGGCGTGCTCTCCTGCGAGTTGCGCTCGGTCAACCACCGCTTCCTGGAGACCGGCCTGCGCCTGGCCGACGAGCTGCGCGCGCTGGAACCGGTGCTGCGCGAGCGCGTGGCCGCGCGCGTGCAGCGCGGCAAGCTGGACCTGGTGATGCGCCTGCGCGCGCCGGAAGGCGCCGCCGGGCTGGCGGTCAACGAGGCCCTGCTGGCGCAGCTGGGCGAGCTGGCCCAGCGCCTGGACGCGCGCTTCCCCAACCTGCAGGTGCAGTTCACCGACCTGCTGCAGCTGCCGGGCGTGCTGCAGACCCCGGTGGCCGACGGCGAGGCGCTGCAGGCGCAGGCGCTGGAGCTGCTGGACCAGGTGCTGGACGAGTTCATCGCCGCGCGCGAGCGCGAGGGCGCGGCGCTGGCCGCCGCGATCCGCGAGCGGGTCGACGCGGTGGAGCGCATCGCCGGCGAAGTGCGCGCGCTGGTGCCGGACATCCGCGAGGGCCAGCGCGCCAAGCTGGCCGCGCGCCTGGCCGACCTGCCGCACCCGGTGGACCCGGGCCGCGCCGAGCAGGAGCTGGTGCTGTGGCTGCAGAAGCTGGACGTGGACGAGGAGCTGGACCGCCTCGCCAGCCACGTCGCCGAGATCCGCCGGATCCTCTCCGGCAAGGCGCAGGCCGTGGGCCGCCGCCTGGACTTCCTGCTGCAGGAGTTCAACCGCGAGGCCAACACCCTCGGTTCCAAGTCGGTCGACGCCCGCACCTCGGCCGCCGCGGTCGAGCTGAAGGTGCTGATCGACCAGATCCGCGAGCAGGTGCAGAACATCGAGTGAGCCGCGCGGGGGCCGCGCGCCGGATGGCGCTCAGGCGATCTCGCGCCGCGACAGCCACCAGGCGGTCAGCGGGAACAGCACCGCCGCCAGCATGGGTCCGAGCAGGACCGCCGCGTCGCGCATGGCCTCATGGCCGCCGTTGCTGGCCGCCACCGGATAGGCCCAGGGCAGCCAGTACCAGTATTGCGAGGCGCCGAGCTGCATCGCCGCCAGGGTGGCCACCACCGACACCGCCAGCGGGGTGACCACCGAGCGCAGGCGCCAGCTCAGCGCATGCTGCAGCGCCACCACCGGCAGCGCCGCCAGCGGCGCCGCCCACAGCCGCGGCAGCTGGGCCTGCAGCGCCGCTTCCAGCGGGAATCCGGCCAGGCCGAGGATGCCGGTGCCCAGCGCGAGGGCGAGCAACAACGCCAGCTGCGCGGCCGCCAGCAGCAGCACCGAGACCATGGCCTTGGCCGCGTACAGCTCCAGCCGGCCGACCGGCAGGCTGAGCATCAGCCGCCAGGTCTGGTTGCGGTGCTCGTTGCCGTTGACCAGCGCGGTGCACAGGCCGATGTAAAGCGGCAGCATGAACAGGCTCCACAGCGCCGACGCGCTGCCCCACAGCATCGACCACTGCGCGGCGGTCATGCCGTCCGGGGTGATCCGGCGCAGGGCCATCCCGAACATCAGCGCCACCACCGCCGCCGGGCAGGCCACGGTGGTCAGCAGCACCAGCGAGCGGCGCAGCTTGAGCAGTTCGACCAGGCAAAGGCGGATCAGGATGCGACGGCTCCCCCGGAGGCGGTCATCTGCAGGAACCACTGCTCCAGCGTCGGCTTGCGCAACACCGACGGGTAGAGCACGACCCCGGCCTGCACCAGCTGCGAGTTGAGCAGGCCGGCGCGGTCGCGGTCGACGTCGGCCACCAGCACCCGGTTGGGGCTTTCGGCGCGGGCGGCGTAGCCCAGCGCCTGCAGCGTGCGCGAGCCGCGTTCGGCGTCGTCCACGTCCAGGGCCAGGACCCCGGCGAGCTGGCGTTCCAGTTCGCCGGCCGAGGCCTGCAGCCGGATCGTGCCTTCGTGCAGCACGGCCAGGTGGGTGGCGGTCTTCTCCACCTCGTCCAGGTAGTGGCTGGCGAAGAAGATGGTGCAACCGGCGGCTTCGGGGAGGCCGGAGAGCAGGGCGCGGATGTCGCGGATGCCGTCCGGGTCCAGGCCGTTGGTGGGCTCGTCCAGGACCAGCAGGCGCGGACGCCCCAGCAGGGCATGGGCCAGCGCCAGCCGTTGCCGCATGCCCAGCGAATAGTGCTCGATCCGCTGCCGGCGGTCGGGGCGCAGTCCGACCAGTTCCAGCGCGCGGTCGATCTCGCTGCGCGGCAGCTGCTTCAGGCACGCGCCGATGGACAGGAACTCGCGCGGTGAGGTTGGGGTAGCTGCTGGGCGCCTCGATCAGGCAGCCCATCTGCGCCAGCACCTCGCGCCGGTGCTGGCGGATGTCCTTCCCCAGCACGCGGATGCTGCCGCGGTCCGGCGCGGCCAGGCCGGCAAGCAGGCGGATGGTGGTGGACTTGCCATGCCCGTTGTTGCCGAGGAAGGCGAACACGCTGCGCTCGGGGACCACCAGCTGCAGGTCCTTCAGTATCCGCCGTGGGCCGTAGGACTTGTCGACGGCCTGCAGTTCGATCGCTGCGTTTGGCATGGGGGCGTGGGCTCCTGGCTGCCCGCCGCAAGCCGTGGTCCAGCGCACGCCGGTGTCGGGGCGTTGGCGGCGAGCATGCCAAGCGGCCGCAAACGCGGTAAACCCAACCAACGACAGGGGCTGCGCGCAAAGCGTGGCGGCGCCGGGGGCCGGCCGGGGCGGGGGGTCTGCTACCATTCGCGCCCCGTTACCCCATACACGCGGCCCCGGGTCCCAGGCGCGGCAATGGCGCCAGACCCGCCCGGGGCCTGGAGAAGTGGCACCGGTCCCCAGGCCCGAGTTCGCGCCGCCGGGCCGGTGCAGGACAGCCGATGAGCATGCGCGGAACCCTCTTCATCGTTGCGGCGCCTTCCGGCGCCGGCAAGTCCAGCATCGTCAACGCGGTGCTGTCGCGCGATCCGGCCATCCGGCTGTCGATCTCCTTCACCTCGCGCGCGCCGCGCCCGGGCGAGCGCCATGCCGAGCACTACCACTTCGTCAGCGAGGAAGAGTTCCAGCGCATGATCGACGCCGGCGACTTCTTCGAGTACGCCCGCGTGCACGGCGACTGGAAGGGCACGGCGCGGCAGTCGGTGGAGCCGCAGCTGGCGGCCGGCCACGACGTGCTGCTGGAGATCGACTGGCAGGGCGCGGCCCAGGTGCGGGCCAAGGTCCCCGACGCGGTCAGCGTGTTCATCCTGCCGCCGTCGCGGGAGGCGCTGGAGCAGCGCATGCGCAAGCGCGGCCAGGACAGCGACGAGGTCATCGCCCGCCGCCTGGCGGCCGCGCGCGAGGAGATGTCGCACTACGGCGAGTTCGACTACGTGATCGTCAATGAGGTGTTCGAGACCGCGGTGGACGAGATGTGCGCGATCTTCGTCGCCAGCCGCCTGCGCCGCGGCCAGCAGCAGCAGCGCCATGCCGGCCTGATCCGCGCCCTGCTCGGGCAGGACCCCGGCGCCGGCCCCGCTGCCTGAACGCAAGTCCCTGAACGGAAAGGAAGAACCGGTGCCGGGCCTTGCCGCGGAGGCGGCGGCGCGGGTAAACTCCGCCTCCATTTCCCCAGACACGAGTGGCGACCGCAGTCGCCTGGAACCCCTATGGCCCGTATCACCGTTGAAGATTGCCTGGAAGTGGTCAACAACCGCTTCGAACTGGTCATGATGGCCGCCAAGCGCGCCCGCCAGCTGGCCAATGGCGTGCCGGCCACGATCGAGAACGAGGACGGCGACGACAAGCCGACCGTGCTGGCGCTGCGCGAGATCGCCGCCCGCACCGTCGACGCCAACCTGATCGACGAAGTGGAGAAGGCCGAGCGCGAGCGCGCCGAGCGCGAGGCGCTGGAGTGGGCCGCCGCCGAGGTCGTCGCCGACGACGACCTGTCCAAGGGCGACGACTGAGCCGCGCCCGCCTGCATCGCCACACCCGACGGCCCGCCTCGCGCGGGCCGTCTTCGTTGCGGCCGTTCATGCGCCGGAGGACCGGCCGGCGGGGCCGCACGCTATAGTCCGACGCCGCCGCGCCGGCGCCCGCCACCCAGTCCGCAGCCGCCATGCCCGTCCTCGTCATCGGCGCCACCAGCCAGATCGGCCACTTCCTGCTGCCGCGCCTCGCCGCCGGCGGCGATGGCGTGCTCGCGCTCAGCCGCCATCCACGGCCGGCACGGGCCGGGGTGCAGTGGCTGCAGGGCCAGCTGCCGGGACCGATGCCGGAACTGCCGCCGCTGCGCGCGGTGGCCAGCTTCGCCCCGCTGGACACGCTGGCGCAGTGGCTGTCCGGCCTGCAGTCCGCGCCCGCGCCGCGGGTGGTCGCCACCAGCTCGATGAGCGTGCTGACCAAGCGCGATTCCGCAGTTCCGGCCGAGCGCGAGCTGATCGGCCGCCTGGCCGCCGGCGAGGCCGAACTGGAACGGCAGTGCCGGCGCCTGGGCATGGCCTGGACCGTGCTGCGCCCGACCCTGATCTACGGCGCCGGGCTGGACCGCAGCCTGACCCCGATCGCGCGGCGCGCCGCGCGCACCCGCCTGTTCCCGCTGCCGGCCGGCCGCGGCCTGCGCCAGCCGGTGCATGCCGACGATCTCGCCACGGCGGTCCTCGCCTGCATCGATACCGGCGCCGCCGACGGCCGCATCCTTGCCCTGGGTGGCGGCGAGCGCCTGCCGGCGGCGGAGATGTTCGCGCGGGTGCGCGCCAGCCTGCCGTTCGCCACCGTGCCGCTGCCGCTGGGGCGGCCGCTGCTGCGCCTGCTGGCGGCGCTGCTGCCGGGCGCGCGTGGGCCGGTGTCGCGGCTGGACCGCGACCTGGTCGCCGACAACGCCGAGGCCAGCGCCCTGCTGGGCGTGGCGCCGCGCCCGTTCCGGGTCGACGCCTCGATGTGGCGCATGGACGCGGAGGGCTGAGCGGTGCGCGTGTCGGTGGTGCTGTGCACCTACAACGGCGAGCGCTTCCTCGGTCCGCAGCTGGAGAGCCTGCTGGCGCAGCTGCGCCTGCCCGACGAGATCGTGGTCCAGGACGATGCCTCGTCCGACGGCACCTGGGAGCGGCTGCAGGCCTTCGCCGCGCGCGCGCGGGTGCGCGGGGTGGCGGTGGAGCTGCAGCGCAACCCGGCCAACCTCGGCTACGTGCGCAACTTCGAGCGCGCGCTGCAGCGCGCCCGCGGCGACCTGGTGTTCCTCTGCGACCAGGACGACGTCTGGCACCCGGAGAAGATCGCGCGCATGGCCGCGCGCTTCCTCGCCGAACCGGAACTGGGCCTGCTGCACACCGACGCGCGCCTGGTCGACGCCGATGGCGCCTGGCTGGGCGTGGACCTGCTGCAGGCGCTGGAGGTGTCCCCGGCGGAACTGGAGATGGAGCACTCCGGCCGCGCCTTCGACCTGCTGATGCGGCGCAACCTGGTCACCGGCGCCACCACCGCGCTGCGCGGCGCGCTGCTCGGGCGCCTGCTGCCGGTGCCGGAGGGCTGGGTGCACGACGAGTGGCTGGCGATCGCGGCGGCCACCCAGGCCCGGGTCGACTGCATGCCCTGGGCCTCGATCGACTACCGCCAGCATGGCAGCAACCAGATCGGCGCGCGCCCGCGCCGCCTGGTCGAGCGCCTGGCCTACGGCTGGGTGGCGCGGCGGGTCTCGCTGGAGCGGCTGTGCGTGCTGTACCGCTCGTTCCTGCAGCGCATCGACGAGGGTGGGCTGGCGGTGGAACCGGAAGTGCGCGAGGCGGTGGCGCAGCGCCTGCGGCACGCGCTGGCGCGCGCGCGCCTGCCGCGTTCGCCGCTGCGCCGGCTGGCCTCGGTGCGCGAGGAACTGGGCAGCGGCCGCTACGCGCGGTTTTCCTTCGGCCTGCGCTCGGCCGCCGGCGACCTGCTGGGGCTGCGGGTATGAGCCGTGGCGGCGCCGGCGCGCACCCGGCGGCCGTTCAGCCCCCCGACCGGGCGCGCGCCGATCTCGGGTTAGACTCCGCCCGTTCCTGATCCTGGTATTCCTGTGCCTCGACGTTCTACCGCCGGAGATACCGCCCGCGCGAAGTCCCCCGGGGCGTCCGCCTGGCGCGGCCGCCTGCTGACCGTGGTGCTCGCGGCCGCCGCCCTGGCGGCCGGGTTCCTGGTCCCGTACACGGTCCACCTCAACAACCAGGTGACCGAGCGCTTCGGCGCCCTGCAGTGGCAGATCCCCACCCGCGTGTACGCGCGCCCGCTGCACCTGCGGCCGGGCCTGGCGCTGGACGAGCGCACCCTGCGCACCGAGCTGGACGCGGCCGGCTACCAGGAGGACGGCGAGGGCCGGCGCCAGGGCAGCTACCACGTCGACGGCGCCCGCTTCACGATCTCCAGCCGCGGCTACGCCGACATCGACGGCGTGGTGCCGCCGCGGCGGATCGAGGTCAGCCTGTCCGGCGGCAAGGTCTCGCGCCTGCGCGATGCCGGAAGCGGCCAGGCGATCAAGGCCGCGCGCCTGGACCCGGCGCGGATCGCCACCCTCTACGGCCAGCGCCAGGAAGAACGGCGCCTGGTGCGGATCGAGGAAGTGCCGGAACTGCTGACCACCGGCCTGCAGGCGGTGGAGGACCGCGACTTCGCCCGCCACCACGGCATCGACGTGTCCGGCATGCTGCGCGCACTGCTGGTCAACCTGCGCTCGGGCGAGAAGAAGCAGGGCGCCTCCACCCTGACCCAGCAGCTGGCCCGCAGCGGCCTGCTGGGCATCGGCAAGGAGCAGACCTGGAGCCGCAAGTTCAACGAGATCCTGTACGCGCTGATCCTGGAGGCGCGCTACGACAAGCGCACGATCCTGGAGACCTACCTCAACCAGGTCTACCTGGGCCAGCGCGGCGGGCAGGCGATCCACGGCGTGGCTTCCGGCGCCGAGTTCTGGTTCGGCCGCGACCTGGACGACCTGACCACCGAGCAGACCGCGCTGCTGATCGGCCTGGTCAAGGGCCCGTCCTACTACGACCCGCGCCGCCACCCGCAGCGCGCGCTGGAGCGTCGCAACGTCGCCCTGTCGATGATGCACGCCACCGGCCTGATCGACGACGCCGAATACGAGCGCGCGCGCAAGGCGCCGCTGGGCGTGACCGCGCGCCCGGGCGTGGCCGCGGCCAACCGCTTCCCCGGCTACATCGACCTGGTGCGCCGGCAGCTGGCCAGCGACTACCCGGAAAGCGCGCTGCAGGGCGCCGGCCTGACCGTGCTCACCGGCATGTCGCCCTCGGCCCAGGCCTATGCCGAGGGCGCGGTGGCGCGCACCCTGGAGGCGCTGCAGACCGGCAAGCGCCCGCCGCTGGAGGCGGCGGTGGTGGTGACCGACGTGCGCGGCGGCGACGTGCTGGCGGTGGTCGGCGGCCGCAACGCCGAGCTGCACGGCTTCAACCGCGCGGTCGAGGCGCAGCGGCCGGTCGGCTCGCTGCTCAAGCCGTTCGTGTACCTGCTGGCGCTGGCGCAGCCGCAGCGCTTCTCGCTGGCCAGCTTCGTCGAGGACGCCCCGGTCACGGTCGAGCTGGGACGCGGCCGGCGCTGGTCGCCGGGCAATTCCGACAACCGCAGCCACGGCACGGTGCGGCTGGTGGACGCGCTGGCGCATTCCTACAACCAGGCCACGGTGCGGGTGGGCATGCAGGTCGGTCCGGACCGCCTGGCGCAGCTGCTGAAGGTGCTGGCGGGGATCGAGGCCGAACCCAATCCCTCGCTGATCCTCGGTTCCACCGACCAGAGCCCGTACGCGATGACCCAGCTGTACCAGTTCCTCGCCTCCGGCGGGCAGGTGCAGCCGCTGCGCGCGGTGCGCGGCGTGCTCGACCCGGAAGGCCGGCTGCTCAAGCGCTACGACACCGCGCCGGCGCCGGCCCAGGAGGGCGACTCGATCGCCGCCCGCCTGGTGACCATCGCCCTGCAGCAGGTGGTCAACAGCGGAACCGCGCGCCAGCTGCAGCGCGACGGCCTCGGCCGCCTGTCCCCGGCCGGCAAGACCGGCACCAGCAACGACGGCCGCGACAGCTGGTTCGCCGGCTACACCGGCGACCACCTGGCAGTGGTCTGGGTCGGCAACGACCAGAACCAGCAGACCGGCCTGTACGGCGCCACCGGCGCGATGCGGATCTGGTCGGGCCTGTTCTCGCGCCTGCCCAGCTCGCCGCTGCAGGTCGATGGCAAGGGGGTGGAATGGCACTGGGTGCAGGCCGAGGGCTCCTACGTCACCGACGCCGATTGCCCCGGCGCGCGCCGGCTGCCGTTCGTGGCCGGCACCGCGCCGGACTACGCGCCGTGCACCCCGGACTACCTGCCGCTGCCGCTGGATGGCACCGCGCCGCCGCCGGCGCAGGCGCAGGAGCGCCAGCCGGGCTTCTGGCGGCGCCTGTTCGGCGGCGGCCGCGCCGCCGATCCGCAACAGGCGCCGGCCCCGGCGCAGCCGCCTGCGCCATAATGGCCGGCATGCAAGCCTTCCCCCGTTTCCCCGCCGCAGCGGCCGCCTGCCTGCTGCTGGCCGCCTGCGGTACCACGCCCGCGCCGCCGGCCTCGGCCGTGCCCGAGGTGACCCCGGCGCAGCGCCTGGCCGCGGTCCAGGCCGCCGCCGGCGCCGCCGACACCGAACTGGACGTGCAGCCGCTGCGCGACCCGCAGGTCGCCGACCTGCGCGAGCGCGCCGCCGCGGCGCTGGCCGCCGGCCAGGCCGAAGCCGCCGCCGAGGCCCTCAACCAGGCCCTGCTGGCCGCCCCCGACGACCCGGCGGTGCTGCAGGAGCGGGCGGAGGTGGCGCTGTTGCAGGGCCAGTACGACCGCGCCGAGACCCTGGCCCGGCGCGCCTATGACCTCGGCTCGCGGGTCGGGCCGATGTGCCGGCGGCACTGGGCCACCATCGAGCAGTCGCGGCTGGCGCGCGGCCAGGCGGAGAATGCCGCCTCGGCCAGGGCGCAGCTGGCCGCCTGCACCGTCCCGGGCGTGCAGCGGTTCTGACGGCGGCGGCCGCGGCGTACCCCGCCGCCGGCCGCGCCGGACCGTGCATCCTGCATCGACCATGTCCCTTCTTGCCCAGGCCAGCCGCGAGGCGCTCAGCGAAGGAGGCGCGCTCGCCGCGCGCCTGGACGGCTTCACCGCGCGCCCGGCGCAGCAGCGCCTGACCGCGGCGGTGGCCGAGGCGATCGAGCACCGCGACGTGCTGCTGGCCGAGGCCGGCACCGGCACCGGCAAGACCTACGCCTACCTGGTGCCGGCGCTGTTGTCGGGGCTGAAGACCATCGTCAGCACCGGTACCCGCGCACTGCAGGACCAGCTCTACCACCGCGACCTGCCGCGGGTGCGCGACGCCCTCGGCAAGGGTGTCCGCAGCGCCCTGCTCAAGGGTCGCGCCAACTACCTGTGCCGCTACCGGCTGGAGCAGGCCAGGGGCGACGCGCGCTTCTCCAGCCCCGAGCAGGCCAGCCAGTTCCAGCGCATCGTCGCCTGGGCCGGGCGCACCCGCGCCGGCGACATGGCCGAGCTGGAATCCCTGCCGGATGATTCGCCGCTGCTGCCGCTGGTCACCTCCACGGTGGACAACTGCCTGGGCAGCGACTGCCCGTTCTGGGAGGAGTGCTTCGTGGTCCAGGCGCGGCAGCGCGCCCAGGCCGCGGACCTGGTGGTGGTCAACCACCACCTGCTGCTGGCCGACCTGGCGCTCAAGCAGGAGGGGTTCGGCGAGATCCTCCCCGGCGCCCAGGCCTTCGTGATCGACGAGGCGCACCAGCTGCCGGAGCTGGCCGCCAGCTTCTTCGGCGAAGGCTTCGGCATGCGCCAGATCCAGGAGCTGGGCCGCGACTGCCTGGCCGAGTGCAAGCAGACCACCGGCGCCACCGCGGTGGTGCAGGGGCCGGTGCGCGCGCTGGAGCAGGCCCTGCGCGAGCTGCGCGCGGCGATGGAGGCGCTGCCGCCGCGCGGCACGCGCTACCGCGCCCTGGCCCTGCCGGCGGTGACCGATGGCTTCGACGTGCTGGCCGACGCCCTGGCCGCGCTGGAGCAGGCCATGGAGCCGCTGGCCGAAACCTCGCCCGGCTTCGAGGCCTGCGTGGCCCGTGCCCGCGACCTGGGCGAACGCCTGCAACGCTGGCGCGATGGCGACGCCGCTTCCGATGCCTTTGCCGAACCGGCCGACGAGCAGGCCATGGTCGAGGCGGTGGCCGGCGAGGACGGGGCCGATGCCGAGGCCCTGGCCGCCGCGGCCGCGCGCGGCGGCGAGGTCTACTGGTACGAGCTGAGCGCGCGTGGCTTCCGCTGCCAGCGCACGCCGCTGGACGTGTCCGCGCCGCTGCGCCAGCACCGCGAGCGCTCGCACGCGGCCTGGATCTTCACCTCGGCCACCTTGGCGGTGGGCGGGGGCTTCACCCACATCGGCCGCAAGCTGGGCCTGTTCGATCCGCAGACCCTGCTGGAGCCAAGCCCGTTCGACTGGCAGCGCCAGGCGCTGTGCTACCTGCCGCGCAACCTGCCCGAGCCCAGCAGCCGCGAGTTCACCGCGGCCATGCTCGCCGCGGTGCGTCCGGTGCTGGAGGCCTCCGGCGGCCGCGCGTTCCTGCTGTTCGCCTCGCACCGCGCCCTGCGCGAGGCCGCCGCCGCGCTGGAGGGCGGGCCGTGGCCGCTGTTCGTGCAGGGCAGTGCGCCCAAGGTGGAGCTGCTGCGCCGCTTCCGCGAATCCGGCAACGGCGTGCTGCTGGGCTCGGCCACCTTCCGCGAGGGCGTGGACGTGGCCGGCGACGCCCTGAGCGTGGTGGTGATCGACAAGCTGCCGTTCGCCGCCCCGGACGACCCGGTGTTCGAGGCGCGGCTGGAGGCGGTGCGCCGGCGCGGCGGCAATCCGTTCCGCGACGAGCAGCTGCCGCAGGCAGTGATCGCGCTCAAGCAGGGCGTGGGCCGGCTGATCCGCAGCGAGACCGACCGCGGCGTGCTGGTGCTGTGCGACCCGCGCATCACCGGCAAGCCCTATGGCCGGGTGTTCATGCAGTCGCTGCCGCGCTTCGCGGTGACCCGCCGGATCGAGGACGTGCAGGCGTTCTTCGCCACCGCCGCGCCGGACGCCCCGCTGGACTAACCTGCAACCCCCGTTTCCCCGTTCCGCTGCCGAAGACCGCCCCGATGAAACTGCTCGCTTTCGAAACCGCCACCGAGGCCTGCTCGGTCGCGCTGTACCTGGACGGGGAAGTCCGCGAGCGCTTCGGCGTGGTGCCGCGCCGGCACGCCGAGCTGGCCCTGCCGTGGGCACAGGAACTGCTGGCCGAGGCCGGCATTGCCCGCGCGCAGCTGGACGCGATCGCCGTGGGCCGCGGCCCCGGCGCGTTCACCGGGGTGCGCCTGGCCATCGCCCTGGCCCAGGGCATCGCCCTGGCGCTGGAGCGCCCGCTGGTGCCGGTCTCGACCCTGCAGGTGCTGGCCGCCGGCGCCGCGGCCGACGGCCCGGACCGGATCCTGGCCGCGATCGACGCGCGCATGGGCGAGGTCTACGTCGGCGCCTACGAACGCGAAGGCGGGCGCCTGCGGGCGCTGGACCGCGAGCAGGTGCTGGCGCCGGAAGCGGTGCGGCTGCCGGTCGCCTCCGGAGCCTGGCAGGGCGTGGGCACCGGCTTTGCCGCCGCCGACGGCCTGCTCGCGCAGCGCCTGGCGGGCGAAATGGTCGCGGTCGACCCGGCCGCGCTGCCGCGCGCCGCGGTGCTGGCGCGCCTGGCCGCGAGTGCCTGCGAGGCCGGCGAGGCGGTGCCGGCCGAGCGGGTCGAACCGGCCTACCTGCGCGACAACGTCGCCCTGACCCTGGCCGAACAGCAGGCGCTGCGCGCCTCCAGGTGACCCGGCCGAACGGCCGGAGTGGCGGCTGTCCGTGGCCGGCGCCGCGCGCCCGCGCGGCGTGCCGGGGAGGGGTGTGGCAAAATTGGCGCTCCGTTGGCCCGCCACCGCCTGATGACGTCCCAGTTCCGGGCCCGGCCCTCCGGCCGGCTTCCATTGCCGCCGTACCCGCATCTCCCCGCAGGGCAAGCCCATGGCTGACGTGAGCGGCCACCTGCCCCGCGGCCCGCGCCGGATCCTGCAGGCCGCGCAATGGTCGCTGCAGGGACTGGCCGCGGCCTGGCGCCACGAGTCTTCGTTCCGCCTGGAGGTCTACCTGTTCGTGGTGCTGGCGCCGCTGGCGCTGTGGCTGGGCCGGGACGGGATCGAGCGCGCCCTGCTGCTCGGCTCGATGCTGCTGGTGCTGGCCGCCGAGCTGCTGAACTCCGCGATCGAGGCGGTGATCGAGCGCTACGGCCCGGAACACCACGAGCTGGCCGGCCGCGCCAAGGACATGGGCTCGGCCGCGGTGTTCGTGCTGATGCTCAACGTGCTGGCGTGCTGGGGCCTGGTCCTGGGCCCGCGCCTGCTGTGAACCCGCTTACCACTGGAAACATCCCCCATGAACCTTGAATTCCTGGCCGACCCGAACGTCTGGCTGACCCTGGTGACCCTCAGCGCGCTGGAGATCGTGCTGGGCATCGACAACCTGGTGTTCATCTCGATCGCGGTCGGCCGCCTGCCGCAGGAGAAGCGCGCCTTCGCCCGCAAGTTCGGCATCGCCGTGGCCTGCGTCACCCGCATCTGCCTGCTGGTCTCGCTGGCCTTCCTGGCGCGCATGCACACCGAGCTGTTCCACATCGGGCAGATGGGCATCTCGGTGCGCGACCTGATCCTGATCGTCGGCGGCGCGTTCCTGCTGGTGAAGGGCATCATGGAAATCCGCGAGCTGATCAGCGGCGGCCACGACGACGACCCGCGCACCACCAAGGCCTCGCAGGTGTTCTGGGTGGTGATCGCCCAGATCGCGGTGATCGACATCGTGTTCTCGCTGGACTCGGTGATCACCGCGGTGGGCATCGCCGACCACATCCCGGTGATGGTGGTGGCGGTGCTGGTGGCGGTGGCGATCATGCTGCTGGCGGCCAACCCGCTGGGCAACTTCATCGACGCCAACCCCACCATCAAGATGCTGGCCCTGGCCTTCATCCTGCTGGTCGGCGTGGTCCTGGTGCTGGACGGCTTCGACGTGCACGTGCCCAAGCCGTACATCTACTTCGCCATGGCCTTCTCGGTGATGGTGGAGATCCTGAACCTGCTCATGCGCCGGGTGGCGCGTGCCAAGCAGGTCCCGGGCGCGGGCGAGTTCTGAGCCGCGGTGCCCGGCCGCGGCGCCGGGCGGACCCGCCCTGTAATACAGTCCGACTCCGAACCCAGCGCGTGGCCCCATGATCGTCCTGCACCAGATCGACCCCATCGCCCTGAGCCTCGGCCCGTTCAAGGTGCACTGGTACGGGGTGATGTACCTGCTGGCCTTCGCCGCCGCGTGGTGGCTGGGCCAGCGCCGGATCGCCGCCGGGCGCCTGCCCGGAACCGACGCCAACGCCTACTCGGACCTGCTCTTCTACGGGATGCTCGGGGTGGTGCTCGGCGGCCGCCTGGGCTACGTGCTGTTCTACGCGCTGGGAGACGCCCTGCGCGACCCGCTGATGGTGGTGCGGGTGTGGGACGGCGGCATGAGCTTCCACGGCGGCCTGATCGGCGTGCTCATCGCCAGCTGGCTGTGGTCGCGCCGCCAGGGCCTGCACTTCTTCGACACCATGGACTTCGTCGCGCCGCTGGTGCCGCCGGGCCTGGGCTTCGGCCGGATCGGCAACTACGTCGGCGGCGAGTTGTGGGGCAAGTACACCGGCGGCGACTGGGGCGTGGTGTTCCCGTCCGGCCTGCCGGCCGAATACCAGGGGCTGGATCCGGCCGCGCTCAAGGCCCGCTTCGACGCCGGCGCGCTGGACGCGTTCGCGCGCCATCCCTCGCAGCTGTACCAGGCCTTCCTCGAGGGCCTGGTGATGTTCTGCGTGCTGTGGTGGTTCTCGCGCCGGCCGCGCCCGCGCTACGCGGTGGCCGGCATGTTCGCCCTGCTGTACGGCTGCTTCCGCTTCCTGGTCGAATTCGTGCGCGTGCCCGATGCCCAGATCGGGTACCTGGCCTTCGGCTGGCTGACCATGGGCCAGCTGCTGAGCCTGCCGCTGGTGCTGCTGGGCCTGTTCCTGCTGTGGCGCTCGCACGGCGCGCCGGTGCTGCGGCCGGCGCCCACCGCTGACGGAGGCAAGGCGTGAAGCAATACCTGGAACTGCTGTCCCACGTGCTGGAGCACGGCACCGACAAGCCGGACCGCACCGGCACCGGCACCCGCAGCGTGTTCGGCTGGCAGATGCGCTTCGACCTGGGCCAGGGCTTCCCGCTGGTCACCACCAAGAAGCTGCACCTGCGCTCGATCATCCACGAACTGCTGTGGTTCCTGAAGGGCGAGACCAACATCGCCTACCTGAAGGAGAACAAGGTCAGCATCTGGGACGAGTGGGCCGACGAGCACGGCGAGCTGGGCCCGGTCTACGGCAAGCAGTGGCGGCGCTGGACCGGCAGCGACGGCAGCGAGATCGACCAGGTCCGCTGGGTGGTCGAGGAAATAAAGCGCAACCCGGATTCGCGCCGGCTGGTGGTCAGTGCCTGGAACGTGGCCGACCTGCCGAAGATGGCGCTGATGCCGTGCCACACCCTGTTCCAGTTCTACGTGGCCGACGGCCGCCTGAGCTGCCAGCTGTACCAGCGCAGCGGCGACATCTTCCTCGGCGTGCCGTTCAACATCGCCAGCTACGCCCTGCTGACCCACATGGTGGCCCAGGCCACCGGGCTGGAAGTCGGCGACTTCGTCCACACCCTGGGCGACGCCCACCTGTACTCCAACCATTTCGAGCAGGCGCGCGAGCAGCTGGCGCGCGCGCCACGGCCGCTGCCCAAGCTCCGGCTCAATCCCGAAGTGCGCGACCTGTTCGCCTTCCGCTACGAGGACGTCGCCATCGAGGGCTACGACCCGCATCCGGCGATCAAGGCCCCGGTGGCGGTGTGAGCATGCGCGTCGCCCTGGTGGTGGCGATGGACCGCAACCGCGCCATCGGGCGCGGCAACGACCTGCCGTGGCGGCTGCCGGACGACCTCAGGCGCTTCAAGGCCCTGACCCTGGGCACGCCGGTGCTGATGGGCCGGCGTACCGCCGAATCGCTGGGCCGCGCGCTGCCGGGCCGGACCAACCTGGTGCTGACCCGCAGCGGCGCGGTGCCGTTCGAGGGCATGCAGCCGGTGGCTTCGCTGGAGCAGGCGCTTGGGCTGGCGCGCGTGCAGGGCGCTGGAACCCTCAGCGTGATCGGCGGTGGCGAGGTCTATGCGCTGGCCCTGCCGCTGGCCACCGACCTGCACCTGACCCTGGTCGACACCGTGGTCGAGGACGCGGACACCTTCTTCCCGGAATGGGACCAGGCGCAGTGGCGGGAAGTCGCGCGCCAGGCGCATGCGGCCGACGCGCGCCACGCCCACGCCTTCCAGTTCGTCGACTACCGCCGCCGCTGAGCGGGCCGGCTCATTCCTTGCGCAGGTGCGGCGGGATCGCCGACACGTCGCGGCCGGGAACCTGCTTGACGCACAGTTCGTCGCCGTCCAGGCGCAGCGCGGTGAGCTTGCCGCCCCAGACCGCGCCGGTGTCGATCGCGTGCACGTTGCGGGCGATGGTCAGGCCCAGGGTGGACCAGTGGCCGCAGACGATCTTCAGGTCGCGCGGGGCATGGCCCGGGGCCTCGTACCACGGGTACAGGCCGGGGGCCTGGCTGCCCGGCGGGCCCTTCTCGTCGATCGCGATGCGCCCGCGCGGGGTGCAGTAGCGGGCGCGGGTGAACCAGTTGATGATCGCGCGCCAGCGGTCCTGGCCGCGCAGGCCCGGCGACCAGTGCGGCTTGTCGCCGTACATGTTGCGCAGCAGGCCGCGGTAGCCGTCGCCGCGCAGCTGGCGTTGCACCTCGTTGGCCAGCTGCTCGGCCATCTGCGTGGTCCACTGCGGCGCCAGCCCGGCGTGCACCATCAGCCAGCCCAGTTCGCGGTCCACGTGCACCAGCTTCTGCCGGCGCAGCCAGCCCAGCAGTTCGCCGGCGTCGTCGGCCAGCACCACCCGCTGCAGGTCCGGGTTGACCTTGCGCTTCTCCGCCAGCGGGCGTTCGCCGATGGCCAGCAGCGAAAGGTCGTGGTTGCCCAGCACCACCACGCTGTGCTCGCGCAGCGAATGCACCAGCCGCAAGGTCTCCAGCGACTGCCCGCCGCGGTTGACCAGGTCGCCGCAGAACCACAGGGTGTCCGCGGCCGGGTCGAAGTTGATCTTCTCCAGCAGGCGCTGGGTGGCGTCGTAGCAACCCTGCAGGTCGCCGATGGCCCAGGTGGTCATCCGGCGGCCTCAGTGCAGCGTCCGTGGGACGGTCAGCAGGAACGGGGCGATCGGCGCGTCGAAGCGCGTGCCGTCGGCGGCCAGCATGTCGTAGCTTCCCTGCATCGACCCGTCCCCGGTCTCCAGCACCACGCCGGAGGTGTACTCGAATTCCTCGCCCGGTTCCAGCCACGGCTGCTCGCCGACCACGCCCTCGCCGTGCACTTCCTCGGTGCGGCCGTGGCCGTCGGTGATGGTCCAGTGCCGCGCCAGCAGCTGCGCGGCCACGCTGCCGCGGTTGCGGATGCGGATGGTGTAGGCGAACACGTAGCGGTCGGCGTCGGGTTCGGACTGGTCTTCCAGGAACCGCGGGGCGACTTCGACCTCGATCGCGTAGGGCGTATCGGAGCGGGACATGGCGACAGTGTAAGCGAACGCCGCGTGATGCCGGGGGCACAAGATCGCGCGTGCCGGCGTCCGCCGCAAGCGCGGCGTCCGCGCACGCCTCAGGCGTTGGCCAGGCGCACGAAGCCGGCGACGTCGACCTGCTCGGCGCGGTCGTCGGCGCTGACCCCCGCGGCCTCGAACTGTTCCGGCGTGCACACGTCGCGCAGGGCGTTGCGCAGGGTCTTGCGGCGCTGGCCGAAGGCCGCGCGCACCACGTGGGCGAAGCGGTCGCGGTCGGCGATGCCGATCGTGGCCGGGTCGCGCGGCACCAGCCGCACCACCGCCGAGTCGACCTTGGGCGCGGGGCGGAACGCGCCCGGCGGCACCACGAACAGCGGCTGCACCTGGCAGTACGCCTGCAGCATCACGCTCAGCCGGCCGTAGACCTTGCTGCCGGGCGCGGCACCCATGCGGTCGACCACTTCCTTCTGCAGCATGAACACCATGTCCCGGATCGCAGCGGCGTGGTCCAGGGCATGGAACAGGATCGGCGAGGAGATGTTGTAGGGCAGGTTGCCGGCCAGCTTGATCCGTCCGCCGCCGGCCAGGGCGGTCAGGTCCACCTGCAGCACGTCGCGGTGGATGATCTCCAGCTGGCCGACCGGGGCCGCCATGTCGGCCAGCGGGCCGACCAGGTCGCGGTCGAACTCGATCACGGTCAGCGCGCCGTGGCGGCGCAGCAGCGGCAGGGTCAGCGCGCCCTGGCCGGGACCGATCTCGACCACCCGGTCGCCGGGGCGCGGGTCGATGGCCTGGACGATGCGCTCGATGTAGCGGGCGTCGTGCAGGAAGTTCTGGCCCAGCGATTTCTTCGGCGTGTGGCTCGTGGTCATGCGCCATTATCGCCGCTGGCGCGGCGTGCGGGGGAGGCGGCGCGGCCGCCTCAGTCCATGCCCAGCTTCTTGAGCTTGTAGCGCAGGGCGCGGAAGGTGATGCCCAGCTGCGCCGCGGCGCGGGTCTTGTTCCAGCGGTTGTCCTCCAGCGCCTTCTGGATCGCGGCCCGCTCCAGCTGCTCGATGTAGGAGGGCAGGGCGCCGCCGGCCGGCTCCAGCGCCGGTTCCGGGGCGGCCGCGGCCGGCGCCGTGGCGGTGCGCATCGGCGCCTGCGGCAGGTGCAGGTCGGCGACCTCGATGCGGTCGCCCTCGGCCAGGGCCAGGGCGCGCTCGAGCACGTTCTCCAGTTCGCGCACGTTGCCCGGGAAGGGGTAGCGCGCCAGCGCCGCCAGCGCGGCCTCGGCCAGCTCCGGCGCCTCCCGGCCCTGGCCCGCGGACAGCCGCGCCAGGATCGCGTTGGCCAGCTGCGGCAGGTCGGCGGTGCGCTCGCGCAGCGGCGGCACCCGCAGCTCGATCACGTTGATGCGGTAGTACAGGTCGTGGCGGAAGCGGCCCTCGGCCACCAGCCCGGCCAGGTCCTTGTGGGTGGCCGAGAGGATGCGCACGTCCACCGGCACCTCGCTGGCCGCGCCCACCGGGCGCACCGACTTCTCCTGGATCGCGCGCAGCAGCTTGACCTGCATCGCCAGCGGCAGCTCGGCCACCTCGTCCAGGAACAGGGTGCCGCCGCTGGCGGCCTGGAACAGGCCGGGCTTGTCGGCGTGGGCGCCGGTGAAGCTGCCCTTCTTGTGGCCGAAGAACTCGCTTTCCATCAGCTCGGCCGGGATCGCGCCGCAGTTGACCGGCACGAACGGCCCGGCCGCGCGCGCGCCCTGCTCGTGGATGGTGCGCGCCACCAGCTCCTTGCCCACGCCGGATTCGCCGAGGATGTACACCGGCGCCTGGCTGCGGGCGACCTTGGCGATGGTCGCCCGCAGGGCCTGCATCGCCGGGGAATCGCCCAGCAGGCGGCTGGCCTGCTCGGCCGGCGGCGGGGGCGGGGCCGGGCGCTCGGCGTTGTTGAGCTCCAGCGCGTGCCGCACCAGGCCGCGCAGCACGTTGATGTCCACCGGCTTGCTGACGAAGTCGAAGGCGCCGGCCTTCAGCGCCTCCACCGCCAGGTCCATGTTGCCGAAGGCGGTGATCATGGCCACCGGCGTCTGCGGGTACTTGCGCGCGATCTCGCCGACCAGCTCGATGCCGCTGCCGTCGGGCAGGCGCATGTCGGTGAAGCACAGGTCGTAGCGCCGGGACGCCAGCAGCTCGCGCGCCTCGGCCAGGTTGGCCGCCGTATCCACGCGCAGTCCCATCCGCCCGAGGGTCAGGACCAGCAGCTCGCGGATATCGCGTTCGTCGTCGACGATCAGGGCGCTGCGGGTTTGGGTCATGGCGGGGAACGATAGCCGACTCTTTCGCGCGTGACCAAGTAGGTGATGCCGGTCACACGGCGAGCATGCCCATCGGGCCGGGCAGGGTGATCCGGAAACAGGCGCCGCCGCCCGGCGGGGGAACGTGGCGCAGCGTGGCCTGGTTGGCGCGCGCCAGCTCGCCGGCGATGTACAGGCCCAGGCCGGTGCCATGCTCGGAGGTGGTGAAGAACGGGCGGAACAGCTGCGCCGCCGCGGCCTCGGGGATGCCGGGACCGTGGTCGAGCACCTCGACCACGGCGTTGCGGCCCTCGCTGGCGACCTGCACCCGCACCCGTGCCGGCTCGTCCGGCAGGCGCCCGTAGCGCAGCGCGTTCTGCACCAGCGCGGTGAGGATCTGCTGCAGGTGCGCCGGGTCGACCAGGGCCGGCACCGGGGTGTCCGGCAGCGCCGCCTCCACGGTGTCCGTCTCCAGCGGCAGGGTGCCGCGGTAATCGTCGACGAAACGCCGGACGAAGGCGCGCAGGTCCACGTGCTCGGGCTTGGCGCGCTCGCGCCGGGCCAGGCCCAGCACGTTCTCGACGATGCCGTTGGTGCGCAGGCATTGCTGGTGGATGATCTGCAGCAGGCGGCGGTCGCCCTCGTCCATGCCGCGCGATTCCTGCAGCAGCTGCACCGCGTAGCTGATCGCCGCCAGCGGGTTGCGGATCTCGTGGGCCAGGCTGGCGGAGAAGCGGCCCATCGCCGCCAGGGTCAGGGATTCGGCGCGGCGCGAGACCACGGTGGCGTCGTCCAGGAACACCAGTGCCAGGTCGCTGTCGGCCAGCAGGCGGGCGAAGCGCGGCTGGATCTCCGGCTGGTCCGGGCGCAGCTGCAGCGGGCCGGCGTCGGCCTCGCCGCCCTCGCGCCAGCGCTGCAGCCGGCGCGCCAGTTCCGGCGCGGCGCTGGCCAGGCGGCCGCCGTCGGGGTCCGGGGCGGCGTCGCCCAGCAGCATCAGCGCCGCTTCGTTGGCCAGGGTGATGCGGTTGTCACCGTCGACCACCAGTACCCCCGTGCGCATGCGCCGGATGATCAGCTCGTTGATCTCCACCAGGTTGGCGACCTGGGCGCTGCGGGTGGCGGCCAGCTGCAGGCTGGCACGGGCGCGCTGGCCGATCTGGTGGCCCAGCCAGCCCAGTGCCAGGTAGCTGGTGACGAACATGGTCAGTTCCGCCAGCGGGCGTGGGGGCGGGCCGTCGCTGCCCAGGACCGACCAGGCGTATTCGCCGACCAGCGCCAGCGAGGCCAGCACCGCCACCGCCAGGCCCTGGCGCAGGCGCAGCAGCATGGCCGCGGCGGCCACGTTGAACAGCAGCATCATGGCGATGCCGGCGCCGACCCCGGGCAGGGCATGGGTGGCCAGCGCCGCGGCCAGGATGTCGATGCAGCTGCCGGTGAGCACCAGCGGCGCCAGCCAGCGCTCGTCGCGGCCCAGCACCAGCAGCACCCCCGCGGCGACGATGTAGCCGGCGGCCACCGCGTAGGCCAGGGGCGCGTCCACCGGCCCGGCCAGGTCGCGCAGCGGGCTGAAGGCCAGGGCGGCGATCAGTCCGGCCTCCAGTACCCGGTACAGGCCGAAGGCGTGCAGTTCGCGCCGCGGGATGGATTCGATCCGGTCGATCAGCGAAGGGTGCGGCAAGCGGGACTCCCCGGTCGGGCTCGGCGTCAGTATAGGAACGGTGCGTTGGCGGGGCGGTTTTGCACGCCCGCCCCGCCATCGGCGACAATATCGCCCCCGCCCGGCACGTCCCGGGGCCGTTTCCGGCCCTTTCCCGCCTGCCACCGGCGGCCGTTCCCCACCCATTGGTGAAGCATGAATTTCCACGAGTACCAGGCGAAACAGCTTTTTGCCGACTATGGCATCCCGGTTCCGGCCGGACGCGTCGCGTCCACGGCCGATGAAGCGGTCGAGGCCGCCAAGTCCCTGGGCGACGGCCCCTGGATGGTGAAGGCGCAGATCCACGCGGGCGGTCGCGGCAAGGCCGGCGGCGTGAAGTTCTGCAAGACCCTCGACGACGTGAAGGCCGCCGCCGGCAAGATGCTCGGCACGAAGATGGCGACCTACCAGTCGGCGGGCGTGGCCCTGCCGGTGAACCTGGTGCTGGTGACCACCGCCGGCGAGATCGTCAAGGAGCTGTACCTGTCGGTGCTGGTCGACCGCGGCACCAAGTCGATCACCTTCATCGCCTCGTCCGAGGGCGGCATGGACATCGAGCAGGTGGCCGCCGAGACCCCGGACAAGATCCACACCCTCAACGTCGATTTCGTCGAGGGCGTGCAGCCGTACCAGGGCCGCGAGATCGGCTTCAAGATGGGCCTGAACGCCAAGCAGGCCAACCAGCTGGCCCACATCATGGGCGCCCTGTACAAGCTGTTCAACGACAAGGACCTGTCCCTGGTCGAGCTGAACCCGCTGGCGATCCTGGACGACGGCAACCTGTACGCCCTGGACGGCAAGGTCAACTCCGACGACAACGCGACCTTCCGCCACAAGGACCTGGCCGCGATGCGCGACGTCAGCCAGGAGGACGAGACCGAGGTCCTGGCCAGCAAGTACGACCTGAACTACGTGACCATGGACGGCAACATCGGCTGCATGGTCAACGGCGCCGGCCTGGCGATGGCCACCATGGACGTGATCGCGCTCAACGGCGGTTCGCCGGCCAACTTCCTCGACGTCGGCGGCGGCGCGACCAAGGAGCGCGTCACCGAGGCCTTCAAGCTGATCCTGTCCTCGGACAAGGTCAAGGCGATCTTCGTCAACATCTTCGGCGGCATCGTCCGCTGCGACATGATCGCCGAGGGCATCATCGCCGCGGTCAAGGAAGTCGACGTCAAGGTCCCGGTCGTGGTCCGGCTGGAAGGCACCAACGTCGAGGCGGGCAAGAAGCTGCTGGCCGAGTCCGGCCTGGCCATCACCCCGGCCGACGACATCAACGACGGCGCCAAGAAGGCCGTCGCCGCCGCTGCCGCCGCCTGATCCGCCCTGGCGGTTCGCGGAACCGGCGTGAATCCCGGCCGGCCCCCTGAGCCAGGGGGCGGCCCGCCGCGAAGCGGCGCGGCGCAGGCCGGGGAGGCGCGCCCCGGGAGCCGGCAACCAACAAGAATTTCGAGGACTTCAAGACAATGTCCGTTCTGATCAACAAGAACACGAAGGTGATCGTGCAGGGCTTCACCGGCCAGCAGGGCACCTTCCATGCCACCCAGATGGTGGAGTACGGCACCCAGGTCGTCGGCGGCGTGACCCCCGGCAAGGGCGGCACCACCCACATCGAGCTGCCGGTGTTCAACACCGTGCGCGAGGCGGTCGACGCCACCGGCGCCGATGCTTCGGTCATCTACGTCCCGCCGCCGTTCGCGGCCGACGCGATCCTCGAGGCGGCCGCGGCCGGCATCAAGGTCATCGTCGCCATCACCGAGGGCATCCCGGTGCTGGACATGCTGCGCGTGAAGAACGTGCTCAAGCAGCACCCCGACGTGGTCCTGGTCGGCCCGAACTGCCCGGGCATCATCACCCCGGGCGAGTGCAAGATCGGCATCATGCCGGGCCACATCCACATGCCGGGCAAGATCGGCATCGTCTCGCGCTCGGGCACCCTGACCTACGAGGCGGTCAAGCAGACCACCGCCGCGGGCCTGGGCCAGTCCACCGTCATCGGCATCGGCGGCGACCCGATCAACGGCCTGAACTTCGTCGACTGCCTCAAGCTGTTCAACGAGGACCCGCAGACCGAGGGCATCATCATGGTCGGCGAGATCGGTGGCGACGCCGAGGAAGCCGGTGCGGCCTACATCAAGGAGCACGTGAAGAAGCCGGTCGTCGGCTTCATCGCCGGCGCCTCGGCCCCTCCGGGCAAGCGCATGGGCCATGCCGGCGCGATCGCGTCGGGCGGCTCGGGCACCGCCGAGGGCAAGTTCAAGGCCATGGAGGCCGCCGGCGTGAAGACCGTCCGCTCGCCGGGCGACCTGGGCGCCGCGATCGCCTCGCTGCTCAAGTAATACCCCCACCGTTTCCGACGGTGGAGCGAAGGCCGCCTCCGGGCGGCCTTCGCGCGTCCGGGCCCCGGGTATCCCGCGCACCGGGCCCGGCCGATGCAGGATGCCCACGCCGCGCCGGTATCATGGGCCATCCCCAACACGGCCCCCCGTCCATGAACGATTCGCTGCGCATCGCGCTGGCCCAGTTCGACTTCCCGGTCGGCGCCGTCGCCGCCAACGCCGAACGGATCGCGGCGATGATCGCCGAGGCCCGCGACGAATACGGCGCGGACATCGTGCTGTTCCCCGAACTGGCGATCAGCGGTTACCCGCCGGAGGACCTGCTGCTGCGGCCCTCGTTCCTGGCCCAGTGCCACCGCGAGCTGGAACGGATCGCCGCCGGCGTGCACGGCATCACCGCGGTGGTGGGCTGGCCGGAGTCTGCCGGCAGCGTGCTGTACAACGCCGCCAGCGTGCTGCGCGACGGCCGCATCGAGGCCACCTACCGCAAGCGCGAGCTGCCCAACTACGCGGTGTTCGACGAGCGCCGCTACTTCGAGGTCGACCCCGACGGCGGCCCCTGCGTGTTCGAGGTCGGCGGCGTGCCGGTGGGCGTGGTGGTGTGCGAGGACCTGTGGTTCCCCGAGCCGATGGCGGCCACGGTCGAGGCCGGCGCACAGCTGGTGCTGGTGCCCAACGCCTCGCCGTTCGAGCGCGGCAAGCACGCCCAGCGCGACGCCCTGCTGGCCGAGCGCACCCGCGACACTGGCGCGGCGGTGGCCTACCTCAACCTGGTCGGCGGCCAGGACTCGCTGGTGTTCGACGGGGCCTCGGTGGTGGCCGACGGCGGCGGCACCGTGCACCCGGCCGCGGCCGCGTTCACCGACCAGTGGCTGGTGGTGGACTACGACACCGCCGGCCGCCGCTTCACCCCGGTGCAGTGGATGGACGACGGCGACGAGAGCATGGACGCGCTGGCCTGGCGCGCGATCGTGCGCGGGATCCGCGACTACTGCGGCAAGAACGGCTTCCGGCGCGCCTGGCTGGGGCTGTCCGGCGGCATCGACTCGGCCCTGGTGCTGGCCCTGGCGACCGAGGCCCTGGGCCCGGACAACGTCACCGCGGTGCGCCTGCCCTCGCGCTACACCGCCGGCCTGTCCAACGACCTGGCCGCCGAGCAGTGCGCGGCACTGGGCGTGCGCCTGGAGACGATCCCGATCGAGCCGGCCTTCACCGGCTTCCTGCAGTCGCTGGAGCAGGTGTTCGCCGGGCAGGAGAGCGACACCACCGAGGAGAACCTGCAGTCGCGCAGCCGCGGCGCGATCCTGATGGCCCTGTCCAACAAGTTCGGCGGGCTGTTGCTGACCACCGGCAACAAGAGCGAGTACGCGGTCGGCTACGCCACCATCTACGGCGACATGTGCGGCGGCTACGCGCCGCTGAAGGACCTGTACAAGACCGAGGTGTTCGGCCTGGCCAAGTGGCGCAACACCGTCGGCGGCGCGCCGGTGATCCCGCCGGCGGTGATCAGCCGCCCGCCCTCGGCCGAGCTGCGCGCCAACCAGCTGGACCAGGACTCGCTGCCGCCCTACGACGTGCTCGACGGCATCCTCTACCGCTACGTCGACCAGGAGCAGTCGCGCGAGGAGATCGTTGCCGCCGGCTATGCCGCCGAGGTGGTGGACCGGGTCCTGCGCCTGGTGCGGACCAGCGAATGGAAGCGGCAGCAGGCCGCGCCGGGACCGAAGGTCTCGCGGCGCGCGTTCGGGCGCGAGCGCCGCTACCCGATCAGCAACGGCTTCACCGGCTGAGGCCCCACCGGCACACGCAAAAAAAGAAGGGCGCATCCGCGGATGCGCCCTTCCTCGTCGCGGGACCCCGTTGTTCAGCGGCGCGAGGCGTCGCGCTGGCCGGTGGTCGGCGAGCGCTCGCCGGCGAACGGATTGAGCTTGCGGATGGCCCACGGGTACTTCGGCCAGTCGCCGCTCAGGTAGGGGTGCGAGGGCTGGTTCAGGCGCAGCACGCGCGCGGCGTCCTCGGCCAGTTCCGGTTGCCCCAGGTTGCGGTAGGACTCGGCCAGGGCGGCGACGGCGTCGTACTGGTAGTCGCTCTGCGGATAGGTCTCGAGGATGTACTTGGCGCGGCCGATCGCCGACAGCCAGGCGCCGCGGCGCATGTAGTACAGCGCGATGTCCATCTCGTGGCGCGCGAACACGTTGCGCAGGACCACCATGCGCTGGCGCGCGTCGGCGGCGTAGCGGCTGTTCGGGTAGCGCTGGGCGACGGTGTTGAAGTCCTCGTAGGCCTGCTGCGGCGAGGACAGGTCGCGGCGGCTGGGGTCCAGCGACCACACCCGCTGCATGAACACCGCGTCGCGGTTGGAGTTGGACAGGCCGCGCAGGTAGTAGAAGTAGGCGATGTTGCGGTGGGTCGGGTAGGTGCGGATGAAGCGGTCGATGGTGGAGACCGCGTCGTCGTGCTTGCCGGCCTTGTACTGGGCGTAGGCGGTTTCCATCAGCGCCTGCTCGGTGTACGGGCCGTAGGGGTACTGCGCGACCAGGCGCCTGAACACCAGCTCGGCGCTGGCCCAGTTGCCGCGCTCCATGTGGTGGTGGCCCTTCTCGTACAGTTCGGCGACCGGCCTGCCTTCGTCGGCATCCTTCTTGGTCTTGTTGCGCCCGCAGCCGGTGGCCAGCAGGGCCACGAGCACGAGCAGGGCCACCAGGCGGAGGACGGAGAGGCTGGAACGGGGGCTTAGGGCCATCGGGGAGGGCATGCCGGGGAAATCGGAAGGGCCGATGATAGCCTAGTGGCCTGTCCGGCGACTGACTTCGCCTGCCCGGACCCCGAACCGAAGCCCCCGATGTCCCACACTTCCGACGCCCCCCGCCAGGCCATCGTCCCCGACGAGGCCGCCGGCCGCCGTTTCGACGCCGTGCTGGCCGAACTGTTCCCCGAATACTCCCGCTCCCGCCTGGCCGCCTGGATCAAGTCCGGCGATGCCCTGCTGGACGGCCAGGCCGCGCGCCCGCGCGACCCGGTCAAGGGCGGCGAGACCGTGACCCTGGCCGCGGTGGCCGAGGTCCAGACCGAGGCGGTGGCCGAGGACATCCCGCTGGACATCCTGTACGAGGACGAGCACCTGTTCGTGCTCGACAAGCCCGCCGGACGGGTGGTCCATCCCGGCGCCGGCAACCCGGCCGGCACCCTGGTCAACGCCCTGCTGCACCGCGATCCGGGCCTGGCCGCGCTGCCGCGGGCCGGCATCGTCCACCGCCTGGACAAGGACACCAGCGGGGTGATGGTGGTGGCCCGCACCCTGCCGGCGCACACCGGACTGGTGGCGAAGCTGGCCGCGCGCGAGGTGCACCGGCAGTACCTGGCGGTGGTGGTCGGCGCCCTGGTGTCGGGCGGCACCGCCGACGCGCCGATCGACCGCCATCCGCGCGACCGCCTGCGCATGGCCGTGCGCGAGGACGGACGCGAGGCGGTCACCCACTACCGGCTGCGCGAGCGCTTCCGCGCCCATACCGCGCTGGAATGCCGCCTGGAAACCGGCCGCACCCACCAGATCCGCGTGCACATGCAGCACCTGCGCCACCCGATCGTCGGCGATCCGCTGTACGGCGGCCCGCTGAAGCTGCCGCGCGGTGCCAGCGACGAACTGGTCGGGCGCCTGCGCGGGTTCGGCCGCCAGGCCCTGCATGCCGAGGTGCTGGAGTTCGAACACCCGGTCAGCGGCGAACCGGTGCGGGTGGCGGCGCCGCTGCCGGCGGACATGCTCGACCTGCTGCGGGTGCTGCGCGAGGACACCCGCCGCTGGGAGGAGAACCAGCGGCGATGACGGCGGGCGGCGACGGCCACGGCGGCGCGCGCGATCCGGCCATCCTGGAAGCGGACTGGCCGGCGCCGCCGGGCGTGCATGCCTTCACCACCCTGCGCCATGGCGCGGGCGGCTCGGCCGCGCCGTTCGCCAGCTTCGACCTGGGCGCGCGCAACGGCGACGACCCGGCCGTGGTCGCGGCCAACCGCGCCGAACTGCGCCGCCGCCGTGGCCTGCCCTCGGCGCCGCACTGGCTGCGCCAGGTGCACGGCACCGCCGTGCTGCGCTTCGACCGGCCGCTGCAGGCGCCGCTTCCCACCGAGGCCGAGCCGGAGGCCGACGCGGCCACCACGGCGGTCCCCGGCGTGGTGCTGGCGGTGCTGACCGCCGACTGCCTGCCGGTGGTGCTGGCCGCCGCCGACGGCAGCGAGGTCGCGGTGGCCCATGCCGGCTGGCGCGGGCTGGCCGCCGGGGTGCTGGAGGCGACCGTCGCCGCCATGCATGCCGCCCCGGGACGGCTGCTGGCCTGGCTCGGCCCGGCGGCCGGGCCGCAGGCCTACGAGATCGGGGCCGAGGTGTTCGACGCCTTCGTCGGCGCCGATCCGCAGGCCGCGGAGGCGTTCGTCCCCACCCGGCCCGGCCACTGGAAGGTCGACCTCTACGCCCTGGCCCGGCGCCGCCTGGGCGCCGCCGGGCTGGCACCGGGCGCGATCCACGGCGGCGGGCTGTGTACGATCAGCGACCCGGAACGGTTCTATTCGCACCGGCGCGAGCAGCGCACCGGGCGCATGGCCACGCTCGCCTACATCGCCCCGCGCTGAGTCGCGCCCGGGCGCCTCCGCAACCACCTGCGCTTCCTCGCGGCCCGCGTCCGCGCCGCCGCCCCGCGCGCCGGCCGGGGCGGCAGTGCGGGCCAGCTCAGCGGAAGTTGTAGACCAGGTTGACCGTGGTCAGGGTGTCGGTGCGGCGGGTGGCCGGGTCCTCGACCTCGGTGTTGTGCCGCGCCTGCAAGCCGGCCTTGAGCGCGAAGCGCTCGTTCATCGCCACCGACACGCCGAAGTCGTTCTGGGCGAAGGTGTTGTCCTTGCCGGACTCGACCAGCAGGGTGTTGAACAGCTCGGTGTTGGCGGTGAGCTGGTGGCGCAGGTCGAGCAGGCCGCGGCCGATCAGGCTGCTTTGCACCTCGCCGTCCAGCGCGGTGCGGGCGCGGCGGTAGCCGGGGCCGATTTCGCCGGTGAGCTTGGTGCGCTCGCTGTCGATGAAGCGGCTGCCGAAGCCGATGGCCAGGGTGCCCTGGTAGTCGTAGGAGGAGAAGTCGTCGCGCTCGTAGCGGCCGTTGGCCGAGACATGGTGGCGCGGGCTGAAGCGGTAGGCACTGGAGCCGGAGACGTCGTAGCGGTTGGCGCTGGTCTCGTAGTGGCGTTCCTCGACGCCGTCGCCGTCCACGTCGCTCTCGACCTCGGCGCGCGAGCGCAGCGCCGACAGGGCGAAGCCGTTCTTCCAGCGCTCCTCCTCGCGCGAGAAGCGCAGGCGCGTGTTGAGGCTCTCGGAGCGGGAATTGCCGCGGGCCATGGCCAGGCCGAGCTCGCCGGTGCCGGTCCAGCCTTCCGGTTGGGCCGGTTGCTGGGCGGAAGCCGCCAGCGGCAGCAGGGAAACGAACAGCAGGGCGGGGACGCGACGCATGGGGGAGGACCTCCTGGGGAGCGGAAAGACGCGCGCCGGCATGCCGGCGCGAAGGTCCAATGATGCCGATCGCGGCTGACGCCAGCCTGTCAGGTCGACTCCAGCACCGCCAGGTACTCCTTGCGCCAGGCGTGGATGTCGTGCTTGAGCAGGTGCTCCATCATCGCGTGCCAGCGTTCCTTGCGCCGCGCCAGCGGCATGGTCGCGGCGGTGGCGATGGCGTCGGCGACGCCGTCCAGGTCGTGCGGGTTGACCAGCAGCGCCTCCTTCAGCTCCTGCGCCGCGCCCGCCAGCAGCGACAGCACCAGCACGCCGGGGTTCTCCGGGTCCTGCGAGGCCACGTATTCCTTGGCCACCAGGTTCATGCCGTCGCGCAGCGGCGTCACCAGGCCGACCCGCGCGGTGCGGTAGAACCCGGTCAGGGTGGCGTGCGGGAAGTTGCGGTTGACGTAGCGCAGCGGGGTCCAGTTCGGCGCGGCGTGGGCGCCGTTGATGTGCCCGGCGATCTGCTCCAGCTGGCTGCGCAGGGTGCGGTACTCGCTGACGTCGGCGCGCGACAGCGGCGCGATCTGCAGGTAGGTCAGGGTGCCCTTCTGGTCCGGGTGCCGCTGCAGGTAGCGCTCGAAGCCGTGGAAGCGCTCGGGCAGGCCCTTGGAGTAGTCCAGCCGGTCCACGCCGATCGCCAGCAGGCGGTCCTCCAGGCTGGTGCGCAGGCTGCGTACCGCCGGCTTGGCCGACGCGGCCGCGGCCTGGCGCGCGATCTGCGGGGTGTCGATGCTGATCGGGAACGCCCCGGTGCGGAAGCGGCGCCCGCCGGGCGCCTCCAGCAGGCCGGGGCCGATGATCTTGCCGCCGCCGTACAGGCGCACGTAGGACTGGAAGCGGTCGTTGTCGCGCTGGGTCTGGAAGCCGAGCAGGTCGTAGGAATACAGCGGCGAGAACAGGCGCTGGTGGTCCGGCACCGCCATCAGCAGGTCGGCCGAGGGCACCGGCACGTGCAGGTAGAAGCCGATGCGCGCGCCCACCCCGCGCTCGCGCAGCAGCGCCGCCAGCGGGATCAGGTGGTAGTCGTGCACCCACACCGTGTCGTCGTCGCGCAGCAGCGGCGCCAGGCGGTCGGCGAACATGGCGTTGACCCGGCGGTAGCCCTCGCGGGTGGCGCGGTCGTAGTCCACCAGGTCCAGGCGGAAGTGCAGCAACGGCCACAGCGTGCGGTTGGCGAAGCCGTTGTAGTAGGCGTCCAGGTCGGGGCGGTTGAGGTCCATGGTCACGTAGCGGATGCCGTCGGCCTCCTGCTCGTGGACCTCGCCGCTGTTGCCGCGCACGGTCTTGCCGCTCCAGCCGAACCACACGCCGCCGCGCTCGGACAGCGCCGCCTGCAGGGCCACGGCCAGGCCGCCGGCGCGGTTCTCGCCGGGGACGGCGACGCGGTTGGAAACAACGACCAGACGGCTCATGAGGCCTCCTGCCAGGAACGCGAAAGCCGCATCGCGGCGATGATCAGGCCCACGTGCGAGTAGGTCTGCGGGAAGTTGCCCCAGCCCTCGCCGCTGTCGAAGGCCATGTCCTCCGAGAGCAGGCCCAGGTGGTTGCGGCGCGCCAGCACGCGCTCGAACAGCTCGCGCGCCTCGTCCATGCGCCCGGTCGCGGCCAGCGCGTCGATGTACCAGAAGGTGCAGATGGTGAAGCTGGTTTCCGGCGCGCCGAAGTCGTCCGGCGCCACGTAGCGGAACACGCCGTCGCCGTGGCGCAGCTCGCGGCCGATGGCCTCGACCGTGGCCACGTAACGCGGGTCGTCGGCCTCGACGAAGCCGATGTCGGCCAGCAGCAGCAGCGAGGCGTCCAGGTAGTCGCTCTGGAACGAGGCGCTGAAGTGGTTGGCCTCCGCGCGCCAGGCGCGCTCCAGGGTGGTCTTGCGGATGGTGTTGGCGCGCAGCCGCCAATAGTCCACCCGTTCCTGCAGGCCCAGCTGCGCCGCGATCTTGGCCAGGCGGTCGCAGGCGGCCCAGCACATGGCGGCGGTGTAGGTGTGCACCTCGGCGCGGCCGCGGAACTCCCACAGTCCGGCGTCGGGCACGTCGTACAGGGCGAACGCGCGCTCGCCCAGCGGCTCCAGGCGGGCGAAGGTGTGCGCGTCGCCGGGGTCGGCCAGGCGCTGGTCGAAGAACAGCTGGGTCGAGGCCAGGACCACGCTGCCGTACACGTCGTGCTGCTTCTGGATCCAGGCCAGGTTGCCGCGCCGCACCGGGCCCATGCCGCGGTAGCCGGCCAGCGAGGGCACCTCGACCTCGTCCAGGCGGTCCTCGAAGCCGATCCCGTACAGCGGCTGCAGGCTGCCGTCGTGGCTGGCGATGTTGAAGATGTAGCGCAGGAACTCCTCCATGCTGCGGGTCGCGCCCAGGCGGTTGAGCGCGCGCACGACGAAGGCCGCGTCGCGCAGCCAGCAGTAGCGGTAGTCCCAGTTGCGGGTGGTGCCGGGCGCCTCCGGGATGGAGGTGGTCATGGCCGCGATGATCGCGCCGCTGTCCTCGTACTGGCACAGCTTGAGGGTGATCGCGCTGCGGATCACCGCATCCTGCCACTCCAGCGGGATCGACAGGTAGCGCACCCACTCGCGCCAGTACTCGCGGGTGCGGGTGATCGCCTCCTCGACGTAGCCGGTGAGCGAGCGCCCCATCGGCTCGTCCGGGCCCAGCACCAGGTGCATGCGGTGGGTCAGCACGAACGGCAGCGAGTCGCGCACGAAGCGCACCGGCACGTCGGTGGTCAGGCGCAGGGTGAAGTGCGGCAGCAGCCAGCGGATGTGGTTGCTGCCCCAGGTCGACTCGGGCACGCGCGCGCCCCAGTCGGCCAGCGGCCGCACCCGCACCCGGATGCGCGGGTTGCCGGACAGCGGGGTGATCCGGCGGATGATCGACACCGGCCGGTAGAAGCGCCCGTTCTGGCGCCAGCGCGGGGCGAAGTCGACGATCTCCAGCGAGTCGCCGTTGCGGTCGTGCAGCACGGTGCGCAGGATCGCGGTATTGGGCTCGTAGCGCTGCTCGGAGCGCTCGAAGTCCTCCAGCTCGATGGAGAAGTCGCCGCCTTCCTGCCCGCGTGGCGACAGCAGCGCGCAGAAGGCCGGGTCGCCGTCGAACGAGGGCAGGCAGCTCCACACCACCCGTCCGCGCTTGTCCACCAGCGCGCCGAAGCTGCTGTTGCCGATCACGCCAAGCTCGAGGTTGGCGTCGTGTACGTTGATGTCCATTGCCTGTCCCGTGATTCGGCGGTACCGGGGCTACCGCGGGCCGACCTCCCCTTTTGCCGCATTGGCGATGAGCCAGGCGTGCACGTCGGCGGTGCGGGCCAGGGCGTGGGTCGCCGCGCTCGGTTCCCGCTGGCCGACCAGCACGCTCCAGCCGCCGGCGCGGTTGGCCGCGGCGAAGCCGTATTCGTCGGTGAGGTCGTCGCCGACGAACACCGGCACCCGCCCGCGGAACGCGGGCTGGGCCATCATCCGTTCCAGCGCCCGGCCCTTGTCGCTGCCGCAGGGCACGAACTCGACCACGTGGTCGCCCGGCTGCAGGCGGTAGCCGGGCAGGCGGGCGAGGTGCTCGCGCGCGAACGCGGCGACCTCCGGGCCGAAATGCGGCGCGGCGCGCCAGTGCAGGGCCAGGCTCACGCCCTTGTCCTCCACCAGCACGCCCGGGCGCGAGGCGGCCATCGCCAGCGCCTGGCGGTGCAGTTCGTGCAGCAGGGCGGAGGTGTCCTCGGGAATGTCCGGATCGGCGCCGGCGGCATGCCGGAACTGGTGCCCGTGCAGGCCGGCGGCCGGCAGCCGCAGCGGCGCGAACAGCGCGTCCAGCTGCGCCAGCGGACGCCCGCTGACCAGCGCGACCGCGCCGTGCAGGCGCCGGCTCAGGCGGCCGATGGCCTCGCGTACCTCGGGCAGCACGTGCACCGCGGCGGGGTCCGCGGTGAACTCCACCAGGGTGCCGTCGACGTCGAGGAAGAGCGCGCAGTCGTCGCCTAGCGCGGGTGGTGATGGACGGGATGGCGTCTCGTCGACCATGCACCCATTGTGCACGAACTGCCCGTGAGGGGCAGGTCGGCAGCGCCGCGGCCGCGCGCCGCGACGCCTCAGAACGCGTAGCGCACGCGGCCGTACAGGTAGCGGCCGTTGCTGCCGAGCGGCGAGAGCACGTCGTAGGGCAGGTTGCCGAAGTAGTGGATGTCCTCGTTGGAGCGGTCCGGGTAGGCGTCGGTGAGGTTGCTGCCGCCGAGGGCCAGGCTCCAGCCCGGGGCGGGCGCGTACTCGACCTCGGCGTCCAGCTGCCATTCGGCGCCGTAGCGCTGCTCCGGCTGGAAGCCGCCGCCGAAGTCGAACACCCGCCTGGCGCTGCCGTGGCGCTGCACGCGCGCCAGCAGGTTCCAGCGGTGGCCGGCCCAGCTGGCGCTGAGGAGCGCGCGGGTGCGCGGCGCCGCGTCGGTGAGGGTGTTGCGTTCCTCCACCCCGAACAGCACGTAGGACGGATCCAGCGCCGACAGCTGCGGCGGGGTGGCGACGATGTGCTCCAGTTCGGTCTTCGCGTAGCTCCAGGCGCCGGTCAGCAGCAGGCGGCCACCGGCCAGGTGGTCGCGCCAGTTGGCCACCAGCTCGGCGCCGCGGGTGCGGGTGTCGGCGGCGTTGACGAAGAACTGCGCGCTTTCCAGGGCGGGGACGTCGAAGTTGGCGGCGACGAAGGCGGCCAGCGCGTCGCCGGTGATGGCCTCGGACAGGGCGATGCGATCGTCGATCTCGATCTGGAACAGGTCCAGCGACAGGTCGAGGCGTTCGCCGATGCGCGCGGCCAGGCCCAGGCCGAGGTTGCGCGACTGCTCCGGGTCGAGGTCGCGCGCGCCAAGGGCGCGGGCGATCGGGTTGGCCACCGCCAGCAGCCGGCCCTGCACCAGCTGCCCGGCGGCGTTGTAGCCGGTGCTGGTGGACTCGAAGCCGACCTGCGCCAGCGACGGCGCGCGGAAGTTGCTGGACAGCGTGCCGCGCAGTGCCAGCCGCGGGGTGAACGCGTGGCGCGCGGCGAGCTTGCCGGTGAACTGGCCGCCGAAGTCCTGGTAGTGCTCGTAGCGCGCGCTGAGGTCGGTGCTGAACGCCTCGCCGAAGGACGAGGACACGGTGGCGTAGGCGCTGGCCACCTCGCGGCGGAGGTTGGCCTGGTCCTGCGGGGTGAGGCCGCCACCGGCCTGGGCGCCGGCCGGGCGGTCGCGGTATGGGCCGGCGGCGTAGCTGGCCGGGTCGCCGGCGCCGGTCTGGTAACGCTCGGCGCGGAACTCGGCACCCAGGGCCAGCACGTGGTCCGCACCGGCGCCGGCGAAGCCGCGGCTGAAGTCCAGGTTGGCCAGGGTCTGGGCGAAGCGGTAGTCGGCCACGCGGAAGCGGGTGGGGCTGTCCGGACCCAGCGAGGCGTTGAGCGATTCGCGCAGCCGGTAGGTGAACTCGTTGGCACCATGGTCGAGGCTGGCGTCGTAGTCCCAGGCGCCGAGGCGGCCGCGCACGCCGGCCACCAGGCCGACGTCGAGGTTCTCGCCGACCGAAACCGGGCGGTAGCCGTGTGGATACACCTGCGGCCAGTTGGCCTCGCCTTCCGGGTAACGGTAGTAGTTGGCGCCCTCGGTATCGCGCTGGTGCCAGGTGCCGAAGCCGTACAGCGCGGCGTCGCCGGGCAGCGGCAGTTCGGCGTTGAACCAGCCGTCCAGCTGCCTGGAGTCGCCGTCGCCGAGGTGGTAGTTGCGGCGGCCTTGCACGGCGAGGTTGGCCGGGGTCTGGTCCCAGGGCGGAACCTGGTCGAAGCCGGCGCGGTTGGTGGCATTGCGCTGCTGGTAGCCGGCGCCCAGGCGCAGGAAGCCGCCGTCGCCCAGGGCGATGCCGGCCTGGCCATGGGCATGGCCAGTCTGGCCGTCGCTCAGGCGGCGCCCGATCGGCTCCAGCCGGGTGTGGTGCAAGCCATAGCCGGCCTCCAGGGCGCCGCCTTCGGCGCCGCCGGCGAGGATGATGTTGACCACTCCGGCCACCGCGTCCGATCCGTACTGGGCGCCGGCGCCATCGCGCAGCACCTCGATCCGCGCCACCGCGCCGACCGGGATGGCGTTGAAATCGACCGGCGTGGTGCCGCGGCCGATCTTGGAGTCGGTGGACACCACGGCGCTGGTGTGGCGGCGGCGCCCGTTGACCAGGACCAGCACCTGGTCCGGCGAGAGCCCGCGCAGCTGCGCCGCGCGCACGTGGTCGGCGCCGCCGGAGTTGGACTGGCGCGGGAAGTTGAACGAGGGCAGCAATGCCTGCAGCGCGCTGCCCAGTTCGCCGGACGGGCCCGTGGCGCGGCGCAGGTCCTCGGCGGTGAGCACGTCCACCGGCGAGGTGGACTCCAGCACGGTGCGGTCGCTGGCGCGGGTGCCGGTGACGATGACCTGGTCCAGGGTGGTGGCGGCGACGGGCGCCTGCGCGGCGGCGGTCGCGGGCAGGGCGAGGGTCAGGACGAGGGCGAGGCGGGTGCGGGAATGGGCGGACATGCGGCGGCCTGCTCGGGGATCCTTATATCCATCCGGATGGAGCGATAGGATAGGCGCGTCCTTCGCGGCCACGAGGCGTGGGATCGGCATCAGCACATGACGGCGGGTTATTTCCGTCGCAGGATGGGCTGCCGACACGCTTCGCGCCCTGGTTTCCTGGAGCTGCCATGCATCGTGTCCCCTGCCTTGCGCTGTTGCTTGCCGTGATGCTCCCGGCCTGCGCCGGTGCGCCGGCGGTGGGGCCGCGGCTGCAGGGCGATGCTACGCGCCCGGCCGAGGCCGCCGGCTGGGTGCGCAGCGAGCTGTATTTCGGCGTGGGCCGCGAAGATGGCCCCTCCACGCGGCCGCAGACCGACGCCATCGACGAGGCGCGCTGGCGCCGCTTCCTGGACGAGGAAGTCACCCCGCGCTTTCCCGACGGCCTGACCGTGCTCGATGCCTACGGCCAGTGGCTGTTCCGCGGCGACGCCGAGCCGCAGCGGCTGCGCAGCAAGGTGCTGGTGGTCCTGCACGAGGACACGCCGCAGCGCCGCGCCGATATCGAGGCCATCCGCCTGGCCTGGAAGCGGGCCACCGGCCACCAGTCGGTGCTGTGGTCGCGGCAGCCGGCCGAGGTTTCCTTCTGACCGGCGCGTGCCGGTCCCGCGATGCACGACCGTCCCGTCTCCACCCCACGAGGAGCCACCCGATGAACCCGTCGCACGTCATCCCGGCCCGGCGCTGCCGCCTGGCCACCGCCGTCGCCCTGCTGCTGGCCGTGCCGGTGCTGCACGCCCAGGAGGCCTCCACCCTCGATGCGGTGCAGGTCACCGCGCAACGCAAGGTCGAGAACATCCAGGACGTGCCGGTGTCGATCACCAGCGTGGATGCGGAGAAGCTCGAGCTGTATGGCTCCGGCGGCGCCGACATCCGCTTCCTCTCCGCGCGGGTGCCCAGTCTCAACATCGAGTCGTCCTACGGCCGCGCCTTCCCGCGCTTCTACATCCGCGGCCTGGGCAACACCGACTTCGACCTCAATGCCTCGCAGCCGGTATCGCTGGTGTACGACGAGGTGGTGCAGGAGAGCCCGCTGCTGAAGGGCTTCCCGCTGTTCGACCTGGAGCGTGTGGAAGTGCTGCGAGGCCCGCAGGGCACGCTGTTCGGGCGCAATACCCCGGCCGGCGTGGTCAAGTTCGAATCGGTGCGGCCGTCGCGGGAGTTCGGCGGCTACGCGAAGCTGGGCCTGGGCAGCGACGAGATGGTCAACTTCGAGGGCGCGGTCGGCGGCGCGCTGGGCCAGCGCTGGTCGGCGCGCCTGTCGGCGCTGTACCAGCGCCGCGACGACTGGGTCGACAACACCCTCGACGGCGCGCCCAACGAGGGTTTCGAGGGCTACGACGAATCCGCGGTGCGGGTGCAGTTCCTGTACGAGGGCGACGCCTTCGAGGCGCTGCTGAACCTGCACCGGCGCGACCTCAACGGCACCGCGCGCCTGTTCCGCGCCAACATCATCCAGCCGGGCACGAACGATCTGGTCCCCGGCTTCGACCGCGAAAAGGTCTCGCTGGACGGCGTGAACTTCTCCGACCTGGAGACCTGGGGCGCCAATGCGCGCCTGCGCTGGGACTTCGATGGCCTGGTGCTGCACTCGATCAGCGGCTACGAGACCGCCGAGTCGCTCAACCGCGGCGACATCGACGGCGGCTACGGCGCGGTGTTCCTGCCTGATTCCGGCCCCGGCGTGATCCCGTTCGCCTCCGAGTCGGCCGACGGCCTGCCCGACCACGAGCAGCTGACCCAGGAGTTCCGCCTCGAATCGGACAACGACGGCCCGTTCAACTGGCAGGCCGGCCTGTTCTGGTTCCGCGAGGACATCACCATCCACGGCTTCAACTACGACTCGCTGGCCCCCGGCAACCCGCAGGCCGGCTTCGCCGTGCAGCAGCAGGAGAACACCGCCTGGGCCGTGTTCGCCTCCGGCGAGTACGACGCCACCGACCGGCTGAAGCTGCGCGGCGGCCTGCGCTATACCCGGGACAAGAAGGACTTCGCCGCCCAGGTGGTCGAAGGCGCGCCGTTTGGCGCGCCGGTGGGCGGCCCGTACCGGGTGCACACCGACGCCAACGATGTCAGCTGGGACGCCAGCGTGGTGTACGCGGTGGACGAGGACGTGAACCTGTACGCGCGCGTGGCCAAGGGCTTCCGCGCGCCCTCCATCCAGGGCCGGCTGCTGTTCGCCGATCCGGGCGCGCCCAACGGCGGCGTGACCACCGCCGATTCGGAGGAGGTGATCTCCTGGGAGGCCGGCATCAAGGCCGACCTGTGGGACCGCCGCGCGCGCCTGGGCTTCAACCTGTTCCGCTACACGGTCGACGACCAGCAGATCATCGCCGTCGGCGGCGGCAGCAACATCGCCACCCTGCTCAACGCCGACCGCACCGTGGGCCAGGGCTTCGAGCTGGACCTGGAGGCGTACCTGGCCGACCAGCTGCTGGTCACCCTCGGTTCCAGCTACAACGACACCGAAATCCGGGACGACACCCTGGCGGTGGCGCCGTGCGCCGCCTGCACCGTGACCGACCCGCTGGACGCATCCGGCCGCGCCCTGATCGACGGCAACCCGTTGCCGCAGGCGCCGGAGTGGGTGCACAACCTCAGCGCGCGCTATGGCGTGCCGCTGGCCGGTGGCGAGCTGTACTTCCTCACCGACTGGGCCTACCGCAGCGAGGTCAACTTCTTCCTGTACGAGTCGCGCGAGTTCCGCGGCAAGTCCTCGCTGGAAGGCGGCCTGCGCATCGGCTACCTGTGGAACCAGGGCGACCGGGAAGTGGCACTGTTCGGCCGCAACATCACCGACCAGGAGCGCATCGTCGGCGCGATCGACTTCAACAACCTCACCGGCTTCCTCAACGAGCCGCGTACCTGGGGCGTGGAGTTCCGCACCCGGTTCTGACCGCGGACGGGGCCGGCGCCGCCGCCGGCCCCGTCGCGCCTTCCCAGCCTCACGGGCCGGCCGGCGCCGTCCCGCTTCCACGCGACCCGAGCGAAGACCATCCCGATGTCCAATGCCCCCGTCCAGCCCCGCCCCCTGCCCTGGATCGTCGCCGGCGACCTCAACGGCTTCTTCGGCCTGGTGGTCGACAACCTGTCCATCCTCGGCTTCATCGCCGCGGCCCTGGTCGGGATCTTCCAGTTCCCGGCGGAGGTCGTGTTCGGGCGCATGTTTCCCGGCACCGCGCTGGGCGTGCTGGTGGGCAACCTGGTCTACACGGTGATGGCGCGGCGCCTGGCACTGCGCAGCGGGCGCGACGACGTCACTGCCATGCCACTTGGCCTGGATGCGCCGACCAGCATCGGCATGGCCCTGCTGGTGCTGGGTCCTGCCTATGCCGGCTTCACGGGGCAGGGCATGGCCACCGATGCGGCGGCAATGGCGACCTGGCAGCTGGGCATGGCCTCGCTGGTGGTGATGGGCGTGCTCAAGCTGGTGCTGTCCTTCGCCGGCGACTGGGTCACGCGGGTGCTGCCGCGCGCGGCACTGCTGGGTTCCATCGGCGGCGCCGCGCTGGCGCTGCTGGGTTTCCTGCCGCTGATCGAAACCCTGCGCAATCCGGTGGTCGGCATCGCCACCCTCGGCCTGCTGCTGTACGTGCTGGTCGGCAAGGGGCGGCTGCCATGGCGGGTGCCGGGCGTGTTCGCCGCGTTCGTCGCCGGCACCGCGCTGTACTACGGGCTGGGCCTGGCCGGCCTGGGCCTGCCGGGTTTCGAACTGCCGCCGCTGCAGCCGCTGGCCTTCGTGCTGCCGCTGCCCAATGCCGGCTTCATCGCCGGACTGCCGTATACCGTGCCCTACCTGCCGCTGCTGCTGCCGTTCGGTCTGCTGATGGTGGTCGGCGGCATCAACGTGGCCGAAAGCGCGCGCGCGGCCGGCGACGACTACCGCACCCGCGACGTGTTGCTGGCCGAGGCGGTGTCCACCCTGGTCGCCGGTTTCTGCGGCGGCGTGGCCCAGACCACGCCCTACATCGGCCAGCCGGCGTACAAGCACATGGGCGCGCGCCACGGCTACACCCTGCTGACCGGCCTGTTCATCGGCCTGGGCGGCGTGTTCGGCTACGTGTCGATGCTGGTGCAGTGGCTGCCGGTGGCGGTGCTGGCGCCGATCATCGTCTACGTCGGCCTGGACATCACCCTGCAGGCCTTCCACGAAAGCCCGCGCCGGCACGCGCCGGCGGTGGCGCTGGCGTTCCTCCCGGCCATCGCCTACCTGCTGGTGATCAAGCTGGGCAATCCGGCCTGGATCCCGACGGCGACCTTCGCCGCGCTGTACGAGGGCGGCGACGGCCACGGCCTGGCCGACCTGGCCGCAATCGTGACCCTGGGCAACGGCTTCATCATCACCGCGATGCTGTGGGGCACGGCGCTGGTGGCGCTGGTGGAGCAGCAGCCGCGCCGTGCCGCAGCGGTGCTGCTGCTGGCCGCGCTGCTGACCCTGGTCGGGGTGGTCCACTCGGTGGATCCGCGCGGCGGGATCTATCTGCCGTGGTCGCTGCAGGGCGTGCGCGCCACCATCGCCTGGCAGTTCGCCGCGGCCTACGCGGTGCTGGCGCTGCTGCTGGGCCTGCTGTCGTTGCAGGCGCCGCGCCCGGCGCAGGCGCCCAACGCGCACTGAATCCGACCGGCGGCGGGAACCCCGCGCGCCGGCGCCGGTCACACCTGCATGTCCGCAACAGAAGGAGACGACATGCAGCAAGCACGCACGCGGCCGGCCCGTTGGCCCTGGCTGCTGGTGGCCATCGCGGTGGCCGCGGCCGCCTGGTGGCTGTTGCGGCCCGCGCCGCCGGCGCAACCGCAGGCACCGGCGGCGGCCTCCGCACCGGCGACCGGCGACGAACTGCCGCCGCCGCCCATGGCCGGCGAGGACGGGCCGCCTGGCATCCAGCATCCGGTGGAGCCGCCCGCCGAGGCCGCCGACGCGGCCATCCCCGCCCTGGCCGACAGCGATGCGGTGGTGCTGCAGGAACTGGAGGCACTGGCCGGCGACGCCCCGCTCCTGTCGATCCTGGTGCGCGAGCACGTGGTGCAGCGCCTGGTGGTGATGGTCGACAACCTCACCCAGCCGCATGTGCCGGCCACGGCGCTGGCCTTGCGCCAGGTGCCCGGCGGCTACGCGGTGGTGGAAGGCGAGGGCAGCACGGTGGCCGATGGCGAGGCCAATGCCGCGCGCTATGCGCCTTACGTGGCCGCCTTCGCCGCGGCCGACGCGCAGCGCATGGCCGCGCTGTACCGCCGCTTCTATCCGCTGTTCCAGCAGGCCTATGCCGAGATCGCCGGCCCGGACGCGTACTTCAACGACCGCCTGGTGCAGGTGATCGACCACCTGCTGCAGGCGCCGGTGCCGCCGGCCGGCGCGGAGCTGGTGCGCGATGAACGCGGGCGCTGGCGCTACGCCGACCCGGCGCTGGAATCGGCCTCGGTCGGGCACAAGGCGCTGATGCGGCTTTCCGCCGCGCAGCAGGCCGAGGTCAAGGCCCAGCTGCGCGCGCTGCGCCGGGCACTGGCGCGGCCCTGAGGGCCACGGGCGGGCGGCGCGGGAGTATCCTGCCCGCCCGCCCGTGCCGTTTCGCCCCGATGTCCGGCGCCGCCCCACGCCCGTTCTCCCTGTCCACGGCCGCCGAGCCCACCGTGTTCCAGCAGCTGCTGGGCGCGCCGTTCTTCAACCTCCCGCCGAGCCTGCGCCGCCTGCATTCGATCCGCGGCCAGGATGCGTTCGCCGGCGAAGTGGACATCGAGCGCGGCCGCGGCCTGCTGGCGCGCCTGTGCGGCCGCCTGGCGGGCATGCCTCCGGCGATGCAGGCGGCGCCGCTGCGGGTGGAGTTCAGCGCCGATCCGCGGTCCGAGACCTGGCGCCGCCAGTTCGGCAGCCACCGCCTGGCCACCCGCCTGCGCTGCCGCAAGGGCCTGCTGGCCGAGCGCCTGGGCCCGCTGCAGTTCCGTTTCGCGGTGCACGCGGCCGAGGGCACGATCTACTGGAACGTGGCCCGCGTGCGCCTGCTGGGGGTGCTGCCGCTGCCGGCGCGGCTGTTCCAGCGCGTGCGCTGCCGCGAATGGGAGCAGGACGGGCGCTACCACTTCCACGTGGAGGCCGCCCTGCCGCTGGCCGGGCCGGTGATCGCCTACCACGGCTGGCTGGAACCGGCTGCGGACGAAGCCGGCTGAGGCGGCGCGCTCAGGCGGGCAGGTCGGCCGGGCCGGTCTGCAGCAGGAAGGCCAGCTTGCGTTCACGCGGCAGGCGCTTGATCTGCCACTCGGCGCGCGAGGCACTGGCGCGGTCCGGGAACGGGCGGCTGCCAAGCAGGCGCAGCGGCGGGTTGGCCCGGGTATAGCGCGCGCCCTTGCCGGCCAGATGGGCCTGGTAGCGCGCCTCCACGTCCGGGCTGATGCCGGCGTACCAGGCGCCGTTGCGGCATTCGATCAGGTACAGGAACCAGGGGCGGGCCGGGGCGGGCATGGCCGGATTATCCCGAACGGAGGCCGGCTCTGCGTATCGCCGGGGCTTGAAACCGGCCAGGCCAGCCGCATCTGGTGGACATCGCCGGCCTCGCCGGCCCCCTCTTCGAGGAATATCCGATGCGGATGGACAAGCTCACCTCGCGTTTCCAGCAGGCGCTGGCGGACGCGCAGTCGCTGGCCGTGGGCCGCGACCACAACCTGCTCGAGCCGGTGCACGTGATGGTTGCCCTGCTGGACCAGGCCGGCGGCAGCACCCGGCCGCTGCTGGCCCAGGCCGGAGTCAACGTGCCGCTGCTGCGCGAGCGCCTGGGCGAGGCCCTGGAGAAGCTGCCGAAGGTCGCCGGCCAGGCCGGCAGCCTGTCGGTCGGCAACGACCTGGGCCGGCTGCTCAACCTGACCGACAAGCTGGCCCAGCAGAAGGGCGACCAGTTCATCGCCAGCGAGTGGTTCGTGCTGGCCGCGCTGGAGGACACCGGCGCCGTCGGCCAGGCGCTCAAGGCCGCCGGCGCTGACAAGGCGCGCCTGCAGGCGGCGATCGACAAGGTGCGTGGCGGCGAGACCGTGCAGTCGGAGAACGCCGAGGACCAGCGCCAGGCGCTGGAGAAGTACACCATCGACCTCACCGCGCGCGCCGAGTCCGGCAAGCTGGACCCGGTGATCGGCCGCGACGAGGAAATCCGCCGCACCATCCAGGTCCTGCAGCGCCGCACCAAGAACAACCCGGTGCTGATCGGCGAGCCGGGCGTGGGCAAGACCGCGATCGTGGAAGGCCTGGCCCAGCGCATCGTCAAGGGCGAGGTGCCCGAGCAGCTCAAGGGCAAGCGCGTGCTGAGCCTGGACATGGGCGCGCTGATCGCCGGCGCCAAGTTCCGCGGCGAGTTCGAGGAACGGCTGAAGGCCGTGCTCAACGACCTGGCCAAGAACGAAGGCCAGATCATCCTGTTCATCGACGAGCTGCACACCATGGTCGGCGCCGGCAAGGCCGAGGGCGCCATGGACGCCGGCAACATGCTCAAGCCGGCGCTGGCCCGCGGCGAGCTGCACTGCATCGGCGCCACCACCCTGGACGAGTACCGCCAGTACGTGGAGAAGGACGCCGCGCTGGAGCGCCGCTTCCAGAAGGTGTTCGTGGGCGAGCCGAACGTGGAGGACACCATCGCCATCCTGCGCGGCCTCAAGGAGCGCTACGCGGTCCACCACGGGGTGGAGATCACCGACCCGGCGATCGTGGCGGCGGCGACCCTGTCCAACCGCTACATCGCCGACCGCCAGCTGCCGGACAAGGCCATCGACCTGATGGACGAGGCCGCCAGCCGCATCCGCATGGAGATCGACTCCAAGCCCGAGGAGCTGGACCGCCTCGAGCGCCGCCTGATCCAGCTGAAGATCCAGCGCGAGATGCTGAAGAAGGAGACCGACGAGGCCTCGAAGCAGCGCCTGGCCGACCTGGAGAGCGACATCGGAAAGCTCGAGCGCGAGTTCGCCGATCTCGACGAGGTGTGGAAGTCGGAGAAGGCTGCCCTGCAGGGCGCCACGAAGATCAAGGAGCAGATCGAGCAGGCCCGGCTGGAGCTGGAGGCCGCCCAGCGCCGCCAGGACTACGCGAAGATGAGCGAGATCCAGTACGGCGTGCTGCCGGCGCTGGAGAAGCAGCTGGCCGCGGCCGACGAGGCCGAGAAGAAGGAGTTCCGCCTGGTCCAGGACAAGGTGACCGCCGAGGAGATCGCCGAGGTGGTCAGCCGCTGGACCGGCATCCCGGTCAGCAAGATGCTGGAGGGCGAGCGCGACAAGCTGCTGCGCATGGAGGAGGAGCTGCACAAGCGCGTGGTCGGCCAGGACGAGGCGATCCGCGCGGTGTCCGACGCGGTGCGTCGCTCGCGTGCCGGCCTGTCCGATCCGAACCGCCCGATCGGCTCGTTCCTGTTCCTGGGCCCGACCGGCGTGGGCAAGACCGAGCTGTGCAAGGGGCTGGCCGAGTTCCTGTTCGACAGCCCCGAGGCCATGGTCCGCATCGACATGAGCGAGTTCATGGAGAAGCACTCGGTGGCCCGCCTGATCGGCGCGCCCCCGGGTTACGTCGGCTACGAGGAGGGCGGCTACCTGACCGAGGCCGTGCGCCGCCGGCCGTACTCGCTGATCCTGCTGGACGAGGTGGAGAAGGCGCATCCGGACGTGTTCAACATCCTGCTGCAGGTGCTGGACGACGGCCGCCTGACCGACGGCCAGGGCCGCACGGTGGACTTCCGCAACACGGTCATCGTGATGACCTCCAACCTCGGCTCGCACCAGATCCAGGAACTGTCCGGCGACGGTTCGCCGGAGGCCTACGTGCAGATGAAGGCGGCGGTGATGGGCGTGGTGCAGGCGCACTTCCGCCCGGAGTTCATCAACCGGCTGGACGAGATCGTGGTGTTCCACCCGCTGGACAAGGCGCAGATCAAGTCCATCGCCCGGATCCAGCTGCACGGCCTGGAGAAGCGACTGCACGAGCGCGGCCTGAAGCTGGAGCTGTCGGACGCGGCCCTGGAAGTGCTGGGCAACGTCGGCTTCGACCCGGTTTACGGCGCCCGTCCGCTCAAGCGCGCGATCCAGACCCAGGTGGAGAACCCGCTGGCGCAGAAGATCCTGTCCGGCGAGTTCGGCAACGGCGACACCGTCAAGGTGGATGCCGACGGGGGCCACCTGGCCTTCGCGCGGGCGTGAACTGGTGATGGGTGATCGGGGCGGGCGGCGCCTGGGGGCGCCGCCCGCCTTTGCGGAATGAGGACATTCCGCGCGGCGATGGTTGGCACTGAAACCGTGCGATCCGTCGCGCCTTTGCTCGGCTATCTTCGGCGCTCCTGTCCACCGCAACCGCGAGCGCATCGATGAGTGCACCGAACTGGAAGCCCGAGACCCTGGCCGTCCATGCCGGCTACAGCCCGGACCCGACCACCCGCGCGGTGGCGGTGCCGATCTACCAGACGGTGGCCTACGCCTTCGACAACACCCAGCACGGCGCCGACCTGTTCGACCTCAAGGTCCCGGGCAACATCTACACCCGGATCATGAACCCGACCCAGGACGTGCTCGAGCAGCGCCTGGCCGCGCTCGAGGGCGGCATCGGCGCGCTGGCCCTGGCCTCGGGGCAGGCCGCGATCACCTATGCGATCCAGACCATCGCCGAGGCCGGCGACAACATCGTTTCCTCCAGCGCGCTGTACGGCGGCACCTACAACCTGTTCGCCCACACCCTGCCGCAGTTCGGGATCGAGGCGCGGCTGGCCGACTACCGCGACCCGGACGCGTTCGCCAGGCTGATCGACGGGCGCACCAAGGCGGTGTTCGTCGAGTCGATCGGCAACCCGCGCGGCAACGTCACCGACATCGAGGCGGTGGCGAAGGTCGCGCACGAGCACGGGGTGCCGCTGATCGTGGACAACACCGTGGCCACGCCCTACCTGCTGCGGCCGTTCGACCATGGTGCCGACATCGTGGTCCACTCGCTGACCAAGTACCTGGGCGGCCATGGCAACAGCGTCGGCGGCGCGATCGTCGATTCCGGGCGCTTCCCCTGGGCCGAGCACAAGCAGCGCTTCCCGCGCCTGAACGAGCCGGACGTCAGCTACCACGGCGTGGTCTACACCGAGGCGCTGGGGCCGGCGGCCTACATCGGGCGCGCGCGGGTGGTGCCGCTGCGCAACATGGGCGCGGCGATCTCGCCGTTCAACGCGTTCCTGATCCTGCAGGGCATCGAGACCCTGGTCCTGCGCATGGACCGGATCAACCAGAACACCCTGGCCGTGGCCCGCTACCTGAAGCAGCACCCCAAGGTGGCCTGGGTGAACTACGCCGGGCTGGAAGACCACCCGGAGCATGCCTTGGTGCAGAGGTACCTGCCGAAGGGCGCCTCCGGCCTGCTGACCTTCGGCCTGCCCGGCGGGCGCGAGGCCGGTGCGCGCTTCCTCGATGCGCTGCAGCTGTTCACCCGCCTGGTGAACATCGGCGACGCCAAGTCGCTGGCCACCCATCCGGCCTCGACCACCCACCGCCAGCTGTCGCCGGAGGAGCTGGAGAAGGCCGGGGTCAGCGAGGACACCGTGCGCCTGTGCGTGGGCATCGAGCACATCGACGACCTGGTCGCCGACCTGGAGCAGGCGCTGGCGGCGGCCTGAGGCAGGCGGCCGTCGCCGGCGGATGCCGCGACGGCCGCTCGTCGCCGAGGCGGGGTGCCGGCCGGGCGGATCCGGCCGGCAGGGCGGTCAGACCGGCGGCACCGCCACGTCGCCGCGGTTGGCGTAGCGGTAGGCCGGGGTCGACATGACCATCTCCGCCAGCGAGTAGGCCAGCTCGCGCTCGGCCATGACCGCGCCGTCGGCGCCGTGGGCCAGCAGGTGCTTGACCTCGGCGTCGCTGTGCGCGCGCGCCAGCACCGGCAGGGCGGGGTTGAGCGCGCGCAGCTTGGCGATCGCTTCGCCGGCTTCCAGCGGCTGCGGGATGGCGAGGATGGCGATGCTGGCCGATTCCGGATGCGCCTCGGCCAGGACCTTGTCCGAGGCGGCATGGCCGCGGATGCCGGGAATGCCGGCGGCGTGGGCGCGGTCCACGTGCAGGCTGTTGTCGTCGATGATCACCACCGGCACGCCGCGGTCGCGCAGCACGTTGGCCAGTTCGCTGCCGACCCGGCCGTAGCCGATCACGATGGCGTGGTTGCCGGCCTGCAGCGGCGGCCCTGGCTGCACCTCCGGTTCCGGCTGCACCTGGACCTCCTCGCGGTGGCGCGCCTCCCAGCGGTCCAGCAGCATGAAGATCATCGGGTTGAGCATGATCGAGATCAGCGCGCCGGCCAGCACCAGGGCCTGGCCGGTGGGCGGCAGGATCTGCAGGCTCACGCCCAGGCCGGCGATGATGAAGGCGAACTCGCCGATCTGCGCCAGCGAGGCGGAGATGGTCAGCGCGGTGGCCTTGGGGTGGCCGAAGGCGCGCACGATCACGAACGCCGCCGCCGACTTGCCGAACATGATGATCGCCGCGGTGCCCAGCACCTGCCAGGGGTGCTCGAGCAGGATCTTCGGGTCGAACAGCATGCCGACGGAAACGAAGAACAGCACCGCGAACGCGTCGCGCAGCGGCAGCGAGTCGTTGGCCGCCTTGTGGCTGAGCTCGGACTCGTTGAGCATCATGCCGGCGAAGAACGCGCCCAGGGCGAAGGAGACGCCGAACAGGGCCGCGGCGCCGAACGCCACGCCCAGGGCGATGGCCAGCACCGACAGGGTGAACAGTTCGCGCGAACCGGTGCCGGCGATCCGCTCCAGCACCCAGGGGATGACCCGGCGCCCGACCAGCAGCATCACCGCCACGAACAGGCCCAGCTGGACGAAGGTCCAGCCGATCGAGGACAGCACGCTGCCGAAGCTGTGGCGTTCGCCGCCGGCCTCCGGCCCGAACAGCCCGGCGATCACCGGCATCATGACCAGGGCCAGGACGCAGGCCAGGTCCTCCACGATCAGCCAGCCGACAGCAATCTTGCCGCGCATGGTCTCCAGCAGGCGGCGTTCCTCCATCGCCCGCAGCAGCACCACGGTCGAGGCGGTGGCCAGGGAGAAGCCGAAGATCATGCCGTGCAGGTGCGACCAGCCCATCAGCCAGGCCACGCCCCAGCCGAGCAGGGTGGCCACCGCGATCTGCGCCACCGCGCCGGGGATGGCGATCCATTTCACTTCCAGCAGGTCCTGCAGCGAGAAGTGCAGGCCGACGCCGAACATCAGCAGCATCACGCCGATCTCGGCCAGCTGGTTGGCGATTTCCTGGTCGGCGACGAACCCGGGGGTGAACGGCCCCACGAAGATGCCGGCCACCAGGTAGCCGACGAGCGGGGACAGGCGCAACCGGTTGGCGATGGCGCCGAGCACGAAAGCCAGGGCCAGGCCAACCGCGACGATGTCGATCAGGCTGGTGTCGTGGTGCATCAGGGGTGGTCGTGTGCGGGGACTCCGCGCGGGTTCCGAGTTTCGCTGATGCCGGTGGCCGCCGTAAATAAATCGTTGGCACGAATCGTGCCGGGCGCCTCATGTCGCACCCGGCCCTGCCGGTGCGGGGCCACCCCGCCAGTGGCGGCCCGGGTGGTCCGGGCCGCGATCCGGTGGTCCCGGCCGAAGCGACGCCCAGTGCTGGCCGGCCCTGCAGCCCTGTCCTCCGGCCCGCAGGCTGCGGAAGCGAACCTGCCCGGTGCCGGCCGGCGGCGTGCCGGTTGCCATCTCCGCCGGGGCGGCGCTGCCGTCGCCGTCCCGGCCGCGCCGGAAAAAGAAAGGCCCCGGCGTACGCCGGGGCCTGCCGGGAGCGCAACCGCGCCCGCCTTACCAGGCGTAGCCGATCCGGCCGTAGACGTAGCGGCCGTTGAAGCCGAACGGCGAGTACAGGCTGTACGGGATCATGCCGGAGGTGGAGTTCACGAAGATGGTCTTCTCCGGGTACTCGTCCAGCACGTTGTCCGCGCCCAGGGTGAAGGTCCAGTTCGCGCTGGGGCGGAAGCTCACCGCGGTATCCAGGGTCCACTTCGCCGCATAGGTCTGGTCCTGGTCCGGGTTGGTGGCGTGGCGGCTGGTGAACTCGCCATAGCGCACCGCGTTGGCGCTGAAGTCCCACTGCGCCAGCTTCCAGATCGCGCCCAGGGCGAACTTGTCGCGCGGCGCGCCTTCCTCGATGCGCCCGCGCTCGTCGCGGCCGATGCGCTCCAGGTTGGCGCCCAGCGAAGCCAGCGCCGCCGGGTTGGGGGCGATCCGGGTGACCTCGGTCTTGTTGTGGTTGTAGCTGGCGGTCAGGTCCAGGTTTGATGCGGCCAGCGGCACCGACCAGGTGCCGACCACGTCCACGCCGCGGGTGCGGGTGTCGACGGCGTTGTTGAAGTAGCGCGCCGCGGTCACCCCGGGGAAGCCGAGCCCGGCCAGCAGGTCCTGCGCCGCCTGGTTGCCGGTGAGGTTGAGGTTGGACGACAGCACGATGCGGTCGTCGACCTCGATCTGGTAGGCATCGATGGTCAGGTACACCCGCTCGGCCGGCTGCAGCACCAGGCCCAGGCTGTAGGACAGCGAGGTCTCGGCCTTCAGCGGCTCGGCGCCCAGGGCCTGGGCGACGGCGCCGGTGGCCGGGAAGGTGCCGGTTTCGGTGACCACGCTGTTGTTGATGTTGGTGGTGACCGCCTGGTAGTTCTGCTGCGCCAGGGCCGGGGCGCGGAAGCCGCTGGCCACGGTGGCGCGCAGGGCGACCGCGTCGCTGAAGGCGTAGCGCGCCGAGAGCTTGCCCGAGGTCTCGCTGCCGAAGTCCGAGTAGTCCTCGTAGCGGGCGGTGATGCCGGCCGACAGCCGCTCGCTCAGGTCCGCCTCCAGCCCGGCGTAGACCGCATGGCTGTCGCGCTGGTAGCTGCCGGCGTTGCGCGGGGTGAAGCCGCCGAAGCCCTGGGCGCCGGAGCCGAAGTAGGAATCCGGCTCGCCCGGTCCCTGGCGCCATTCCTCGTCGCGGTACTCGGCGCCGAAGGAAACGGTGGCCGGGTAGGCCAGGCCGATGTCCAGGGTCTTGGCGAAGTCGGCGTTGAACACGTCCTGGGCGTAGTGCAGGTTGCCGGCGTAGAAGCTGCGCGGGCTGTCCACGCCCAGCGCGTAGTTGATGGTGTTGCGGGTGTGGAAGTCGAGGTCGTTGCTGCCGAAGCTGTAGCTCAGGTCCCAGGTCCAGCCGCTGGCGGTGCTGCCCTTGTAGCCCAGCACCGCGCTGCGGTCCTTGGAATCCTGGTCGATCTGCGGCACGTAGCCGTCCGGGTAGACCTGGGCCAGCAGCGCGCCCTGGTTCCTGTGGTTGCGCGAGCGGTAGAACGCGAACGAGGTGATGTCGCGGTTGCTGGCGATCGCGGTGAGGTAGACTTGGGAGCGCTCGCCGACGTTGAACGCGGCGTTGGCCGAGACCGCGAACTGGTCCACGTCGGCCTCGCCGAAGCGGAAGGCGCGCTCGCCCACGCCGGGGAAGTTGTCGGTGTGCGGCGCGGTGCCCTGGTAGGGGCCGGAGCGGTTGGTCGGGTCCTGCTGCCCGACCTGGGCGGCCAGGTGCACGGTGCCGCCTTCGCGGCCCAGGCTCAGCCCGGCGTCGCCGGCCAGCTGCCACTGGGTGCCGTCGCCCTCGGAATACTCGCCGCCGCTGGCGACCAGGCTGCCGCCTTCGCCGGCGCCCTTGAGCACGATGTTGACCACGCCGGCGATCGCGTCCGAGCCGTACTGCGCCGAGGCGCCGTCGCGCAGCACCTCGACCCGCTCGATCGCCGCCACCGGGATGGCGTTGAGGTCCACCGCCGAGGAGCCGCGGCCGATGGTGCCGTTGACGTTGACCAGGGCCGAGACGTGGCGGCGCTTGCCGTTGACCAGCACCAGCACCTGGTCCGGCGACAGCCCGCGCAGCTGCGCCGGGCGCACGCCGCTGGTGCCGTCGGCCATGGCCGGGCGCGGGAAGTTCAGCGAGGGCAGGGCGCGGGCCAGGGCGGTGGCCAGCTCGGTGGTGCCGGTGGCCGACAGCGCCTCCGGGGTGATGATGTCGATCGGCGACTGCGATTCGGCCACCGTGCGGTCGGCGATGCGGGTGCCGGTGACGATCAGGGTGTCGAGCATGGTGGGGGCGCGGTTGCCGGTGTCGTCGGCGTCCTGGGCATGCGCCGCCGGAGCGGCCAGCAGGGCGGTGGTCACGGCGGCGGCGAGAAGATGCGGCTTGAGGGCCATGGGGGGGGTACTCCTTGCTGCGTGGAACGGATGCACTGCACTGTTGGCGGTCCAGGACTGGATGCTGGCCCGCTGGGATGTCAAGTATTCGTTAACGTAGAATGGACGTCGCAGGATGCCTGGCCATCTGCACATTCCCTTTCGTTCTAAGTCCTCCGTCCGATGATTTCCCTGCGCAACTTCGCGCTGCGCCGCGGCGAGCGCCTGCTGCTGTCGAACGTCGACCTGGCCCTGCACGCGGGCTACCGGGTGGGCGTGGTCGGACGCAACGGCACCGGCAAGTCCAGCCTGTTCGCCGCCATCCGCGGCGAGCTGGAGCCCGACAAGGGCGACGTCGACCTGCCCGGCAGGCTGCGCATCGCCTCGGTGGCGCAGGAGACGCCGGCGTTGCCGGAGCCGGCGCTGGATTTCGTGCTTTCCGGCGACGAGGTCATCGCCAAGGTACTGCGCGAGGAGGCCGAGGCCAACGCCCGCGAGGACTGGGAGGCCGTGGCCGCGGCGCACCAGAAGCTGGCCGAGCTCAACGGCTACGACGCCGAGGCCCGCGCCGGGCGCCTGCTGCACGGCCTGGGTTTCCCGGCCGAGACCCACCGCCGCCCGGTGGCCTCGTTCTCCGGCGGCTGGCGCGTGCGCCTGAACCTGGCGCGCGCGCTGATGATGCCCTCGGACCTGCTGCTGCTGGACGAGCCGACCAACCACCTGGACCTGGACGCGGTCTACTGGCTGGAGCAGTGGCTACTGAAGTACCCCGGTACCTTGCTGCTGATCTCGCACGACCGCGAGTTCCTGGACAACGTCGCCACCCACACCCTGCACCTGCACGGCGGCAACGCGAAGCTGTACGTGGGCGGCTACACCGACTTCGAGCGCCAGCGTGCCGAGCAGCTGCGCCAGCAGCAGATCGCATTCGAGAAGGAGCAGGCCGAGCGCGCCCACCTGCAGAGCTTCATCGACCGCTTCAAGGCCAAGGCCTCCAAGGCGCGCCAGGCGCAGAGCCGGATGAAGCGCCTGGCCAAGCTGGCCGGCACCGAGGCGGTGCGGGTGGAGCGCGAGTTCACGATCGAATTCGCCTCGCCCAGCCGCCTGCCGCATTCGCTGATCCGGCTGCAGGACGCGCAGTGCGGCTATCCGCCCGAGCCGGGCAGTGGCGGCCAGCCCGCGGTGATCCTCAGGGACGTCGGCTTCGGCCTGGAGGCCGGCGACCGCATTGGCCTGCTTGGCCCCAACGGCGCCGGCAAGACCACCCTGGTGCGCACCCTGGTCGGCGAACTGCCGCCGCTGGCCGGCGAGCGCAACGCGCACCCGGACCTGCGGATCGGCTACTTCGCCCAGCACACGGTGGAGTCGCTGCGCGAGGGGCAGTCGCCGATCGACCACTTCCGCGAACTCTCGCCGGACGCGCCGACCCAGGCCTTCCGCGACTTCCTCGGCAAGTGGAACTTCCCCGGCGACCGCGCCTTCGAGCCGGTGGACGGCTTCTCCGGCGGCGAGCGCGCGCGCCTGGCCCTGGCCCTGATCGCCTGGCAGCAGCCCAACGTGCTGCTGCTGGACGAGCCGACCAACCACCTGGACCTGGAAATGCGCGAGGCGCTGGCCGAGGCGCTGGCCGACTTCGACGGTGCGATCGTGATGGTCAGCCACGACCGCCACCTGATCGGCCTGGTCTGCGACAGTTTCTGGCGCGTGGCCGACGGCGTGGTCGAGCCGTTCGCCGGCGACCTGGACGACTATGCGGCGTGGCTGCGCACCCGCCCGGTGGCGCAGGGCACCCGCGCGCGCCTGGAGCAGGAAGCGGCGCCGGCACCCGCGCCGGCGGCGGCCGCGCCTCCGCCGGCGCCGGCGAAGAAGCCGGCCAACCCGGTCAAGCTGGCCGCCGCCGAGAAGAAGGTCGCCGAGCTCGAGGCCCAGCTGGCCGAGGTGGACGCGCAGCTGGCCGATCCGGCCAACATGTCCGACCCGGCGCGCCTGGCCGCCCTGGCCCGCGACCGCGAGGCCCTGGCCGCGCGCCTGGAGCAGGCCGAGCAGGCCTGGCTGGAAATGCTGGATTGAAGGCCTGGGCGCGGTCGTGCGCCCGCCCTCCGGCCGCTTACTCCGCGGCCCGGCCCTGTTCCTCCAGCCACAGCCGGAACCGCCGCGCCGGCTCGCGCTCGGCGCGCGAGCGCAGCCGGGTCAGCCAGTAGCGGCCCAGGTCCACGGTCTGCGCGAACGGCTGCAGCAGCCGGCCCTCGCCCCGCTCGCGCGCGAACAGGCGCAGCGGCAGCAGGGCCACGCCGGTGCCGGCGGCGGCCGCGGCGGCCAGCGCCAGCGAGGAATCGAACACCGGCCCTCGCGCCTCCACGCCGGCAACGCCGGCGGCGCCCAGCCAGCGCGGCCATTCGTCGGCGCGGTAGGAGCGCAGCAGCGGCACGCCGGCCAGGTCGCCGGGCCCGCGCAGGCGCTCGGCCAGCTGCGGCGCGCACAGCGGCGCGAACGGGGTATCCAGCACCGGAGTGCAGGCCTGGCCCTGCCAGTCGCCGTCGCCGAAGCGGATCGCCAGGTCCAGGCCCTCGCTGGCCAGGTCGATGCGGTTGTTGTGGGTCTGCACCCGCAGTTCGATGTCCGGGTGCGCGGCCTCGAACGCCGGCAGCCGCGGCAGCAGCCAGCCGGCGGCGAAGGTCGCCACCGCGCCCACGGTCAGCACCTGCCTGCCCTGCGCGCCGAGGAAGCGCTGCATGCCCTCGGCGATGCGGTCGAACGCGTCCTGCAGCACCGGGTACAGCGCCGCGCCCTCCTCGGTCAGCGCTACCCCGCGCGGCAGGCGGTGGAACAGGGCCACGCCCAGGCGCTGCTCGAGGGTACGGATCTGGTGGCTCAGCGCGGCCTGGCTCACGCACAGCTCCAGCGCGGCGCGGGTCAGGTTCTGGTGGCGGGCGGCGGCCTCGAAGGCACGCAGCGCGTTGAGCGGGAGCGGCGGGCGTGGCATCGCGGACGGAAGTGAAGTGGACGGCCGAGGCTACCGCAGCTGGACCGGCGCGGTGTCCCGGGCCGGCAGCCGCCCCGGCATCCGTGCAGGTCTGCAAGGCGGGCGCCGACCACGGCAGTGCCGGGAACCTGCACGGCGCCACAAGGACAGCTAATGGCTGTTCCCGAAAACTTGCGATGGTGGCCCGTCGCCGGCCCTGCCCATACTCGGCTCCCACCCCCGAGGGGGATGGATCCATGCCCGACCGCCGCAGTTTCCTGCAGTCCGCCGGCCTGGCCGCCGCGTCCATGCTGGCCATGCCGGCACTGGCCCGCGCCGCCGTCCCCGCGAGCGCGGCCGCCGGCGACAGGACGCGGGCACGCATTGCCGCCGCACCGGACTTCGCCGCGCTGGAGGCGGCCAGCCAGGGCCGGCTGGGCGTGGCGGTGCTCGAGGCCGGCAATGGCCGCTACCTGGCCGGGCACCGCGCGGACGAGCGTTTCCCGATGTGCAGCACGTTCAAGGCGTTGCTGGCCGCGGCGGTGCTGGCACGGGCCGATCGCGGCGCGCTGGACCTGGACGAACGCCTGCCGGTGCGCGCGGCCGACCTGGTCCCGCATGCCCCGGTCACCCGCCGCCACGTGGGCAAGGACCTGGGCGTGCGCGACCTGTGCCGGGCCATCGTGACCATCAGCGACAACACCGCGGCCAACCTGCTGTTCGCGCGGATCGGCGGGCCTGCGGCGCTGACCGCGTTCCTGCGCGGCCTGGGCGACACGGTCACCCGCAGCGACCGCCTGGAGCCGGAAATGAATGGCTTCGTCCCCGGCGACCCGCGCGATACCACCAGCCCGCGCGCGATGGCCACCAGCCTGGGCCGCTGCGTGGCCGGCGCGGTGCTGGCCCCGGCCTCGCGCCTGCAGCTGGCCGACTGGCTGATCGACAACACCACCGGCGACGACTGCCTGCGGGCCGGGATCGGCCCGGAGTGGCGGGTTGGCGACAGGACCGGCAGCAACGGCACCGACATCCGCAACGACGTGGCCGTGCTGTGGCCGCTGGCCGGCGGCAGCCCCTGGGTGGTGGCCGCCTATCTGGAGGGCTCCCGGGTCGACAGTGCCGCCCGCGACGCGGTGCTGGCGCGGGCGGGGCAGCTGGCGGTGGCGTCGATCGCGGCGGCCTGAGCGTACGGACGGGGCGGAGCAGCGGTGCCGCGGATCCGGCGCCGGACGGTCACGGGCGTGCGCCACGCTTGCCCGGGCTACGCCTGCTGACCGGGACGGCCAGGGGCGCGGGCCGGGGCCAGGCGGCCGGGGCGCGCGTGGCCGGCATCGGCCGCGGGTTTGCCGGCGTTGGGGTCCAGGGGAGCGCCGACCCGGGCTGCGCCCCGGCCGGGGGCGGACCGCTGCCCGGGGCAGGCGGCCCTTGAAAACGTGAATAGGCATCCCCATAGCGGACCTGGTTTTTCCCATCGCGTGTGTGCCATGCCCATCTACGCCTTCCAGTGCGCTGCCTGCGGTCATGCCTTCGACCGCCTGCAGAAGCTGTCCGATGCCGATCCGGAGGTCTGCCCCTCCTGCAACGCGCCGGGCCAGGTCCGCCGCCAGGTGACCGCGCCGTCGTTCCGCCTTGCCGGCGGCGGCTGGTACGAGACCGACTTCAAGAAGGACGGCGACAAGAAGCGCAACCTCGCCGACAAGGGCGACGGCGGCTCCGGCTCCTCGGGCTCGTCCGCCAGCAGCTCCTCCAACGCTACCGCGACCAGCTGAGCGCGGCGTCCCGGGGCGCCGCGCCGCCGGCCCCCGGAGGATCGGTTCCCGGGCCTGGTACGCGCCAGGCCCGTCCTTGCATCCCGCAGTCCCCACCCGGTCCGGTCGGCCATGCGTCGATGGTCTGGCTCGCGCCACGGCGGCGCGGCGGTCATGATCGGCGCCAGGACCACGAAGGGGAGGGGAAGCATGCAGATCACGCCGTCGCCGGTCACCGCCGCCGTGGCCGGGATCGTCTCGGCCCTGGTGATGGCCGTACTGTGGCCGCGCCTGGGCGACGACAGCCTTTACTGGGTACTGGCCTTCGTGCTGGTGATCGCCCTGCCGCTGCACGTGTTCGTGGTCGGCTTCGGCCGTGCCCGGCCCGCCAACAGCGCCGATCCCGCCCTCATCCGCCGGGTCGCCGTCTGGCTGGTCGCCGCGGTGGTGACCCTGGGGATCGGGCAGCTGTTTGGCACGTGAGCGGTGATTCCGGACGGGTGATTGGTGACAAGTTTCCAATCACCAATCACCAATCACGAATCACCAATCACGAATCACGAATCGCCAATCCCGCTCCAGTCAGCGCACCCCAAACCTCGCCCGGCACCCGCCATCCACCCAGACCGAATTGCCGGTCCAGCCCCAGGTGCGGCCTTCCTCGCAGCGGGTGCTGGACAGCTGCTGCACCAGCACCGGGCGTCCGCGGCGGCGATCCCAGTCGCAGGTGCGGCGGCGCTTGTTCTCGCTGCTGCAGGTCACGCTGTAATCGCTGGTGCCGGGCGGACCCGGGCGATGGCCCGGCGCCGGGCCGCGGGCGACGGAGAATTCGGCGCGGCAGCCGTCGTCCACCCACAGGCTGTTGCCGCGCTGGCCCCAGGTGCGGCCTTCCACGCAGGCGGTCTTCGACAGCTGCCGCACCAGTACCGCGCGGCCGTTGATGGCGCAGGTCCGGCGCTTGTTGTCCTGGCTCTCGCAGCGCACCAGTTCGCCGGTGCCGCCGCCGTTCCAGCCGCCGCGGCCTTCGGCGAAGCGTCCACGACAGCCATCGTCGACCCACATGGTGCCGCCGCCGCCGCCGAAATTGCGGCCTTCGATGCAGCGCGTGCCGGAGATGTTCTCCACCAGCACCGGGCGGCCGTTGAACGGGGTGCGGCATTCGCGCCGGCGACGCTCGTTGCTGGAGCAGACCACGGTGGCGCCGGCCCAGCTGGAGCCGTTCCAGCGGCGGTTGCCCTGGCCGCGCAGGGAGCCGGAGATGTCCGCGCGCACCTGGCCCATGCCCCAGCCGCGCTCGACCTGCTCCAGGTAGAAGGCCAGCTGGTCGTCCGGGATGGCGCGCCCGCGCGACTGCGCGGCGTACTCGCGCTCGATCAGCTCGACCCGCTGCGCCGGCGGCAGCGTACGCAGGTCCTCGACCGGACCGCGCGCTGCGGCGGGCAGGCTGGAGGCCAGGCCCAGGCATAGCGCCAGGGCGAAGGCGGGGACTCGGCTCATTGCAACTCCTTGCATGCGGCATCCGGGAAGTGGCGGGAATTTGCCGGGCAGGTGCTTAACGCCGCCCGACCTGCGCTTCAGCCGCGGCCGCGGCCGCTGCGGGCCGGCACCACCGCCACGCGTTCCACCTCCATCTCCTCGGTGTAGTCCAGCCAGGCGCGGATCACCAGCTGGTCCACCCTCGAGTCCAGCCACAGCGGCAGGCGGATCTGCTGCCCGGGGCGGCCGGGGTCGACCTGCACCCACTCGCGCGCGCGGACCACGGTGCCGTCGTCGGACACCGCCTCCAGCCAGAACGAATGCGAGGGCAGGTTGCGCGCCTGCATCCGCAACTGGTACTGGCCGGGCTGCATCGGCCGCTCCTGGCGCGCCACGGTCAGCGCGCGGCGTGGCCGCGGGCGGGCGTCGGAGGCTTCCTGCAGCGGTGCGTCGACCTGGATGCCCTGTTGCAGCTCGGCTTCCGAATAGAGGGTCAGGGCGTTGTTGCGGTCCACCACCAGCGCGCACCACTCGCCCTTGCCGGGCTCGTCGAGGAAGGCGGTGCAGCGGTCGACGTAGGCCAGGATGTTGTCCGGATCGCGCTGGGCGAACTGCCGCGGCGCGTCCTCCAGCACGATCGAGGCGATGTTCCAGCCCTGGTCGTACTCCAGCATCACCGGCGGGCGGATGCGCTGCACCCCGGCCACCACGCGGTCGTCCTCCACCCGCAGGGTGCGGGTCTCGCTGCCGGTCCACAGCTGGCGGGCGAAGCCCAGATACAGGGGGTAGCGCTCCGGGTCGCGGCGCGCGGCCACGCTGGCGCCCGGTAGCGCCGGATCGCCCAGCAGCGAGCGGCCGAAGCCCAGCGCGCCCAGCTCCGGGTCCAGCAGCTGCAGCAGGGTGGCGCCGGTGTCCAGGGTGGTGCCGGCGGTGGCGACCTGGCGCGGTTCATGGCCGCTGCCGAGGAACAGCAGCAGGTTCTCGCGCTTCATTCCGGCCAGCACGTCGGACAGGTCGTTGGGCATGGCCAGGTGGTCGGAGGCGATCACCACCAGGGTGTCGTCCGCCCGGGGACTGCTGCGGATGCGCTCGACCAGGCGCCCGATCAGGCGGTCGCTGCAGGCGATCGCGCGCAGCAGGCCGATGTCGCCGTGCGGGCTGTCGTAGCGCACGTCGCTGCAGGAGCGCGGCAGGTGCCCGGCCGGGTGGTGGGTGTCCATGGTCAGGGCGGTGAGCATGAACGGCGTGCCGGCCCGGGACAGGCGCTGGAAGTCTTCGTACACGCTGTCCAGCAGCACGTCGTCGTGCACGCCCCAGCTGGAGAAGTGCTTCTTCGCCACCCCGCGCTGGCGGAACCAGGCCTGGTCCTTGACCGTGGCGAAGCCGTGGCTGGCCAGGAACCGGTCCTTGGCGGCGAAGGCCGAGTCGGCGCCGCCGCTGAAGTGCAGGGCGTAGCCCTGCTGGGCGAGGTAGTCGCTGAGGCAGTGCGCGCCAGGCAGGAACTGCTCCATCCGGCCCATGCTGTTCTCGTCGCCGCGCGCGGCGGTCAGCGGCACCCCGCACAGCGAGGCCACCATCCCGGCGATGGTCCAGCCGGTGCCGGGCGGTGAGGCCACGTCGCGGAAGTCCAGGGCCTCGCCCGCCAGCCGGCGGAGGTTGGGCACCAGGCCGGGGAACACGGTCTCGTCGAAATAGGTGCGCTCGAGGCTCTCGGCGTAGATCCAGACGATGTTGCGGCGCTGTCGCAGCGGGCGGTCCGGGACCACGTACTCGGCCGCGACCTGGGCCGCGTCCACCGGCCGGCTGTGCTGGTACAGGCGCCAGGCGTCGCGGGCCAGCGGGCTGGCCAGGGCCGCGACCAGGAAGGTGGCGGCGAAAACCGGGAACACCACCGGCGGGCGCGGCGGGACCGGGCGCCGGCGGGCATGCCGTGCCAGCCGGGCCGGCAGCAGCAGTGACAGCAGCACCAGCACCGCGGCAATGGCCAGCGGGCCGCTGAAATCGGCTACCCCGGCGCCCTCGATGCCGCTGGAGAGGTGGTACAGGGTCGCCGCGTCCACGCCGTCGCCGCTGAGCTGGTCCACCAGCCACCACAGGCTCAGCGCGACCAGCAGGGCGGCCAGCAGCGCGGCCTTGGTCCGCGCCAGCCGTGGCGAGGCCACCACCAGCGCGGCCAGTGCCGCCAGTGCCGCGACCAGCAGCACCCCCGTCATGCGCCAGCGCCCGTTTGCCCGGCCGGAGCCGTCTTCGGCGTGTCATGCAGGGGTGTCATGCTCATCGGGGCACCTCGTGTCGTGACTCGACGCCGAACCTGCCCGCACATTCCTGAACAGAATGTTTCGGCGCCCGCACCACCCGGCCATGGGGCGGCCTTCCCGGCCGGCGTGCCGCGGGGGCGGGGCGAGAGGGTAAAATCGCCGCTTTCCGCCTCTTCCGGGCGGTTGCCCCACACGCGGAGCCTGCATGCGTACCCATTACTGCGGCCTGGTCGACGAATCGCTGATCGGCCAGACCATCACCCTCGCCGGCTGGACCGACGTCGCCCGCAACCTCGGCGGCGTGTGCTTCATCGACCTGCGCGACCACGAAGGCATCGTCCAGGTCACGGTCGAGCCCGACAATGCCGAGGTCTTCGCCGTGGCCGCCTCGCTCGGCTACGAGGACGTGATCCAGGTCGAGGGCGTCGTGCGCGCCCGCCACGCGGTCAACGACAAGATCCGCACCGGCAAGGTCGAGGTGATCGCCACCCGCATCACCATCCTCAACAAGGCCGCGCCGCTGCCGTTCCACGCGCACGAGAACCCCTCCGAGGAAGTGCGCCTGCGCTACCGCTACCTGGACCTGCGCCGTCCGGAGATGCAGCGCATGCAGCGCACCCGCATCCGCCTGGTGCAGGCCCTGCGCCGCTACCTGGACGAACGCGGCTTCCAGGACATCGAGACCCCGATCCTGACCAAGGCCACCCCGGAGGGCGCGCGCGACTTCCTGGTGCCGGCGCGCATGCACCCGGGCGAGTTCTACGCCCTGCCGCAGAGCCCGCAGCTGTTCAAGCAGATCCTGATGATCGCGGGCTTTGACCGCTACTACCAGATCGCGCGCTGCTTCCGCGACGAGGCCCTGCGCGCCGACCGCCAGCTGGAGTTCACCCAGCTGGACATGGAGTTCGCCTTCGTGCGCGAGCGCGACGTGCAGGACTTCGTCGAGGGCATGATCCGCGCGGTGTTCAAGGAAGTGGCCGGGGTGGACCTGGCCGACCCGTTCCCGCGCATGACCTGGGCCGAGGCCATGCGCCGCTACGGCTCGGACAAGCCGGACCTGCGCATCGACCTGGAGCTGGTGGACGTGGCCGAACTGGTCCGCGACAGCCAGTTCGCGGTATTCACCGGCCCGGCCAATGACCCGGATGGCCGCGTGGCCGCGCTGCGCATCCCCGGCGGCGCGAAGCTGAGCCGCAAGCAGATCGACGAGTACGCCGCCCACGCCGCCAAGTTCGGCGCCAAGGGCCTGGCCTACATCAAGATCGACGAGGCCGGCGCGATCTCCTCGCCGATCCAGAAGTTCTTCAGCGAGGACGCATTCGCCGCGCTTACCAGGCATGTTGGCGCCGGCAACGGCGACATCGTGTTCTTCGGCGCCGGCGCCTACAACAAGGTCTCCGACTTCATGGGCGCGCTGCGCCTGAAGGCCGGCAAGGACTTCGGCCTGGTCGCCGAGGGCTGGCGCCCGCTGTGGGTCACCGACTTCCCGATGTTCGAGTGGGACGAGGAGGAGCAGCGCTACGTGGCCCTGCACCACCCGTTCACCGCCCCGGCCGTGGACGACATCGCCGAGCTGCGCGCGCACGCCAGGACCGCGGTCTCGCGCGGCTACGACATGGTGCTCAACGGCAACGAGATCGGCGGCGGCTCGATCCGCATCCACCGCCCGGAGATGCAGAGCGCGGTGTTCGAGCTGCTGGGCATCGGCGCCGAGGAGGCGCAGGCCAAGTTCGGCTTCCTGCTGGACGCGCTCAAGTACGGCGCCCCGCCGCACGGCGGCATCGCCTTCGGCATCGACCGCATCGCCGCGCTGATGGCCGGTACCGAGTCGATCCGCGACGTGATCCCGTTCCCCAAGACCACCACCGCGCAGTGCCTGATGACCGGCGCGCCGTCGCCGATCCCGGCCGAGCAGCTGGCCGAGGTACACGTGAAGGTCCGGGAGGAGTCGCTGTCGAAGTGACCCGCGGCCGCGCGCCGTGTGGCGCGCGGCCATCCCCGTCCATCGGCGCGGCCGCGGGCCGCGCCGCCTACCGAAGTGCCCTCCCCGAGGAGTCTGGAGATGACCGAGTTCGCTTTTTCGCTTGAGTGGGAACGCCTGGGCAACGAGGGTTCCGACCCTGCCCTGGTGACCGAGCGCGCCCGCGTGTTCGGCGGCTGGCTGGTGCGCAGCGGCACTTCGCCGGCGGCCATGGCCCTGGCCTTCGTCCCCGACCCTGAGGGCCGCTGGGACGGCGAGGACTTCGGCGAGGACGACTACGAGTACGACGAGGACGAGGAAGAAGAGGACGAGGAAGAAGAGGACGAGGACGACCTCGACGACGAGGACCTCGACGAGGAAGAGGAAGACGAGGACGAGTGAGCCTGTCGATCCGGCGCGCGACGGTGGCTGACGCGGCGACCCTGTCGTCGCTGTGCGCGCGCACCTTCACCGAGACCTTCGGCCATCTCTACCCGCCGGAGGACCTGGACGCCTTCCTGCGCGACGCCTACGCCGTGGAACGGCAGGCCACGATCCTGGCCCAGCCCGGCTATGCGGTATGGCTGCTGGAGGACGACGGGGTCGCGGTCGGCCATGCCGCCGCCGGGCCCTGCGGCCTGCCGCACCCGGAAGTTGCCCCCGGCGATGGCGAGCTGAAGCGGCTCTACGTGCTGGCCCCGTACCAGGCCGCCGGCTGGGGCGGGCGCCTGTTCGCCGAGGCCGAGCGCTGGCTGCTGCGCGACGGCCCGCGCACCCTGTGGATCGGGGTGTGGTCGGAGAACCACGGCGCGCAGCGCTTCTATGCCCGCCGCGGCTTCGAACGCGTCGGCACCTACGAATTCCCGGTCGGCCGGGTGCGCGACCTCGAATTCATCCTGCGCCGCCCGGCGTGAAGGCGGGTGTTTCCCCGCGCCATGGGGAAGGGTGAGGGCCGGCGCGCAGCGGACGCTGGCATGCCGACCCTCCCGGCAGCCCCCTCCCGCGGGAGGGGGCAGGCGACTGCATCCGGCCTCACTCGCGCAGGAAGTCCAGCAGGTCCTGGTTGAGCTGGTCCTTGTGCGTATCGGTGATGCCGTGCGGGCCGCCGGGGTACAGCTTCACCCGGGCGTGCTTCACGTACTTCGGCACCGCCTTGGCGGAGATCTCCACCGGCACGACCTGGTCGTCCTCGCCATGGATCACCAGGGTCGGCACGTCGAACTTCTTGAGGTCTTCGCGGAAGTCGGTGGCCGAGAACGCGGCGATCGAGTCGTAGGTGTTCTTGTGCCCGCCCTGCATGCCCTGCGCCCAGAACGACTGGATCAGGCCCTGGTTGGGCTTGGCACCCGGACGGTTGAAGCCGAAGAACGGGCCGGAAGCGATGTCCAGGTACAGCTGCGAGCGGTTCTCGATCGAGCCCTTGCGCAGGCCGTCGAATACCTCGATCGGCAGGCCGCCCGGGTTGTCCTCGGTCTTGAGCATCAGCGGCGGCACCGACGAGACCAGCACCGCGGCCTTGACCCGCGAGGTGCCGTGGCGGCCGATGTAGCGCGCCACCTCGCCGCCGCCGGTGGAGAAGCCGACCAGGGTGGCGTCGCGCAGGTCCAGGGCCTCGATCACCGCGGCCAGGTCGTCGGCGTAGTGGTCCATGTCGTTGCCGTCCCACGGCTGGCTGGAACGGCCGTGGCCGCGGCGGTCATGGGCGACGACGCGGAAGCCGTGGTCGGCCAGGAACAGCATCTGCGCTTCCCAGCTGTCCGAACTCAGCGGCCAGCCGTGGCTGAAGGTGACGACCGGGCCGTCCTTCGGGCCCCAGTCCTTGTAGTACAGCTGCACGCCATCGCGGGTGGTGACGTAGTTGGCGGTGCGGGAAACGGCGGAAGTGCGGTTGTCCATGACAGTGCTCCAGGGATGGGGGGAATCCCGGCGCGGGTGCGCTGCCGGTGGAGCTACTTTGCCGAGGGGAGCTTATGCATACGTGACAGCACGTCCGGGAAACTTCACCGGGCGTCCGTGGCCTTGCGCAGGCGGGAGCATGGTCCGGCGGAGAAACACGGCCACGCCGGTTGCCGGCGCGGCGGTGGCCCCGCCCCGCGCCGCCGCCCACCGCAAGGCGCGCGGCACGCGGCGGGGCGCCGGCTCAGTAGTAGCCCATCGCGTCCTTGAAATCGCGCAGGAGCTTCCCGTACAGCTCGATCTGGCTTTCCAGGTGGCTCTTGGCGTCGGTGTGCAGGACCTCGAAGTCGAACTGCAGGTACGGGTCCATCTCGTGGTCCAGGTACAGGCGCACGTAGCGGTACTTCTGGTTGAACTCGTTGGCGGCCCGCAGCGAGGTGCCGTCCTCCAGGTCCAGCGCGGTCTCCAGCTGCAGCGAGCCGCAGCGGCCGTCCTGCTTCTTGCAGTCGTAGAAGTTCAGCCGCGCATGCAGGCCCTCGATCATGAACTCGATCTGCGGATCGCCATGCGAATCGGTGCCCAGTTCCGGCGACAGGTCCATCGCGCGCATCACCGCCAACGCCTCCCTGCCGCTGATGCGCTCGGCCGAAGCCTCGGCCGCCAGCAGCGGAGAAGCCAGTACCAGCACCGCGCCCAGCAGGCGCGTCTTGGCCTTGTCCAACATGCTTACCCCCCCCTGTGATGTGGTGGCTCCCTGCCACCGTGGACGATGCGAGGGGACCGCCGGCATTGCGCCGCGTCCCCGGCGAGGAGGATACCCCGACGCACGGGGGGATTGTCAGCTGCGCGGATCGGCCGGCAGCCGGAAACGCCCGCCCATGCCCGGCAGCACCAGCAGCACGCCGGCGGCGATGCGCACCAGGACCCGGGCCAGTTCCAGGGCCAGCTCCGCGTCCGGCGCCAGCGGCGGCCACAGGGTGTACGCCAGCAGGCCGGCCTCCACCACCGTCCAGGCCAGCACCCAGCGGCGCGCGCGCCAGCTGCCCTGCAGCAGCAGCCGCGCGATCCAGGCCACGAACAGGCCCATGCCCAGCAGCAGGCAGGCGGTGGAGATGGCGTACGCCAGCCGCCTGTCCGCGGGCGCCTCCAGCGCCAGCGCGACCCATGTCGGCAGCTCCAGCACGTAGGCGGCCACGTAGCAGCCCACCGCCTGGCGCAACCGCGCCGCCACCGCGGCCTGCGGCGCCGGTGGCCCGCTGGCGGGGGCCAGGTAGCGATTGCGTTCGGCATCCATGCGCACGGCTCCATGCCCGGGGCGTGGCCCCCGAGTTTTCCACGGAAACCCGACCGCGGGACAGGCATGCTGGCCGCTGCGCCGGACGCCGGCGCCCGTGCCGCAGGAGGAGCCACGCATGACGCCGCTGGACAAACCGATCCGCCGCGAACTGGACATCGGCGGCGAGGCCTACACCCTCACCATCAGCCCCGAGGGCCTGAAGCTGGTGCCCAAGGGCAAGCGCAAGGGCCTGGAACTGGCCTGGACCGACCTGGTCAGCGGCGACGCCGCGCTGGCCTCGGCGCTGCAGGCTTCGCTGCGCGGCTGAGCCGCCCGCGGCTACGCGGCGCCGCGCGGCATGGCCCTGCCGGCTGCGGTGCGCAACCAGGCCAGCGCGCCCGGCGCCATGCCCTTGAACTTCGGGGCATCGGCCAGTGGTGCCACCAGCAGGCGCCGCGGTTGCGCGCGGCGTTTCAGCGCGTGGTAGAGCTGCGAGCGGGTGCGCGTGCTCGCGGCCAGGTACAGGCCGCAGGCCAGCGGCTGCAGCGCGGACCCGAGCGCTTCGGCACCGGGATCCGGCTCCAGGAACACGAGGTAGAGGATTGGCGCGTCCATGCCCGCAGCTTCGCAACACGGCGCCGGGGAGGACGTGAACCGCGGCCACGGAGGCGCATGCCCCGGCCTCCGGCCCGCCCCGCGATGCGGGACGGGCCGGCCACGCTCACTTGCGCGGGTTGCAGTTCAGCGCGCGGCTGCTGGTCGGGAAATCGATGTTGAACGGGCGTCCGGTCGTGGCCCGCTCGCCAATCATGCGTGCGACCGTGGCCGCGGCCGAGCCGGGGTCGGAGCACTCGCTTTCCACGTAGGACACCGAGTACACGTCCTCCGACACCACCACCGGCGCGGCCGAGGGCTCGTCCGGGTTGAACCGGTACAGGCGGATCATCGTCGTGACCTTGGGATTGATCCAGGTGCCGCCGGCGCGGCCCATGGCATTGGGCGCGTGGTCGACCTCCTCGCACTTGAGCATGCCCTCCTGCTCCTGGCAGGTGGCACCCATCGCGCCCATGATCAGCTTGCTGTCCTCGCCGGGCCGGCCCTCCTCGGTCTTGATGCCGATCCGCGCCTGGTAGCGCGGCGTTTCGCCCGCCGGCCACGTACTGCGCAGGTCGGACTTGGGCAGCACCTTGCGCAGCCCTTCCAGGTAGCCGGCGAGGATCTTCTCGCCATGGCCGGAGCCGCCGTCGTCCACCAGCTCCACCGCGACGCCCGACTGCGCGCCATGCTCGGAAAGCTCGTTGAACTCGGTGCGCTTGCCCACCGCCCGTTCGTAGGCGACCGACGCGGTGCCGCGCACCACGAGCAGGTCCTTCAACGGGTTGGCCTGCGCGAACGCGGGCAGCGGCAACAGGGATATCACTGCACCTGCAAGAACTGCTTGACGCTTCATGGTTCCCTCCTCAGTGGATGGCGCCGTGCGGCGCCGGGTGGCCATTCCGTGTCCACATCCCCCTCTCCGGACCACGCCTGGCCGCTCGCCCTGCGTGTCGCGTCAAGTACCGCAGCGCGATCACGCCGGGACTGCCGGGGAGCGCCCCGGCGCGCACACTTTACGCCGCGATTGCGCGCGTGCGCGCCTTTCGTTGCGATCATTGTCCGCCGCGCACGACCATACGCAGCGGTCTGCACCAGCAGCTGCGCCTACCTGTCGACCGGCGCAGGCGCCCCGGGCTTCCACAGCCAGCGCAGCACGTCCGGCAGCAGGCGCCCGCCGTGGTCGTCCGAGTGCCCGCCCTCGCCCCACACGTGCGCCACCGTATAGCGCGGCCCCGCATCGCCATTGCGGCCGGCCTCGGCATTGGCCCAGTGCAATGCGGCCAGCATCTGCTGGTTGGCGAGGAACCAGTTGCCGTGCTCGTTGTCCAGGTCGTTGCGTCCGTCCTGCAGGAAGATGCGCAGCGGACGCACCGGACTCTTGCGGACCAGGGTGGGGTACAGGTCGCCGCCGGGCACCAGCGGCTGGCCTGCGGCCGCGGGGCGGTAGCCAATCGAGACATAGCTGCCGATGAAACTGATGACGTTGGCAAACGCCTGCGGCCGGTGCCAGGCCACGGTGAACGCGGCGATGGCCCCGCTGCTGGTGCCGCCGATCGCGCGCCGCGCCGGATCGTCGCTGATGCGGTAGCGGCGCTGGACCTGCGGCAGCAGCTCGTCCACCAGCATGCGCGCGTAGGCATCGTCCAGCGCGTCGTATTCCTGCGCGCGGTTGTCCGGGTTCGCGTAGCCGATCGCCTCCGGCCAGTGCCGCGCGCGATGGCCCGGGGTGACGAACACGCCAATGGTCGGCGGGATGTCGCCGCGGTGGACCAGGTTGTCGAGCACGTCCGGCACCCGCAGCGAACCGCCGGGATTGATCGCGCGGTGGCCGTCGTGGAACACCAGCAGGTTGGCCGGTTCGCTGCCGTCGTAGCCCGCCGGCACGTGCACCCAGTAGCGGCGCACGGTGCCGGGGATGATGCGGCTGTGGAACTCGAACGGCCCTTCCAGCCGGCCCTGCGGCACCTCGGCGTGGCGCAGCGAATCGGCGGTCAGCTCGTAGCGCCGCGGCGCCTGTTCCGCCGCGGCCGGTGGCGCGGCAAAGGCCGGCAACGCCAGCAGGCAGGCAAGCAACGCAGGACGGCATCGACGCATGGCGTATCCCTCCGCATGGGCCGCGCAAGGGTAGCGCGCCGTGGTGCTAGCCGCCGGTCAGTCCGGCCTGAACTCCAGTTCGCGCCGGTAGGTGAAGCCGGCGGAACGCGCGGGATCGGGCGGGAACTGCGCGTGCCCGCGGCGCGACCCGGAAACAACAACGGGAAGCGCACCGCGCTTCCCGTTCCAACGTTATATCCCGATGGGGGACTTGCGGCAACGCCCGCCGCGCGGGGCAGGATCGCCGCCCTTCCCGCGACGGCCCCCTGGAGGATGCGATGCTGCAAGCGCCGATCTACTACCACGGCACCCGCGCCAACCTGCAGCCCGGCGACACCCTCGTGCCCGGCTACCCATCCAACTACGGCACCCGACGGCCATCGCGCTACGTGTACCTGTCGGCCAGGCTGGAGTCGGCGATCTGGGGCGCGGAGCTGGCGGTGGGCGAAGGCCCGGGCCGGGTGTACATCGTCGAGCCGACCGGTCCGCTGGAGGACGATCCCAACCTCACCGACCGCAAGTTCCCCGGCAATCCGACCCGCTCGTTCCGCACCGCGCATCCGCTGCGGGTGCTGGCCGAGGTGCACGGCTGGATCGGCCATCCGCCGGAGCAGCTGGAACGGATGCGCGCCTTCGTCGCCTCCCTCGGCCCGCAGGCCGATCCGGTCGAGGACTGAGCGCTACTCGCCGAGCAGGCCGTGGCAGGGCGCGCCGATGCAGCTGCCGCTGGATAGGTCCAGCACCACCGAATGCCCCGGCGAACCCTGCGGATACGGCACCTTCTCGCCGAGCAGGAACACCACCGCGTGCGCGCCGGTCAGGTCGGCCGGGAAGTGCATCTCGCCCTGGATGGTGTAGGCCGGCATGCGGCCCAGCTGCTGGTCCAGCTCGCGCGAGGCGGGCCGGCCGGCACTGGCCGCATGCCGTCGCTTCCAGCGCGCCAGCTCCGCCGGCGCCGCCGGCCTGAGCACGCCCGAGCGCAGCAGCATCACCAGCCCCGTCTGCCCGGGCGGTGGCACCGGGATCTGCGGCGGCTTCGGCAGCGCCGGTGGCTTGGTCTGCCGCTGCCGCGCGTCGGCCACGGCCAGCCTGGCGTCCGGCGGCGGCGGTTCGGACCAGTCGGCCTGGGCGATGAGCCGCGGCAGCGGCCGCGTTTCCTCCACCCGCGCGGCTTCGCTGGCCGCCGGCGTGGGCTCCTCGGCGCTGAAACCGGTTGGCGGCAGTTCGTGCAATACGTAGCGGCCGCCGCCGAGCAGGCGCACCGCCGCCTGCGGCCAGCACAGCGCAGCCACCACCGCCAGCAATACCGTGGCCAGCAGCAACCAGGCCAATGCCGGGCTCCTGCCTGGCGTTTGCGTCGTTCCTTGCCTGTCCATCCTGCCTCCGTCGGCCGCAGGGCCACCGACCGCGCGATGCCTGCCACCGCACCGCGGCCTGTCCGCGGGCGTGCTGTCGGCGCCGGCGCGCACCATGCGTGCGGCGCCAGGCGTCGCTGCGGCGGTCCTTCCTGCAGTCTGGGTCCCGGGCGGCGCCCGGGCATGGGCCGGCCCCATGCGCGGCGCGCGCATTCCGGGGCCGGGGCCGCCACCCCTCACGGCGGCACGGGCCAAGCATCGCATGCGGCATTGGTTTCAGTAGCCCGGGACCGGCGCGGCGGATTTTCCATCGCCCGGCCCGGGCCTCTAAGATCGCCCGGACCAGCCATGGGGGGTAGCGAAGATGGGCATGTTCTCCTGGACCGCGAAGTCGCCGGCCGTGCTGCGCGGCGGCGGCGTGATCGCGCCGGACGAGCGCCTGCCCTGGGGCCAGACCGGGCTGATGGGCGTGCAGCACGTGATCGCCATGTTCGGCTCGACCGTGCTGGCGCCGATCCTGATGGGCTTCGATCCGAACCTGGCGGTGCTGATGAGCGGCATCGGCACGCTCATCTTCTTCCTGGTCACCGGCGGCAAGGTGCCCAGCTACCTCGGCTCTTCGTTCGCCTTCATCGGGGTGGTCAACGTGGCCACCGGCTACGTGGCCAGCCACGGCGCCAACGCCAACATCGGCCTGGCGCTGGGCGGGATCATCGCCTGCGGCCTGGTGTACGCGCTGGTGGGCGTGCTGGTGCACGTGGCCGGCACCGGCTGGATCGAGCGGCTGATGCCGCCGGTGGTGACCGGTGCGGTGGTGGCGGTGATCGGCCTCAACCTGGCCTCGATCCCGATCAGGAACATGGCGGCCTCCAACTTCGACGCGTGGATGCAGGCGGTGACCTTCCTGTGCGTGGCGCTGGTGGCGGTGTTCACCCGCGGCATGCTGCAGCGGCTGCTGATCCTGGTCGGCCTGCTGCTGGCCAGCCTGGTCTACGCCGCGCTGACCAACGGCCTGGGCCTGGGCAAGCCGGTGGACATGGCCGCGGTGGCCGCGGCGCCGTGGTTCGGCCTGCCCACGCTGCATGCGCCGGTGTTCGACACCCGCGCGATCACCCTGATCGTGCCGGTGGTGATCATCCTGGTGGCCGAGAACCTGGGCCACATCAAGGCGGTGACCGCGATGACCAGGCGCAACCTGGACCGCTACATGGGCCGCGCCTTCATCGGCGACGGCGTGGCAACCATGGTCTCCGGCGCGGCCGGCGGCACCGGCGTGACCACCTACGCCGAGAACATCGGGGTGATGGCCGCGACCCGCATCTACTCGACCGCGGTGTTCGTGTGCGCGGCGGCCATCGCCATCCTCCTGGGCTTCTCGCCCAAGTTCGGCGCCCTGATCCAGGCCATCCCGCTGCCGGTGATGGGCGGCGTGTCGATCGTGGTGTTCGGCCTCATCGCCGTCGCCGGCGCGCGCATCTGGGTGGACAACCGGGTGGACTTCTCCGACACGAAGAACCTGATCGTGGCCGCGATCACCCTGATCCTGGGCACCGGCGAGTTCACCCTGAAGTTCGGCGAGTTCGCCCTGGGCGGCATCGGCACCGCCACCTTCGGCGCGATCCTGCTGCACGCGCTGCTGTCCCGCGCGCGCGGTTGAGCGGCGTCCTCCGCGCGACCGAAGCGCGACGACGCCTGGGCCGTCGCCACGCCCTCGCCACCTCAAAGCACGATTCCCCGTGTAGCCCGGATAAGGCCGGAGGCCGCATCCGGGAGCCCCACCACGCCCATCACCTTCGTCCTTCCGTGGCACACGTGCGCCCCGACCCCGGGTGCGCTTCGCTTACCCGGGCTACGGCACATGCGGAACGTAGCCCGAATAAGGTCGAAGGCCGCATCGCGCCCCTGCGCGACCGAAGTGCGACGACGCCTGGGCCGTCGCCACGCCCTCGCCACCTCAAAGCACGATTCCCGGCGTAGCCCGGATAAGGCCGAAGGCCGCATCCGGGGCCGACGCCACATGTCCTCCCGCCCCCCCACGCCTTCACTCCCCCGTGCGCAGCGAAGGCAGCTCCACGCCCTCGGTGCCCCAATCCATCGCAACAAGACCGGCACGCACATACCGATGGAAGGTCGAGTGCGGCCAATCCACCGCACGCGCCACCACGCCGTGCTTCACCGGATTCACGTGCACATACGCCACGTGCGCAGCCAGGTCACGCTCGTTGCGGATGGTGTGCTCCCAGAACCGCGACTGCCACGGCGATTGCCCGTCGTGCGCCACGCGTCGGGTGAATCCCTTCTTGATCTCGCGCCAGAGTCCCGCGTAATCGCAGCCGCCCTCGGCCATGGTGATGACCGCATGCAGGTGCTCGGGGAGCACGACCGCTGCCACCACCTGGTGCGGGTACCTTTCATGCGCCCGTCGCCATGCGGTCCTGAGTTCGCCTACATGGCGGACAAGCAGATCGCTGTTGCGGTCACGCAGCGTGACCGTGAAGAAGTACGTGGCACCGGGCACCCGATTGCGGCGATAGCGCACCATGCCACGAGTGTTCCGGCGGTATCGCCGCCGTGGAAGCGGTGGATGCCACTCATGCGTGTCAGGCGATCCTGACCCCTCTCATGCATACCGGTCGCGTCGGGACCCGGGTGCGCTTCGCTTACCCGGGCTACAACCCGTAGCCCGGAAGGCCGCATCGCGCCCCTGCGTGACCGAAGTGCGACGACGCCTGGGCCGTCGCCACGGCCTCGCCATCTCAAAGCGCGATTCGATTCCCCGCGTAACCCGGATAAGGCCGGAGGCCGCATCCGGGAGCCCCACCACCCCCATCACCTTCGTCCTTCCGTGGCACACGTGCGCCCCGACCCCGGGTGCGCTTCGCTTACCCGGGCTACAACACGTAGCCCGGACAAGGCCGAAGGCCGCATCGCGCCCTTGCGTGACCGAAGTGCGACGACGCCTGGGCCGTCGCCACGGCCCCGCCACCTTAAAGCCCGATTCCCCGCGTAGCCCGGATAAGGCCGGAGGCCGCATCCGGGGCCGACTCCACACCCACGAAGACCTGCGGGCGCACCCGCCTGTGCAGTCCGACGGCAACTTTCGCAGCGCGTGGCGACGCGCCGGGCCTCGCCACCGCCCCGACGTTGCAGCGGCGCGGTGCGCGCCGCCTACCCCGGGCTACCCCGCCGACTGCGCGTTGGCCTCGCGCATCCGCACCAGCTGGTTCTGCAGGGTGGCGACCTTGGAGCGCAGCTCTTCGTTCTCGCGCTCGAGCCGGGTGATGCGGCGCTGCAGGGCGCGCACGTCGGTGGCCGACTCCGCGCCCTCGCCGGTTTCCCCGCCTTCCGCGTTGGCGCCCTCGCCCGCGGACTCGGTGCGCGGACGCTTCTTGGCCTCGCGCGCACGCTTTGCGGCCTGCTTCAGCTCGGCCTTGCCGCCCTGCGCGGCGCTGCGCTGTTCTTCCACCGGCAGGCTGGCGACCGCGGCCGCGGCGCTGATGGAGATCTCGCCGGCCTTCAACGCCTCCACCACTTCCGGCGCGGCCTGGGTGTGGATGCGCTCGATCATCGCCACCTGGTTGGCGCTGAGCTTGGCCTCGCGCGCCAGTTCGGCGCGGCTGACCGGCACCGGATCCCAGGGCGGCAGGTCGTCGGACTCCGGCTTCGCCTTCAGCGCGGCCGCCGCCTCGGCGGCTTCGGCCTCGGCTGCTTCGGCGGCGGCGGTGGCGGCCTGGGCGGCGCGCAGGGCCTCCAGCTCGGCCTCGCGCTGCGCCTGCAGGCGGCGGGCGAGGATCTCGCGCTTGCGCAGGGCCAGCACGCCGCGCTGGTAGTCGGAGACGCTGCGCCGGCCCAGGTGCTGCTCGATCATCCACAGGTGCACGTCCTCCATCGACTGGAAGCGCGTGTTCTGCACCGTGTTGAAGGGGATGCCGTGCTTCTGGCAGATGCCGTAGCGGTTGTGGCCGTCGACCAGGATGTCGCCCCACAGGACCAGGGAGTCGCGGCAGCCCTCGGCCAGCAGGCTGCGCTCCAGTGCCTCGTACTCATCGTTGGTCAGCGGATCGATATAGGCCTTGAGCTCTTCGAGTACGACGATGTCCATGCACTGCTTGGGAAAACGGGGGCGCGCATTGTAGTGCCTGGTTCCCGCGTCCAGTAGCGGATTGACGGGCGCGCCGAATGGTGCGCAACGGCGCACGCCGCAACGAGAAAGGCCAGGACTTGCGTCCTGGCCTCTTGCGTGGATCGGCGTTGGCGGAATCGCACTCCGAGCCCGCTTTTCAGCCTTCCCAGGTGCCGCCGCCCATCTGGCAGCTGGCCGGCAGCGAGGTCAGGCCGTCGCCGCTGCGCTCGTAGTAGAACGCGGTCAGTCCGGACTGGCCGAAGAGGCCCTTGCAGCTGCCCTGGTTCGGGCTGGGGCAGGCATCCATCCAGGTGATCCCGCCGGCCTTGCCGGTGCCGATCTGCGCCGAGCCTTCGGCCAGCGACTCGCACATCTTGCGGTGACTCTCCTCCGACACGCTCTCGTCGGCCTGCAGGCAGTCGCGCGAGCGGATGCGCTGGCCCATGATCTCGAACTCGCCGGCGATCATGCAGGCGCGGGTCTTGCCGCCGGTCGCGGCCACCGGTGCAGGCGCGGCGGCCTCGCTGGGCTCAGCCTCTTCGGCCGGCGCGGCGGCATCAGCCGGCGCAACCTCGGCCTGGGCCGGTCCGCCCGCGTTGGCCGGCGTCGTGTCCTGCGCGCAGCCGGCGGCCGCCAGGGACAGGATCATCGCGGCGGCAAGCTTTCCCCTATGCAGCATCGGCACTACTCCCCTCTGGAAAGCGGGCAATCCTGCCATCACGGGTCATGGTCGCCAAGGATTTGCCGACGAGCCGCATGGCGGTCGACCGGATGCGTCCGGAGCGAGGACTCGTTCGCGTCGAAGACAGGCGCAGTGACGGTGTACTCCCGAGCCATCCCTACAGGACGACTGGAACGCGGCACATCCCCAGGCCGGCCAGGCCGGATTGCCTCGCGGCCGCCCGGGCGCAGGGGAATCACGGACTCCCGGCCCTGGCCCGCAAGGCTCCAAATCCCGACCGTCGGGCTTCGAGGCTTGCACGCAAGGCTTCAGGCCTTGCACTTCGGGCCCAGAGCCTCGTGCGCAAGGCTCTCCTGCCTTGCCCGCAAGGCAAGGAGGCTTGCAACGGCAAAGCCCGGAGCCTTGTACGCAAGCCCCGGAGCTCGGATCACAAGGCTTTTTGCTTCAAGCGCAAAGCAAAAAGCCTTGCGCGCGAAGCTGGTGAGCTCCAAGCGCACGGCTCGGAGCTTCGGAAGTCGAAGCTCGGAACTCCAACTGCAAAGCTCGGAGCTCCAGGCGCAAGGCAAAAAGCTCCGGCGTTGGAGTTGCTGAGCTTCGAAGTTGGAGCTTGGAGCCTGGCGGTTGGAGCTTTTGGCCTTGTGCGCAAAGCCCGGAGCCCTGCGGATGGAGCTCTGAGCCTTGCACGCAAAGCCCAGGGCCTTGCGGTTGGATCTCCGAGCCTTGCGGTTGGATCTCCGAGCCTTGCGCCTGGAGCTCTGGGCTTTGCGGGCGCCCCTCGCCTACTTCAGAGAAATTGCACGCTGACCCGGCTTTCGGAGCTGGCGCGGAACGGTTACCGGGGAAACCACGACGTGGGGCCAATGCCCGCCAGATTTGTGTAATGTCCGCATCGCCCCTTCCGAAGGAGTCGCCCATGCATTCCCGGCTTTCCCCCTGCCTGCTGCTGCTCCTGACCGGTACGGTCGCGGGCGCGGCCCACGCCCACTTCGCCGTCGACATGGGCGACACCCACGAATCGCGTTACGGGCCCGGCGAGATCAAGTCCCCGCCCTGCGGACGCCCGGACGGGGAGCGCGGGGAGAAGGTCCATACCTACAAGCCCGGCGAGATCATCGATGTCTCCTGGGTGGAGTTCGTGGCGCACCCGGGCTACTTCCGCATCGCCTTCGACAGCGATGGCGACGACGACTTCGTGAATCCGGCCAGCATCGCCCCGGCCGGCCGCGCCTGCGCCGAAGGCGAACCCAACTGCGGCGACGGCGACTTCTACAACAACGAAACCGTGCTGCTCGACGACTTCGGCCGCCACGACGTGGCCGAGAACGGCAGGCGCTACACCGCCCGGGTCAAGCTGCCGGACGTGGAGTGCGGGAACTGCACGCTCCAGATCATCCAGCTGATGACCGAAGAGTCGAAGGCGCCCTATGATCCGGCCGCCGAAGACGCCGACGACATCTACTACCAGTGCGTGGACCTGCGACTGCAGGCGAACCGCTGACCGACGATCACCCTCAACTGGATAACGGCCATGGAGAATACCGACCTCGGTGCAGCCCTCTTCGCCAGTTTGACTGCCGTGTTCATCGTGCTGCTCATGACGGCGTCCGGCCGGATGCACAGGGTCAGGAGGATCGACGAGCTGCCGCCCCCTTCCGGGAAGGTCATTTCACTCGCGAAGGAAGGCAGGAAGATCCGCGCCATCCGGGCGTACCGCAGGCAGACGTCCGCCGGACTCCTCGAAGCAGCCAAGCTCATCGAGCACACCATGCGGGCGGGTTGATGGAGCGCCACCGTCCTGGCGCGCGGATCGCCCCGTTGCGGTCCTGCTGTTCTCGGCCGTCGCGTCGATCGCCTACCTGGGCATCGGCCTCGCCGGTCCGATCGAAGTCCACGTTGCCTGCAACCTCGGCATTACTTCTTGCTGCTGGCCGCATCGCAGCACCACCGCTTGTAGTCCGGATAAGGCGCGGGCATCCGGGGCTTCCAGTCCGTGATTCCTCGCTCCGACGACGAACCTGCGCTTTCTGCGCGATTAAGCGCCATTCCCCTCCACGTCTCGGTCCAATACAGCGCATAAGTCTGATGGCAGCACCGGGAAGCACTTAAGGGGGACCCGTGAGGTAAGGGTTAGATACCGAATAAGCTTGGTATCAAATGTCAGGAAGTAAGGGACATTTGAACGCTCCGCCGTCCACACATGGAGGATGTCAATCACCTTGCCATCTAGTGGAGCAAGCTTCCCGCATAGATCGCAGAATCGGCCCAGCTCTCGCAGGCTCTCCACTTCGAACTCAGATAAGTCAAACGTCGAGACAATTAATGAAAGATGCTCGGAATCCGCTTTCCCCAGGTTCCGAAGCATCTGGCAGAACGCAAGACGAACCTCCTTCTTCTGGAACTCCCTCAAGGACAAGTGCTGGAAGCGCGACCTATCGACCGGAGGAGGAAGATCCTCAAATTCCAGATCTCTGAGCAGTTCACTTCCGGTATTGGCAGTCACAATTGACTCGGAGCTGCTCCAGAGTTCATGACGGATCTCGTCGCTTATCGCGAACCTTACACGCCCCGCGCGCGCATGCTCACAAATACGCCGCAAAAATGGGATTTCCGCAAGCTTCCATTCCTCGTTCTTCCTAAGTGGCTTCGGCCTTACGTGCGCAACCCCCGACGTCCCCCCGCTTTCAGTAGCGGTTCGATCTAGAGTCCGGGTTGGATGGTAGCCGATGCCAGTTGCCTGGCGTAGGCGCTCGGTGTCAGTCCGCCCAATGCCTTCTTGGGTCGCTCCTCGTTGTACTCCCGGCGCCAGGTCTCGATGACGGTCCGGGCGTGCAGCAGGTGGGTGAACCAGTGTTCGTTGAGGCACTCGTCGCGCAGGCGGCCGTTGAAGGATTCGACGTAGGCGTTCTGGTTCGGCTTGCCAGGTTGGATCAGGCGCAGTTGCACGCCGCGCTCGTATGCCCAGGTGGCCATGGCCTTGCCGCAGAACTCCTTGCCGTTGTCGGTGCGGATCACCCGCGGCAGGCCACGGGTGAGCGCCAGACGGTCGAGCACGCGCGTCACGCCAAGGCTCGAGATCGCGCGCTCGACCTCGATCGCGACGGCCTCGTGGGTGGCATCGTCGACGATCGTCAGGCACTTGATGACCCGTCCGTCGGCGGTGCGGTCGAACACGAAGTCCATCGACCACACCTGATTGGCCGTCAGCGGCCGAAGCAGCGGCTGACGCTCGCCCGGCAACACCTTCTTGCGCTTGCGCCGCCGCACCTGCAGCTTCGCCTCCTGGTACAGCCGTTCAACGCGCTTGTAGTTCACGAGCAGCCCCGCTTGCCTGAGCTTGAGGTGGATCATCCCGACGCCGTAGCGCGTGTGCCGCTGCGCCAGCGCCAGGATCCGCGCCCGCAGCTCGACGTTGCGGTCCGGACGCGGCGCATAGCGGTAGGCGCTGGCGCTCATGCGCACCACCGCCAGCGACCGCCGCTCGCTCAAGCCCTTGTCCACCAGATGCCGCACCAGCTCGCGCCTGGCCGGTGCGGTCACCACTTTTTTCGCAGGGCGTCCTTGATCACGTCGTTCTCGAACATCTGCTCGGCCAGCAGCTTCTTCAGCCGGGTGTTCTCCGCCTCCAGCTCCTTGAGCCGCTTGGCGTCGGGCACGCTCATGCCGCCGAACTTGCTGCGCCACAGGTAGTACGAGGCTTCGCTGAAGCCGTGCCGGCGGCACAGGTCCTTGACCGGCACGCCGGCCTCGGCCTCACGCAGGAAGCCGATGATCTGTTCTTCGGTAAAACGCTTCTTCACGTCCAATCTCCTTGTTGTTGGGGATTGGACTCCAGATCGCGGCGCTACTCAAAACCGGGGGGACGTCGAAAGAACAACGACAGGATCCAGGCGCTGTTCGACGACGCCAAGGCTGCGAACAAGGCGATCAAGGAGGCGCGCAAGAAGGCGGAGGACATCGCCACCATCGTCCGCTCCTCGTCCAACGTCGCCACGGCGCTCACGCAGCTGCTGGAGAACGTGGCCAAGGCCTAGGCACCCGCCCGCCACGCTTCCTGGATGACGAGGATCGCGTGCGCTACCGCCCCGGAACAAAAGGGCCAGGGCCGAAGGAAACCCGACCCTGGCCCCTGTTTCCCATCTGAACCACCCGGGCCACGCCACGCAGCCCGGGTGGCACCGTTACACAATGCGCAACGGCGTCAGCCTTCGATGCCCATCTTCGCCTTGACCAGCTGGGCGGACTGCGCGCCGTGGCGGTCATACGGACGGGTCAGGAAGTACTTGTCGGCCGGGAAGCCGGCCGGCAGGACCTTCTTGTCCAGGGTCACCAGCACCTCGCCGGTGCCCGGCACCAGCAGGTCGAACGCATCCGGGAACACGACCGCTTCCAGGCGGGCGCTGTTGACGGTGGCCTTCTCGCCGCCGTTGTCGGACATGGCCGAGGCCAGGAACACATACCCCTTCACGACCAGCGGCACATCCGTGTTGCCGTTGCCGTCGCGCTTGCCGGCCAGCTTGGCTTCGACCTCGCGTGCGGCGGCCTCGTCCATCGGCAGCCAGAATTCCGAACTGTTGGCCAGGTCCATCGACGGCACCACTACGGCGTACTCGACCGAGTTGCGCCCGTGCAGGTCCACTTGGGCATTGCTCGTGGTGGTGTACAGGAAGATCGGGAACGCCTTCTTCTCCATGTCGTACTGGCCGAAACGGACGGTGTCGTTGATATCGATGGCGATATCACCGATCTGGCGCACGCGGGCCAGGTACTCGTCCATCTTCGGCTTCAGCGCGGCGAGCATGTCCTTGCGCTTGAACGGGTCCTGCTCCTGGGCGAACTCCTTGGAGATGGTGTAGGCCAGCAGCTCCTCGTCGATCGGATCGGCCTTGCTCCAGTACAGGTCCACATAGGCCAGGTGCTCGGGGCTGTTCTCGTAGAACTGCTGGCCCAGCTTCATGTACGGCACGTAAGTGCGGCCTTCGGCGCTGCGGAACGGCATCACGGTGATGTCGCGGCCATTGGCGTCCTTAGCTGCCACCACCATCGCGCTCTTGCCGCCCTCAGGCCCGGCCGACGCGCTTGCGCCGTTGCCATCGGCCGAGGTGGTATCCCCACCGCTCTTGTCGCCACAACCGGCCAGCAGGCCGCCCGCCAGCAGCATCGCTGCCATCAACGCATTGATCTTCACCTGAATCTCCATTGGGTTCGCAGTAGCCGTACTCCGGCGGCCACTCCGGTTCCCCAAAGCCGGCCGGCGCAAGAGGCCGGCAACGTTAGCGGCGACGATTCACTTTTCTTGACGGATCGGGGTGAATCGCCCCGTGTTTCGTAGACACTTTGCAGCCATAATCCACGGCAGCAGCAGGAGTGTCCATGAGCAGCAAGCGGTACACGGAAGAGTTCAAGGTTGAAGCGGTCAGGCAGGTGACGGACCGCGGCCACTCGGTGGCAGA